>BNJS01003966.1_pt1 | contig 679007 bp, 877 predicted proteins | sample 8540461 | NCBI WGS metagenome assembly BNJS01 (sample SAMD00202454, study PRJDB9452) | human saliva metagenome | isolation source: human saliva | place: Japan
GTTAGTGATGGGAGGGTTGGGACTGGTGGGACAGGTGGGACAAGTGGGAGTGCGAGCCGCACCGGCGATTATGGGACAAGTGAGACGAGTGGAACAAGTGGGACAGATGGGACAGGTGGGATAGGTGGGATAGGTGGGACGGGTGGGATAGGTGGGACGGGTGGGATAGGTGGGACGGGTGGGATAGGCGTAATGGGCGTGTCTTAATTAAAAATTTTGCCGATTGAGAAAAAAATTACTACCTTTGCTGAAACTGAAAAAAATATTGTACAAAGAAAACGAATACAGGGTCAACAACTTCTATAAAATGAAATATAAAAGAACTATATTTATTCTTTTAAGTATTATACTAGTAGGAGTTTTTTTATACTTGTGAGGTATGGTCTATTCGTTGTGTATTGGTTAACAACTCCTAATGCTTTAGAACGAACAGATGTAGAGAAACAACTTATAGAGCATTTTTGAAACAAGGAGCAAATTAGATGCTATTGAGTTAAAAACCAAGATTTAAGTATTACATAATTTACTTGCAATATAAGTGTTCCAATTATGCAAATTATAAGTATGAGTGCAAAAGAAATTACAGGAAATAAGAGGAAGGACATTTCAACTAAAAATTTAAAAAGGGAAAAAAAGTTACCTTAGCGACTTGAATTTAGATAATGGGAAAGTTTATAGTATTATTTGTTTTTAATAGCATTTTTCTTCTTGTAAAGAGGAAAAAAATAGAATTTGTGAAGTCTAATGTAATGAACTTAATTTTTAGTAAAAATTCTCCAAAAAGAAGAGTTGAAACTAAAATCAGAGATTAAAAAGTACCTTGAAAAATAATTTTTCCAAAAGATGAAGTGATATATATTTATATGTATAGTTATAGTACTTCATATTTTGTTGATAATGAAGAGGAAAAAGTGGAATGATGAGTTCACATTTTTATCTGAATATGAAAAAGATTTTTGGTATAGGTCAGTTTTTTGTGGAAGAGGAATGTCCTAATCAATGGGGAGAATTACGATATTATGATAAATACGGTAATTTCTATGAACCAGATACCATTATAGGAAAAATGCAAATAAATATGATAAATTAAAAATAAAATGAAAAATACTATTAATACTATTTATTGGTAGCATATTTCAATGTAGAGTACAGTTATGAAATACATTCTAATCTTAATTAGTATGTTGGTAAGTGCTAACGGTTATACACAAATAAAAAGTAAATACAATGATAACAGAGGTTAAACGCCCTGTTATTGATAATAAAGTTGAGCATCTCAACATCAAACTGTATCAAAAGAATTTTACTATTCATTATCCTAGTAGCTCAGATCCATCAGAAAAAGTATATATATACAAGGAAGAAAGGCCAGACTGTACTATAATTGTAGAGGGAGACTATACCTATGGATTTACATATGAAAAGAAAATAAAGTCATTCCCTTTATAATTACTTCATATTTAAACGTTTTTATCCTAATTTTTCCATTTTGGAATAAATTTGTAGGTGCAGAGTTTAACAATGGTTCTACAATACATTTTAATAAAGGATATGAATTTGAAGAAGCGGGTAAACTTACTAAAGAGATAAACTATGATAAGGGATGGGGTTTTTAGTTATGAACAAGTTGTAAAGTTTGTTCAAGACAAATACGATGAACATATCTTTAAGAAGATGAGTGTTATAAAAAGTGTCTGAGAACAGTCGAAAGTATTGGTTTATATACTCTTCTGAATACTTTTAAACAAACAGATGAGATAAAGTTAGATGCTCAAACAGGTGAAATACTATCGCACAGAATTTTGCTTAAAGACCCTGTATTACCTTTTGCGCATTATAAAAATAGTACTCCCTCGATAAAAACGGATAAAAAAACTATAAAAAGATACTACCCACACCTTCCAAAGTAAAACCTACACTGAAGAAGAGTGGAAAGCCTTTGAACAAGAGCAATGGGAAAAGTACCAAGCTAAGAGAAATAAGAAAGGTTTTTGGGATATCAACTTGGTTTTGGCAGTGGTGCAAGGTAAATATTAAAATATCTTAGGAAAAATGAAAATATATATTTATATACTTAGTTCTTTATTAGTGTTTGGATGTAAAGCACAAAAAAAGGGGTATGAATTTAATTTATTAAACGATATGTTTGAGACTTTTAATTATTCAGAATTTGAGAGGCAAAATAAGAAATATCAAGGCATTGATAAAGATGGCTTTTGAAGAGGAATTTACTTTTGATGATGGTATAAAAGTACTTGCCGATAATGAGGAAATGTTTGTCTTACCTAAAAAGATTTTTTATGTAGGGTACAAGGCTTTTCTACAAAAATGGCAACATTAAGGAAAAAAAGGACATTATTTTTGGTCTTTTTGAATTAAATGTAAAAAGCATTAAAATTGGGAAGTGGTACTATTTTTGATGAAAGGGGAAATCTGATTAGAACTGTTGATGAGGAATTAAAATTTGGTAACTTTTTCTTCGCAAGATATCTTAATTTTTTAGAAAACAAAAATATATCAACTTAAAAATGGAAAAACAGAGAGAATGTTGAAGTTGATTTTTTTCTATTCTCCTGATTTTTTAAAAAGACTTTTGGAGTATAACTATTTATAAAGGGAAATCTTTTTCTATTAGTGGAAATGAAACTTTAAGAGAAGGAAAAAGTCTTTATATAGATGCTAATACAAGAGAGGAAGTAAAAATTAATGATATAAAAAGTATAAAGATATTATTCCAAATTTTGAAGAATCTTATCCTTTTTTTAAGTAATAACTCTTCTTATCAAACTTTCCAAGCAAAACCTCCACTGAAGAAGAGAGGAAAGCCTTTGAACAAGAGCAATGGGAAAAATACCAAGCTAGAAGGGATAAGAAGTGCCTGAGTTAGAATTAGATGAATCTGGAAAAATATAAAAAAATAGCGATGAAAAAAATATAATCATAACCCTATTAGTTTTACTTTTATCATTAACTCTTGTAAAGAAAAAGAAAAATATGAATAAAAAAATATCATTGGGTCGCTTTATGTAAAACCAGTAGCGGGTTACCCTATAGTAACTTATCGTGGGGTATATAAGGAAAAAGATGGAGCGCCAGGTCTTTTTTAAAAAAATGCTGAAGAAGGTGAAGCTAAAAGGTATCCCTACTCACTTAGATGTTTCTTGGCTTTCGTATGTAGAAGAATGTCAATATCTCTTAGAAGACCAGCCTTTAGATTCTCTGAAGATAGCACAATTCTTAGAGGAGAAGGTCTACAGATCCTCAATGAGAGAGGATCATACCGCCCCAGAAATAGAGGGAGTACAATATTTCCGTTGGTTTAGCTCCAGGAGGAGTAGTTTTTGTTTGGTTACACAACTATGGTAGGGTTGTAGAAGTAGGGCGTTACCAAGCAAAAAAAGATAAAAAGACATTCATTTTGTAACTAAAGAAGAAGCAGACGAATATTATAAAAAGAACAGGAGATGTTATTTTGGATGAGCATACTATAGAACGAAGAGATTATGCTATAGAGTTAGGAATGCCTAAGAGCAAAATACTAATGAAGTATGCTCAGTGGGGTACTCCTCAATCATTAGATACTCTTGTTACAATGGAAGATATTTGTAACATTCCTTATGGGTTATGGGATAGCTTTTCGCAAGCGTTATCTTTTGGAAGATGACGCTTATTACTAAAGATAAAAAGTAAGTATATTCACTCCTATCGTTACTCAGGGCTTAACTGTGAATTGGGAACATTATTTGGAGAGCGTACTTGGAAAGAGAATCAAATAGAAAAATATCACATTCCTGAAAGATTTCGATATACATTACTTGCCCCAAGAGCAGTACCTACTATGGTGAATATTAAGTTTTATGATGAAAAAGATATTATCTATAGGGTAGGTGTTGAATTTAATATAAAGGAGGCAATGGATGTTTTTTTGAAAAAGGCATTTAAAGGGCAAGAAGATAAGGCTGGCGAACTTATTATAGAAGTCAATGAAACAAAGACAGATATCAATGTTCGTCTAAAAAGTAGGGGAACGAGAGGAATGGATTTGTAATGGAGAGTTTTGGATATTTGAAGATAATGAAATATGGTAATTATAACAAATAAATATGTTTTCAAGATATTCCAGCTGGTTATAATTTGATTAAAAAAATATTGCAGATGAAACATCTCATATCTTTTATTATGTTTGCTAACAATAGCTTGTAATAACAGAAAAACTACAAACAACACAGTAGAACAGCAAGTGGTAAAACAAGCAGTAGAAGAACAACTTGAACTAAAATCTATTCCTGTTATTTTTGAAAATGAAGGTGAAATACATATAGAAAGTACCTTTTGGAAAAAAATTACAAGAATGAGAAATGGCTTTTATTTTTGATATAGAACTAAAGGATATACAACAAAAATTTGTCCTAAAAGAAACTATAATAGCTAAAAGAATTCCTTTTCGTGTAGAGTATTCAAGAAAGGGAAGTATGTAAATTTAAATATTATTCACCTTTTTAATACCGTACATCAAGATTCTATTATTTTTTTGTCAATCGTAAAAAAATAGCTTTGCTTTTTTATAAGGCTTATCTCGTAAGCTATCCCAAAAAATTTCGACAAAGAAATTGAAGAATCTTTCACTGAAAACAAAAAAATGATACAATTGTTATTAAAAGATGAAACAAATCATCATATTTACAACGCTTTTATTATTATCTTGCATAGCTTGCAAAAACGGTTTCAGTTTCACAACAGAATAAAAGGAATAACTAAAGATACTACTTACATCAGTGAAGTTTTATCGTGGCGTTCTTGCCAAGAAGATTTAGTAAAACTAACAGTGAATGACAAGTACCCTCATTATTATTTAGAGTACAAAAAAACAATGCTATCCCTTATATAGTTATGCCGAAATATTAAGTGTGCCTATTACATTTTCGTATGATTTATTTGAAAATAGAGATAGAAAATGTTCTTTTTGTGTTTTTTAACAATAGCAATGTAGCAGAAGGACGATATAGTTATACCATTTTTGATATAGCTCCTAATGACTCTTTAATGGTTTCTGGGTTTTTATAGAATCAATGAACGAGTATCTGCAAATAGTAAGCAAACAAACAACGACACTCTTGCTATAATGGAATATGCAAAAATATCATATAAAGCAACTGATTTTTCTTTTCCTCTTCCAATAAATTCCCCGACACAAAAAGCAATTCACTATTTTTGCAAAAAAAGATGAATGGACGAACAAAACCAAAAAAACAAGGAAGAATATCAGATAATGAAACATTATGAATTTATAAAAGAATAATCTTTATTTGATAGAAATGTAAAAATATATGAAACTAACATTTATCTTTACTCTTGCTTGTATTGTCAATACCTTTGCTCAACTCTCACCACAAGCCTTAGACTCCTTACAAAACGCTATAATACCTATGGCAAAAGGCCTGCCTTTTTGAAGCCGATATGTACGAATTCCATATCAAAAATAGACAAAAAAAGCACGGTACTATCATCGACAATGGGAAACAAGGCGCAATTTTCACTTCATCAAAGGGGAAAAAGAAAATAAAAGTCCATACCAACTCCCAAGGTCGCTTTATCATTTATGAGTATTTATGATAATCAATCGCTTTTAAAAGTGTGTGGTGTACGGGCGTTTTGCAAACGCCCCCATTAAACCCTAATATACAAAGCGATATGCAAAATATTTTTTTGTTTTTCATTAGGTTCTTTACTGCTTTTTTTATTATTTTTTTGCACTCAAAACAAAAATACTTTTATTGGATATGAAAAAAATAACCTATTTTTAACTATTTCCCTGCTCATAGCATTCTCTTGTTGTGCACAAAATAGTATTAGAAAAGTGTATGATAATTATTGTCGAATAGAAATCCCTTCTAAAAAAATGGTAATTTTGACTGTGAAGAAAAATGGGGCAAAGTTGTGTAATATGTATTATGTGCTTGAAGAAACTTTCTTTTTAAAGATAAAAATAAAAACTTTTTATTGCAGAAGATAATGACTATTTTGGAGATAAGACATGCCCCCTTAATGCAAATCTCAAAGAAGAGCTTTTTAAAAGTTAGGTAAAAAGAGAGCAAAAATTCAGTTTAACGACCAATTTGTCATTTTAGATACTACACACATAGATACTATTCAAAAATGTGTTCCTATGCAAATTAAGTGTCAAAAAAACGTAAAGACAAAAACGCTTTTTAAAGTTAGATCTAACAAATTTCTCTCATTCAACTGTGGGGGAATTATGAGTATTATATCTATCTTGAATATAAGAATAATAAACTATCCCTTTTAAAGATAGAGGAGATTCCTTTTTCTAAATTGAAATTACATAAGTTTTAACAAGAATATGAGAACAATCACAACATTAGTTTTAGTTTTTATCAGTACGTTTTCTTTGTTTTCACAAACATCAATACGAAAAACATTGATTTTTGCAGAATTATAGGAAGACAAGATAGTGTAATGTATTATGTTTCCTATATGAAAATGGGGAAAGATAGCATCAATGTATTTATAAAGAGCGATAATGTATTAGAACAGTTCTTAGGAAGACCAAGTACAGACAAAGAATTAAAACAGTTCAGAAAAGGATTTTCTTAAAATTGGAGAAGCAAAAGTCCTATTATTGAATTTAACGGAACGATAATTCCTTTGCATATATCAGATTTTGAAAGAACTTGTTATCCTTCTTTCATCGTATATAAAAAGAAAAAAAGAATAAAACATTTGTAAATGTAAGGTTGTCAAATTTTTTTCATATACAACCATTGAAATTTCAACTATCTTATTTTTTTCTTACCTTTGAAAATAATAAATTAATAGACAAAAAGGTCAGAATAAAGCAGTTCTCAGAATATAAACAAAATGATAACATTGAGTTTTAATAAATTCGGTTATACTAAATTTATAACGAAACTTTACCAGATAATGTATTATCTTTCACCTCTTCAAAAGGTAAAACTTTATGTTATCCAAATAAGACAACCTCATTTTTGTCCATTATATCGTATTTTTATGAAAAAAATCTAATCATAACTCTATTAGTTTTACTTTTTATCATTAACTTCTTGTAAAGAAAAAGAAGATATGAATAAAAATATCATTGGGTGGCTTATGTAAAACCAGTAGCAGGCTACCCTATAGTAACTTATCGTGGGGTAGTATATGGAAAAGATGGAGCGCCAGGTCTTTTTAAAAATGCCGAAGAAGGTGAAGCTAAAGGTATCCCTACTCACTTAGATGTTTCTTGGCTTTCGTATGTAGAAGAATGTGAATATCTCTTAGAAGATAAGCCTTTAGATTCTCTGAAGATAGCACAATTCTTAGAGGAGAAGGTCTACAAATCAGATGTCAATGTTCGTCTAAAAAGTAGGGGAACGAGAGGAATGGGCGAATTGTTTTAGTATATAGGAGTTAGGTATTAAAACCTAATTCAGAATTCGCAATTCAAAAATTATTTAGTATCTTTGCGCTCTGAAAAAAACAATATCTAAATTTTCTTATAATGGAAGTGAGTAAACGCTATGCACAGCGCGGAGTTTCTGCCGCTAAAGATGAAGTGCATAAAGCTATCAAAAATATAGATAAAGGGCTGTTTCCTAAGGCCTTTTTGTAAGATTGTGCCTGACTATCTGACAGGCGATGACCAGTATTGCCTTGTGATGCACGCTGATGGAGCAGGGGACTAAATCGTCATTGGCATATATGTATTGGAAAACCACTGGCGACCCTAAGCGTATGGAAGGGTATTGCCCAAGATGCGCTTATTATGAATATTGACGACCTATTATGTGTAGGGGCTGTTGATAATATTATGCTTTCGTCTACCATAGGGCGCAATAAAAATCTAATTCCAGCAGAAGTGATTTCGGCTATTATCAATGGTACGGAAGAGCTTATAACTGAATTGGCTGCCCACGGGTGCATATTCACTCTACAGGGGCGAAACGGCTGATGTGGGCGACTTGGTGCGCACTATTATTGTAGACTCTACCGTTACAGCACGTGTGAAACGCAGCAAAGTGATAGATAATGCTAATATAAAAAGCGGGTAATGTGATTGTTGGTTTGGCCTCATACGGTCAGGCTACTTACGAAACGGCTTATAACGGTGGTATGGGTAGCAACGGACTTACTTCGGCACGCCACGATGTATTTGCCAAAAGCGTTAGCCCTTAGTTTTCCTGAAAGTTTTGACCCTTCAGTGCCTGAAGAATTGGTATATGCAGGTACTAAGCAGCTGACCGATAGAGTAGAGGGCAGTCCGTTAGACGCTGGTAAGTTAGTGCTTTCGCCTACACGTACTTATGCGCCTATCATCAAGAAGATTTTTAGAAAAATACGATAATACGCAAATAAACGGTATGGTACACTGCAGCGGTGGTGCTCAGACTAAAAATACTGCATTTTTGTTGATAATCTTCATATTATAAAAGATAACCTCTTTGAGGTACCGCCCTTTTTCAAACTGATACAAGAGGAATCGAGAACTGATTGGAAAGAGATGTACCAAGTGTTTAACTGTGGTCATCGTATGGAGTTGTACGTACCTGAGGCTATAGCGGCTGATTTGATAGCTATCTCGGAGTCGTTTAGCGTACCTGCTAAGGTAATCGGTAGGGTAGAGGCTTCTGATAATAAACGTTTAACTATTAAGAGTGAATACGGTACTTTTTGAATATTAAACCAGACATATCAAAAGGACATACGTTGGGCTTTTTGCTTACTTCTTTATAGCGGTACTTTTGGGTATTTTTTTATGCGGTCGGTAGGCGTAGTTACTTACCCTTTTGAGTTCAATTACCGCTATATAGTGCATACCCATTCGCATTTAGCTCTGTTGGGCTTTGTGTACGGACTGTTATCGAGCCTTTTTGCTACACTATTTTGTAAGGTTTAAAGAAGAAAAGCCCCATACGGTGATTGATAGTGCGTATTTATCGGTAAAAATACGGCATAAACTTCTGTTTCGCTATCGCATTTTTGTTTGCTATTACCCAAATTTCAGTATTAGGAATGCTCTTTAGCTTTCCTTTTCAGGGATATGGGCACTGTATCTATCGCTTTTTCGTCGGTTTTTGTTATCTGCACTTATTTCTATGCGCATTTCTTTCTGAAGAACAGTGTTAAGCCATCACCTTTTGTGAAAATGGGGATTTTTCTACCTTATACTCTCAAGCATAGGGATATGGATGATGCCTGTGACGATTGTGAAGTTTGGCAAGTTTTTCGGGGATGTATATGTGTGCCATTGCTTTTTTTCTTGCATTTTCAGTACAACGGCTGGATGCTTAGCAGTCTTATGGGGCTGTTAGTGCATAAAATGGGTTGTAAGCGCAGTATCCCTACCCTTATTAAGCGTGTGTTTATCGTTTTTCAGGCAGGCGTATTGGGTTCGGTGTTTATTTCGTGGGTAGGCTATTTTAGTTACCCTATTTACTATATATTGGGCGGACTTTCGGTATTATTATGGTTGGGAGCCGTAGCAACCTTAGCGTATCTGTACTTTAAGACGAAGCCTTTGCGCTTGTTGCCTACGGTATTTATCTCTTTTTATACTAAAGCTGCTGATGATGTTTACAGGAGCTTTTTCCGCAGCTTACTCCTTACCTTTTTCAAAACATTGATTTGCTAATAGCTTACTTGCATTTTTAACTTTTTAGGAATCATCTTAATAGGGTTGTTATTCTTTTTAGAAGAAGTGTATAAGGTGAATCGGTGGTTGGTATATTTGTTTTTTGTTTGCCTTTTGTAGTTACAGAACTTTTGATAGCCTATAAAGGGTTTGCGGTATGGTGGCAGTACTATATATTCCCCTATTTCTATGAGATTTTTGTGGGCAGCAACGGCTTTGTTTTACTTTTCCTGCAGTAGGCTGGCTGATAGGAGGAAACAAAAATAAAAATAAGGCAGAAAGTTTCGTTTTTTTATGAAATAAATACTATTTTTTGCCGGCTGTATAATGCAGTTAGGCATATATTTTTGCGTAAGAAGATGAAGATTAAGTATAACACTAATGTTAATAACAAATGTATGAATAAAAACAAAAATTTTATCAGTTCTGGCACTTCTGTTGCTTACTACCCCTCTTTGGGCACAGTCTGAGCGCAAGAAAGTAGACGGTGTGGCGGCTGTAGTAGGTGATTATTTGATTTTAGAATCGGATATAGACAAGGCGTACATAGACCCTAAAACAGCAAGAAGTAGATACAAAAAAATATCACTCGCTGCCAGATGCTTGGCAAGCTGATGGAGGACAAACTTTACGCTCACCAAGCTGTGCAAGACAGTGTGAAGCTAACCGATGCCGAAGTGCGTGAACAGGTAAACCAACGTATAGAATACCTAACGGCACAATTGGGCGGTGATATAAAGAAACTATTAGAGTTTTATAAAAAGACGACGAGCAATCGATGCGCGAGGAGCTTTTTACGCTCTTTAAAGTGAATACCTTAGCCCAACGTATGCGTCAGCAGATAGTAAAAAGATGTAGAGGTAACCCCTGAAGAAGTGCGCAACTTCTTTAACGCTATACCTGCCGATGAGCGTCCGCACTTTGGTACAGAGCTTGAGATCGCTCAGATAGTGGTGAACCCAGTAGCCCCCAAGTGCTGTGCAAAAGGTAATAGACCTGCTAAACGACATTAAGAAAGATGTGGAGGAAAAACGGTATGAGCTTTGCTACTAAAGCGATACTTTACTCGCAAGACCGTGCTACAGGAGGTCAGCTACTGACTTTCAACCGTAATTCGGCTTTTTGACAAGGCGTTTAAAGATGTGGCTTTCACCCTACGGGAGGGCGAAATATCTAAACCTTTTGAATCGAGTTTTTGGTTGGCACATCATACAAAATGGACAAGATTAGAGGGGAAAGAGGTGAGTGTGCGCCACATACTTATAATGCCTGATATCCCCAAGAGGCACTTGATGAGGCTAAAGAGAAAATAGCTAAAATACGCGATAGAATAGTAAATAAAGAGCTTACCTTTGACGAGGCTGCCCGTAATTTTTCTGATGAAAAAAGAAACCCGCAATGATGGTGGGCAACTTATCAACCCTGAAGACCTATCATCTCGTTTTGAACTCACCCGTATAGAGCCGAGTCTTTACGCTCGTATATCAGACTTAAAAAGACGATGAGGTGTCAGTGCCTTTCTTAGATGAAGACCGCACTGGTAAGAAAAGCTATCGCATCTATAAGATAACCAATCGTATAGAGGAGCACCAAGCTGATTTTTACTAAAGACTATGTGAAGATACAGGATTTGGCATTGAAAGAAAAACAGCTAAAAGCTATCGCTAAATGGATGAAAGAGCACATAGAAAAAGACCTATATAGCGATTAATGGCGAGTATAGGAATTGCAAATTTGAGAATAATTGGTTGAAGAAATAAGACGATTAGCTAATTTGGCGATTTGACAATTTGCCAATTTGTCGATTTGGCAATTTGTCGATTTGGCAATTTGATGATTTGTCAATGAGTTAATTTTATAAATGAAAAAAATTTGGTGGTTTAGCAAAAAGGTTGTACTTTTGCCGCCGAAAAATAAAAATCGGGATGTGGCGCAGTTGGTAGCGTACACGTATGGGGTGCGTGTGGTCGCTGGTTCGAGTCCAGTCATCCCGACTTTTTTTATTAGAGAAAATAACTACAAGGAAGGGGAGTACTTCGGATTTTAAAAAGATATTATGAAACTTTCAAACTTTAATTTTGATCTTCCAAAAGAGCTATTAGCTGAATACCCAAGCGAAAACCGCGATGAAGCAAGGCTAATGGTTATACACCGAAAAACAGGCAAAATAGAACACAAACTCTTTAAAAGATGTCATCGACTATTTTTGACGATGGCGACGTATTTGTACTTAACAATACTAAAGTGTTCCCAGCCCGCCTTTATGGGAATAAAGAAAAAAACTAAGGCTAAAAATAGAGGTCTTCTTGCTACGCGAACTCAGCGCAGAACAGCGTCTTTGGGATGTGCTTGTAGACCCAGCCCGCAAAATACGTATAGGCAATAAGTTGTACTTTGGCGAAAATGGTGACTTAGTAGCCGAGGTGATTGACAACACTACCTCGCGTGGGCGCACACTTCGTTTTCTTTACGATGGTACTTATGAGGAGTTTAGACAACGCTTGGTAGAGCTTGGACAGACACCGCTACCTAAATATATTTCGCGTCCGGTAGAACCTGAAGACGAAGAACGTTATCAGACTATCTACGCCAAACACGAGGGTGCTGTAGCAGCCCCTACAGCAGGTTTGCACTTCTCTAAACACTTGATGAAACGCCTTGAGATAAAGGGGATTAGCTTTGCTGAAGTAACCCTACACGTGGGTTTAGGTACTTTTAACCCTGTGGAGGTAGAAGACCTATCGAAGCACAAAATGGATAGCGAGGAGATACATATACCTGTAGACCAAGCTAATATTATAAACGCTGCTAAAGAAAAAGAAAAAAAGAGTATGTGCCGTAGGTACTACTGTAATGCGAGTACTTGAAAGTTCGGTATCGGCAGATGGATTGGTAAATCCTTTTGATGGTTGGACGAATAAGTTTATCTTCCCGCCTTACGACTTTAGTGTGGCTAATGCGATGATAACCAATTTTCATACTCCTAAATCTACCCTACTGATGATGGTGTCAGCTTTTGCAGGTCACGACCTAATAATGCGCGCTTATAAAGAGGCGGTAGAACAAAAATACAAATTCTACTCTTACGGAGATGCGATGCTGATACTGTAAATAAAGACGAGAGACAAAAACAAAATACGAACTTTGCTAAAGGTAAAAACTTTTGCAAAGTTTTTGCTTTTATAAATATAGTTTGTATCTTTTGGCGCGTTGTTTTAACAAAATTATTTAGACGATGACCCAGATACTAAACCATCTTGATATTGAACGTAAAATAAAGCGTATCGCTTATCAGATATATGAAAACCACCCTAAATGAAGAAGAGATTGTACTGGCAGGGATTAACGGCAATGGCTTTATCTTTGCTGAGAAACTCAACGAGGTACTGGCTACCATTGCCCCTCTGAAGGTAACCCTCTGCAAGGTGATGATGGATAAGAAAAATCCGTTGGCTGGTATTACTACTTCAGTACCTCCTGAAGCATATACTCATAAATCGGTGATAGTGGTGGACGATGTGCTCAATTCTGGTCTTACCCCTTATTTATGGGGTGAAACACTTCTTAGAAGTACCTCTTAAACAGCTTACTACTGCTGTTTTGGTGAATAGAAATCACAAGAAATATCCTATAAAAGCAGATTTTAAAGGTATTTCTCTCTCTACCTCGCTACAAGAACATATATCAGTGGTTTTTGAGGGAGGGAACTACTCGGTTAATTTGTCAATGACAAATTAGGGAATTAGCAAATTAGCAAATCTGTAAAATTATGTACGCTACCCTTATTATATTACTCGTTTCATCGCTGCTCTTTATGAGTGGCAAGGTACGCTCTGACTTAGTAGCGATGTGCTCTTTAGTGCTATTAGTACTATTAGGTATTCTTTCGCCTGAAGAGGCTTTGTCGGGCTTTTCTGACAAGGTAGTAGTGATGATGATAGGACTCTTTGTGGTAGGAGGGCTATTTTTTCAGACAGGGTTGGCTAAAATGATAAGTAGCAAAAATACTCCGTTTGGCAGGCGATAGCGAAGTGAAACTACTGATATTAGTAATGCTTGTAACAGCTTTTATAGGGGCTTTCGTTAGCAATACAGGTACTGTTGCCCTTATGATGCCTATAGTGGTTAGTATGGCTATGAGCGGTAATATCAACAGTAGCCGGCTGCTGATGCCTATGGCTTTTGCGAGCAGTATGGGTGGAATGATGACTCTTATCGGTACACCGCCCTAACTTGGTAATAGAGGGGAGTTGGTGAAAAACGGTTATGAAAAACTTACTTTCTTTTCATTTACCCCTGTGGGCATCATCTGCCTTATAGTAGGTTTGTTGGTACTTATACCCGCTAGTAAATTTTTCTCTCAAAGAAAGGAACTTCAAAATCAGATACTAAAAAAAGGAGGTAAATCGCTTAATGATTTGGTGGGTGAATATCAGCTTTCTAAAAACTTATATAGAGTATTAGTACCTGAAAACTCGCTTTTTAGAGGAAAACCCTCAAAGAGATAAACCTATCGCAGCGATACCACATTTCGGTATTAGAGATTAGGCGGAAATCAACCACTAACAATCCGTTTTTTTAAGACGGGTACGCAAGAGGTGGTAAATGCTGATACGGTAATAAATGAAGGTGATATACTGTATTTGCGCGGTGAGTTTGAGGCAATAGAACAGATGAATGCTGAAAAATCATTTGAGTTTTTAGATGCCCACCACCCTGAGCAGCGTTTGCCTAACGAACTTCATTTTTCACGATATAGGCATAGCAGAACTGCTAATTATGCCCTGCTTCAAAACTTGTAAATTCGCCTATAAAAGACAGTAAACTACGTGAGCACTTTGGACTGAATATATTGGGCATTCAGCGTAAAGATAGCTATATACTTCAGAATTTGAAAGATGAGAAGATGCACGCAGGCGACATTTTATTAGTACAAGGTACTTGGGAACACATAGCTAAGCTCGATGCCGAGCGCAGTCAGCTGGTAGTATTAGGGCAGCCATTAGCAGAAGCCTCTAAGGTAACCTTGACGCACAAAGCCCCTATAGCTGCCCTTATAATGGTAGCAATGGTAGTAGCGATGATGTTTGACTTTATACCGATAGCCCCTGTAACGGCAGTGCTTATCGCCTCGTTACTAATGGTTATCTCTGGATCCCTGCGCAATATAGAAGCCGCTTATAAAACTATTAACTGGGAGAGTATAGTATTGATTGCCGGTATGCTGCCTATGGCATTAGCTTTTAGAAAAAGACAGGTGTTTCGGCATTAGTATCTAATACTTTAGTGAGCAGTCTGGGCGATAAGAGTCCGTATATACTCTTGGCAGGGGTGTATTTCACTACCTCGCTAATGACGATGTTTATCAGCAATACGGCTACTGCAGTACTTTTGGCTCCTATCGCTATGAAAAACAGCTATATCATTAGGTTTACAGCCTCAGCCTTTTTTTGTTTGCGGTGGCTGTAGGGGCGAGTATGTGTTTTGCTTCGCCTTTTTTTCAACTCCGCCTAATGCCTTAGTGATGTCGGCAGGGCGATATACTTTTATAGATTACGTGAAAGTGGGGCTTCCCGCTACAAATTATAATGGGAGTAGTAATGGTATTAGTATTGCCGCTGTTATTTCCGTTTCACCACTAAAAATTTTTTTATATACTGATAAAAAGTTGTATCTTTGCGCCAAATTTTTAAAAAGTAAAGAATGAAAAAGAATTTCAGATTATTTATTTGACGTATCAAAATACGTATTGGCGGGGGTATTTATTGCACCTCTTTTTAATGCTAATGTTTGTGATGGAGGAGCTTTTTGGTTAGCTGCTGTTTTTGCAGTGATAGCTCTGTTAGTATCGTTGTTTTTCTAAACAGAAAAAGGGAGGTATGAATAAGCATAACAATAACCGTCCTAACAACAAAAAAACAATCGTCCTAACAAAAAAATAACAACAATAAGAATAACGCACCTCAAGCCAAAGCGTAATAATTTCTTAGCCCGATGAACATTTATTTTTGACAATGCAGCTACAACTCCTCTTTACCCAGAGGTACTCGCCCAGATGACAGAAGTATTGCAACATACTTATGGCAATCCGTCATCGACCCACGCTTTTGGGCGCAGTGCAAAGGTACTGATAGAGGGCGCGCGCAAACGTATAAGCAAATGGCTAAACGCACAACCTTCAGAGCTTATTTTTACCTCTGGAGGCACAGAGGCTAACAACCTGATATTGAGAGGTTGTATTCGCGATTTAGGTGTGCAAGTAGTTATTACTACCGCTATAGAGCACCACGCAGTGCTGCATACGCTTGAAGCATTGGCAAAAGAATATCCTATACAAATAGTCTATTTACCCCTTACTGATAAGGGAGAGATACAGTTGTCAGACTTAGAAGCCGCCTTAGCACAACACGCTGCGCAGAAAGTATTGGTTAGCTTGATGCACCTCAATAATGAAAATAGGTAATATATTGCCTATAGAGCGCGTAGCAATGCTTTTGCAAGGCATATAAGGCTTATTTTCACTCAGATACCGTTCAGTCGGTAGGACATTATCCCTATAGATTTGCAGCAGATACCGGTGGATTTTATTACCGCTTCAGCCCATAAATTTCACGGGCCTAAAGGAGTGGGGTTTGCCTTTATACGCAAGGGCATCACTCTACACCCTCTGATATATGGAGGTGCACAAGAAAAAAAGGGCTAAGGGCAGGAACAGAGTCCTTGCACAATATAGTAGGAATGGCTGCAGCTCTCACTCAATCGTGCGGAAATATGGAAGAGACCACCCATAAGGTAAGGCAGTTGAAGCAGTATTTGATAGAAGAAATACAGCAACATTTTTGCAGAGGCTGTTTTTAATGGATGTTCAGCAGAAGGGGAAGAGAGAGCCTCTTACCTTATTGTAAATGTAGGATTTCCGTCGCTAAAAGAGAAGAATGATACCTTGCTGTTTGAGTTAGACCTTAAAGGAGTGGCTTGTTCTAAAGGGAGTGCTTGCCAGAGCGGTAGCGTGCAAAACCTCGCACGTGCTATTGGCTTTTTCTCCTAAAGAGCAATTGCAGTATCCCTCATTACGACTCTCGCTTTCGCACTTCAATACAAAAGAAGAGATAGATATTTTTTTATAAAAAAATATTAAGAGAAATAGGAGGACGCTAAAAAAATATTTGTATTGCTTTATAGTTTTGATTTTTTTAGAGAGTTATGCGATACTCACTGAAAAAAATAATAAAAATAAATGCAAAAAAATATTAGGAGTTTCAATATATTGTTGTAATTTAGTAGCGTTTTTTTAATAATCATTAGTATAAAAATCTTAGCTATGTCAGAGGAAAAATACTTTGCCCGTAGAGGAAAAATGGTTTAGAAGAAACTTCATTGGTGAACTATGAAGCTATGTCATTGAGTGAACTTACCAAAGAGTTGAAAAAAAGTTGCTCCATACCGATAAAATTCAGTCTATCAGACGTTCTGTGGAATCAATACGAGAAGAGTTTGATAGGAAATATGAGGCACTCGTAGAAGAAAAAGAGATGAGTACCTTAGCGAAGGGGAGAGCCCTACGAATTTGAGTATGAAAATCCTGTGTATAAAGAATTTTTATACGGCTTTTAACGAATATCGAGAAAAGCGCAATCAGTATCATAAGGAATTAGAAAAAGTCATACAAAGAAAACCCTCGAAAAAAACGTAAGGAGATTATAGAAGAGCTTAAAAATCTCATCAATGTAGAGGAGCATATAGGTACTACCTTTAAGCAATTTCAGCAGCTACAAGAGCGTTGGCGCAAAGCGGGGGCTGTATCGAATGCTGAGTATGAAGATTTGTGGAATACCTATCACCACCACGTAGAGAACTTTTATGACTTTATCCACTTAAGTAAAGACCTACGCGATATAGATTTTTAAGCGAAACTTAGAAGAGAAACAAAAGATTATTCAGCGCGCTGAAGAGTTAGTAAAAGATGATGTAGATGCGCTTCTGGCTTCGCGTGAGCTACAAGTACTGCACCGTGTGTGGAAAGAGGAAATAGGTCCTGTAGATAAAGAGCACCGCGAATCTATCTGGCAACGTTTTAGCGAGTTAACCAAACAAATACATGACAAACGTCAGTTCTACCTAAAGAATTTGGATAAGATATACGAGGAAAAACGCGAAGAAGAAAAATGATATTATAGTTCGTATAAAGGCTATTAGCGAAAAAGAAGTTACCTCGCACAATACTTGGAAACAACTCACTAAACAGGTAGAAGAGTTACGCCAATCATTCCTCAATATTGGTAAAGTGCCTTTAGCCCAAGCCGATGAGGTGTGGAAAGCATTTAATGTAGCTTTACGCTCTTTCAATAAGAAGAAGAATTTGTTCTATAAGACTCTTAAGAAAGAACAACAAGATAACCTGACTAAAAAAATGGCTTTAGTAGAAATAGCTAAAAGCTAACCAAGATAGTACTGATTGGGAAAAATACTACCGATCTGATGAAAAACATTCAGAAGGAGTGGAAAGAGATAGGTAGTGTGCCGCTTAAGAACACTGAAAAGATATGGAAGGAGTTCAAAAAAAGCGTGTGATACGTATTTCTCTCGCTATGCAGAGGCTGTACAAGCTACTAAGAATAAGGCAACAGATGCTTTGCAACGAAAGAAAGAGTTTTTAGACAAGCTAAAAAGAGTATCAATTAGGCACTGATAGAGAAAAAGAAATAGAAACCCTACAACAATTTGTAAATCAGTGGAACGAGATAGGTAATAGTAGCTATTCGAAGAAATCAATAGACCTTAAGTTCCACAAAATTATAGATGCTCTCTATAAAAAAACTTAACTTTGATAAGCAAGAAATAGAGATTATTAAGTACAACAATAAGTTAGAACGACTTATTAATGACGATAATGAAAACTCGCTTAACAATGAAGTACTCTTTGTGAAACGCCGCATAGATGAGATTAAATCGGAGGTATTACAATTAGAGAATAATCTGGCTTTCTTTGGGAAAAATAGATGAGAAAAACCCATTGGTACGGGATGTGGTTAAGAACATTCACAACCAAAAAGAAAACCTCAAAACTTGGGAGAATAAGCTGCGCGAACTGAAGAACTTGCAGAAAACACAGCAAGCAGAAGATACAGCCTCGCAAGAAGAAAAAGAATAGTTAATTGTTTTTCATAGATTGAAAAGAGGTTATAGTTTTTTTGTAACCTCTTTTAGCATTTTTAGAAAGATGAAATTAGTATTTGCTACCCATAATATTCATAAGCTGAAAGAAATTCAAGCCTTATTGCCACAAACAATAGAGTTACTAAGCCTCAAGTGATATAGGTTGTAATGAGGAGATAGCAGAAACAGCAGCTACCATAGAAGGGGAATGCCCTATTGAAAGCTCAATATGTGAAAAACACTATCATTATGATGTGTTTGCTGATGATACAGGTTTGGAAGTGACAGCTTTAGGGGGCGCGCTAGGGGGTATTTTTCGGCACGCTATGCAGGTGCACAAAAGAGTGATATTGACAATATGGCACTACTGCTGAAAAAAATATGGAAGCCCAACAGGACAGAAGTGCCCATTTTAAGACAGTTATAGCTTTATGTATGGGTGATGAAATACATACTTTTTGAAGGGATAGCCAAAGGGCATATTACAAAAAGAACCTGTAGGTACTAATGGATTTGGCTACGACCCTATCTTTGTGCCAGAAGGCTATTCGCAGACCTTTGCGGAGCTGGCAGCCGAGAAAAACCGCATCAGTCATCGCGCTAAAGCTTTTGAAAAAAACTGATTGAGGCATTGGGAGAGTTGTCATCTCAATTGATTATAACCAAAAACACTAATAAAAATGAGTCTATTAGAGATAAAAAGATATTAAACGCGACTTTAGATTAGGGATCAGAGGTGCTACACGTGCTAAAAGGTATTAATTTAACTATCGAAAAAGGCGAGTATGTAGCACTGATGGGGCCATCAGGGGTCAGGGAAATCGACTTTGATGAACATATTAGGTTGCTTTAGATACGCCTACTTCAGGAGAATATATACTCAATGGGAAAGATGTGAGTAAAATGAGCGATGCTGAATTGGCTGACATTCGCAATAAAGAAATAGGATTTGTATTTCAGACTTTTAACCTAATGCCGCGTACTACCGCTTTAGATAATGTAGCTTTGCCGATGGTATATGCAGGGTGAATCGTGAAAAGCGACACGAGCGCGCTAAAGAAGTACTTAAAATGGTGGGTTTGGAAGACCGAATGCTACACAAACCTAATGAGCTTTCAGGGTGGACAACGGCAGCGGGTAGCTGTGGCACGAGCATTGGTAAATCACCCTTCTATTATTTTTGGCTGATGAGCCTACTGGAAATCTTGACTCAAAAACTTCTTATGAAATAATGAATCTTTTTGATGAGATTTATCAGAAAAGGTAATACAGTTATATTGGTAACCCACGAAGAAGATATAGCCCAATATGCACATCGTATTATCCGGCTAAAAGACGGGCTAATAGAAACTGATAACGCAAAAAGCTGATGAACTTTGGAATTATTATCCCTGCTTATAACGAAGAAAAGAGTATTGTATTTACTTTTGCAATCGCTTATAAATCAATCGTTTGTTCCTTATCAAATTATAGTAGTAGACGATGGTTCGACCGATAATACAGCTCAGTTAGTAAGCGAAATGGCTGCTCAGCACCCTCAGATACAGTTAGTGCAGCGCAAAGAGAAAGGAGAGCATCAGCCTGGGGCTAAAATAGTGCAAACATTTAACTTTGGACTTCCTTACCTCAAAAAGAAGTAGATGTTATCTGTAAGTATGATGCGGATTTGGTTTTTTTCCTGCTAACTACTTTGAGGTAATGAATGCGAATTACACTGAAAAATAAGCAGTTAGGGATGTTTGGTGGTTTTTGCTATATAAAGCAAGGTGATGTCTGGATACTTGAGAACTTGACTAATAAAGACCACTTGCGCGGAGCGGTAAAATCGTATAGAAAAGCGTGTTTTTAAGGCTATTGGAGGGCTTAAGACAGCTATGGGGTGGGATACTGCAGACGAGCTTTTGGCACGTTACCACGGTTGGCAGGTACAGACTAATGAGAATCTACAAGTAAAACACTTACGCCCTACGGGAGTAGGTTATAAAAAGTAATGCTAAATATTTGCAAGGGAGTGTATTTTACCGACTTCGTTATGGTATAGTCTTAACATTACTTGCTGCTGCTAAATTAGCTATCAGAAAGCGTAGTTTAGCTCTGTTTTTTGATTATTTGAGAGGTTATTTGAAAGCTAAAAGAGAACGACAACCCTATTTGCTCAGTGAAGAAGAGGGGAGATGGGTAAGAAATTATCGTTGGAGAGGTATTGTAAAGAAAGTATGTAAGAGCTGAAAATAAAATAAAAAAATGAATGTACTATTTGTCAATTCAAAAAAAGTAGTACCTTTGTCCCCGATTTGGAGTAACCTCTGGCGAGAGTCGTGAATGTTGCCCAATGATAACAATAATTTATCTAATTTTTTTATGGAACCACTATTAAAAGTACGTACAAGACAACTTTATTGAGAAAAAAAGATTTTCCTGATTTTTTTCAGCAGGTGATACCATCACTGTATACTATGAAATTAAGGAAGGAGACAAAAAAACGTACTCAGTTTTTTTAAAGGCGTAGTAATTCAACGCAAAGGACACGGAGTAACAGCTACATTTCACTATCCGCAAAATGTCAGGAACAGTAGGTGTAGAGCGTATATTCCCTGTGAATATGCCTGCCCTTCAAAAATTGAAGTGAACAAGAAAGGTAAAGTAAGACGTGCTCGTATTTACTACTTTAGAGGACTTACAGGTAAGAAAGCTCGTATAAAAAGAAGTTCGCTAATTAGTTAAATTATCTTTATAAAAGCAAAGAGTAAGGACTGCCTTCTCTTTGCTTTTTTTGTAAAAGACTATATTATTTGTATGCAATATTAGACATAGAAACTACAGGAGGAAAGTATGATGAGGAAGGTATCACTGAAATAGCTATCTATCGATTTGATGGACACGAAGTTACTGACCAATTTATCTCGCTTTATCAATCCAGAGCGCCCCATACAAGACTTTGTGACAAAAATTGACAGGTATTAATAATAAGATGCTTAGAAATGCTCTGAAGTTTTTATGAGGTAGCTAAACGCATTGTAGAAATCACACAAGATACTATTATAGTAGGGCATAATGCAGCTTTTGATTATCGTATATTGCAAACAGAGTTTTCGTCGATTAGGGTATGACTATATAAGGACAACTCTTTGTACAGTGGAACTCTCACAACAACTTCTTCCTGAAAAAGAGTCATATAGTTTAGGGAAAATTAGTACGGTCATTAGGTATACCAATGAGTGAGCGACATCGTGCTTCAGGAGATGCCTTAGCAACACTCAATCTATTTAAATATCTACTCGAAAAAGATACTAAAAAGACCATTATCACTGCTTCAGTAAAAAATGATGTACGTATAGAGATGAACTCACGTCATCTGAAAATACTTGATGAGTTACCAGAGAGGTTAGGCGTATTTTATATGCATAATGGAGAAGGAAAGATTATTTACATAGGGAAGCATAAAAAAATATTAAAAAGGAGAGTAAATCAGTTGTTTCACTAGTCTCTCAAAAAGAGATAGGTATTTGCAACGACATACTTATAAAGTAACATATGAAGAGACAGGTAACGAGCTTATAGCTACTTTGAAAGAAATAGAGGTTATTCAATTCAATAAGCCTAAATGCAATAGTAGGAATATACATAATCCTTCTGAGATAGTGTATATACTTAGTTCTCATTATAATCCGCAAGGGTATCTGTGTTTTTTTCAATTGAGTTATTGGCTACTCAGAAAGAAATTATAACAACCTTTGAAACACAATCACAAGCAAAGAGTTTTTCTTAAAAATAACATCAGAATTTGAGCTGAATGAAGTAGATTTCAATGGAGAGCCTGTAGAGATTTACAATACACGTGCTAGTAAAGTATTAACTAAATACGGTTTTTGGCATCAAAATGTAGCTATAGTTGATAAGGGGTAGGAGAGTAGGAGAGAAGAGCGTTATTCTGCTTTGTAGATGGGCAAATCAAAGGCTATGGTTTTTTTCCATTTAAACTATCAGCTCACTCAGTTAGGATTTTTTTAGAGAATATCATTACACCGCTGCCTAATACGTTAATTAACAGACATCTATTAGATCAGTATCTGCGTACTCATCCTCATATAAAAAGTACTTAATTTGAAAAGAACAAAAACCTTTTCATAATGAATAAACAATTTTTATTACCTTATTAGGAACAATGAGCTTTTTTTAGTAGGCTGCAATAATAACTCTCAACCTCAAATGAGTGCAACCCAACTAAATGAAACAGCTCAAATAATAAGTAAACTAACAGATTCTATCAGAAAACTAACAGATGAACGCGATGAGGCGCTTAATTTTTAGTCTTGAGACAAAATGAACTATCACAGCAGTATTTTTGAAGACTTAAAGATTGTTAATCCATCACAGATAGTGATAAACGCTTTAATGGAAACAAATATTAGGAGAAGAATCCTTATATAAAATCAGAGAGCAACGGTAGATTCCTGATTAATAAAAATTAGAATACTGAAATGAAAAATGGGTAATATGCGAGTTTAGTGATGGAGAGCTCTGGGGCGATTTGTTACTAGAGTACCACATAGACGGTAATCAGAAACCTACTTTTTAAAAGCCTTAGATGAGGTTATCCACCCTAAATAAATCAGAGCTATACCATCTGAAAGAAACTTACCTTCTTTAGTTACTTTCAGATGGTTTTTCTTTATACATAGCAGTCCTTTACTAATATATTTCTTCGCTTGAGTTAGTAGATACTGCTGATATTCCTTTCCCAAAAACATTATTTACCTCTTCTAAATTAATACCTACCATAGTACGAATACGTGTAATAATAAGCTCATTATACCTATTATCAGTAGTAAGTATTTCTACATTTTTGGGGTAATATTCCTTGCTGAATTTGCTGTATATATTTAATATTATGAGCTATATTCCAACTGCGTTTGATGCCACTGAAGCTATGTGCTGACGGGCCTATACCCATATAAGGTTTGCCAAACCAATAAGCTGTATTATTCTGGCTAAAATACCCTTCTTTGCCAAAGTTGGAGAACTCATATTGTATAAAACCCTTCTTTTTCTAAAATATTTATTAGAGTGTGAAAATGAGTATAGGCCTGAGTGTCATCAATAGGAGGTATTTTTCCTGTAGCTATAAACCTATGTAAAGCTGTTTTTTTCTTCTACTGTCAGAGCGTATGCCGAAATATGAGGAATTCCAAAAGAAAGCGCCTTATAAATATTCTCTTCCCAACGCTCATTGCTCATCATTGGGATACCGTAAATTAAATCAATGGTAATATTATCAAAAATACTGAGAAGCAATGGGCAATAAAGTAGTAACTTGTGTGGTAGTATGCACACGATTCATCAAACGTAAATCTTCTTCAAAAAAACGATTGCACTCCCTAAACTCAATCGATTGATACCCAATAAAACCAACTGTTGCAATAACAGCTCAGGGGTATGTAGCCTAAAAAAATCATCAGGATTGCACTCTATAGTAATTTCAGCTGTCGGACTTACCTTATAATAGCTATAGATAGTATCGAAGAGTTGCTTTTAGTTCATCATATGTTAGTATACTAGGGGTACCTCCACCCAAGTAAATCGTTTGTAGTTCAGAGCCAATAGCTTCTTCTTTTCGCATTATCAACTCTTTACAAAGAGCTGCTACCATTTCACTTTTTCGTTTTAAAGGTAGTAGAAAAATGAAAAATCGCAGTAGTGACACGCTTGTCGGCAGAAAGGTATATGAAGGTATAAACTATACATTTAACTAACGCGGTCTTGGTTTCTGTTTTACAAATGCCTCCCAACCGCTATAGCTTTTGCTGTTTTTTTATCCTTCCAGTATTGAAAGTAATGACATACTGCTACAGCTAAGCCATCAGTAGCATCGAAAGTGTTTAGGTAGTTCTTTTAGTCCCTAATAGCTGTTGCAGCATTTTGGCGACTTGTTCTTTAGAAGCAGCCCCATTACCGGTAATCGCCATTTTTTTACCTTTCTTTAGGTTCATATTCAGTAATAGGAATCTCACGCGAGAGTCCCTGCGGCCATAGCAACTCCTTGGGCACGCCCTAATTTCAGCATAGATTGTACGTTTTTGCCAAAAAGGAGCTTCAATTGCCAACTCATCAGGGTGATAAGTGTCAATAAGCTCAAGAGTACGATTGAAGATAACTCCTAGCTTTTATGTAGTGATTGTTGTATTTGCTCAACTGCAACTCATTAAGCTGTACGAGCTTCATTTGTTGGTTTTCTACCCTTATAATACCAAAACCCATAATAGTAGTACCTGGGTCTATACCTAAAATAATACGTTCCAAGAGTTATTTTTACGTTTATTTCAACAGGAAGTTTAAACTGAGTGCTTACGTTTTTGTCCGTTTTTAGTAGCGGGCTTTGATAGCATCGTTGTCAGAAAGTACCGAAAAGGTTAGCGCGCAATGAATCTTCAAAGCTCTCATTTTCAGTGCTTAATAGCTCTCTAGTACGATCGTCAGCCTGCATATCGAGCAGCACTATTTTTACCGGTATTATCTACTCTTATATTTAGGAGAATACGTTCTGTTACAGGTTCTGTTACCTCATAAGGGTCTTTTTCAGGCGTTCTTGAAACAAAGCCGCAAAGGTCTTCTCAAAACACTCTTTTTGTCCCTGCTTTAGTAGTAGCAGAGTCACAAACCCCTTTAAAAATAGGATAAGTATCTACATCTTCTTTTTACAATTTCAGTAAATTTTTATATTAGCAATAGAATCTAATTGCTCTTGTAGTTTGGCTTGTTGCTGTTCTGGTGTGAGTTGTTGTGAGTTCTTTTTACAAGAAATAAGCGCCATTGAAAGGGCTAAAAACCAAAAGTAAAATTTCATAATCAAAAAAATATTAGCATTTTTACGGCTCAAAAATTATTACAAAAAAACGACTTATGAAAAATAAATCACACTTTTTTTATCAAAATAAAATAAGCTGCCTAATAGCATTAATAGTAATTGTAGTTTATAAAGTATTGATAATCATATTATAACAGTCCTTCCTGTATAAGGTTATGCAGGTGTATGATACCTGCGTATTTACCATCTTGGGTCACCAATAGTTGGGTGATTTTATTCTTTCTCCATCAGGTTTAAGGCATCGATAGCCAAACTGTCAAAATCGATAGTTTTAGGGCGTACGCTCATTATATCTTTAGCAGTTAGTCCCTTTTATAGTGTCAGTTTTGCTGAGCATTCGGCGTATATCGCCATCAGTTACCACACCTACTATATTGCCTTGGTCTATCACGGCAGCTACTCCCAGCATTTTTGCTGAAATTTCCACGATTACCTTTTTAATGTCTGTATCCGGACTTACTTCGGGCTTCTGGTTATGCACTACTATATCCGAAACCTTTAGGTATAAGCGTTTTCCTAAGGCACCTCCTGGGTGATATTTAGCAAAAATCACTACTTCCGAAAGTGCTTCATTTCTAATAAACAAACGGCTAACGCATCACCCTAACACTAACTGAGCCGTAGTGCTGGTGGTAGGAGCTAAGTTGTTGGGGCAGGCTTCTTTTTCTACGTGGGCATAGAGCACCCAATCAGCTTGTTGTGCCAAAACCGACCCTTTATTAGAGGTTATAGCTATCAATTTGTTATTACCGCGCTTTTAGCAAGGGTACTAATACCTTTATTTCGGGGAGTATTACCGCTTTTTCGAGATGCAAATCACCACATCTTCCTGCTGAATGATACCCAAATCGCCGTGTATAGCATCAGCGGCGTGCATAAAGATAGCCGGGAGTACCGGTTGAGTTCATCGTAGCCACTATTTTTATTCGCTATAATAGCGCTTTTGCCTATACCAGTGATGACCACACGCCCTTTAGAGTGGAGTATATAATCAACTGCTTGAGTAAAAATCATCGTCTATATAGTCCGTTAGTTTGGCTACAGCAGCCGCTTCTTCAGTAATAGTTTGTCGGGCAATGTTTATAATATCTTCTGTTTTCATTGGTTTTCTTTGTTGTAAATAGTTCTAACGATTCCATCAGCCAACCCAATACGAGGCACGTGTACAATAGGGGCTTTAGACCATTTCATCGCGTTGATAAACACAGTTAAGGCATAAAGTATAACATCGGCACGGTCAGGGGTTGAAGCCCAATAATCTAATGCGCTCGTCATAAGTATAGCCCGATACATAGGTGTAATAATCGGTTAGGTACTCGTAGGTCAGCGGGTCGCCCTCACGGCTGTTAGAGTTTTTTTGTGTATTTTTGTTGATGTTACCCCCGAACCTATCGCTTCTATAGGCTGACAGTCGGCTGTGTGCTTCTCAATCCACTCTTGTACCTCTTTCCAAGTCTTATCGCTCACTTTATTGTCTAACAAACGTACTGTTCCTATAGGGAAAAGAGCGTGATTTCTTTCATTTTTTTCCGTTAGAAAAAGACAGTAAATTCGGTACTACCACCCCCTACATCTATGTATAAATAGTTTTTTTATCGCTCTTTTATGAAGCTCGAAATGTCAGTTGAAGCTATAATTTTCAGCTTCTTCAGACCCGTCAATGATGTCTATTTGTACCCCTGTACGCTTCAAAACCTCATCGGCTACCGCTTGTCCATTGAGTAGCTTCACGCATAGCTGAAGTAGCACAAGCGCGGTATTTTTTTGCACCTGACTTATCTTCATCAGCAGTTTAAAAGCTTCCATAGCATCGGCAAGACGGTCGGTATTTTTCAGGCGAAATAAGTCCGTCAATAAACACATCTGCCCCTAAAGCGTATAGGCACGCGCACTAAGCTGGCTTTTAGTAAATTTAGGGTTCTCACCGGCTTCTTCTAACACGTTAGAGATGAGCAGTCGCACCCCGTTAGAACCAATGTCTATTGCTGCTAATTTTTTTAATATCCATAAGTAGTGTTATTTATCTTTTTCTAATTCTAAAGTACGGATTTTTCAGTGGGTTCTTAGTTAGTTCAGCATATTCTTCACGATTTCTGAATACATCTAAAGCGGTGTAAATAGCTTGTCTGAACGACTGAGGGTCAGCTATGTTTTTACCGGCTATTTCATAGGCTGTACCGTGGTCTGGTGAGGTGCGCACCTTGCTAAGCCCTGCGGTATAGTTTACCCCGTTGCCGAAAAGCAATCGTTTTTGAAAGCGATGAGCCCTTGGTCGTGATAAGGTGCGAGCACTGCATCGTAGTTGCGATAGCTTTGCGACCCAAAGAAACTATCGGCAGCAAAAGGGACCAAACACCAAAATATTCTCATCAAAGTAGAGCTTTTTAAGTGCAGGGCGTACTATATCATCGTCTTCAGTGCCTATCACGCCCTTATCGCCACAGTGCGGATTAATGCCTAATACCGCTATTTTAGGGCGTTGTAGGCGGAAGTCTTTGATGAGAGATTCGTTCATCAGGCGCGCTTTCTCCATTATCAGTTTTTTTCGGTGATTAAGGTTGATACATTTTTCAGCGGCACGTGGTCGGTCAGTAACCCTATTTTTTTAGGTCTTCACTTACCATAAACATCAGGCTGGTGCCTTTTAGTTGTTCTGCCAAATAATCGGTATGTCCAGGGAAGTGAAAAATCGTCTGACTGTATGTTATTTTTTTGTTGATAGGTGCAGTTACCAATACATCAATTTCATTGTTTTTTTAAGGGCTTCAGTAGCGGCTTGCAGCGATAAAAAAAGCGTATTTACCACCCTCTTCAGTTTCTTGCCCAAAAAGTAACGGTTGGCGTCTCTTTCCAGCAGTTTAACACGTTCAATTTGCCTTCAAGGGCAGCCCCGATGCTGTCAATTCCCTGAAAAATTGGTGGTTATATTAAAATGTTTCCTCTGAAAAGAAACTAATTTGTTAGAAGCAAAGATAATAGGGGTACAAAGCTCCAAAAATCTGGTGATCTTCAAAGGTTTTCAGTATAATTTCTAACCCAATACCGTTGATATCTCCAACGGAAATGCCTACTTTATCAATTTTTTTCTTTCATAGAATAGTATGCTGAACGATAAATAATTATTACTTTTTGTTTTTCAAAAAGGCAAAGATAATAAAAATATGGAACAAACACAAACTTATTTTTTTATCATAGTCACGGCAAACTGCTCATCACGGGCGAATATGCAGTGCTCGATGGCGCTCTTAGCTTGGCGTTACCTACGGCAAAAGGGCAGTCGCTACAGGCTACTATTTCAGATAATGACTTAGTGTGGAAAGCCTTTGATGCTGACCAGCAATTGTGGTTCGATAGCACTGCTATACGCACCGAAGCCGACCAAAAAGTGTGGGATACACTTCAGAAAATACTCTCTACAGCGGCAGCTCTTAACTCCCAATTTTCGAACAAAAATATCGCTGTAGTAACGTAACTACTCAGTTAGAGTTTTCGCGCTTTTTGGGGCTTGGGTTCTTCCTCTACACTTATCAATAACATCGCCCAATGGGCAGAGGTCAATCCATACGAATTGCTTTTTAAAAAGTTTCGGTGGTAGTGGCTACGACATCGCTTATGCTAAGGCATCTACACCTTTGTTATACCGATTGCAAGAGGGCAGACCTTATAGTTACCCTTTGCAACTTCCTTTTTCCACACACTAACCGCATTTTATTTTGTGTATCTCAATCAAAAAGCAAAATAGCAAAGAGGGCATCAAACGCTATCGTACCGTTACGAAAAAGCAAACCTAAATTAGCTGAAAGCATTACTAAAATCACCGAACAACTTATTTTTAGCCCAAACTATTAGCGATTTTTTTGTACTCTTTTGAACCAGCACGAAGCCACTATCAGTCAATATTTAGGTATTCCTACAGTGAAAGAGCGACTTTTGCTGATTTTTAAAGGTACAATTAAGAGTTTAGGGAGCTTGGGGAGGTGATTTTGTCTTAGCAATCTCCGAAACAGAAGATGTGCCAGCTTATTTTTGTCTCTAAAGGATATCCTATATGTATTTCTTACGCCGAAATGATAATTTAAAAGAAAAATATTCTCCTTATACCTACCCTATACAAACGATATAGGAACGATACAGGAAGAGCGAACGATAAGCGAACAATCAGCGAAGAATAAACGACTAATAATTATCCTCAAAGTAGAATAATATACTATTCTCCCTTACGAGCCCCTCTAATCAAGTCCAATACTTTTTCAGGGCAACGTACAGGGCGAAAAAGTTTTTAGCATCTACAAATACTAAAATGGTGTTAGCCGTAGAGAGTAATTCTCCTTTTTCATTCAGAATTTCGTAATCAAACTCTATTTTAGTAGAAGGTAAATCTTTCAGTTTGGTGCGTATAGTGATGAGTTCATCGTATAGAGCCGGCTTTTTTTATATTGAATTTGAAGCGAAACCACGGGCATCATTATACCTTCGGCTTCCATCTCTTTATAGAGTAAGACCGATAGCCCGTAGCCACTCTACTCTTCCTATTTCGAGGTATTGAGGATAATTGCCGTAATATACTACCCCCATTTGGTCAGTTTCAGCGTACCGAGTACGCAAAGTGTAATCAAAAATGTAATTCTTTCATAATTAGATAGATATGCTATTTTATACTGATTGAAAAATTTCTCCCATACGAAAAAGAAATAGCAAAAAAACAAGTGTTAAATATTTTTTATTCAAAAATTATTCACAATTTTGCTCACTGAAATAAGAACATATTTATTTCGTGCAAAAATTAGTAAAAATCTAATAATCAAAGTTTTTAGGTGAAAAGCAGCTGCCTAAAAAAATAGTTCAGAATTATGGAAGAAGCAACTAAAAAAAGTCTGGGCTAAGTGCCTCGAATTTATAAAGGACAATATTGATGAGCAACCATTTTCTCACGTGGTTCGCTCCTATAGTACCTGTGACTTTAGAAGGAAAAAAACGCTTAAAAATCAAAGTGCCAAGCCAATTCGTTTACGAGTGGTTAGAAGATAATTATATAGGATTGCTCAAGTCGGCTATGACCTACACTTTAGGGGATGGGGCTCGATTAATATATATTATCGACTCTCCTGTTGATAAAAAGCAGCTGCCAAGTACTAACCGACCAGAGTTAGCTAAACAGTCTTTGACGTTAGCTACTGAGGCGAAAAGACCCTGAACTGAAGAACCCATTTTGTAATTCCGGGTATTCGCGAAATAACAGTCGATCCACAACTAAATTTGCACCAGAACTTTGATAATTTTTGTAGAAGGCGAATCAAACAGATTAGCGCGTTCTGCGGGCATAGCTGTAGCCAATAAACCAGGGGAACAGCATTCAATCCTTTGTTTATTTTTCGGGGGAGTAGGATTAGGAAAGACACATTTGGCGCACGCTATTGGGGTAGATATTAAAGAGAAATACCCTAAAAAAAGAAAGTACTATATGTGTCGGCTGAAAAGTTTACCCAGCAGTTCATTAGTGCTTCTACAGCCAAAGACAAAGATAAAAACAACCTTAACGATTTTATTCATTTCTATCAGCTTATTGATGTGCTGATTGTAGATGATATACAATTTCTTTCAGGAAAAGTGAAGACGCAAGATGCTTTCTTCCATATTTTCAACCATTTACACCAAACCGGCAAGCAGGTTATTTTAACCTCAGATAAAGCCCCAGTCGATTTGTTCGATATAGAACAGCGACTTCTTTCGCGTTTCAAATGGGGACTTTCAGCCGAGCTCACCACTCCTGATTATAATACCCGTTATAAGATATTGCAAAACAAATTCTATACTGATGGGGCTGAAATAAGTGAGGATATTATAGCTTATTTAGCAGAAAAATATACGTACTAATATTCGTGAATTGGAGGGGTGAGCAATTCACTCATAGCACAAGCAGCGTTCAACCGCAAAAGAATACTCTATTGAGTTGGCTCAGAGTATTATAGAAAAAAATCAGTAAAGAATAGCCAATGCGACCTGACGATAGACCATATACAGCAAATTATCGCTGATTATTTCAATTTAGATATTGAGTCATTACACTCTAAGACTCGTAAGCGTAATGTAGTACAAGCGAGACAATTAGCGATGTTTTTTTCAGTAAGAAATACACTAAAAAGTTCATTATCAACTATTGGTAGTCAGATAGGCCAACGCGACCACGCTACAGTGCTACACGCTTGCAAAAACAGTTGAAAAATCTGATAGAAACTGATAGAGAGTTCAAAAAGTATGTAAGCGATTTAGAAACTAAATTTTTCAGACTAATGCAATCGTCACTAACACAACTTATACCGCAAGAAGAACGTTTAGCAGTAGTCACTGAGCAAAAATCATTAAAGATAGGGCTACCTAAAGAACGTGTATTTCAGGAGGCGTATTTGTCTAACTCCTGATGATGTAGCGGTGCTTGTTGCTAACGGTCATCAATTACTTATTGAGGCAGGTGCGGGTGATGAGGCTAACTTTTTCAGATAAAGATTACAGCGAGGCAGGCGCAGAGATTATATATGATACGTGCGAAGTTTTTTTCTTGTCCAATAGTATTAAAGGTAGAGCCGCCTACATATGAAGAAATAGATTATCTCAGCCACAAAGCTACCCTAATCTCAGGATTGCAGATAAATACACAAGATAAAGCATATTTTTGAGGCGCTTGCTGAAAAGCAAATCACAGCATTAGCATTTGAACATATAAAAGATGAAGAAGACAACTACCCCATACGCGAGTCAATTAGCGAAATCACAGGAATAGCCTCCGTATTGATAGCTGCAGAGCTTATTTCAGAAAAGAGGTAGATTGTTATTTGGCAATATTACAGGAGTCCCTCCTATAGAAGTAGTATTATTAGGGGCTAATGAAGTAACAGAAGCTGCAGCTAAAACAGCTTTAGGATTGGGGGCTAATGTGAAGATATTTGCAAAATCACTTACCAAGTTAAAAAGAAATTAAGCGACATCTGCCGGCTTCAGTATATACATCAGCATTACAACCTAAATTGTTAAAGAAAGCTCTAATGCGCTGTAATGTACTTATAGGGGCAATGCGTGGAGAGACACGTTCACCTATAGTAGTAAGCGAAGATATGGTGCAGCTGATGAAAAGAGGAGCAGTTATAGTAGATACAAGCATAGGTACAGGTGGTTGCATAGAGACTATTCAAGTTACTACTTTAGATAATCCTACTTATATAAAAGCACAACGTACTACATTATGGAGTGCCTAATCTTCCTTCGCGTTATGCACGTACAGCTTCTCTCTCATTGAGCAATATTGTAATGCCTTATTTACTAAAAAAATAGGGAGGAGGGAGGTATAGAAAATACCTTACAGATAGATAAAGGTTTACGCAATGGACTCTACCTTTATCATGGTATCCTTACTGATACTACTATTTCTAAATGGTTTGGAATACCTTGTAAACCTTTGCATTTGTTGTTTTTATTAAATACAAAAAGAGAATTAAGTCATTTTGCTTAATTCTCTTTTTATTTTCTGTATTATGTGAAAGTATCCTTAATTTGCTACTTCACTGATAAATTTAAGTCGGTAGATTCTTAGTTCATCGTCTTCATAATCACCACCAAACTCTTTTTGAAGCTATTGAAATCTTATCACTATCTGCTTCCATAAAAATATTCATGTAGTTCTTCCTGCTGTTCTTCATCAAAGATTTCATTTACCCAATAATCAATGTTTAGTTTAGTGCCGCTATATACTATTTGTTCCATTTCCTTTAAGAACTCATCCATTTCTAAAGCCTTTAGCCTTAGCAATATCAGGTAATGGCAATTTGCGGTCTATATTCTGAATGATAAACAACTTCAGCGACGAATTAGAACCTGTAGTTTTTACAATGAGATCTTCAGCTCTAACAATATCATTTTTCTTCTACATAACGCTCAATTAGCTTTTACAAACTCAGCTCCAAATTTTTTTGCTTTTACCCTCTCCAATACCATGTACATTGGTAAGTTCTTGAATGGTAATAGGGTATTTTCAGTGCCATATCTTCTAATGAAGGGTCTTGGAACACTACAAATGGTGGCACCCCTTTTTGTTTAGCTACTTTCTTACGCAAGTCTTTAAGCATTTCTAATAGCACAGGGTCTGCTACTGAAGTATTACCATTATTAGGGTCTTCTGGTTCTTCTTCAAAAGTATGGTCTTCAGTCATCATAAAGGAGGTTACATTTTTTAAGGTATTCTTTACCTTTTTTTCTGTGATAAACATCACTCCATATGTTTCAATGTCTTTGCGGATAAGTCCCATTTACCATTACTTGGCGTAGAAGTGCCATCCAGTAAGCATCTTCTTTATCTTTTCCCTGATTCCAAAGAAATCTTGTTCATCTATGCGGTGTGCTTTTATTAGAGCGCTTACTTTACCAATAAGTGTATTTACTATCTCTTTAGCTTTAAATTTCTGTTTAGTGGCTATAATAACATTCAGTAGCTTTTACTACATCATCTTTAGCTTCTTTCTTTTCTTTAGGGAAAACGTACATTGTCATCCATATTAGCACCTTCTCCATTCACTTCATCAAACTCTTCTCCAAAGTAGTGCAATATAAAACTTGCGACGTGAACTCGAGGTCTCAGCGTATGCCACTATATCTTGTAGTAAGGCTTGCCCTATTTCTTGTTCAGCTATAGGCTTTACCTATCATAAATTTCTCTAACTTCTCAACATCTTTATATGAGTAGAAAGCTAAACAATGTCCTTCACCACCATCACGCCCAGCACGTCCTGTTTCTTGATAATAACTCTCAATACTTTTTAGGAATATCGTGGTGAATAACAAAACGTACATCAGGTTTATCAATACCCATACCAAAAGCAATGGTAGCCACAACCACATCTACCTCCTCCATTAAGAACATATCTTGGTGTTTAGCACGTGTTTTAGCGTCTAAGCCCGCGTGGTATGGCACTGCCGAAATACCATTTACTTGTAGTGTTTGAGCAAGGTCTTCCACTTTCTTTCTGCTAAGACAATATATAATGCCAGATTTCTTAGGGTTTTTGCTTTACAAATCGAATAATATCAGCATCTACATTCTTAGTCTTAGGGCGTACTTCGTAGTATAAATTAGGGACGATTGAATGACGATTTGAATACATTAGCTTCTAACATACCCTAAGTTTTTTCAGTATGTCTTCTTGCACCTTAGGGGTAGCTGTAGCCGTGAGGGCTACTATAGGGATATTACTGCCCAATCGCTCAATAATAGTTTTTTTATATTTCGGTATTCGGGGCGGAAGTCGTGTCCCCATTCTGAGATACAGTGCGCTTCATCTACTGCTACAAATGATATTGGCACTGTCTTTTAGAAAGTTAGCGTATTCTTCTTTTATGAGAGATTCAGGAGCTACATATAATAATTTAGTTTTTACCATTACTAATATCTTCCATCACTTCACGAATTTCATTTTTGGTAAGTGATGAATTGAGTACGTGTGCAATACTATCAGTAGACGAAATACCTCGCATCGCATCTACTTGGTTTTTTCATCAGAGCAATCAGAGGCGAAATCACAATGGCAGTGCCTTCTAAAACTAAAGCAGGTAGTTGGTAGCACAATGATTTACCACCACCTGTGGGCATTATAACAAAGGTATTCTCCTTGTTAATCACACTGGTAATAATCTCTTCTTGATGCCCTTTAAACGCTTCAAAACCGAAGTAATGCTTCAGCGCATCGTGTAAATCATTCTTTGTCATTTTCATATTTAACTTTTTCTTGTTTCTTTAGTGCTGAGTTATTCTGTATCCAATTTTATTTTTACAAATATACAACTTTTTTCTGATAACCCCAAAATAAATACAAAAATTATTTTTTTCTTTTTAAAGTGCTCTGCTATTAACTCTAATTCTTCATACCATTCCTCTCCAAATTTTTCTAATAAGAGCATTTTTTTACAAATTTATATATAGGCACTTGTAGTTCTTTGCCTAAAGCACAAGCGTCATCGCATATAGGTGACCAACGATGATAATTCACTGCTGTAAATGAACTATATTCACGTAGCCGGATAGGGTAGAGGTGACACGAAATAGGCTTCTTCCAATCTATTTTTCTTGTCATTATAAGCTTGCTCAATAGCACATAGCGCCCATCCGCTTTTCATTTCTAACTACATAAGCACTCTCCTCCGTTGATAAGAGGTGTTTCCCAATCGCCGTCTTCTCCTTTCACATATACCCCTTGAGCCTCAATAGCAGCCCCTACCTTCATCAGTTAGATAAGGTTCTACTTCCGGATAAATACGCTTCATTATTCTTAGCTCACTTTCTTCTACAGGAGCTCCTGCATCGCCTTCTATGCAGCAAGCACCCTTGCAGGAACTTAGGTTGCAAACAAACTCGTTATCTATAATATCTTCCGAAATAATAGTGTTAGCTACTTGTATCATTTTTTTGTGTTTTCTTTTTAAACTGCTTTAATTGCCTTTTTCAAAAGGTATTCGGTGCGCAATACTGCGTCCTAATGTTACCTCATCAGTATATTCTATTTCAGCACCTACTGCTATGCCGCGTGCTATAGTAGAAATTGTGATGTTATAAGGTTCTACTTGTTTGTAAATGTAGAAGTTAGTAGTATCACCCTCCATAGTATTGCTTAGAGCTAAAATAAGCTCATTTACTTTGCCTTGCTTTACTTTTTTTCTACTAAAGAGGCTATGTGCAAATTAGAAGGGCAATACCATCAATAGGCGATATTTTGCCCCCTAATACGTGATACTGACCAAAAAAATTGTCCTGTGTTTTTCTATAGCCATCACATCGCGAAAGTCTTCTACTACACAGATAACCCCTGTGTCGCGCACGGGGTTAGCACATATTTCGCATATTTCTACATCCGAAATGTTATGACAATTTTTTGCAGTACACTATATGAGTGCGTAGGGCTACCAATGCCTGTGCCAGCTGCAGGGGTTTGTTCTTCTGGTTGTTTAAGCAGGGTGCAAAAGCCAACCGCAGAGCCGTCCGTTTGCCTATGCTTGGTAGCTGTCCAATCTCATACTGCATTCTCTAAGAGTTTTGATGAAAAGTCCAATTTAGCTGTTAGTTGTTAGTTTGTGTGCTACTTTGTCGCAAGCAGCATCTATAAGTTGATATACTTTTTCAAAATCAGCTTCACTACCGTAATAAGGGTCTGGTATTTCAGCTTTGGCTACCTTGCCAAGAGCATCACCCAGAAATGAGATTTTATTCAAATCGTGTTCATTTTCTCGCTAAACGGATAAGATGCTGATAATTACTTCTATCCATTACGAAAAATATAGTCAAAAGCCTCAAAATCAGTTATGCTGAATTGCCTTCCCTTAAGCATCGAGATGTCTACTCCGTGCTTTTTACCTGAGGCAATACTACGCGGGTCAGGAGCATCACCTATATGATAGTTAGCTGTTCCTGCTGAATCTACTTCAAAAGAGTCAATAGGAAGTTTGCTGCATAACTCCTTCAGCTAATGGTGAGCGGCAGATATTGCCCAAAGCAAACCATTAATATTTTTTTGTTTTTTCATTTTCTTTTTTTATTACTTTATTTCTTATTTCAAATACAATCCCATTTTGTCAATGTGCTGCCATACTTTCTCAGGTAGCAGCGGGCGCACATTGTGTCTCGCCTTTATTTCATCGCGAATAAAGGTGGCTGATAGTTCTATAATCGGGCTGCAATACGAGTAATGTGCGGGTGATTGCTCAACACTTCAGCAACTACCCCCTCAGAGATACGCGGATAGATGTAAAGATGATAGTTAGCCAATATATACTCGTAATTCTTCCACTTGTGAAAACTCTTCAGATTATCTTCACCCATAATCAGAGCAAAGTCAGTATTAGGGTATTTTTTTCGCCTAAGTAAGCTAATGTATTGACTGTATAATTGGGTTGTGGCAGATGAAACTCTATATTGCAAGTGCGAAGTTTAGGATAATCATCTACAGCCAACTCTGCCATTTCAAGGCGTAAGTGATTGTCTAATAACGATTGCTTTTTCCTTGAACGGATTCTGAGGTGTTACTACTAACCATACTTCGTGCAGTCCACTATGCTCTGCCAAGTGGTTTGCCAAGATGAGATGCCCAATATGAATAGGGTTGAACGACCCAAAAAATAAACCTATTTGTTTTCTCATTTGTTAATAAAATCAGTTACAAGATCTTCAGCCTCTTGCAGCGCTCGCGGTAGAGTCATCATTTTTGATAATAACATCAAAGAGATGAGCTGTTGCCATTTCTTGTGCTGCTTTGTCTAAGCGCATCTGTATCTTCTCTTCAGTCTCTGTTTGCCGAGCTCGCAGGCGTTCCTCTAATACAGCTATGCTGGGAGGTTCAACAAAGATAGCTAAAGTTTGGTCAGGGAATTGCTTTTTGATGCGCAACCCTCCTGCTACATCTATATCAAATACTACGTTTTTTGCCCATAGCCCACAGCCGCTCTACTTCCGATTTTAACGTACCGTAAAAGTAGTTCTGATATACCTCTTCCCATTCTAAGAAATCGTTATCAGCGATGCGCTGTTTAAACTCTTCAGCTGAAAGAAAATAATATTCCTTACCGTGAACCTCCTCACCGCGAGGGGCACGCGAGGTAGCCGAAATAGAAAACGCTAAATTAAGCGAAGCCAGTGAAAGCAAATGCTTCACGATAGTAGTCTTACCACTCCCCGAAGGAGCTGAAAAATAATAAGTTTATTCATTACAATACATTCAGTACCTGTTCTTTAATCTTTTCGAGTTCATCTTTCATTTGTACTACTATCTGCTGCATAGGGGCAAAGTTAGCTTTTGAGACCCAATGTATTTATTTCTCTACCTATTTCTTGGGCTATAAAGCTCAATTTTCGTCCGTTAGAGTCTGCAGATTGAAGGGTTTCAATAAAGTAGTCTAAGTGTTTCTTAAGTCGTATTTTTCTCTTCTGTAATATCCAATTTTTCTAAGTAGAAAATAAGTTCTTGTTCAAACCTATTGGCATCTACATTTTTGTATGTCGGCTACTGCTTTCTCTAGTCTCTCGCGCACTAGTAGCAAACGTTCGCTGTCTAAGGCTTGTACTTGTTGTAGGTAATGGTCGATATTTTTGTATCCGAAGTAGGAAGTCTTTCTCTAATACTTTTTCCTTCTTGCAAACGGAAATTCTGAAGGTCGGCAATGGCGATAGCGATATGTTCAAAAATAGTTGCAAACTCTTCTTCGGTGATGCTTTCAGTAGAGGTCTGTAGCGCATCAGGCATACGCACCGCCATTTTTAGCAGTTCTGTAGGATCGCCATCTACTATATTTCGCATTTGCTCTATATACGCTTTTACGATGTTTTTCATTAATCTTTGAGGGAGTTTGGTTGCCAATATTCTCTACCAGAATAGTAAAGTCTACTTTTTCCGCGTAGCAATTGCTCTGCTATGAGTTTTCTAAAGTCTAATTCTTTTTCTCTGTAAATCAGTGGTATGCGGGTATTAATATCAATACTCTTACTATTTAATGATTTGATTTCAACACTTATGTGCTTATCAGCAAGTGATATAATGCTTTTTTTCCAAAGCCTGTCATTGATTGTATCATAACATCGTTTTTATAAGTGCAAAAGATAGTAAATAATTAAGAATTAGCAACTATAATTGAAAGATATTTTTGTAATATAACATCCCTATCGTCCCAATTCTTTTTCTCTTTTTCTAACTGGTGCAAGGCTAACTTCTTTATTTTGGTATCATTAGTGTCAGATGCCAATTTTTTCTAAAAGCTAAAAGACTCTCAGGTTGTGGTTGAGCTCCTATAGCATAAATGATTTTTTTCGTATATAAGGATATTTGAAGTCATCGTCTTCTAAATACTCAGGGATGTTGTCTATTGCTTTTTAATAGGATTGGAATATTTTCAGTATTCTTGTTAAAAATAGTCTGAAAAGCACTTGCCATCTCTTCGTGTTCATGATGAAACTTTTGTAATAAAAACTCTTGGTATATTTCCTCTTTTTCCTTAAAAGTCAAAATTTTTAGGTAAACGCCAAAAAGAGCCTCAAAGTAATTATTGTCATTATACTCATTAATTCTATTCTTTGTTTCATATAATAATTCCTTTAAAATTTCTTTATTTGCTATAAATTTTGTAAGAGTTTTAAAATCTTCAATAGAAACTTTTTCTTTCACATAATAAAAGTATTAGTTCTTTATCTTTTTCTGTTATTCCCATTTTATTTTTATTATTTCAAAATTAATAATATTCTCATTAAAAGTCTCTAATGCTTTTCCTAATCCTATTGTTCTAAGCTAATAAACTCTTTTCTTATCATCAATGATAATTTTAGCTTCTAAATAATTAGCCATTTCTAATAGAATTTCAGCTATTGGTTTAGTGATTTTTTCTAAAGATACAGAGACTTCATTTATAGCATATTTAACTATGCAATCCCCCAAAGTTTTTTAGAAAGTTTTTTTGTACAATAAGCATTTGTTTTGGATAGAGAATAAGATACTCTTGATTTAAAGTCCTCAGGAATTTCATCTATATTTTTTTAACACCTCTTTCCCTTCTTCTGTATCTTCATACCAGATAAAATAATCCTTATGAGATTCTATAAAATCAATCCATTTTTTATAATCAATATCGCCATCCTTTGTTATATTAACAAAACTATATCTACCTATTTTTATCTTTTTCATATTATTCAATAAACTCTTCTAACGTTCTAATTTCAAATTTAACTCTTGTTTCTCTTGTTTTCTTAGAGAGTTCTTTTTGCCAAAAATGTTAACAGATTCATTATATTTTCCCCAGACATATAAATAGCTTTTTATTGTTTTTCTCTCCAATTCTTCAATAAATTGCTGGTCAATTATAGTTTTTTTCATCTATTAATAATAGAGCATCTAAGTAATTTGCCATATCCAAAAAGACTTTAGTTCTTTATGAGTAATTTTTAGATGCAAAGGCAATAGTCTAGGTATTTTTCTTCTCTTTCAAAAATATATAAAGTTCCTTGAGAGCTCAAAGCTCCTAATAGGTTTTCATTGCCTTGAAGCTCCATAATTCTTGGTTCTGCACCTTCTTCTTTTTGAAAGTCATACTCCCAAGTGAGTTTTTGGTAACTCTATCCAACGCTCCTATTTTACTATCAAAATGACTTGCAAAATAGATTTTATTATCTGTTAGCACAAAATTAGCTATATCACTGCGTATCTTTTTTAGAAGTCATTGCTTAAAAAAATAAAAAAAGGAGTTTGATATTAGGAGCTTGTACAAAACGAATCCATACACTTTTGCTATAGTATCATATTTTTTTGTTAAAGAGAAGTCCTATCTCATAAATATAAAAAGAGCCTCTCTTTTTGTCTTCATAATATAGTTTTTCCCTCTTTTTGTTTTAAAGTTATATATTGTATCCATCCCATCTATAATAGAATCGTTTAAAGTGTTTAATTTTATACTATATTTTTGATATTTATCCTCATTATTACTAAAGGAAAAAGAAAGTTGTTTTTTTCCTTAGGAGTTCTATAAAACCATATTCCTGAACTTATCATTACTGAATCTACTTTTTCAAAAGAATTAAAATATATTTTCTCTCTTACAGCATATTCTTTATTTCTAAAACAATACATTTCATACTCTGAAAAACTTGTAGAATTACGTATTTCTATTCTACTTTGGATGTAAAAACTTTCTTGGTTCTTGTTATATTGGCAAGAAAAAAAGAAAAAGAATTATGATTATAATTTCTTTAACTTTTGATAATTGTCTCATCTTTTTATTAAGACATGAGGAGGATTACTTCCCTTTATAGAAATTACTTTAAGCAAAAATTAAATTAAGTACCATTTGCTACACCTTTGTTTTTCATATCGTATGCGTTTCCGTATGCGTTAGCGTATGCGTTTTTCAATTTCTTACTAAATTCAGACATAAAAAGAGTGATTTATGAATAAATCACTCTTTTTCCAGCTATCTAAATTTTGTAGCGGGAACTGGACTCGAACCAGTGACCTTCGGGTTATGAGTTCCCTTTTTGTAGATAAAAAGCCGTTTTATATAATAGCTTTTTATCTAACTTCTAACGCCATAAAACCTAATAAAAATACTCGGTTATATACTCTATCTATTGTTGATTTTAAGTATCAAGATAACATTTTTAGAAATTAAATTGAAATACTTTTAAATCTAAAATACAAATACATTTCTATTTGAATTGCAAATATAGAAATAAAAAAATGGAACTAAGCTATAAATTATTTTTTTCTTTTTCTTTTTCCTGTAAGAAAACGTTTTTCATTATTCAAAAATCACTAAGCAAATAGTATATCTTTTTATCAATTTTAGATAAAACTATTAGAGGGTATATCAAAAAAAAGTGTAATTTTGCAAGGTAAATATTTTTATCAACGATGAAGTATAAAAAAACATTTAAAGTTCTATGCGCTTATAATCTTACTAAACTGGTTTAATAGTTTTTCACAAGAGAAAGAACATCCTATTACTACGGCATTTCCTTTTTTACTTATAAGCCCTGATGCTATAGCCTCAGGCAGAGGAGATATAGGGGGTGCTTCTTCTCCTGATATTTTCTCACAATATTGGAATTCATCAAAATATGTTTTTCTCTCTGCCAAAATCAGGGATAGGAATGAGTTATACTCCTTACTTAAATAAGTTATCACGTGATATTTTTCTAGCTAATTTGAGTTATTACAGAAAAAGGGAACAGAAGTGCTTTGGGGAGCAGTCTTCGGTATTTTAGCATAGGAGAAGTCCAACAAACTCAACTTTTTCGGGAGTGAGATATACCGATTAGGCAGTTTTTTACCGTCAGAATGGCTATTAGATTTTTTTCATATAATCTGAAAATTAAGCGAATATTATTCGATGAGAATTACGGCTCGTTACCTGCATTCTAATTTGCGATTACCTACAGAAGAAAAATCTACTGCACAAGGGATAGCTTTTGATATTTCAGGTTACTATACTTCTGAAAAACATCTTATAGGTAATTATTTGGGAAATTACTTATTTGGATTTCAAATTTCAAATATAGGAAGTAAAATAAAATATGAGGATTTAGGACAATCGTTTTTTTCTGCCTACAAACTTTAAAATCAGTGGAAGTTATACTCTATCTATAGATAATGAGAATGATATTTCTTTACTTTTTAGAACTCAATAAATTATTAGTTCCTTCTGATACACAAAAACATAAAAAGACTGATTTTTTTAGAGGGTATTTTTTACTTCGTTTACAGATGCTCCCAATGGTTTTTTTCGGAAGAGATGCGAGAAATTTCTTGGGCTTTAGGGTTTGAATATAGCTATTTACAACACTGGTGTTTGCGTACAGGCTATTTCTATCAGCATAAAAAAATAAAGGGATAAAAAAATATTTTACTATTGGCACAGGCTTTTAATATGCAACATTGGCAACTTGATTTTTCTTACCTTTTTTTCTACTGCTTCAACGGTTAATCCCTTGAGTAACTCTCTTAGAATTTCATTACAGTACATTTTTTAATTACATTTCTTCTCTTTTGATAATATAAGAAAAAAACTCCTGTAAATAACAGGAGTTTTTGTAAAATAAAGGAGTTATACTAATCATCAATAGGATTTTTAAACATCTGTAATGCTTCTGATGATTTTTTTATCACCTGGTAAGGTATATGTAAAGCTTGATGTAATAATCACCTTTTCTCATAGGGTGTAAAAGTATTTTTTTAGAAATTGATGGGCAGGGGCTTGAGAAAGATACCATTCCTTTGCTTACATCATTAGAAATCTGATTGATAATATCTACAAAATCCATCTTATAAGCCAATGCTAAATCATATTGATATGGAAAGTAATTATCTACTCCTTGCGAGAAAATTTCATTTTGTACACTAGTTAGGTAATGATTATCAATAGAAATTGCTTTTGAGGGTATTTGTCCCCACTCTTTTGTATCTCTTCTTAATTGATATTTTTCCAGCAATTGGTAATTGGCTATACAAAGTAGGATTTATGTATTGTTTAAAAATAAGCATCCTGCAAAAGTAGCTTCTACTGCAATTAGAGGTTTTTTCTTAGAGTACTCATTACCTACAAGGTCTACTACTTCAAAAGGTTCTGATTTTTGAAGGTTATTAGCAAGAGAAATTACATCAGAGTAATGTATAATAAAGTTGTAATAAGAAACTTTGATAGCTTTTTATTTTTTTCATTAAACGTTTTATACTTACTAGTACTAAAATCATACGCTAATCGTTCTATTTCGCCATCTTTACTTAATGATTGAGCTTGTTTTTGTAAAACCTCATAATCATTACCCTCTTCCTGAGTTCTCTTTACATTTTTCAGTAACTTCTCTCTTCTCATCTTTTCGCATTAGTTTTTACAAGTCTACTGAAAAAGCTAACTTTATAAGCTGACTTTGTTTGTATTTTTAGGCATAGCGAAAGTAATCTCATTAGCATCATTGTTATAAACAAATGCCACCTCTTGTGCTTTTATGAGTTTGATTATCTATAATTTTCACTCCATTTTTCCCATTGATTACCTTCAAATAGATAGTCTTGTCCTTGTTTAAGTTTTACATACCCTTGTTCAAACTCATCTTTTTAAGAAAAATTTTTTTGTGATACTACGGGGTAAGCATATTCTATATTTTGTAATGGAATATAATTAGGAGCTGTACCTGTTGTAAATGTGCGTTCTTCAAGTTCTTTAGCTACTTGTCCGTTTTTGGGTGATAGGTCTGAATATACCTCCTTCTTGTTTTTGGAAGCTAACTTCTACTTGCACTTTAAATTTCTTTTGAGGAGGTAAAATATCTTCAGGAATAAAATTAGCTCTATCTTTTAAGTGAGACCACTCTAATCTACCTTTAACTTGTTGATTTTTTTATCATCAAGGACATTAAATTTTTCAAGTACTACTCTATAAGTACTTTTTTCCATTATCTTCTGGAATTTCAAAGGTTCATTCACTTTCATTGAAAATGTAGCCTGAGGTACAGCAAATACATCTACATCATTACTGTTATTTTTAGGAGATACATCAGCGATGAGTTTCATTCCTTCAAAAGCACCAGCTGCTCCTCCAAAATCACATTGTTCACCTATAGTTACTTTGAAATTAAATTTTTCCTTTGATAAGTCCTCCCTAATACATTCATTTCACCTCCTACATAACCTCGCAACCATACAGGATTAGGCAATTTAGCTTGCATTAATACAGCTGCTCCAGCTGAAATGATAGGGACTCTCATATTAACAAAAAAAGCAATTTTACACGCACTCCTAATTCACCTTGCAAATAGGCGTAAGATTGTCCGTTAGCATACCAACCATCTATACCTACCTGTTCTCCCGTATTTCTACACGCTGCTTCTCCATAATTCTTAAGCATTATATCAAATCCAACACCTGCTTTGAAATTAGCATAGAAAATTAGGAATGATAAATCACCAGTATCTATACTTAAATCAGAACCAAAGGCAAAACCTCCTGCATTAGCTAAAAGCATTTTCATCCCGCATATAATTGAGTTCCTGTGCTTCTACTCCTAAAATACTCGCTACATTGGCAGGAGGCGGTGGAGAAGCAGGTAATTTTGTACCTGTCATAAGATAAGAAGTCGTTCTAAGCGAAACACCTGCTACCCCCATTTTTGTACCTATTCTATCATCAGGTGTACCAATGTGTAAATACCAATCATTAGGGTCTTTATGAAAAACAGCCCATCCTGCTCTACCTCCTTCACCTACACCTGATATGAACCCAGCATTGATATACACATCAAGAGTACCGTGCGTAGTTTGATTGGCTATATCAAACTGAATAGCTGTCTTGAATTGAATAGTAGCCTTATTATCAGCAGTAGTAGGTATTGCTTTTTCAGCAAAGGGGTAAAAGCGTTTTTCAAAAACTACTGCGTTTTTTCATTATTAGTTTCTAGACCTAAGAAGGCTGCTTTTATTTTTCTAAACTCTTTGATACTTTTTGAAACTAAATTCTGTATGTTTTCCATTCCAGGAATATTAGCCAAAAATATTTCCTTTTTCCATAAATAGCAGAAAAATCTAATCCTCCATTTTTGTTGAATAACATTTCAAAAAGCAGCTTCTCCATTGAAAGCCTTGTCTGAACCTATTGCAAAACTCACTAATGCTTTTAGTCCTAATCCTCCTTCTTGATAAGGTTCATACGTAAGTCCTGAGGGAGAAAATTCAGTAGGGGCAGCGAGTGCATTTTCGTTTCATATTGTAATAAGCACCGCCTCCAAAGCCATTGATAAAATAGCCTGTTGAAATCTTAGCACTAGCATCAAAATACCAATATCTAAATTCTTTTTTCCGAAAAATAGCTTTAGCTTTTTACCTCACAAGCCCCTTTGATTTCTACTTTTAAATCGGCATTAAATCCGTTACCATATATAGGGTGATTTTCGAGTAAATCAAGCTGACCATCCATAGAAAATCCACAAAAAGAACCTTTTATAGCTATAGCTGAAAGGTCTAAGCCTTTTGAATTTATAGTTGTAGGTATGATTTTTCTGAGTTAGCTCTCCTAAAATACCAATATTAGCTCGAGCAGAAAGTTCACTTTTTATCCATTAGGGTTTAGTGCTACATCAAAATACACATCCGCTCTATTATCTAAAGTTCTCACTTCTATACCTTTGATACTTACGGGAAAAATTACTAAAAGAAGCATCATTTTTATACCCCATACTTCCTACTGAAATCATAGGAGAAATGGTTTGCAATTTCAAGTTTTTCAAAAGTAATTCCTTTAAAAATCTACAATATTATTTGCCTGCTGATTTTTCTTGTGTTTCTTTTTTTGTACTGTTTTTGTTGGCAGCAAAATTCATATTACCGTGTAAAACAGCTTTTAGGAAGAAAATGATTATTTTTCTACTTTGAACTCTATGGAACTATTTTTTTATAAAGAGAGCTTTTAGCTTGCCAAAGGTCAAATTGTATTTCATTAGTTGTTATTACATTTAAACTATATTTTTTTCCTCTGAAATCAACCCATTGTATTGCAAGCCCAATTGCTCTATATTTCTGTTTTTCAGAAGCGTTGGTAATAGGGAGCAGTATTTTTTTCCATTAAAATTAGCTTTTTACAAACTCACCTGTTTCTATTTGTATCTCAATATGGTCTAATGAATATGCCCAAGCATTATTTTTATCAGTAATACCTTCTTTCAAGGGGAATATATTATCTCCAGAAAAGACCCCTGAAACACCAAACTTATCAATGATAAGACCTTTAGCTGAAAATTCAATACGCTTTCCATTCTCAGCTGTTGATTTTGTTTTAAATTCAGAAGGAAGTCCTATTGAAAAATTATCAATATACACTCCTTTCCAACTCTCTTGTGCTGGAAATAACAAACCTTTGGTGTTGTACACATTAGGAAAAACAACAGAAGGGTCATTTTTTATATCACTTACATCAAGCACAGCCTTTGAGACCAAAAACTGAAAATTGCCATTGTAGTCTGTTCCATTCTGTTTTTTAGCCAATACAAAAGGAGAGAGAGATACATTCATTATCAAGTCATTCCAAGCAGATGCTGTAATACTAAAATCACCTCTTACTCTGTTAGGAGCTTCTATAACACGTCCATTAGACAAAGTTACTGCTACGGTTTGTTTAGCTTCATTCACTATTCCATTTTTCTATAGGAAGAATAAGTTCTCTTGAGAACTCAACGGCTCCTGATAGGGTGAAATTCTTTAAACCCATCACAGTCTATTATTGCATAAGTTAAATCTTCACTTTGTCCTGTTTCTTTATTAAAACCTCCGTAAAGAGTAAGTTGCCAAGCATCTTTATGGATAGGAATAGCTATGTCTCGAGCAAAGCTAATTTGGCATCTCCTATGATACCTCCACTGTGAGAAAGTTTGACATTGTTTGCTCCAAAAATAAAGAAATAGGGCGACCATCCTCTCCTTTTTGAGGAATATCTACTTTAGCAAATACCTGTAATTCAGTATAGTCAGAATGCAATTCTGCCTTTATAATCCCTATCAGTAGGTAGCATTATCACCTCCCTTACGAGTTTTTTTATACCAATAGGCAGAGAGGTAATATTTTGAGAAGATAAATTATCTACCCACAATCCTTTCCTTTCTATTTTCTGCATTTGTTGAGCAGCATTCTCAGAGGTAAGGTCATTGTTATTAGTATTTTGTCCCCAAGAGTAAAGAACACCAGAGACTAAAAACAAAAGATATAGATGAAAATATATTTTGCATTGTATTATATAATTTTTAAGGTGAAACCATTTTAAAAACTATAGCTATAATTTACATTCAGTGTTATATCTTCAGCTGATTTTTGCTGAGAACTTCTAAACATCTGCATTCCATAAAATGAAAAATTGTGCTTTTCAAGCAGTACATACGATACATTGCACTTAATTCCTAAAACACTATTTCCTAAGGAATCGTTTGTTCTATTATAAAGCGTTCCAAGACTCGTATTAAGTTTATTTTTCGAAAAACTTTTTGGCTACTGTAACACTTCCTCCATAAAAACTGGTACTATCTCTACCCACTTTATTTTGAGTGTAGTTAGCAGAGGTATTCACATTCATTTGCAGAGAAGAAAAGCTAATAGTATGAGCTGCATTATAATTTTGTACTAAACTAGCTTGTCCTCTACCTATAATACCTCCTTGTTCATTGGCTTGTCCTGCAATAGAATAGTTGAAATTAACATTCTGACTTTTTATCTTTTTCCAAAAAAACATAGTTCATATTCACATTTCCCGTTTTGAGAAAGCTGACGATAAGTAAGTGTATCGGCAGGATTCATATTTGGGGTGTTGATATAGTCGAACTCGTTTTAAACGACGGTTAGTAGTGGATGTAAAATTAGAGTATGAACCTGATACATTTAGTTTTTCTGAAATCTTTGCATTCAAATTTGCACTTCCTACTAGTCTCACAGAAGTTTGATTTTTTTCTGTTCTTTTAAATTGTCACGTTGGTATCCTAATTGGTGGTTAAACTTATACGATCTTTAAAAAAACGGACGAGCAAATGTAAGAGAAATATTCTCTAAATCATTATTGAAATACATAGCTCCAAAAAGTACGATAAGTAGGATCAATATTCTCATATACAATTCCTACATTTGCTTTTTCCTATCAGATAGTTTAAACGGGCATCAAAAAGCCCCTACTTTTTGGAGGTGGAAAGCAAATAGTCTAATGAATTATTCTCAGCTCTAAGAGGGTCTTTTTCCTGAATAATAGAAAGTGCATATTGTACTTCTAAGCTCAAGTTTTTTTATAAAAGTTGTAGCAAATTTTAACGTATTAGCATAATTAGACTTAGGAGAAATATCAGTAGGATGTTCTAATGAATTTTTTTAGCATCCCAAGCATATAAGCTACTGTATTCTACCTTATATTTTTCTTTGTCAAAATTGACCTTTATAGCTGAACCATATCTCTCAAAAAACTGCTGCTTGCCCTATATTTTTATCTTCTTCTACTGCTTTTGAGTAAGCGTCCTCCCATTGTACTAAATTTCAACGCTCCTTTAGGTGTTAATTCTACTCCTACTCCACGAAAAGGATGTCCGTTGAGCGTATAAGGAGAGTAAGTGAGGGTGTGGTCGCTAAGTACAATTTTATCCATTTGTATTTAGGAGCAATACTAAATCTATTAAAGTCAAAAGGGACTTTATAGTTCAGAGCATTTCCTTGATTGGTAATAGAGTAACTCACTGGCATTGAAAAGGTAAAGAAAACTAAAATTTAAACTTCCTGTAAGCATATAAGTAAAGGTACTTTTTCAGCAGAAGAACTGAAAAACATAGCATCAGCATTGATGCCTCCACTTACTTTTAAACTTTTGTATCTTTTAGTCATTGCTTCTATGTCTAAATCTTGTGCATTGCTACCAAAAGATATACAAAAGTCCTCCGAAAAAGCATATACTTTAATAATAGTTTCATTATCTATTTATTTTTGAACTTTTTATATCACACAAAATATATGAATTTTTCTGCACCTTTTGCTTACAAATTGCTTTATTTTGATAGCTCCTTTTCTACCATCGTGGGTTTGAAATAACACTATTCGAGGTAATATATTTGTAAATGCTTGTGCTCCTGCCGCCGAATGTGTAATGGAAAGTGCACGTAAAGGGGTATCATTTGTCATTGCATTGAATTCTTCTTCAGTGAAAATTGAGCCCGCAATTACATATTTCTTGTGAATTGACAAAAAAACAGTTGTTTTTGCTCCTGTAATAGGAAAGAAAGCATATTTTTTTGTACCTCAGTTGGAGATACAAATTTATTGCTTGTAAAAAGTAGGGCTACCTCCTTGAAAAAAACTATATCTATCAAAGGCGCATTTTTCAGCGGTAATATCTTTAGAGAAAAAAAGATTTCTTCAGTTTTGTGGAATAGAAAGCTGCTACTTTTTTTCGCTGTTATGGGCATAATTAATTCCTAATTTTACATTTTCTAATACATAAATACCAGTATCAGGATATACTGTAATTTGTTTTTGTAAAGTTTGAGTTGTTTTACCATTAGAGGCTACAAGTATTATAGTATAAGTACCAGCATTAGTATAGGTTACTTTAGGATTTACTTCAGTAGAAGTATTAGGAGTGCCACCCTTGAAATGTCCATTGATATGAAATAGCATTTTTCAGTTTTATTTTGCAAGGTGATATTTACAGGCACTTGTAAATCCTCATCTTCAATAGCTACCTGCCAAGAAAAAAAGCAGGTTTGATAGCAGGCTTTTACCTCTACAAAATCTGAAAAAGGTTTGACGATCATACCCATTAGAAACTTCTAAAGTTATTTCGTGTTTGCCTTCTGTAGAAAAACCACCGCAGGAGGTGTTTTTCCCTTCAAAAGTTTCAGGGATGCCTCCTTTAAAAAGCCATTTATAAGTGAGGTTCTCTCCTGAGTAGTATTAGTAAACTTTCACCGTTACAGGAGGTAGCTATTCATTACAATCTCTTTGGTAAAAGCTTGCTTTTTTTGATAGCATCTTTTTATTGTGATAGTTTTGCTCTTGAGTATCTGATTCTTTATACTCGTTAGTAACTGTTAGCTTTACTTTGTATGAGCCGTGTTGTGTATAGAGCACTTCAGGAGATTTTTCAGTAGAAGTATTAGGGTGTACCACTTTCGAACTCCCACAAGTAATGTTCTCCCCCTGAAGAGGTGTTGTTCATCTTTACATAAACGGGTACTGATTCATCACCATTTTTAAAAACTCATTTGAAAAGAAAGCTTTCACAGGAATTTCTGTCTCTTGATAACAAGAAACGACTGCAAAAAACTATTAAAGCAAATGATAAAATATCGGTATAAACTCATCGTTATTGTTTTTTGATTTTTATTTTAAGTTATTTTTCTCTTTCAAAAAAATATGTAACGTATGATTACTATCTAAGATATAGACCTTATTTTTCTGAGACTTTTAAATCTCTAAGGCGAGTAAAACTATCATCTCTTTCCACTACTGCAATAGGCTCTGAAATATAGATAATTTCCTTGAGTATGATGTCTAAAATACCAAATTTTTAGTTGTTCAGCAAGATAAAAAGTACAATAGATTATCTTGAACAACAAAATCTTCAACAGTATCATTTGCTTTTTGATGTTGTACTTTTTCAAACTCCTCTTGTAAGCCATATTGAGTAACAAAAGGGGTCTTGATTTAAATCTATTTCAATAAAAATATGTGCTAATCCAAAAATTTTTTCCTCGTTCATTATCCAAGTAATAATCACTTCTGAAAAAGTTTGCTTTCTTTTTCCCATGTGGTATTCAGAAATACGATATTTCAGCTCTCCTGTTTTTGATGTCTAAGCCTATAAAAGCCTCCTATCTCTATAAAAGCCCAAAGAATATTGTTATATATACCTATAAGTTTATATACCTCAAAAATCTTTTCTTCATCCCACGAATTTTTCCACTTCCCAAGTGAAGCAAGAAAACTCCCATAAATGCTCTTTCTTTTGAATAGAAAAAGGCTCTGATAGACATTACATCATCGTATATTTTTATCCTTTTTGTATATATATATATATACCCATTTGGAAAAACTTATAGAAAATTTATCAATATTTCCCAATACCATAAGATTCCCTTCTCTATCCAAAAAGAGCTGTAATGAATATTTTTTTGTTGTTCATCTAAAAATAAGTTTCTAAAAACTCTTTAGAATAAATACAAAAAGCTTTGTCTTTTTCCTTCTTCTATTAACTCTAAATTTTCGTCGAAGATTTTATAATTATTCTCCCACTCACTACAATAGAATTTACCATTAAAAGTAGCAAGCGGACTTAGTGGCGTTTTTGTAAAGCATTTGTCGCCACATTGAATTTCATCTGATGTATTGATGTAATAAGGTTTGCCTTTATAAATAACATAATCTCTTACATTATCTATTTTAGAAATTAATTTAAACATTTTATTGTGATTTTATAAAGTTATAGAGTGCTGAATTTGTATCGTTTATCAACTTTTTCTAATCTTACTTTATGATTAGGTGGAATAAGTTCTAAACTTTTCTTCAATTCAGGGCTCATAATCTCTAAAATTTCATTACTATTACGCTTAAACACTTCTTTAAAAGCTTGTTTTACCTCATTTATATTAGCTTTTATTACTGTTGATCATATAAGCTAAATCTTCTATTTTGTTAACTCCTTGTAAATAGCTTTCAAATTGCTTGATAAATCCTTTATCATTAGCTATTTTACTCCACGTTTCACTGTTATAGCTTTTAAATTCCTCATATAAAGGTTTTTGTCCTTCCCTAAACTTCACGTCATAACGGCAGTTGGCTACAGATATCATCTAAAGCTTTTTCAAACTTCATATCTAAATGCTCAATGTTTTCAGGGCATATTTTTAGGGTTTTTTCTTAAAAGTGGAAAGCATATGCTGAGTGCCTTCACTATAGCGGCATTGCTACTAAAGCGCCTTCTTCTATCCATAAATCAGGACGGTTTCTAAAAAGTATGGGCTACTTCTACATAATTTTCGAGCATCTCATCTATGGTGCGACCTCCAAAAATTTTTCCTACCTGCCTCTTTACAATTACCACAAGGAGCATCTTTATATTTAGCTAAGAAATTCTTTAATCCTGATTCACCTCCGATAGCTTTTAGTTTTTCGGCATTTTCAGGGGCTAATTTTTTTCCATAAAAAGGAACTCTCTTCTGCTTTTTGTAGCAAAATTAAGAAAGAAACATAGGGTTAATATGATGATATAAAAACTATTACTTATTCTCATTTGTAAAAAGGATTGGGTTCATTTTCTAAATGAGTGATTAAATAATCAAATCCTTGTTTAAAAATAGTAACCTCTTCTTTTTTTCAGATTTCTTTACAGCATACAAATCAATAAGTTTTAATGTTTCATTTTTGTATTCTTCATATCTTGAATGATTGCCCCATTTTTAATATAGCTATTTTTAAATAAGTGTACTGGAAAACTCCCTCCAACAGCTATTTCTGCTTTTCTCTCAAAAAGGAACACTTCCTACATAATCAGCTAAAAAAATTTTATATTTAATAGTTTAGGGAATACTTCTTGTTCATAATATGAAAGACATTTATAAAACTCTGACAAAAACTCCTCTAAATGAGCCTCAGAAGTAATATCTTGTACAAACTCATACTTTTTGAGGATAAAAATTCATAACAAGAAAACACCATTTCGTTATCATAGTATTCACCTAACTCATCTAATAAGAGATTAGAGAAAAATGCTCCAGTTTTTCTAAGACGACTGTAAAACCTGTAAAAAGTCAACATACAATCAAATTGCAGTCTGAACCCAAAAGTATATGCTACTCCTGTAGTATTTCCAGTAATGAATCCAGCATCGCCTAATCTTGATTTATATTTTTTAGAAAGTATAGATTCTATTTTCCTTTGTAAATCTTTCTTTTTAATTTCCATTTTATATATTTTTATTTAGTTATTCCTTTAAATATATTTTTTCCCATCACCATATAGTTTATAAAACGATTTTTAAAAGGAATTTCTGTGCCTTGTTTTATATCCCATGGAAGTTTCACTTTATTAATATCTTGTGAAATAGAGTTATTGACTTTTTGAAAACAAGCTACCTTTTTCCAGCTTGTTGTTGTGCTAGAGTTTGTCCTGTAGATAAGCCTGTACTTTGACTTAACTTAGTCTCTACCACTACCATATCTTGTATATTACCTCTTGCATCATATTTAATCCAAACTTGATCAGCAATAAAGAACTCGCCTTGTTTGTTACAAGGAGGGGTTAGTCCAGGAAGACAGAAATGTTTTTACACATTGTAAAATAGGTTCTGTATTGTCTAAAACTTTTTTAAGTTCTTTAGAGGCATTGTAATATCTTTGTACATCTATACTTTCTGGGCGCATTTTTAATATCTCTTCCCGCCTATTTACAAATTTAGTCATAAAATCCTGATAACTACTATCATTACAAAAGTCTTAGAATAACAGCTTTCTTAAATTGCCAAAATTGCCCTAAAAATTTCTGACAACTCCTCCCGTTCTGTTTTATCTTTAATATATTCATATAAAACATTTAAATCTTTCCATCTTTCAAAGAAGGGAAAGGGCATCTTGTTTATAAAAAGATTAAATATATTCACGACCTCCTCATATTCTGAAATGTCTTTCCCATCATCAGAAAGTGTGTATCTTGTATGAACCCAAAAAGATTCATCAATTTTTTTCAGGTTTTACATCGCCAAATAACTTGTTTTTTTGTTAGAATAGGTATTATTATGAGTTCCATTTCTATAAAATTAACAGCATAGTAAAATCCTTTTTATTTTTATCTTCTCTTTTCAAAAAGGCTATACTATTTATGGATTGATTTGTACTTTTTCTATAATCACAAATTATACAACCACTTTCTTGACTCTCAAATAATTTGAATCCCTTTGGTAGTAGAATACTATCAATATAGATTAAAACTTTTTCTAAACTCTTTTCATTATGTTAGTTCTTAAAATTAATACTATTCATTTTTTTATTGGTGGAATCTTTATGTTTTTCTCCTTCGCTAATGATTTTATATACATCCTCTCTATATATTCTAATTGTTGTTCCTTGTCTGAATTTTTTTCAGGAGCATTTGCTTCTTTCAAAAAGTGTATTATTTGTTCTTACTTGAAACTCTATGTATTTTTATTAGGGTTATTCTTAAAGACATCTATTAATTCACTTTTCTGGTTAGCTGTCCCAAGGCGAGGTAGCCTTTAACTGCTATCACTTATTATGGCTCTAAAGTAATCTACTTCTTCCACTTCATCAAATACTTTTTTTCACAAACAAATCATCAGCAATGATATTGTCTTTTACTCCTTTTAGATATACTTGTTTTTAAGTGTGTATAGTCTTTATAAAGAGTACTAAAAGAGGTATGTTTCTAATTTTAGAACTTACTAAAGATTCAAATTGTCTTCCTAACTGTGTATTTGTTTTAAAGAAATTACTTTTTCCCCATTTTGTCCAAGAACTACTTTCTTTAGAAAGTTCAAAGGCATAAACAGGGGTCTTCTTTTTATCAGTTTCCATTTAGGAAATCGTCTTCTGTCTTTAAAAGCTGTCTTAATTCACCTCCATAGATTTAGAAAGTAAATCTTTTTCTAAGGCTTCTTGTAATGTTTTATCCCAACTTTTACAAGTTTTTCTATTTTACCGTTTTTAAAAGAGCTTAGTAGAGATAAAAGTTTGTTTTTCTAACTCTGCTGTTCTTTTTCCTACTTCTCGTCTTGCTTTTTCAACAAAAGTATCTAATTCTTTGGTGTCTACTCCTTCTTTTTGCAGTTTAGCGCTTACTTTAGGCAAATCATCTAATATAGCTACTGGGAGAAGGTCCCTAAATCAGTAAGAGGTACTTATGGTACTCCAATTCTCTACAAACCATTTGCCTCCAGCTCCCATATTTTCTATTTCTTTTCTATGGGATTCATTTTTGCATATAGGCACTTATTGTTAAGTTAGTAAGCTCAACAACGGCAGCAGTCTTTACTAAAGTACTAGCTCCTTTTACAAATAGAGCACGAGAGGCTCCGTATGAACCAAGTAAAAAGAAGCTCTATTTAAAGTTTTTAATAATTCTTCTTTATCAAACTTTTCACCTAAATAGGCTACATAAATAACAGGAAATACTTCTCTTTGAGTTCTATTTCCTTTGTAAATATAGATTTTATCTAATAGGTTTTTATTTTTTGAACAACATTAACTGTATGATGTTTTTCATAACTTCCAACATTTAAGAAATTAGCTCTTACTATCTCAGTATGCACATTTTACAGTAGAAGAAAAGTCATTTTTATTAGGTGTTATATACTGATAAAAAGATTTTTCCTTCCCATATTTTTTATAATTTGGAAAATCAGTAGTTTTCAAATTCTCCTACGTATGCATACTCATTCTCCTTAGGTTCCTCTTTTCCTTTATAATCTCTAGTTAGTTTAGTTAAGAAATGAACATAATCATCTTTCCCTTCTTCTGATAAATTTGAATAGATTCTATATACTAATTCAGGGGTTGAGTATAATTTATTATAAAGAAAATTTTTATCTTTAAAATTCTTTACAATATTCAGGATCGCATTTTTTCTTCATTTGTGCCTATCCTATCAATACTTCCTTTAGAAAGTGATTGCAAATACTTCCACAATGTTTCATCTGAAAATTTGTAGAATACAAATTCAGGCATATTCTCAAAAAGAACATCTATTTTTATCTTTATCATCATTAGCCTTTTTTTAAAAGTTTCTTCATATTTATCAGCAATGTATTCTTTACTACCTTTAGTGATTTCAAAAGCTATAAAAATCAAGTAACTTTCTTAGAGTACGATAGTTATCAGTAGTAATTTTTATGGCATAGTCTTTCCCCTGTGCATAGTAAATTTCCATATAGAAAGTAGTTGTCATCCAACCAAATTCTACACTATACCCTGTCTTTAATACTATTTTCTATTGCAGATAAATCTATTTTTGCAGCTTTATTACGTACATCTAAAGATTTAATAAAAACAATTCTTTATTATTATCTACAAATTCTGTATTTGATGGAGCATTTATTTCTTTAGAACCTGACCATCTATATTCTGTACTAAGAGGATCAAAATTCACAATTTTTCCCTTATTCTTTTTTAAGCCACTCCAATAATTTCTGCAATGAATAACTATAATGGTATTCACCTTCCCTTGTCCTTGAAATATTCCCACTTTTAAACGCTGGGTCATTAATTTGCTTCCAATCAGCAAAAAGTAAATCCTCATCAGAGGTATAGTCCATTAATGAGGAATATTGCCTTGTTGTTTTTCTTGAATGGGTGTGCTAGTTTAAATATTCCGTGACCCAATTCGTGAGCAAGGGTTCTTTCGGTTTGGTCAAATACAAAACCAAACTGTCCACCGAGTGCCATATAGCCTCCTTGCCCTGTGCTGCTCTTGGCATTGGTGATAAATACGTAGTAGGTATCATTGGCTACCTCACCTGTGGCTTTATAGGCATTGATAATTTTTTTGTTGCGACAAACTGTAGTCAGTAAGGTCATAAATACATCTTTAGTTTCAACACTCCATCACTCAAATAAGGGGTAATGTCAAAAGGTGTTGCCCAAGTGATGTCTAAAAGTTACTCCTATTTTTGTTGTAAATAGCCTTTACCCTATCTGTATTGATAGAAAGGTTTTTCTGCTGTAGGTACAAGAACTACCTTAGCAGTTTTAGGTGAAAAGATGTACCAAGTTAAACACCCCTGCGATTTGATACTTTTTACCTTGCTTGATAGTTGCTTGTACTTGCTCTACCGCAAAGGAATGGAATCCTTTGAGGGTAAGCAAAAAGTCGTTAGAACCTTCTACTCGTTTGGATTCGATGAGTGCGCCTTTATCGGTTTTGAAGATAAGACTATCGGCACTAATATTCTTATCAATGATATGTACTTTGGCTAAGAAAGGCTCTGTTTGGTCTTTTTACTACTGCTTTAAACGGAATGTACTTGCCGTCAAACTTTTTGGTAGTCCTTACTATAGGCTTTGGCAGGGACTTCATAAGCGAATTTAGAATCAGGGGTATTTTCAAAAAGTCACCTCAATACCTTTGGCGGTAAGGGCAGTTGCTTCGCCTTCTTTGGTAACACCATTGGTATTTTCTTTGGTAGGTTTACCTCCTTGTGCTACAACTTGGGGAGTAGATACTTTACCGTCTTTATCTATGTGATATATCTTTTCTTCGGTAGTGGTTACTCCATTGGTAGTAGTGGTAACTTTTCCTTTAACAGAAGAATCATTACCTGCAAATGGAAATACTTCTTTGCGACCGTCTTTACCTATAACTACTATTTCACCATTGCGAGTTTCTACCTTTTCAATCTCGAAAAGGTACATCAATATCTTTAGATTTTTCACCTTGACCTATGAGGTTTTCTGCAAACTGTACGCCTTTCCAATCGCTATCATAGGTAGTTTTTACAACACCATCGGTAAGTTGATAGTCGGCATTGATTTTTACATTTTCAAACTCTACCGCTAACTTTGTATCGTTCAGGTAAGGAACTTTTTATAAATCCTTTACCTGAGAAAATACCATTATTACCGCTCACTTCCAAAAATGGTAACCGAGAAATCACCTGCTACAAACACTTCATTGGTTACCAAACTGCCCAAAGGCTTTTGATTGGTAATCGCTATTTTAGGTACAATACCACAGTTGTAGGCTGATTCGGTAGTACTTTGTGTTTTTTCTATTTTAAAAGTCTGTATATCAGAATACACATAGCTGGGGTTTTATGCCATAACGTTCTGTTTCACAAGTTGCTCCTACACGAAACTCATACTCTCCCGCCTCTAAGTCGGTGATAAGAGTTTGGGTATTGCGGGTAGAGGCTTCAAACCATTGAGCATTAGCTACTCCTTTTTGCGGTATTGAATATGGTATTTTTTGGTGCAGTGTATGACCTTGCCATAACAGCTTTGTACGGTTTTTTCCCTGTTGTTGGCTGAGTAAGAAGAGCGGTTTTGCTACAATTCACTGCATAGACAAACGAATGTACCTCGCTATAACCATTATTTTTTAAAGACACTATTTTTCTGCTAATCCTCCTGTGGAATAGCTCTTACTCGCCACGCATAGCGCCTGCCAGGGATGAGGTTAGGTTTACTAACATCATAGACGAAAGTGGTCATTCGCAAATCATCTTCTTTGAGTATGCGTCGGCTTACTTCAAAAAGCAAAACGAGGTCGAGGGCAGGGTCTAAAAATCTCACGTAATTCAAATGAATAGGTTATATTAGTTGCATTAATTTGACGCGGTGTCCAACTGAAAAATAATGTTTTTGAAAGTCGGTTACAGCTACTTGCTCATTATCAGTAGGAATATTCAGTATTGGAGGGTCGTTGAGCATTAGATAGGCAATAGCACAATGGCTTTGTGAGCCAGCGACCACTGAGCACATCCTTTACCCTAAAACAGAACGAATACATCCCATCGGGCAAGGCGGAGGTGTATTGTTGTGAGGTGATACCTTGCAGGTTGCGCAACTGAAAGTAGCTTGCCAGCTCGGCATTGGTCAGGCGGAGGATTTCGCCTCCATTGATACGCAAGGTGAAACGCCTGAAAGTACGGGGGCTGAGGCTGCTGTAAGTCCATTGCCTTTAATCTCTACATATAATTGCACGGAGCGGTTCTGCACACTCAAGTCAGTAGTGATGAGTTGCAGTTGCACCCTATTAGCCATTGGGTTGGCATAGTCAGCAATCTTACTGCTATACGGAGGTGTGAGCATAGGTACTACCTGCACAGGATAGGTTTGTGCTATAAGTTGCCACGTTGTGAGCAGAAAAAGGAATATGTAAGAGAATAAACGCATTGTACTTAAGGAATGATAATAATTTTTTTACTTAATCGTTGGTAAGGAGTTTCTAAAACCAATATATAGGTAGCCGCAGGTAGCGGTTCTTGAAAAATCAACCCAGTGTTCAGTAGCTGAAGCTGAGTTTTTTCTCGTTTACTAATTGCCCTGTGATACTATATAAGCGGAATTTGATAGCTCCTGCTTTTTCTAAAACTACTTTGGCTTTGAACTTACCATTATTAGGGTTAGGTGCTACTTCAAATTCTCTTACATAAGCCTCATTAGTTTTTTCAGTTTTAGGCAAATCGGTAGCGGGTTCTACAATAATATTCTTGTAGAATAACTCAAAGCAATTGCCTTGTGTTTGCTTGATACCTATGCGGTATTCACCTTTTTGCTTTGAAGATGAGAGAGATATAGTCGTCACTTTTTATTGGTGATTTCAATAGCTTCATTTTCGGGTACTAACCACTCAGTAGTTTCCCTTTAGGATTACTGGTATTTACTAATATTACCTCTTCATTCTCATAGGCTTGGGTAGTGAGTAAGAATTCAGAAGCTATTTGAGTATTTGCACTTTCAATAGTAATAGCATCTGTTGCTATACAACCATCTTTAGTAGTTACTGTAGCAGTATAAGTACCTTTCTCAGATAAAGTTACCTGAGGAGTATTAGAAGAAAAACCATTGTCACCAGTCCACAGGTAAGTAGCTTGTGGATCATTAATAGCTATATTTAAGGTAAGTGTTTGTCCGTTGCAAAGCGTGCGATTCTCTCCTAAATCAATCTCAAATTTAGGAGGGTTTTCAATAATAAAAAGTTTTGAAGTGAGCACAGCCTTGAGCATCAGTTATTTTTACCTTGTATTCTCCTGAAGGAAGATTACTTATATTTGAAGTCATAGCTCCTGTATTCCATAGGTATTGGTAGGTGCTGTGCCTCCTTGTACAGCAAGAGCTATAGCGGCATTAGAGGCATTATGACAACGAAGCGGGGTGATAGTCCCTGTAACCGTAAGGCTATTGGGTTTGCATAACAACTGTACTTCCTTGCACAATACAGCCTGCCTCATCTTTGATTTCAACCGTATAAGGTATAGGTAGCAAGTCTTCAATGGAGCAGTAGTAGCCCTGATAGACCAAAGATAAGTATAAGGAGGGGTACCTCCAGCAGGAATAGCAGTAATTTTACCATCATTACCCCCTGCAAGTGGCGTCTGTTTTTGGAGTGTAAGAGTTAGTTTAGCAGGTTCTTTGAGTTCATAAATCACATCTACTACTTTTGGTTACTGTATGGGTGTTGTATTCACCCAATACAATACCATTGGCATCTTGTATATTAATAGCGTATTTACCTTTTAGATAGGGTTTTAGCTGTATCAGTGTCGTTATCTAAAGTAACCCAATTGCCATTTTTATCTTGTTTTTCCAAGTGTATATGTAAGGTTTGCCTCCATTTTGAGTCCCCGTAAAAAGGTACTCCTCCTGAAGCTTTAATTTTTAATATCCCATTTTGACTCTCATCCCGCTGACCATCATAAGGGGTTTTATCCTCTTCGTTACCAAATTCATTTTGAGAGTTGCAGGAGATAAATTTAGGGTATAATTTCAGCTGTTAAAGGAGGAATAGCTTTTTAGCTCGAAATGACTATCTTGAACTGAACAATTAGCTCTTTGTGAAGAACTATTATAGTTTATATCTTTAACTGTTAAATAGTAGTTTCCTTGAGGAAGGTTATCCACCGTGATATAATATTTTTTTCTCTGTTGTATCATAGTGAGTCCTTGCACGTGAAGTAATATCTTCTTCTGTATTATCTTCTTTCTTTCGCTTCCAAGAGAAAAAGTATTTCTGAATAGGATAAACAGTGCCTCCTCAACAACCGCTGTTATACTTCCTTGAGTAGATTTAGGGAAATTTAGGTCTTATTTGTAATGCTACAGGATAAGAAATTTTTATAGGTAAAGGAGATTTCAGCTTTTACCACCATAGCTTCAGTATTTTTTGATTTTTAACTTTCCCTATACATCCATTTATATCTCTTACACTAATTGTATAAGTACCTTCAGAAAGATTTGAAAAAAATATGTTTATTTCCACTAGAAAAATTAGTCCATTCCTCATTATTTTTTTCTAATTTGGTATGAACCTTTTTCCACCTTGAGCTAAAATAGTAATGCTACCATCATTTCCTGCAAAACAAAAAGGAGATATAATAGCTTGGCTATAAAATTCTACTTGTCTAGGATTTTTGATAGTAAATACAAAAAGGATGCCCATCTGTGTAAGGAGTATAAGTATTTGCAGTACTATTCCCAATATAAGAAACGGCATAAGTTCCTGCTTCTAAATTTTTCAAAAGTAAAAGTATTGTCCTCATCTAATTTTTCTTTTATTATTATAAGAAGCTAATAAAGTTCCATTCTTTTTTGATATTGAAAGACATTTTTCTCCTTGTTCTAAAGCACGGTCAAAGCGTAGCGTATAATTAGCTTTATCACCATAACAATCAGTTATGATAACTTCATTTTTATCATTTTTAAGAACCGGAGGATTTAAGTACTTTCAAATCAATTGCATTTGAGTAGTTTTTGTCATCTACTGAACTTTTTTACAGTATACTGTCTAATCGTTATAAACTTTCCTATATAATTAGGGGGTTATTTCACCTAAAAACATCGTAGGCGTTAACTTCTATGGATGAAAGACCTTTATACTTCTCAAGAGTAAAAACATTCCCATCATTCGTATCTACTTCCCAATTGTATTCATTAGTAGCAAAAACCTATATGAGATTCTAATTTTATTTTTGTATAGTAGGTAATTCTTTATTTTTCTATAGGTAAAATTACTAAATTAGGAGTAATAGTAACTTTAATATTATCATACCACAATGCATTTCCTATTGAATGATATTCTCTTTTAGAGGATTCATAAATTATATAACTAAAAGGGAAACTCAATTCCACTTTGGGTCTTAGCGTTCCCATTGCACCTACATTACAACCAAAACCAATTTTTTCCATCCTCTCTGTCCCCAAAATACAAACTGTCTAAATTTTTCTTACTTTTTGTCGCTTCAATTTCTTCTTTCTTTACAATAGAAAAATATTACCACTTCTAAAGTCTAATTCTTCTATTAGATAATGATAATCATCTTTAATTGGTCTATTTCCTGAGTAAACAGTATAGAGAAAAACCAATAGAAATATGTGAACGACATTTCGCATTCGTCTCTTGATAACCATATCCTGATAAATCAATAGTATATTTTTCCTATTGGTTGAGAAAAGGAGAATGAGAAAGATAAGAATACTATTAATAAAAAATTTTTTCATAGGAAAAAGGTAAAAAGTTATTTTTATTTTTTTATAATACTATTTAACAACATTAGCTTTTATCATCAAAAAAATAGTATTATCTCTTTTAGATAAGATCTGTACTTCAGCTTTTCATATCATTGGAAATATTAATATTTTTTAAATACACTATTGCTATCATTATTTAGAATAATGAGATTATTGTTCTCCATAATTACAAGTGAAAGATTGAACAACTTTTTCGAGTTTCACTGGGAGTTGTGTCATAATTAGGATGATCATATGTAACATTTTTATTTTTTTGTCCGCAAAAACTCAGTATATTGACAAAAATAAATATCTTTGGATTTCTTTTTCCTTTAATATTTAAGCCTATTTTATACACATCCCATTTCCCAATCAATTTTTGTTCGAGGGAGTTTTTTTAGGTTGTTCTTGAGGTTTAGTATCATCTTTTTCACAAGCGTTACTTGCAAATACAGTTGCTAATAAGGCGATTAATAAAAATACTTTTTCATAGTATGAATAATGTTTAAAAATTAATAATTAACTTCTACTTTTTGACCCCGCTGTAGGCTTGCCATTAGCCAATGAAGGTAAAAAGTAATACTCATATATCGTATTGATATGTATTTCTTTATCGGTGATATGTTGTTGTTTTGGGGTGAGCACTTTCCAGAGCGAGTGGTGTGCCTTTTACATTTTTATAAATCTGTAACTCGGTTATTTTAGCATTTTTGATATTTCCAGAACAAAGAGATGGTACGAGCGTTTCTATCGATTACAAAATCTATACTTTTTATTACTTTGTCAGCTCTATAGGTGCTTTTATGGTTATGGTTGCATTGTCTGCACTTGACCATAACCCCTGCTTTTGTCCTTTTGCTTGAATGAGATACTCATATGTTTTGCCACCTTCGGTAGTTTCATCAATAAATGTATTGGTTTCCTTGTTAAATACTTGTAGTGATTGCCATTTTTCAGCTCCTTTTTCTCTTCTACTTAGTGTATAGTTTTTCTACGTCATCACTTGAACTGCTTATCCAATAGAGTGTTATATTTCCGTTTTCCGTAGTGAAATTATTAAAAATAGGAGCTGTAGGCGGGGTTTTTGTCAGGTTTCTCAACTACTATTACTTCAGAAAAAAGGAGAACGATTGTAACGCAAATCTTCTGCTAAAATTTTGTAATACACTTTTTTTATTAGAAAGAGAGAAACTCACCGTATCACGGGTTGTATTTTCAGTGATGATATGATTAAAAAAATATCTACAAATTCTTCTTTATCAGTATTAGCTCGGAGCACTCTATAGCCAGCTAAATCAGCTTCTGTATTAGCTTTCCACGAAAGAGTAATCACACCTAAACTATCTATTTTCCCTTGTAAACCAATAGGTTGGGCAGGAGGAATAGAATCGGATGGTTGCACTAAAGTGCTATGTGAAAAATGTCGCTTTTTGTTGCTTATCAACTGAGGCTATTTTGAAGTAGTTAGACGCTGAAAGTTTCTTATATACGAGTGTCCTATCCTCTTTTTGATGTTGTCTACTACTTTTTGATAGTTCTCATCTTCTTTAGTATTGTGCCAAAGTTCAAAAGTTTTCAGTAGCCTTTTTCAGCTTCTTTAGGTATTCCCAAATAAGTTCTACCCCTTCGTTAATGAAATTATAATCGGATATACGAGGGACAGCTAGTAGCAGAGATACCTTGTACTTTTATAGGTGCTGAAGGAGTACCCTTTTCGCCAAAGGCATTGATACCATAAATGCGAAAGAAGTAAGGTGTATCATTTGTTTCTAAAGTAGCTGCATAAAACATTTGTTTTTTTACTTGTTCCATTCATATCTACAATAGGCGTAGAAGAAATAGAATGAAAGTCAGTGCCATTTTCAGAACGTTCTATGATATAAGAAGTATATATATCTTTTTAAATAGGTAATTCCCCAAGAAAAAGTACCTTTTTATCATCAGGAATAGCAGTGAAATCGTGAATCTTAGGAAGTGTTTCAACATCAGAAAGCCCCTACCATTACAGCTGAAGATTCTACTTCAGGCATTCCGAGAACTTCTACCTGATAAATATAGGTTTCTCCTGCTTTTTACATCGGTATCTATAAATCCCCACCCTGCTTTTTGAGCTGCTACAAACGACATATCTGCTGCAAAAAGGGCAAAAAGTATGACGCTGATTTAACTCTTCTGCCATATTTACAATCTTAGAAATACCATTTTTACTATCTTGTTCTACAGAAAAAGGATTCACCATATAATGCTTGAGCAATGATAGCTCCATAATTATCTTTTTGAATGAAGTCTATCCAATCTTCTTGTTTATTAGGTTTTAGAGTGGCTATGGTTTGTTTTTTTCAGGATTTTCGAGAAGATTACCATCTTTTTTGAGGAGTATTTTATGAAGAACAAAACCTTTTTGATTTGCTTTCTGCCATTCAATAGAGTACTTACTGCCCAACGGAGCAGTATTTTTATCTTTTTGAACATAGGACTTGAGCATTACTGAAGGAGTAGTATCAGGCAATTGAGCAAAAAGACCAACTTGCTACCCATAAAAAGATAAGAAATAAGGCTTTTTTTCATACTTATAGCATTTCAAGTATAATAATATCTTGAGAGCTACAAAATTATACATTTATTTTTAAATTGCAAAATATATTCTCAAATAAAATTGAAATATATTTTTAATTAAAATTCTCAACACATTGTGTATCAATAAAATAAAAATCACTTCTATTCAAAAATATAATTATTCATCTCTAAAAATGTTTCATAAAGTGTGTTTTATGAGAAAAGTACTATCTTTGCCGTAGAATCTACTAATTTACAAAACTATATTACAATGAAAAGTCTTTTTAAACTTATTTAAGCATAAAGAGAATAAGGAAAAACTCTCTATTTCTCTTGCTCCTAAAGTCATAACAGAAGAAAGCGAAAAAGAGAAAAATAAAACCTTATTTAGATGCTCTTATAAAAGCTGTAAATACTAAAGATGTTAATAATATTGCTATTACGGGGAGTTATGGTTCAGGAAAAAGTACCATTTTTAAAAACCTTTCAAAAAGAGTATAAAAAGTTGTTTCCGTTTCTTAAATGTTTCCTTAGCTTCATTTAATAAAATAAATGATGAGAGTAATGAAGATTCTGAAAAAAATTAGAAAGGTTATTGGAAATTAGTATATTACAACAAATTATTTATAGTGTAAATCCTGACAAAATTCCTGATTCACATTTTTAAGAGAATACAAAATATTCCCTTAGGGAGAAAAGTAATAATAGCTCTTTCCATAACGCTTTGGTTTCTTTTGTTTACTACTGTTTTTGGCAGAACAACTATATAGAAATAGTCAATCCTAAGAACTGGTCTATTGATAAAAATCCTGACTGGGAAGGAATAATTATTTCAGTTATATCTTTTTGGAATATCTATTATATTTTATAAAAATCATAGAACTTTTTAGAAATTCAAAGATAAGCAGAGTTAGTATACAAGGAGAAATAGAACTTAACAACAATGAAATTGAAGATAAGTCCATCTTTAACCAATATTTAGATGAAATAATATACTTTTTCAAAAAGACAGAACATAACATCCTAATCATTGAAGACTTAGATAGATTTGAAAATACCAATATTTTTACAAAACTTCGAGAAATAAACATCTTATTAAATAATTCTAACCTAATAAAAAGAAAGTAAGTTTTATATATGCTATTAGTGATGATTTTTCACAGATAAAAAGAGAAAGAGTAAAGTTCTTTGAATACATTATTCCTATCATTCCTTTTTGTAAATTATTACAATGCAGAAGAACAACTAAAAAGCTGATAAAGGATTCTGGATTAGAAGAAAATATATTTTCTGATGATTTTATATCTGATATTACGCCTTTTTATAGATGATATTGATATGCGTTTGTTAGTCAATATTTTTCAAGAATTTTTGGTTTATAAGGATATTGTGGGAAAAATCAATCCTACTAATGAACAATTATTTGCTATTATCACTTACAAAAAAATATAGCTCCTGAAGATTTTAATAAATTAGGAAGTAAACAAGGATTTTTATTTTCTTTACTCAATGACAAAGATAAGTATACAAAGGAATTTATAGAGAAAATTGATAAAAATTAGTGAAAAGAAAAATATTGAAAAGAATTAACAATGAATATTTTTGAAAATATAGAGGATTTAAAAAAGTATATCTATTTTCATATTTTTAAAGAAATAAGATCTTTTGAAGGTAGTGATATCCAAATAGCTCTTAAAAATTTTGATAGTATTATTAGAGATGGAATTGTTAAGTATAATTATATAGATGATAGCTACTATAGGAGTAGGAGAGAAAGTGATTATTCTTTTTAGTTTTTCAGAAATAGAAAAGCAAGTCAATTCCAATCTATCATATGAGGAAAAGAAAAGAACTAATACAAAACAAACAAAATGATGAAGTAGAAAGAATAAAAGACGAAATAAAAAGACTACAACAACAGAAAAAGCAATTAAAAACTGGAGTTTAAAAGAAATTTTTAAAGAAGAAGTAGTAAATATTAATAATTATATTCCGTTAAGAACAGAACAAGAAGGTAGTATTGTTAATAGACTATTGAGAAATTTAATTACGCAAGGGTATATCAATGAAAATTATATTGATTATATCTCATTGTTTCACGAAGGAACAATAACGAAAAAGGACAAAAGAATTTGAAGTAAGGGTAAAAAGCATAGAAGAGCCTGATTTTAATTATAAATTAGAAAAAGTAGAAGGAGTGGTTAAGAAAAATTGGAGAGAAGTATTTTTGAACAAAAAGGAATCTTTTAACTTTGATTTAATTGACTTTTTGATAAAAAAATCAATCAATATATGAGAGTAGATATAAACTCTTTATGAAATTACTTTTGTGATGAAAGTGAAATATCTCTCAAATTCATTAATGAATATATTGCTCAAAGAGAAGATAAAAAGAATTTCTTAACTGCACTTCTTAAAGAATGGTCAGGACTTTGTAAGTACATTTTTGAAAAAGTAATTATTCTATGAATGAAAAAGTATGAACTTTTTGAGCAAATCCTTTTATGTGTAGAAGATATAAAAGAATTTTTTACAAATACAAGGAGAAGATCTGATATGGTAGAGAATGATGTTATGTATCTATATAAGCCTGAAAATAATAACCCATTCGAATCACAAGCTGAAGATTTATTAGAATTATTAGAGGTTAAAATCAAAAATAGAAAAACCAGAAGATGGATACAAGTATTTGTATGGAACAATTTGTTTTAAGAATTACTACAAAATAACAGAAGCTAACATTTCTCTCATACTAAAAGAATTTGGTAGAGTAGAAAATTTTAAAGAGGTTAATTATACCGTAATCTCAAAAATCAACTCATAAACCTTTAATAGAGTATATAAATTCAAATATTCAGGAATATATTACAGAAGTATATCTCAAATTATCAGATGTGCAACAAGAAGATGAATATAAGTTTAAGGAACTTTTAAAAGAATAAGAATCTTAATGAAGAAATAAAAAGTTCAAATTATAGAAAAAGTAGAAACATCTATATCGGAGTTAAAAAGACTTAAAAAGTTTACCTATTAAAAATCACTCTTAGAAAATAAGAGAGTACTCCTACTTGGGGAAAAATATTGAAGATTACTATAAATCTTGTCAAAATTCATTAAAAGAGGAGTTAATAAACTTTTTGAACAATAACGATGTTTATTTAGCTTTTATCAGATAAGAAAATCAACACGTCTTATAAAGACTTAGAAAGTGATATATTAGTTTGTAATGATATTTCTGATGAAGCATATCATAAAATTATTAAAAGTTTTGAAGGAGTATATGAAAAGCTTAGACTTTAAAGATTTAAGTGAAAATAAAGTAGATTACTTATTAGAAGCTCATAAATTTTCAATGTCTAAAAACAACTATGATACATTAAGAAAGAGTTTTCCTAATAAACATATCGTATTAGTAGAAAAACTATTTTTGACTCTTTTCTTGAGGATATAGAGAATTTTGAGTTAGATGAAGAAGATGTGTTATTAATTCTAAATTCAGAGGGAATAAGTATAGAACAGAAACTCATCTATATACCCTACAATAGAAGAAGAATTTATTTTAAGAGATGATACTATCAGTAAAAAATAGCAGAATTAATCATCAGTAAATCACATAAATTTGATTTTTCTTATGATGTTATAGAGTCTTTGTGCAAAAATACAGCAAAAAGAAGAAGATAAATAAAACTTATCATTCTCTATAATAAAGATATTGACAATGAAGAAATGAAAGAATTAGTAGGAGGTATTGGACAAGAATATGAAAAATTATTTTTACCCAAAAAGACCTTGTTTTTCAAGATACAGAGGACAATGAGCTTTTGCTAAAAATTTTTGTATGATAGAAAGCTAATAAAAATATAAGAAAGAAAAACAAAATAAGAGTTCTAGCATTTTATCAATAGACTTCTTTATCAGAAAAACGAGTTCCGAAGTTTTTTCCCCTTTTTAGTCCTCTTTCACGAAAATGCAGCCAGAGGTAAGTTTTTGAGAAAGAGGATTAAAAAGCAAGATGCGCCTTTTGTATACCGTTTTGCTAAAAACTGTGTATATACAAAAGACATATCTTGCTCCTAAAAACGAGATTATTTAAGAGCTCGCAAAAATCTGATTTACAATCAGTTGCTAAAAATAAGATAAATCATACTCTCAAATTGGGTAAAATGCAGAAAAGAAAAATTTTTACGTGTGTGTCTATTTTTATTTATATAAATAAATATATATATATAATATAGGGAAGAAAGAGCCTAAAAACTGAATTACATTATAAATATTTAATTATCAACTAATTATTAGGGTAGGTGTATTTTCCGCACCCTCCTTGCATAGGGTAGGTGTATTTTTCCCTACCCCCTTGTGTAGGGTAGGTGTATTTTTCCGCACCCTCCTTGCTTAGGGGTTATAATAAATGTGAATAATCTTCAGGAAGTTCAGCGTCAATATCTCTTAGATATTGCTGTAAAGCAGAAAGTGTGGAATGTCCTGTAATAAGCATTAGCCTATCATAGGTTTCATATTGTGAGTATTTAGAACGTAACTCTCTGTATAACTTGGTAATAAAGGTATGCCTAAAAGAATAAAGTCCATAATCTTCTCCTAAATTAAGTTGCTTCTTTAATTTTCCAAAGCGTTTAGTCCAATAATCGCGTTTATTTACCTCGCTTGTCTGCACAATCATCAACACCATTGGGAGTAAATAAGAAGTAATTAGGATTTGCTCCTTTTAAATGTTGAATTTCTTTAAGAAGTATTTCTGGTATTATCTTAATCTTTTATCAGTTTATTTTTAGCACGTACATTTAACTTAGCACCGTCAAAATCAATATCTTTAATTTGCAATCTGCATACCCTCTATAGGTCGTAAGAAGTTATAAGACAAATTTAACAAACAAAAGCAACTCTTTATCCTTTTTGTGTCATAAGGGTAAAAATATCGTCTTGTTGCTTCTGTGTGTAGGTTTTTATTGCGTTCTGGTTTAGCTTGCAGCTTCTTAATTTTTTTGCAACTACATTTTGTTGTACAATCTCATTCTCTTCTAATGTGGCAAATATGGCATTAATAACTGTAAGTGTATTATTTCGGTTACGTGGGCTTGTTCTCAGTAGTATTTCATTTAAAAAGTCATTAATATGTCTCTTTGTTAAACTGCTTATAGGAGATTTATCTAAGTTTTTATCTATCAAGTATTTTTGAAATTGCTTAATACGATAACTATAGTCAATAAAAACTATTTTCTGAAACACTATTTTTCTTTAGTTTCAGAGCAAAAATCAAGTGCAGATACTGTAGTGTATTGCTCGTTAATTATGGGATTTTGAGTATTTTCAGCATTAGGAGTATAGCCATTTTTAAAAATACGCTCAATGATATTTTCACAAAGGTATGAATTTCTGTGTACCTACTATCAAAAATCTTTATAAACTTGGTTTATTTTTGAAGAAAATAGATGGCTGTTTAACCATTTTACCTTCTTCATTACGAAAGTAGTAATATACGTACCAACGCTTATACCTTTTGCAGTATTTCCTCTTTTTGCTTTTTCTGTAAAAAGCACTTAATCGTTTCTGCTCTATAATTTTTGGGTATATTTTTTTGGTGCTGAATAGTTCTTCTTATCCATAACCCTGTCGGTTTTACTATTATTGATATACTCGGTTTTATACTCGGTTTCTATAAGTTCGTTTAGTATAGACTATATATACGCTTTAAAGCGTATTTTTTATTAGGGTTTTAGTTTTGTAGCGGGAACTGGACTCGAACCAGTGACCTTCGGGTTATGAGCCCGACGAGCTACCTACTGCTCTATCCCGCGATTTTTCTGGGTGCAAAAGTACAAACTATATATAGCAAACTTTTCAGCAACTTTTTAATATTTTTTTATCCTTCTATATATAAACGCTTGATTCTGTGCGCCATAGAGGTCATCAATTCATATGATATTGTCCCTGCCGATTCTGCCAAAGTCTCTGCTGTATGTTCTTTGTCAAATACTATTACCTCATCTCCTTCTTCACAATTGATGTGGGTGATGTCTACCATTATCATATCCATACACACATTTCCCAGAATAGGAGCTTTCTTCCCGTGTATAAATACAAACCCCTTTCCTTTGCCGTAAATTCGGTTGATACCATCGGCGTGACCTACAGGTATAGTGGCAGTCTTAGTGATATGATCTGCTATATAACCTCTGTTGTAGCCCAAACTATCACCTATTTCAAGGCGGTGAATTTGCGAAATTACACTTTTTAACGACATTATAGGGGTCAAATAAGGCTGAAGAGCAGCGTCATTAGCAAAACCATACATCCCTATGCCACTGCGCACCATATCAAACTGTGCCTCAGGATAATTGAGTATCCCTGAAGTATTGCACTGGTGGTAAATCACTTTATGTGCAAAAGTCTGATTTATCTTTTCCTGAAAAGCGATAAAATGCTGTATCTGGTTTTCGGTAAATACTTTCTCATTCATATCTTCTGAGGCAGCCAGATGCGAATAAGCAGTTTTTACCTTCACAGTACCGTTGTTCTTTAACAAACTAAGCACTTCGTCTATTTGATTGAAATCAAAACCTAAGCGGTTAAGCCCTGTGTTGCATTTAAGGTGCACAGGATAGTCAGATAATTGGTGCTTTTCAGCGTATTCTAAAAACAAATGTGCTGTTCTAAGTGAATAAAGAGTGGGGTCTAATTGATATTTTATAATATCATCAAAATTAATACTTTGCGGGTGCAGTACTATGATAGGCAAGCTGATACCGCATTTGCGTAGTGCAATACCTTCAGAAGTATAGGCTACAGCAAAATAGTTAGCTAACTCTCTCTATATACGCAGCTATTTGGGTAGCTTCATTGCCGTCATGATGAGGCTTTTTACTACTGCCAAAAACCACGTAGTAGGTTTTAGCCTACTTTTAAATATTGTATGTTTTCTCTCTAAAAGCAGTAAGGTCAATTTCTAATACTGTTTCTTCAGTTTTCATTTATTTTTCAATTTTTCTAACATTAATCTTGTTTGTTCTGAAAGCACTAATCTGCCAGAAATAGCGCATTATCTATAAGTTCTCGTTCCCAGTGTTCCGTATGTTGCCAGGTTACACGTTTCATCTCTGATAATGCCCTGTGGATTAGATTTTAGTAAGGTATCTAAAAATGGTCAATAGCTTCGTCCATCTCTTTAGCCGTTTCCATACACACGCGCTATAAGTCCTTTCTGCTGTGCCCAATAAGCATTTTTCCACTGGTCTGGTGCCATAAAAAGCTCATTTAGGGCAGCCTGTCCTGCTTTTGCGCAAGATAACTGGAGTAATCACAAACGGACCCATACCAAGCGAAAGTTCAGAAAGTTTTATACTCACAGCTTCTGTGGCAAAAACGTAGTCTAAAGCAGCCAATAACCCTACACCGCCACCTACAGCCTTTCCTTGTACTCTTCCGATAATCAGCTTTTTGCAACGGCGCATAGCTAAGAAAAGATGTGCAAACCCTTCAAAAACTTACAGCCTTCAGCCTCATTAGTAATAGCCAAAAAGTTCGTCAAATGAAGCTCCTGCACAAAACGCTCTATCGCCTTCGCTTTTTAATAGGATAATACTTACCGCATTATTTTCTGACAAAGCATCAATTTCTTGCGTTAGTCTTTCCAAAAGCACCAAAGGGAAAGCATTAGCATTTGGGTGACCAAAAGTAATGATTGCCAGTTGGTTATCTATCTTTGTGTATAAAGAACCTTGTTGTCTATCAGTTGTCATAGTTACAAATTTTGTGGCAAAAGTATAATTTTTGCAAATAGGTTGTTTAATCAAAAATATTTATCTTTGCCCCTCACAATTGAGGGATGTAGCTCAGTTGGCTAGAGCGTTTGGCTGGCAGCCAAAAGGTCGTGGGTTCGAGCCCCATCTTCTCCACAAATAAGGGACTAAATATTGCATTTAGTCCCTTATTTTTATGCTATAAATCCTGCTATTTATCATTTATCAGCCTTGCTAATTGCTCTGTTAAGGCTTTTCGGCTGTATCGTTCTATGCCTTGGGGAGTAGTGCTAAGAGTGCCTGCCTTAAACTGTTTGTAATAAGCCTCTAATTGTTGTTTCAGCAGGGTTTTATCGTCATAGCCTACAAAGGTGCCAGTCTGTGTTTCTGTAAGTATAGGCGTCACATCCCAATCCTTAGGGCCTATGGCTATAATGGGTCTTCCCGAAACTATATATTCAAATAACTTACCGGCTATAATCCCCTGAGTATCTTCCGAATCTATCTCTATAAGTAGCAATACCTGCGAAGATTTTTTGCAGCTGTACAGCCTGCTGATGACTTATGTATCCCTTTATAGGTATAATAGGGGTAAGTCCCTGATTATGAATTTCCTCTTCTATCTCTTCACTTACCTTACCTGCAAAACAGAGACTAAAATCTTCAGCAAAATGAGGTACTTCCTCAACATTTCAGCCAATACTTCCCATAGTATTTTTGGGGTTTCTGTCAGATAATAACGAACCTATATGGGCAATAAGAAACTTTTCCGATAGGGGAGGGGTTACTGTTGTTTCAAGGTCATAACCATTGGTAATCACCGTTATAGGGGTATCAGTCAGCTTCTGAAAATCTCTTTTTAGTCTTAAAACTAGTCGTTATTATTTTGTCTGAGAGTTGTAGCACTTCCTTTTTCCCCAATAATGCTGACGTGCATCAGCCCATCGGGTTAGCCGTAGGTCTTTGTAATAACCAATGGTAGTCCAAGGGTCACGAAAGTCACTAATCCACTGCAAATGAGGTAATTGTTTCTTTAGCTGGTAACCTATTAAGTGCACACTATGGGGGGGCGAAGTGGTGATAATCGTTTCTATATGCTGTTCGCGTATATAAGTAGCGAGATATTTCACTGAGGGTTTTCACCCAAAACTTGCGCGCATCGGGTATAAATAGATTGCCACGTATCCACAGCATCAGCTTTTCTAATACCGATACTTTCTTGCGAGGTATAATCCCTGCGCTAATTTTTTTGGGTTTTCTTCTTAGAAAAAGAGCGATGCTAAGCCGTAAGGCTCCCATATAGGCTGTTTTATAATTTGTAGGTCTGCTGGCAAATCATCAGCTATAGCCTCATCAATAAGCGGATAAGTAGGATTTTTCAGGAGTGTATATTATAGGCTCAATACCAAAAATCGCGCAAAATATTTGGCAAATTTCAGCCATCGTTGCACTCAGGGACCACCTGCAGGTTTCCAGTAGTAAGTTATGATTAATACTTTTTTTCATATATGCTATTAAAGGCAGAGCCCTCTTTTTCCACTTCACTATTTTACATAATATACATTATAGATTAATCGTAGATAGCCCAAAAATCAGGCTTAACAGCTTGCTGCCTCAAATTAATCATTAATTAATAACACCGCTGCCTATAAGCTCATCATCAGTATACCACGCTGCAAATTGTCCTTCAGTGATAGCGCTTTGCGGTTCTTCAAAGTGTATGTACAATCCATTAGGAGCGCGGTATAAAACAGCCCGTTGTAGCGGTTGTCTGTAGCGTATCCTTACCATAAAAACAGCTGTTTTTCCTTCTTTAGGGCTAAATCTTCGCGTATCCAATGAATGTCAGATTCAGCTATAAACAAGGCATTCCGAAACAACCCGCGATGTGCGTGCCCTTGTCCTGTATAGATAATATTTGCATCTATATCTGTCTCAATAACGAATAGCGGTTCTTTGGTGCCACCAACATTCAGTCCTTTGCGTTGTCCTTTGGTAAAATAATGGGCTCCTGAGTGGGTGCCTACTTTTTACCGTCTTCTCGCTTATACACAAAGCGCTGCGATTGGTATTCTAACTCGCCCTCGTAAGTATCAAAAAGCTCGTGGATGGTCAAAAAGCAGCATAACCTTCCCAGTCGTTAGGTATTTCTATAATGTCGCCTTCTTTAGGGCTGTAGTTTTTGTTGTAAAAATTCTGGCAAACGTACTTTTCCTATAAAAACATAGTCCTTGCGAATCTTTCTTATCCGCAGTTACTAAGTCTTGTGCTTTAGCGATGGCTCTCACCTCCGATTTTTGTAGTTCTCCTATCGGGAAAAAGTGCTTTACTTAGCTGTTCCTGAGAGAGTTGGCATAAAAAAATACGATTGGTCTTTGTTAGCGTCTTTACCCGCTAATAGTCGGTATACAGGCTGTCCATTTACACTGATTTCTTCTTTTCGGCAATAGTGCCCTGTAGCCACATAGTCAGCCCCCTAAGCTAAGGGCAAGCTTCATAAATACGTCGAATTTTTATTTCGCGGTTGCACAGCACATCAGGGTTCGGAGTCCCTGCCGTGCTCGTACTCGTTAAACATATAGTCCACAATGCGTGCTTTATAGGGCTCACTCATATCCACTGTTTGAAAAGGGATACCCAATTTCTCAGCTACCAACAAGGCATCGTTACTATCTTCTAACCAAGGACATTCATCTGAAATGGTTACCGAATCATCGTGCCAATTCTTCATAAAGAGCCCCAATCACTTCATAACCTTGCTCTTTTAAGCAGATACGCCGCCACACTACTGTCTACCCCTCCACTAAGTCCTACTACTACTCTTTTTCATATTTTTTTATTTTTAATTATTTATGTTCTCTAATTCCCAAATCGCTAAATCGCCAAATCGTCAAATCGACAAATTGACAAATTATCTCTTGTTTTTTTCTTTCTATAAAAGTATCCTGACAATAGCATCACTATCACTAATGCTAAAAAGCGGATACAAGAAAACCTTTATCTGCTAAGCTTTTTGCGCTTTCAGCTACTTTTTTTCTTTATCCAAGAAAGCTAACTGTACTTTCTTATTGCGCAGTGTCAAAAACTCAGTATCGTCTAACAGATAGTTCGTTGCATTTTTGCAGAAAAAGCCTTATTGTCGTAATATTTACTTGTCCAACGGTCAAAAACCGAGTTCTAAAAGGCATTTTTGTGCTGACTATCAAAATCGTTCTTAATAATATCGCCGTCCGATACCACTATCATTTTTAGTAGGGCGACTTAGGGTTGCGTTTTTCTTTCAGTTCTAATGGGCGTACCCTGTCTTTATACATCGATTTGAACTCCCCTTCTAATAGCACAGCCAAAGGAATATTGCCCTTTTTGTAAAGCTCTTTGTTCATCGCTTTTTGGGTCTATACGCAAGTTGATTTCACGCGGCGTGCCATCAGCTTTAGAGAAAGGCGAACTGCTGAGCAGTACCGTCTTTTTTACCCCGTTTTTAAGCGTGTCTATACCGTTGGAAAACTGTAGCCTTACAGCATCTAAATTACTGTTTATTAGGTGGTTATTGCTCGATAGCACCATAGGATTATACACCCAGGGATATTCATATACCGCGATTGCGAGCCGTCTCCTGTAGCCACTACTATTTCAGAAAAAAATAAAGGTCGTTTATTAAGGGTGTAATTAAGGCGAAAACCGTACTGAAAAACATATCAGTAAGGTTTAGGGTCAAGAGGCATTGCCATAGTGACCCCCTGTTTTTGTACATATCTTCTAACGATACATTCACTTGGTCTATTAGCCAGAGCACTCGCCCTCCGTTCATTATATATTGGTCTATTACCTGCTTTTTGTTCGTCCGAAAAAGGACTTGTAGGCTTGGCTACCAATAGCAAATCGAATTTTTCTAAATCTTTTAGGGTCTTTTTCGGCATTAGTAGCCACCAGAATCGAGTGTAAAAGGAGCTATAAAGTAGTATTCACGTGCTGTTTTTAAGAAATCGTATAGATAAACGTCCTCCAAAGTGCCATTACTCCTTAGTATAGCTATCTTTTTTGCTTTTTCACAGTGAATTTGTGTAGAGCATCAGTCAAGTTGTACTCTAATCGCTGAACCGAGTTCTGCACCCGCTCTTGGTCAGTAGTGCCAAGTTTGTCGATAAATAGGCGTACTTTTTCTACTCGCTTACCATCGCTTATCACGGCCCAGGAATATATATTCTACTGACGATTTACCAGCTTCTGTCTGCGCTATCTGCAGCGGTTGCAGTCCGTTATTTATAAGGTTTTTGTATAGCAGCATCAGCATTGGGCTCATCTTCAAGCGGATTGACGAAATTCACGATTAAGTGGTCATTAGCAGCCGTATATTCCTCTAATAGTTGTACCGCTTCAGTCTGTAGTTTTTTAAATTCAGTAGGAATATTGCCCTTCAGCAGCACATCTATTACTAAAGGTTGCTGTATTTGGCTTAGGGTCTTGCGCGTAGTTTCCGATAGGGTATAACGCTTGTCTTGTGTTAGGTCGATACGGCTGTGCCATTGTTGGGCTATATAGTTGATAGCCAGTAGTAAAAAGTAGTGCCCCCTACCCTACTGAACGTATTATTAAAGTATCTTTTTCATCGTTTATAGGCTTTGAGTGATAAGGTAGTGAGATATAAAAAAATAGTATAATAGACAAAAAAATAGATAATATTACGAGTGTCAAGCACCCCGCGCGAAATAGCGTCAAAATGCACTTGCAGCCCATAACCTGTAGCATCAGGCAGCAGCAAACTCAGCAATTGGTCAAAGCCAAAGAAGAAAAAGAAGCACAAAAAGGCAGCCAGTACAAACGATACCATCTGGCTACTACCAATAGCCGAAGCCCATAGCCCCTATAGCGGCAAAAAGTAGCAATAAGCAAGAACAGAGCGATATACGAGCCTACTGTCTCAGCGATACCCAAATTGCCCACAGGGTTACCCAATACCCATAGCATATACACGAAAATTACAGAAGGTAATAAGGTGATAAAGAGCAAAAAGAGAACGCCCAAATACTTACCGAGTACTATTTGCAGGGGTACTAACAGGGTTTAGTGAAGAGCAAAGATAGCATACCGCTGCGTTTTTTTCTTCAGAAATACTGCGCATCGTCAGAGCAGGCACTAAGAAAAACGAATAGCCACGATGAGAGGCGAAAAAGGGTAGTAAGTCAGCAAACCCAGCGTTAAAAAGGTTATAATCAGTTTTGAAAACACATAAGAACAGCCCGTTAAGTACTACGAATAGCCCTATAATGGTGAGCCCAATAGCCGAGTAAAAATAACGGACTTCTTTTTGAATAATGCATACATAGTTATCAATATTCTATTGCGCTGCAAAAGTAGTAATTAATTGGCAAATGAGCAAATTTACTCATTTGCCAATTGGCTAATTTACTAATTTGCTAATTTATTTCCTCCCAGCCTTCCCAATCTCTTTCCCAGAAAAATTTTTTTCTTTTATACTTACCCTTTACGTTCGATATACCTACCCTTTAGGGAAGAGCGAACAATTAGCGAAAAGATGAGCAAAGTATAAACGTCTAATCATCCTCCCAAAACCAGAAAAATATGCTACCTCCACCTCTATTTACCCCATCCTCTCAAACTTCTCAATCCTCTCAGCCCTCCCATTAACCTAAGTAGCAAAACAGCAAATCGACAAATTTCCTAATTAAAAATTTGGTACTTTCAAAAATGTAATACATTTGCCACTCGAAATACGTATAAAACAAGGTTAAAATTACAAAACAATATGAAAAACCATTATTAATTGCTGCTTCTCACTTATTTCAGTAGCAGCTTTCGCACAGAAAAAGAACTTAAAGAGATTGAAAACAATCCGTAAAGGCGATTTAACCACTGCTCAAGCAGGCTTAAAATCACTAAAAACTGCGGTAGAAGGTACCGAGTTTGCTCCTCAGTACTATTTCTTAGAAGCGCAAGCCAATGTTGAAATGGCTAAGAAAAATACCAATGTAATAGGCTCTTTACAAGCAGCAGGGCAAGCATTTACTAAGGTGAGACAACTCGAAGGGGGTAAAGGTAAATACACCTCTCAGCTAAAAAGAATTGTCAAATGATGTTATCAATATTGCTGCCAAACAAGCTGACCAAAAACTACAAAAAGCAAAAACTATAAGAATGCTGCTATTGCTTTTTGAACAAGTATACCGTTTAAGCCCTCAAGATACTGTTTTTCTTATACAATGCTGCTGTAGTATGTGTAGAAGGCAAAAGACTATGACAAGGCTGTAAAAACTTTATACAGAGCTTAAAGATTTAGGATATGATGGTAGCGAAACTCTTTATATTGCTACCAATAAGCAAACTAAAAAGAAGAAACTTTCGGTGATAAAACCAACGCGACCTAATGGTGAAAGCCAATACACACGAAAAACCACGTACTGAAAAACACCTTCTAAACGTGCTGATATAGTTAAGAATATTGCGTTTTATCTACGTAGAGCAACACAAAACTGAAGACGCTATCAAAGCTTTCGAAGATGCTAAAAAGCGTATCCAAAAGATGCTAACATCATCCTTGCTGAAGCTAACGTATACCTACAATTAGATAACAAAGACAAGTTCAAAGAACTAATGCAAGAAGCAGCACAGCTCGACCCTAAGAACGCTGACTTACACTATAATATAGGTGTTATCAATATGCAACAAGGCAACGTACTCGAAGCGCGTAAGGCTTTTTGAGCAAGCTCTCAAAAATTAAAACCAAGCTATGCTGATGCTGCCCTCAATATCTCAACTACTTATATTAACGAAGGTAACGGACTTATTGAGAAAATGAATGCTTTAGGCAATTCTACTGCTGATGTTAAGAAGTTTAATGAGTTACGCGACCAAAAAGATGATTTGTTCAAGAAAGGAGCTGAAATATTAGAGAATTTCACTAAATCTAACGGAAATGTAGAAAATATCTTAGAGCAACTTAAGAATATCTATGGTGCTTTAGGGCGATAGTGCTAACTTCCAACGTGTTAAAAATTATTAGGACAATAATAAATCAAAGGAATTACTATTTTTAGTAATACCTAAAAATAAAAAGTAGGAATAAACTCAATTCCTACTTTTTATTAGAATTAAAAAGAAATGCGTTACTTTATTGAATTTTTCATATAACGGCAAAAACTATCACGGCTGGCAGCTACAAACCTGAGCGCCATTACTGTGCAAGGGGTACTGCAAAAACGCTCTGACTACTATTCTCAGAGAAGAAATCAGTGTGATAGGTGCAGGTCGTACCGATAGTGGTGTACACGCCTTGCAGATGTTCGCTCATTTTGATACTGAACGCGAACTTTCTGATGATTTAGTGCGGAAACTCAATGCTTTCTTGCCGTATGATATAGCAGTACACAGCATTTGTGCCGTAAAACCCGATGCTCACGCCCGTTTTGACGCCCTAAAACGCACTTATCAGTACCATATAAGTATCGAGAAGTCACCTTTTAGGTATGATTACAGTATGCCTCTCACCCTCCCTCTGAATGTAGATGTAATGAATGAGGCGGCCCAAATACTTTTTGATTATACTGACTTTCAGTGTTTTTCTAAAACTCACACTGATGTAAAAGACGTTTAATTGTAAAAATCTATGAAGCGCATTGGGCAATTGTAGGGGGTGAACTTGTATTTACCATTACAGCCGATCGTTTTCTGCGCAATATGGTGCGTGCTATTGTGGGTACACTTATCAATGTGGGATTACAAAAGCTCTCTCTCACTGGTTTTGAGGATATTATCATTAGCAAAAGCCGTAGCAAAGCGGGGGCTTCTGTACCTGCTTGTAGGGCTATTTCTCACTCAAGTAACCTACCCTGAAGAGATCTTCTTACAAAAAGTAACTAAATATTAGCATTATTCAACTAAAATAAGTACTTTTGCAGACTTTTTAAGAAAAATTATATAGAAATGAAATATCTACAGAACAAATATCTGAAATTAGTAGTAGCTGCCCTTATCGTAGTTTGGGCTGTATATCAGTTTGTACAAGGCAATATTGGCAATGGTATTGCACTGATATTGTTATCGCTTTTTCCCTGTATTGCTCTATTTCCGCAACGAGTTTATTCTTCTCACTTTCTTACGCTTGCGCAAACAAGATTTTTGAAGGAATGGAGAAGTGGCTCAGCAAAATTGCCGATCCTGAAACTGCCTTATTGCGCAAACAACAGGGGTATTACAACTATATGTACGGAGTTATCTACACTCGCAAGAATCTTACCCAAGCAGAAAAGTACTTCCGCAAAGGCGCTCCAATTAGGTCTCACTATGGATTACGATAAGGCGATGGTTAAGATGAGCTTAGCCGGCATAATGATTCAGAAGCGCAAAAAGCGTGAAGCACAAGAGTTACTAACAGAAGCTAAAAAGCTCGACAAACAAAATATGATGACTGAGCAAATCAAAATGTTACAACAACAGCTCAAAAGATTTAAATAAAAAAAGTGGTTAGCAACATATCGGTACTAACCACTTTTTATTTTTCTTATTAATTAAATCAGCAAATTAACAAATCGCCTTATTGACAAATCAGATATACTACTTTCTTCGTCTCAAAAAGGCCTCCTCAAAATACTCACTAATAGCAGTTACTTCTGCTTTTGAGGAATGGAGCCAACTCATCAGTAAGGTCGCCTCCTTCAGATAAAGGATACCATTAGCTAACTCATTCTTCGATTGCTTCTTAAACTTCCCTTTCACCCAAGGCACAAAGTCCTGCATTTGGGTTACCGCTCTACTCACTACGAAATCATAACTACCTTTTAGCTCCTCAGCTCTTATCTGCATAGCTGTTACATTTTTAGTCCTAAGGCACTCACTACTTCTTGCACTACTTTTAATCTTCTTTCCTATCGAGATCAACCAAAGTGAAATGGCATTCAGGAAAGAGTATTGCCAAAGGTATCCCAGAAACCTCCACCAGTCCCTACATCTAATATATCTGTACCTTTGCAGAAGTTAATTCGTTTTAGCTATAGCTAAGCTGTGTAGTACGTGCCGCTCATAAAAGTCACTCATATCTTTTCTTGAGATGACGTTTATTTTAGCATTCCATTCCTCGTAAAGAGGTTTAAGTTGTGCAAATTGTCGTTGTTGTTCCTCACTCAATTGAGGGAAAGTATTTATTGATTATTTCCATATTTGCTATATATTATTTTTGTTCCTTTCCTAAAAGCATCTCCATCCCCGAAACAGAACGGGTAAAATCAAATAATCAGTACCTCCTTCTTTGTAGGTGGTACTTTTTCTTTAGCTCAGCTACCGAAAGAGGGTAATTCTTAGCTATAATATTATAATGGCTTTTTGCCTTTATCTGTTTATGATGAATGGGGGTTACCTCCAAAATACGCCCTCGGGAAAAGGCTTCTTCAGCTCTGCAGAGGTGTAGAGATGAGTATTTATATCTAGTTTTTCTAATCCAAAAATACATTGCTATATAGTTAAACGCCCCTGATTTTTAGCAAAAGCATTATTAGGAATATACAAATAACTTTTTGGACTACTATAAATCACTTCTGATGCTGATAATTCTCTATTTGTAAATGATAGAATAGGGTCTTCACTCTCCAAATTTACACATCTTATCACTACTTCACCAATAGTGCTATGTGGCTCTTGTATAACTAACACTTCTTTTACCTCATTGCGCAGAGCTATTACTTCTATACGTGCTACCTTGTTAAGGGTATTAAGTAAATAATGTATATCAATCAGTGGAGAAAGCTTAGTAATCACCTTATCAGCTTTTTCTAATAATAAAGGCTGCAACTCCAAAATATTAGGCGATAGATCTTCTAACAGAAACTTCTTTTGTTGCTGTGCATCGCGTCTGGCAGGGTCTATATAGAGAACATCATAGTGCTGAGATGTATCTGCTAAGAACGCTTCAGCCTTTTTATTTACAAAAGTAGCCTTACGCTCTAATACTTCCCAATTATGCTGCACAATACTGAGCAACTCTGGTTGTTCTTCTACTAAAGTTACCTCCTCAAATGGCTCTGATAAAAATAAGCATCAATACCAAAACCACAAGTAAGATCTGCAAAACGTTTTTCCGCATAACTCTTGTGCTTTTATAACGAGCGGTAGCTTCAGAAGAGGCTTGTTCTAAACTCAAATTTTTTTAGGATAAATAATTCCTTCTCGTAATAAAAAGGCAACTTCTTAATAGCCACTCGTCTACCTTGTATTTGTTGTACTAACTCTTTGTTAGTTACTTCTGTAAACACATTACTTTTTTTAACAGTAAATCAGTGGTAACTCCTTGATACTCTTTTTATAAATAGCTGTATTTCACTTTTTAATAAATCAGTAAATGTGCTCATTTGTCAGTCTTTATTTGCCATTTGTAATCTTATTATAACCACTTCTTCCGCCTAAAATAGACTATCATTGCTACTGAAATAGTGAGCATTACTACCCATACAGCAGGGTATGCCCACCATCATCGCAGTTCTGGCATAAAGTCAAAATTCATACCATATACGCCCACAATAAAGGTAAGCGGAATAAAAAAATTGTAGAAATAAGGGTTAGCAAACGCATAATATTGTTCATCTTATTGCTCATTGCTCCCCATATAGGTATCTGTAAGACCCCCAAAGTATATCACGATAAGTGCTGAGAGTATCTACTATTTTGCACTGTATGGTCATGGAGGTCTCTAAAATAATGCTTAGTATCAGCCTCAATAAGATGATGAGGCGTTTTTCTCTATGCGATTTACTACCTCTCTTGCCGGAATGATAGTCCGTTGCAAAAATACAATAGATTTTCTTCTTCAATTCTTGTATTTCTGATATCATCTCTTCACGCGGGTGGGTGATAATCTCATCTTCTAACGCTTCTATCTTATCACTTACACTGTCCGACACTACTAAATAGTTATCTACTATACTATCTAACAAACTGAATAACAGATAGTCTACTTTCTTTTTTCGCAGACTGCTATCAGCAAACTGCAATCGTTTGCGCACAGGTTCAAACACATCATCACCTTCACTTTCCTGAAAAGAAATTAAATAGTTTTTACCGAGCAATAGGGCTAAATGCTCTGATACCAATTCCTCTTTGCTATAGTATAACATCTTGATAATCACTAATAAACTATCTTCCAAAAAGCTCTACTTTTGGGGCGATGCTCTGTGTCTAATATATCTTCTAATAGCAGGTCGTTTAGCTGGGTATAAGCTCCAATCTTTTTAATTTCAGCTATATTGTTCAGTCCGTTGATGTTTATCCACGCGAAGTGATTTGCCCATCAATACAAGCAATAGCCTCTTCTGCAGTACCTACTTTTTTTCGTCTGACAGAACCCCTTCGTTATAAGTGATAACGTCTATATGAATTTCCTTTTTCTTTGTTGCCAAAATACACCAAACTTCCAGCAGGTAATCCCTACCTTCTTTAGCACGATTAGTTCTGCGTTTTTTTCTTAGTGGTAGCAGTGATATTTTTACCCATATATTATTATTGTATTAAAATACTGGTTATAAAACATTTATATAAATATTTTTAAAGTGATAATATAAAGTAATGAAACCTATACGAAATGGTTAGTAATCTTTATTTACAGTGCTTTTGTTTTCCTCAAAATACTATATAAAAAACTGATTATCAATATAATTTAACTATATTTACTACAGAATAAAAGGTGATAAACATATATACCATTAAACAAACACTTTATATTTTTTTATCGTAAAAACACTTTATTTCAGTGTAATATATTTATAAAATATTAGCTATTACCTATAAGAGTATTTTACCGAAATCCTCAGAATATTTTGTAGGAATAAACTCAATAATCTGATAGGTTGCTATTTGGTGTTGATAAAAAGGATCTTGGGCAATGATAGTCTCTACCTCTCCTTTATTGCCAGCCTTACACAAAATTACACCTCCTACACGAGGTACTTGTGCGCCTGATGCAATAAAATGTCCTGAAGCGTAATGCTTATCTAAATAAGTGCGATGCGCTTCTAAGTGTTTTTCAACTTCTGAAAGCTCTTTCTGATAAGTTAAAATAATGATGTACATATTTTATTAGTTTTTAGTTATTTCACGGTGTTGTGTTAGCAACTTGTAGCACCTTTCCATTAAATACTTTACTACCATTAAGGGCAAAATCAGCAATATAATGCGCCATTTCTTGGGGACTAATATTAGCCTTATAGTCAGGAAAAGGCCTCAGCAAGCATTTCCGTCTGTACAGCCCCTAAAGCTAAAAGTATTAAAAATAATACCTCGTTCTTTATATTCTTCTGCCAAAAAGCTCCGATAAGGTAATGAGAGCGCCTTTAGACGAGCTATAAGCTGCCAAACCGCCAAATTTCAGACTTCCTTGTATGCCACCCATACTACTAATGCTTACCACGTGCGCACCCTTCTCCATAAAAGGGTAATAGTTGTCGAGTAAGTTGAGCCACCCCAAATACATTCACCTTATACACTTCCCAAAAATCCTCTTCAGTAAGCTCTTCAAAAGGTTTATTGATGAGTCTCCCTGCATTGTGAATAAGAATATCTACCTTTTGCCATTGTCCTTTCACAAAATGCCCTATTGCTTCCCTATCAGAAGCTAACGTAATATCGAAAGGAATACAATGCACATTAGGCAGATTAAGTGCCTTTATAGTAGCTGTATGCCGCGAAAGGGCTAAAATATTATGCCCTCCCGCAGCTAACTGTTGTACTAGCTCATAGCCTATACCTCGGCTGGTACCTGTAATAATAATATTTTTCATTCTATTAATTTGCTAATTCAAAAATGCATTTCTCCTACGAAAAATAAAAACAAGATATCCTATTATCATACTTATTATCCCTACGATAAGCCCCTAGTTTCAGCATATCGTTTTGTTTCACTAATCCCGTAGAATAAGCAATTGCATTGAGGCGGTGTTGATATAGGCAAACACATCGCTGATGAGGCTGCCAAAGCTATCCCAATAAGCACTGTAGAAGTACCTCCTATTTCACCCAATCTATCCCCCATTCCTTGACAAATAGTTACCAAAATAGGAATTAATAAGGCCGCTGCTGCCGTATTAGAAATAAAATTACTAAGAAGATAACAAATAAATCCTGAGGCAATTAATACAATAATAGGCGACCACGACCCAAATGGTATAGTATCAATAGCCAATTTAGCCAAGCCAGAATCATTAATACCTAATCCTAAGGCAAAACCACTCAGCTACCATCCAGATAACGCTCCAGTTGATAGATTGTAGGTCTTTGGCTGTAATCACACCTGTTGCAGCAAAAAACACCCATAGGTACTAAGGCAACGGTATTAGCATCAATCCCTGTTAATTCACTAGGGAGCAACCATAAAAGAATAGTAATGACAAAAGTGCTACTTACTACCCACATACGCCAACCCTGATGTACTTTTTCCCAGAATGTGTAAGTTAATTGTTTTTTTGAGTGAAAGGAAAGAATTTCAATATAAGTCGCCACGAAATGAAGAGCAACAAAAAGCACCAATGGGAACATAAAGGCCATCCACTCTCCAAAATCAATACCCATATTTAGTCCCTTAGGGTCGTTAAGCGCTTGTAGAGCAATAGCATTAGGGCGGCGTACCAATAGGAGTAGCCATACCGCCTAAGTTAGCCGCAATTGGTATACTCATCGTTAGCGCCACGCGCCCCTTGCCGTTGGTAGAGCAGTGCGGCAAAGACAGGAGTAAGAAAAGTAAGCATCATCGCTGCTGTAGCCGTATTACTCACAAACATCGAGAAAAACCCCAGTAATAAGCAAAAAGCCCAATAGCACATTCTCGCTCTTACACCCCAAACGGACGTATTAGATTTTTTTGCAAGCAGGACATCTAATCCCGATTTTGTAGCAGCAATAGCCAAGAAAAACCACCCAAAAAGAGTATAATCACAGGATTGGCAAAGGTTGCCATAATCTCCTTACTGCTGAGCAACTTTCCAAACACCTCATTTTCTTCTCCTTTAAAGAAGAACAAACTGTGGTTAGAAACCGTCAAACACATTAGAGTGATGATACCCAGTGAAGTAGCCCACGAAGGAATAGCCTCACTAATCCACATAAGAGTAGCAAATACAAAAATAGCGATAATACGCTGGTGAACCACTGTCAATCTGTTGATATGGAAAACTTCGGTAGGGAGATTCCATACCACAGCAGTTACAATCACTATACACACCAAGGCGATAAGGTGTTTTTCAAAGTGATTGGTCATTACATTTTCTAATTCTTTAGACATAATATTTTTGGTAAGTTTAAAATTTAATTACTCTTCAAATAGCACCGACAAAGATAAATAAAAAGAATAACCTACCAAAGAAAACAAACAAAAAGAATTTCTGATGATTATTCAGCATCAAAAATCTATGTTTTTCATAGAGCTTAGTTACACTGCTACCCCTATAAAGGCTCCAATTGAACCTATAAATAAATTAATTTTTTTGTTTGATATTCCTTTTTTTCTTTTCATAAAAATGTTTTTTTCTGCAAAGATAATAATTTCACAAAGAAGTATCAAAAATAATTAGAAAAATTTTCGTTTTACACTCCCCATAATGAAGCCTGTAATCTCTTGATATAAGGATCATCTACTACATCAATAATAGCCAAAGTATCTCTTGGAATAGAAATATTTTTTTCCAAAAAGGCTTTTCAGTAAGTTTTTCCAATGCCAAAAGTATATTCTTGATAAGTAATAAGCTCTTTTGTCTGTTCTATAAATGATAAAACTAGTGAATTGGTTGAGAAATCACTAGTAAGTTGCTTTATAAACAAGTTAATTGAGTAAGAAAGTATACTGATAGGGTCGCAAATTCTAATTCCTAATTTCTCTTGAATGAGAGCCTCTACTTCTTCTTTGGTTTTTCCCATTCTTCTCCTTCTCCCATAAACTGTAACTCATTGATAACCTCCCACAGCTCATTTGTGGTATTATAGTCCCTGACGTCTCTACATATAAAATTGAAAGTATAATCTCCTACTTTTTCTGCATTATAACCTTCTTTCCAAAGGGCTTGTAAGCCTTGAATATAATATACAATGGCTTTTATTTCTTCTGAAGTCATTTTGTTATAGTTAGTTTCATTACACAAAACTACAAAATAATAAATAATTACCAAAGGGAAAAAAACAATAATTTTTAACCCCACCAATTCCTTACCACCACCAAACAATGAGTATAGGATGAGTGTAAGATCAGTGTAGGATCAGTGTAGGATTAGTGCAAGATAAACGATCGTCTGATTAACTTAGCAAGCTCTTCTGAAAGATTAAATTTAAGAAGAAAAAAATACTTAGCCCCCTACTAATAATGATTTTTAAGCTGATATTTACAATAGGGGTGAAACGGGAAATCCCAAAAGAAGAAACCTCCTATAGTTATAATACCAAAGAGGCTAGTTTGCAGCGTTTCCTTGTAAAAAGACTGTAGGCCGTATTTGCGATACACAAAAACCGACTTGAGTAAATTGTACGAAGTAAAAAGCTATTAGAGTCGCTATTCCCGCCCCATTAATGCCGTAAAGGGGAATGAGCCACATATTCATCAAAACAGTGCCTATGACCAAAAACGCCCAAAAATAACACAGTGCGATAGTAAGGCGAATTAAGTAATACCGCGTTGTTAAATCCCACTAAAAGCATCAGAGTTTTACTACAGATATGATGATGAGCACCCCAAGCCCCTGTGCTGTAATCTTTATCAGGTAATAAGGCATAACACTGTGGGGCATTCACAATGATAAGCACACAAATAACCATACTCACAAAATAAGTATTTATTGTACTGCGTTTATATAAGTCTGACAGTTCCTCTTCCTTACCTTGATTCATAAATTGAGCCATTAACGGACTTACAATCTGGTACATACTTCGGTGAGGAATAGCTATTACTGTAGCCGTAAAAATAGCTACATTATAGACCGCAATCTCACCAATAGGCAAATATTGATTCAGCATAAACTTGTCAATATCCATCAGCAAAGAAGCTACTGACCCTGATAGGATAATGAACAAACTGTATAAGAAGACTTCTTTTTTACCTTGTGGCAATCCCCACGTAAAGGAGGGTCGCCTTACATAGAAAGCAGTAACCATCATCAGAAGCATACGCATAAAGCATACACTCGAATATCCCCCACATAAACTGATAAAAATCAATAATACCAAAGTAAATAGCTACTAATAAAAGCATCACCCCTACCCTATGAAATACTTCCTTTAGAAAATTACCAAAGACTGTTTTGAGTTGCACTCGCATCCACGCGTAGGCAATCTCGAAGTAAGCCATTGCTACTCCTGTAAGAAAAAAATAAGCCATACATACGGACGCACTTCACTATTTTTAGCTGAAAGCCACTGAGCGATTTGCTCGTAAGCCATACTGCCCAAAAGCGTAGCTGGTAGAATCACGAGTAATGGTAAGAGACAAAGCATCAAGTTTAGCTTAGCTTGCTCTTGCCTATTGCTATAAGCGGAGTAGTAGCGTACCCAAGTGTTATGTACGCCAAAAGGAAATAAATGGAGAGAGAATAGTAGCTGTTGAAGTAACATAGCTTACCAAGCCGTATTGAGCTTTAGAGAGGAAATAAGTAAATAAGAAAAGGGTATTGAGTGCCCCTATGGCAAAACCCAAAATAGGTAGCCACTACATTTTTTAAACGATTGACGGAGCACTATTCCCATAATGACTACATCTTAAAATTAAACTTGCTTTCAAAAGATTGCCATTGTGGTGCTTTTTCTACTCCTAACTGATAGTATTTTTTTCAGCATTAGCTTCATCACCTATTCCGTAGTAGGCTAAGGCAATACGGTAATAATTGTCCAATTCAGTAGGATAAATAAAAACTACATCAGAGATGATAGGTAGTGCATCTTGATATTTTTCTGTAAGTAGCATTAGGTCTATCCACTCTATGAGGGTAGCATAAGAGTAATCTCCATTTTTGTACCGCTCTGCGATAACCATATTCAGCTTCATCTATATTCCCGAGCTCAAAAATAATTAAGCTCAGCATATCTGCGCCAATAATAAGGTTCGTTAGGCTCAAAAGAGCAATTTTTGAATGTATTTAAGGGCTTTATCGTGTTTGCGACGTAAATAATAAAAGTCTGCCAAAGTAATCCATGCTTTGCCGAGCTGGGGGTCTTCGTGAGTAGCTCTAAAATAGTATTCTTCTGCCTTTTGGTCGTTGCGCATTTTCTCGTAGCAACGCCCTATATGTAAATAAACTAAGGCAGAGGGTCGTCTAAAGTAAGAGTGATTTTATAATTTTTCTATAGCTTTTTCATATTGCTCCATAGCCTCTAAAACACGGGCTTTCTCAAAATAAGCACCTGTAAAGGTATCATCGCTAATAATAGCAAAATCAAAACAGCGAAGGGCATTTTTGAGGTCATCATCAGTGATATAGAGCTTACCTAAGCAATACCACGCTATCTCGCAATAAGGATTTTTGGTCTAAGTAGTCGTTTAAGAAAGTTTTAGCCTCAGCAGTCTGTCCTAAAACCTCATAGCAGTAGAGCAATTGTTGGAGGGCAGTATAGTCTTGAGGGTCGCACTCTAAACATTTAGTAAAGTAGTATTTAGCTTGAGGATAATCTTCTATGTAGGGTGTATTCCATAGCGATGAGCGCATATACATCTGATAGCTCATCGGTAAGTGAAGCAGCGTGTACGAGCAGTTCAATAGCTCGCTGATGTTGATTGAGTTTAGAGTATAGATTAGCTTTCTGTACAAATACCTCTGCATTCATAGGCTCAATACCTTCGAGTTCGCTAAGCAATTGGGTAGCCTCGTCTAAACGGTCTTCAAACACCAATTCTTCAGCGTATAAAAGTTTTGAGAGAAGAGGCGTAAGGATGCTGAGAAAGTCCTATATCTAAGGCGCGTTTTGCTTTGCTAATACGCCCATATTGTAAGTAATATTCTATTATTTCTTCAAATTCATCTACGTCAAAAAAAGAGAATGTTATTCTCTTTCAACATCGATTCGAATTTGGCAACCGCGTAGCTTTCTTCGTTGTTTTTCTAAATACATCGTACTGGTATATTAAATATATTGAGGGTGCAAAAATTATAAAGAAAAGTGCATAATTCTGCCATTGAGAGGTTATTATTTTTTGCGAAAAGGTATTCCATACATTACAAAAATCTAAATAATATAACACACGTTCTCTTTCTTGTTCTTTAGTAGGGTACTAGGGCATTTCCACCTGCGAGAGGGCTGCTATCTTCTTGAGTTTGCTAAAGTTGTGATAGAAAAGATAAGGTACATAACAGTTGTTATCTTCCTCTCTATCCAAGCCAAAAAGACCTATAGAAGTAGGAATCATTCGTTCGATGAGAAAAATCGTATTCTTCAGCCAAAAAGATGTCGAATACAAAGTCCGAAGCTACTAAATAGCCCTTTAATCCACTATCGATAAGATAAAGAAAAAGGTCTTTGATAGGCACATCATAAGGGATGAGTGAATATTCAAACACATTTTTTAATAGTATGTTCAAAAGAGGAAATTCAGCTGCCCCTTCCTTTACAAAAGTATGAAGAATATCATTCAGACTTCCCTCCTCAAAAAAAGCTCTATCACCCTTTGTGCCTCTTCAGTTTCTTTTGTAAGTATTCCAATCCTTCATTAAATCCATAGTTTCATTATTTTTGTAGTTTCTAATTTGTTTTCACATCCCAAAAGCCATTACGTTTACCATTTTTTGCGTTCAATAAATCCTTTTTCTACCAGATTTGCAGTAATGGTCTTTACGGTACGTTCTGATTTTCCTATATGCACGGCTATTACCTTTTTGAGTAGCAGCAGGGTATTGTTGTAAATATTGTACACTGCCATTTCTTCAAAGTGCAATTCAAAGTGCAAATATTGCCCTTTAGAATTTCCTCTTTTGCACTTTTGAATTTCTTTTAGCTACTAATAAATACCTATTTTTTTAAGCTCATTTTTCTTCACCTAAATATACTATTTTTTTCCAATTTTTTTATCAATCCTTTACACCTATAAAAATATCTACTTCGGAGGCATCTCCTTGCTGAGACTTCTCGGTGTAGCGCTCATAGTCATATAGATAAGTGCGATTGAGTGTGGCGTCGTTGTCCCAGATATGTTGCCCATCGCCCCTACTGCCTGAGGCATTGCGCCCTTGCAACTACAAACTTTTGAAAGGTTTGTTCAGGGAATTCCCTGCCCTCTAAGCCGTCGGGAATCGTGCTGAGCGTGGTAACTTCTACTCCTATTATGCAAGTGTAAGGCTCTGTATAGTCCTTTTTGGTAATCGGTGTAGATGCTGTAAATGGCATCGCTTACCTTATTGGGTATTTTTGCCAAAAATTTGCTCGCTAAAAAAAGCGTTGCCAAAGGTTTCGATGTCCTGCATCGCTTGTCCATTCTGATTAGTAGTGCGCACACTAATTCCTATGATTTTTCATTTTTTTATATGATTAATTGTTATATAGGGTCATCATTTTTTTGGAAATATTCTCAAAAAAATGAAAAATAATTCTTGAATTTTTTTCGAACGAGATGTGAAATCTGTTCATAATTTTACTCTTTTTAATTATTTTGATGTGTTATTACTTAATTTTGTACTGCCTGAACACAATATTGGGTTGCCTGCGATTGATATTGAAATATAATTATTGAAAGATATTATAGCTTTTTCTATTCCCAATAACCAACTTTTTATTTCTTCAATGATTTTATCATCTCTTTGCTTCTGTTTTTATTATCATTAGCATCAAATTTCTCAACATCAATATATTTACCTATCCAACCTTTGTCATAATATTTAGATTTTTATATATTGATAAGTCTCTCCTTTTTGTTCTACAACAGTTTATGATTATATCAATATCAGGATTTTTCTTGTAGAATTTTATCAGCTCCCATAACACATTCTTTATTATCACCTGCGCTAACAAAACCTATTTTTGAGTTTTTCCCACTTGTAAGACTCTAAGATATCCGAATCATTAAAGTCGATTTTTGAAATTATTGGAGTATAATTATTTATAATCCATTTTGCTATTACCTTAATTTTTAGAAGACTTTCCACAGGAACTTGCTCCTCTTAATGTGAACATTTTTTTCATATTAAAAATCTTTTTTTATATAGTTATTATTTACTTAGAAGACTTTGACAAAGTCTCAAAACTTTGTCAAAGTTAAGATAAGATTGCTATTGTTTATACATCTTTTTCGCGGAGTTCCTGAATATTTTTGTCGTCCATATACTCATCAAAGGTCATATAGCGGTCGATAATACCATTAGGAGTAAGCTCAATGATACGATTGGCGACGGTTTGCGAAAATTCGTGGTCATGGGTAGTGAAAAGCACGGTACCTTTGAAGTTTTTCAGCGAGTTGTTGAAGGCAGTAATGCTCTCCAAATCCAAGTGGTTAGTAGGTTCGTTGAGCATTAGCACATTGGCGCGCAACTTATCATCATACGGCTGAGCATACAACGCACTTTCTCGCCTCCAGAGCACTTTGCAGTTTTTGAGGGCTTCCTCGCCACTGAAAAGCATCTTGCCCAAGAAACCACGCACGTATACTTCCTCACGTTCTTCCTCTGTTTTTGCCCATTGGCGCAACCAATCTACCAAAGAAAGGTCTTGGGTGAAGAAATCGGAATTATCCACAGGCAGGTAAGACTGTGAGGGTGGTAATTCCCCACGCAAAAAGTACCCGCATCGGGCTTGAGGTTGCCGTTGAGAATCTCATAAAAAGGCAGTGGTGGCACGTGAATCCTTAGAAATCACAGCCACTTTGTCATCTTTTGGCCAGAGTTGATATCCACATTTTTTGAACAATACCCTGTCCGTCGATAGACGCAGCGAGGTTTTTCCACGTGTAGAATTTGGTCACCTGCCTCACGGTCGCGGTCGAAAATGATAGCAGGGTAACGGCGAGAAGATGGTTTAATTTCCTCGATATTGAGTTTCTCCAACATCTTCTTACGAGAGGTCGCCTGCTTTGATTTTTGCCACGTTGGCACTAAAGCGGGCAATAAATTCTTGCAACTCTTTGGCTTTCTCTTCCGCCTTTTTGTTCTGTTGCGCACGCTGACGGGCTGCCAACTGACTACTTTCGTACCAGAAAGTATAGTTACCAGAAAAATGGTTGATTTTTTTCCAAAGTCAATATCGGAGATATGGGTACAAACGGCATCGAGGAAGTGACGGTCGTGAGAAACGACAATCACCGTATTGTCGTAATTAGCCAAAAAGTTCTCCAGCCAGCCAATAGTCTCGAAGTCGAGGGTCGTTAGTAGGCTCGTCCATTATGAGTACATCAGGGGTTACCAAAGAGGGCTTGCGCCAAAAGTACACGCACTTTGAGCTTACCGTCCATTTCGGACATCATGGTGTAGTGCATATCCTCTGTAATACCCAAGTTAGAGAGCAAAGCAGCAGCATCACTCTCGGCATTCCAGCCGTTCATCTCGTCAAACTGCATCTGTAGCTCACCAATACGCTCGGCGTGCTCATCAGAGTAGTCAGCATACAGGTCGTCCATCTCTTTCTTAACTTTTAGAAAGGACTTTGTTGCCCATAATCACAGTGTCGAGTACGGTGTAATCGTCATAAGCGTAGTGGTCTTGCTCAAGCACCGACATACGTTTGCCAGGTTCGAGGATAACGCGCCCCGAAGTAGGTTCTTGCTTGCCTGAAAGAATTTTAAGGAAAGTAGATTTGCCTGCTCCATTAGCACCAATGATGCCGTAGCAGTTGCCTTGAGTAAAGGTTACGTTTACCTCATCGAAGAGGACACGCTTACCGAATTGTACTGATAAATTGGATACTGATAACATTTTTCTAGTTGTTATTAATTATTTTTAAAAGTGCAAATATACACAATATTTGTAAGATACGAAAATCTTAGTTCAAAACTCATTTTTCAGCACTTACAATCAACGCCATAGATTTTTTTAGCCTCAAAAGAATCTTTCTTAAAATTGCCATACAGTTTAAGGTTTTTAAACCCTATTTTGATAAGCCAATCGGAGAGTTCGTTAGCAAAAAATAGGCTGTAGTAGCTCTTCATTTTCATAGTATCATCTAAAATAGTCTTAAAGATGATTTTTATCACTGTCATTTTAGATAGTAAAATCGTTCAAATTTTACCTTATCATTGGCTATAAGAGGTAAATTACCTAAATAATTACCTTGCTTTTTGGAGAAAATACTTTGAAAATTGACTATTTGCAAGATAAGTTTACCCTTTTTGAGTCAGTTGCCCATAGGCTTTTTCCAAAAAGAGCTGTACAAGTTTTTACTATCGAGGTGCGGCAATGTATTACCGATACAAACAATATTGTTGAAGACAGCAAGCTGGTCAATATTAAGCATATTAAGTGGTTGTACCACAATGCCTTTCTTGGCAGCTTCGGCAATCAGTCGCTCGCTAAGGTCAATAGCAGTAACCTCATAACCTTGCGATAATAAGTGAGCGGTAAGGTTGCCCGTGGCAGCACCTACATCAAGAACAGTTTTGCCACATAGTTCACTGGCAAAAGAAGGTTTGGTGAGCTGGTGATAGCGGAAAGATATAATCGTATTTTTTTCAGCAATTTCGTTGTAGAATTTTGACATAATGATGAATGATTAAAGATTAGTTATTAGTGGTATAGAAACACTTAATTTATAGATATTTCTATATTCAGAAATTTCTTTTTGTTTTCTATATTCAAATCTTTGTTTTCTTCAATGAAGGATAAATGATAAGACAGTCTATAAGTTCGTTGCTATCTTTTTAAGCCAAGTTTTTTTCATATACTTTTTGTTAGGCGAGCATAGCCACTTACTTGGCGAATGTCGTCTATCACTCTACTATCTTCATAAATAGGTTTATACTTGGCATCAATGACCATTTTTGTATTCTGGAGTGTCGAGCAAGAAATCTAATTCAGTATAATCAGCAATAAAAATGATAGAGTACCTCTTCCTTACCTCTAAACTGTTCTTGTAGCTTTTTATAGACATATAACTCAAAAAGTTTGGGCATATCTATCCAAAAAGGCGGAATAGTTACTTTTTGTTGGGTTGTTTCGGTGATATTATACGAAAAACGCTTTAAGATATGCTTCCCGATGCGAGATAGCTTCCTCATATTCTTTAAAAAGTATTGGTAGTAAGTTTTTGAGGTTTCCTATATTAATTTCTTCTGAAATCAACTCAAAATGTGGACTACAATAGGTAATCAATTCGCAAAATAGATTTATCATTTCCTGCAAAATAATTAGGGTGCGTATTCTTAAAACTGATGATAAATTGCAAAACTTTCTTTAAAAAAAGCGATTTTTCAAGCTATCCATTCCAAACTCTTGATACCTACATACGTGGGCTGTGAGTTTTGTTCTTAAAAACATTTTTGTTTGAGGTGTTTCCCTAACTGTATCTTACCTTTGATACGGCTATTAAGATTCTCTTCTACAGTGTAATACGATTTTTAAGTCCTTTTGCACAATACGCTTGAGTAGCAAAAAGGAATTGCACCATTAGAAAAAGGCGTGAGTGTGTCTTTTTGCTGTTCGATAGTAATTGGAGGTTCGTCCCAATAGATTTTGATGAGGTCTTGTGTATCTTTAGGGATCAAGCCCCGTAATGCTGAGAAGCATTTTTTAGATGAGTCGATTTCTGCCCATTCTTTCTCTTGAATAGGAGAGCCTTCAGCTATCTGTTTTTATTCATTTTTGGCTCTATATATACGAATTTGTGATGTTTTACCAACCACAACACTCCTACATAATAGCCTGCCTGCAAACATACTTCTCCCTCATTTGTACGCTTAATTTCAAAAGGATAGACAGGATTTCCCTGTCTATCTTTTTCTATACTATACGGACAAACCTTTGGGATTGCCCTGAAAGAAAGCTAATGTTTCTTCTTCCTTTTTTTGATGCTATGAGGCTGATGTTCAAGAAGCGGTATTTTTCATTGTTGATAAGGTTATTTATAATAGTTTCTATTCCTTCCCCTACAAGGATACCATCTTTCACATATTCGAGTAAAAATAGGCTTGATTTCGTATTCCCCAACGGATATTAATTGGAGTATTATTAGTAATAAAATATGAGTGTCCAAGCCACACATCTTCAGGTTTTAAATTCAGGCGATAGGGTTTGGGCTCCTTTTAATTCAATATTTGGGTTACTAATATGTTCATCATAGTTCTCAATAAAAAGCTCACTTACTGCTTTTAAACAAGTTTTTATCAAAATCCTTCTAACTCCTTAGAGCAATACATTTACAAAAAGCAAAGCGGCGGCGGATAGCGTAATCTATATGTCCTACCGAACGGTCAGCGGTGTTCATCGTACCGATAATGTAGAGATTAGGGGCAAAAATAAGGTTGTTTTTCTCCCTCAATAGCGTACATACTTTTGTACCGCTTCATACGTATTCTAAGGCATAGATAAGTTCGCCCAGTACAGCTGATAGGTTTTGCACGGTTGATTTCATCAATAACGAGGATATAGTTTTTAAGAGGTATTTTTATCTACTGTAGGCTTATAGTTTTCTCTAAACTCATAGTATTTTTCTACAATTCTTAGAAAATAAGTAGACATCTGACGAGTCAAAGCCTCTAAATTATAATTCTTTATTATATCTTTTCTTTCTGTTGTATTAGAATCTATGATCTTTTTATTTCAGAAAATTTCATATTTAATCCTTTGCTATGAACTTCCCAATTATCGCCTTTATATTTAAAACGCTTATCATCAGCATCAAAAAGATAAACAGCTTCCGTTAATGGATATTTGTAGTCTTCACTTTGAGCTAATTCTTCTTTGATATAGTTCAATGAAAGCCTCAAAAACCTCTTCTTCTTTTTAGTGTCTGTGTACTTTTGTTGCGCTTTATGCCAATTATTAAAAGCTTCTTTAGCAAAAAGCTCCTAATATTTTTATTTTTCAGCAGTATATACAATTCCATTTCCTCTTCATTAGGTTTAGCTACTATTCCTCTTACAAAATCTTCGTAGGAATAGCTGGGGTGAAACTGTATAAGTTTGGATTGCTCATTGCCCTCTAAACTATCATTTTCACCTAAACCTAATAACGCTTTAACAATACGTTTAGCCTCACGGGTTTTACCATGTAGGGGGACCTTGTAGAATGATTTGAGGTTTATATTTTTAGAAGTTCTATCATATCTTTTTCTCTTGTTTATTTGTGTTTTCGTTTTATAATATTTAGTAAGTATTGAGCTTTTTCTAATGTTCTACCTGTAAGTGTTTTTCGAGGTAAATTATCATCAACATCATTCCCCTTTTTACCCATTTTAACTTTACGACAATGCTTGTATACAGCTCTTTTTGTCATCAAAATAATAATCAGAGGTTATTTCACCATAACCTAATAAAGTTTTTGTCCCTTTTTAGCAATGACAATATCACCTACATTTATTTTATTTTTCTCCGTTGCAAAAATCATCAATAGCAGAAACGTTATTACGTTGGTCTTCTCCCCCTCCATAATTGTCTATTAGGGCATCGCGAATAGATTTTCTATCCGTGTAATTTTTCAAATCTCCCAATTTGTCCCAGCCTATAGCCATAATACCTTCTTTATAAAAACTCCTCCCACTCAACAGCTTGCTCACTAGGACTATACAACCAATAACGTTTAGTATCTTCATTTTTCTTTATTCATATTTTGATAGACTGTCATAGTATTCACTTTTTAAAGCAACAAAGGTAGTAATTTATTTTTATTAAACAAGAAAAAACGCTTACCCCTCGTTTATTATTCGTCACATACTCGGCTGCGACAGCTCGCCGACTTTCCTTCAGCTTATCCTTCGCTTATCCTTCGCTCTTCCTTCGCTCTTCCTTCGCTCTTCCTTCGCTCTTCCTGTATCCATCTTATATCGAGATGTAAAGAGTAAATAAGGAGAGAGAAAAATGTTTGTAACACACACTTTGCCGAAAGTCATAGATTACGACCTTTGGCAAAGTGTTTTAAATATGATTCAAAAAAACTTACAATTCGCGGAACGCTTTATGTAGCAAGCGACGTTTGTCGTTGATGGCCTCTTCCATAGAAATCATTGTTTCTGAACGGGCTACGCCTTGTATATCATCAATCATATAAATCACCTCTTTGGCGTGCTTGGTGTCTTTCGCTCTAATCTTGCAGAAAAATATTGTACTTACCCAGTAATATGTGCTACCGTTACAAAAGGTATTTCTTCTAATCGCTCTAAAACGAACTGCGCCTGATGGTTACGCTCTAAAAAAATATACCTACATAAGCGATAAAAGTATACCCTAATCGATTATAATCGACTGTAAAGGGTAGAACCTGTAATAATGCCTATCTCTTCCATTTTGCGCACTCGACGTGCACTGTACCAGCCGAAATATTTATTGCTTAGCAATATCGGTAAAAAGGAGTGCAGGGTGTTGTCTATCATCAAAATCTAATATTTGATGATCTACCTCGTCTAATTTGTATCTTGCCATAGTTATTAAAGATTGATGATTTTTATAATGCGCAAAAGTAACAGTTATTTTTAATATTCCAAATAAAATAAGACAATTTTTAAAAAAATCATATCATTCTGCTACTTTGAAGTAAGGATTATGCAAATCTAACTGCTTTTTCAATGCTATTTTTTTATCAAAAGGAGGTTTTAGGAAATTCGTTAAGAAATCTTCTTTATGTCCGTATTTATGCGATAAATCTCCTATTTCAGCTATATAAGGCTCAAAGTAAATACGGTTGTCTTTTTAGCACTTCTTTTATACATAATGGCTACCTCTGCTGTATGTGCATTATCGCGCAATAAAATATCTACAAAACACTTATCATTTTCTAGTATACAAAAAGTAATCTTTGTAATTCACATTTGTAAAATCATTATGCTAATACCTTTTAGACCTACGAAGATAGCTTGAGCAATATATTTTCTAGTCTGTTCACGGTTGTAATCATTAGGAAAGTGCCCTGCTTCAAATAGTATAGTAGGAGTGCCAAGGGCTGTATACCTATCGCCTGTACAATTGATATTAAAAGCATCGTCAAAACGGGCTATTTGGTTAGGTATATCAAGGGATTGATACATCAATACAATTAGCTTCATAGCCGCTTCGCGCACTGGATTTATACTGCGTTCTTCGTTGTAAGCAGGAGCTAAAAAAAGAGACTGTAGCCGGATTGAAGGTTTGTGCTACACCAAAAATAGTACGCTGGTCGTGAAGATTGAAACAGAAATCAGGTTGTACTAAATCATAAAGCCTTACGCAAGCATTTACTTTCCAGGTTGGGTAAGCTCGTAAGCATCTCGATTTAGGTCGATTTGATTGTAATTTACACGTGTAAACACTTCAGCGCCGTCAGGATTGAGCATCGGAATAACGTAAATACTCAGATTCTTGGTAAAATCAGCTGTTTTTAGTAGCTCGAAGACATCAAAAAGAGCTTTAGTAGTGGTAGATTCATTGCCGTGCATTTGCGACCATATAAGCACTTTTTAGTCCCTTTTCCTATTCTATAAAGATTGATAGGAGTCTCTTTTACTGATTTTTCCAAGGGAAATAACCTCCTGAAAGGGATATGCTGCAAGTAAAGGAGCTATCATTTGATAGTTAATATAGCGCCCGTGAAGTTCTGTTACCATAGTTATTGAAATTTTATAAGCTATTAAATGAGGCAAATATACTGATTATTTTTGTATTATATATAGGTTACAAGAGTAAAATGCTGTAATTTACAATATTTTACAATTGTAATTCATAATTATTTATCCTGCTGAAGATTTTTAAATACTGATAGCATTATTAACTACAGATTAGCGACGTAACTACTGAATTTTATTAGGTTTATAATACAATAGATTATTTTTATAATTAAAATGTATCTTTATTTATATCAGTTAGTTACAAATATTTTTGTAAATTAATACTTTTATGCCTTTAAAAATAGTTGTGTTTATAGTTGTGTATCTCATTTTTTTGATTTACATTTGTGCATTCTTAACTTTTTTAAACAATAATTACAATGTTAAACACAACAGATTTTGCACAAAGGTTACAACAAGTAATGGATTATTACGGACTTAACGCAGCAGCCTTTGCTGACAGCTTAGAAATTCAGCGCTCAGGTATTTCGCATTTACTATCAGAGCGCAATAAGCCCAGCTTAGATTTTTATTCTGAAGCTCATTGAGAAATTCCCTGAGGTAGATATGTATTGGATTACACAGGGCAAAGGAAGTTTTTCCGCGCAAGGAAGAGACGCATAGCATTTCTCCTCGAAAACAACCAGACCTATTTAGTGATATACCGAAATAGAGATGACTCCTACCCCCTCGCCTACTGTAGCTACTCCAGCACAAGAGAAAGCTGTACAAGAGTCTGTTACAGCTCCTACAATAGAAGAAAAACTTTCTGTGCTGACAGATACGCACAAGAAGATTAAACGGATTATTTTTCTTTTACGAAGATAATCACTTTGAGGTTTTTGATAATTAAACATTGCGAATTGGGAATTGTTTTGCTATCTTTGCAGCCTTTTAGAACACACTACTTATGGACTTATTTTCAAAGGAATTAGAACGACTCAACGCTCCTCAGCGTGCGGCAGTGCTTCAAAAAGAAGGACCTATCATTGTAATAGCAGGTGCAGGCTCGGGCAAAACGCGTGTGCTGACCTATCGCATAGCTAACCTTATGCGGCAAGGGATAGACGCTTTCAACATACTTGCTCTTACTTTTTACCAATAAGGCTGCCAACGAAATGAAGAAGCGAATTGCCGATATTGTAGGCAATAACGAGGGCTAAGAACCTATGGATGGGTACTTTTTCACTCCGTTTTCGCTTGAATATTGCGATTTGAAGCTGATAAGTTGGGGTTTCCGCAGAATTTCACCATTTATGATACACAAGATTCGCAACGTCTTATCAATGGTATTATAAAGAAGGAATTAGACAAAGATGTGTACAAATACAAGCAAATACAGCAGCGAATATCGTCTTTAAAGAATAATCTTATCACTGTGAGGGCTTATTTTAATAGTCCGGAACTGATTGAGGCAGATGCTGCTAGGCGACAACCGCGCTTTGGGGATATTTATCAGGAGTATGTAGATAGGTGCTTCAAAGCAGGGGCAATGGATTTTTGATGACTTACTGCTCAGAACCAATGAGTTACTAAATGTTTTCCCTGAAGTATTAGCTAAATACCAAAATAGATTTCAGTACATATTGGTAGATGAGTACCAAGATACTAACCACTCTCAATATCTGATTGTCAAGGCTTTAGCTGACCGTTTTCACAATATATGCGTAGTAGGTGACGACGCACAGAGTATTTATGCTTTCCGCGGGGCGAATATCAACAATATTCTGAACTTCAAAAGCGACTATCCTGAAGCTAAAGAGTACAAATTGGAGCAGAATTACCGCTCAACCAAGAATATCGTAGAGGCTGCTAACAGTGTGATAGAGCACAATAAAATACGCTTAGATAAGGTGGTATTTACTGAAAATGAGTTGGGTGAACCTATAAAGGTGCATCGCAGTGCTACCGATGCTGATGAGGGACGATTTGTGGCGGGGTCTATCTTTGAGAATAAGATGCAGCATCAGTTGCCTAATGGTAGTTTTGCAGTGCTCTATCGCACCAACTCGCAATCGCGTGCTATAGAAGATGCACTGAGAAAGCGGGATATTCCGTATCGTATTTATGGGGGACTTTCGTTTTTATCAGCGAAAAGAGATAAAAGATGTGTTGGCTTACCTCCGGCTTATCATTAACCCCAATGACGAAGAGGCTTTTAGTACGTATTATTAACTTCCCAGCACGTGGTATAGGCGAAACTACTATGGAAAAAGCTCACTTTGGCGGCTAATCATTATAAAAAAATCGCTATTTGAGGGTGATGTACAACATCAATAAACTGCCTGATTTACACATTAATAGTACTACTCGACAGAAGCTAACTGACTTCGTGGTGATGATACTTAACTTTCAGGGCACTTAACAAAGAGGCTAATGCCTTTGAGGTAGCAGAACAAGTAGCTAAGAAAACGGGATTACTGCAAGAGTTTAAGAAAGATGGTACTCCTGAGGGAATTGCTAAAATGGAAAAACATCAGGAAATGCTAAATGGTATTAAGGATTTTGTAGCAGGGCAAGAGGATATAGCTGATAGCAGAGGCAGTCTAACTGAGTATTTAGAAGATGTGTCATTAGCTACTGATTCTGATAAAGAGATAGGTGATGAAGACCGTGTAGCCCTTATGACCATACACTTGGCTAAAGGGTTGGAGTTCCCTTATGTATATGTAGTGGGAATGGAAGAAGACCTTTTCCCCTTGGCTAGAGTATACAATCGCGTGAGGAGTTAGAGGAAGAGCGTCGCTTATTTTTATGTTGCCTTACAGCGCCGAGAAGCAGGCCTACCTCACTTATGCAGAGAACCGTTATCGCTGGGGACGGCTTTCGCCCTCTGAACCTAGTAGGTTTATAGAAGAGATAGAAGAAAAAAATAGCTTGAGTTACCTCACTCCTACTCTATCTAATCCTAACTATCGCTATAAGCCTTTGGTGAATAGAGATATATTTGGAGAAGTAGATAAGACTAAGCTACGCTTGCAGAAACCTATTAGTGGTACGCCTCCTGCTAAAAACGCTCCTACAGGTGAAGAACAGCAGAAGCTACGCAAACTAAAAGCCTATCAATGCTATGCAGAATTTAGCTAGCAAAGATGTTTATAATGGTTTGAGATATAGGCACCAATGTATATCACGAGCGTTTTTGGTAAAGGTAAAGTGGTTGGCTTAGAAGGCAGTGGCAACGATAAAAAGCACAAAATAAACTTTGAGGTAGGAGGTTTTAAAAAAATATTCTATTACGATTTGCCAAGCTAACAATAGTCAATTAGCTAATTTGTAAATTAGCCAATAAGTTAATAAAAAAGAGTCTATTAGATTTTAAACTAATAGACTCTTTTTTATTTGATTAATTGACAAATTATCAAATTTTTCTATCCTTTTCTTAATAGTTCTATAGCGTGATTGCGAGCTGAAGCACCACTGTTTTTACCTTCTAACATTTCTGAAAGTTCGATGATGCGTTCTTCTTCTGTAAGAAGTTTTAAATGAGTAGTGGTCTTTCCTTTGCTATCTTCTTTGAAGACCTTAAAATGGTAAGCCCCTTTAGCTGCTATTTGTGGTAAATGCGTGATAGCAAATACTTGTCGGTTTTGGCTCATTTGCTTCATAATATCGCCCATCTTCTGAGAGATTTCACCAGAAACCCCTGTATCAATCTCATCAAACATAATAGTAGGGAGAGCAGTGTGTTCTGCCATAATAGCCTTGACTGCCAGCATTATACGAGAGAGCTCTCCTCCAGAGGCTACTTTTTAACTGTCCAAAATCACCGCCTTTATTGGCAGAAAACAAGAATGAAAGCTCATCATTGCCGTTAGCAAAGAAAGTATCAGTGGCAGTAAGGGTAATCGAAAAACGCCCGTTAGGTATACCAAGCTCGTGCATAAAGTTAGTAAGCTTTTTTTGTCGAGGGCAGGGATTACCTTCTCGCGCGCTTTTGTGTAGCTGGTTAGCCTTCTTGAGGGTTGCTGTATGCTGCTCCTCTACTATCTTCTTTTTGCTTAGTAAGGTCAATATCTACACTTTCTGTTTTTGATACTGCTTCTTCTAACTCTTGCTGAATAGCTATCAGCTCTTCTACCGTCGCTACACTGTGCTTCTTTTTGCAAGGGTAAATCTTATTTAGTTGTTTAGAGATTTGCTCTAAGTTATCAGGGTCAGCCTCTATGCTCTCATCTATATCACTGATTTCTGAAGCCAAATCTTCTAATTCTAAGAAAGCAGACTCTATACGTTCATATAAATCGCGGTAAAAGCTGTTTATACTCAGTAAGCGATGAGAAAAGAGCGCTTAAGTTCACGCAAATTATTAAGAATACCTATATTTTTCATCATTGAGTAGGTAAAGACTTTCCGATACATTCTCTTTTATATCCTCTATATTAGAGGCTTCCTCATAGCTTTCTTCTAATTCTTCTAAAATACCCTCTTCTAAAGTAGCCGATTTGAGCTCTTTAAGCTGATGTAGATTATAATCGTACTCCTTTTTGGCATTTTTCTGAAATTCAATAAGCTCTTCTAACTTTTCTGCTCTTTTTGAGTAACTGGTGTAGTTGCACATACTCTGTTAGCAAAGACTTATTATTTGCCATTGCATCAATAATAGCAAACTGAAAGGAAGTGTCACTAAGAGCAAGCGTTTGATGCTGCGAATGAATATCTACCAATACCTGTCCCAAACGAGAAAGTACCTCTAAGGTAGCTGGCACATCATTTACAAAAAGCACGCGACTTACCTGAAGGCAATATCTCGCGTCTTATAATTGTCTGTGGGTCGTAATCAATGTCTAACTCCTGAAATAAAGGCTGAAATTCATAGTTTTGCAATGAAAATTCAGCTTCTATAATACATTTTTCTTCCTTATTGCGCAAAGCCGACATATCAGCGCGTTTGCCTAATATCAGAGAAAGAGCGTCAAGCATAATGGACTTACCCGAACCCGTTTCACCTGTGATAATGATAAACCCCTCAGGAAAGTCAACTTTTTAGGGTCGTCAATAAGCGCATAGTTTTTATAGATAGTGCTGTGAGCATAGTCTTTATTTTATTTCATTCCACTTGGTCATTTGCGCTGGCGATAGCTTCACCAAAGGCTTCTTTTAGCTGTTTAGTATCAAAAATAGCTCCTCCTGAAAAAAATAGCAGCTATTTCATCAGCTTTAGCACTAAAAAGGCTACCATAGCGTAAGAATTAAGCCTTAAGCTCGGTATTTTCTCCAAAAAGCAATATAGCGTTTTTGTATAGCCTCTTTGCCTTCTTTTTCTTGTGAGCTCATCACATCTAAAACCCTAAGCGGTGATATTGATAATAAGCCTTGTGGTATAAGTCGTAGTTCTCTGATATAAGTTCATTTATCAGCAAATAACGATTATTCTTACCATTATCAGCCCAGCCTACATAAGCACTATTCTGTGCAGCAGTGGCTATTTGTTTAGCTTTCAGAAAATACGGATGACCTGTTTTTCTCCGAAAAAGTATCTGCATCAAACCCTAATATTAGGTAGACATAATAAGCTACTACTGAAGTAAGATTCGACTCAAAAAGTATTTTTCGTTGAAAGTAAGAGGTGCAAACTCTTGATAATCAAAAAGCTACCTCTTTGTCTTGTAGGTTGAATACCGGTGCGTAATAAGCTGTGTTATACACAGGGCGTGATGATTGCACTAACAGACTCGCCTCATAATGTGAGTTTTTCTAACTTATTGATTACTAAGGTAAAAACTACAGCGTATACGTTCGTTTTCACGCACTTTTTAGGTCTGTCCAGCGAGTTTGGTTGATAAACTCTTGCAATGATTTTTTTCTAAAGTCTTGAATACCGAACGATTGCTTTGGTTTACCTGTTGTGTATTGACTGTCACTAAGGCATTAAGTTCTTGAGCCTTAGTGAACATACAACACAACAAAGCCCCTACAAATAGTATTTTCTTCATATATTAATAAGGTATTTCCTCTGTAATTTCTAATCCGTAGCCTGACATACCTACGTAGCTGGCAGCATTCTTAGAGTTAGTGAGCAAACGCAACTTTCTAATAGACAAATCATTGAGTATCTGAGCCCCCATACCTATATCTTTAGTATCTTTGTTTAGTTGTGGCAGAGGGTGTCACTTTGGTGTTCTTTTCATCTCAGTAATACGCTGCAACAGGTTCTGAGAGTAGCCTTCTTTGTTGATTACAATTACAGCCCCTTTGCCTTCTTCGTTAATTTTTCTTAAAGATACGCTCTAACGGATTATCTTTATCACCCGCTAATACTTCTAAAATATCATTACTGATAAATGATGAATGTACACGGGTAAGCACTGGCTCATCTGCCTTCCAAGAACCTTTTAGTAAAGGCTAAATGTATCTGCTTATTAGTAGTTTGCTCATAAGCACGCAAACGAAAACTCACCATACGGAGTTTGTAGCGCAAAATCCTCTTTCTTAATCACCAAAGTATCTTTGCGCATACGGTAGGCAATAAGGTCTTCTATAGAGATGATTTTTAAGGTCAAACTTCTTAGCTACTTCTACCAACTGTGGTAGGCGTGCCATAGTACCATCTTCATTTAGGATTTCCACCAAAATACCAGCGGGATAAAGTCCTGCAATGCGAGTAAGGTCTATAGCAGCTTCTGTGTGTCCTGTACGGCGCAATACTCCTCCTTCTTTAGCGCGAAGCGGGAATATATGCCCCTGGTCTACCCAAATCAAAAAGGCTTAGTATCAGGATTTACTAAGGCTTGTATAGTCTTAGCACGGTCAAAAGCTGAAATACCTGTAGTACAACCATTACCTTTGAGGTCTACCGATACAGTAAACTGCGTTTCGTGCAGTACAGTATTATTTTTGTACCATCATTGGCAAATCAAGTTCTGCACAACGCTTTTTCAGTAAGCGGTGCACATACTAACCCCCTACCATTAGTAATCATAAAGTTGATCATCTCAGGGGTTACCTTTTTCAGCAGCGGCTATAAAGTCACCTTCGTTTTCGCGGTTTTTCATCATCTACTACAATGACTACTTTCCTTTTTATATCCTCTACAGCTTCTTCAATGCTGTTAAGTTTAATATGGTTCATTTTTATTATTATTATTTTCCTAAAAATTAACACTGATACGCGTGATTTTTAGCTGTATCATCTATATCATCAGCAGTCACAGTATCAAGCCCTAAATTATTGGTTTTTAAGGCTGTTTTTATCAAATGTAAAATAGAAATTTTTGCCCTTTAGGAGTTACTATTACACTGCTAATAGAAGGCTCTATATCAACTCAGGTACTTCTCTTTTACCTCTTTAAAAAGTACTTTTAAAGCGATATTCCTTTATCTGTAGTGTATAATTCTGACAGTACAAAGACGCTTTCTACTACTTTTTCGTCCTTATCATTGGTTTTAGGGGTTATTTCTAACAGTTCTTTCCTTCTTTATTAAAAAAATAGTGATGCGTTCGGTACTTGCATAGCGCAATTCTCCTTCTAAGTTAGAGTTTACAATAGAATCTTTAGTCAAAAATAGAATCTAATTTCTGTATAGGAGTATCTTTCTGAAGACCTCCTACTCTATCATTGCTTATTAAAAACTCATTTTTGTTATCACTACAGCCTATGAGGCTCATTATAACCATAGTTGCGATAAAGTACTTTCTCATTATTTCTTAATAATTTTTGTTTAATATTCCTAATACTCCTCTTACAAAAGGTAGCGCTGGTAACCATTTTTATCAACGGATTTTTGCACTGAAGAACGCTTTCCCTTAGTCTGGGTAGTCTTGGGGACAGACTGCTTTTTCAGTTGCTTCCTTTTGTTTTGCCTCTTCAGTGTGAATCTCTTCTATCTTCTTGTTTAGCAACTCATAAGCACTCTCGCGGTCTATCACCTCATTGTACTTGCGTGCCAATTCAGAGCGCGTTATCAGCGCATCAATCTCTTCAGAAGTAAGCACATCCATACGACTCATAGGGGGCACGCATCATCGTAGCCACCAATGGCGTAGGGATACCTTTCTCGTTAAGGGCAGTTACAAAGCCTCACCAGTACCAAGCGAAGTGAGCGTTTCCGCAGTATCGTAGAAATCAGAGCTGGGGTAATTCTCAGCAGTTAGCTTAATAGCCTTGCGGTCTTTAGCGGTGAAAAGCCCTAATAGCGTGTTGTATTTTCATACCCAACTGCGAAAGTACGGCATCAGGTATGTCAGTAGGGTTTTGGGTACAGAAAATAAGTCCCACCCCTTTTGAACGTATGAGCTTTACTATATTTTTCTAACTGGTTGAGTAAAAGTGCGCGAAGCTTCGTTGAAGATAAGATGCGCTTCATCTATAAATATCACCAATTTAGGCTTAGGCTGGTCGCCTACTTCTGGGAAAAGTGGTGTAAATCTCTGCCAATAAGCTCAGCATAAAGGTAGAGAACATTTTAGGGCGGTCTTGTATATCCGTTAGGCGTATGATATTCACATACCCCTCACCTTCGCTATTAGTACGCAATAGGTCTGCGGGGTCAAAACTCACTTCGCCAAAGAAACGTTCAGCCCCTTGATGCTCAAGCTCTACTATCTTGCGCAAAATAGCACTAGTAGACGATTTTGATACCGCTCCGTACTCTTTTTCAAAAACTCGACTTACCCTCTTCTGTGGCATATTGCAATACTTTCTTAAGGTCTTTAAGGTCTAAAAAGTGGCAAAGAGTGATCATCGCAATATTTAAATACTACGGCCAAAACCCCTCTTGCACCTCACTAAGGTCTAAGATACGTGATAAGAGAGTAGCCCCAAACTCCGATACAGTAGCGCGATACGCACACCATTTTGCTCAGAGATAGTGAGCAGTTCAGTAGGGAAAGCTTGCGGCTGAAAATCTAAGCCTATTTTGCCAAGTCGCTCTAATATAAAAAGCTCACCTCACCCGACTCACCTATACCACTAAGGTCGCCTTTAAGGTCCATCAGCAGTACGGGTACTCCTTTTTTTGAAAAGGTGTTCAGCCATCACCTGTAGGCTTTTAGTTTTACCAGTACCAGTAGCTCCCGCTATCAGACCGTGACGGTTAAGGGTTTTCAGAGGAATATTTAGCATATACCTTTTCAAGTGGTTTGCCCTTCATCACAGCCCTCCTACGGTGATGTACTCCCCTTTGCAGGGTATACCCTGCTATCATAGTTTCTTTAAAGCGTCTATTTTTGGTCATCAGATGTTAGTGATTTTGTGATTAAGAATTGGTAAAGGAATAGTTAATGCACAATTCAAGGCACAAAGGTACAAAAATAAATCTCAAATAACAACTAACTATCCGCAATTTTTTCACGAAACTACTCACTGTAAGCCCTATGCACCCTATCGTACTACGTTTTTGGCAAACCTGATTTTTCTTGTAAAATATGCAACTTTTCTCGTTTGATAAAACGTCTTAAAAGTACCTCTTGAAACACCCAATTTTTTCACTGATTTTTTTCTTTGCGAGATTCCTTGAGTTATATACTTTTCTATTTCTTTCTCTTTTACCTGTAAGTTTTACTTTTTCGAAAAGACTTCCTTTGGGGCGACCTATAAATACCCCTTCAGCTTTTTACGAGCTAAGGCTTCTTTAGTGCGCTGGCTAATAAGATTACGTTCAATTTCAGCTGATAAACCAAAAGCAAAGGCTAATACTTTTACTACTAATATCACTCCCTAAGCGGTAATTATCTTTAATTGTCCATACTTGAATGTCGTTCTTCATACATTCATTTAAAATTGCCATTATCATAAGCAAATTGCGACCTAAACGAGAGAGCTCGGGCAAATGAGAATATCTCCTTTTGCATTTTAGTAAGTAAAGCCCCCAATTTTTCGCTTATCTACATCTTTAGTGCCACTAATAGTTTCTTCTATCCAAGTATCTACTTTTTAGAGCTTCTTTCTTACAAAAGTTTTTAATCTCAAAACGTTGATTTTCTACTGTTTGTCGGTCTGTACTGACCCTAATATATCCGTACACCATAAAAATTAGTTTTTCTTTTTAATATAATAAAAAAATTGGACTATTATAGTGTCGGATATCTTAAATCAGACCCGAAAGCAAGGTATCAAGGATATTTGTACTATTTTAGAGAGGGCTTTTGTTGGACAGATGTAAATAGTACTTATCTAAAAATCAAGGCTCAAAAAGAATGGTGTTTTTGATGTATTAAGTATGAGCTTATTTACTTTAGTTTCTTCATTACCTGATTGGTATTATGTATGCCTAATAAACTCAAAGTTAATTAGCTTATATGTGGATAATTTTTATCAATAATACCTCTCATTTTTCAGATTAATGATGCTCGTCAGTTACCTATCATTATACCTGATAAAGATACTTTAGATAAATTTTGAAGAGCTTTTTAAACAAGCTGTCCAAATTAAAAAGGATACTCAAATGAGGTAAAAACTTGATAATATTCAACAAGAAATAGATAGTTTTGGTAAATGAGTTATATAGAGTATAACTCATTTACTATTGTATCTAATTTTTCTTGTATTTCTAAGAGTTGCATTTCCAAATTATCTAATGATATTTTCTCATCTGTTATAGTGATTTCAAATGCCCAATTAAATAATTCTTCAAACTCTTTTTAATTCTTTTTCTGTTGGTATTATTATAGGGATCTGACGAGCATCATTTATCTGAAAAAGCAGAAGAAGAATTAATAAAATTTCTTTTGTAATGAAAAATAAAAATATGAATTAAGTAGACAAGTGTAAAACTTTGAAGATAAATTTATATCTTCAAAAGGATATAAAAGCCATAGCATTCACATCATTAACACTTTTTCTTTTTATTCTAGTTTTTTTGATATTCACTATTTTTCGTTCAATGTGAAAGTCCAACAAAAGCCCTCCTTAAAGTAATACTGAGGATTTCTGACCACAGGCATACCTTCCCCTTTTTACCTGAGTTGGATTTTTAAAAAAAGCCGACATTTTTCTTTTGCACCAAGCAATGGCAAAAGGTGTTTCTAAATACCAACGATTTCCGTCTTTATCACCCTTATCATAAGGTACATAGAACTTCTTAGTAGGCTCTATACCATTGTCTTTTTTTCATCTTGAGTAAGAGTTTCTACATCAGCCATTTCATCATCTTCTATAAGTCTGTAAATATAACCTTGCCCAAAAATATCTCTACCAAACTTTTCTTTTAGTTCATCAAAAAGTATAGCTATCTGTTCTTCTGAAAGAGCTGCTAAATAATCTTTTGCTTCTTCCTCATTAGTAACCTTAACAGCTGTTTTATAGCGTTTTACTACCTCTAAAAAGTTTTTAGGACGCGATTCTAATATATTTTTAGCCCATTTAGTAGATTTTTCTTACTGCTATATATTTACCATTATTAGCAGTAGCCAATCCTTGCCCTCCTTCAGTCAAACAGCCTAATAAAGCAATATCACCTGGTTGTAAACTTTGTCTATAAGCCTCTAATTCTTTGCTGTACTTAGTAATGTTCTTGCTTGTAGATATTTTATCCCACCACTGTTCATAAAGTTCTTTTACTTTTTACCATACAGATTATGAATTTTTCATATTGTACTCAGTAGGTTTTAAATATCACTGTATTTTTGGGTATCAATAAATACATTTTTGGGCTATATCATAACGTAAAAGTTTTTCTAAATCCTTACTACCATCTAAAAACAAGAGGATATTATTTTTCAGGTTTTTACTTTAGAAAAAAAGAGGTAATACAAGTATCTACCATAGCTGATTCAAACGGATTAGCTGTATCAAAAATATATTCTAATCGCTGAGACAGCAATAAATCTCGTAAGTTTCTTTTTAGTTTGTGTGGTCCAAAAGGTTTTAGGTGTGATAAAGGAAAAGTATCCCTTTATCACTTAATATTTTATATCCTCTAAAAAGAAATGGTTATAAGTATCATCAGCAAATCCATACTCTTTTTCTAATGCTTTTTTTAAATTCAGAAGTTACGCCTTTTTGTTGATATATACGGTGGGTTACCTACTACTATATCAAAACCTATATAGTTCCCTCATCATCTAAAACCTGCGGAAACTCAAAACGCCATTCAAAAGCATTTTTCATAAATTTTATTACTATTGATAGCTTCTATTTCGGTTTCTATCTTTTTCTATAGCTGACTCTAACTGCTTTTTATGCTTCTCTTGTGCAGGTGTAAGGGCATCCTGAAAAAGCTGTGCTGACTCATATTTTAAAAAAATACTCCGTCTTAAGTTTTTGCAGTTCTTTTACCTCTTTGCTATTCTTGTTTATTTCAGTACGGAAATTATTTTTTTAATTTTTATCTATAAAATGTTCTAACTCCCATTTTTGTTCCTTATTTTCAGCATTTTGGTACTTATAGAAAGCATTTTTATACTCTGCTATCGATATTTTTAGTCTTTTTTTAAAGCTGTTTTTCAGGTCAGTATCAAAGGAAAACGACTTAATAAAGAGTTACCATTCTTGATATTGATATCAATATTAGGCAAAGTCTCTAATTCAGTAGCATTTTTGTAATAGGCATTCTTCAAAAGCTCAATCCATAAACGCAAACGACAAATTTTTACTGAATTGGGGTTTGATATCTACCCAAAAAGACAATTTTTCAATAATAGTCTTTTTCTCATTAAAAAGTGTTTTTTTGCACTATTTGGCTTTCGGTGTTCTTAGGGTTGTAGCGGAAAAAGCGTTCGTTATCATCAGCTTCATATACTAAAAGCTCATCGTTTTCTATCTTTATTTGGTGATGAATGCGGTTTTTATGTTCGTCTTGCAAAATCTTCAAATCACTTTTCATCGCTATAAACTCATTAAGGGCAGAAACCAAATAATGCCCCGACCCTACTGAGGATCACATATTCTAATTTGGTTAATAATAGCATTAGCTTCCTCTCTGGCTTCTTTTATTAAAAGGGTCGATACGGTCTTTTTAGCTCATCGAAGTTATTAAGTGCCAACCTTTTATTTCATTGAATTTCTGCACAGTAGCTTTGCGCAATGACTCTTCACACATATACATTGTGATGATACAGGGGTGAAAAAGAACCGTCTTTATAACCATTGATTTTTCTCAAAAGATAAGTCCTAATACAGCCGCATTGATAAGAGTTTTGTTTTCTTCTTGAATCTCAACAGAGCCTTCACTACTAAAATCGTACGCATCTAAAAAAATCGAGTAAGTATTGCAATGATTTAACAGACCCCGTACGTTTTTTGCCTTGTGTATCTTTTAGCACTGTAGTAGGTAGCAAAGGGATTGTTTTATCATCGGGGAGGTTACTTATAAGCAAAGTGCTATGCTCTAATTCAGTAGGTTCAAATAATGAACTATTCAGGTAAGGTATTTTTCGGATAGGCAGCGGCAATTTCCTTGCTTCTATCATTGTAATCTTTGGCAAGGACTTCAAAAAATAAGCGTTCCAAAATATCATACTCCGTTATTTTGCAAAAGTTCAAAAACGCATAGTCTTGCTCATTATCTTTATGATAGGCAATAAGCTGTGCTTCTAACAATTTAAGGAAAAGCACTCTATTAATCCAAGTAATATTGAGTTCTAAAGCTACATTAAAAAGGCGTTCTTCATAAGTTTCGCCATAGGCTGCTGCATTTTTTAGTTGCTTTTATTTTTATTGAGGCTGTGTAACTTAGAAATGGTTTCTTCTAACATTGTTCCTTCGTTGCGTTCTCCCTCTTTAGGTCGTTCAATAAGTATCTGTCCGCCGTTTTTAGTTTCAGCAAGCCCAATAATATGAAGCAGTTCAGCATAAAAGCCTTTATCTAAAGTATTACTATCGTTTACAAAAGGTAATTTTAGAAGATGTTGAGGAGATAAGATTTTGTACAGAGGGATTAACTCATTGTCATCTTGCGAATTATCATTTTCAACAATACTTTTGAAAATCTTTAAGATTGAAAATAAGTATAGTGAAGTTCCTCTTTTACTTTTCTCAATAAAAGGTTGTGCTATTTCTTTGTAAAAAAATGTTCAGTTTTTATTACCTAAAAGCAGTGCCATTAATAAAATCAGTATAGTGTTTTACAAGGGTTTTGTTTTGGGCAAATAGCTTTTCAAATATTTGAGCATCAAAAATAAAACCACTCATACACGTTAGTAATGATAAGGTGTTTTATATCAATATTTTTCTGTGTAATGCGCTCACCTAAAAATACCATACAAGTTCTCGTAAAGCCTTAGCATTCAAGTTTTCTGAAGTTACCATTTCCGATTTATTAGAGAACTTTTTAGTCTCAATAATGACACCTGCAGTATTATCAGGCAGTGCTCCATTGCGAATAACAAGGTCTTTACGCTCTTTAGTATTCATAAAGTACGCTTGCTTATAGTAAGTATCTTTAAGAAAAGTCAGAAATTAGGTTCTTATTGTACTCCTCACTTTCATTATCGTTAATGAGGTAAAAGACGCTTAAAAATTAGCTTTAAAGTCATTTATTTCACTCCTACTGGGTTTAAGTTTTAGAAAGGCTTTATTAAGAGCTGTTATAATATTATTCATTAGATATTTATTTTGACAGCCACAAAAGATAAGCGTTATTTTAACCCACAAATAAAAATCTCTTTTTACACCCTACCCGTCCCACAATCGCCGGTGCGGCTCGCACTCCCACAATCGCCCGTCCAGCTCCCTTTTTAATCCTCCCAGCCTTCTCAGCCCTCTCAGCCTTCCCAGAAAATTAACACTTTTTTTATTAAATATCTCTCAATAATACTTCATAGTACAGATTAAATATACAATAAATATAGATTGACTATAGAAAGAGTGAAGAACCACAGTTATCAAATCGATAACAAAACGACCAAAACATTAAGAATAATGCAATTTTTATAATATCAACACAACCATTAATAACCAACCCTGCTGCAACACCTCTAATGATTTAATTTCTTTAAAGTTAGGATAATGCCATTGGTAGTATTTCAGCAGTTGCACCAAAAAGAGCATTGCAGTCTTCGTGACGACTCTTAAAGGGTGTCGAGTTCGCCAAAGGGGGTATGTAGAGGTCGTCAACAAGCTAAGTATGCCCCGCGATGTGGTGGGGTGTGTTTTTCAGTAGCAGTAAATACCCCTCTTCAATGTTGAAATAAGGCAAATGGTCGTGAGTAGTGTCAGGATAAAAACCTAACAGACGTGTAAGCGACAGTAAGAACTTCAGATGAAAATGAGGATTGTAATCGGTAGTATCAAAGTGGTGCAGTTGCTCGCTAAGGATGTCAAACAGAGGAACATCAGGGGTATCAGGCTGACATATCTGGGCGCATACCTCTGATAAGAAGATAGTTACCACGCTCTTATAGGGGTGGGTATGCAGGTGCTGTAGGGGTGTATTACTTTAGCTTCTTTGATGTAGCTCAGCGCCCCCTCTTTGTAGGTAGCCACGAGGGCTAACTGTGCCAATGAGCTGAAACAAGCCAACCTTTAGCGGACTTTTAGAGGGCTTAAGAATACCTTTAAGCAGATAGCTACAACCGCCATACTCACGCGTAAAACACCTGACAATAAGACTATTGTCAGCATATTTCATCGTAGAGCACAAGAGCAGAAGTTTTTCTGATACATAGTGTAATTAACAGATTAGAAAATTTATGAGTGCAAAAGATATGAATTATCCGCTAATTTGCTAATTCTCAAATTTTCTCATTGCCAAATTGGCAAATTGCCAAAATTAGTTCGTATCTTTGCCCCCAAATGAGTAAGAAAAAGAATATTATCATAGAAAACGTGTCGGTTATCGATGCGGGTGCTTTGAGGAAAAGCGTAGCTAAAGCCCCTGATGGGCGCGTTATTTTCGTAACTAATGCCGTACCTGGCGATGTGGTCGATGTGCAGACTACTAAAAAGAAATCAGCTTATTATGAGGGTTTTGCGGTGAAATTCCACCAGCTGTCAGCTGAACGCACTACCCTGTATGTTCGCATTTCGGCTATTGCGGAGGCTGCAAATGGCAAAGATTTAGCTTACGAACGACAGTTGTATTACAAGCAAAAAAAGTGAGAGAACAACCTCGTGCGTTTTGAGGGCGCATCGCTGTTCCTCAACTGATGCCTATCATAGGCTCTAACAACATCTATTTCTACCGAAATAAGATGGAATTTTCGTTTTTCTGATATGCGCTGGCTTACCCCCGAAGAGATTAAAAGAGCTGATGAAATAACCGATAGAAACGGATTGGGCTTTCATATCGCAGGGCTTGGGACAAAAGTATTAGATATTAAAAAGTGTTTCCTGCAAGCTGACCCATCTAATGCTATCCGATTAGAAATCAAACGTTTTGCTTCAGAAAACGAAATGAGCTTCTACAGTCCTCGTATGCAACAGGGTCTATTGCGCTCAATGATGATAAGGCTGAGTTCTACAGGGCGAATTAATGGTCGTAATACAGTTTTTAGCAAAGATGAGGAAAATCGAATTACTATTGGCGCACTTAGCAAACCGTTTCCCTGAAATTACTTCGTTGCAGTATTGCATCAATAGCAAAAGGCAACGATGCGCTATACGACCAAGATATAATATGTTATAAAGGGCAGGACTGTATTTATGAAGAAATGGAAGGCTTGCGTTTCAAGATAAATGCAAAGTCGTTTTATCAGACGAACTCTAAACAGGCACAACGGTTATATGAGGTAGCGCGCAACTTTGCCGACCTAAAGGGCGATGAACTCGTATACGACCTTTACACAGGTACGGGTACTATTGCTCAGTTCGTAGCCAAACGCGCTAAACGAGTAGTAGGGGTTGAGGCTGTGCCTGAGGCGATTGCTGATGCGAAGGCCAATGCTGCAGCAAATGGTATCGACAATGTTAGTTTCTATGTAGGCGATATGAAGAATGTGTTCAACGAGGCGTTTATAGCAGCTAATGGTGTACCCGATGTTATCATTACCGACCCACCGCGAGATGGTATGCACAAAGATGTAGTAGCGCAAATACTGCGCATCGCTCCAGCCAAAATAGTGTACGTCAGCTGCAATAGCGCTACCCAAGCCCGCGACCTTGCGCTAATGGACGAGCAGTATAAAGTGACGAAAGTACAGCCTGTAGATATGTTTCCACAGACTTACCACGTAGAGAATGTAGTGCTCTTAGAAAAACGATAAATAGATTTATCTGAGAATAATAAGCTCTCCGTTTTTATCAAATTTGATAAGGCGCGAGGGCTTTTTTTGTACTATATCGTCCTGACGATAAGGTACTACATAATCACATTGTGCAACAAGTGTAGTAGGAATATCAGCAAAGCACAGAGGAGTAGGCTGCCCACTGATATTAGCAGAAGTAGAGACGATAGGTTTCCCGAAAAGGGTAATCATTTGCTGACAAAAAGGATCTTGCACAAGCCTTATAGCTACTGTATTATCAGCTGCAATAACATTGGGGGCTAATAATTGAGGATTTTTCGTAGATAATAGTGAGTGGGTTCGTTTATTTTTGCAGATAATTGAGTATATTTTGGGGTAAATCAGCTATATATTCTCGTAGCATCGCTATACTACTGACTAAAATAATGAGGACTTTTGCTCTCACTTCGCTGTTTTTATGGTGAAAATACGCGCTACTGCAGTGGGATTAGTGGCATCACAACCTATCCCCCATACAGTGTCAGTAGGGTATAATATCACCCCTCCTGCTTTTAATATTTCAGTTATTTGCTGGTAATTTGGCATTAGTTTTTGTATTTTTGCCGGCAAATATACAGATAAAAATGCTTACTTCTATCATATCATTCTTTTAAAAAGTTTTTCATTTTTCAAAGGGTACTCAAAACAATAGCAGTACTCATACCGCTGGAGCTTAGGCTATGCTTTTGATGTATTAGAAATAGGACTACCTATTGCCCTTAGCGTGGTAGCTATTTCTCCTAGTGATATCCCTGGTAATCAACGACATTTATACGGAGGTTTATTGATAGCTACCCTGTTGGCGGCTGCCAGCTCGGCACTGGTCAATCTCACCGCTCCTTATTGGTATCGCTGCTGCCCACTATGTTTGTGCTCACCTTTGGCAATGCTTACATTTCCTTATATGGGCATCGGGCTACAATGGTATCGTTCGCAGGATTGTTTGAGATAGCCTCTACTTTAGCTCACCTCCAAACAGGCTGGAATATCGCGCTCTATAGTGGCTGTATATTATTTGGAGGATTGTGGTACAGCGGCTTAGTGTATATCTTCTTAAAAGTACGTCCGCGTTTATATAGTGAACAGTTATTAGGGTAAATGCTTTTGCTCTAACCGCCAATTTCTTTTCTGTCAGAGCTGATTTATTAATATCTGAAGACAGAACTGCTGGGCTTAAACAACTCATAAACCTACAGACAAGCCTAAATGAGAACTACGAAAAGCTACGCGAAGCCGTATTAGACTCCAGAAGTAAATCGGGTAAGACAGACTACCTACAACAGCAATTCCTGATGTTTATAGAGTTGGTAGATATTTTCAATTAGCATTAGCAAACCCTGTGCAATATGAAAAAAGTAGATACACTTTTTGCGCAACACAAAGCTGATTTAGAGAAGTATGTAGCATTTTCTTAAGGAACTGGCAGAAGAGTTGAAGCGAATGTCAGAATATATAGGGGTCTCGCAAGCAGATAAAAGCTTAGCAATAGGCTAAAGGAACTACTTTTTAGAGGCTAAAGAAACGAATGAAGTACTACGGAAGCGCGCAGAAACCTCTGAAGAAGATGAGAGCGGTCACTTATGTTGCGAAATTTCTATATTTATATAGAAAGTCAGTATCATTCCTTGAGAATATCCGACTAATATTCGAAAATTATTACAACAACGATGCAGGAGTACGCGATGAGAACACTTACAGAAAGTTTGTAAGCTATCAGAACTACTCGTGGCGAAGGCTTAAAGACCATATATCGCTACAATCCACCTTTTTAGGCACGCTATGCGACTCTCGATAGTAGTGATATTGGGGTATCTAATAGGCGAAATCTTTACTATTAATAATGCATACTGGATAATCCCTCACTATATTTATCATTATGCGTCCTGGTTTTGGTATTACGCAAGAGCGGTCGCTTAATAGGGATGTATGGCACTATTATAGGCGGAATAGCCTCTTTTGCGGCTATTTACCTCCTTCCCTACCCAGGTTTATACCTATATATAGCTATTATTTGTATGCCAATAGCTTTTTGGTCTCATACAAGAGAACTATATGTACGCCTCTATTTTCATCACCATTACGGCTATTTTTATTTTTGCGCTTATCACCCTAATGTCTATGATCTCATTTACGACCGACTATTAGACACAGTTATAGGGGTAGCACTATCATTTGCGGCTAATTATCTTATTCTGCCCACGTGGGAGCACAATACTTATCGACAAGCAGTAACAAAATCAATAAAGGCGAATATAGGGGTATTTTAGAGCAGGTAAAAGTGATTTTCAATACCGAAGAAGGGATTACCACAGCTTACAAAGTATCGCGAAAAAGAAGCAGTATTGGCACTTTCCAACCTCAATACTACCTTTCAGCGAATGCTACAAGAGCCTAAGTTTATGCAGAATCGCAATCCTTCAATATACGGTATTATAGTGATACAGCAGTCTTTTTGGCTTCGGTAGCCTCTTTTTGGCATACAGCTGAACAGTAAGAAAGTTACCTTCCCAAAACCAGTGTTCAACAAGGCTATAGACAGTCTCATACAGTCGTTACAGCATACCTTAGCCCTACTCACTCAGCAAGCTCCGCCCCTCCTTCTATCGATTATAAAGCTCCCATCGACCAACTACAGACAGCTATCAAAGAACTGAGTGAGCAACCTACTGATACTGAAAAATCTCCCTATTTCAATGAGAGAGACTCAGTTTTACTTAGAGCAGTTTAACTATTTATTTGGCTTAGCTAAGAACTTGGAGCAAGGAGTTATTTCAGTTAGTAAGTAAATACAGGCTACTTGGTAGCCTGTTTTTTCAATATAAACTTATAAATATCATATACGCTCTACAAATAGTACAGAGTCTTCTATAGAAAGTATTTTTACCATTACATTTGATGGAATACGTGCACCAGTAGTCATAGCCTCAAGCTCATGCATTGTACCTCTTACACTAATAGTTATTTTTCCCTCCCCGATTTATTTTCTGGTATTGGCACATATACTTCAGCCGTTTTGCCTATAGTTTCAGAGAGTTTAAAAGTATTATCTTCTGAAAGCCTCATCAAAGCTCTTATAATCAGAAAGAAAAATAAACAAATAACCCTCCTACAGCTACAGCTAATAGTATAAGTACCGTTTGGTTAGGTATAATTTTTATAGAATGAAATACCTGTCCAACTAAAAACCTAACAAGAAATTCATTAGGTTACGGAAAGAAAAAGCTGAAAAAGGAGCATCTCCTCCATCAAAATCGCCATCAAAATCGGCAGAAGTACCATCAGAGGCATCACTACCTATAAAAGTAAGCACCATCTGAATAAGGAAAATGATAGTAACCGGTATGGCTACCAGCAAAATCCTCTAAGAAGTAAGTCAAGATTGTTAAAAGCTTCCATATATCTATTTGTTTGATTACAAGTATTTAACGTATATTTTAGGATCTACACCAGCATCTATAATAGCTAGCGTATATTAGCAAAAGTCTTTAGATTAGCTTTGCCTTTCACCATATCATAATTATTACCTTTCTTGAGGAAATAGATAAAGATTTGCTTGTCCATGCCAAAGGCAGTAGGCTTAATCTGCTCTATTGAAGTTCCCTTCTTCAGTGCTGTAAAAAGAAACTGCTGTACTGCGTTACACGGTCTTCTATTTCTTTACGCTCCTGATTAAATTCATACATTATCAAACTCCAATCTTTAGCATCTAAACGTTTTTAAGTTTAGTTTTACTCTATCTACTATTTCTTCTGAACAAGATTGAGAGTTAAAACGTTTAGATCAGCTATAAAAATCATTGGTTAGCTTAGCATTAGTTGCCTCTGGCTAGGTGTATTTCTATTATTTCGTGTAATGGTTTTTAGAAGGACGTGTTTCACTCGTCCCTCTGTCTTTTCTACCCTATCTACTGGTGCAGGAGCTGGCATAGGTGCCTCTGTTACACTCTTAGCAGGGAATCGCTGTTTTTACTGGTTTTGAAGATGGAACTGATGAAGGTTTATTTTCTTTAGACTTTGGTGTACTTACTACAGTGTTTATACGAGGTACTTCTTCCACCTCTTCTTCGTTTTTCACGCGCTTTGGTTGCGAAATTATATCTTGTATGTCTTTCTGATAAGAGATAAGCTCACTCTCACCTCCTTTCATATAAGGACTCAAAATACTATCTACTTGTTCGCTGTTGTAAGCTGAATAGTCAAAATCTTTTTAAGAAATTATCCCATACAGCTTTCTCAAACTCAGGACGAAGTGTCTCTGTGAGGTAGTGTTGCTTTTTAGCTTCAGCTAAGAACAGAGTCCCTTTAGGGGTCAGCGTGGGTATCTTTCCAATGAATCACATTAGCAAGGAAAGAACGTGCAGGCGAAAAATACCTGTACCTTAAGCGTATCTTTTTGTTCCTTTTTCTACCATTTGTGCCAATGAACTTAGCTGTGTCTTACTAAGCGAAAGCGTATCTTTTCCCTCCTCAGCGAAATCAATAATTACTTTGGTTTCTGTAAGCAGGGAAACTCTTCTTCAGCTGTATACAAGTATTATCTATTTCATAGGTACGTTCATCTATATTAGTCAGAAAATGAATGTCGCTTATCTTACTTTCTGATGAGAATGCTACATACGCCTTTACAGGATCTTTGAGCATAGGGAATATAAAACCAATAGCCTACCCCCACTAATGATAGTATAAAGACTACTATTGAAGCTATTTTTAAGCCAGAAAAAGCGTGAGCGGTGCGGTACTACACCTTCATCATCTTCTTCTATTGAGCCATTCTCATCTACTACAGCTAACTGCTTAGAAGTAGACATTTTTAGGGCTCTCAGAGGCTATCATATGCAGATTATAGCTATCACTAAGTTCGAAGTTTATCTCTCCACTCTTTGATATACTAATTGTCTTCTGATTCTCCTGATTCTCAAACTCAAAGTGATAAAAGATGCTCTGGTAATACTATCTCTATAGGCGAGTCACTGCGTAGTGTTTTGCTAAAGAGTACCCCATTTATTTTCAGTGCAATAGCTACTATTTTATTTGACACTATAGTAAAATGGTACTTCTCAAAAGGTACGATTAGTGGTACCCTATCGTCTACCATATAGTTACTCTTAAATACAATACCATTATAGCTCAGGTTAAATATATTATGAGCTTCCTCGCCTTTAGAATGAAAAATAACGCCCTTTACTATCAGAAGAAAGTTTAGCTTTTAAAATTATTACTTTCTAATGAAAGAAAAATTGATATACTTCTCATATTCACGTTGGGGAGTGTTTCTATATATACCTTTAAATTCCTTATCTGCAAAAAGGAATAGTATCTAAAAACATAATTATCTTGCACTCGCTTTATATACCCTTTCTTAATACCTTTTTAATAGTATCGTGAAAAGAAAACATCTGTTGGTAGCGCGATTTTTCAAGTAATAGCTCTACTGTATCATCATCAGAAAAAGACTCATTAGCATAAGTAGCACTTACATCTTTTCCGTTTTTCATAAAGGCTAATACCTTCAGGTTAGTTCCAGAGTAGGAATCGTGCGCCTCCAGCGGCAGCTGCAGTTGTTTCGGTAGCAGCAGTAGACCTTTGCATAGCGTATTCTGGGAACAGAAAGTCAATACTGTAAGCACGAGGATCTTCTACAAACTCCTTACGTAAAAATACAGCATCCTGAATGCTTTCAAATTCAGGTCGATAAGGCATATTGAAATACTTATCTACTTCATAGATATCAGCATACGGGAAAAACTTTTGGAGAATAAGGTAAGTCTAACAAACAAGATTTTTGAATTGGTCTCTTCTACCAATTGTTTTTCATAACCACGCAATAGATTGAAAATAGGGAATATATCCTCTTTTTCATTCAGCATAGGAGTATTATCATCGTAGTTTATATGCTCTGCAAAAAGTACATATCCATCAGAAGGTTTTAGCACTTGTCTAACCCCTTTTCCATTGTAAATAATGAGGGTATGTAAGCAGAAATAGCTATATACGCCCCTGCTCTGCCCCATTTACATCGCGAGACGACCTATACTGGGTGTATATCTTATAATTCTGAGTAAACTGTAATGTATAGAAATCTATGCGAGGATGTGAATGCGTATAAAAGCACTAATATCTTTCAACCTATTTTTACTTCTGGTAGTTGAAAAGTTCACCCCTGCGAGGCTAAAAACTTTACAGCCCTGCTTATACCCCCAAATGGTGAGACCTATAGTATTGATTTTTGGATTCCATTGAACTGAAAATTGCTAAAAACTGGTACAAAGGTATGCACTATTTTTTAAAATGCAAATAATATGTGTATACCTACAATGGTATAAAAGTCCTTATATTACATAGCTTTTCATCTTGTAATAAAAGATACCTATAAAGGTTGCCCTTCATAGGTATTCAAAAATTATAATTGATATGAACTATTTTTCCTAAGAAATAAGATCTTAATTCTGAACTGCAGCTTCTTCAACTACCGCTTCTGCTTTAGGAGCCTCTGTTTTTCAGCAGGTTTAGCTTCTACTTTAGCTACTTCGGCTACTACTTCAAATGGGAAATCAACGATTACTTCGCGGTGTAGGCGTATTGCAGCGTTGTATTTACCTGTACGTTTGATAGTGTTACCAGCAATAGAGATAAATTTCTTATCAATATCTTGACCTGCCTTAGCTAATTCTTGAGCTACATCACCATTGTTGATTGAACCGAACAATTTATCACCGGTACCTACTTTAGCTACTATCTTCACCGCTAATGCCAATAGAGCTTTAGCTGTTTTCTTAACTTCATCAATGATATGTTGCTCTTTGAATGCTTTTTGCTTCAAGTTTTCAGCTAACACCTTTTTGCTGATGGAGTAGCCAAAAGTGCAAACCCTTGCGGGATTAGGTAATTACGACCATAACCATTCTTTTAACAGTTACTACATCGTCTTTAAACCCTAAATTATGATACGTCTTGTTTTAATATAATTTCCATAGTTTCTCTACTCCTTGTATTATTTTAATAAATCGGCTACGTAAAGGCATTAATGCTAAATGGCGTGCTCTTTTTACAGCGGTAGCCACTTTGCGTTGAAATTTCAATGAAGTACCTGTAAGGCGGCGAGGTAATAACTTACCTTGTTCGTTTACGAACTTCAATAAGAAATCAACATCTTTGTAATCGATGTATTTGATGCCCAATTTTTGAATCGACAATATTTCTTTTTGTTTAGATGTGTCGATGTTTAGTGGAGTAAGATATTTGATGTCTCCTTTTTGTTCTACTGCCATTTTCTTACGCTTTTTTTAGTGTTTAACTTTGCTCTTCTCTTTTTCAGCCCACGCAATAGCGTGTTTGTCAAGTTTTACAGTGAGGTAACGCATTACACGTTCATCACGTCTGAACTCTAATTCAAAGGCATCAATTACTTCACCAGCTACTTTAAATTCAAAAAGGTGGTAAAATCCGCTTTTTTTGTTTTGAATAGGGTAGCTAATTTTTCAAGCCCCAATTCTCTTTTGATACAAATTCTGCACCCTTGAAGTAAGAAAAATTTTTCAAACTTTTTCTACTGCTTCCTTTTATCTGTGTTTCAGATAAAACAGGGATTCAAAATGAAAAACAGTTTCGTATTGATTCATAAATAAATTGATATTAATTCGGCGCAAAAAGTACTACCTTTTTATTAACTGCCAAATTTTTCTAGATATTTTTCTATTTTTCCTCGCTATTACAGCTGATTAGCATAACTATCAAATAAATATACCGGTAGTTTTTCACCTTCAAAAGTAGCTGATTCTAAGTCTTTTAACACTTCATCTTTCTTCCCCACTACTATAATTCTCATTTGGTTGAGTTGAAAATACTTTTTCGGCTACCCGTTGTACATCTTCATAGTTACAGCATTGATATTAGCGATATAATTCTTATAAAAATAGGGCGATAGCTGGCGTGCCTTAATATTAATAGCGTAGTGGCTATAGTTTGTGGGCGTTCGGTAGCTAGCACAAACTGTCCTAAATACTGCGCTTTAGCTTGTGCCAACTTCTCCTCGCTAACTCCCTCGCACCTAATGCGTTTTTACTTCTTTAGTGTTTCTACCACCGCAGGCGCCGTAACTGCATTGCCTACACTGGTTTTGATATTAAAAACACCTTTAGTCCATTTATCGGTTTTAAAATAAGAAGAAGCCCCATAAGTATAGCCGTTTTGCCTCTCGCAAATTCATATTGATATAGCTACCAAAATCGCCCCCTAATATACTATTGGCTATAAGCATTGCAAAATAGTCAGGGTCGTTCATCTGCAAATCTATTGAGGTTGGTGATGCGTATTTCGAGACTGTACTGCGTTAGGAAGGTCGATAAGGTTTAGTTTGCGTTTCAGGTACGTTTTCAGGTACATAGAGTGTTTCTTGCGGGGTACTGACAGCCTGCCATTCGCCAAAATAGCGACTCACTAAACGATATACTTCAGCAGGATCTCATCGCCGGTAATAACTAAATAGGCATTATTAGGCACAAAATGAGTGTGATAATATTGGTGTACATCTTTCAGGTTAAGCGCTTTTAACATTTTTTCTCTGTTATATACTCTCCATAAGGATGGGCTGTAGTAAAACGCAAAGTCTGCTGTACTCGCTTGCTGATTGCCTCTGCATTATTTTTCGTTAGCCCCTAAGACTTTTGTATAATACGCGCTTTTTCTCTTCCATTTCCTCTTCTTCAAAATTGGGGTGCAGTGCTGCATCAGCTATAAGTTCGAGCACCTAGGGAAGTATTTTGAGAGCATTTGTGCCGATACTCCATTAAGCAATATCGAAATATCAGCTGCCAAATAGTCTATCTCTTCATTGAATTCGTCTTTGGGTATAGAGGTTGACCCACTACCTGCTAAAAAGCGAAATAAGGTCGTAGACCCCTTTTTATCGCGTTCGAGGTAGGAGGTTCATCTAATGAAAGTCGCAAACTGACTTGTGGAAGTTTGTGATTTTCAACAATAAGCAAAGTAAGTCCGTTAGGCAATATATGAGTGATAGGTGTACTCAAGTTGATAATAGGAGCTTGGGCAGGCATAGGTTGTTTGAGCGATTCATCAGTGTATTAGTTAGTGGGTAAATAATCGAGTTCGAGACGTTTGTTTTTTATCTAAATATTTGCGGGCGGCATCGCGTATCTCTTCGCGCGTGATACTGCGGTATTGGTCTATCGCCTTATTGATAAAGTGAGTATCATTATAAAAAGTATAATGGTCTGCCAATGAAAGGGCTATCCCTTCCATATTGTTATGCTGACTTACAAATTGAGCTTCTATCTGGTTTTGTAGTTTTTCGTACTCACGCTTGCTAATAAGTTCAGTTTGTAGTTTTTCTAGTTCCTCATCTATCTCTTTGCCCAAAGTATCTAAACTCACTCCGTCCATCGGTAGAGCCCCCGATTATATAGGTGCCGTAATCCTCTTGTGCATCAGAGAAAGCTAATACTTGCAAAAGCCGTTTGGTGCTCATCTATCATTTTCTTGTAAAGACGGGCACTCTTGCCATCAGTCAATAGATATGAAAGCATATCTAAGGCAAATGAATCTCTATCCTTCATAGCAGGAGTGCGATGGGCATAGAGTTTTAGCGGTATTTGTATATTGGGGTCGTAATCAGTAGCCTTAATAGTCTCGGTTATAGGCACTTCTTCTATCTTGCAGCGGTGTATCTTCTCGCGCCTGTATTGGGGATAGTACCAAAATAGTGTGCTATCCACTGTTTAGCCTGCGTTTTATCAAAATCGCCCGCCAATACTAATACTGCATTATTGAGGGATTGTAGAATTTCTTTTTAAAAAGCAATAAACTCTTCGAGTGTAGCTGCATCTAAGTGTTCTATTTTACCAATTACGAGTGCCGGCATAAGGGTGTTTTTAAACAGATGCGGATTGATGGCCGAACGATACATTATTTTGCCATAAGGGGCATTGTCTATACGCTGATTTTTCTCCTCTTTCACTACCGCATTTTGGGTGCTAACCCTATTTCATTGATAATGAGGGTGCAACATTCGTTCAGCTTCCATCCATAACCCTAATTCTAAGTTGTTAGAGGGAAATACCTCGTAATAATAAGTTTTATCTTGGGTAGTGAAAGCGTTATTATGCCCCGCCATTAGACGATACTATATCAAACCACTTGCCGCGCCCTATATGTTGTGTCCCTTCAAAGAGAAGATGCTCAAAAGAAGTGCGCAAAAGCCCGTACGTGTAGGGTCTTCGTCTTTTTGCCTCTACGTGATCATCACCCCAATAGTTACTACGGGTGCTGAATTATCCTGATGTAGGGATAACGTGTAAGTCATTATCGAGTTTGTATTCTTCAAATATAAATTCTTTTGCCATTATAATATTTGTCAATTAAAAACTTTGCTTGAGCTAAGAAGACTCAAGCAAAGTTAAACAAAAATATTTTATTCTTTATAAATGCTATACAGATTAGCATTGATAAGTTCTTTGATTTTAGCCTCAGAAGGACGTGGAGCAGAGATGCTGATAATCTTACCCTCTTTGCTTATTAAGAAAAAGCGTGGAATACCTGTAAGGTCGTAGTTCTCAATAAAGTCGCGGTGAGCACCAAGGTCGATGTGAAGTTGAACACCTTGCATTTTTTTCTTCAGTTACCATAGCTTTCCAAGCCTCTTTATCTTTATCAACTGATAGGCTTACGAAGGTAATGTCTTTACCTTTGTACTCTTCTTGTAAGGCTTTCATAGCAGGAAGCTCTTGCAAGCAAGGTTTGCACCAAGTAGCCCATACATCTACATATACTAATTTACCTTTTAGGCTTTCGTAGTTTACGGCTTTGCCATTAATATCTTCAGCTTCAAAACCAGCAAAATTACTACCTGCTTTTAGTTTTTCTCAATAGATTTCAAACGTTTATCAAGTTCTTTTTATAGCTGCAGTATCTTTTTACATATTCTTTTGATAAAAACTTACCATTTGTTGGTTAATTTCGTCGGCATTACCAGCAGACACTCCTGTAATAAAGTAACGTGCTAAGTCTTTTTGATACTAGCAGATTTAAGTCCTTTTACGTGGTCTATCAGTTTACCCCCAAGGGTTAGCTGCGTTATCGTCGTACTTATCAAACAAATTGTTGAGTACCAACTCTTTGTAAGTATGAAAAAGTATTGTAATCTTCAGCGTTATCATAGTCTAACTAGCCACTTCGTCAGCAAACTCTTTTTGGTAGTTTTACTTCTTCGCCAGAATAGCGTTTATAGAGCTCTTTTCGTAAACACTTTTTAGCATAAAGCATTTCGTAGTTGATAGCTTTTTCTTCTTTTTTACAAAATCCTTAGGTAGGTCTTTTTGCTTTTTCAAAGAAGTCAGTGTATTTGTAGCGTATTGTTCAAGACCTTTTTAAACTCTTCAGGTTTTTTTAGCAAAAAGTTGTTGTACATCTTCTGAATTTTTGCAATTCCATTACAAAAATCAGCTTTCTTTTGCAAGTAAGCACTAGCGATAGTATCTTTACCAGTGAACTTAACAGTGAGTGGCATTTTAGATAAATCAATATTAACACCTAATTCATCACCTTGCTGTAAGTAAAGCGGAATTTGAATACCCTGAGGGTCTATAAGGGTATAGTAGTTGGTAGGCACGCGAAGGGTATCGCGGAAAGTGCCATCAGGCATTAATTTTATAGGACTTTCTACCTCGCCTCCCTACTAATTTAAGGTCAAGAGGCATTCCGTTTAGACCGTCTACTTTACCGGTCAGTACAATGTAGTCAGCTTTGCTGAGCAAGCTGCCAAGCCTAGTGTGGCTAATGATAAAAATAAATAGTTTTTCATTATGATTAAATATTTTCAGATTACAAAGGTACAACTTTTTAATCTACCAAAAATTAACAATTAGCATTATTAATGAGTGCTTTTATTTATGCGTTTTATTAAGCCTGCCCCTCGTATATAAAGCCGGTGTAGAGCTGTATGAGCGAGGCTCCTGCAGCAGGTTTTTCTAAAGCGTCTTCTTCACTAAAGATACCTCCTACCCCAATGATAGGGAATGCCCCTCCACTCTTCTCGTGCAAGAAACGTATCACTTCCGTAGAGCGTTGTTTTAGAGGTTTCCCACTAAGTCCGCCTGTTTCTTGTTGGTTAGCCGATATGAGGTGCTCGCGCGCAATGGTAGTATTGGTAGCAATTACCCCTGCTATATGCGTTTGTTGTACTATCTCTATGATGTCTAACAGCTGGTCATCAGTTAAATCGGGAGCTATTTTTAGCAAGATAGGTTTCTGTTTAGCTTTCTGATTGTTAGCTGTTTGCAGAGTGGTGAGCAATGCCTTTAGCGGCTCTTTTTCTTGCAAGGTACGCAAATTAGGAGTGTTAGGCGAACTCACATTGACCACGAAATAATCGACATAGTTAAACAGTGCCTCAAAGCACGCCATATAGTCGTCTACAGCCTGCTCATTAGGAGTGATTTTTATTCTTGCCTATATTGCCGCCTATCAGCACATTAGTATTCTTTTTTTAAGTCTTTCTACCGCTGCTGCTACTCCCTCGTTATTAAAGCCCATACGGTTGATAATCGCTTGGTCTTCTATAAGACGAAAAAGGCGTCTGGGAGGGTTGCCCGATTGTGGTTTTGGGGTGATGGTACCAATCTCTATAAAACCAAACCCCATATTGGATAGTTCTTTGTATAGTTTGGCATCTTTATCTAAGCCCGCTGCTAAGCCCACCGGATTTTTAAAGTGCAAGCCAAAGACTTCTCGATGTAGTGCAGGATGTTCTACCTGATAAATAGCGCGAATGAGAGCTGGCACACCAGGTAAGCGATGTATCCACTTTAGATAATTGAATGTGAAATGGTGAGCCCTTTCGGGGTCGAGCTTAAAAAGCAACGGACGGATAAGAGATTTGTACATAACACTAAAAAGAAGGTCAAAGATAAGCCAAAAGCCCTCCTTAACCTCCTAAAAATAATTTTTAATTTTTAAAACACTTAAATACTATAGCGAGTGGGGAGAACAGGATTCGAACCTGTGAAGGTAAAAACCAGCAGATTTACAGTCTGCCCTCGTTGGCCGCTTGAGTATCTCCCCTTTGTTCGAAACAGGGTGCAAAGGTATAGCTTTTTTTATATTGCAAATTTTTAGTAAACTTTTTCAAGAAAATTATATTTTATAGATATTTATTTTTCGATAAGGGTTCGGTAATCCTTCGGTGATCCTATAGTGTGTGTGTATCTAAAGTAAAGGGAAAGTACAGGAGAATTTTTCTTTTTACCTTTACCGTTATGATATTATTATCAAAACTATTATCTTTGCACCCAAAAACAGTATTATGAACTTTAGCATTACCCCTATTGGCTATCTTGAAACACCTTTTGAGACAGTAAACAATATGCCTATACAACCCTCTGTAGTTGCTTCTTCTGAAGGAAAAAGCCATATTATACCACGAATTTGCCGCTGGTCTTAAAGATTTAGACGGCTTTTTCGCATATAATTCTCTTATTCTTACTTCACAAAATAGAAGGCTATCAGTTAGAAGTTGTCCCTTTTTATGGATGATGTGCCACACGGGTATTCGCTACTCGTTCGCCCTAAACGCCCTAACCGTATTGGTATGTCGATTGTGAGATTGGAACGCATTGAGGACAATATCATTTTATTTTAAAGGAGTGGATATGCTCAATGGAAGTCCGTTATTGAGACATTAAGCCTTATTATTCTTATTTTGACAATCGCGAAGACGTGCGTAATGGCTGGTTAGAGGGGAAAGTGTTGCCCCCTGAAAAGCTAAAATCAGACAATAGATTTAATAAATAAATATCATAAACGTATGAAACATTTGAAATTTTTTACATTTGTAGCCTTATTATCATTAGGGTATTACAAATTGCAAACAAACAAATAATTCGCAAGAAAAATAACCCATCTACTACCCAAAGTGCGACAGCTACGACTACCCGTGAAGCTGAAGTACCCGCAGAAGGCTACCTAAGTACAAACGTGCAAGTGAAGGGAGAAGTAGAAAATCCGTTTACTATTACTGTCAATTCGCTACAACGATTAGATGTAAAAAGCCTAAAATCGTTTGATGTGGTATGCCAAACAGGGGTAACTACCTCTGGAGCTCAACAAGCTAAAAAGGAGTACTCCTTACCGATATTTTAGAAAAACAGTCATAAAAAGAAAGGGCACAAAAGACCGTAATTTTTTTATATAGTAGTGCGTGCTACTGATGGATATATGGCTACCTTTTTCGTGGATAGAACTCTTCATCAACAATACGGGTAAAGGGGTGTATCTCATTTATGAGAAGGACGGCAAACCTCTTGAGGAAACTGGCGAAATGGAACTTATCAGCAACAATGATGAAAAACAGGTCCTCGACACGTGAGTTGGGTAAAGTATTGAAGTATACCGAGTGAAATAATAATAAATGACAAACGACAAATTTAAACGCCGTTTATTATTGACGGGGTTGCTTGTGCTGGTAGTGGTGCTCTGTTTATTATCGCTGAGTGTAGGGAGGTATCCACTGCCTATTAGCGATATTATCGGCTTTATTTTCGGACAAAAACAGTAGATGAGCACACCGCCTTGCTCCTTACCGAAGTGCGCTTGCCCCGCATATTGGCTGCCCTTTGTAGTAGGGGAGCCTTATCGGTATCGGGGGTAGCTTATCAAGGAATGTTTAAAAACCCGCTTATCGGTCCGGATATATTAGGTGTGAGTTCGGGAGCAGGTTTTGGGGCGGCTTTTAGCAATACTGCTTTCATGGAGTATGTTAGAATACAACTATCGGCTTTTGCCTTTGGATTGGCCGCTGTACTCATAGCTTTGGCATTGAGCAAACGCATCAGCGGAGTGCATAGTCGAGCATTAGTATTGTTGCTTTCGGGTATCATCACTGGAGCTATGTTTTGGAGCATTTATATCGCTTACTAAATACACAGCCGATGCCGAATACAAATTGCCCGACATTACCTTTTGGCTGATGGGCAGTCTAACGAATGTAACCGCTACCCAAGTGCTCACCATTGCCCCTATCGTGCTATTGGCAGTGTTGCCGCTTTACTTTTCGTCTTGGCGACTGAATGTGCTTTCGTTTGGCGAAGATGAAGCCCACACTATGGGCGTGCAGGTACAGCGGTTGCGCTTGGTGGTCATACTCTCAGCTACACTGCTCACCGCTACAGTGGTCTCTATCACAGGATTAATAGGCTGGATAGGGTTAGTAGTGCCCCATATAGCACGTTTTTATCATAAAGGGTCGGACAATCGGTATTTGCTACCCGCTGCCTTTATGTTGGGCAGTAGTTTTCTTATCGTTATAGACCTGCTATCGCGTACCCTATCGGCACTCGAAAATCCCTTTTGGGTATCATTGCCTCTATCATAGGAGCCCCTATCTTTTTCTTTGTTCTCAAAATCAGTTAAAAGCAAGCAAAGCGTATGGGAATAACAGTGCGTAATTTATCAGTGAGGCTACCAAAAGCCCTTGCTTACGGGCGTGCATTTCACCTTACAAAAGGGAGAAATACTATGTGTTTTGGGCAGAAATGGGTCGGGTAAAACCACTTTATTTAAAACCCTTTTGGGGCTATTACCCAAACACGCAGGTGAGATACTTATTGACGATGTGCCTCTCGATTCTCAAAACCCTAAACACCTCGCACAAAAATAGCTTATATACCCCAAGCGAGGAAGATAGATTTCGCGTTTACCGCTTTTGAGGTAGTGCTTTTTGGGCGTACCCCTCACCTGCCCTACTTTGGAGTTCCTACAGAAAAAGACCAAGCCATAGCTGCTGAAATGATGCAACAGATAGGTATATGGCACCTAAAAGATAAGGCTTTCTCGCAGATGAGCGGGGGTGAACAGCAACTTACTATCATAGCAAGAGCCCTCGCAACAGCCCACCTATGTAGTTATGGACGAACCTACCTCGGCACTTGATTTTTGGCAACCAACTGAAAGTGCTGCAACAGGTGAAAAGCCCTACAAAGTCAGGGATATAGGTATTATCCTTTCAACCCATAATCCTGACCACGTTTTTCCTTTTGCGATTCGAAAGTGGCGGTAGTGAAAGACCATACTATAGCAGCACTTGGCACTCCTGATGAAGTGATGACCGAGGCATGCTAAAAGACCTCTATGAGGTAGAAATAAAGATTATTAATCAAAAACAGAAAAAAATATGTTTCCCGTTGTAATAATTGGTATGGGACTGCAGCAACCCTGAGCTGCTGACCTTAGCAGCCAAAAATGCTCTGGAAGAAGCAGATGTTATCCTCTTTGATTGTATGCCTGATGATACATTGCTGAAGGCGTTTCAGTTTTAAAAGGTGAAATCATAGCTATTGACAAGAAAATCGACCCTACCGCTATGGTAGACACTATGGAAAAACACTACCGTGCAGGCAAAAAGTATGCAGGCTAAAAACCTGGTGATGCGCTGATGTTTAACGGAGGTGGTAAAGAAGTACGTGCGCTAAAAGCTAAAAGGTATAGACTTTCGTATGATACCCGGTATTACGGCTTCGTGTGCTGCGGCTAATATCTTTGCAGTGCCGATTACCGAAATGGACGAGAGCGATGTGTCGGTAAACTTCGTATATCACGATAACGAGACAAACCATAGTCTGCTAAAGGATTTGGCTGGCATACTGAAATACGATAGTACCATACATTTACTTTGCTAATACCGACTGTATAGGAAAAAAATTGTTGAAATTATTACTTCAGTAGGGAGTAACACTTGATATGCCCGTAGTAGTAGCCTCACGTATTTCGGCAAAGGACGAGACCTCTGTAAAGACAACTTTGGGCAAGGTAGAAGCTACTCTGCGCGCTTTAGATATGAAGCGACCCTATGCTGTTTATAGTAGGTAAATATGTAGAGGTACTCTCAAAAAGCAGATTATTCCTTTTTAATAACAAGTGAGCATTAACATTTTTTTATTACATTATGTTTGCATATTCATAACGTTTTTGTACCTTTGCACCGTAAAAAGAGTTGCAAAGCACTCTTTTATTTCATAAAAACGATTATGTTTTTATATCGCATAACATATTATAATTAACTAATAATTAAACCATTAATCATTAGATGAAACGTTTAGTATTTTTCAATTACTCTGCTCTCTGCAGCTGTAGCAGTACAAGCACAAGAGAAAGTAAAAGACACTATAGCAGAGAAACATTATGACCTGCAAGAGGTAACCATTTTGGGAAACCTAAAGAAAAAGTAGCACTTGTACCTACCCAAAAACTACAAGCTTCTACTATTCAGAACAACAACAAAACCAATGTAGTAGATGCTCTTAACTTACTACCTGGAGTAAGCATCTCTCAGTTTGGTGCTCGTAATGAGGGGACTATCTTAGTGCGTGGATTTGACAAACCGTCGTACCCCTGTATATTACGATGGGATTCCTATTTATGCTCCTTATGATGGTAATTTTGACCTCAGCCGTTTTTCTTACCTACGATTTAGGGAATATTTCGGTTGAAAAAGGTTTAGTGTCAGTAAAATACGGTGCTAATGCTATGGGAGGGGCGGTAAATATCGTATCGCGTAGCCCTGAAAAAGAATTGGATATTAACGGTACTTCGGGTGTTGGTTTTGCTGATGGTGCAGGTGTAAAACTCTTACTTCACAGGTTTGAATGTAGGCACTCGTAAAGATAAGTATTACGCTATGGTATCGGGGTCGTTTAACAAACGCGAAAACTTTGTACTTTCTAAAAATCTTGCTCTAATGATTATCAGGAAGCAGGAGGAAAAACGATTCCATTCAGGATATTTTGATATAAGTGCTAAGATAGGTTATACCCCTAACGAAACCGATGAGTACGCTTTGGGTTTTTGTAAACCAACAAGCTAATAAAGACATTTCATTTAACATATACTCTATAGGAAATAATAGTTGGAGGGATTATCCTATCTATAACAAGACAAGTTTGTATGCTAAAACTAAAAACTAAGATAGCTCCTGAGACTTTTTATGTACTTTACAGGTTATTATGACAAGTATTACAATGAAATGCACCAATATGATAACCACTTGTACTGCACTATGAATATAGAATTATACTTTCAAGAGTATTTATAACGATTATTCAGCAGGAGGTATACTTACATTCAGCACGCAAGCACTTAATCGCAATGCTATTACCCTCACCATTAATGAAAAGTATGACCATCATAAAGAGCACTAATGCTGAAGTAGCTGCCAATCCTGCTATAGGACAAATTTTTAAAGAAGGTGAGCCTGAACAATCTTATAAAGATAATACTTTTTATGTAGGAGTAGAAGATGTTATCACTCTTCACTGATTGGCTAAATGCAGTAGTAGGTGCTTCATACAACCAACGTAAAAACATTCTAGCACAAGAGTATGGTACTCACTATCTCACAGGACAGTCAAATGTATTTTTATGATTTCCCTACAGGTAGCGACAGTGCCTTCGACTTCAAAGGCGGACTTATTTTCAAACCTATTGAAAATCATCAAATCAGTCTATCAGCCTCAAAACGCTCTCGCTTTTGCCTCTCAAAAAGAACGTTACTCAAGTAGATTTGGCGGTCAGAAGCCTAATCCTGATTTAAAATCAGAATATGCAATTGCCTACGACCTTAGTTATACTGGTAAAGTGTTAGATAACAAATTACAATACGAAGTATCAGGCTTTATCAACGATGTAACCAATGCTATCTTTGGTTATACCGTAGGATATAATGATAGAGGACGTGTAGAATATAATATCAATATAGGTAAAGCTCTTTTTCAAGGATTTGAAGCTGGATTCGGTTATGCTCCTGTAAAATACTTTACACTTGGTGCTAATTACAGTTTTATAGAAATGAAAGATAGAACTAAAAATAGCAACAATAAGTTTGTAGATGTTCCTAAATATAAAATAGTAGGTTTTGCCACTATCTCAGTACCTGAGATTAAAACCCAATTATATGTAAATACTGAAACTTATGGTAAACGTTACCTAAACAGTTAGGTACTCAAGAAGCTCCTGATTTTACCCTTGTAAATGCTAAACTTAATGTGAAACTTTACAAAGGTTTAGACTTTTAACTTTGGGGTAAATAACCTTTTAGACAGGGATTATTATTGGTCTTATGGGTTCCCACAAGCAGGACGTAACTTCCTTACAGGAGTATCGTATAACTTTTTAATTTTTGTTTTTACTCTTATTAGAAATGCTTTTGATAGCAATCTATCAAAAGCATTTTTCCCTATAAAAATTATTAATACTTAATTATATAATCCAATGAAAAGAATTTTTCAACATTATCTTTTATGGCCATAGTTATAGCCTTAACTGTGAGGCTGTGATAAAACAGATGAAAACGAAGTACCTAATATTCCATTAGAAGTAAGTACTCAAAAGTGTTTCAGTAGAGAAAGGGAAAGTATTTCCTGAAGCTAAAAAGGAGGAAATAAATCAAATGAAAAATATGATTTAAATTCAGTTCCTGAGCCGCCTATGCCTAGTAAAAAGAAAAAAAGATAGTGCAGTAGCTCTAGTATTACTGCAGGTAGCGGAGATTATTCAGTTAGTATCCTTAATAAAAATATAGCTACAATAGTACTAAAAGAAAAATAATGCAGCTATTTATGTTACAGGTGTTGAAGTAGGTACCACTACCATTGTAGTAACCGATAATTACACTAAACAAACTAAAAGAAATAGGTGTAAAAGTAACAGCCGCTAAACAAGGTGGCAATAATAACGGAGGCAAAGGCGGTAATAACGGAGGTGGTAAAAAATAGATAGAGAAGATGTGTGGCTCATATTTATAAAATAAATTTTTGTTTTTACTTTAATAGAAATGCTTTGGTAGCAATCTATCAAAAGCATTTTTATTATATTTGCAGCGTTTTTCAATTTTTATACTTTCACTATGAGAAATTATATATATCTTTTATTGCTATCTTACTAATGGTAGGGTGCGATAATACCCTAAAAACAAACAGAAAAATACCTCTGTTGAAAAAGTAACTCTTACCGATATGGCAGGACGCAACGTGCTAGTACCTAAAAAGCATTAGCAAGGCTTTTTATAGACCGCTCGTCAGTGCACTTAGTGTATGCGCTCGATACGCTACTACCTGTAAATAGAGTGTTTAACTACAACGATTCCGAAAAGAAGTACCTAAAAAAAGGTTTTTACGAAGGAAAACCCTACGTAACGGGTACACCTATTGAAGAGATTATCAAACTACAGCCTGAGGTGATACTGCTAACGGTATCGCTACAAAGCAGAAGCCGAACGAGCTAAAGAAATAGAGCGAGCTGACATACTTCACCAGAAAACAAAAGATACCCGTAGTGCTATTTAGCGGCGATTTTGAGCAGTACACCCAAGCGCTTACCCTCTTAGGGGCGCTCTTGCACAAGGAGAAAGAAGCTCAAGAACTCAATGCCTTCATAGAAAAATACTGCTATAGCATTCCTAAAGTAGTAGCTACTATACCCGAAGCCAAACGCAAGACTATCTACTATGCCGAAGGAATGAACGGACTGCAAACCGAACCACCCTACCTCATTGCACAGCTATCTTATCAACTATACGGGGGTAAGAACATTGCCGAAGTAGAGTTACTCCCTGGCAAAGGCAAGACGAATGTATCTATCGAGCAGATTTACCGTTGGGATCCTGATATGATATTGGTATGGTCGCGTAATTTTTGACGATTTGTACAGCTATAAAGCTATCCGCCAAGAGAAGATATGGCAACAACTGCGCGCCGTGAAGGAAAACCAAGTATACCAAGTACCTTGGCGTCCTTTTTGGCTGGATAGACCGCCCACCGAGGGTTAGGACGTGTTATGGGTAGTATATGGTTAGCAAGCCTAACTTACCCCGAGTATTTCAAAGATGATATCGTACCTATTACCCAAGAGTTTTTTAAGAAGTTTTACCACTACGAGATGGATTATATAGAAACAAGAGACATCATAGGGGCTCAACCTGATATAACAAAACAAATAACAATGATAACAATTAAAGTATTCGGAAAACTGACAGAAGTATTAGGTACTGATACCTATACTACTGCTTTCACTAAAAAACAGTAGCTGAGCTCAAAGCCCAGCTACATACAGCGTTTCCTGCACTTAGCAGTATGACCTATTTTGTAATTATCAACAACCAAAAAGCAAGCGATGAGGCAATCATACCCCCTAATGCCGAATTGGCTTTACTCCCTCCCTATTCCGGAGGATAATGATAACTAACCATCAAAAATTGACAAATCTATACTATAGGTTTGTCATTTTTACCGCATACTTAGCACAAAAAGTTATGGTATAGAGTATACCTGCTATACCCCACAATATTTTACTCAATGTACTATTGCTGCTTATAATTAGGTATCCCTACCCATACAAACATTAGGACTAATAATACTATTAAGATAACTTTCCTGTTTTTTTCATAAGCCTCTCGTATTTTTGCCTCTCATATTTCATCTTTTTATTCGTGTCTTGCACCTTTAAGTACTTTAAAGATATGCAGTACCGCAGGGAATATAGCCTCCATCGACTCGGTAGCTCCTTTGGTCGAACCTGGTAAGGCGAGCACTAAGCTATTCCCTATAGTGCCGACTACACTGCGCGAAAGCATAGCATAAGGGTGCGGTCTTGTCCGTAGCTGCGAATGGTCTCGGCTATTCCCTCTATTTCTTTGTCTAATAACGGACGTACAGCTTCAGGAGTAACATCACGAGGTGATAAGCCAGTACCTCCTGTGATAAGTACTAAAGAGGTACCTGCACTCACGGCTTCTTTCACACGGCTCTGTATATCTGCCACTTCATCAGGTATAATAGTGTAAGTAGCCGGAATAGCATATCGTTCTAAATGTGCTATAATAGCCTTACCTGCTTTATCTTCTTTCTTGTCTGCAAAAATACTATCAGAACATACTATTACCGATGCCGTAAGCCCTTCGGCTGCCTCTTTGTAGTCAGTTTTACCTCCTTTCTTCTCTACCAAACGGATATTGCGTATTTCTATACCTTTTGTCAATAGGTTTTAGCATATCGTAAAGGGTAAGGGCTACTACCGAAGCCGCGTGCATTGCCTCTACCTCTACCCCTGTTTTTGTAGATAGTGTGCACCTCTACAAAAATGTGTATCTCTAATTCTTTTTACCTCAAAGCTAATATGTGTATATTCAATAGGTAGCGGGTGGCAGTCAGGTATCATATCGCTGGTGCGTTTAGCAGCAAATAGTCCTGCTGTCTTGCTCATCTCGAATACATTCCCTTTGGGTACTTGATTGTTTTTAATAGCTGCAATAGTGCTTTCGGCACTTACGGCTACTACTGCGGTAGCGATAGCTTAGCGCAGTGTATTGCTTTTATGCGTAATATTAACCACTTTATTATTTATTAATTGTTAGTTTTCCATTGATGAGTCCCATCTCCAAAGAGTTCTTTGCCAAAGATAGGTACTTCTTTTTTGATACGGTCTACCATTTCATCACAAGCTTGTATGGCTGCCTTCCGATGAGGGGCTGAGGTGAAGACGAAAAACAGAGTTCGCCTGCTTTTATCTCGCCCAACGAATGGTAGATATGCGCACACGATAGTTGGTATTTTGTGATGATGTCTTCGCGTATTTCAGCCACTTTTTTCGTTTGCCATATCCTCATAAGCAGTAAAAGAGGATAGCACTTACCGTTTTGCCCTCAATCTGGTCAGCACGTACCTGTCCTAAGAAGATACTATGTCCGCCTATTTGCGTCTTTACCTGATGTTTAGCTATGCTTTCAGCCACCAATGTAGCAGGTATAGCCCCTTGTTTAAAGATGTTTTTCATATTATATAGGGTTTTATGGTTACACATTAACTAAAGGCGAAAAGCCTTGTTTAAAAGCTCTTTAGGTCTTTGTCAGCCAATACTTCTTTAGCAAAATTCAGGGCTTTCATACTGCGCACTCCTGCTACACATACAAAGCAGATATGGTCATACACCTTTAGTTGTTCCCATTGGGTAGGCAGTACCGAGAGCGGTAATGATAAAGCCGTATATCGGTCTATTTTTTTGGCTGTTCGTCCTCTTCGCGCACATCTACCAAAACGGCTTTTTCTTGGGTTAAGAAAGCGTCAAGAGCTTCAACTGTGGTGAGTTCGTCTCCTACAGGTTGGTGACAGAAGGCAGGATAGTTAAATTGTTGCACTTCTTCGGCAGTAGAGGGAGCTTTTTGTCCGTCATATTGTATTTTTATTTTTAGTAAGTTGATAATTCTGAGTGTTAAACAGCAATAAAGTATGAATAAGTGCGTTATCGAAGTCGCCTATAAGGAGTTTCACCACTTCATTTTGCCTGAAAATGGGCTATCATCGACGAAATAGTGGGCAGAATACCCGCCTCATTACAGGTAGGCACTTCATTAGGGCTGCGGTGCTACAGGGGAAAAGGTCGCGGTAAGAGGTCATCTAACCGTCTTTTTCAACGTTGAAGACACTCACCTGCCCCTCATAGTGATACAACGCTCCATATACCAAAGGCTTGCGAGCGATAGCACAAGCATCAGAGAGCAGGTAGCGCACACTGAAGTTATCTGTGCCATCAACCACCACATCATAATCGGCTATAGTGCTAAACACATTGTCGGCAGTCAGGGCGTAAGGGTAAGCGTGCAGTACCGCTTGGGGGTTGCGCGCTCGCAAACGCTGCTACAGCGGCATCGGTTTTAAGCATCCCTACGCAAGCCTCATCAAAAAGAAATTGGCGATGCAGGGTTATGGGCTTCTACTTTATCAAAAATCAACTAAGCCCAGCGTGCCCACGCCTACTGACGAGAGCAACTGTAGCAGCGGACAGCCCTAAACCGCCCACTCCTACTACTAACACCTTGCTTTCCAGCAACTTCTGTTGATTATCAGCTCCAAAAAAAGCTGTATCTGTCGGGTATAACGCATAGTTCGTTACAAATTGATAGCACAAAGGTAAATATAAATAAGCAAATTTCATTCGTCTAAACTTTATGAGTTTTTAGCTGTTTCGCAATTTATATTAAAAAAATTCCGCAATTATACCTCGAGTATAGGAAGAATATACAATGAATATAGGAAGGATATAGGAATGCCAAAAATCCTATTATCAAATTAGCAACAAAAACAGCAAAACCTTACGGATAATGCAATATTCCTTTTTACCCATCTCTTTTGCCGCACCAAAAGATAAGCAAAGCAATTGTCTATTAACAAAAATTCACTACTTTTTGCACCTTGTTATGGCTAAGGCTTACCTATAGCCCTTAATATCATCATTACCTTGAATACAAAAACACTCGAAGACTTAGAGTTCCCTACGGTACTCAACCAAATAGCAGCCCTTTGCCTTACCGAACTCGGTAAAAAATACGCGCTGCGCATCAAACCTTTACCGAAAAAGAAAAATCTGCTGATGGCACTTCAGCAGGTGAATGAGTATCTCTCTTCATTAGAGAATAATAACGCTATCCCCTCACATTATTGCGAAGCTATATCAGCTGAAATTAAACTGCTAAAAAGTAGAAAAATGCAGTACTCGAAACCAGCGGTATCAGTCGCATACACCGAATAAGCGAGGGTGGTTAATACGCAAATAGCGTTCTTTAGGAACTTCGCGATGCTCTACCCTACTCTATTTGTTACAGCTGATAGTGTAGAGTATACCACTGAAATCACTACAGCTATCGAGAAAGTACTCGACAAGTACGGTGAGATAAAGAGTGAGGCTTCTCCTACATTGGCAAATATTCGGCGCGAACTGAGTATGCTAAAGGGCAAGATAAACGAGAGCTTCAGTCGTGCGCTTGCCGAGTACAACACAGCTGACTATTTAGACGACATACGCGAAACGGTAGTCGATAATCGCCGTGTATTGGCAGTAAAAGCTATGTACCGCCGCAAGGTGCAGGGCACAGTGCTGGGTAGCTCCAAAACGGGCAGTATAGTGTACATAGAGCCTCGCCAGACGGAGCTCTACTCCCGCGAGCTTTCTAACCTGCTCTATGACGAGCGCGAAGAGATACAGCGTATATTGCGCGAACTAACGGCTTTCTTAAGTGAGTTCAGAGAGCTGCTAAAGGACTATCAGCGCTATATCACAGCCATCGACCTCATTTTATGCCAAAGCTAAGTACGCCCACCAGATGCACGCTCTTTTGCCCCATATAACCGAAGAGCGCACGCTCTCCCTACGCGAGGCATATCACCCTCTTCTCTACCTTAGCAATGCGCGCAAGGGTGCTACTACCTATCCGCAGACTATCGAGCTGACGGATGACAACCGCATTATCGTAATATCCGGACCTAATGCAGGGGGTAAGAGTATTACCCTTAAAACTATTGGGCTACTACAACTGATGCTGCAAAGCGGTATGTTAGTGCCTGTGCACCATCGGTCACAAATGTGCCTATTCGAGCATATTCTTACTGATATAGGTGATAATCAGTCTATTGAAAACCACTTGAGTACCTATAGTTATCGCCTAAAAAAATATGAATTATTTCCTGAGGAAATGCAATGACCGCACCCTCTTTTTGATAGACGAGTTTGGTACTGGTAGCGACCCTGAGTTGGGAGGAGCTTTGGCAGAAACTTTCTTAGAAGAGTTTTACCACCGCAAAGCCTTTGGGGTCATCACTACTCACTATACTAATCTGAAGATACTTGCCGACGAATTGCCCCACGCCTCTAATGCCAATATGCTTTTCAATGACAAGACGTTAGAGCCTATCTATAAGCTGATTATTGGCGAAGCGGGTAGTTCCTTCACTTTTGAGGTTGCACAGAAAAATGGCATTCCTTTCAGCCTTATCAATCGAGCTAAGAAAAAGATTGAAAAAGGAAAAAGTGCGCTTTGATGCCACCATAGCCAAACTGCAAAAAGAACGCAGCAAAATGGAAAAAGACGGCCGAAACGCTAAAAAGACGAGGAGATAAAAAGCGCGCGAAGAGGCCAAACGATTAGAAGAGCTAAACGACAAGATAAAGAGCAAGCTCATCAACTACCAAGAGCTGTACGACCAAAATCAGCGTATGATAACCTTAGGCTCACGGGTAGACCAATTGGCGGAGCGTTACTTTTTACGATGGCAAACGCCGACCGCTCATAGCCGAGATACTGCGTTTGATAGAGACAGAAAATGCTAAGCGCAAACAGCTGAGCAAGGAAGAGCGCAGCCAGAAAAAAAGAAGAAAAAAAGCTACTACCGAAGAGGTACATCAGCAAATGGAGGCTATCCGCCAACAGCGCAAGGAAGAGAAGAAAGAGCGTATGGCACAAGAACGAGCTGCTAAAGAGAAGTTGCAGCGCGCGCTGGCTCTCGGCGACCGTGTGCGTATAAAAAGACGGGCGCAGTGTCGGTACTATCGACAAAAATAGAAAAAGGGAAAGCCGTCATCAATTACGGTGCCTTTACCTCACTGTAGCTTTAGATGAACTCGAATTAGTACAAAAAATGAAGTAAGTTCCTATTTTTCACCCGTTACTACCCAATAGTCGCGGGTGATTTCTTTACCGTTTTTGGTAGTTAATACTTCCCGAAAAGGCTTTTGACTGATAGCTGTAAAACCTGCTTTAACGAGTATATCGGCTATCTGTTCGGGGGTATAAAACTGAAATCCCTCTTTAGCAAAAGGGCTTTCTCCTACTGCTTTGTCAATAAACGTGAGGGCAACCAATCCTTGTAGGGCAAGCCTCTGATAGATAGTGGCACAATAGCGTGCTAAGTCATCGATAAAATAGATAGTATTAACCGAAAAACACAACTGAAAGGGTTGTTCAGTTATAGGCAATGCTTCAGCAGTTACTTGGCAAAAAGTAGCGCGCCCCTCCTGCACCCATTGGTGGTTATAAGCCGTAGCTTCGGCTACCATAGCCGCCGAGAGTTCACCCCCTACATATTGTAGTTGTGGTACTTTTTCTAGCAAATAAGGCAGGTGTTTGCCATTGCCAAAAACCTATTTCAAGTACTCGCATACCGGCTTTTAAAGGCAGACAATCAATAGTGGTATAAATCATTTGGCTATTAGAAGAGAAAAGATAGTCGCCTACCGCTTGTGCTTTTTCTCCTTCTGGGCAGCGCAATAATTGCCCTAAAACGCGCATATCATCTACAGGAGGGTTCATTGCTTTCAATTAGATTTTTCAATTAGTTAGCGTGCAAATGTACGATTTTTATCAAATAGTTTGCACAGTTGCGCAAAACAGCGTACTTTTTACCCTTTCAAAAGTAAACATTATTATCAAATAGTATTATGAAGATATTAGTATGCATCAGTAGTGTTCCCGATACTACTTCCAAAATAAATTTCACCCCTGATAATTGCAAATTCGACCCTACGGGGGTACAGTTCATCATCAATCCAAATGATGAATTTTTGCTTGACTAAGGCTATATTGCTCAAAGAAAAATTGGGGGCAACCATCACCCTCATCAATGTAGGGACAGCCGGGACGGAACCTATACTGCGCAAGGCTTATGCCATAGGCGCTGATGACATTATCCGCATAGATGCCACCCCTACCGATGCCCTTATGGTAGCTACTGAAATAGCCAAAGTGGCCAAAGAGGAGCATACGACCTTATCATCTGTGGCAAAGAGTCCTTAGACTACAACGGCGGAATGGTAGGCGGCTACTTAGCAGCTCTGCTTGACCTCCCTTTCATCAATAAATGTATAGGGATTAGAAATAGAAGGCAATAGCGTAACAGCAGCCCGCGAGGTTGAAGGCGGCAAAGAGCTACTTTTGGCATCGCTACCGCTGGTAATCGCCGGACAAAAGGGACTTACCCAAGAGAAAGACCTACGCATACCCAATATGCGCAACCTAATGGCAGCGCGTACCAAAGCCATCGATGTACGAGCTGCTGAAGGAACAAGCAAAGGAACGACTATTGTTGGCTTTGAAAAAAATGCCTGCTAAACAACCAGTAAAGATGATAGCTGCCGATGATTTAGACACTCTCATCAATCTGCTTGAGAATGAAGCTAAAAGTAATCTAACTTATTAACCTCTAAAAAGTAAAAATGTCCATTCTAATATATATTGATGCTGAAAACGGAAAAGTAAAGAAATCAGCCTACGAGGTAGCCACCTATGCACGTAGCCTTGCTACTGCACAAAATGTACCTTTAGTAGCCCTTGCTGTAAATGTAGAAAACCCTGAAAAACTAGGCACTTATGGGGTAGATAAGGTCTTGACACTAAACGATGAAAAAGTTGCAACACTTTTCTGCTAAAGCGGTAGCCCACGCACTGCAGCAGGCAGCAGCACGAGAGACGCTAAGGTAGTAGTGCTCAGTGCCTCATCGCAGGCTAAACATATAGCCCCTCTATTGGCTATCTATCTAAAAGCCGAGTACGCTGCCAACGTAATTTCGTTGCCCGAAAACAGCAGTACTTTTTAGTGTAAAGAGCCACGTATTCTCTAATAAAGCTATCGCTATCCAGCAACTTTCTACTCCTATAAAACTATTGAGTATTGCCCCTAATGCTTTTTGGTGTAAAAAGAAAACCCTACCAATGCAGTTGTAACGCCTTTTGTGCCTACTCTTGCTGATACTGATTTCGATGTACAAGTAACGGCTGTCGAAAAAGGTACTGATAAAGTGTCGTTAGACGAGGCTGCTATAGTAGTATCAGGCGGACGCGGATTAAAAGGGGCTGAGAATTGGGGTATCATCGAGGAACTTGCCGAAGTACTCGGGGCTGCAACAGCTTACTCTAAGCCCGTTGCCGATATGGGTTGGCGTCCCCACGCTGAGCACGTAAGGCAAACCGGAAAACCTGTAGCCCCTAACCTCTATATAGCTATTGGCATTTTCAGGAGCTATACAGCGCTTAGCAGGCGTAAACGGTTCTAAAGTGAAATTGGTAATCAATAACGACCCTGAAGCTCCTTTCTTTAAGGCTGCCGACTACGGAGTAGTAGGCGATGCTTTCAGTGTAGTGCCCGAACTTATCAAAAAGCTAAAAGCGCGACAATAATATGAATACACACGATATTGAAAACAACTCGTAAATGGCTACAACAGCAGCCTGTAATAAGCATTATACCCCACAAAAATCCTGATGGCGATGCTATCGGAAGTTGCTTGGGGTTATGCCTCTACCTAAGGCAGCTTCAGCTAAATGCTACAGTGGTGTCGCCTAATGATTTCCCTGAGTTTTTAAAATGGCTACCTGCAGTTGATGATATTATCATATACGACAACGACCAAGAGAGAGCAAAAACTCAAATAGAGGCTTCTACGCTTATTTTTCACGCTTGATTTCAATTCGCTAAAGCGCGCTGATAGTCTCAGCGGACTATTAGAAGAGCAAACAGCAGCTACCTTTGTGATGATAGACCACCAAGCCCCAGAAGACTACCCGCAAGTAACTTTCTCCGACCCAAGTGCGAGTTCTACCTGCGAGATGGTGTATAGATTTATAGAAGCAATGGGCGACAAAGCTCTTATAAACACTGATATAGCTACCTGTCTATACACAGGGCTGATGACCGATACTGGCAATTTTTAAATACCCTACTACTACCAGCGATACGCTCAGAATTGGGGCTTTTCTTGATAGGCCAAAGGGGCTAACAACAGCCAGATAAACAGTCTGGTATTCGACACCAATTCGTACAACAAGCTACAGTTGCTAAGCGTAGCCTTAAGAAACTTAGTGTACGTAGAAGAGTGGAATACTGCCTATATCACCCTGACTTCTGAAGAGTTACAACAGCACAACCACCAAAAAGGCGATACCGAAGGCTTTGTAAACTACGGACTGACAATAAAAACACCCGTCTAGCAGTGATTTTTCATTCAAGAGGGTGATTACGTAAAAATGTCATTGCGCTCTAAAGGTGTTACCGATGTAAATCGTTTGGCACGCGAGCATTTCAACGGTGGCGGACATATCAATGCGGCAGGCGGCAGATATGACGGCACTATAGATGAAGCAATAACCTACTTCAGAAGTGTACTTCCTGATTTCATACAAAAGAACAGTTAATAAAACGATGAATATACTAAAAAATAGGTCTCCTAAGTGCCCCTTGGCATAGTTTTTGGTGGGTTGTGCTGACCGACAAGCACGCCATCCTGTGAGTAAGAAAACTAGTACTTTCTTGAAAGAATCGGCTGTAAAGAACAAAGCTCTCTTAGCAAAAGAGCAAGCACTGATAGACGATATTATCAAAAAGGACACGCTGCATACTTTCTTAGACTCTCAGCACGGCTTTAAGTTTTACTACCTACACCAAAACCCTGAAGCTGATTACACGGCACAGTTTGGCGATATAGTAACCTATGACTATAGCCTGTCAGACCCTAAATGGCAATGAGCTGTACCAAGAAAAACCCGATGGCGAATACCGCTATCACGTAGATAAAGAAGAGGTTTTCCCAAGGTTTGCGCTCAGCTCTCAAACTATTAAAAGAGAAAGAAAGCGGGGTGTTCTTTTTCCGTCAAGTGTGGCATATGGCTATCGAGGTGATAAAAGATAAAATAAGCTATAACCAGCCTATTATAGCCAAAATAGAGGTTTTTAAAATAGAGAAGAACCCAGAGAAGGTATTACCTCGCCCTGAATAAGTAATTTTATTTAAATAAGTATATATGAGGACAAATGAATTTAATCGCATTGCTATCGGCAATGTTTGTATTCTTTAGTTGCAATTCGCAAAAGAAAGCCTATAAAGATTTAGGCGATGGTCTTTTTGCTGACATCGAAACTACTAAAGGACATATTGTGGTAAAACTCAACTACAAAGAAGTGCCTACTACGGTGGCTAACTTTGTAACCTTAGCCGAAGGTAAAAACAATTTCGTAAAAGTAGAATACAAAGGAAAACCTTTTCTACAATGGTACTATTTTTCCACCGTGTGATAGATGGTTTTTATGATACAAGGTGGCGACCCTACCGGCACTGGTATGGGCGATCCTGGTTACCGCTTCGAAGATGAATTTGTACCCTCACTTAGGCACAGCAAAAAGGGATTTTATCAATGGCAAACTCTGGCCCTAACACCAATGGTAGCCAGTTCTTCATCACTCAAGTACCTACCCCACACTTAGACGGCAGACACACAGTATTTGGCGAAACAGTAAAAAGGTGAAGAGGTGATAGACGCTATCGCTAAAGCTCCAAGAAATGGTCAAAACCGCCCTAATGAAGACATCAAAATAAAGAATATCACCATTGTTGCCAACGGAAAAGACGCTGAAAAGTTTGATGCTGTAAAGGTATTCGACAGCTACTTCAAAAAGTGTAGCTGAAGAGAAAAAGAAAAGAAGGCGTGTAAAAACGTGCTTCTGCTAAGTTTTTAGAGGAAATAAAAGTGCAAGAACCTCAAGCTAAAGTACTGCCTTCTGGGGTAAAAATCTTCACTATAAACAATGGCGAAGGTAAACAACCTAAGCAAACCGAATTTGCAATGGTAAACTATGCGGGTTATTTGCGCAACGGAGCTCTTTTGACTCTAACATCAAAGAAGTAGAAGAAAGTTATGGCAAATACCAAGCTATGCGCGAGCAACAAAATGGCTATCAACCTATTCCTTTCCCTTATACTCGTTCAGCTCAATTGATACTGGGTTCAAAGACTCTTCTCACTATGAAAGTAGGCGATAAGATACGCGTATTTATCCCAGCAACTTTAGGATATGGCGAAGCAGGGGCAGGTGATGTTATCCCCACCCTAATAGCGATTTGATTTTTGATATAGAAATCACTGGCACTATGGCAGCACCTAAAATGAATTAAGAAATTTAGATAATTAGTAAATAAAGAGACGATGCTCAAAAACATCGTCTCTTTTATTTTTAGAGTATACAGGGCTTAAATCGGTGGTTTTCATAAGGAGGCTGGTTTTTTTAAGAAAACACGGGCAGTAAGATTACCTTTTAGTTCTATTTGGTCATCAGTAATTCGCAACCAACTGCCTTCTCGCAAACCTATTACAGGTACATCGTTAAACTTATGAAACTCTTTAATGCGGGTTTCACGCGTTTCGCCCTTGTGCTTGCTATGAGGGTCAGGGTCTAAATAATGCGGATTGATATTAAAAAGGCACAGCCCCTAGCGTCTGAAAAGAAGGCGGATAGATAATAGGCATATCGTTAGTGGTTTGCATCGTCTGTCCTGCTATATTGCTACCTGCGCTAGTACCCATATAAGGTGTCCCTCCAGCTACCACCTCGCGCAAAATAGACATCAAACCGAGTTCGTACAAGCGCGTAACAAGCAAAAAGTATTGCCTCCCCCTGTAAAGATAGCTTTTGCTTGTGCTAATGCTGCTTTAGGGTCGGCAAAGGTATGTAGCCCCACTACCCTCTTCTGTATCTTTTCAAAGCCTTGCTGTGCAATAGCGGTATATTCATCGTGAGTAATACCACTGGGGCGTGCATAAGTTATGAAGAGAATTTCATCAATTCCTGCAAAAAAGTCAGTAAGCTCTTCTTGTAAATAAGACAGATAGGTGCCTCCATAAACAGTAGAGGTACTGGCTAATAAAAAAGTCTTTTTCATTAGTATAATACGTTTTTAGGTTATCAGTGGCAAAGATAAAAAAATAATTGCCAATTGATAATTATTTTTATCTTTTGCCTAAAATTAAGTAAGTAATGAAAAAGATATACAATACAGATTTATTGCAAACTGTCGTTTTTGCGCAATGCTAACGGTATGGAAGTGAGTGTGATGAACTTTGGGGGCATCATCAACTCTATAAAAGTGCCTGTAAAAGGTAAAAAAGTAGAATGTGTATTAGGGGTTTGATACCTTCGAAGAATACATAAGCGATCGTTATAGAGCTGAATACCCCTATCTGGGTGCTGTAATAGGGCGTAATGCAGGGCGCATCAAGTATGGGAAAGCCTATATAGACGGCAAAGAGGTACAAGTAAATTGCAATCTGGGCGAAAACCAAATACACGGAGGCGTTACAGGATTTGATAGTGTATTTTGGGAAGTAATAGCGCAAGAAAAATGGTAAAAATCCTTTTGTAACTCTGCAATATATTAGCAAAGATGGCGAAGAGGGCTACTAGGGAAGTAGTAGTACGTGTAACCTACACTCTCACCGAAGACAATAAATTGCGTATAGACTACCAGAGCACTACCAATACCCCTACAATTTTAAACCTTACCCAGCATACATACTTCAACCTAAATGAAAGTGACACTGATATTTTTGGGCAATACGCTGCAAATAACTGCTGATAAATATGTACCTTTAGAGGGCTTTTTCACCCTCCCACAGGCGAACGCCCCTCTGTAGCAGGTACACCTTTAGATTACCGCAAGGGTCAAAAAGTATATGCACATACTGACAACTCATTTTGTACGCGAAATAGATGCTGAAAAAAATAATGGCTGTCCTAACCAATAGCGAGGGGCAGCTTAACGATGACAGTACGTACTAATCACCCTGTGCTACACATATACGCAGGCTATTACCTGCCCTTATTAGGGAGGTAGTTCATCGCAAGACTATAGGACAAAGCAGAGGTATCTGTTTTTGAAGCACAAGGGTATGCCGATGCTACTAAACACCCTCATTTTTGATAGTGTAATACTCAGACCTGAGGAAAAGTACGAATACTTTACTGAATTTCAGTTTCTAAGTAATGACTAAGAAAAAGAATACCAATAACAAATAACACAAAAAGTGAATGAAAAAGATTTATTTTTATATTGTTTTTAGGGCTACTCTTATCGTGTACCCAAACTCATAAAAAAACGCGCCGTTACAACCTGTAAAAGTAACGGTACCTTCTGAACTCAAAGCCTAGTACCCAAGGAGTTGATTTCAGCAAAACAGGAAAAGCCTTATACGATGAGTTAGCTACCCTTACTATCGCTAAGCACACAAACTTTTTAAGTTATAAAGACCGCCATAAATACCTATACAAGGCAGATGCTAGCAAAAAGAATACTCAAAATGTAATATTGGTCTACACGGGGAAGAGCGGTTTGGGCAAGAATATGAAGGAAATAAACGTTATTCACCAACTACGTTCAACACCGAGCATATTTACCCAAAATCAAAAATTGTTACTCAGGCAGTTACAGACCTACATCACTTAAGAGTGTGCGACAAAAGCGTAAATTCAAGACGAGGCAATCACCCCTTTTACTGAAGGGAAAAGGAGAGGCTAAACTGATAGGAAGTGCTTGGTACCCAGGTGATGAATGGAAAGGCGATGTAGCACGAATGGTTTTATACCTAAACTTGCGCTATAATGAAGAACTGAATAGTGATATTAGCACCGGTGGACTTTGAAATGTTATTAAAATGGAATGATGAAGACCCTGTTTCTGACCTTGAACGGCAGCGCAATAATGTGATACAAGCAGCACAAGGCAATAGAAATCCTTTTATTGACTTTCCTCAGTTAGTCCGGCCTGCTTACCAACACTGATATGGCTATGGAAAGCCCTGAACTAATACTAAAAATATTGGGGGTTTGACAGTTTTCGTCCACCACAAAAACTGTTATTGAATCAGTTTTAAAAGGAATGACACATTGGCACTAATGCCTACAGGAGGAGGAAAATCAATAACCTTTTCAGGTACCCTGCTATGCTTAAAGAAGGTATTTGCATGTAGTATCGCCCCTGATAGCCCCTAATGACCGATCAAGTAAATGCGCTGAAAAATAAGGGTATTAATGCTATTTCATTAGGGCGGTAGTCTACCTTTATCGCGAGTTAGAACGCTTGCTAAACAATGCCTTGTACTCAGGGTGCAAATTCTTATACCTATCACCCGAACGGCTACAGCAAGAAATAGTACAAAATTTCCTAAAGGTAATGAACATCAACCTTTTGGTTATCGATGAAGCACATTGCGTATCGCATTGGGGCAAAAGATTTTTCGTCCGGCTTATTTCAAATGTCAATGGCTAAAGAGCAGTTTCCTACAGTACCCCTATTAGCCCTTACAGCTTCGGCTACTCCTAAGGTGCAACAAGATATTTTAAAGTTGTTATCCATTGAAAAGGCAACAATAGTAAGCATTTCATTAGCACGCTCCAATATCAGCTATAAAAGTATTCAAAGAGGACGACAAACACCATCTTTTTGCTTCAGATACTGAAGAAAAAAACGAAGGTAGTGTTATCATATACACCCGAAGTAGAAATGGCACAGACTCTTTTAGCCTCTTACTCGTCTCACAAGGATTTTACTGCTACCTTCTTTCACGGAGGACTGACTTCTGAAGAGAAAAACAAACGACTAAAACTGTGGTTAGACAATGAAGTACGTATAATGGGTGGCTACTAATGCCTTTTGGTATGAGGGATTGATAAGCCCGATGTGCGAATGGTTATTCATTGGAATATTCCTCTGACCTTAGAAGATTACTTTCAGGAAGCAGGACAGAGCAGGACGCGATGGCAAAGCGGCATCGGCTATAATGATTTACAACGAAAACAGACATTGAGACTGCTGAAAAGCTAATGGGTGATTATCTGATAGATATTCCTTTCTTAAAATTGGTTTTATGCTAAGCTCAACAGTTATTTCAAAAATAGCGATAGGCGAAGGTACTAATGAAACTTATGGTTTTATGTTTCCTGACTTTTGTATGCTGTATGAACTCCCTACCCTAAAAACGTACAACGCTTTACAGGCATTAGATAGGGTTTTTCAGTAATTTCGCTTAGTCAGCAATTCAATAACAAAGTAAGTTTTCAGCTTACAGCCCCTATTCCAACCCTGATAGAGTATGACCACACCCATAGGCACTTGAGTGCGACTCTTTTTTATTTGGCACGTACTTATCCACTGATTTACAGTCAGCCAGTAGTTTTAGATACTGCTAAAATAACTGAATACACTGACTTGAATTACTATCAGCTCATTGATTATCTCGAGCAAATAGACCGAGATGGTATGGGGGTACTGAAAAACGAACAATCAGATGTACAAATAACCTTCAATCTGCCTAGAGATGACGACCGCACTATCAATAGTATCGGTAAAAATATCAAAGAATACAACCATACTAAATTAGCCCTACAGCAAGAAGTATATAGGTATTTAAACAACGAAAAATGTCGAAGCCAGCAATTACTTGAGTATTTCGGAGAAAAACCACTAACCCTTGTGGTATTTGCTCTAACTGTATAGCTCACCATAAGCCTGAAAAATAGACAAAAACAAGTGAGAGAAGAACTATGGGAGTTACTGAAAAAGCTCCTATTCGTCCTTCAGATATACTTATAAAATACCTTATACTGAAGAGGTTATCAATCCTATTTTAGAGGAATGGCTAATAACAGAAAAATAGAGTTTACAGTGCAGCAATGAACTTTTTGTAAAATAAAATATTTCAGAAAAATCTTTTGTTATATCATTTTTACTACCTTTGCGCAGATGTATAGATGAGGCATTGGAATAATTTTTGCAATCAATAAAAAGATTTATTTTAATACAAGAGGAGATTTATAAATTATGAACGACAACTTTTTCACCAAGAGTCAAAAGGATATTTACATGCAGCAAAGAGGAAGCAGTGCGGCTGGGGCAATCAAGCGTAGGCACTGAGCACTTTTAGTGTTGGCAATGATACAAGAAGGTGAAGGTAAAAGCGATAGAAATACTGCAAAGTCTGCATACTGATGATGGACAGACTACGGCAGCATATCCACACCCTCACTTCGGCAAGAGGGTTAAATCCTCCTAATTTTAATGCCATTCACTTCACAGTGCAGGCAGAAAGAGCTATGCAGGCTACCTACTTAGAAGCAAAGCGTTCTCAAACGGAAACTATAAATACAGGGCATTTATTATTAAGCATTTTGCGCAATGAGAATGACCCTACTACAAGGGTATTTAATAAGTTAGGGTAACTTACGACAGTGTAAAAGCTAAGTTTCAACCTATACGTGAGGACAATTTTTCAAATAAATGTTCCCACCCCACTAGCTACCACTACTTTTTACTCCGCTCTACAAACGAAGTAGAAGAATACGAGCGCGACTATAGACTTCCTCACGAAGGACGCCCTTTCAGAAGTCCGCAAAACCCCAATGCTCCCTTAGGGCAACGCAAACTAACAGTACTCGACAATTTCGGAAAAGACCTAACCTTATTAGCTGAACAAGGTTTATTAGACCCTGTAGTAGGAAGAGAAAAAGAAATAGAACGGGTATCACAAATATTAGGAAGACGCAAGAAAAACAATCCTTTGCTAATAGGAGAACCAGGAGTAGGAAAGAGTGCTATAGCCGAAGGATTGGCATTGCGCATTGTGCAGCGAAAAAGTGGCACGAGTATATGTATAGCAAAAGAGTGGTTACCCTCGATTTAGCGTCATTAGTAGCAGGCACTAAATACAGAGGACAGTTCGAAGAACGGCTAAAAGCTATAATGAACGAGCTAGAAAAAGAACCGTGATATTATCTTATTTATTGATGAGATACATACCTTAGTGGGTGCTGGTAGCGGTACTGGTAGCTTAGATGCCTCAAATATGTTTAAACCTGCCCCTTGCACGTGGCGAAATTCAATGTATCGGCGCTACTACTCTTGATGAGTACCGTCAATCTATAGAGAAAGATGGAGCATTAGAGCGACGTTTTCAAAAAAATACTAGTAGAACCTACTAATATAGACGAAACTATACAAATACTTAAAAATATAAAGGGAAAATATGAAGAACATCACAATGTAATCTATAGTGATGAGGGCTTTAGGAGAGCTTGTGTAAAACTCACAAACCGCTATTTAACTGACAGATACTTACCCGACAAAGCTATTGATGCTCTTGACGAGGCTGGATCGAGAATACACATTACACAGCTCAAAAATTCCAAAATACATATTGGAAGTAGAAGAACAGTTAGAAAAAAGCTACCAGAGCTAAAAATGATGCTGTGTCTCGTCAACAGTTTGAAGAAGCAGCACACCTACGCGATAACGAAAAACGAATAGAACATTCGTTACTTGAGTTAAACCGAAAAATGGGATCAAGACTCTAAACTACACCGCGATGTAATAACTGAAGAACATATTGCTGATGTTGTTTCGATGATGAGCGGTATACCCTGTTAGCCGTATTGCACAAACCGAGATGAACAAACTCGCTGAGCTCTCAGCTATTATGAAGTCGAAAATTATCGGACAAGACGAAGCAGTAGAAAAAGGTAGTTAAAGCGATTAAGCGCAATCGTACTGGGCTGAAAGACCCTAATAAACCAATTGGGTCATTTATATTCTTAGGGCAAACAGGGGTGGGTAAAAAGCCCAATTGGCTAAAGTATAGCTAAAAGAGTTATTTGACTCTGAAGATACAATGGTTCGTATAGATATGAGCGAGTATATGGAAAAATTCTCAACTACGCGCCTTATTGGAGCCCTCCTGGTTATGTAGGCTATGAAGAGGGTGGACAGCTTACAGAAAAAGTGCGACGCAAGCCTTATTCAGTAGTACTCTTAGATGAGATTGAAAAGGCTCATCCTGATGTATTCAATATGTTACTGCAAGTATTAGATGATGGTTTCTTAACCGACAGCTTAGGCAGAAAAATTGATTTTAGAAATACTATCATCATAATGACTTCTAACATTGGTACACGCCAAGTAAAAGAGTTTGGACAAGGAGTAGGCTTTGGCACTTCAGCCAGAATGGCCCAATCAGAAGCTAATGAGAAGTCAATAGTAGAGAATGCTCTCAGAAAGTATTTGCACCTGAGTTCTTAAACCGTATTGATGATGTGATTACTTTTAATCCGCTTAGCAAAGAAAATATCTTTAAGATTATTGACATTGAGCTATCTAAGCTCTACTCACGCATCAAAGATTTAGGATATGAGGTACAATTAAGCGAAAAAGCTAAGAACTTTTATAGCTGAAAAAGGGTATGATAAGCAATACGGAGCACGACCTCTAAAACGTGCTATCCAGAAGTATGTAGAAGACCTTTAGCAGAAGAAATCGTCTCTAACCACATACAGCAAGGAGATAGTATCCACTTTGATTTAGATACAAAGGGAGAAGCTCTTATGATAAAACAAAAAGAAAAGTATTCATTTAAACCTATGTAATTATGCACATTTTTAAGACTTTTAAGCCTATTTATACTATTATTTAGTTTATCGTCTTTCACCGAAAGTACGAATATAAAAGAAAAACATAGCAACTAAAAGCAACTGCTACAGTAGCAACAACCTTAACAAACAAAGGAAATCCTAAGAAAAAGACTTACTCTCCTCCTAAAAGAAGAACAGTAAGACTGTTACTAATAATAAAATAGCTCAAAAAGCGCAAAGTAGCTGTACGGCATAATGCTAAAAGAAAGACTGTAGCTTCTGCTAAAAAGAAGGAAAGCTACCAAAAGACTATTGCCCCTACTCAATATGCTGAGAACACAACTAAAGCAGAAGATATCCAAGATGATTTAGAAGATGAAGAACTTTAGAAGAGAAGGAAGAAGACGAAAGTATAGATATTGCACTCACAGCCCCTATCAGAAAGCTAAAGCCGATACTCAACAACAAAAGATACTTTTTAGATACTGCTTTTTTTCCTATTTAGGTACTCCCCTATCGACACGGAGGTATTACGCGCAAAGGAATGGACTGCTCTGGCTTTGTAGGGCTACAGCTTTTTAAATCTATAGAAATACCTCTTTCTCGTTCATCACAAGAGATGGCTACACAAGGAAAGAAAATCAAGTTATCAAACGTACAAGTAGGCGATTTGCTTTTCTTTAAAACCTTAAGATAGAATATCACACGTAGGTTTAGTTGTAGATGTTGATGGTGGAAGTTAAATTTATCCATGCTTTCTCTAAAAGAGGAGTCGTTATTTCTTCACTTAGTGATGCTTACTATAAGAGCTTTCCGTATTGCAAAACGAGTGATGTGAGATTTGTAAATCTTTTCATATTAACAATATTATTAGGAATAGTGTATCACTATTACTAACATAGTGTTACCCTCTTTTTTATAGCTCTAAGCGTCTGCTGCTCTACAAGTGTAACGTTAGGTATTCACCAATTTCTATTTACGAAGAGATACTACTGAGGCACGGACTTATGTTGCATACCTTTCTTACTTCAGTAAGTATCGGTATATTTATAGTAGCTCTACGTTCTCCCTATTGCTGATAAAAATCATCTATACTCAGGTACTCTCTCCCTAATCAATACTATCTATTACAGGCCCACGTGATAGAACAAACTGCTAAAACAGACTTCGGCACTACTTTTTAAAATTAAAGTAATATCTGCAGACCATCAGAAAGTAAATGGTGAGATGCTTTGTTTCCCTTCCAAAATTAGTACTGATATTATAAAAGCTATAGAGCCTAATAATGAATTAGTTTTTCATAGCAGAGTGCAAACCCTATAAATCCTCCTAAAAATCCTTATCAGTTTGATTATAAGACGTATATGGAGCGGAAAGGCATCTATTGGAGTGCTTTATGTACAATCAGTAGGACATTTTGAAAAATAATAAGCACAGAGATATAAAAGTTATATAGAATATTTACGTAACTATTTAGCTACTACTATAGATAGACATTTCAATAATGAAAGTGGCTCTGTGCTAAAAACGCTTCTATTAGGAAAACAGCAATGATTTAGACGAAGAACTCTATCAAAACTATGTAGATGCTGGTGCAGTACATATCTTAGCTATTTTCAGGACTACACGTAGGTATTATAACCTCTATATTACTCTTTTTCTACAAAAATACCCTAATACGCTCTTATCTTACCGACTTACCCACTACCTAATCTTATCAATAGGTCTATGGGCTTTTGCTCTAATAGCAGGCAGTTCTCCCTCTGTACTACGTGCTACCCTGATGTTCAATCTCATTGGTTTCTCTCTTCTTATTCGAGATAAAGGAGGACGGTTTGATTCACTTATGCTCTCTATGCTTTTCTTATTGCTTATCAATCCTTCCTACCTATATGATGTAGGGTTTCAGCTCAGTTATGCTGCTGTATTCTCTATATTAACCTTTTACCCAATTGCTCTACGAGTAGTGGTTTCCAGAAAATAAATATGTAAGATATATATGGTCATTAGTAGCAGTAGGTTTTTACAGCTCAAATAGTAGTAATACCCTATCAGTTTATACTATTTTCATCAATTTTCTATCTTATTCTTTATCGCTAATTTAGTGGTAGTACCATTATTGCAACCCATTCTCATTCTCGGTATTCTCTCTGCTTACTATTAGCTTCTACAGTAGGATTACCTAATATTGTGGTACTCATCACAGAAAAAGCTAATATGGCTTATGAACGCATTAATACGACTCATAGCTGAACAAGAGTTTTTATCATTCGCAACATACAATTCAATACACTTATGTTGATTGCCTCTTTGCTACATTGTTATAACAATTATATGGTGGCGACACTACCAACACCAAAGAGCTGTAAAAGCTATCTTAATAAGTATTATTATCATGCAAGTAGTGCTCTTTTATAATAAATACCAACTATCCACTACTCAAGAGATGCTCATCTTTAGCAAATACAAAGAAAAAGTTATTGCTATTAGGCAGGGACAGCGACTAAAAGTCTTTCAAAAACGACACTCTCTCACTAAGTCCTATGCTGAAGAACTATATCAAACAAAAAGGCGTTACTGATATCATTTACAAAAATGCCTTACCTATTACACTTTAAAGAAAAAACTACTTGCTTATGGATAGTCTGGGCATATACCCTATCTCTAAGCAAGTAGTTATTGATAGTGTTATCTTTTGTGCAACAAACGCCTAAGATTAACTTAGATAGAATGAAACAAGATTTATCGCTTCGTTATTAAAGAAAGTAAAATATACAGCAAAAATAATAATAGGTACTGCTATCACTTTCAGTATAGCTATCAGCAATACACTAATAGCCAAAAATATATACTCACAGCATTATTCTTAAAAGGAATAATCCTTAAATTTCAGTGCAAATAAAGGCAAATTAGCATTTTAGCAGATAACTCACTCATTATAGTTATTACTAATAATACCCGGCACTATGCAATAACGCAATCGTACCAGTATTTTTGTATTACTGCTAATGAAATAATAAACAATGTATTCTGCAGGTGTTGGAAAGCCCCTATAAAAGCTCTGTTGTCTGCCGTGTATCTATATTGAAGTTAGCTAAACGATAAGCCGAAGCCAATGTAATACCCTATATAAGGCAAATATACTACCCAAGCATTAGCACCTCCATCATATCACTCAGCTGTAGCATTTGATACATAGCTATACCAGGTACTACTCCTGAGGTTACCATATCTGCCAATGAGTCTAACTGCAGTCCTATTTCTGATTTTACCTTTAGTAAGCGTGAGCAAAAAGCCATCAAAAATCAAAAAGATACCTAATAGTACCCATCCTCCAGCTACATATACATTCCCACCTGCAGCATATATCACTGCTATACAGCCGCATAGCAGATTGCACAAAGTAATAATATTAGGAATATGTCTCTTCATCTGTTATTTGCAATCAGCGTCTAAATAATCGGGCAAGTAAGTTCTATCTTTTTTAGCATCGCAGTCTGGATAGGTTACGATACCATAAGGATCACGTACTATTTCGTCTATTGATTTTTACCATCGTGGTCGTGGTCAGCACGACGAGTAGCGATGAGGGCGTACTGTAAAGATAAGAGGCGAGTAAGCAGGTATTTTTCGATTGTGTGTTGCTGAAATACCTAGTCCAGAAGGAATAAAGAATACCCTATCCCTCCATCAGTAGGCGCATTTAGTGTACCATCTGTATTATTTGAAAGTTTATTATCAGCAGACGATTTCAGCAGGGCAACTCCTTCTCTAAAACCTTTAATAGTACCTGCAGGTCGTTGTGTGACTATATTGCCAATCAAATCCATCCAATAAGAGAGTGACTGAGTTTCAGTCTTGTCAAATACACTGAGGTCAAGTAGCTGACCCTTTGTGTTCACATATACCGAATCGGCTATAGTAGTAGTTGTGCCCATCCTTCCCTGTAGTATCATATAATAAAGCTTGTGGCGCACTCTTTGGCTATTAGCATCATATACATCTAACTCCAAATGTTTTAAGTTGCTATTATTAAAAATAGCATCTGCTGTATTGCTAGTAGTTGTAAAAACTACTGTTTCCGAAATGGTCGCATGAGGCGAAAAAGTATAGCTATGGGTCTTGAGGAACTTCTCTATTGCTGCATTGTTTTCATTTCTCACTCAGTTACATCGCGTGGAGGGGTAGCGGTTTTTGTTATCATTTTTCTTACAAGATACGGCAAAGAGTAGCCCTATCACACTGATACTGAATATAATTTTGTTTATCATATAAAAATATTGTCTTAATTTTTAGGGCGCAAGATACAAAAATTATTTCTTACTTTTGCGCCTATTATGATTTTTAATTTCTCTATAAATATGCGAATTGATAAATATCTATGTGCGTTCGTTATTACAAAACGCGTAATATCGCCACCGAAGCCTGCAAAAAGTGACATATCCGAATCAATGGTGAAACGGTAAAAACCTTCAAGAGAAGTTTATAAAAACGACTCTATCACAGTGCGTAAAACCAAATCAACTACCAATTAGAGGTGCACTGATATACCCGAAAGCCGCGTAGGAGCCAAGTTAGTAAATCTCTATCGACAAGACAATACGCCTCCTGAGGGCTTTTGAGCAAGCCGAACTACAGCAACTGGCTCAGGACTACTATCGCGAGAAAGGAGAGGGTCGCCCTACCAAAAAGATAGACGTGCTATTGACAACCTTCTAAACGACTTTCAAGAAGATATCGATGACGGGTGCTACAAGCCCTGTGGCTTATAGCAATTTTGGATATTTATGCGGATCTCGCTTCATGCATTATGTGTATATCTTCTCAATTACTATCCGCGTTAGGCTTAGAAAAGTAATCGCCATCAGTAGCATACGCCGGACGGTGATTGCCAGCTGCTAATGTTTGCGGTGCACTATCTAAGTACTGATAAGCATTTTTGCTTCTACTATCTTCTGCAAAATGTATGCCGAAGTAGCCTGGCATATCTTCATCTACCAATAATCTGTTGGTCTTCTGTATACTCTTCACTATGTCGTGTCGCAAGTCAAAAGGTGCTAACGACTGTACATCTATAATTTCTATCTCTATACCAAGTGCCGATAACTCATCAGCTACCTCTGTAACGATGCGTAGGGTCGAGCCGTACGATACTACAGTCAGGTCTTTACCCTCACGCAAGGTTTCACTACCCCCATAGGAGTGGTAAAGCTCGGTGAGGTTAGTTGGCATAGCTTCCTTCAGACGATAACCATTCAAGCACTCTACTACTACTGCAGGCTGATTGCTTTGCAATAAAGTATTATAGAAGCCTGCTGCTTTGGTCATATTTCTTGGGGTGAGGATACAAACCCCGCGTAAGGCGTGCAGTAGTATTCCCATTTGGGAACCTGCGTGCCAAATACCCTCTAAACGATGTCCGCGCGTTCCTGATAATTAGCGAGCTGATTGTCGCCCAAAGGTGCGAGTAATGCAGCGATGCTAAGTCATCACTTAAGGTTTTGTAGTCCGTAGAGTATATAGTCTAAGTACTGTATTTCAGCTATAGGGCGCAAGCCGCGCATCGCCATACCTATCCCTGCCCTTACTATGGTCGCTTCACGTATCCCTGTATCCGATACTTTGGTCACTCCGTGTTTCTTCTGCAATCCTTCTAATCCTTGGTTTACATCGCCTATATTACCAACATCTTCCCGAATATCAATAAGTTTAGGATACTTAGTCAGAAGGGCGTCAAAGTTATCTCTTACTACCTACGAGCATCTACGAGTTCAGCATCAGGGTTATACACGGGGCTACCTCCACATTTGGCGCGCTATGGGCACTCTCTGTATAAAGCGTATTTACTGTATTTAGGTTCGTTTGTTGCTAGATAATCATTTTATCAGGTGCAAGAGCTCCTACCTCGCGTTGTTCTTTTCACCCATTGTCTGAGGGCTTTGCGCGGTGTTGAGTATTACTTTTTCGCAAGAGTGTGGGGCTGCAGCCAGAGACGTTGCGTATTCATTGTTAGGCTCTATTTGGTTAAGTAAAGCTATCAATTGCTGTCTCTCAGCCTCCATTGGTTTAATATAGGCTTCCTACGCTTTCTTCTACTGTCTTTTTACTCGTTTCTTAGCTTGTTGTTCTATAGTTACTAACTCTTCTTCAGTTGCATACCCCGATGCCGAAAATCCACTCACGCATCTTACTGATACAGTCAAACTCTTTTTCCCATTCTAAGCGTTCTGCACTCTTATAGCGTTCGTGAGAACCTGAGGTTAGAGTGTCCTTGCAGGGCTGCGTAAGTTCGCGCACGTGCCCAATACCGGTAGCAAGTATTGCTCACGTGCTATGGCAGCTGCTTTCTGATATGCCTCATATGAGCAGGATAATCCCAACCATTTACCATCATTAGCTCTATTCCTGCGTGCTTATCATCGCGCCAAAGCCTTTCATCACTTCGAAATGCTTTCTTTGGTTGTGTGATATTCCTTGGGTACCGAAATACCGTATTCATCATCCCATACCGACATTACCATTGGCACTTGCATCACCCTGCGGCGTGAGGGTCTCAAAAATGCCCTTCACTGGTACTAGCGGTACCTATAGTACCCCAAGCTACCTCATTGCCGTGTCTGAAAAATCCTTCAGCTGCAGCATTGGGTAGCGCGCGATATACTTTCGAAGCCTGAGCCAAACCCAATAAGCGTGGCATCTGCCCTGCTGTACACGAAATATCACTACTGCTGTTCTTTGTTTCAATAGGTTTTTCCATTCGCCATTTTCATCAAGGCTATGGGTAGTAAAGTGCCCTCCCATCTGCCTACCTGCACTAGTGGGGTCAGCTTCTATATCAGCGTGTGCATAAAGTCCCATGTTCAACCGTATGCACCCCTATAGCCATCATAAAAGTCTGGTCGCGATAGTAACCACTGCGAAAATCACCTTCTCTGAAAGCACGTGCCATAGCCACTTGTGGTACTTCTTTACCGTCACCAAAATACCAAATTTAGCTCACCGTAAGTACTTCTTTTCCTACCCATTAAGCTGCATTCGCGACTGATATAAGGGCATACTATAGTCTTCTAAAATATCCTCTTTTTCATTAGTTCTTCTCTTTAATAGTTTGAAAAATAATAAAGTGGTTTGCTTTATCTTTAAAAAGCAATGGGCAAATGTATTACTTTTTATGATAAACAAGATAATTAGCATTTTTATTTTTATCTTTGTGCGCTGATAACACAGAAGTAGAGCTATGAAAATCATTTGTAGGAAAAACTATACCGACCATATCAAAGAGTTTGACGGAGTGATACCCAAAAGAAATGGTACTCTTTATGAAGCCCGATACGGCACTTCACAGCCCTCGAAATACGTATTATATACCAGATTTTACGCATAACCTCACACCACGAAATAGGAGGTTGTGCTCAAAAATCAATCAGGAATGGCAAGTGTATTGCCGAAAAATACGCCCATAAGTATTATGACGAAATTGCCTTAGGTATCGACTTCACAGCACGACCCTACAGCAAACCCTCGAGAAGAAAGCCTTTCATGGGAAAAGGCAAAAGGCTCGATGGCTCAGCTATTGTGGGCACTTTTAGCACCTAAAACCGAATTGCCTGAGACTTAATCATCTGAGCTTCCGCTTAGAAAATAATGGCAAAACCGTACAAAGCAGGCAATACTGAAAATATGCTTTGGCATTTTTAGCCAGATTATAGCCGAAGCCTCTCGCTATTTCACCCTCCGCTAAAGGCGACCTTATCTTCACTGGCACCCCAAAAGGCGTGGCCCAAAGTACAAGCAGGTGACACCTTAGAAGCCCTTTTTAAGAAGAAATCTAACTTCAAAATAAAATCCGCTAATAAATACAAAAGACGAAAAACGGCACTTACCGTTTTTCGTCTTTGTATTTAATTCTTTCGATCTTTAAAAATTAGTCTCTTCTCGACATCAATATTCTGAGTATATACCAGAAAAGAAGCATTATCGAAGAGAATAGGCTGCAGAGCTGCTGCCACATATTGGTCCAGTGCTGTAAGCGTTTTTAATATTATAGGTTTCGTAGAGTATGCCTCCAGCAGCCAAAGCCACCATAGCCACTGAAAACCAAAGTCCTAAGTCAAAAACCAAAGATGGCTCCTGCTACTATAAGTCCTAAAGCCACAAAAACCTCCTACCACTAATATGGTGCGTAGAAAAAGAGAAATCAACGCGAGTAAGGAACTACCACTGCGGTAAGTCCTCCAAAAGAGCTAAAGTGATAATCCCAGCTTGCGATAGAATAGCTGTACCGGTATAAAAGCAGCGCAATCTTAATAATAGGCAAAAGATAATAGCTTCTAAAAGCACATAAATACCCTAAGCCCATATATTGAGTGCTTTTTATCTTGTGCTTGTGTCCATTTATTAGCCAAAATAGAGCCCTAACCAAAAAGCCTCCCTAAGATAAATAGCCATACAAACTTACCTCTGATCATCGAAAAGATAAGTTCTTCAGGTATAGGTTTTGCAAGGCAGCTTTCTACCCCTATAAAAAGCCAAAAGAGCTAAGGCTACGTGGGTATAAGTCTTGCGGTAGAATTCAGCTTGGCATCAGTAGCTGCATAGTTCACTATCTGCGGATTTTGGTAATTGGTGTTGTAATTGTTGCTATAACTCATAATATAATTATTTTAAAAGTATTTTTTCATTCTATTATATCAAAAACTTTGCCAAAGGCTTAATGAAGGGAATAACACAGGGAAGTGTCAGGAAATACCTTTGGCAAAGTCAAAAATATAGTGTTTCAGATTGAGAAAACAAACTACTAAAGTGTATTTACATGTTGTTAAGGTCTTGAAAGCTTTTTCAAACAGAGCCACGAATGTTTTTCACCTTCACGTAGCCATACAGTGGGTCGTAATATGTTAGGAGCTTCAGGACGTCAGGGTTACCTATTTGTCCCTTGTGAGCCGCTTTAGCTTTCATATAATCACGAACTCCCTCCAGTGAAAGCGTATTGTAGGTCAGTATCTATTCATTTTTCACCACCATATGATATAGCTTCACGTATTTTCTTCAAGGTTGAACCAGAACCTCCGTGGAATACAAGGTCACAGAGAGTTATGAGGCAAGTTGTATTTTTAGAAACGTAGTCTTGAGAGTCTCTTAAAAATTTTGAGTTAATTTTACGTTTCCTGGTTTGCACCCCGTGAACGTTACCAAAAAGCAGCTGCAATCGTAAATTGTGGACTTGACTTTGCTAAGTTCTTCGTAAGCATAAGCTACGTCTTCAGGTTGTATAAAGAGGTTTGTGCGATTCTACGCCAGAGTTGTCTACTCCATCTTCTTCCACCAGTCATGCCGAGTTCTATTTCAAGAGTCATATCCATTTTGCTCCTTACGGTCTAAGTAGCGTTTGCAAATTTCGATATTTTTCTTTAATAGGCTCTTCTGATAGGTCAATCATACGAACTGAAGAGGTTTGCCAGTTTCTTTGAAGTGTTTTCTGAAGCGTCAAGCATACCGTCAAGCCCAAGGAAGCAATTTCTTGGCGCAGTGGTCAGTATGCAAAATAATAGAAGCACCATAAGCTTCAGCCAATAAATGCACGTGTTTGGCTCCTGATACAGCTCTAATATAGAGGCGCGTTGTCCGTCATTAGAGATGCTTTTTACCAGCCATAAACTGAGCACCACTCGTTAGAAAACTGAATAATCATAGGGGCATTAACAGCTACTGCTGTTTCTAAAAGCCGCGTTGATAGAGTTAGAACTAATCACATTGGCTGCAGGAAGTGCAAAACCCTTTTCTTTTGGCGTGTTAAATACTTCAGCACTTCTTTACCAAGAATAACGCCTTTTTAATGTTATGTGCCATTTCTTTATATAAATAATTTAATTTCAATCGTCAACGAGACCTTCTTCATATTTTGACCGCAGGTAAAAACAAAAAACAAATAAACAAATTATTTCTTATTTATTTATCTTCATATGCCTACAGCTACCAAAAAGTTTTTCGTGTATGCTGATCTTTTGTACCTCCCTCTTTGAAGGGCGACGGGGATATTTATGCATATATTTAACAATGTTTTTGATTTCGCTCATTCTTCGCTAATCCTTCACTAATCCTTCGCTCAGAGAGCTTGTTCCTATATTGTTTCTGTATCGTTTGTATATCTATTAAAAAGGTAGAACAAGTTAGATAAATTAGAAGCTTCTGGAATGTTTACTTATAAAAGTATTGATCTATTAAGCATCGCTGATCTATTTATTTCTTGTCAATTAATAATTGTTTTCGTATCTTTGCCACCAATACTGTGTAAAACACTAAAATAGTTAATTTTTATATAAAAAGATGAACAAGTCAGTTTATATTATTGCTGCCAGTGCCCACAGTGGTAAGTCAGTAGTAACGCTGGGGTATTGCAGATGATATCTGCAATACTGCTGGCGTGGGGTGCTTCCTGCCCCTCATCGAAAGTAAATCTAAAAAGACTACTTCATCGAAACCGTTTTAGAGCACTTAAGCTTGATATGAGTTATGATGAAGCGTATGCTTATCTCATCGCCAGAGGTTATCGCTCTCACCACGAAGGCAATATAGGCGGGAGTGTACGACACCATCATCCAAAAATACAAAGCCTTAGAAAGCAAATTCGACTTTGTATTGGTTGATAGCTCAAGCGCTGTAGATGATAGCTACTCGATGTAAACTTCAACGCCTCTGTAGCGCAAAAGCCTTAACATCCCTGCATTAGTTGTACTCAAAGACAACTTCACTTCGAAGACGAACTTGCCAACCAAGTACAAGCGGCTCTAAACAATTTTTATAGAAAAAGATAGCGCGTGCTTAGCGTGTTTGTAAACAAAAGCTACTAACGCTACTGCCGGCTACTATCAGCCGTTTAGAACAACGTTTCAAAAGACACTACCTTTACAGTCATTTCCGCGCAAAGAAGAGCTTTCTCGCCCTACTATCCGCGAGATAGCCAATGCCCTAAAAGCTGAATTCGCTTTACAAAAGGCGATAATATTGATGTTACTACCAAACGCACTATCGTAGGGGGCTATGCAGCTGTCTAACTATTTGGCTGAAAGCTCAAACGAAGACACCCTTGCTGCAATACTTCCTATCGACCGTATCGACCTTATTTGCGGGTTCTTTGGTAGCCAACTATTCTAACTTCTCTAACATCAAAGGGTAGTACTCTACGGCGACCTAACTCTTAACTCTTCAATGAGTAAGATTTTCGATGGTATCCATATTCCTATAATGGTAGCTAAAACTGATACTTTCGAAACGGCTAACATTATCGAGTACTCAAGCACACATTTACCCCGAAAATACTGAAAAGGTAAAAGTAGCTGCTTCAGTTATTTGACGAAATGCTTAGATGCTGACAAACTAAACAGCAGCATTGCTTCTTTCAAATCGAAACTATCACCCTCGTGTGTTCCAATATAATATGGTGCAAAAAGCACGTGCCGGACAAAAACGCATCGATGCTCCTGAGGTACTGACGACCGCATTCTTGCAGCAGCTTCTCAATTGGCAGAAGACAGAATTGGTTTACCTCACTATCTCTGGGCGAACCTGAAGCTATCAAAACCCGTGCTAAGAACATTTTGGGCGGAAATGGAACGAAGAACGCATAAACATCATCAATCCTGCTGAAAGTGATAAATACGAAGCCTACGCTGAAAAACTATACGAATTGCGCAAAAGCAAAGGTCTTGAACTTTCACAAGCTAAAGACCTAATGCTCGATGCCTCTTACTTCGGTACAATGATGGTATTCTTTAGGCGATGCTGATGGTATGGTATCAGGAGCCGTAAACACTACAGCCCACACTATCCGTCCGTCATTGCAATTCGTAAAAACAAAACCGGGTAAACACAGTTTCATCAGTATTCTTTATGCCATTACACGACCGTGTATTAGTATCACGCGACTGTGCGGTAGTGCCTAACCCTACTGCTGAGCAATTGGCTGATATCGCTATCGTTCTGCCGATTCTGCTATCGCTTTCGGTATCGAGCCTAAGGGTAGCCCTTTACTTTCTTATTCTTCTGGTAACTCTGGTAGTGGTGCCGATGTAGATAAGGTACGCGAGGCTACAGCTCTGTAAAAGAACGCCGCCCTGACCTACTTGCTAGAAGCGACCTATACAGTATGACGCTGCTGTAGATCCCTAAAAGTTGGTAAAACCAAAAATGCCTAATTCACTCTATGTAGGACAAGCCAACGTACTTATTTTCCCCAGACCTCACTCACTGGTAACAACACCCTATAAAAGCTGTACAGCGCGAAACTGGCGGTTTAGCTATAGGCCCTATGCTACAAGGATTGAAGAAACCTGTAAACGACCTAAGTCGCGGGGCTCTCATCCTGATATTTACAACACTGTACTTATCACAGCTATACAATCTGAATTTTTAATATTTAGTTATTAGTCTTTAGTCGTTAGAACAGAGCACTTGCCAACGACTAAAGACTAACAACTAAAGACTAACGAAACACTAAGAACTAAAATGGAAATATTAATCATTAATTCAGGGGAGTTCATCTCTCAAATATCAACTAATTGATTCTAAAACAGGAGAATCAAAAAGCTAGAGGTATCGTGAGACCGTATTAATATAGACGGTAGCTATGTGAAATATGTAGCTGTGAAAAACGGCAAAGAGGTAGAAGTAAAAAGAGCAACCCTATCCCTACTCACGAGGTAGGGTATGAACTTAGTTGCAGACTTTCTTACTGACCCGAAGTAGGCGTTATCCAAAACCCTAGCGACATCAAGGGGTAGGACACCGTGCAGTACACGGAGTGAGAAGTTTAGTACTAACCTACTGTAATTACCGATGAGGTAGTAGCCGAAATCAAACGCCTTATTCCTCTATCACCTTTGCACAACCCTGGTCACTTAGAAGGCATACGTGTAGCTCAAAAACTTTTTGACAAAGCTACCCACGTAGCAGTGTTTGATACCGCTTTCCACCAAACAATGCCAGCTAAAGCATTCCGCTATGCTATTCCTAACGAGTACTACGAAAAATACGGATTGCGTGCTTACGGATTCCACGGTACCAGCCATAAATATGTAGATGCTCAAGCGCGTAAATACCTCAATAATCCGCACATCAAAAACATCACCATTCACTTAGGAAATGGAGCAAGTATGGCGGCTGTAAATGAGGAAGGTAAATGCGTAGATACTTCTATGGGGCTTACCCTCTCGACGGACTTATTATGGGTACATCGTACCGGACAAATAGACGCCTCTGTAGCGTTCTTCTTAGGGCAAGAGTTAGATATGAACTATGAGGTAAAAACATTATTTAACAAGAAGAGTGGTATGCTTGGACTTACAGGTCATTCTGACGCTCGCGATGTAGCTGCACTATACCACAAAGGCGATGCTAATGCTGCCCTTTGCTACGAGATGTATGGCTACCGTATTCAGAAATTTATAGGGGCTTACACCGCTGCTCTTAATGGGTTAGACAGCATTGTATTTACTGCAGGTTTAGGTGAAAACGATGCGCTTACTCGTTCATTTGCTTGTAAGCACTTAGATTTCTTTGGTATCAAACTCGATGAAAAGAAAAACGAAGAGCTCAATCACCTACCAAACCAGTAGAGATACAAGCAGCTGACAGTCGTGTAAAGATTCTCATTATCCCTACTAATGAAGAATTGCAAATCGTAAATGAGATAGTAAATTTGGTTAAATAACAAATTATTAGACTATACACTTTGCCAAAGGAACGAGTCGCATAGGCAATTCGTATCTTTGGCAAAGCTTTTTAAAATAACTCTCTGTAATGAAAAACTTATATAATGAAGTCGATAAAAACGAAATACTACATCGTTTAGAAAATTTAAAAGTAGATGCTGAGCGTCAATGGGGAAAAATGAACATTGTACAGATGTTAGCTCATTTGAACGCCTCTATAGAAACACCCTTAGGGTAAGAACTTTCCGAAGAGAATGTTCATTGGTAGAATCATAGGAAAATTGATGAAGAAAAAGTTTCTAAACGACCAACCAATGGCAAAAATGCTCCAACCGATAAAATGTATGTCGTTACCAATATTTCTATTGATGATTTTGACAAGGAAAAGCAAAAACTAAAGAGCTCATCACCCTTTTCTACAACAACGGAAAAGAAAAATGTAGCACTCACCCACATTCTTTTTTGGGAAACTCTTCCTGACGAATGGGGTATTCTTCAATGGAAACACTTCGACCAATCACTTGAGACAGTTTGGAGTATAAAATCAATTATATAGAAATTCAAATTATACCAAAATATGTTTTTATACTAATGAAAAATATATAACATAAGGTAGAAAATAGGAATTGGTTTTTGAGGAAGAAGTTATAGCAATACTTTTTTCCATCGAATGTATTTTGTAATTCAAAAATAATATTTAATTTTGCACGCGGATAGTAACATACTATCGCTGAACTATAAAAATAATTTAATTGCTAAAACCTTAGTTGTCTAAAATGAACATCTTATTTTTAAGTTATTTTTCACTCTGCACGTACTCATTCCTTGCAAAAGTAAGTTCAAGGCTAAAAGCCTTTTCACCTCTCCGTATTTGAACCAGATTGATTATTTGTTTCTTTTAAATTTAATAACTAACAATTAACAAGTATACTGAGTTCAAAATGAAAAATAAATATATTGACCTAATTGACCAAACCTATTACTTCCCACAAGATGAATTTTACCTTAGATGGCGATGAACTTCGCTTTCATAATATCGACCTAATGGAGTTAGTACGCCAATATGGTGCCCCTCTGAAATTTATGTACTTACCAAAGATTTCAGAGAACATACAGCGTGCTAAAAAGTGGTTCGAAAAAGCCATCAAAAACATAAATACAAAGGTGAGTATAACTATTGCTATTGCACCAAAAGTTCACATTTCAAACACGTGATGGTAGAGGCGCTAAAGAATGATATTCATATGGAAACCTCTTCAGCCTTCGATATCAATATCATCAATAACCTTATCAGCGAAGGACTCATCAATAAAGAAAGTCATATACTCTGCAATGGTTTCAAACGCGATGCCTACATTGATGGTATTGCAGACCTTATCAATCGCGGGTATCACAACTGTATCCCAATTATTGATAATTACGAAGAAATCAATCTGTTTGAAGAGAAAATAAAAGACAAATACAGCATCGGTATTCGTATTGCTTTCAGAAGAAGACCCTCGTTCTGAGTTTTTATACCAGCCGTTTGGGTATTGGCTATAAAAATATACTTCCTTTCTACAATCGCGAAATTAAAGACAATCCCTAAAGTGCGCCTAAAAATGCTGCACTTCTTTATCAATACAGGTATCAAAGACAATGCCTATTATTGGAATGAGTTGCTGAAGTGTCTGCGCGTATATATACAGCTTAAAAAGTTGCTCCAGAACTTGATAGCCTCAATATTGGCGGAGGGTTCCCTCATCAAAAGTTCATTAGCTTTTTGAGTATGATTACGCCCTATATGGTAGATGAAATTATTCGCCAAATAAAAATTACTTGTGACCAAGAGAAAGTACCAGTACCTAATATCTTTACTGAATTCGGAAGTTTCACAGTAGGTGAGGCTGGAGGAGCTATCTATGAGATTATGTACCAAAAAGCAACAGAATGACCGCGAAAAATGGGATATGATTAACTCATCTTTCATCACTACCCTACCCTGACTCTTGGGCTATAAACAAGCGCTTTGTGTTGCTGCTCTATCAACCGTTGGAATGATGAATACGAACGTGTATTATTAGGTGGTCTTACCTGCGATGGCGATGACTATTACAACAGCGAACAGAATATGAACGCCATCTACCTACCTAAGTATAACAAAAAAACAAGCCATTATACATTGGTTTCTTCAATACCGGAGCTTATCAAGATAGTATAGGTGGGGTTGGCGGATCTACAACACTGCCTCATACCGCAGCCTAAAAATAGTGCTTATCGATAAAGATAAAGACGGTAAAATTACCTCTCGCCTCTTTATGGAGCAACAAAAAGCTGAGGATATGCTGAAGATATTGGGCTACTAATGAAGTATATAGCATTATTCCTTTTATCAATAGAGGGTGCTACAAGCACAAGATACAGATACAGCGAAGAGTCGCCATTACCAAATGTGGTTAAAGCCTTCGCTGAGTATCAATTACCTTTCGGTAGATGTAGAAGATAGTCCTCGTAATGAGATTTTTGGGCAACAAATCGGTGTTGCCCAACTATCCCCTAACAGCTGGTATAGGCTTAGGCATTTATAACACCCTATATAAGCATTGATTACGCTAAAAGTATAATGCCTCTACGCAATGAGCATACTTATGGCAAAACCCAGTATTTTCGACTTTCAGCTTCACTCTTTCTTCAGTGAAAAGTATCTCTTAGACCTCTATTACCAAAGTTATAAAGGTTTTTACTATCGACATAAGGGAAAGTACAGCTATTAGAGGATACCCGCATACAACAAGTTGGGGCTGAAATGCTATACTTTACAAATTGGAAAGAAAAATCATTGAAGAATATATTTGCTTCTGATGGCAGTTTGCTTACTCCATCTTTTAGTTGGTATTTAGGCGGAGGAGCTTACTACCATAAGGTGATAATGCCACTCATTACCCCCTGAGAAAAACGATACTTTCAGACATATCAAGCTGGTATAAGTGGAGGGCAGTAAGTACAATTGAATTGTATCCTCACCTTACCCTAAGAATGCTAATGGGCTTAGGCTTTTACCTCGGTGGAGATGCTGATCGTTTAAGCCAAATGAAAGGTAAATAATTATTTTAACCACCGTGTAGATGGAGGTATAAGCTATAGCAGAGCACGCTGGACAGCAGACTTTTCTATACTGCATAATAATAAACGTCTCTTCTTCAAAGATAACGAATTATTAGGTATCAATACAAGTACTTTCAAAAATAAGTTATATAAGGCAATTCGGTATCAAATCAGGATATAACAATAAAGTAACAAGACTTTTGGGTATGTAACCCATTATTATAATTTTCTAATGGCATCTTTTATGGCTTGGTCATAAAGGATGTTTTTCTTTGATAGGTATCTCTATAGTTTTTTCAGCTCTTGCAATACTTGTTCTTTCTGCTCTTTGGTAGTTGTTTTTCGGTGTAGTTTTACCTTTCTAAACTCCGCTATTGCTTTTGTGATAAGCTAATTCATAATCAGGCACATAGCCATCAGTAGCATACTCATCTACTAAAGCTATTACTTTGTCAAATTTGAGCTTAGAAAGAGCTATTTTAATATCTTGCAACTGACTTTACCTACTAACTGACTGCGTATCTCATTAAAGGTAGCTTCTGTTGCTGGATAATTTAGCAGTTCCTTTTTGCTGTTGTTGTACTGTTTTTATTCCTTTAGGATTTTGGGCTACCTTCAGATAATCATCTATCATAGTGCGGAGTTCTACCAGTCGGTTAAAGCTAAAGTGCGCTATATCCGTTTGATAGTCGTAGGTTACTAAAGCGTAATGTGCCTGAAGCATCAGGTAAAAAGCCATCTAAATTTTGTCTGTAATTCTCATTTTGCAATAGGTCTATTACCTTTTGATAGTTTCCCTTTTTATGCTCTGCTGCTGCAGCTAAGTACTTGTCATCTATATGCTGAGCATTAGCAAACAGCGAGAGTAGTAGAGTGCTAAAGAATAGGAGCTTTTTTCATTTTTCAATCGTTATAAATATCATACATTCTTTCTTTATAAAGGCGATAATAATCATATGCCTCTTTCAGCTTTTGCAAGTTATTTTCTTGGGTTTGTTTTACAGTAGTCGATACTTCAAACTCTGTATATTTAAGTTCTGATACTTCTTCTTGTAGCTTGTCGTACTCTTCTGTATTAAATTCTGACGAAGGTTTTTTTCTATAAAAGTATCAATCTTTGTTGGCAATGTCTGAGTAAAATAATGGTACCATTGTATCTTGCGTTTCACTTCTACTATTTTATTCTTATCCGCCTTTAGAGTAGTAAGATGAGCGAGTATTTTCTGTATATCGTCTTCAGGCAAAGGGTCTTGTAGCAAGAGGTCTTGTACTTTTAGCAAATGAAAGCTCTGTATAAGTATCATTTAGCTGATTAAGATAGGTATCCTTAAGGTCTTCAGTGATGTCTTGTTGCTGATAATAGCCTATTATTTCGGTACGTAGGTTATTGTACTGTTGTGGAGTAATACTATGTACTTCCAAGCGCTTTTATCTGGTTTTTAATAGTTTGAGCTACCTCCTCACCAGCCGTTACAGTTGTTTGCTCAGGAGTACTGCTAAAGTCAGTACCCGAAAGCCACGTATAGAGTGCTATCACAGCGGCTATGCCCTAAAGCACTAAGCATAAAATATAGAGTGCGTTTGTTATCTGTCATAGCTGTATTATTTTTTTCTTTTTTTAGTAAGAGCTTGAGTAGGCGTAGCTACCGCTGCAGTAGTAGCAGAGGTAGTAACTGTAGTAGTAGCTGCAACTTGTGCCGCTTGCTGCCTGCGGCTCTGTATTGCAAGCGTACATTCTCTAATCGACTATTAACTCTGCTATCTGTTTATCTTTCTGACTAAGAAGGTCTTTTGCCTCGTTATCTACGTAATAATAACCAGCTACAAAACCCGATAAGCAAGCCTCAAGAAAGTGGCTATAAGTAGGTATATTTTCTTCTTGTTCATTGTCTTATTATTTAGTAGGCAAGCTAAAGAGCTTTTGGTTTTCTTTTTCTAAAAGGGCATTAGTATCGTCTAACTGTTGTTGCTTTTGCTGTAGTTCTTCTTTATAAGTATAATTTCGGAAAGCATACCCTCCTACTCCACCTATGATAAGAGCTAATATTGCAAAAAGCAATAGGTCTTCCCAAATTGTTTTTATCAGAAGCAACAGAACTATTACCCTTGCTGTGGCAACTGAATTAGTAAGGTATCTTCATATAGGGTTACAGCCTTGCGCTCTGCAGCTTTTTCCGCGTATCGAATAAGATAGGGTATCTGTCTGCAGTGCACATACCTCAGCTTTTTACCTATAGGTATTTCTACCTCATTCACCCAAAATTTAGCTAAATAATCATCAGGATTTTTTACTACCAATTTTCTAGTGCGCAACTCGCTAAGAGTATCAGCTACTTCTATACGCTCTGTTTCTACCCTTTAGCTTTATAGTAATGTATCTTCTTGAAAACCGTAAATATAAAAATCTGTTTTAGGTTTTACAGGCTGATTGCGTACCTCTACACTCTCTATACATCTCTCGTTATCAACTATATGCAGTGCTTTAGTACTGAGGTGCGTTACCTCATTGGGTAGCAGCTGTCGCTCATTGTTAGGAAATTGATAATATACCCTAGCATCATTAGGTAGCAATAACAACTTAGTAGTAGCGGGCACTGCTACCTCATTCACCCAAAGTGACTTCAGATAATGGCGAGTATCTTCTATCTGCAATCGGCGTGTATTGATATTTTTCTACTGGCTGTAAAATGAAACTGACCCTAAATGCGGACTGTTGATAGCTTCTGTAAAGAGATATAACTTCTATAAAGGCATTTCTATCATCTTCAAAAAGACTTTCTAAACTATCAGGAGTCGCTACTGTATAGTAATCTCCTTTCTTAATACTAGTTTCATCTATCGTATAGGGGGCGCTCTTTTATAGCACGTGCCTCTATTTGTGTGAGCAGGTCAGAGTATTCTTGTTGGGCTACCCCTGCTTGTATAGTTGCCTCATAGCGTTTAGCTATTGTAATGAGGCATTCTCGCACATTAGTAAGCTGATAACGAGGCGATAAAAAAGGCGTATAGCGTAAAAACCAGCACGTTTCTCGCGGTCTCAAAAACTTTTTAATAAACGAATAGGCTACCCATTGCTCATTCTTAGCCAATGAAAAGAAAAAGAGCGTCAGTAAGCTGCATAGCCATATTGCGCTCATCGGTTAAGAAAAGCTTAGTATCGAGTTTCGCTATAGCGGGCGAAGTGGTGTATTCGGTATTAAGTCCGCTAAAAGTGCGCTGTATCAAAAGATGTACTTTCATAGTGTTTTTAAGGGTTTAGTAATTATCCGAACAGCCCACCAAAAATACCTTTCCCTCCTCCCTACGATAAAGCTATCCGAAAGGACTTGTTCTACTATATTTCTAGAATATTCTTGGTTGTATTCTTTTAAGATTTTATCATAACACACTTCTCCCTATAGAAAAAGGAAATACTTTTATTTTGAACTTATTACCGCTGTTTTCTTTAGCGTCAATACAGTTGTTAAGTAAGTTTCTAAACTCTTCTCTTACAAACTCGTCAGCTAAGTCCAAATCAGTTTTCGAATTCTGGCCGTAGGATTTCTTTATCACATCAAACTTATTAACAACTATGTAGATAGCATCTGTTTTATCCAATATCTTATAGGTTTTTAAACATATTGAGGATACTTACATAGATATCGCTTTGGCTGTACATATTAGCGTAATCTGCCTCCAATCGTTGTTGGTGTTCTAAGGCGTCTAATACGAATATAAGAATTTTACGATTACTGTTCTTCACATAGTTCACAAATCCTCTTACTTCTTCGTTTTCTAATCCTCCATCAAATATCTTAGCATAGTTCTCTCCTGGTACTTCTACTATATTCAGTGGGTGAGCTTTTTTCTTATCATCTTTTAATGATATAGCTATATGTTATAAGTACCTGAACCGGTAGGCTTGGGTAGCACACCTTTCTCTAAATAGAAGTGATTTGACAGAATATTTCGCCTTCTATATTATAAGAATCGGGTATGCTAATACCCATTTTCTTAGTGTAATAAAGCAGTCCTGAGAGCATCACCGATTTGCCCGAAGCAGGAATACCTACAAAAAGACATCTGTACGCCCTTTATCCATTGGGGGCAAGTCTTCTACGTTATAAAATTTAGTAATATTCTGATTTTTGATAGTGCTTAAAAGAAGTGACTATCCGTTTGGGCACACCTGCCGCTTCTAAATCGTCATAGGTATAAAGCCGCTGATTTATTCTATCTATAATATCTTGTATCCCTACTTGTTGGGCAAGTACCTTCTGTATTTCAATAGATTTATCTGCAGTAGTTCTCTGATAAGTAGGAGCTACCGGAGGTGCTGCTATTAGGGGCAGAAGGCGGAGGAATAACAGGAGTACCAAAAATAGAAGCATTAGGGTCTGTATCCCAAATAGAGCCTTTTAGATTCTGTATCCCAAAATAGATTTTTGGGGCTCAGCATCGAAAAATAGAACTCTGCGTTTGTGGGCAGGTTCTTTCAGCAGGGAGCGCGATCCCTTCACGCTGGGCTTTGCGCCCTTTAGCTCTTCTACTTTTTGATATTTCAAGATGATAATTGGCAAACTCTTCAATGGTAATATCGCCTTGCTGCACAAACTGGTCTAGTTTATCTATAGTAAAAGCAGACGGATTACAACATTCTTTGAAGTATCTGCATCTTTTTATTCTGTTCATAGTATTTACGTGTTTTAATATTCTATTACTTTTTACCTGAGGTAGTATCAGTATCGTCTCTGTATACCCTTACTTTTGTACAAGAAAAACGGAATAAGGATAAATAAGTGAATTACCACTACTGCAAGGGCAGGCAGTAGCCAGTTAGGGAGGGTATTGCTTGTTGAGCTCTGTAGAAACTATCAAGCGGCAACTGCATTTTATTTATAGATACTGGCTCAGGACTTTTGTTTATAGGCAATTCTGATAGCTTTTTATTGAGTAACTCATAGCTATCAATTACAAACGTATTCAGGTTCTTATACTCAGTAGCTACTCTTAGCCTATTCCACTGCTGAAAGCGGCGTTGATAGTCGTTAGCCCTCATTCACTCGTTTGTCTATCTCTTGTTGATTATCTTGTATTTTTACTCTGACGGCTATCAAGCGCGAAGCTACCAAATCATCTACATCTATATTCTGAGGGTAGCCAACACCTGCGCATCTATGCTATAAAGGGGCTGTCATCAGCTGGTTTTTCAGTGTAGGGACTCTTGCTCTTTACATAAGCGCGCAATTTATTGGTAAGCTGACTCTCAAAGTTCTGCATATCAGTCTTAGCACGATTGAGCATATATATCAGAAAAAGGTGTTAATTTTTGTTTTATCTTTTTCGTTTACCCTCTACTTGTACCTTGTCTTTAGCATTAGTTTTCTATGTTAATTAGGTGAGTTAGCGGCACAAAGCTAAAAGATAGCTAATACTACAAATAACACCAATAGTATAGTAGCGGGCGACTTATATCGCTGGGTCACCATCTTCTGTTTGCTCTTCTTCAGTAGTTGAATGATGGCGTAATACAGCACTACTACTAATGCACTAATAGCTATACTTTATCGGAAAATTACCTGAGGTAAAAATATAGCAAACCCAAAGAAATTGCAATAAAAAGAATCACCAGAAAGATGAGAGATACTACATCTACAAAGGTAAAAGTTGTCTTGTTTAAACTCTGTCATAATATTAAAAGGTTTTTGTTGTACAATACAGCCAATTGCTGTTGGTAAATAGTGTTTTTCTTCAGTTCTGCTATTATCTGACTACTGCTGAACTGAGGGTATTTGCTCTTTAGGGCTACCACAAAAAGCCGTTACTATAGGGGCTGCAAAACTCGTGCCTTGTGTTATTTTCTGTTTGATTGCCTGTGCTGGCTACCTTTATATTTTCCCCTTGTGCGTAAAGGGTAGTCAAAAGTACCGTAGTTAGAGAATTTTGATTTGCGATTATGCTCATCTACGGCCCCCACTTTTATAGTATTTTCAGCACGCTGCAGAGGGTCAAAGCCTGTCAGCATATTGTCATTGCCAGCAGCAAGTACTATTATAGTTTTGTTTTTTTCTCTGAATAGGCAAAGAGCTCCTTCCAGAAAGTCTCTTCATCTGGCCCCATTCTTAATAAATTCCTGCTGATAAGGCTCTGGTAGGTAGTCTAATCCTTGCAGTTAGCTCCCTAACGATATGTTCACCACATCTGCTTGATTTTTTTATAGCGTAGAGTACCGCTTTTATTATGTAGGTAGAACTCATCATACCGTTAGCATCAGCTACTTTTATAGGGATAAGCTGTGCCGAGGGCACGATACCCCTGTATATCAGCGTATTTATTGCCCTAATATTATAGAAGCTACCGCTGTGCCGTGATTGATTGGCAAAGGACTACATCGGTACTATTGTCAGTCGCATTATAAGGCTTGAGGTATCTACCTGCTAACGAGGGTGTTGCAGGTCAAAACCATTGTCTATAACGGCTACTTTTTATATGCGAAGTGCTGAGCTGTCGCAAAGGGTATAAGTTCTCTACTTGCAGATAACGATTGCTCTCTGTTGCTTGTTTGTCAAAAAGAGCTTCGTCCCATACCAATAGGTCGTAGGCAGGCATCTCAGTTTTTACTTTCTGTTTAAAAAGCGGCTCTATCAGCATCAGCTACTTTTTAACTGCATATAGTTGATAGTGCTATCTACGTAATTGATGCGATATTGGGTAGTATCAAACTTCTGGGTAAATTCCTGTACAAAGCGTTTTTGCTTGATAAACAGTATCTTTAATAGCGAGATTTAGCAGGTCTGATACTATCTTTCGCCCTGCTGATAGTATCAATTATTATCTTATCGCGGTCTATAGGGTTTAACCCCTATAGTAGTTGCTGGGCAATGCTGATGGCTGACTTACACTCCCTGTAGGAGGTGTAAAATAAGGTCTGCCCGCTCTCTCCCACTGATAACGCAAGAGTACTAAGAACCAAAAAAAGGATACTCAGCAATAAAGCGAGAAATAGTATTAAATAATATTTAAAAGGATATTTATTCATCGGACTATTATATTTTTTTCAGTTATTCAGGACAACTAAGTTGATATTCCCATTCTGTACGAGTATCAGGTCCATATACTTCTACTTTGCATTCTTGCGGCTTGCCTTTTTCAGCTTTTGTAGTAAAAGCTCAACCTACCTTCACCACTTACCGTATCAGCAGTACTTGCTACTACGTTACCATCGTAGTAAATGGTCAGCCTATCGGGCACGGTATACATTTCATAAGCTACGTATACTGTACCGGGCTTACTGCCAAGCAGGTGGGTAGTGGTAGTCAGTCCATAACCACCCGACTCTACTGCCGCATCACAATTAACTACAGCTGGCGGAGCGGTACTACCATCAGTAGGAGGGTAGGATTATCAGGTGTGTTAGGCTGTTGATAGTATGATGGAGGATAATTAACCTCACATTTAGGATGCCACAAAAGGGCATAAATAAGCACCCCTAAGAGCAGGGAAAAAGCAGGTAGTATAACCACCAATGACGGTAAAAACTTATCTTTCATAATCTGTTAATACATTAGTGATTTGATAAAAAAAGTAAGAGCTATCAGCACTAATAATAAAACGAGTAGCCAACTCCGATGTCTGCAAACTCTTTTAGAAACTCTAAAAACGACCTCTTTTAGGTTGTTCTACCACGGGCTCTGGCTCATAATCAATTACTTTCTCTTCTTCTACTGGCTGAGGAGTTTCTTCAGGTGCTATAGGGAGCTCTTCAGGTGTTGGGGTTTCTTCTATTACCAAAGGTTCTTCTACAGGCTGCACCTCAGGTATTTCTTCCTTCTCTTCAGCTATAATAGGGCGTTGTATTTGGTCATTGTTAAACGCCCACCCCCATACAATACAGATTTGTTGCCCATTGCTGAATATTTTATTGTCTTTCTCACTAAACACTTTTTCCAATAAGCCAGCCCAATTCTTATTATTAGGGTCAGGACTCTGAGCAAGACTCTGTATGTGCTTTTGCAATTCATCTTTGAAAAGCAAAAATACTGGCGTTGTGCCCTGTAGGTCAGTAGTTTCGCGCAGCTGGTCAAAAAGGCGAATACCAATCTACCTCATAATTATGTAGGATAGGCTTTAGCCAATATATTTCTATACGCAGTGGCAATGCGTGTGCGTATAAAGTTATTAACCAATTCATAAGTATTGAATAGGTGCTTATTATCGTGCGAAATAGGCACGAATGAATCTGTAGAAAGAGTATAAAACCTGTGCATTATAGCGTCATATTAGGGTTGATAGGCAATATATTGCGAGAGCAACAACTTCAGCGCATTGTTCTCTGCTTCGTCGTAATCTACAAAACCGCTATTGATAAGCAAAGAGATGCGCAATAACTCTATCCAGCGGTTGTATTTCTCCAAAGCTATCGTATTTACATCCATTTTAGTATTGTCAAAAAGAGCTGCAATAGTAGCATCATCGGTGCTATTAGTGCGCATAAAGTAAGAGTGCGGATTATTCTTTATCATAGCGAGTTCTCTTATCTCTCTTACTTCGTTATCAGTGATAAACTGCATATCAAAATTATAGACAATATCGTTAATCAGCAGGGCAAAGGTCTCAGCCATAAACACTTCTTCTCCTTGTATACCCTTTTATTTCCGATACTATATTGTCAAAAATCTTCACTAACTTTTCTGCTATACCGCGCTTTTTGATAATGGTTTTATAGTGCTCTGTTATTGCATCTATATTACTCTTAGTGATGTGGTACTGCACAAAAATCAGTATAAGGGTTTTCACTGATTTTTGTCTGCCAAGTATCAAGCATCAACTGGGTGTAATACACTGCCTTCGACTGACTTCTTAATTGGCTTAAAAAGGTCGCTTAGCTGAATGTCAAAAGCTGCCAATTGCTGTGCTACCTCTTCCTTGCTGGTCAGCCACATTTGTCGTTTCAGTATCTCCACTACCTCCTCTTCTGTAGTTGCTTGTTCCAATTCTGGGTACTGAGTATAGAGTATAGAGGCATTACTAAGGGCGTTATGTATTTGCTCTTCCACATCTATAATAAGGTGTTCATTCAGTAGGTTATACACCTCTATAGGGGTTACACTCAGTTGCTCTATAAACTTATTAAACAGCGAAAAATCTTGCCTTTATCGAGGCGTTAAACTGAAACTGTAGTTGCTAACCAACTGCATATTCTTAGTTCGCATAGCCTGTATATCATCTGTGTCAAGTAGGACGAAAGCTCTGTTTGCAAATCTCTAAGTGTCTGGTTGAGCAGTGTGATATAATGATTTATCTTTATAAGGTTATTCGATACCTTTTGCAGATTATTAATAATGCGTTCCGAACCGTCTTGGTTCACTTTAGCCGCTGCATCCCAAGCGGCTTGTGGGTCTTCAAAGTGTCGCTGTACAAAGTCAAATTCAGTAAACGAGCGTTTCAGCGCATTCATAAAAATCCACCCTATCAGCCCGTAGCGCTGTCTCTTCTTTGTAAGTCTCAAATCCTTCAAAAGTATGTTTTGAGTAGTTGAAAATCACGCAAAAGATACATATTGCTAAAAGTAAGGCGAACCTACCGACCAATGGGTATGCCAATCTCTTGATTTAGTAACGATTTCTCCCTCAAAAATAGCATTAAAACGAGCTATCCATTTGTGGTTCAGTGCCGTATAGTCTGTTAGGTAGTTATTATCTGCCCCATCTTTTATAATATAGCTGTTCGTTAAAAAGGTGTAGATAACAAAACAGTGGAGGAATAGCAGCATTAGCTAAGGTAAGAGTGCGCTTTCTTGGGTATCTCCTATATTTTTGGCTATCCAATTGAACAAAAAGGTATGACAACTCATTGATTTCTAACTGTTTGTCATTATTGCAAAATAGTAAATTATTAATACTGTAGTCATCAGAATAACGGTTGAACAGATAAGACACCTCACCGCGTATGAGCATCTGCTTTTGGTTATCTTCATTGGCTATCCCTGCTTCTTCTATCGCCAAACGAGTACGTGCCCCTGGGAAGTCCAACAGGTCTGAGTTTTTCAAAAAAAGGTTTAGCGTGCACTAACTCTGGTGGTATAGAGAAGATAAGCTCCATTATCAACACCGAAAGGTAATTAATATCTATAGTTACCTCTCTACCCTGTAGCTGTTTTAATAACCGTATCGCGTTGCACTTTTCCTAACTGTTTGATGCGTTCTACATCCAGTATGGCACCTTCTTCGCGCAACACGGTGTCAAAACGCAAGTATGCTTCAGTAGCGTAGTCAAGGCTGTGCAGCTTCTGCATCAGCTGGTTAAATATAGCGGTCAGATACTGATTCTTATTCCACAGCACTTCAAAGATAGCACTCCACTGAGTATAGTCAAACTGCGAAATAATTTTAGCTATACGCTGAAAAAGCGTGTTTCTACCAGCCCTTCAAATAGTATAGTGTGTTTAGAGAGGTGGTTGTCAAAATAATCCTTTATTTCTAATATGTCAAACTCGCTAAGATACTCTTGCTTAGGCGTTTCTGTCTGTAGTTCATAACGTTTGATATGTGCCTCAAGGTCGCGTTTAGAGATAAACGAACTTATCTTTTTCAAGTCTAAGAAGAAGGCATCGAGTATCAGAATTAGTATATCTTTAGCGTTGAGTAAGCGTACTTTTAGCGGAAAGTCAGGATATTTAGTCTCCTGCTGAATAGTAAAGCGTGTTACTAATCCGGTACTCTCTTTTCCTCCTGCTGGGTTGATACGTTGCAAAAAATCATATGCCTCTGCCCCATTTCTAATCTCAAAAGGTGTTTTAGCGGTGCTGAGTAGGTTTTTATAAGGTACGACTTTCCCACCTGGCTGGCTCCAAAGAGTGCCATTACGGGTTTAGCGTCTATGTTTTGCAATATCTTATTAAAGGTGTTAGCTGCCGATTTTAGGTGCAGTAGTACCTCATTGCGTTGCTCGTACTTCAAATTCTTTTCTGCCCACGCTACTGTTTGGGTTACTAATGCTTTCTTATCAGCGATAAAACGCTTTAGGGTATCTATATCTTGCTGACTATAATTTGTTTTCATAGTTATTTTGCATTAAGTATAAATTGCACTTATCTAACCAATAGCCTTTTTTCGTCTTTCAAGGTTTGGTAGTGCATTACAAAGTATTTATGGGGCTTCTCATTGCCTTTGTGCGTCTTCACCGACTCTATCCCTAATCGTCTCTTTGCTCTCATCATAATCGCGTACTAACGACATTCGTAGGGGCAGATGCTGCCGTATAGCGTTCTTCTCTACCTCTATCTGGCGGAGTATATAGTCTTCAGTCTGCGTAGGATACTTACGGCGCACATAGGCTCCACTTCTGCCTCATTAATACGTATGCTGTACAAATCGGCATAAGGGTAGTTTTTTTCGCAAGGAATTTAGAATAGCCAAAGTGGAAAGGCAAACTGCTAACCATCAGTTCGTTTTCGTTCTTCTTAGGCGATAGTATCATCTCTTTCTCATTATTCTTAAGGCATACTATATAGTCCGCAGTCGATATAAGCTGCTGGGTGATATGAGTAGTATCTATCTTTAAGTCTTTTTATTTTTGAAGAGCTTACCCGCCATTAGGGCTACAATAGCCCCCACACTTACTACGGTTTTTAGGGTCATTTATAAAAGCCATTGCCATCAGCAAACGGATACCATCTGCCCACCCAATAATTATTGAGGTTTATCAGGTTGCGCGCCGAAAAGGGTAGAGATATTTCTAAAAGAGGGCTTCAAAACTGAGCAATGAAGCTGGTTTACCCGATAATACCACAAAATCACACTGATATTGGTTAAATACCACACATATTTGCCGTATAAGGCTGTCAAATACTGAAGCTACTATTGTATTTACCTTATCAGCACTTATTTTTCCAACGTAAGTCAAGCATGCTAAAGTCGAAATGCTTCTCAAAATAGTTCAAAAGTTCTGTATTCTGAAACTTTCCGCCCTATAATCTCCTCAAAAGTTTTTATACTGAGGTTTTCATCTACCCGATTAGCGTTTTTAAGATACTCCAGGCGATAGGGATAGCTACTTGTTGTACAAAGGCTTGGCGTATCACCCTCCCTTTATAGCTGATGTTATTAGCATCTTCGCCAAAGAAGTTGTTCAATCGCTCTGACATATTGCCGATGCCTTTGTTCCTGCCGTAGTTTTCTATCACACCTGTACAATCTTCATCTGCAGGATTATTTCACTTCACCCTCTATAATAATTTTTGTATAAGGTCTTTCAGTAGGTCGTCTCCCTGCAAATTTAAAAACTATCCCAAAACAGAGGCGTAGGGGTCAGCAGGTCTGCATCTCTGCCATTTTTCGCTGAGTTGATACTGGTTGATAAAGTATATCTGTAGTACCTGCTCCTATATCTACCGAAGCTACTTTTTAGCGTATTTTTCCCTTTGAACAAATAATTCTCTATCACATAGTTATTACCTTTGAGCTTCTTCACTATAAGGCTATAGAGAAAACGAGCTGACAACAAGTAGCCCTCGTCATAACTCCAATCAGTACGAGTATCTAACTGCGATAGTTTTTACTTATATCATTGGTTGAGGGGATAATTTCAGGCTTCTGGAAACCAAAATCCTCATAGTTCTCATCAAAGTAATAGGTAGCGTAGTTCTTCAGTAGCTCACAAGCTCTTCTGCTGCTTGTCGTAGAGCTACCTGTTCAGCTTGTATCATAGCTGTCGGACACGAGATAGTGATACGCTTCAGCGTGCGAGGCACCATCATCTGTCCGTGCTCCTCTCTAAATTCATAAGAGTTTATCTGGGCGTACGCGTGTACCAATATCTCTAAAAACACAAACTTCATCAGCGATTTGCGCGAGAAGAGTGGCTTCGACATAAAACATCTCATTGCCACGCACTAATTCACCATCAGTTTTAAGCTGATTAGTAATACCGTTTAAATATACTTTCTTAATATTGCGGTAGTCTTTAGGGATTGAACTCCCATTCGCGTTCAGCAGGGGCATCATCCCAAAGATAGCGCTTAGGACTCGAATTATAGGTTTTTCAGTTCATAACCCAAACTAAGGTCAGTTACCGAGCATTTATACAGTGGTCAGCCTCCCAACCTATGCGCACCAAGCTGGGTACTGTAAATTTCTTATTGTCCGAAGTATCATTAATATTGCCAAACTTCGATTCCGAAAAGATAACATTCATCGGGAAAGGTTCAGCATATTGCTTATCAGGGTTGGGTATAATCTTGTATAATAAGTTTCTTTACACTCTCAAAAATCAAAACGAATTATCGTCTTTATTCTCAAAAAGAAGCGCACAAGTAGCCGAATTACCTACATCTATCACCAAATCCACTTCTTTTTCTTTCATTCTATCGGTGAAAAGCTGTATTTCAGGCATCTGCATCAGTTATTCAACCATTTTATAAACAGCAAATACGAAGCTATATACTGTTTATAAGGTTTTTCTGCCCTCAAATCATCATTTTTGCCATAGAATACCCTCGTTCAGATAATCATTTATCCAAGGCGAAGCAAAATGAGGGTCAGCCAACACATTGGCTATATTGAGTACAGAGGGTTCTAACCCTAAAAACGTTTTTCATCTATGTTCAAAACTCAGTTGCGGACTGGTCTTATCTGCCTCATTTTGTGCCAATAAGGTATCTACTGCTATAATAATTTTTAGCAGTAGTAAAATCCTCATCACAATCTATAAAGATACGCACCCAGTCAGTAGGGTATAAAAATATCTTTTATTGATAGCGTTGTCTTTAAAATAAGGTAGCGGAATCCATTTGCGCTGAAAACTCTTAAGAGCTCTGCGCAAATTACCATCTTCATTAGCGTCTAACAGAGGCGAAAGTACCGACAAGTCAGTATTGTCTTTGATGCGTCCATTAGCTAAGAAACCTCCTTCATACAACTGTTGATAGCGGTAATAAAAACACTTCGCCCCTGTCGTATATTTGTACAGAGGGTCGAGCACGAACTCATCAGTATGATTGTTAAAAGGTTCGTGATAATATATTTTTGTCTTCAGGTTTCTTACCAAATTCTTTTATCAATCGCTGTCGAGAATTTGATGTACTGTATCCCTGAGTTAGCTATGAGTGAAATTCTTTTCATTTTGCCAATTTGCTAAATTGCTGATTAAAATATTTTCCGCTTGTATTTCTGCCAGCTGGGCGCTTCTCTATAGGCTTCACTGCAACCTATAGGTACGTATATCACCTCTATACGGTCATCGTTATAGCCAAAGTCGCCTTCTAATATGGGGGTGTTTTACCTTTAAATATAAGTACTTTTAGGACAGTTTTTACCAAAAATATATTCCCCTACAAAAGTCAATTTACTGGGGAAAAATAATAGAATGCAAAAGCACACAATTATCAAAAAGCATATCTATTAATAGTAAGAAGATCTAAGGGTAAGATTACTTCTCCTAACTGTTCACAGCTATCAAAGGCATCTCTACCTATTGTTTTTACTTGGCTAAGTTTCTCATCTACAGCCATATTCAAGAACGTAATCTGCTTGTTAAGCCACTGTTGTAGTACTGTACCGTCTGCATTCAGCACATAATCAGTATGAGGAATATAGCTTTCTGCTGTAGAAGTGGCACTCGATTGCGTAGAAAAAGGTTGTGGCTCAGTAGGTGGTATATCTGGCAGAGGAAAAGTTAGACGGAGTAGGTTGATGTGTAGTACTAAATGTCTCAGAGAGGGGCGAACGCCCTTTAGGGTCTTCACCATATTGGTTTTTGCCCCTTGTACCATCTACAAATAGTAGAAGAATAGGATTATAAACAGGCAGTATAGCTAACCATCCTGTCTGATCCATATCGTGTAGACGCTTCACACTTTGGGAGAAAAATATCAAAACTAAAAAAACATCAGTAATGGTACTTAACAAATTACCCAATACTATGAGTTCATCAAATATAATAAATAAGAAAGACCTGACGAAGTAACAAACAATAAGAGTAATAGCAAAACTTAGCTCGTCTAATGCGTCCTTCAAAATGAAATGAGGTTTGCAAACATGATACTATGTAACTAAATAGTTACTTGTTAATAGTTAATTATCAAATGTTTATGGTTTTATTTTCTCTAAGTATTCACACGCCTTAGTATTATAGTTTTTGCACGACTTCTCTACCCAATATACAGCCCTATTCACTGACCTAGCTACGCCTTTACCGGTAAAAATAGCAAAGCCCCTAATAACATCTGCGCTTCTTTATCGCCTTGTTCAGAGGCCTTTTCATACCAATAAACAGCTTTTTCGTATGATTGGTCTACGCCTTTGCCTTGAAAAATAGCAAGTACCCAAGGTCGCGTTGCGAGTCTATATCACCTTGCATAGCAGCCCTTTCAAACCACAGCACAGCCACTTCATCAGACTGCTCTACTCCTTTACCCCTAAAGTAAGCATAGCCTAATAAACCTTGTGCCTCAGCGTAATCCTGTTCTGCTGCTTTCTGCCACCACTCCACTGCTTTCACATCCGACTGAGCGACCCTTGTCCTTTGTAAAAGCAAATGCCATATTTGGTTTGCCCTTCAGCAAGCCCCTGATTAGCAGCTCTTTCAAACCATTCAGCTGCCTTTAGCATACGATTGAGTAGTACCTAAACCTTTGTAGGTGAGAAGCTCCCAATTTAGTCTGTGCTTTAGCGTTTCCCTTTTTAGCAGCACTTTCATACCAAAGTACTGCTTTAGGATAAGATTGAGGGTACATTATTTCCTTTTTCATAGCAAAATGCTAAATAAGCTTGTGCATCTATATCTCCCTTACTTGCCTTGGCTAATAGTGTTTTAATATCATCACGCTGCCCAAATGCACCTGAACAGCACAGCAAGCATAGCAGTAATGCAATCCTTTTTCATAGTATTTGTTTTAATTAAACCTCTCTTTCAAATTCTTAACAAAATGTATTCTCAATTATTATTTAGTTCTTTCAGGGGCAAAAATACAATATTTTAAATGATTTGACCAATAAAAATAAACTTTTTATGAAAGTGTTATTTTTCTTATTTGTAACCTCTTGCAACAAAACATTATTTTTTATATGAAAAGCACTAAAAATCAGTTTAAAACAATTTTTCTATTTTCTCACAAGAAAACAGTATATTTTTTTCTAAATACATCTACCCTATACAACGAATATAGGAAAGATACAGAAAGAGCGAAGGATAAGCGAAAGATTAGCGAAGAACAAATATCTAATAAATATATCAAAGGTAAAAAGATACTACCGCTTATACTAACTTAATCCTGTAATTACATCTAACAAGAAATTTTTCTTCGGATATTCCACTACATTTTTTTCTAAAAAAAGCCTTTAAAATTAATCTTCTCTGCTTTATTTAATAAGACATTAATATTTGGTCAGTTAATAAAAAGGTAGTAATTTTACCCCCTTAATAAACCATTATATCAATTTTTTTATGAAGAGATTAAGTATGACTCTTATGGCTTTTCTTGCTACTTGTCCCTATAGCAAGAGCCGATGAAGGTATGTGGTTCTTGATGTTTATCGAACGTCTGAACCAAAGGGATATGCAGAAATTGAGCTTACAACTTACTGCCCAAGAAATCTACAGCATCAATAACAATAGCTTAAAAAGATGCTATCGTGCAGTTCAATGGGGGGTGTACGGCGAGTATCATCTCCAAAGACGGATTAGTACTAACCAATCACCACTGTGGTTATGGCAATATTGCTCAGCTCTCTACTCCAGAGCACAACCACCTACGCGATGGTTTTTGGGCGCGTTCTAAAGACGAAGAGCTATCGCCTAAACAGTCGTTTTGTGCGCTTTTTTTGTACGTATGGATAATGTTACTGAACGTATGTTATCAGTAGTAAATCCTTCAATGAACGAAAAAGAACGCGAAGCAGCACTAAATAAAGAAATTGCTAAGATAGAAAAAGAGAACAGCGAAGGTGGTAAATATGTAGTATCTGTACGTCCTTTCTTCCAAGGGAATGAATACTACTATTTTTGTATATCAAGATTTTTAAAGATGTGCGCTTAGTAGGTACGCCTCCCTGAAAGCATTGGTAAGTTTGGCGGTGATACCGACAACTGGGAATGGCCTCGTCAAACAGGCGACTTCTCGCTCTTCCGCGTATATACCGACAAAGACGGCAACGCTGCTCCTTATTCTCCCTAATAACATTCCGCTAAAAGCAAAACGCTACCTAAAAAGTAAGTCTTAAAGGGGTACAAGATAAAAGATTTTTGCTATGATTATGGAGCTACCCTAGGGCGCACTAACCGTTGGGAAAGTTCATATTGGGTAGACCAAAACGTGAAGTATGCTTATCCAGCGTGGGTTGAAGCCTCTAAAAACTGCTATGGATGCAATGAAAGCGCTTTTATGGATAAAGACGATGCGGTACGCCTATTGTATGCTTCTCAATACTCAAGCATTGCTAACTATTGGAAAAACCGTCAAGGAATGATTGACGCTCTTAGCGCTCATAAAACAGCTGATAAAGAAAAGCGTAAAAGCTGAAGCTAAGTTTGCTAAATGGGCAAAGAAAGCTGAAAATAAAAGCTGAATATGGCAATGTACTTAACACTTTAGCTACTTATTTCGAGAAAACTAACACGCTATCAGCCGATCAGAACTATTTAGGTATGCTATGGCGTGCTTCTTTCTTTATAAAAATGCCTACACGCTACATTAGTTTAGTAAGCGGAGCTCAAAGAGGAGGTATGCCTGCTGATGAATTAGATAAAAAGGTAGACAACCTACTATCTGAGTACGATAAAAATAAACTTAGATGTAGAAAAAAAGCTATCCTTGCCGATATGCTAAAGCTGTACGCTAACAAAGGTACCGATGTGCCTACAGAGCTCAAAAGCTATCAAAGCTCAATACAATGGCAATTTCAATAAAGTATGTAGAAGACCTTTTAGCTAAAGAGTATCTACCGAAGCAAAAGAAACTGCTAAAGAAGGGGCAAAAACAAGAAGCTGCTGAGCTTAGCCTCTGACCCTATCCTACAGCTTTCAGGAGTTTTTGTTTGAAAGCTACCGCAATCCTATCACCTGAATTGTTTAACTTAGAAGACGCTTATAGCAAGGCTTACAGAAAATTTGTACAAGGTATGCGCAATTCCAAAGCAAGCAACATACTCTATCCTGATGCTAACTCTACTTTACGCTTAACCTATGGTACTGTTAAACCGCTAAAAAGCCGACAAGCGCAACCCCGATGCTAAGAAGAATTTCTATACTACCTTCAATACCTTAATGGCAAAAATACAAAGCAGGCGACCCTGAGTTTGATATGCCGCAACGTATGCTCGACCTCTATAAGAAAAAAAGAGTTCGGTAGATATATAGACAAAGACGGGTCTATGCACGTAAACTTCTTAAGCAATAACGACATTACAGGGGGTAACTCTGGTTCACCTGTGATGAATGGCAAAAGGCGAACTCATTGGCCTTGCTTTCGATGGTAATATTGAAGCTATGGCAGGCGATGTAATATTCGACAAACAATTACAACGCACTATCAACGTAGATATACGCTATGTACTTTGGGTAATTGACATTTACGCCGGCGCTAAAAATATTATTGATGAAATAGAGATTAATTAGTAAAAAGTCAGGTATTAGGTGTTAGATATCAGAAATCTAACACCTAAATACCTACAACCCTAATATCTAAAAATGTCTTTATCAAGTTACACAAAAGAATTTAAATACAACTTCAAAAATAGCTTACCCCGTAATATTAGGAATGCTCAGGGCATACTCTGGTCGGCTTTGTCGACAATGTAATGGTGGGCAAGGTAGGAATTACCGAGCTGGGGGCAGCTGCCCTGGGCAATACAGCCATCTTTATAGCAATGTCGTTTGCTATAGGGTTTTTCTGTAGCTACTACCTCATTAGTAGCTATGAATGATGAGGCAGGCGATAAGCAAGCTGTACAGTCTATTTTTAAAATCACAGTATGCTGCTAAATATCATACTGAGTGCAGTGCTCTTCTTATTGATGTTTTTTTGTAGAACCTATAATGCGCATCACAGGGCAAAGCAGAAAGTAATCGCTTTGGCAGTTCCCTATACTCATTTAGTAGCCTTTTTCGCTTATTCCTTTAGGTGTATTCAACACCTTCAAACAATTTGCCGATGGTCTCTCAATGACCAAATACGCTATGTATGTTACCCTATTGGCAAATCTTATCAATATATTTGGCAATTATCTCTTTATCTATGGCAATTTGGGTTGCCCAAAATTAGGCGTATTAGGGGCAGGTGTAGGGTACACTCATCTCCCGTATCGCAATGCCTATAATGCTGTATTATATGCTGAAGTACTTGCCGAAAACCAAAGAATACGTTACCCATATCAGCTTTAAGCATATAGGCAAAAGCTATGTTCAGAAAAAAATAAGCAACATCGGGCTACCTACAGGCTTACAAATGATTTTTCGAAACAGGTGTTTTTCTCAGCTGCTATATGGATAAGCGGTATGCTGGGCGAAAACCAACTATCAGCTAACCAAATAGCCCTCAATTTATCCACTATGACCTTTATGGTGGCAAATGGCTTAGGCATCACTGCTATGATACGTGTAGGCAATCAGTTAGGAGCTAAAAACTACGCCAACCTGCGCAGAGTAGCCATCTCTGTATTCTTATTAGTACTTTGTACTCAAGTATTTTTTGCTACTCTCTTAGCTGTCCTACGCGATTGGTTACCTTCGCTATACTTAGAGATGGACAATGCTGAAAAAAAGCCGCTAATAACAGTTTAGTGATAGCCGAAGCAGCTAACCTACTACTAATAGCCGCTATCTTCCAAATCTCTGATGGTTTGCAGGTAACAGCTTTAGGGGCTTTACGCGGACTACAAGACGCCAAAGTACCGATGTATATCACCTTTATATCCTATTGGCTTATTGCCTTCCCTATTCTTTATGTATTAGGGGTACATACCTCATTAGGCAATATAGGCATCTGGATAGAGCTTATTAGTAGGACTTACCGCTGCTGCCGTATGCTTGCTCTATCGCTTCAACCGCATCAGCTTACGACTTATAAAAAAACAGACATAAAATTCAAAAATTAATTCATAATATGAAAGCAGGAATTGTAGGACTGCCTAATGTAAAGCAAATCCACTTTATTTAATTGTTTATCTAATGCAAAAGCACAAAGTGCTAACTTCCCTTTTGTACTATAGAACCTAACTTAGGGAGTAGTAAACGTACCCGATCCGCGCTTAGAGAAACTCGAAGTCCTTGTAAAACCCGAACGCGTACTACCCGCCACTGTTGAAATAGTAGATATAGCCGGCTTTAGTAGAGGGGCTAGCGAAGGAGAAGGCTTTAGGTAACCAATTTTCTGGGCAATATACGCGAGTGCCACGCCATCATACACGTATTGCGTTGCTTCGACAACGATAATATAGTGCACGTAGATGGCAGTGTAGACCCTATACGCGACAAAGAAACTATAGACATTGAACTACAACTAAAAGACCTTGAAACAGTAGAAAAACGCTTAGAAAAAGTAACTCGTGCAGCTAAAGCAGGCGATAAGAAAGCGGCTAAAGAAATGGAGCTACTCAATCGTATCAAAGAAACTTTACAAACAGGTCTATCGGCTCGTTCCTTGCAAGTAAATGAGGAAGAGAAAGAGCTATTAGACAGCTTTCAGTTGCTAACAGCTAAGCCTGTGCTATATGTGTGCAATGTAGATGAAAAGTCTGCTAAAAATGGTAATGCTTACGTCGAAAAAGTAAAAGAAGTAGTAAAAAATGAGGACGCTGAAGTAATAGTATTGGCTGTTGCTACTGAAGCTGACATTACCGAATTAGAAAGTTATGAAGAGCGTCAAATGTTTTTAGAAGATATAGGCTTAGAAGAACCCGGAGCTTCTAAACTGATACGTGCAGCTTATCACTTACTAAACCTACAAACATACTTCACTGCTGGGGAGTAAAAGAGGTTCGTGCTTGGACGATACATAAGGGCGACACAGCTCCTCAAGCGGCAGGTGTCATCCACACCGACTTCGAAAAAGGCTTTATACGCGCTGAGGTAATCGCTTACGACGACTTCATTACCTATGGTAGCGAAGCCAAAGTAAAAGAAGCTGGCAAAATGCGTGTTGAGGGCAAAGAATATATAGTGAAAGATGGTGATATTATGCACTTCCGCTTCAATGTATAGCAAAAATCGGTAAAGCGATTCACATCGTTTACCGACAAAAAAATAATTCTAAATTAAATAATCTTTATGGTTCAACTCTGTCATTCAAAAAGCTATTGCTATTAAATCACGGGGGCAAAGGTAGTACGTATAACGATTAGAAACAATTTAAATTAAGAAATACTATCAAATACGTATTTAGATTGAGTAGTAATTAACGTAAATTTATTATGAAAGAACGCAATCCTCTCATCGATGTACTCAAAGGTTTTTACCATCATTTTGGTAGTGATAGGGCACGCCTGTCAGTGGTTTTTCTGGCGATGACCGCAGTCAGCCGCTCTATACCACTATCTACGCTTTTTCATATGCCACTATTTATGTTTCTATCTGGTTATGTGAGCTTTTAATAAAGCGTAGTGAAATGAACTTGCTCAAGCGGTTTCAAGTATTAGTAATTCCGTTTTTTTGTATGGTTTCTCATTTCAGCTGCCTATCATAAGTATCTTTTTGATATTGAAAAAGTAGGGCATTACCTCAAAATACTCATCACGACCCCACCCAAGGAATGTGGTTTTTATGGCTTTTTGTTTTGGGAATGCGTATTGCTCTATATCGCATTAAAAGTAAGCAAAGGAAGAAGTATGGGCAATGATAGGTTTGTGGAGTATAATTATCTTCATACACCGTATCACAGGGGCGCAAGCTCCTTATTACGGACTTCCTGAATTGTGTTGGTACTTTTTGTATTTTGGGTTAGGTTATCTCACCCATAAATACGAACCCCAATCTATGAGAGTTATAAAACCTATAGGTTGGGCAAGTGTAGGGCTTTTCCTCTGCTCCTACTCTTCCCTATTTCTGCATCGTCATTCTTGCTCTACTCTGTTAGGCTCTACGCCTTAGCACTGACAGGCATTGCAGCTACCTATGTGGTATGGCAACAGATTATAAGCCTACGCAACCCACTATCGGCTCGCACAACCCAATGTCTGCAATACTTAGGCGGTATTTCGTTAGAAATATATGTCACCCATTACTATTTCCATTTTCTAGTTCCTTATATCAAAACGTATATAGGTGATATGTTCTATCTGAATATTGCTATTTTTGTTATAATAGCAATACTCTGTTGCGACGGTGTGCAACGCTTGGTTAGGTATGTAGGGTGGTTACGGCGTATATTATATGGAAGATTTTAATAGTAAAAAAAGAGCTGTCTCATCGTTTTTTGAGACAGCTCTTTTTATTTATTCATTCTTAGCATCTGGTGTTTTTTTGTTTCTTCTGCTTCTTTTGCAGCTCTTTCTCTTTCTGCTTTTCGGGCTACTTCTATATAAGTTTTAAACTCTTTTCCATAAGTAGAAGCAGCTACATCTTTAGAAAGCTTACCATAAATAGAATCTAAGTATTTCACTCGGGTATTAGGCGCATCAACTAACACTACATAAGGAGTGATATATGATTCTGGGTGAGTAAGTGCATAGTTAAGTACAAAAAGGTGGCGACGAAAGTTATTCTTCTCCGAAACTGCATTAAGCGAGTCCGTAAGAGCAGTATTACCTTCTTTGAAAGCATTAACTTGCTTTTCTAACAGTTCAGCATTGCGCATACTAAACTGACGCATCACGTGGGCATACTCATTATACTCTTTCTGCGAAGTAGAACCGTTAATCTTAGCCTTTATTTCAAACATATCATAAGAGCTATTAATCTGAATAGTAGTGGGTTCTCCAAAGAACATCAGGCGGTCACCGAGGTCAGTTCCCGCTTGCTTCTTCAAATCTAAATAGATGTAGAACACCTCAGGACTCTTTAAAGGGTATTTAAAAGTGAATTTACCACTTCCCTCAGCTTTTTACCGAATCGATATTGGTAAGTTTATCATTCACATACTTTTTGCAGGTAAATAGTTCCGATTTTTCAAACCGTCAATGTTTCCCTTCTACAATCATCGTGTCTTTTTCTTCTGTCTTATCACAAGCTATCATCAGCAGTGCAGACATTGCTATTAGTACTTTTTTTCATTTATATGAATTTTTTAGTCTTTAATTTTTTAGTTGTTAATCATTAGCTAATCGACAAATTGGCAAATCATCTTCATTGTCTGCGCTTTTATTCTGGGTCTCTTCATATTCCTTCTGAGGATAGAGTCCTTAGTAATACCACCTCCCTACATACAGATAAGTATGCTGGCTATCTATCTGCATACAGCGCAAATTAACGTATAGGGCAGCCATCTTCGTACCCTCTATAAGGCCGCAATAGCCAGTATAATACTCGCGATCATAAGGCTCGTGCTCTATGATAAAAGTGCGTGCCTTATCTGTAGGATAACCACAGACTGCAGGAGTCGGATGCAAACGCTGTATCACTTCATTTAGCTTATCTGTGGGTAGTGTACCGCTTATCTCAGTACAGAGGTGCTGCACACTGCCTGCACACACAGTATGAGCGTCAGTTACTTTTAGGGTCGTAGCATACGGTTGCAATTGCGATACAATAGTATGAGTAACTATCTGCTGTTCATCGCGCTCTTTAGGCTGCCACTCCTTATCCCCTACCTTAGTACCTGCCAACGCCATAGTGCGAAATTCGCCTTGGCGATGATATAGCAGCGTTTCAGGGGTAGCTGCCAACCACGTACCTACCTGTGGGTGATAAAACAGATAGCAAAAAGCCGAAGGGTAACGCAGCAGCATATTAGTAAAACTCTTAAACGGACAAGCAGGCTTAGCAAGAGTGATTTTGCGTGAAAGCACTACTTTCTCAAAAGCCCCTGCTTGTATAGCAGTTACCGCTTCAGCGACTAAGTTAAGGTGCGCTTGTTTATCAGCTTCAGTCTCTATAGGTGTATGGGTTGTTATGTGTTTCAGCATCTCCTTGAGGTGAATTACTTAATAAGGTTATTCGTTCATCAAAAGGGATAAATACAGACGGGTGATTAGAGCGAAAAAGGTACGAACACAAAGCCCTCAATCACTTCTTTTTGATCAAAAAAACATTAAGGATAGGCTGCTCTTGCCATCTCATCACTACTGAGGGGCTGCTGCGGTAAGCGGTAGCACACAAAAAGGCAACTTTTGATTGTACTTTTTGCTCAGCGCACAGCAACAGTTGCTGATAGGTAGTTTTGTTTTCTTCTATCATATCGTTTGGGTGTCATAAAAGGCTTTGAATGCCCCATTTCTTGCTAATAGTTCCTCCTTATTGCCTTGTTCTACTAATCTCCCTTTATCAAGCATCAGTATTTTATCTGCATACTTAGTAATTGATACACGGTGACTTACAATAATCACGGTTTTTACCTTTTAGGGTATCGCGTAGGTTGGTAAGTATTTTTCTCTTCGGTATCGGTATCTACTGCCGACAAACAGTCGTCAAGCAAATAGATTTCAGCCGGTTTAAGCAGTGCTCTGGCTATAGCTACCCGCTGGCGTTGCCCTCCACTAAGCGACACGCCCCGTTCACCCTAATATCGAATCATACTGATGAGTAAATTCCACTATATTATGATGCACTACCGCCTTCTCACAGGCAGCTACTATCTCTTCATCTGTAGCATTATTGCCATAACGCAAATTATTTCGGATAGTATCAGAGAAAAGGAAATTCTCTTGTGGCACTACCGAGATAGCTTCGCGCAAACTATGTAAGTTAAGTTGTTGCACAGGCTGCCCATCAATACACACTTCGCCCTCAGTAGCCTCATACATACGGGCGATAAGGTCTAATAAGGTCGTCTTACCGCTACCTGTCTTGCCAATAATCGCTACAGTTTGTCCTTTTTCTATCTGAAACGACACCTCCTTAAGAGCCTCTATCCCTGTATCTTCATAGCGGAAAGAAACATTTTTGAAGGCTATATCGCCCTTTATAGGGGTAAGTGTAGCAGTGAAATTGCGTATTTGGGGTACTTCTGAAAGAAATTCATTGATGCGCTTCTGAGAGGCTTCCGCTTGTTGCACAATAGAACTCACCCAACCCACTGTCGCTACAGGCCAAGTGAGCATCATCACGTAAATACTAAACTCTACAATCACCCCAATCGACTGTATTTCTCCCAAATAATACAAACGCCCTCCAATAAAAAAATCACAAAAATAAGGCTAAGCCCTATCATCAGTATCATAGTAGGAATAAAAAAGGCTTGTATCTTAGCGAGTTTAATACTCTTCTGTCTCCCATCTTCAGCCAGCACCGCCAACTGGGCATTAGTAGCGGCTTCATTAGTATAGGCTTTTGATAACCCCTATACCTGAAAAACGTTTCTTGAGCAAAAGTAGAAAGGTCTGAAAGATAAGCTTGTACTTTCATCGTTTCTATATTTATCTTCTTGCTCATTTTATAAATTAGCAAAGAAAGAATAGGCAGCGGAATGAGAGTGTAAAGAGTAAGTTTAGGCGAAATGATAAACATCAGCGGAATAACACAAGCAAAGAGGGTAATAGTCTGCACACTATACATAATGGCAGGGGCCTGCATACATACGCACTTTCGACACGTCTTCACTAATGCGGTTCATCAGGTCACCTACCCTATTACGTTTGTAAAAACTAAGTGAAAGCTGCTCATACTTCAAAAAAATCTCGTTTTTCATATCGTATTCTATATAACGAGATACATTGATGATGAGTTGACGCATAAAAAAACATCAGAACAGCCGAAATAATAGTAGTACCGATGATAATAAGTGCGTACTCTATGAGCAAAGAAGTCATTTGCGCAGCGTCTTTATTAGTAGAACGAGCAAATTGCTCAATAGCTGCTATAGAATTTTTGACGTAGCGGGGCATAAATAGTGAAAATATACGCGACACTACGGTAATTAAGATACCGAGCAGTAGATGATATTTGTATTTGAAAAAATATTTGCGGATATGTTTTTAAATGCGCCATTTAGCCAGTTGTCAGATTTTAGGTATTAGGTGTTAGTAGGTAGTACCACTAACACCTAATAAACTAATACCTATTTATAATTCTTAATCAAGTTTTTCACCAATAATATCACGTTAGGCATTGCTATATTAGCAGCATTAAGTACCTCTTCGTGCGATACATCAGGCGATATTTCAGGCCCTCCTAAATCAGTAATTACCGAGAGAGCGCAAACCTCCATCAATTGGTGGCGTGCTACTATCACCTCAGGCACGGTACTCATACCTACGGCATCACCTCCTAAAATACGCACCATACCATATTCAGCAGGCGTTTCAAAAAGAAGGCCCTTGCAATCCTACATATACCCCTTTTTGCACTTTGATATTGTTTTCCTGAGCTATTTTTTCTAACTCTGCTATCATTGCGTGGCTATAAGGCTTGCTCATATCCGGAAAACGAACTCCATATAAATCTAAATTTTTACCGCGCAAAGGGTGTTCAGGGAAAAGGTTAATATGGTCGCGAATAATCATCACATCACCTATAGAAAAGTTAGGATTTACCCCTCCTGAAGCGTTTGAGAGTATAAGTCGTTTAATGCCTAACTGAGCAAATACGCGAATAGGGAAAGTAACTTCTTGCATAGAATAGCCTTCGTAATAGTGTACGCGTCCTGCCATCATCAGCACATAGCGGTTCTGAATTTTACCATAAATCAGTTTACCCTTATGCCCTGACACAGTTGATTTCGGGAAGTTAGGTATATTTTGGTACTTAATTTCCGAAATTACTTCTACTTCATCTTCTAATTTACTAAGTCCTGACCCCAAGATAATAGCAAATTCTGGGGTATGTTCTGTAATGTACGACTGTATAATACGAGCCGTCTCATTGATTTTTGTCGTAATACTGTTGCATAATTTTTTTATTAATTCGTCGATTTTTTTATCAATTGGCAAATTGGCTAATTATTTAAAAGCTTGTCACACCAAATTTAGCAGCTTCAGCTCTTGCTTTTGGCACTAATTGGGTTAGGTTTTTTTAATACGCGATTCGTCTGAGGGGTGCGTACTGAGGAGGCTAGAGGTACTAGCACCATTTTTCTTAGCACTCATTCGTTTCCATAGTTCAGGAGCTTCTGAGGGGTCATAACCTGCGATAGCCATAATCTGAATACCAATAGCATCAGCTTCTGTTTCGTTAGAGCGACTAAAAGGCAACATCACTCCTAAGTTTGAACCCTAAGCCGTAAGCCATCATAAATTGGTCAGTGTATTCGGCATATTTGCTACTTTGTAGGGCAAGCGAACCTGCTATGGCTCCTATTTGTTGTAGGGTGCTAGCGCTCATACGTTGTGCTCCGTGGTCAGCTAATGCGTGTGCCACCTCGTGTCCCATCACTACTGCCAACCCTGCTTCGTTCTTAGTAATCGGCAAAATACCTGTATACACGACTATTTTGCCCCCCGGCATACACCAAGCATTGACTTCAGGACTGTCTACTAAGTTATATTCCCATCTGTAATCGTCTAAATACCCCTTATAGCCGTTAGTGTCGAGCCATAACTTAGCCGCTTTTAGCGATACGTTCGCCCACTCTTTTTCACCATTTGGGCGTCATTAGTATTGGTTATCACCTTATTCGACTGCAAAAAAAGTAGAATATTGACTAAAAGCCATCGGAAAAACCTTGCTATTAGGCATAAAGTTCAGAGTACTCTTCCCTGTAAAAGGGTTAGTTTTGCAGGAAAAAAACAATTAGCAACAAAGCAATAATACTTATTTTCTTCATATATAATTCTGTTTTTATTTTTGCAAAGGTATAACATAATTAGCAAATTAGCAAATTTGTCAATTAGCAATTTAGACAAACACAAAAAAATTGCCAATTCAGCCCTTCCCACCTGTCCCACTCGTCTCACCCGTCCCACCTGTCCCTCGTCCCACCTGTCCCACCTGTCCCACTCGTCCCACCTGTCCCACCTGTCCCACTCGTCTCACCCGTCCCACTTGTCTCACAACCCTCTCAATCCTCTCAGCCTTCCCTTTACTTTAGATACAGGATCACCGAAAGATCACCGAAGAAACTTTTAAAGAACTCTACCCCATTCCTCCCAGCCTTCTCAGCCCTCCCAATCCTCCCAGCTTGCCTGCAAAATTTTTTTCTATTTACATTTATTTCATTACTTTTGCACCCTCAATCTCAAATTTGATAATTCACAAATTTGCTAATTCCCTGATTAATATGTCTTTAGAACAAGAAATACAAAAAGCGCCGTACTTTTGGCATTATCTCTCACCCCGATGCGGGTAAAACTACGCTCACTGAAAAAAATTGCTACTCTTCGGGGGCGCTATTCAAGAGGCTGGTGCGGTAAAAAGCAACAAGATAAAAAGGAGCTACTTCTGACTTTATGGAGATAGAGCGCCAGAGAGGTATCTCTGTGGCTACTTCAGTATTGGCTTTCAACTACAAACAACATAAAATCAACATCTTAGACACCCCTGGTCACAAGGATTTTGCTGAAGATACCTTTCGCACTCTTACAGCGGTAGACAGCGTAATAGTAGTGGTAGACGTAGCTAAAGGGGTTGAAGAGCAAACAGAGAAGCTCGTAGAGGTATGCCGTATGCGCAATATACCCTATGATAGTGTTTTATCAACAAGTTAGACCGAGAAGGTAAAGATGCCTTCGACCTGTTAGACGAAGTAGAGCAAAAACTCGGACTAAAAGTAACGCCTTTAAGCTTCCCTATAGGTATAGGCTACGATTTCAAAAGGTATTTACAATATCTGGGAAAAGAACATCAATCTTTTTTTCGGGTGATAGCCGCAAAAATATAGAAGAAACTATCTCTTTTGACGATATTAACAGTCCTGAGTTAGAGAAAATCATCTCCCCTCAGTCAGCAGCCAACCTGCGCAGCGATTTAGAGTTGGTATATGAAGTATATCCTGCTTTCGATAGAGAGGCTTACCTAAGAGGAGAGCAACAGCCGGTATTCTTTGGGTCGGCGCTAAACAATTTTTGGGGTACGCGAGCTCTTAGATTGCTTTGTAGAGATTGCTCCTTCTCCTCGTGCTAAAGCCAGCGAAGAGAGAGGTACGCCCCGAAGAGCCTACTTTTACGGGCTTTGTATTCAAAATCCACGCTAATATGGATCCCTAACCACCGCGACCGCTTAGCGTTTGTTAAAGATAGTTTCAGGTACTTTCGAGCGCAACAAGCCCTACCTACACACGCGTTTAGGCAAGAAGCTGAAGTTCTCAAGTCCAAATGCTTTTTTTGCTGAGAAGAAAGAGGTGGTAGACATCTCGTATGCAGGCGATATAGTAGGCCTACACGATACTGGTAATTTCAAAATAGGTGATACATTAACCGAAGGAGAGGTACTACACTTCAAAGGAATACCTAGTTTCTCACCTGAGCATTTTAGGTATATCAACAACGCTGACCCATTAAAATCAAAACAGTTAGAAAAAGGTATCGACCAACTAATGGACGAGGGGTAGCGCAGCTCTTCCGCTTAGACTTCAATGGCAGAAAGGTAATCGGTACTAGTTGGAGCCTTGCAGTACGAAGTAATTCAGTACCGCTTTAGAGCACGAATACGGAGCAAAAGTGTAGTTATGAAAATTTCCCTATCTATAAGGCTTGTTGGGTAGAAGCTCCAGATAACCCTAAAGACCCTGAATATGTAGATTTCTTAAGGGTAAAAGCAGAAGTATTTAGCAAGAGATAAACAGCAGCAGTTGGTATTTTTTTAGCCGATTCAGCTTTTTCTATAGAAATGGTGAAAGCAGAAAATACCCTAGCCTAAAACTGCATTTTACTTCAGAATTTTAATATAAAAACAAAGATAAAAGACGAAAGACGAGAGCATCACACCCTCGTCTTTTCGTCTTTAATTTTCTAGTCTCTCGTCTCTATTTGGTAAGACTGATAAAAAAAGTTCTTCTAAGTCGTTATGCTTGTGATTGATTTGAAGTATTTTTAAGCCCGTTTTCTTTAGCAAAAGTCAAATACTGCAGGTCGCATATCTTCTGAGGTGTTAAACTGCAATTGATATAGAAAAATCATATACGTTAGTAGCTGTAACTATATGAGGGAGGTTGCGCAACAATCGTTCTTCTACTCTAAAATCAAAAGCTACTTCTATTATTTGTTCTTTGCCTTGTAGGGCTTTCATCGGCTTATCTAGCACTATATTACCCTTATGAAGTACTATCACCCTATCGGCTACGGCTTGTATCTCTTGCATAATATGCGAAGACAGCAAGATGGTTTTTGGTTTTTTACCGAGCTCTTTGATGATATGGCGTATTTCTACTAACTGATTTGGGTCTAGTCCTGTAGTTGGTTCGTCTAAAATCAATATTTCAGGGTTGTGAATAAGAGCTGAAGCCAAACCTACCCGCTGGCGATAACCTTTAGAAAGAGCTTCTATCTTCTTATTGCTCTCTGGTGTAAGCCCTGTAAGAGCGATAACCTCTTCTACCCTACTCTTAGGCACTTTAGGGTACAAATCTGCTGTAAAACTCAAATATTCACGCACATACATCTCTGTATACAGAGGGTTGTGCTCAGGCAGATAGCCTATCATCTTTTTGTGCCTCAATAGGCTGCTTTTAGCATATCTATACCATTGATACTGATGCTCCCTCTGTAGGGGTTAGCGCCCCTGTAATCATCTTCATAGTAGTAGATTTACCAGCACCATTCGGACCTAAAAACCCTGTAATTTCACCCTTTTGCAGCTGAAAGTTTATCTTATTAACAGCTATCTGTTGTGCGTATATTTTCGTTAAATTAGTTACTTGTACTGACATTATTTTCTATATTTTGCGGCAAAGATAATAAATAATTCAGAATTTTTGAATTTTGAATTATGAAAAAAATTGTCAATTACTACTTGTTAATTGATAATTATTTATTACTTTTGCCCTGTAAAAAAAGAAAAAAATATGAAGATAGTAAAAAAATATTTAAATGGGGCGGAATTACGCTGGTGGTGCTTCTAGGAGCAATGGTAGCTATTCCTTATTTCTTCAAAGATACCATCAAAGAAAAAAAGTCATCGAAATGGTGAACAAAAACTTAAAAGCCAATCTATCATTGGCTGATGTAGATATCAGTTTCTTTAAGAGTTTCCCAAAAGCACAGATAACCCTTAGCGACTTTTGCTTTAGTAAACAAAAGAACCTTTCGTGGGCGATACGCTTTTTGCTGCCAAGCATATTGATGTTACCCTAAGTGTAAAAGACCTAATGGCAGGCAATTATAACCTATTAGGCGCTAATGTAAAAGATGCTTCAGCCTATATTCACTTCAATAAAGAAGGGCGCTGGCAACTTCGATATTGCTATCCCTTCAGATACTCCTGAAGAGGAATCAGCTCCTATCAAGTTGGACATACAAAGTTATAATGTTGATAAATCTGAAATTCACCTTTTAAGATGGACGATGGCAATATATTTATGGAAATAGCCGACATCTACCACAGTGGAAAAAGGGAATTTTGCAGAAGAGGTACTCGACTTAGACACGCAAACTAAAGCAAACCTTTACTTTTGCAATGGACAAAAGTACTTTTTTATGAACCGTGTGCCTATCACGCTACAAGCCTTATTAGGCATCGACCTAAAGAACCAAAAATACACTTTCAAAGAGAATAAAGCTACTGTAAACCGTTTTAGACTTAGTTTTTAATGGTTTTATTCAGCTTTTTAGAAGAAGGACAACGCTACGACCTCACTTTTTAGCACTCCCTACTAATACTTTTTCAGAACTTTTTTTAGCCCTTATACCAGAGGAATACAGCAAAAGTATAGAAAATGTAAAAACTACCGAGCAACCTCACCCTAAAAGGGTTTGCCAAAGGCGATATGGTAGGCAACAAAATTCCTACTTTTGGGCTCGAAATGTTTGCCGATAATGCTACTGTCAAATACCCCGACTTACCCAAAAACTATTAAAGACATTAGCATAGATTTAAAAGTAAACAATGCTACAGGTATTACTAATGACACCAAAGTGAATCTCAATAAATTTGCGATGCGCATAGACCAAGATGTATTCTGGGCAAAAAGCAAATGTTAGCAATATGTTAGTGAATCCTTTTTGTTGATCTAGCTGCAAAAGGAACTATCAACTAGCAAACCTATCACAGGCTTACCCTATTTCATTAGACAAGAAGTTGGCTGGTATCCTAAAAAGCTGATATAGCAACACAGCTCGATATGAAGTCTGTAGAGACCAAAAACTACCAAAAATATCAAGGCGCAAGGCAACCTATCATTAGCACAATTTGTATATGAGGGCGAAGAGTTTGTTAAACCTTTTCATATAGACCAGCTTAGTATGGCTTTTATCCCTTCACACATAGGGCTTTCTGCTTTTGATGCTCGCACTGGCAACACCGACCTGCATTTAAACGGTACTATAGACAACCTATACGGATTTGTTTTCAAGAAAGAAATACTAAAAGGAAACTTCAATCTATCATCTAACAAATTAGTAGTCAATGATTTTTATGCAGCCCGCTACAGCTTCAAGTAGTCCAGCTACAACGGCTACTGCTACAACTACCAAAGCTACACAAAGTAGTACTACCGCATCAGCTATCAAAGTACCTGCTTTCTTAGACTGCACCCTTAGTGCTAAGGCTGGTACCGTGTTGTATGACAATCTAACACTAAGCAACGTATCAGGCAAGCTCATCATCAAAAGATGAGAAAGTAGCTTTAGAAAACCTAAAAACGGATATCTTTGGTGGTAATATAGCTCTTGCAGGAGATGTTTCAACCAAAGAAGCAACACCTACTTTTGACGTAAATCTAAATCTTAGCAAATTAAATATAGCCGAGGCTTTCACTCAAATAACTATGCTCGAAAAAGATAGCACCTATTGCTAAGGTAGTACAAGGAAAAAAATAAATACTGTAATAAAGGTAAAAGGAAAACTAAAAATCAGACTTAACCCCTGAAATCAACACCATTTCAGGCGATCTATTTGCCTCTCTTATCGACTCAAAGGTAGTAAGCGAAGCCTCTCCCCTACTCTCTGCTTTAGACTCTCAGTTTACAGGTCTTAACCTCTCAAATCTAAACCTAAAAGACCTAAAAGCAGCCGTTGATTTTGAAGATGGAAAAGTGAAAATTAAACCTTTCACCCTAAAAATACAAAGATGTAGCTATAGAAGTAGCAGGTAGTCACGGTTTCGACCAACAAATGAACTATAAGCTCCTCTTCAATGTACCTCCTCAAATGTTAGGAAAAGAAGCTGAAAAACCTACTCACTAAAGCTAACCCCTGAAAACCAAAAAGAAGATAACCAACTTACCCGTAGTTGCTACCGTAGGGGGTACCTTTAAAAAGCCAGAGGTAAGCACTGACATCAAGACTGTAGTAAAAGATTTAGCTACCCAAATAGCTAAAAACCAAATCAATAATCTTGCTAACAAGGGTACTGACGCCCTCCGCGATGCAATAGCTACTAAAACAGGTACTGGCACTGCTGCCGAAGTAACAAACGCCATAGGCGGACTGATGAAGAACAAAGATAGTACTCTTACTAAGGTAAAAAAATGATGTAAAGAGCGTGCCAAAGAAGAGGCCAAGAAAAGAAGCTAAAAAAAGCAATTAGGCAATTTCTTAAAAAGGATTAGGAGGCAATAAAGAAGAATAATAAAAATAAATTTTTTAGAAATATATGTATAAAGTAGTACTTTTTACGCCACGGACAAAGTGAATGGAACAAGCTCAACCTATTCACAGGGTGGCAAGATGTAGATTTAACAGAGCAAGGAGTACAAGAAGCACGCGAAGCAGGTCGTGTAATGAAAGAAGAAGGCTTCAAATTTGATGTAGCTTACACATCTGTACTAAAAAGCGCTATCAAAACTCTTAACAACGCTTTAGAAGCTATGGGCGACCTATGGGTACCTACCTATAAAAGCTGGCGTCTCAACGAAAAGAGTTACGGAGCACTACAAGGCTTAAACAAAGCAGAAACTGCTGCTAAATATGGCGAAGACCAAGTGCTATTGTGGAGACGCTCTTATGATGTACGTCCACCTTTCATCGAAGAAAGCGACGAGCGTCACCCATCACACGACCGCCGTTATGCTGCCCTTAGCAAAGAACAAAAAACACCAGGAGAAAGCTTAAAAGACTGCTATGACCGTATGCTACCTATCTGGTTTGAATCTATTGCTCCAGATATCAAAGCTGGCAAAAAAAGCGTAATCATTGCTGCACATGGTAACAGCTTGCGTTCGTTAGTACAATACCTAGATGGTCTTTCAGAAGAAGAAATACTAAAAGTTAAACATTCCTACCGGAGTGCCTTTTGGTATACGAGCTCGATGCTAACTTAAAAGCCTATCAAACACTATTATTTGGGCGACCAAGAAGCTATAGCTGCTGCTATTAACAGTGTAGCTAACCAAGGAAAAATCAAAATAATAGTATAGAATGATTTATTTTTAGGTCAGGCAATATGCTTGACCTAATTTTTAATTTAAAGAGATATGAATATAGCAATAGTATGCTACCCTACTTTTTGGAGGAAGTGGCGTAGTTGCCACTGAGTTGGGAGTAGCCTTAGCCCGCAAAGGACACCAAGTGCATTTTATAACCTATAGTTACCCTGTACGATTAGATTTCTTAGAGATGAATATTCATTTTCACGAAGTGCACGTAGAAGAGTACCCTTGTTTCACTACCAACCCTACGAGTTAGCTCTCTCAAGCAAAATGGCATACGTAGTAAAAACCTATAACATTGATATACTACACGTACACTACGCTATTCCACACGCATACGCAGGCTATATGGCTAAGCAGATGCTCAAACGCGAAGGAATAGAAGTGCCTATGGTAACTACCTTACACGGTACTGATATTACTTTAGTAGGCAATCACCCTACTTATAAAGAAGCGGTAACTTTTAGCATCAATGAGTCAGATGTAGTAACCTCAGTATCAGAAAGCCTAAAAGCAAGACACTCTCAGACTTTTTAACGTACATAAAAGACATAAAGGTAATCCCTAACTTTATAGATTTAAAGAAACCTAACGAAATAATTCCGTGCAAACGGTCGGTAATGGCAAAACCTAATGAGCTGATAGTAACTCATATAAGCAACTTTAGAAAAGTAAAACGTGTAGATGATGTTGTAAGAGTATTCTACGGCATACAGCAGCAACTACCTGCTAAGTTAATAATGGTAGGCGATGGCCCCTGAAAGAGAGACTGCCGACCAACTGTGCAAAGATTTGGGTATTAAAAGCAAAGTTCTTTTCTTAGGAAATACCTCAGATATAGACCGCATACTTTGTATGTCCGATTTATTCTTATTGCCTTCAGCCTCAGAAAGTTTTGGACTTTCAGCCTTAGAGGCAATGGCTGCAGGCGTCCCCGTTGTATCGAGCAATGCTGGAGGCTTGTCTGAAGTAAATGAAGAAGGAGTATCAGGCTATTTATGCCCCTATAGGAGATGTAGCTACAATGGCAGCAAGAGCTATCTATATATTAGAAGATACCACGCTTAGCACAATTTAAAAAGGAGCCCGAAAAAGTAGCTGAGCGTTTTTGACGAGAATAAAATAATACCTATGTATGAGGCTTTGTACAAAGAATTAACATAAAAATCATTATCTTTTTTTATCTTTTTATTTTTTTCTTTTTAGAAGAAAAAGTTTTTATTTTTGCACCCTAGATTTAATGCTTAAATAGTTTTTTTAATATAATGAATTCTACAACATCTTTACGTACGTCTCACTTTGTGCTGACGTTAAACACCTTAGCATTTCACTATTTGTTTTGCGTGTTGGACACTCAATGGGGTATTAGTAACTTATTTAGTAGACAACAGTATTTTTCAATTGGAGTGTAGTAGAGACCGGTTGGCTATTGGGCTTACCGATACTCTCTGGCTCTATTTTTCAGACCCTTAATGGGGATGTTAACCGATAAATACGGAGGTAAACCTGTATTTAGTTCACTACTCATTTTCTGTGCGATTCCTTTCTTTTTGATGCACTTTGTCAATTCGTATTGGATGTACTTCATCTTGAGTATTCTTTTTCGGTATGGTAGGTACAGGTTTTTGCTGTAGGGGTAGCTTTTACCTCTGTATGGTATCCTAAGAACTGGCAAGGGCGTGCCCTCGGTATTTTTGGTATGGGAAATGCAGGTGCTGCTATTACCACCTTTTTAGCCCCCTACATTGCTCAAAATGCTTTACAGCTAACGACCCCGAAGGATGGCGTTGGCTGCCTGTAATCTATGGGGTTGTAATTTTAATAATGGGGTTAGCATTTTTTTGCTATTTACTAAAAAAATAAAAAAAGCAGCTCAAGCCCCTAAGTCAATGCACGAAATGCTCACTCCTCTTAAATCAACAAGGGTATGGCGTTTTTGGCTTGTACTACTTCTTAGTGTTTGGTCTGTTTGTAGCTTTCTCACAATGGTTATTACCTTACTACATCAACGTATATAGCACCACTTTGATATTAGGAGGTATGCTTGCTTCTGCTTTTAGTTTGCCTAGTGGAGTAATCAGAGCCTTAGGAGGCTATCTGTCAGATAAGTTTGGCGCTCGCGCCGTAATGCATTGGGTTATCCTTTCTTCACTTATCATAGGTGGATTGCTAATGCTTCCTAAGATGGAAATTCTTACTCCAGGAAAAGGAGTTGCTGCTAAAAAGAATACTACTGTAGAAAAAGTAGAAGGAAATGCTATTACCCTCGCCACTGGTGAAGTAATACAACTAACAGAAAAACCTGAAATAAAAGACGGCAACTACATTTTCCCAAAAAGCTATTCGTGGCAAGAAGCCCTCGTAAAAGAAAATCAACAAGTAAAGAAAAAAGAGGTAATAGCCCAAGGACAAACGCTTATCAAATTTGAGGCGCATTTATGGGTATATACTATTTTAGTAATCCTCATTGGTATTATGTGGGGTATTGGAAAAAGCTGCTGTATACAAATACATACCAGAATACTTTCCTAATGAGGTTGGTATCGTAGGAGGTATGGTAGGACTTATCGGAGGGCTTGGAGGCTTTTATAGGCCCCTATCCTCTTTGGTTACCTACTCGACTTTACCGGCTTATGGACAAGCTCTTGGATATTCGTATTCCTTACTTCGGCTGTGTGCTTGTATTGGATGCATCGCACTATCAACAAACTAAACAAAAAAAAGCAGCTCCAGAGCTACAAAAATAAAATTGAATAATTTTTGAAAAATTCACAATTTAGAATTAATTACATATGAGTAAATGGTTAGAAAAAAATGGGAGCCAGAAAATGAAGCTTTCTGGCAATCTACAGGTAAGAAAAATAGCGAATAGAACGCTTACAATTACTACTATTGCGCTTACAATGTCGTTTGCGTGTTGGTTTCTATATAGTGCTGTAGTAGTACAGTTACCAAAAAAATAGGTTTTCAGTTCAGTGATGACCAACTGTTTTTGGTTAGCTGCTATGCCAGGATTGGCAGGAGGTCTTTTGCGTATATTGAACACTTTTTTTAATTCCTATTTTCGGAACACAAAAAGTAGTGTCTATCAGTGCATTGCTAAAGATTATCCCCTTGCTAATGCTTGGTTTTTGCAGTAATGGATCTAAGTTCGTCTTACGGCTACTTTATGCTGATAGGCTTCTTACTAGGTATTGGTGGAGGTGATTTCTCCTCTATATGCCTTCTACCTCTTTGTTCTTCCCTAAACGCCTATCAGGTACCGCTTTTAGGCATACAGGCTGGGGTAGGAAACTTTGGGGTGAGTCTTGTACAGCTACTTTCGCCTATCGTTATCAGCCCTAAGTATCTTCTCTTTCTTAGGAGGAGGAGAAACTGTATTGGCTACCGGTAAAACTATTTTCTTAGAAAACGTGGCATTCATCTATGTATTGCCGCTTTTTCTTAGTAGGTATTTGGGCTTGGTTTTTCACTAAAGAGTATTCCTGTAAAAGCATCATTTAAAGAACAGTTAGACATCTTTTGGCGACAAGCACACTTGGTACTGCACTGTTACATATATTATGACCTTTTGGTATTTTTTTGCAGGTCTTTCTGCTGCATTCCCATTAATGATTAAGAATATGTATGTACCATTAGACAATACGCTTGAGCCACTGCACTACGCCTTCTACGGTCCCTCTTATCAGCTCAGCTATGCGAGTACTTTTTGGTAAAGTAGCCGACAAGTTTGGTGGTGCTATCCTTACACATATCACTGGTATTGCAATGGGTATTCTCTTTGCTATCCTCATTTTAGGAGGTTATCTAACCCCTACTTCAGCAGACCAATTCCCAATGTTCTTTATTATCATTATGGCTATCTTCTTCTTTACAGGTGTAGGTAATGCTGCTACCTTTAAACAATACCCTACCATCTTTGCAGCTTCTCCACGTAAGTCTGCAGGGGTAATAGGTTGGACAGCTGCTGTAGCCGCTTTTGGGCCTTTTCATTTTCAATATAATGATACCACAATCACGTGCTTGGTTTGGTAATTCTAAACCTTTCTTCTGGTGTGTTTTTGCCCTATGTGTAGTAGCTACGTGGATAAACTGGCACTTCTATACTCGCAAAGGATGTGAGAGACCAAGTTAGACTGATTTTAAAAAAAGAGATAATTACCTTATATCACAACGAATTAAAAACAAAACAAGTGAATTACGAACGGTTCTAAATTACAAAAAAACTGTTTGTAATTCACTTTCTTATTTGTATCTTTTGCCCCCAAAGAGTAAAAACAAAATTATATGTTCAGTATTTTTCACCAAAATAAACAAGAAAGCATTCCGCAATGCTGTTATTGCTACATTGATAGTAATAGCTATTACGGTAATAGGTTCTGTAAACCCTACAGAACTACGATGCTGCCCTGATGATATACTTTTTTTGGTACTATCAGTATGACTTTTGGGATAGCTTATAAGCATAGCGTTTGGCTACAACGCCCTCCTACCCAAAAGTATTGGAAACGCACTTGGCAGCTATTGCGCAGCAAAGATTATTGGGCACAACTGAAAGACTATGGTAGGCTAACTTTTAAAAACCTACTATTGCAAAAATTCTTAATGCCTCGTAGCAAAATGCGCTGGTTAGGGCACTTCTTACTATCTGTAGGTTGCTTGATTTCATTCGCTGTAACCTTTGGGCTTACCTTCGGATGGATGCACTTCACCTTAGTCCCTGGCACTACCGATATGTATGAAACCCACTTTTATGGGCTTTCTCAGTAATGACTTTTCAAATTAGGGTACTATTGTAGCCTTATTCCTCTTCCACATCTTAGTATGGACTGCCATAATGGTGATTATAGGTTCTGCTATAATGATGCATCGTCGCTTTGTAGATGAAGGGCAGATGGCAAGCCAATGGTTTGAGCGCGATTGGTTGCCTCTTATATTGCTGATAGTTGTATCAGTAACTGGATTGGGTATTTGGTTTGATTACTCATTCTTAGAAGGCAAAATGAGTCAGTTTATGGCTATTACCCACGCTATTGCAGTAGCGATGTTTCTAATGTGGATACCTTTTGGTAAATTCTTCCATATATTTCAGCGTCCTGCCCAGATAGGGGCAAATGTATACCGCCTAAAAGGAGCTAAAGAAGGGATGCAAGTATGTCCACACACTAAAGAAGAGTACGCTTGCAAAATGCAGATAAACGACCTAAAAGAGGTCACAAAAGAGCTCGGATTTAAATTAGAAAACAAAGAAGGAATGAGCTACTTAGAGTATAGTCCTGAAGGCAAACGCTGTATGCTAGCTAAAGCACACCTCAAAGCCCGTGAAGAAGCGGGTAGTTTCTTTGGTTAATTTCCTAATTCATTATTTTTAAAAAGAGAAAATTATGGCAACGTTACCCGTACCCGTAGACGAAATTATAGCAAAGTGGGGTCCCCATAAGCACTATATGACAAAAAGAGAGTGCTAAGGCGCGCGCCTCGCAAACCCCTGACGAACTTGTAAAAACACACTGTTGTTTTTGCGGGTTGCAGTGTGGTATCAAACTCAAGATAAAAAACAAAAAGGTAGTAGGTTTTGAACCTTGAGAGAATTCCCTTTTAACGAAGGACGTCTTTGTCCCTAAAGGAGTGCAACGTTATATGCAAGATAACCACCCTGACCGCCTACTACAACCTATCAAACGCGTAGAAGGTGTTGGCTTCAGTACCTATAGAATGGGAAGAAGCTTACAGCACAGTAGTAAGTGAAATAAAACGCATACAAGAGCAATATGGCAGAAATGCTTTTGCAATGCTTTCAGGCGTATCACTTTCTACCGAAAAAAGTTATTTAGTAGGAAAATTTGCCCGTGTAGCCCTCAAAACAGCTAACTTAGACTATAACGGAAGGCTTTGTATGGTGAGTGCCGGAGCTGGTAATAAGAAAGGCTTTTTGGTATGGATAGATCATCTAACTCGTGGGCTGATCTTGCTCACGCTGAAGTGATTATCATAACAGGAGCTAATATCTCTGAATGTTTTCCTGTACTTACTTATCGTATATGGGAAGCTCGCGACAATGGAGCAAAAAAATTATAGTAATTGACCCTCGTGTAATTCCCTTTAGCACGTACTGCCGATGTACACCTACCCTTTGCGCTCTGGTACCGACACTGCCCTTATGAGTACTATGCTAAAAAGTACTTATTGACAACGATTGGTTAGACCACGACTTTATAGACAACTACACTTCAGGTTGGGAGGAAACTGCTAAAACAGTAGAACACTGCACACTTGAATGGGGCGAAAAAAATAACTGGTGTACCCTAAAGAATTGATCTACAAAGCTGCTGAGATGTGGGGTAAAGCAAAAAAACCTCATTCTTAGTACACGCACGCGGTATTGAGCAACACCGTAAAGGGGTACTCAATGTGTTGAGTTGTATCAACTTAGTATTAGCAACCGGACGTATTGGTAAACCTTATTGCGGTTATGGTACTATCACTGGGCAAGGAAACGGACAAGGAGGACGTGAGCACGGACACAAAGTGCGACCAGTTACCTGGTAACCGCGATATAGAAAACCCTGAACACCGCCAGATAGTAGCTGATTTTTTTGGGGTATTCCTGAATCGGAACTACCACGTAAAGGACTCAGTGCTTACGAAATTATTGATGCTATCAACAAAGGAGAAATTAAAGGGTTACTCTCTATCTGCTTCAACCCCTATTATCACTCTTACCTAATAACAAATACGTAAAAAGTGCGTTAGAAAAAGCTCGAATTTTACACGGGTATTGATTTCTTCCTTTCAGAAACATTGCGTCACGCTAACATCGTATTAGCAGGCTCTTTGCAAGAAGAAGAAGAAGGTACTACCACTACTTCAGAAGGACGTGTAGTACGTATTTCGGGAGCTGTAACCCTCCTGGAAAAAGCTAAACGAGATATTGAAATTCTTGAAAGAATTAGCTAAAACGCCTCGGACAAGAAGATAAAGTTCAACTTTCCTCTGTAGTGAAGATATTTTAATGAACTCAGAGATATATCTGAAAAGGGTCTTATGCTGATTATTACGGTATTACTTACGAAAAAGTAGAAAAGAATATGGGCGTTTTCTGGCCTTGTCCAAGTCTTGACCACCCAGGTACACCACGTCTTTGGGAAGACCGTAAATTTAAAGACTAACGACGGTAAGGGCTCACTTTAACCCTACCCCTTATCAGCCACCGGTAGAAGAACCCGATGCTGACTATCCAGTAGTACTCACTACAGGACGTGTCGTAAGCCAGTACTTAAGTGGTACCCAAACACGCCGTATTGGTAAATTGGTAGATATTTACCCAGAACCATTAATGGAAATACACCCTGAGTTGGCTGCCAAATATGGTATAGAAGAAGGCGACTTGGTGCGTATTACTACTCGCCGCAACTCAGCAGTATTCCCTGCTAATGTAGTAGTAACAATCCGCAAAGATTCAGTATTTGTACCTTATCACTGGGGAGGTGTGAAACGCTGTAAACCAGCTCACTGTAGGATTAGAAGGTCTTGACCCTATCTCTAAGATGCCTGAGTTTAAAGTATGTGCCTGCAAAAATAGAGAAAAACAGGAGAGAAGAAAAGCTAAAGACTCTGCTGAATATGCCTACAGAAGTAGAGATGTGCTATTTGCAGATGGTGATACCCCTATTCCTAACTAAGAGTAAAAACAACGTATACAAAAGAGTAAAAAAACAAAAATTCAATGGCAGAACAATTTAAAAAAATTCAATGATATGGAGTTCTTCTTGGACATGCAGCGTTGCATAGGCTGTCACTCTTGCGAGATGGCTTGTGCAGAATGCGAAACCAATGGAGAGACCTCAATGATTCATATTCACTATGTAGACAGGCGCGAGACTGTACAAACTACTGTGCAAGTATGTATGCACTGTGATGACCCTATCTGTGCCAATGTATGTCCAGCAGATGCTATAGTGAAAGATGAATACGGTATTGTACACTCAGCTGATGTATCAAAATGTATCGGTTGTGCTAACTGCGTGCTTAGCTGTCCATTCGGTGTACCTAAGATACCTGACCAAAAATGCACTACTAATGATGAAGTGCAATATGTGTTACGACCGTACCAGTGTAGGCTTTAAAAGCCTATGTGTGCTACGGTATGTCCAAGTGGAGCACTTACTTTCGACACCAAAGAAAATGTGGCTAAAAAACGCCCTAATAGTACCCCTATTAAGAAGTTTATCTTTGGCGAAGAGGTAGTAACTACTAAGGTAAACCTAATGATGCCTAAGGGTAGTGAAGAGATTAAAGTATTTTTAATTACAAAAAAACACTAAAAAACAATGACAGACGAAAATAAAAACATACCCGACTGGAAAGCAGACTTTTCCGATTAAGAAGACAGAGGCAGGCTATGTAGCAAGGCGCGACTTCTTAAAAGTCATTACGCTCTTCTCTGGAATTATGGCAGCTGTAAATGTGTTCATACCTGTATTTCAACTTTTTCCATAAGCGAAAAGTGATTAAAGATTACTTCGTGTGTAATACTTCAGAGCTAAAAAGTAGGTGCTCAGAAAACTTTTTATGTAGACGGAGATCATCGCAATCCGTATATGCTAATACGCTTTAGCTGAAGACGATTGGCGTGTATACGAACAAAAATGTACCCACCTTTCTTGTTCGGTAATTTACGATCATGAGCACGGAATGATAGAATGTCCTTGTCATCACGGCTTTTTGACGCCAAAAGATGGTAAGGTACTGCAAGGACCTCCACCACGCCCTCTACCACGCCTAAACGTAGTGGTAAAAGACGGCAAAAATATTTGTGGAAGATTACACATACGAACAACAAATCAACCACAAAGCACACTCTTAATTAACAATTAACAATTGATGCTATGGCAATTAGAAAGAAACCTATACAAAAAGCTACTACTCGTGTAAATGATATGTTAGCTTTTATCATTGGCATTTACATACTACTTACAGGTATGCAAATGTGGTTGCTATTTGGTACTATTAACAAAGCTCTATATCTGTACAATACAGAGATCAATGTACAAGAATTTGCTACGTGGTCGGCTATAGGCTCTGTAGTAATATTCTTATGCTTATTGTTCTTCTTACGTTATATACCAATGATTAAGACGGGAAAAAAATACTAAAAGGAGACGAAAAAGAAGAAGAGTATGAGTACTAATCTCACTGATGCTTTTGGACGAAAAACACATATTTGCGGCTATCCATTACGGATAGCTGCAATTTTTCGTTGTTTATACTGTATGCCAAACGAACCTTTCACTAGTAGTCCTTCTTCTAAACTAATGAATAGTGATGAAATCTTTTTGGTATTTCAAAAATATTTGTAGAGCAATTTGGCATTAATAAAATACGTATCACCGGAGGAGAACCTCTCGTACGACAAGACTTTGATGAAATTATACAAAAGTTAGCTACCCTAAATATCTCATTAGGGAGTTACTACTAATGGAGTGCTGCTCGATAGGTATTTTTAACCTACTAAAAGTTCACAATGTACAACATCTAAACATCAGTATTGACTCATTAGAGCAAGAGCGTTTTAAACAAATAACCAAACGAGACCTGCTGCCTCAAGTATGGGAAAATATAATGCCAGTATAGATTTAGGGTTCAAAGTAAAGCTAAACGCTGTAATAATGAGGGGGATAAATGACGATGAGCTACTACCATTAGTAGCCCTTTCGCATCGATACCCTATAGAGATGCGCTTTATAGAGTTTATGCCTTTTTACGGTAATACTTGGGAACGAGGAAAAGTAATTTCGGTAAATGAAATGCTTAATGTCATCGCTAAAGAATATAACTATATAAAGTTAGTAGATGAAAAACACGACACCTCTCGAAAATACCGTCTTACAGAAGATAGCAAAGGAATTTTTGGGTTTATATCGACTATGAGCAACGCATTCTGTGGTGGCTGCAATCGTATAAGGCTGACCTCTGACGGAAAGATGAAGAATTGCCTATTCGGTGCAGAAGAGTTTGACTTGCTTAATCTCTATCGACAAGGCAAGGACATAAGCAGCTCTCATAAAGGAAGGGGTATGGCGCAAACACAAAAGAAAAAGGAGGACAGTTCACCGAAATCAATACAGTGGATAGCCAAAAATGGTAAACCGCAGTATGATAAAGATAGTGGTTAATTTTTGTAAATATAAAAAAAGGTTGTACATTTGCCGCCTGAAAAAGAGTAATAAGGCTATCTATAAGCCTTATATTTTTAGACATCGTGTAGTTTATTAAATCATAACGATAAAAACTGAAATAAAAACTAATTTTAATTATATCATTTTATGACTAAAAATTCTTATTATTAGCAAGCGTTTTAGGAGGTTTTCATACCGCTTCTTCACAAGTTTCATTCACTAGTGGCGATGTAAAAGCAACACTTGGTACACGTTTTATGGCTGATGCTGTGTATTATGCCGATGATAAAGCTGAGATACCTTCAGGTACTAAGATTACTGAAGCCCGTGTACGTGTAGGCTTCAAAGTAGATCTATGGGATGCCCTATGCCGATTTTTGATTTTGCATCACCTACAGGAGCTAATCGCACACGCGACTTATGGGTGCGCTACACTTTTTAAAAATGAAGAAGGAGTGTATAAAGCTTTTGCGCTTTGGCTATCAGTGGGAGCCCTTCGGAATGACTACTAACACAGGACGTATGGCATATCACTTTATACAACGCCCTAATTATCATAATGCTTTTAGGGGTGGTCGACTTTTAGGACTTACTTACTATTATGCAAATCCTAAATTCTTTACTCACACAGGTATTTTTAGTGAGCGTCCTTATAATGACCAAAATAGTGGTACTTCAGGAATAGTACTCTCTGGACGTTACATTTACAAACCTATTGCTGATGAAAATAGTACCCTTCAGATAGGAACCAGCCAGCGTTTTGCTATTATAAACACTTATAAAAACAGCTTCTTATACTCTTTTCAGTTTCTTCTCCTTTAGAAACCAAATGTATTGCCAAGTGCTAATAAAAATAGGTGCCACAATAAACATATTAGATCCTAAAAATAGTTACCGTTTTTGGAGTTGAAAGTATGTATCACAACTCAGATTTCTTTTATAAGAGGAGAGTATATGAAAACTTTTGTAAACAAAAAGACATCTGGAACTGCAGAGTACCAATCTGCTTATGTAGAAACAGGTTATACTTTCAACGGTAGCTACAAATACGACAACCAAAAAAAGCAGTACTAAAAAGGACTTAACAAAGCAGGAAATGTAGAAGCGGTAGCGCGCTTAGCTGGACAGACCTATATAGTGGTATTAACACTAATGGTGTAAGCGGTGGGGTACAAATGCGCAACTATACATTAGGAGCTAACTATGTAATAAAAACAAATATGCCCAACTAATGCTTTCGTACACTCATACTAACCTGACAAGCAAAAACAAAGAACGACAAAAATATAGGGTATGTTACAAGCACGTGCTATGTTTAACTTTTAATATTATTAAACAATGAAAAGAATATCAAAAATTATTTTTAACCCTCGTTTTAGCATTACTCATCAATGCTTATAGTTTCGCAGCTGATAAGATAACTGTAGCAGCAGCAGCTAACCTTCGCTATGTATTAGAAGAACTCAAACAACAATACGTAAAATCGCACAAAGATACCCAGATAGACATTGTATTTGGTGCTTCAGGAACACTAACTCAACAAATAGTAAATGGTGCTAACTTCGATTTGTTTTTAGCCGCTAACACTAAATTCCTGAAGAAGTGATTAGCAAAGGCTTCGGGCACGGAAAATCAGTAGTGTACTGCTATGGTAAAGTAGCCCTTTGGAGTATGAATATCAATGTAAAAAGGTATTAAAGCTACTTTAGAAAACCCCTAAAGTAAGTCGTATAGCCATTGCTAATCCTAAATTAGCCCCTTATGGTAAAAATGCTGTAGAAACCCTACAAAAATTAGGGACTATATAACGGTATAGAATCTAAAAATAGTATGGGGTGAAAAACATCAACCAAAACAGCACAATTCGTTTCTACTGGCAATGCCCAAGTAGGTTTTGTAGCTCTTTCTACTATTTTTAGCACCAGAGATGAAGGGTAAACAAGGCAAGTACTACATACTCACTAATGAAGAATGTACTGCTATAGCGCAAGCTGGTGTAGTAATAAAAGATAAGAATACCGCACTTGCACAAGCCTTTTTAGACTATTTACTAAGTGACAAAAGCTAAACCTATCTGGAAAAAAACACGGTTACGAATTAAAATAATGGAAGAATTTATAAAAACCTTATTATTAACGGGTAAAATGGCAGTATCATTACTGCCATTTTATTCATTTTTAGCCTACCAGTATCATATTGGTTAGCATATAGCAAATTTAAAGGTAAAGTACTATTCGAAGCCTTACTATGTATGCCTATGGTACTCCCCTACCGTATTAGGCTATTATTTTTATTACTTATTAGCCCCTACACGCGGATTAGGGAAAATACTTAAGTGAGACATTTGACATACAGCTCAGCTTTCACTTTTTGAAGGAGTGGTAATGGCTAGTATAGTGGCCAATTTACCCTTTATGATTCAGCCCCTACAAAATGGTTTTTACAGCACTACCTAAACAACTGAAAGAAGCTGCATATACCTTTAGGAAAAAGCAAATGGACAACCTTTTGGTATGTACTTTTTACCCTAATATAAAACCTTCTATTATAACAGGTTTAGCACTTACTTTTGCTCATTGTATAGGCGAATTTGGTATCGTACTGATGATTGGTGGTAGCATTCCTAACGAGACAAAAAGTAGCTTCAATAGAACTGTATGACCAAGTGCAAGCACTTAACTATGAGCTTGCTGACCAATATGCTCTGATATTATTTGCTATTTCATTTATACTGCTATTGATTATTTTTCAGTATTAACAAAAAGACAAAATACAAATTACCTATGATTACTATAGACATTTCACATACTATTTACACTTCAGAAGGAGCTAAAGACTTATTGGTAAACAAAACTGTAAAAGAAGGTGCTTTTAGTACAGCTATCAGGACTTTCAGGCATAGGCAAAACGACCCTATTCCGCATTTTTGGCAGGACTTATAAAAACCAGATCGAGGCTTCTTTCGTATAGGTGATAAAATATTGTTAAACACTCAAAAAGAATATCAACCTGCCGCCCTCAACAACGCAATATAGCCCTGATGTTTCAAGAGTATGCTCTTTTTCCGAATATGACGGTCTGGGAGAATATCGCCTTTGCTCAAAAAGCAAAAAAAGACCCTGCTTATATAAGTCAGTTACTCGAAAAACTTCAAAATGGAGCAGCTAAAAAAACCGAAAAGTAACTCAACTATCAGGAGGACAACAGCAACGAGTAGCTTTTGGCGCGTACTTTAGCACAAAAAGCCTCTATTACACTACTTGATGAGCCCTTTTTCATCAGTTGACGCTACTATGAGAGCTATTATGAAGCAAGAAGTACTCTCGTTTCTGACTATAACCAAAAAGTACTATATTTATTATAAGTCATCAGACTGAAGATTTTTGAAAAAAAGAAGCTGATGACAAAAATAATAATCTAAAACACAAAAAGACGAAGAACTAAGACATTAATTTTCATTACAAGATGTCCATATCTTAAAAAAGTGTTATATTTGCAGCCAATTAACGGTTCAACTTTTTCAATGAAAAAAATTTATATCTTCACTTATATGTATACCACTACTATGGAGTTGTGGCGATGAAAATAGTACTTATACTAATACTGCTGAAATCCCTGTAGAAGGAGAAATGGTAGCACAACTCACTTCACCTCCTTTCGTACCTGCCCCTGTAGGAAATCGCAAGGCTACTAAACTAAGTGTTACCCTCGAAATCATAGAAAAAAAGAGGGCGAATTGGCAGATGGTACTAAATACCTTTTTTTGGACGTTTGGCGGTACAGTACCTGAAATTTTTATCCGTACCCGAGTAGGCGATGAAGTATCATTCACTCTCAAAAAAATCATCCCTGATAACAAATTGGCACACAATATCGACCTCCACGCTGTAACAGGTACAGGAGGCGGTGCTGATGCATCGTTAGTAGCCCCAGGGCAGCAACGCACTTTTCACTTTTAAGTGTCTCAAACCCAGGTTATTCGTTTATCACTGCGCTCAAGCCCCTGTGCCCCTACATATTGCTAATGGTATGTACGGACTTATATTAGTAGAACCTGAAGGCGGTCTACCTCCAGTGGATATGGAATACTATGTAATGCAAGGCGATTTCTATACAGAAGGAGACTACGGAGCTCAAGGATTACAGGCCTTTAGTCAGGAGAAAGCCCTTGCCGAAAAAGCCTGATTATGTGCTTTTCAATGGTAAAGTAGGTGCCCTCACAGGCGATAAAGCCCTTACAGTGAACGCTGGTGAAACAGTACGTCTTTTTGTAGGGAATGGAGGACCCTAACCTTATCTCTTCTTTTCTCACGTAATAGGCGAAATCTTTGACCGAGTGCAAGTAGAAGGAGGCAAACTCATAAATGAAAACGTACAGACAACTGTTATTCCGGCAGGTGGGGCAGCCATTGTAGAGTTTAAGGTAGAAGTACCAGGCTCTTATACTTTGGTAGACCACGCTATTTTCCGCGCTTTCAATAAAGGTGCACTAGGACAGCTCATTGCTCAAGGACGTGAAAATCCAGTTATTTATGGCAAGCAAGCCCCGTACCTTATCAAGCTAAAGTAACAAACAGTCAAATAACCACTAACGAAGCAACCTCTACTAAAGGAAACAAGTAATAAAACGCTAGCACAACAGATAGAAGAAGGTAAAAAGTGTACCAACGCACTTGTATTGCTTGTCATCAGGTGCAAGGACAAGGCTTGGAAGGGGCTTTTTCCGCCTTTAGCAAAAAGCCGACTACCTCAATGCCAATGTAGATAGAGCTATAGAGACTGTACTTAAAGGGCATACAGGAGGAATCACTGTGAATGGAAAAACAGTACAACAGCGTAATGCCTCCACAACCGCTTACCCCCAGAGCAAATAGCCGATGTACTCACCTATGTATATCACAACTGGGAGAAACAACAAAACCGTAGTAAGCCCTAAAAAGAGTAAAGAAAGTAAAAGACAAACGTTAATAGGGGTAAATGATGAGAAGATACTTTACCTATATAATATTTTTATGCTTTTTGTGGGTTACTCTTAGGACAAACTCCTACCCCAATGGTAACGATTAAAGGAGGAAGCTATGTGCCCTTTGTATGGAGTGAAAAGGGGAGAATAAAGCGACAAAGCCCGTAAATGTAAAGAGTTTTTCAGCTAGATATATACCCAGTGACCAATGCACAATACAAAGCTTTTTCTGGAGAAGCACCCTGAGTGGCAACGCTCTCAAGTGAAAGGAATCTTTGCACAGAAGAGTTATCTTTCGCACTGGCAGAGCGACTTAGATTTTAGTCCGCTAGATGCACAAGCTCCCTGTTACCCACATCTCGTGGTTTGCTGCCAAGAAATATTGTGAGTGTGAAGGGAAGCGGCTACCGACAACCGACGAATGGGAGTATGTAGCCCAATCCGATGCCCAAAGTATAGATGCTCGCAAGAAGAAACGTTACCAAGAATATATAGTGCGAAGTATGCAAACGCCCAAGACCTACTTACAGAAAGTGGGGAGCACACCCAAGAACTATTGGGGAGTGTATGATATGCATGGCTTGGTATGGGAATGGGTGGCGGACTTCAACAGTGTGCTTCTCTCAGGGCGACTCGCGCAAAAGACAAGCAAGGAGATGATGCTCTTTTTGTGGCGGGAGTGCGCTCAATGCTTCCGACCTTACTAACTATGGAGCTTTTTATGCGATATGCGCTACGAGGGAGCCTTAAAGCGAACTATACAATGCTGAATATGGGCTTCAGATGTGCAAAAAAATAATTAAAAATGAAGGTAACTACTATATTTATTTGTATTTTTGCCGTCGTAATGCTCTTTGTTGTGCTTAGGGCGTAGTGATTTATAGCACCTTTATAAACTATACTTTGTGGTATATTCCCGGTGATATTTAGCATTCCGTTGGTAGTAGCTTTGCTATTTGTATTAGGGCACTATTTTTGATTTTTTTCAGGAGATACGACAGATGCAGATAAAAGCCGTATTACTTATGATGATAAAGGGTTTTACAATAGATATTCCGTTATTTGATGAAACCAACTTTATCGCTTGGGATAGTATAAAGAAGATAATCTATAGTGATGGTTCACTAGAGGATGAGCGTATGTTTGTTGTTTACTTGAATAGCCCTTGGGTAGCAACTCTTAAAGAAAACCCATATTGGATAAATAAATATACCTTCAAATGGAGTAATAGCAAGCCTATTATGGAAGTAAGGATTAAAAGCCTCGACGATAGGTTTTCGAGACTTTGCGAAGGAAATAAGTGAGTATTTGGATAATGTACAAATACCTAATATGGACAGAAGAAGAAATGGTGTTTTTGCTAAATAGAACCGAAAAACTACGACTCATACAAGAGAAGTAACAGAATTATGGAAAGTGAAAAGAATGGGATGGGACGCAAATAGTATATCGCGATGAAAGATATTGTAACAAAATATAAAGATATTATAGAAGATTGCGAGTTGTTATTAGGCGATAATAACAACTTAAAGAATATGTCATATAACGATATAGACAAAATCTGTAATTATGTGATAGTAGAGGTGTATAAAACAATCGTCAGAGTTAACAATTATAGCATTGGTGAATATTTATATCAAAAGCTATGATTGTAGAAGCTAATGCAGATTATGATATATTGAAAAGAATATGTAGGAGATTTTCTGTACTATGATGGGACAACAAGCTCGTATAGATATATAAGAGCTAAATTGAAAGAAATAAGAGGGATTATGGAACAAGGAATTGACGATAAATACCTTTTATCGAGAATTATGAAGAAGTAGCCGATGTTTTGGAGGGATTTTTAGAAATATTAGAAGCAAAAATATGATAAAAATGAAGATAAACCTTAGAAAGAATTACTATTAATGAAAAACACTATATTTTTATTTTTACTGAGTTTGTTATTGCTCAATTGTAATAACCACAATAGCAACACAGCTACAACAGATACAAAAAGCAGTGGCAGATAGTACTGTTACAAAGACGACGGATAGTTTTTTTCGGACTTTATCAGTATATCACTTACCAGCGGTATGGACGACCCAAAATGGGCGATAATATAGAGCTCAAAGACCTCAAAGGGAATGTATTGGTAGTGGTGATGATCTACACCTCTTGCAAGACGGCTTGTCCTATCCTTATTAAAGATATGCGCGAAATACGCAAGCGCGTAGATGAACAAGCAGGAGACAAGCGCAAACAAGTGAAATACCTTTTTGGTGAGTATAGACCCCTGAGACAGATACACCAGAGCACTTTAAAAGCCTTTTGCCAAAGAAAGGCAAATGGACGATGAGCAGTGGCTATTCCTTCGTTCTAATGAAGAACAAACACGAGAGTTTGCTGCAGTACTTGCCGTGAACTACAAACAAATATCGCCAGTGGATTTCTCACATTCTAATATCATCAGTGTGTTTAACAAGAAAGGAGAATTGGTATCACAACAAGAAGGTTTAGGCATTGACTATGACAAGACTGTGAAGGAAACACTTAAACAATTAGCAAATTAATATGGTAAATACGAAATCAAGCTAAAAGACCCTCATTGAGGCACATATTCAAACTACTGAGGTAGTAGAAGTACCTCTTTATAGAAGCTTTAGGAGGGTATTTGGCAACTCATATATTCGCTCCTATCGCAATACCTTCTTTTTCTAATTCGGCTATGGACGGCTATGGCTTCCGTTATATGGATAGCCTCAGCACTGATACCTTTACAATAGTAGGCGAAGTACCTGCAGGTAAAACTGTAGACATTGCTTTGGGAAAAGGCGAGGCTGTTCGTATCTTCACAGGAGCGCGTGTGCCCAGCAGTGTTGATACAGTGGTCATTCAAGAAAAAGTAACTCGTGAAGGCAATACAATCCATTTTCGACACTACCAAAGTCAAAAAAGGAGAGAATATTCGTTTTAAAGGTGAGCAGTCAAAAGAAGGCGACCTTGTATTACACGAAAATACCTTTGTAAATGCAGCTGTAGTAGGATTTCTTGCCAGCTTGGGTATTGATAAAGTAAAGATATTTGCCAAACCTACTATCGGTTTACTTTTACACAGGTGATGAGTTAGTAGAGATAGGCAACCCTCTCCCAGAAGGCAAAATTTACAATGCTAATTTTATACTCTACAAGCTGCGTTGGCTGAGATAGGACAATCACTTTCATTAGTACAACACATCGCCGACACCCAACAAGCTACAGAGCAAGCTATACGTGAGGCACTCGAAAAAGTAGATATACTCTTACTTTCAGGAGGTATATCGGTAGGCGATTACGACTTTGTTCGCACTTCTCTTCAAAAACATAGGTGTAGAAGAAGTCTTTTATAAAGTAGCTCAAAAACCCGGCAAAAGCCTCTTTATTTCGGTAAGTATAGACATAAGAGAATATTTGCTCTACCTGGCAATCCTGCTTCGGTATTCACTTGTTATCATATGTATGTAAAACCTTTTATTTTAGGATGTTATGGCAGAAATAACTTCCGCAAAGAGATGGACTACGCAACCCTTACGCATCCTTACGACCGAAAGAAAGGAGAAGTTACACAATATTTAAAAAGCCTACGTTGATAAAGCTAAAGTGATGGTGCTACATTCGCAAGAGTCGCATAAGCTCGATACCTTGCCTCTCACCAATTGCTTATTAGAGTTCCCTGCAGGCAAAACAATACTTGAAAAAGACGAAAAAGTAAAGATATGGAGACTGTAACTATCAAAGGACATATTTGGTTTCAAACTGAAACAGGACTTCGCATAGGCGAAGGAAGAGCCAAACTATTAGAGCAAATAGACCTTTCGGGGTCTATATCTGAAGCTGCTCGTCAGCTAAAAAAATACCCTACCGCCGTGCTTTGGGGAATGGTGCGTGAAATGAACAATAACGCCAAAGAGCCTCTTGTTATCAAAGAAGTAGGAGGTAAAGATGGCGGACGCAGCATCTTAACTCAGGAAGGTAAGAAAAGTCGTAGCACTATTTAAGAAAGTAGATCAGTGTTTTTAAAAAAACTTTTCAGAAAGATGAAAGCTATCGTCTTAGCAGGGGGCAAGAGTAGCCGAATGGGAGAAAACAAAGCCCTTCTTACTTTTTGAAGGAGAACCTCTGCTTGCACGTATAGGAAACTGTTTAGAAGATTTAGGGACACGAAGTCTATATAGCTGGGAAAAAAGCTGAATATGATGTTTTTCCCCTACCCTCAGATAGCTGACATATACCCCTAACAAAGGTCCTTTAGGAGGAATTTACAGTGCCTTAGTACATCTAAAAAGAAGATATATTAGTATGCCCTTGTGATATGCCTCTCTTAGATAGAAAGTATATTTTTATTTTTTGCAATCAAACTGCCGATTATAGCAAAATAAATGTACTCACTTTATAATGAAAAAGGTATTTTCCTACTTTTAGGCATTTATCCTTATGCTCTATGTTGCTCAACTGCAAAAACTATATAACACAAAAACAAACTAAAAATGCTGACTATTCTTGAAGAATTAGGAGCAAAAAAACACTCTTATCCTATATAGTAATTCCCGAACAATATTTTTGCCAATATCAATACTCTAGAAGATTGACGACGCTATTAAAAACAAATGATATATAACAATGGCACAGCTATTGTAATATATTACCCTGATTGATACACTAAGTAAATACTATTATACTATCAATCAGGGAGATAGCTTTTTATAGCCCTCACTAAACTATTAAACTATTCGTCAGTCAGACAAAGATCTTACTGACAAAAATGTCACATATCAATAATATGGAAATGAAAATAGGAAATTTTGACAGTTTTGCTACTGAGCATATAGATGAAAATGCAGAATTTATACCCCTACTAACTACCGAAGATGAGGAAGAAATAGAGCGCGAACGTGTACCCCACGTATTGCCTATCCTTCCGCTTCGCAATACAGTACTTTTCCCTGGTGTAGTAGTCCCTATTTCAGCAGGACGCGATGCCTCTATACGCCTTATCAATGAAGCTAATGAAACTACTAAAAACAATAGGAGTAGTAGCTCAAACTGATGAAAAACACTGAAATACCCTGAAGGGAAAGGATGTATATCGATTAGGTACTGTAGCACGTATATTAAGGGTGCTAAAAATGCCAGACGGCAATGTAACCATTATCATACAAGGAAAAACGCTTTCAGATAGAGGGTATAGTAGAGGAAAAACCTTATATAAAAGCTGCTATCACAGAAGTATCAGATATAAAACCTGATACTAATGATAAAGAATTTGAAGCTACTATAGATGCCATACGCGACTTAGCTATCAAAAATCATTCAGGAGAAACCCTAATATACCTTCAGAAGCAGCTTTTTGCTATAAGAAATATAGAAAGTACCTCTTTCTTGATAAATTTCATTGCTTCTAATATGAATGCTACAGTACTTGAGAAGCAAGCTGTTTTTAGAAATAGATGAGTTAAAAGAGCGTGCCACTGCTATTTTAAAAATATTTAAATATTGACTTACAAAGACTTACCTTTGCGCAATGAAGTACAGTCAAAAACGAGATTTGATATTGACAAACAGCAGCGCGAGTACTTCCTACATCAGCAGATGCGCACCATACAAGAAGAATTAGGTGGTGTATCATACGAACAAGAGATAGAAGAACTCAAAAAGAAAGCAAAAGATAAGAAGTGGGACGATAAAATAAAAGAACTTTTTGAAAAAGAGCTTAGCAAGCTACAACGTACTAACCCCAACAGCCCTGACTATGGCATTCAGCGCAATTATTTAGAAGTATTGTTAGAACTGCCTTGGAATGAATATTCTAAAGATAACTTCGACCTAAAACGTGCTCAGAAGATACTAGACAAAGAACATTACGGATTAGATGAAGTAAAACGCCGTATCATAGAATATCTGGCTGTACTGAAGCTACGCAATGATATGAAGTCGCCAATATTGTGTTTCTATGGCCCTCCTGGTGTAGGGAAAAACCTCTTTAGGACGCTCTATAGCCAAAGCTCTAAACAGAGAGTATGCGCGAATGTCGCTTGGAGGTTTGCACGATGAGGCTGAAATACGTGGACATCGCAAGACTTATATAGGTGCAATGCCAGGGCGTATATTACAACAACTAAAGAAAGCCAAAACCTCTAATCCTGTATTTGTTTTAGATGAGATAGATAAATTAGGCAATAGTAGCTATCAAGGTGACCCTTCAGCAGCTATGTTAGAAGTACTCGATCCAGAACAAAACAAAGAGTTTTATGACAACTTTCTAGAGATGGGGTATGACTTATCAAAAGTGATGTTTATCGCTACTGCCAATGATCTTTCGACAATTCAGCCGGCTCTGCTCGACCGAATGGAAATCATAAATGTATCAGGTTATACTATAGAAGAGAAAACAGAAATAGCCAAACGCCACTTATTGCCTAAACAGCTAAAAGAGCATGGTATGAAAGCCACAGATATACAGCTAGGTAAGAAAGAAATAGAACGTATTGTGGAAGGCTATACACGCGAATCAGGGGTGAGAGCTTTAGAAAAAGAGCTTGCTAAAGTAGTGCGCTACGGAGCTAAAAACTTAGCTATGGAAGAAGCCTATGACCCTAAAATTAACTTTGAAACTATAGAGAAGATATTAGGCCCTGCTCGTTTAGAACGCGACAAATACGAAGATAACGAAGTAGCAGGAGTAGTAACTGGGACTTGCATGGACAAGTGTAGGAGGTGATATATTATTTATAGAATCAGCACTTTCAAAAAGGAAAAAGGAGTACTAAACATCACTGGTAATCTAGGACAAGTAATGAAAGAATCAGCTACTATAGCCCCTAGAATACCTAAAATCAAACGCTGACCGCTATAATTTAGACTCTAAGTTGTTTGAGAGTTATGATGTACACATACACGTACCCGAAGGTGCCACTCCTAAAGATGGTCCTAGTGCAGGAGTAGCTATGCTCACCTCACTAATGTCGCTATTCACCCAAAAAAACGAGTAAAAAGAATTTAGCAATGACAGGCGAAATTACTCTACGTGGCAAAAGTGTTAGCTGTAGGTGGACTGAAAGAGAAAAATATTAGCAGGAAAGCGTGCAGGTATCAAAAGAGTACATACTCTGCAAAGACAATGAAAAAGATATTTTTAGAGATAAAAGAAGAATACTGCAAAGGACTTATCTTCCACTATGTCACAGATATGGAAGAAGTAATACGCCTAGCTATAACTAATGAAGATGTAAAACACAAAAAAAGTTTTAACCTTATAAAAAAACACTAAAAAAATGAACAAAAATACAAAAAGAAGATATTATAGGCGACAACCACGTAGCTACTTCTGCAGTTACTCCTCTTAGAGCTGATGCCTTTGAAATGAGCGAAGCCGAAAAAAATAGCAGATATAGAAACGCATATGCGTGCTATACTACACACCCTTAGGAATGGACTTGACAGATGATAGTCTGAAAAGGTACTCCCTAAACGAGTAGCTAAAATGTTTGTTAAGGAAATTTTTCGGAGGTTTATTGCCAGAACGCAAAACCTTCAATGTCTACTTTTCGACAATTCGTATCATTATGGAGAGATGCTTGTAGAAAAAACATTGTTGTTTATTCTACTTGCGAACACCATCTATTACCTATAGTAGGACGTGCGCATGTGGGATATATCTCAAACGGAAAAGTATTAGGACTCTCAAAAAAATGAATAGAATAGTAGAGTACTACGCTAAACGTCCTCAGGTACAAGAACGCTTAACCCTACAAATAGTACAAGAGATGCAACGAGCCTTAGGTACTGAAGATGTAGCATGCATTATAGATGCTAAGCACTTATGTGTGAACTCGCGAGGAATAGAAGATATAGACAGCAGTACCGTAACAGCAGAGTTTGGTGGCAAGTTTAAAGACCCTGAAGTCAGAAAAGAATTTCTAGAATATATAAAGTTAGAGACCAGATTTCACTAAAAAAACAGACATCTGAGGGAGGGAGGAAAAAAATATTTTTTTCCTTTATTGTTATGTATTTCAAAAAAACATCGTATATTTGCCTCACTAATTTAAAATTTTTAAAAAGATGAGGATAAAATTTACTTCAGCAATTTTTATTGGTAGCGTTGATGTTTTCTTGTAAGTCCGCTACTACCCATCAGGAGGCAGATACAACCACTACAGCTAATTATGAGGTTATCCCTGCCCCTCAGATGATATCTAAACCTTCAATAAATGCTAATAAGCCCTTTTGTGCTTACTGCAAATACCAAAATCACCTATCCTAAAGGAGATGTTGATTTAGAGCGATATGCAGGCTTCTTGAAGGAGTATATTCAAAAGCAATCAGGTATTGCTCTCAACATTGCTCCCGATGAGGGAAAACCTTCTAATAACATTGTTCTCCTCCAAAACTACAATAATGAAAACAAAGAAGGTTACCAAGTTATTATTGACGCTGATCATATCACCATTAATGGAGCTTCTAAAGCAGGTACTTTCTATGGTGTACAGTTCCTCAGAAAATCTATTCCTGTCCTAAAAACTAAAAAAATTATCTTCCCTGCTCAGCAAATCACTGATCAGCCTTACTTCGCCTATCGTGGAGGACATTTAGACAGTGCACGCCACTTCTTTACTGCTGACTCTATTCGTATCTTTATTGATATGCTTGCCCTTCATAATATGAACCGTTTCCACTGGCACCTTACTGATGACCAAGGTTGGCGATTTGAATCTAAGAAATATCCTGAACTTACTGTTATAGGTAGCACCCGTAGCCAAACAATGGTAGGAAAACAATGGACATACCTTTGATGGCAAAACCTCACGGTGGATTCTACACACAACAAGAAATGAAGGATATTGTAAAATATGCCGCTGACCGTAATATTACTATTATCCCTGAAATTGACTTACCAGGACATATGGTAGCTGTTTTAGCTACTTATCCGCAGTTAGGGTTGTACAGGAGGACCTTATAAGGTACGTGAAACTTGGGGAATAGCTGATGATGTACTTTGTGCTGGCAACCAAGAAACATATAATTTCATAAAGAATATATTAGAAGAAGTTACAGAGATTTTTCCCTTCACAGTACATTCATATTGGAGGTGATGAATGCCCAAAAAGTTAGTTGGAAAAAAATGTCCTAAAATGCCAAGCTAAAAATTAAAGAATTAGGTATAAAAGGTGATGACAAACACTCTGCCGAAGAATATCTACAAAGCCACATAATTACATATGCTGAACAAGTATTAGCTAGCAAAAAAATCGTCGTATTATTGGTTGGGATGAAATCTTAGAAGGAGGATTAGCTCCTAATGCTACTGTAATGTCTTGGCGCGGCATCAGTGGTGCTATAGAGGCTGCTAAGTCTAACCACGATGCTATTATGACCCCTATGTCTTTCTGCTACTTTGACTTTTATCAAACTGACAAAGTTGATACTGAACCGCTTGCTATTGGAGGTTATGTACCTGTAGAACGTGTATATTCTTTCAATCCTTACCCTGATGCTCTTACTCCTGACCAACAAAAAAACATATCTTTAGGGGTACAGGCCAATATCTGGACAGAATATATGAAAAACCTTTAAACACGTAGAGTATATGGCTCTACTCGCTATGCAGCTTTGGCTGAAGTACAATGGCATAACCCCTAAAGACGCTAAAAACTATAGTGCTTTCTTACAACGACTTTTGCGACTTATCAATATCTATCAGCTCGAGGGATATAACTACGCTAAACATATTTTCAATGTACGTGCTGAAGTAAAACCGGAAGTAGGTGATATAAAAGTCACTTTTTCTTGCCTTGAAAGCACTCCTATTTATTACACTACTGATGGTACTGAACCTACTAAAAAAATGCTAAAGTATACACTCAACCACTAAAAAAATAACAAAAACTACAGACCTTAAAGCAAAGGCTTTTTGGTAGTGAAGGTGAGAGCAGTTGGGGACAAAAAGTTTATCTTCAACAAGGCTACTGTTCGCCCCTATAACATTTCTTAGTAAGCCCACTCACAACTACACTTTTAACGGAGCTATTACTTTTAGTAGATGGCCAGAGAGGAAATAAGAATTCGCGCTCTGGACAATGGTTGGGATTTAGTGAGGCTCCTTGTGAAGTAGTTATTACTTTGCTAGAGAATACCCCTATCAAGGAAGTATCTTTCAAATCTTTTTATAGATACTGGTGATTGGATTTACCCTCCTACCCATTTTTGAAGTACAAGGTTCTACTGATGGTAAAAAAACTACGAAACACTTGTTAAAGAAGACTACCAACTACCTACAAAACATTTTAGAGAAATAAAGATTATAAACTTTCTTTTTAAAGAAAAGAAAGTAACTTATCTGAAAGTTAAAATCAATGAGGTGAATAAAATACCTGCTTTTCATAACGGAGCCGCAGGAAAACCAGGATTTTTTTATTTATTGACGAAATAGAAGTTAATTAATGGTTAAATTTTTAATGGTTAATGAAAATAGGCTGTCTGAATATTCAGACAGCCTATTTTTTATTATTTAGTACTTTAACTACTTTTTTTGCTCGGTAGAGGGTAGGTACCTTCTACTAAGATACTGCTATCTACATCTTGTAAATTCCTATGACCTGAGAAAGCCATAGTAGTATCCATTTCATCATAAAGGATTTGTAGTGCACGGGTTACACCTTCTTCACCATAAGCACCTAATCCGTATACAGGGGCACGTCCAAGCATAATACCACGAGCACCCATAGCCCACGCTTTTTAACATATTCTGACCTGTATAGAAACCAGAGTCAATCCATACTTCAGTTTGACTACCTACCGCACTTACAATATCTGGAAGAGCTTTGATAGATGAAATAGTATCATCCATTTGGCGACCTCCGTGATTTGATACGATAATGGCATCAGCACCATATTTTACGGCTTCTATAGCATCTTCAGGAGTCATAATACCTTTTTAAAGATGATAGGTCCTCCCCATAGTTCTTTTTATTTCAGCAATATCTTTCCAGCTAAGACTTGGGTCGAATTGTTCTTTCGTCCAAGAAGAAAGCGAAGAAAGGTCTGATACATTCTTAGCGTGTCCTGCTATATTACGGAATGTCCAACGGCGGTTTCCTAAGATATAACGCATTCCCCAAGGAATTTTAGTAGAAAGGTTGATAATATTAGGAATTGTAAATTTAGGAGGGGTAGAAAGTCCATTTTTAATATCGCGGTGACGATTACCAAGCACTTGTAAATCTACAGTTACCATTAAAGCTGAACATTTAGCTTCTTTAGCACGTCTGATAAGATCTTTCATAAACTCGCGGTCGCGCATTACATATAACTGGAACCAGAAAGGCTCTACTCCTGCTTCTGCTAAGTCTTCAATAGAACAAATAGACATAGTAGATAGCGTAAATGGAATACCAAACTTTTTGAGCTGCTTTTAGCCATATGAATCTCGCCATCAGCCCACATCATACCCATAAAGCCTACTGGAGCAGTCATTGCAGGGAATTTTACCTTTTTTTGCCCTAAAAAGAGTGCTTTTCGAGGGTACGATTATCCATATCAACCAATATTCTTTTGCTTAAATTTGATAGGGTTGAAATCGGATACGTTATCGCGATAAGTCGCTTGTGTCCACGAACCAGTATCTACGTATTCGTAGAACATTTTAGGAACATTGCGTTTGCAAACTACACGCAAGTCCTCAATGTTTGTCATTTTAGTTAAATCTCTCATTTAATGAAGTTTTTTTATAATTTGTTTTATTACTCCATAGTATTTCCTTTTTGTTTAGAAAATCTATAAAGATTTCTTTTTTTCTTATTTCGATGGCAAATATATACAATTATTTTTTTACTTGCAAAAAGAAAAAGAAAATTTATAGTAATTAGGGTTATTGTTCGTTTATCCTTCGCTTATTGTTCGCTTATCCTTCGCTCATCCTTCGCTCATTGTTCGGTCATCCTTCGGTAAATTAGAGGGGCTGACTAGTAGCTAAAGTGAGATAAATAGAGGGTGGTAATGGCTGTTGTTTTTTTAGCTTTTTTTGTGTTACCTTTGCCGCCTCATAATTTCAAAAAAATATGACCAATATTTTATTTATAAAAAAATCAAACACAACTGACAGAACGGGCTATTGAGCATACTCTAGAACTGCTTTCCGAAGGCTGTACCATTCCTTTTATAGCTCGCTATCGCAAAGATAAAACTGGTAATCTGGACGAGGTGGCACTGAACGTATCGCTAAAGCTCAGAATGAATATGACAATATTTGTAAGCGCAAAGAAACCATCTTATCATCGATAGAAGAGCAAGGAAAACTTACTGATGAACTCCGCCAACGTATAGAGATTTCTTTTTGAACTAAATGAGTTAGAAGACCTTTATTTACCTTATAAAAAAAGACGCAAAACTAAAGGTGATGTGGCTAAAGAAAACGGCTTGGAGCCTCTTGCCAAACAGATTATGGCACAACGCCCAGCTGACTTGTCTTCGCTTGCCTCTCGTTATCTATCTGATAAGGTAACTACTGAAGCTGAAGCTCTACAAGGGGCTTCGGATATTATAGCTGAATGGATTAATGAGAATATGTTTATCAGGCGTACTCTTAGGAAAGTTTTTCAACGCAAAGCCCTCATTGTTACTGAGGTAGCCAAGGGAAAAGCTGATGAAGAGGAAGCTCAAAAATACTCACAATATTTTGATTGGAACGAGTCATTAGCCAAAGCCCCTTCGCATAGAGTGCTGGCTATGCTCAGAGCTGAAAAAGAGGGATTTATAAAGATGAAAGTACAAGTTGATACAGAGGAAACTTTGCCTTTCATAGAAAAAAATATCATTAAGAGTAGCGGAGAAATAGCTGACTTTTTGCAGAAAACCATAAAAGATAGTTACAAACGCCTTTTAGAGCCTTCAATTGCCAATGAAACGCTTCAGGAAGCTAAAGATAAGGCTGATAGCAAAGCGATTGCCGTGTTTAGTGAGAATTTATCGCAACTATTATTGGCTGCCCTTTGGGAGAAAAAGCGGATTTTGGCTATTGACCCTGGTTATCGAACCGGCTGCAAGGTGGTATGCTTAGATGAGAAAGGCGACCTACTACACCACGATGTTATTTATCCTCACGCGCCTCAGCAAGATACAGCTACTGCTACTAAAAAGCTGCGCACAATGGTTGCTCAGTATAAAATAGAGGCTATTAGTATAGGTAATGGTACTGCTTCGCGCGAGACAGAAGCCTTTGTAAAATCGGTAGCATTCTCTCAGCCAATAGAAATATTTGTAGTGAGTGAAGCAGGAGCATCGGTATATTCAGCCTCTAAGATAGCACGAGAGGAGTTCCCCTAACGAAGACGTTACTGTACGAGGTGCGGTATCTATCGGTAGGCGTCTATCAGACCCTTTGGCAGAATTAGTAAAAATAGACCCTAAGAGTATAGGTGTGGGGCAATATCAGCACGATGTGAACCAAACGCTGTTGAAAGAAGAGCTTGACACTACTGTGATGCGCTGTGTAAATAAAGTAGGTGTTAATCTGAATACCGCCAGCAAGTCGCTATTGAGCTATGTGTCGGGTATAGGTGACAAAATGGCAGAAAATATAGTAGCGTACCGATCGGCTAACGGAGCCTTCAACAAACGAGAAGCCTTGAAAAAAGTACCGCGTTTGGGTGATAAAGTATACCAGCAGGCTGTAGCTTTCTTGCGCATCAAAGAAGGAGATAATCCGTTAGACAATTCGGCTGTACACCCTGAAGCCTACCCCATAGTACACAAAATGGCAAATGATTTGGGATTGCCTACGGAGAAACTTATAGGCAACAAACAAGCTATTGCAACCATTGATATTCAGAAATATATCACTGATGAAGTGGGTGTATTATATCTGAAAGATGTATTAAAAGAACTTGAGAAACCTGGTCTTGACCCTCGACAAGCTGCTAAAGCTTTTGCTTTTGACCCTAATGTAAAGACTTTTGATGATGTAAGGGTAGGAATGGTATTGCCAGGGATAGTGAATAATATCACCGCTTTTTGGTTGCTTTTGTAGATATAGGACTGAAAGAGAGTGGTTTAGTACATATTTCGCAACTGAAAGACGGTTATGTATCTGATGTAAATGAAGTAGTAAAACTCCACCAACAAGTAGAGGTAAAGGTGACGGAAGTAGATGAGGCAAGGCATCGGATATCGCTTTCAATGATACTTTAAAAAAATGAAAATATATTTTTTTCATTTTTGGTTACGTGATATTTTTTTGCATCTTTGCAAATATTTTTTTAAAGACTTCCACCAGAGAGATGATGAGAAGGCTTTTTATTATCAACAGATTAGCTAAAAAAATAGTAATAGACTTTTTTTATATACATAAAAAAACAAATGAAAAAAATTTGATAAAGAAGTGTACCTAAAATGGTACGAGGACATGCTCTTTTGGAGGAAGTTTGAAGATAAACTGGCAGCGGTTTACATTCAGCAAAAAGTAAGAGGATTCTTGCACCTATACAACGGTCAGGAAGCGGTAGCAGCAGGATGTTTGCACGCTATAGACCCTACTAAGGACAAGATGATTACTTCGTACAGATGCCACGTACACCCTATTGGTTTGGGCGTAGACCCTCGTAGGATAATGGCTGAATTATACGGCAAAGGTACTGGTACTTCGCTCGGTTTGGGTGGATCAATGCACATTTTCTCAAAAGAACATCATTTTTATGGTGGTCACGGTATTGTCGGCGGACAAATAGCCTTAGGAGCTGGTTTAGCTTTTTGCTGATAAATTCTTAAACCGTGATGGAGTAACCCTTACCTTTATGGGTGATGGAGCTGTGCGCCAAGGAGCTTTTCACGAAACGCTTAACTTGGCTATGCTTTGGAAACTACCAGTAGTTTTCATCGTAGAAAACAACCACTACGCAATGGGTACTTCAGTAGAAAGAACTGCTAATCACGTAGACATCTGGAAATTAGGTTTAGGCTATGAAATGCCTTGCCAAGCTGTAGATGGTATGCACCCTGAAACAGTAGCTGAGGCAGTATACGAAGCTGTAGAACGTGCTAGAAGAGGTGATGGACCTACTTTATTGGATATCAGAACTTACCGCTACAGAGGACACTCTATGTCTGACGCTCAACACTACCGCACTAAAGAAGAGGTAGAAGAGTACAAGAAACAAGACCCTATCACCAACGTACTAAGCGTAATAAAAGATAAAAAATACGCTACAGACGCTGAATTGGAAGCTATAGACGAACGCGTGAAGAACTTGGTAGCAGAATGCGAGAAATTTGCAGAAGAGTCGCCATACCCAGAACACCATATAATGTACGATGTAGTATACGACCAAGAAAACTACCCATTCTTGCGCAGTAGACTGTAATTAAAGTAAAAACACTAATATAAATAACAACATAAATGGCAGAAATTATCAATATGCCACGACTCAGCGACACCATGGAAGAAGGTGTTGTAGCAAAGTGGCTAAAAAAAGTAGGCGATAAAGTAAACGAAGGCGAGATTTTGGCTGAGATAGAAACAGACAAAGCTACAATGGAGTTTGAATCGTTTCATTCAGGCACCCTATTGTACATAGGTTTACAAGAAGGTGAAAGTGCAAAAGTAGATACCCTATTAGCTATCATCGGTAAAGAGGGAGAAGACATTTCGGCTCTTATTGGTGGTGGAGCTCCTGCCCCTGCCAAAGCTGAAGCGGCTGCTCCTGCTGCAGCTCCTGCCCCTGCTGCTACTGGTGCTGCTGTACCTGCAGGTGTAGAAATAGTAACTATGCCTCGCTTGAGCGATACTATGACAGAAGGTACTGTAGCTTCTTGGTTGAAAAAAGTAGGTGACACTGTAAAAGAAGGCGACATTTTGGCTGAGATTGAAACAGATAAAGCCACAATGGAGTTTGAATCATTCTATGCAGGTACCCTATTATACATAGGTTTGAAAGAAGGCGAAAGTGCTTCAGTAGATTCGCTTTTAGCTATTATAGGCCCTGCTGGTACTGATGTAAATGCAGTATTAGCGGCTGTACAAGGCGGTGGTGCTGCCCCTGCAGCTCCTGCTGCCAAAGCTGAAAGTAAAGAAGCGGCTCCTGCTGCTCCTGCGGCTTCCCCAGCAGCTACTAATACTAATGACCGTGTATTTGCTTCGCCTTTAGCTAAAAAAATAGCTCAAGATAAAGGTATCAACCTAACAGAAGTAAAAAGGTAGTGGTGAAAAATGGACGCATCATAAGAAAAGACGTAGAAAACTTTACTCCAAGCGCTAAAGCAGCGGCTCCTGCCCCTGCAGCTGCATCGGCTGCTATACCAACAGTAATACCTGTAGGTGTAGAAGTAACTGAAGAAGTGAAGAACTCACAAATGCGTAAGACAATTGCTAAACGTCTATCAGAATCTAAATTTACAGCACCTCACTACTATTTGGCAATAGAAATAGATATGGACAATGCGATGGCATCGCGTGCTCAAATTAACAGTTTGCCAGATACAAAAAAATATCATTCAACGATATGGTAGTAAAAGCGTGTGCTATGGCTCTTAAGAAACACCCACAAGTAAACACTTCTTGGAAAGGAGATGTAACCGTGTATAACAAACACGTAAATGTAGGGGTTGCAGTAGCTATAGAAGACGGATTAGTAGTACCAGTAATCAAATTTACTGATACCCTAACGCTTACCCAAATAGGTGCTTTAGTAAAAGACTTAGCTGGTAAGGCACGCAACAAGAAATTAACTCCTGCCGAAATGGAAGGAAGTACTTTCACAGTGTCTAACTTAGGTATGTTTGGAGTAGATGTATTTACCTCTATCATCAATCAGCCTAACTCAGCAATCCTTTCAGTAGGTGCTATCATCGAAAAAAACCAGTAGTGAAAAACGGACAAATAGTAGTGGGACACACTATGCAAGTAACCCTTGCATGCGACCACCGTACTATAGACGGTGCTACCGGTGCTCAGTTCTTACAAACACTGAAATCATATATTGAAAACCCTGTAACTATGCTCGCATAGTATAACAGAAAAAGGAAGAAAAATCGCTGCGGCTTATGGCTTGCAGCGATTTTTTTATGGCACTAATTTTGTTATTTTAGAAAAAAAGAATACCTTTGCGTGCTAGTTACACAATTGCTTGATATGAACAAGAGAAACGCAAAAACGATTTGGTTACTACTTACTGCCTTTTTACTACTGCAAAGCTGTAAGAAAAATCCTGCTTCGCACCCCTGATTCATCCTTAAGAGACACGGGAGAAGAGATTTATAAAGAAGCGCTAACCATTGGCGTAGATACTTCTGCTGCTACCTTTGAAAAAAACTATTTATAGCTGATGCTGACCAAAAAAAGGTGTACAATCAGATACTTATAACTATTATACACAAAATGGAAATAAAACACGTTGGCTGTACCAAGATATGCCTTCGCGGCTGTTTGCTGAATATCTCAGCGTATTAGATAGCGTTACCAACGATGGATTAAACCCTGAAACTTATAGGCGCAATGCCTTAGCAAAAAGCGGTAGACAGTGCTTATACCCACCAATTATCAGATGAATACAAGGCTAATTTAGATAAGGAAATCACAGCTTCATTCTTTTTACTAACACAACACCTCAGCAAAGGACGACTTAGCAGAAAAAAACTATGGCAATCACTCGTGGATTCCTCCTAAAAAGTAAAAAGGAAAAAAACATAGATTTACTTTTTGAACATAGATGATAAGCAGCCTCTAAGCACTGTAATTAACAGTTTATTACCCCAAAAGTAAGCAATATCAGCAGATGAGAGAGAAATACGTTCTGCTAAAAAAACAAAACCCTTGATTCTGCTGAGACTATTGATTTTGCAAACTTTAAAGATTTCGTATACGGCTATACTGCCCCTGTAATAGAAAAGTTGCGCAAAGGACTTAAACAAAAAGGTTTTGAAGCTATAGCAGAAGCTGACCCACAGACAGTAGATAGCACTCTAATACGCACAGTACAACGTTTCCAAGAGAGCAAAGGACTTACCCCTGATGGGGTATTGGGCAAACAAACGCTCTACTTTTATCAATATGAATGATACAAGAACACGCGACCTACTAAAGCTAAATATGGAGCGTATGCGGGTGTTTAACAACTACTTAGGCGATCATTATGCTATAGTAAATATTCCTGATTTTAAGCTCTTGTTATTTGAGAAGGACTCTATACTATTTGAAACGAGAGTAGTAGTTGGAAAATCGGCTACCTCTACCCCTATTTTTACGGACACTATACAGTATGTGGAGTTCAGACCTACGTGGTCAGTACCGCAAAGTATCATCAAAAAAGAAATGATACCCCAAATAGTATCGCAAGCTAACCCTGAAAAATATAAAAATCGCGGTTATACGATGTATGAAAATGGTAAAAAAGTAGACCCTACCCAAGTAAATTGGAATGACCCAGCAGTACATAAGAGAGGATTCCACTTTGTAGAAGCCCCTTCAGCCAACAACTCGTTAGGCTTAGTGAAGTTTATCTTGACTAACGGTATGAGTATCTACCTACACGATACCCCTTCTAAGCACTTTTTCGACCGCGATTACCGCGCCTTGAGTCACGGGTGTATACGGGTGCAAAATCCTTCGGAACTTGCCTACCATTTACTAAAAAATGAAGAGAGCAAGACTCCTTGGACAATAGAAAAAGTAACTGAAGCGATGCAGAATACTAAAAAGAAGTCAGTATCGTATTGCACTGAAGACTAAATATAAAGTAAACATTATCTACTACACAGCTTGGGTAGATAACAACGGAGAGGTAGTTATTAAGAACGATATTTACGAGCTTGACACCCCTCAGCTAAACGAAATAAAGCGGTTTGAAAGTTAGCTTTCAAACCGCTTTATCAATTTTGAATTATGAATTTTGAATTAAGCTTCAATCCTTTTTTTATTTCTTCTTTTAACGCCTCAGAGGCTTCTACTAATGGCAAGCGCACATAAGGCTGACATAAGCCTTTTAGCTGCCAAAATAGCTTTGATACCTGTAGGATTGCCCTCTTTGAAAGCGGCAGCCATCTTAGGCATTAATGCATAGTGCAATTTATTAGCTTCAACCGTCTTACCTTGTAAGCCCTAAGCGCACCATTTCTGAGAACTCTTTTGGATAAGCAATGCCAATCACTGAAATAGCCCCACTACCCCCCATATATACTGAAGGTAGCGTAGTAGCATCATCACCAGAAAGGAAGGTAAAATTAGCAGGCATATCTTTGAAGATATTCATATCGAGTTGCAAATTACCAGAAGCCTCTTTTACGGCTACTATATTCTCGAAATCATTAGCTAAACGCAGTATCGTTTCAGCTGTAAGTGATACTCCTGTACGTCCCTGGTACATTATAAAGAATTATAGGTAATGGACTTTCTGAGCTACTGCCGCAAAAGTGTGCATACAAGCCATTTTGCGAAGGTTTATTATAATAAGGTGTAACCGAGAGTATCGCTACAAAATCAGTTAAATCGGTAGTTTTGATTTCATCAATTACATTCTGCGTGTTATTACCACCGATACCTAAGACCAAAGGCAAACGCCCTTTATTTGCCTCAATAATAGTGCTGCGCACTATCTTTTTTTCTTCCTTAGTAAGCGTAGGAGCTTCGCTAGTAGTACCTAAAACTACTATGAACTCTACCCCACCGTCAATCACATAGTTCACTATATTGGCTAATGCCTTAGTGTCTACCTGCCCATCGGCAGTAAAAGGTGTAATTAGGGCAACACCTGTCCCTTTTAGTTGGCTTGTCATAATTTTTCTATTTATGAATAATTGTACTTAAAACTTTTTTCACTTCGTTTACGAATACGGTTTCCTGATTAGGGGTACAACCGATGACTATATCATTATATTGTAAGTCAATACCCTGAAAACCAATGCGTAATTTGGCTCTGATAGACGAAGAAAGCAGCAACAATGGCAGCTTGGGTTCATTAAAATAATTGATAAGCAAATCGTACTCCTGTTCAGCCAAACGGTCGGCGTGGTAATTGCGTATTTTGCCCTGCCAATTAATTTCTTTATCAATGAGAATAGGTGTACCGTTAGCGTGTGTTTCTTCTGATACACGTTTATACCCTAAAATGATATAGTTCTCGGGACGTATAGCATAATGCTTAATAAGCCCCAAAAGCGGATTGACATCTTTTACAACGTCCATATCCACTATACAGCCCACTTTTAGTTAATTCATTGTTTAAACAATTTATTATAATTATCCAAAGCTTTTAAAAATTCTTGCGAATTTTTATTTTTTTATATAATAATTCTTTACTATTTCCAAAAATATTTGTAATTTTGCGTGTGATTGCAAAAGGTAACAATAAATTTTAAATTTAAAAGATTATTTATGAGAAAGTTTAAACAAGTAAATCATTACTTCATCTTGTCATTGATTGCGATAGGGCTTCTTAGTGCTTGCGCTGCCCATATCAACAAAACCAGAATTGACAAAAGTAACAGCAAAAACATAGTAATTACCGATACTATACCCTCTAAATCAGGTAGATAAGTTTGTTATGCCTTACAGGAAAACACGTAGAGGAAGAGATGAGCAAAGTGCTGACCCAAAAATGCAAATGACTTAGTGAAAGACCGTAAACACCCCTCGGCTAAATACTGCTATCTCTAACCTATTTGGTGATGCTACTTACGAAATTGTATCGCCTATTTATAAAAAACGTACTGGGAACGATATAGATTTTGTACTGATGAACTGGGGTGGCATTCGCGCTGACCTTGCTAAAGGTCCTGTAACAGTGGGTGATGCCTACGCCCTTATGCCGTTTGAAAACGAGGTAGTAATCGTAACAATGAAAGGTGAAAAAGTGCAAGAATTAGTTGATTACCTTATCAAACACCGCCTCCCCCACCCTCTCTCTAAACAAGTAGCTCTGCAAACTAACCCAAGATGGAAAAATTGTAAAATTCACCATTAATGGCAAGTCTTTTGACCCCAACGCCACCTACAGAGTAGCTACTTCAGACTACCTATTCAACGGTGGTGATGCTATGTACTTTTTCGGTAACCCTATACAAAAAAAGAGGATACGGGCTATAAAATACGCAACGTATTGATTGATTACTTTAAAAAAACAGATGTGATAGACGCTAAAGAAGACCACCGTTTTGAATACAAACCTTAGAATTATTATGGAAAGAAGAACATTTATTAAAAAAATATAGGAGCTTCTCTCTACTTGTAGGCTTAGGAGGACTTGGCTCGCTATCTATGAAGCCTAATAATGCAAAAGCATATCACTATTTTTGCATACTAATGACACTCATAGCCATATAGACCCTCTACCCCTAAATGACCCCATTAACCCCAATAAGGGAGGGGCTGCCCGTAGAGCACAACTGATAGAACGCATTAGAAAAGAAAACCCTAATACGCTGTTGTTTGATGCTGGTGATATTTTTTTCAAGGAACACCCTATTTCAACTTCTACGGAGGAGAATTGGAGTTTAAAGTAATGTCGATGTTGCGATATGATGCTGCCACATTAGGCAATCACGATTTTGATAATGGCTTAGAAGGACTTTATGCCCAACTGCCTCACGCTAAATTTGATTTTATCATCTCGAACTACGATGTAAGCAACACAATACTCAACGGACATACAAAGCCTTATAAAATATACTTAGTAGATGGTATAAAAAAATAGGAGTTTTTGGTATTGGTGTTGAATTGGAAGGATTGGTAACTAAGCAGAATTATGGGGAAACTGTATATCTTGACCCTATAGAAATAGCACAAGATATGGAGCGAAAAATTACGCAATGAAGAAAAGTGTGACCTTATTATCTGTCTTTCGCACATAGGTTATGACTATAAAGATAACCCCTAAAAAGGTAAACGATCTAAAAGTAGCTGCCCAAACTTCGCATATAGACCTTATTATTGGAGGACATACACACACTTTCTTAGAACGTCCTACCTTTGGTAACTAACAGAAGTGGCAATACTACTTTAGTAAACCAAGTAGGGTGTTATGGCATCAATTTAGGGCGCATAGACTTCTATTTTTGAAGAGAATACATTAGTGAAAAAAACAAATCAGTAAGTATTGAAGTATAAGTAGTTAGAAAATAATATGCAAAAAAAGTTGCTCTTTTTTTGCATATTTAAAAAAAGTTATGTACCTTTGCAGCCGATTTAAAGAGTAGGCCTGAGTGGCGGAATTGGTAGACGCGCACGACTCAAACTCGTGTTCTTCGGAGTGAGGGTTCGATTCCCTCCTCAGGTACAAAAAAAGCTATCCTAATTAGGATAGCTTTTTTTATTGTCTTTATTTAGTACTTATTTGATAGTATCTAACTTCCCTTGCGATTTAAGCAACTCAATTTCTGCTAACTTATAATCTAAGAGTGCATTTGTATAGTTATTCTTTGCATCAGACAAAGAACGTTCGGCATCTAACAAATCGGTGAGAGAAGCTAAGCCCTGCTGGTAATTATTCTGCGTATTGAGCAACACCTCTTCAGCTAACTTTACATTTTCTTTTTGTGAATCTATTGTAAGTAGATTATTATTTAGTTGGCTATGTGCATTTTCATAAGCCAAATCCATTGCGAGGTGGGTGTCTTTGAGGGTAGCTTCTAAAGCTTGGCTCTCTATCTGAGCTTGACGTATTTTAGCTGTAGTACCAAAACCTGAAAAAATAGGTACACTAACCCCTAATGTAATAGACGAATAGTCAGCCCCATATACTTTATCCTTTTTACCATAAACAATTGGCATTTTAGGCCCCATACTCAAATAGCCATAAGTAGCCTGTAACATCAAAGAAGGATAGAGAGCTGCACGTTTTACCTTTACATTGATATCCAAAAGTTGTTTCTGTTTTTCGAGGACTTGTAACTCTATGCGATTGTTAGAACTCCCTTTGGCAAAAAGCAAGATCGTAATTAGCTTCAAAACCTTCTTTAGGAAGTATGATTTGCTCATTCATAGGCATTCCTATCATATATTTGAGAGCATTTTCAGAGAGTTGTAGTCCGTTAAGGGCTTGCTGTCTTGCAGACTTAAGATTATTCAGCGCTACTGTGGTGCGATCTAGGTCTATTTTTTTAGCTAAACCAGCTTCGTTAAGGCCTTTTACTACCCCTGCTGTCTTCTGGGTAAGAGCTAGGTTTGCTTCTACATTTTGCAACATCTGACGGGTTTGATATACCTGATAATAGGCTTTAGCTACCTTTTCGATAATCTCATTCTCAGTAAGTTGTTGATTAAGCAGATAAAACTCGCGAGTAGTACGCGCCGCCTTAAGCCCCATAAATACAGCTTGACTAAAGAGCATTTGAGTAAGTTTAGCTTCAGCATTGGCTGACCATTTTTTTGTCCCATCTCCATTTTTTTAAAGGGTCTCCACCAGGTATACCAAAGGCACTACCATCAATATAAGTGGCTTTGTAACTTAGGATTGTATACCATACCACCTGAAGCTGTAAGGTTAGGCAGTGCATTGGCACGTACTTCTTGTATCTGGTATTCACTCTTCTTCACATCTAAGCGCGCTTTCTCAGCATCGGCTTTGTGTTCTAAAGCGTAACGTATTGCGTCTTTTAGCGTAAGTTCTTTTTGTTGTGCAAAAGAAATTGCTGTAGCACACAGCAAAAATAGTTGTAATGATTCTTTTTCATTGATATTTGTTTTTTTATATGTTAGATAGGCTTTTAAACAAGCTTTTTTTATATTAATTTTTTTCTTTTTTAAGCTGCAATACACGCTCTAATTCTTTCATACCTTTTTTTCGTTTACTAATATCCTAAAAAAATATTCCATTAGGGTATAGATAGTATCCCAAAAAGGAAATTCTCTCTCAGGAGAAGTGTTGGCAACAGAACGCAAACGTTGTACACTAGAGTAAAAGGTTTTATAAAAATTTACATTGATATCCTCTCTAAAAAGCCCTTCTTGCCAACCTTTTTCTAAGAGTTTATCTATAAAACGCGCATCAGACTTAGCAAATTCTATCTCCATACGCTCGTAGGTTTTGGAGTAGTATTTTTGAAGTTCCCAAATAGGACGGTCACTATTGATATTGAATATCTCTTTTACTTTTTTCTGATTGCGGTATACATTTTCTATTACCGAGCCATCACCTTGTACAAAAGCTTCTACATTTTTGCAACTCATATCTAAGGCGTAATCTAATACTGCCTCTACTAAGTCGTTTTTAGAAGGGAAGTGCTCATAAAGCGTTTTTTTTGATATTCCCATTTTGCTTGCTAAATCATCCATTGTAAAGGTTTTTAAACCCATACCGCATAAAAATCATTCAGTGCGCGCTTTACTATTTCTTCTTTCATACTATGTTAATTTGCCGATTTGTCGATTTGTCAATTTACTAATTGCTAATCATCTTGAATTCGGGGGCAAAAGGTAGTATAAAAAAACTTAATAAACAAAAAAAGTTTCCTACTTTTTGTAAGAAACTTTATATTTTTTTAACCATTATAAACTCAAGAAGGTAAATCCTACACCCACTACTGTTTGCTTGTAATTATAGTCTATCAGTGAGTCACCATAACCGTGCGAGGCTTGCAAAGCAATGCGTAAATCTCGGCTAAGAGGATATATCCAATTACACTCTATATACGCTCGATTATGGTTGAGATTCAGATTATTGCGGAGCTTTAGAGAAAAGGCATTCTTTTCTGAAAGGAAAAAAATCAAGGAGAGCTCGCATCTACCCTATGTAATTTTCTATATCGGGGTTATCATCTTCGCGAGGCTTTTCAGTAAAGCGTTTCCAAAAACGCGCATTTATTAGCACCTCATTCCACTGAAAAATACCCATTAGAATAAAGCGATTCCAACTGCGCGAATGGGCAGCCTCTTTGCCGTTGGATTGGTGATTGATTGAAAAACCCTGCCATTTTCATTTTGAGGTTTCCTGCTGAAAGATTCAAACGGATAGGTAAAAAAATAAGCTCTGGTTCATAGTTTATCTCTCTAAAAGGACGCGACAATTTGCCGTTGTACATCTGCCAATACGCTTGTTGGGTGAAAGCTACCCATACATCGCCTTTACCAAAAGCATCTTGCATAATCTTAGCCTTAAGGCTCACCTGAAATTTAGTTTCTATATGCTGATAGTCACGCCATTCAGGCACAGGGCGATGAGGATTGAGGCTCTGGGGTTGTTCCGTAGGCACATCGGTAAAACGAAACGGCATCACATACATAGGCATATAGTCTACAAACTTAAAAAGTACCCCGTTGGTCTTCTCGGTCGAGTTCCCAGTTTTTTGAAAGGGCACGCTCTAATTGAAGTGTCTTGCTTATCACAGGTTCTTCTCTTGGAAGCTCTTGTAGTGTATCAATAGTAGTTGTTTCTTGTGCTACTGTGCTACCACCTATTATCAGTAGGCTTATCAGTAAAAGTATTTTTTTCATTTCTTTATTTTTTTAGCGGGACAAAAGTAGCAAAAAAATTACTTAATAATATAGAGTTTATTACGATTTGTTAGCAGTTTGTAGTACAAATGTATATTCTGATACACCCTCATAGTCACCTAATGATTCTGTACTTGCCTCTTTATCTTTCCAGTAGAGGGTTTCCTTTTGCATAAATGCTTCTCTATTACCGTTATCATAATAATAGGGTGTATTTTTTTCAGTCTAAAAGTCACATTGTCTATCACTAAGTCATAATACTGATTTTTCACCGTCATAACTAATATATTGTGGACGTATCATTTCCTCTTTTATGACTCTCTGTCTTTTGTCCTGTATCCATTATATCATTGAACAAATTATCATTCCAACCTTTTTTTCTAAGCCTTTCTCTCGTAATGAATAGACAGAGAGTCTCCAAAACTATCAGTAGACAGATAGAAAAAAACTGCCATTTTTGGTCTTGCCTATATACTACCTTAGCACCTAATTTATCTTTGTTGAGGGCTGCACTTACATCGTCGTCATATATTATTATTTCTTTTAACACATAACATTCAGCTTTTTTTCTTTTTACTATATTGAGGTGCTCTAAACGCTGCTTGTCACTCCACTTATCAGAGCCTTCTACAAAAGTAATGGGCTTTCATCAGTGTATCACCATCAATAGCCCACGAGGTATAAAAATTGCGAATAGTATTGACAAAGTAATGATTTAAGAAAAAAATCCTTCACGTGTGTGATTTTCTAGCTTTTTCAGAGACAAATTTATCTATCATTTTTTCCGCCTACATCATACTTTGTACATAGCACCTAAATAATGATCAAAGCATACTAATTCGTTCTTAGCGTTTAGAAAAATAATAATTATATACATCATCTTCCATCAGAAACTGTATTTCCTTACCTTGTTCGCGATAAGAAGTTTCGTATTCTAATATTTTATAGCGCGCATACTTATCGGGGATTGACCAATCAGAATACACTTTTTTTATATCATCAAGATAGATTACTACAAGTATCCAAAGCAGAAAGACGCCTATACCCCCCATACACCATCGTGCCCAGCGGTAGTAAAAGCTGTAGTAAACGAAAAAACCAAGTACCAGAATCGCACTAATGACCAACCCACCTAAGAATAGGTAGAGTGCTTCGTAAGAGGCATTTAACACCAACAATGAAAACAGTGGCACTAAAATAAGTAGCATAACTATCACCACAGTGCCTATTCCTTTTTTTACAGAAGGTTTATCCATATTATAACAAATTTAAATTACAAATTATTTACCGATACAAAACTTCGAAAAATATGTTTCCTAGTACCTCATCATTGCTTACTGCCCCTGTGATACTACCTAAATAGTAAAGTGTTTCGCGTATGTCTATAGCTAACAAATCGGCTGAAAGTCCTGATGCTAACCCCTCTTCTACCCTTTCGACTGCCGTGAGCGCTTGCTGCAATGCCTCGTAATGCCGTAGGTTCGTTACTACTGTATTGCCTGCTGCTGCCTTATTGATTTGCTGCGCATAATTAGTAAGCGATTGCTTTCAACTCTTCTAAATATACACGCTCTTTAGCTGAGAGGGTTAGCAATGTTATATTATAGCCTACTAAAGCGTGACGCACCTGCTCATCAAAAAGTGTGTATCCCCTTCAGTATATAGGTCTATTTTTATTGTGTACCAAGATAAAAAAACACTCCTTCGCGGTAGTGCTCTTTTACAAATGCTACTACATCGGTTACTGTGTCATCGTGCTGATTATAGAGGAAAATAACTATTTGTGCCTTAGCTATCTTTTCCTTAGCTCGTTGTACTCCTATAGCCTCGATAGCATCGTGCGTCTCTCGGATACCTGCTGTATCTATAAAGCGAAAAAGCAATGCCGCCTATATGCAGTACCTCTTCTATAGTATCGCGCGTTGTGCCTGCTATATCTGATACTATAGCACGCTCTTCATTCAACAATGCATTTAGTAAAGTAGATTTTACCCGCATTTGGCTTACCCACAATAGCTACCGGCATACCGTTTTTTTGAGTACATTCCCTACTGAAAAAGAAGCTACTAACTGCGTAATCGTCTGCTTGATATGACTCAGAAGCGCCTTGAAACTATTTCTATCAGCAAAATGCAACATCTTCTTCTGCAAAATCTAATTCGAGTTCTATAAGCGAAGCAAAGTTGAGCAACTCACCCCGAAGAGTTTCTATTTCAGAAGCAAAAGCCTCCACGCATCTGCTGTAGTGCGACTCTATGCGAAGCCTCAGAGTCAGAGGCAATAAGGTCTGCCACTGCTTCGGCTTGGCTAAGAGCCATTTTGCCATTAAGGAAAGCCCTTTTAGTAAACTCGCCAGCTTCAGCCAAACGCGCTCCTTTTGCTAAGCAGCTCTTCATCACTTGAGCGATGATATAGCTACTGCCATGACAAGAAAAACTCCACCACTGGCTCGCCTGTATAAGAACGCTGCCCTTTGAAGACGGTAGCCAAACACTCATCTATCTGGTGACCCTCTGCCTCTATCATTCCCAAATGCACTGTATGAGTTGCGACCTCTGCTAATGGTTTAGCGTGGTGTGCCTTGAAAAAAATACTGTCGGCTATAGCAATCGCTTCATTGCCCGAAAGGCGTATCACCCCTATAGCACCTGCTCCTGTAGCGGTAGCAAGTGCCACTATTGTATCGCTTGTATAAAGTCCGTTCATCTGTTCTTACTCATCTTTTAGGGCACAAAAATAGCACAAAAAAACGAATAATAAGGCATTATTTCTTATCTTTGCGCCAATTTATAGCTAAAAAATAATGGCAAGTATATATTTAATCCCCAATTTATTAGGTGAAAGTCCGCTGACTGTGCTTTTCTCCACAGGTAGCCCAAGCGGTGCAAGAACTTACTTACTTTGTAGTTGAAAACGAAAAGTCAGCACGTAAGTTCATCAAACTTATAGCTCCTGACAAACCACAAAGTGAACTACAGATAAGCGTTATTGACAAGCACCAATCTACCCCTGATTACGCGGCTTATCTCGCTCCTTGTCTGCAAGGACACTCTATTGGCATCATCTCTGAAGCAGGCTGCCCTGGTGTAGCTGACCCAGGTGCTGAAATAGTGCGAGTTGCCCATCAGAAGGCTCTTAGAGTTATACCATTAGTAGGTCCTTCGTCTTTGTTATTAGCAATGATGTCGAGCGGCCTTAATGGACAAAACTTTGCTTTTAACGGTTACCTACCTATAGACAAACAAGTACGCCGCAAAACCTTGAAAATATTGGAACGAAAAGTACAAGAAGGGCAATCGCAGCTTTTTATAGAAACGCCTTACCGCAATCAGCAGTTGCTCTCCGACCTTATTGAGACGCTGCAACCTGACACCCTTTTGTGTATAGCTACCGACCTGACACTACCTACTGAAAGTATCAGAACACTGCCTATTTGCCAATGGAAGCACACTTCTGTAGACCTACAAAAACGACCTACTTTATTTATTATCGGGCGTTAAAATAGTACATTTTTCCATTTAACAGACTATTATCAGTTGTTTATCCTTCGGTAATTGTTCGCTAAGCCTTCGCTCTTCCTGTATCGTTCCTATATCGTTTGTATAGGGAAAAGCTAAAGAGAAAAATTTTTTTCTGTTTTTCATTAAACAAGATGGTGGAATGGGCGTGGAATACAAATTAGAAAAATTTGCATTATTACGTTTTATGACGTATATTTGCGACCTATTTTCTAAAAAGAAAACAACTATAAAAAAATTAAAAACTAAAATAATGAATACACTAAAAACTAAGCAAACTGCTTTTTCGGGTGGTTAGCTACTGTAGGACAAGCCTTTGCCCAGCAACCTAAAAAAACACTGTCGTCAGTAGCTAATGGTACTCAGACGGTTACTAAAACCACTACGCAAACTACAACTACGGCTCAGACGCCTATGAATACTAACACTCGGGGAGCTACCTCTATATCGGGTTCTACTAAACCGCTATGGGTGCTAAATGGGGTGGTACTACAAGGTACTGTAGACCTAAAACCTGAAGACTTAGTATCGGACGATGCTAAAATGCTTATAGCTGCCGCTATACCAGGGCTTACCGCTGAAAGTATAGAGAGCTTTAAGGTACTAAAAGATGCCTCGGCTACGGCTATCTACGGGCAACGCGCCATAGGCGGGGTAGTAGCTATCACTACTAAACGCGGTAGTACGGGCGGCAGTAGCATCACCTATACCAATGAATCAACTTTTAGGTTTATACCTACATATGGTGAGTATAATATAATGAACTCGCAAGACCAAATGTCGGTAATACAAGAACTTATAAGAGGTGGGCACTTTAAATCAGAAAACCAATCTATCACCCAAAACAAAGGAATCATAGGGCGAATGTATGATTTGTTTTATGTATTAGACCGCAATGGAAACTCGGTAGTACCCAATACTGAAGCAGGACGCACCGCTTACTTGCAAGCTGCTGAACGCCGCAATACCAACTGGTTTAATGAGCTATTCCAAACGAGCATAATGCAGAACCATACGCTTTCTTTCTCGTCAGGTACTGAAAAATCATCTTACTACGCCTCATTAAGTGGGCTTTTTGACCCAGGATGGACAAAAGGAGACCAACTAAGCCAATATTCGGGCAACTTAAACGCTAACTATAACTTATCTTCTAAGTTTAAATTGAATGTAATTTCTGACCTTTCATACAGAAAAGAAACGACCCCTAAGCAAGATATATACGACTATGCTATAACGCACTCGCGCAGTATGGACCCTAAAGAATACTACGTAAATGACTTTTGCTCCTTATAATATCTTCAATGAAATAGATAATGCCTATAAAAACATCAACATTGCTAACCTTAGACTACAAGCAGAGTTGACCTATAGAATCACTAAAAAAGTAGAGGCTACTATGATGGGGGCTATCAGGTACTACATCAACCAGCAAAACACTGAGTTTAAAGAAAATTCGAACTACGCACAGTCATATAGAGCTATGCCTAACTCATTAGTACGCACCTATAATCCTAGATTATATGACGACCCTAATGACCCTTACGACTTGCCAAGTATCGTACTACCTGAAGGTGGGATACGCGAGCGAAGAGACCGTACTACTATAGGTAATAGCTTCCGCGCTACTTTACGCTATAACGATAGTTTCAAAGAAGGTCTTCACAACGTATCGCTATTTGCAGGGGTAGAAATGGATAACTATAAAAACACTGATGATAAAAATCATAATTATGGTGTGCTATTCGGCTCGGGCAACTATAGTTATTACACCTATCTTTTTTTCCAAAAACTACAAGAAGAAAATAGCTCTTACTACAGCATTTACAATACTATAAACAACAACCAAGCATTTTTTACTAATGGTAGCTATACCTTTGGCAATCGTTATACTATAAACGGTACACTGCGCTATGATGCTTCTAACAAATTTGCCGAATCGCGCTATATACGCTGGATGCCTACTTGGAACGTAGGAGTAAATTGGAATGTGAGCAACGAAAAGTTCTTCCCTCGTCTAAAACCTCTTTCGCACCTTTCATTTAAAGCCTCATTTGGTATTACCGCTATTTCGCCATCTGTTAGCAACTCTCTTTCGCAAATCTATACCAATACACCTTGGCGCAACTCACCTAAACGCGAAATTGGGCTAAAGATAGTTGATAATGCTAACCACGACCTTACCTACGAAAAAAACCAAGAGCTAAACTTAGGTACCCAGTTTGGTTTGTTTAACAACCGCATCAATGTATCAGCAGAATGGTTTAACCGTAGAAGTTACGACCTGATAGGCAACATCGTAACCCAAGGGGTGGGAGGTACTATTACTAAAAAAGGGAATATGGCAGAGCTACGTATTCACGGGGTAGAACTAGGATTAGAGACTACTAACATCAAGAGTAAAGACTTCAGTTGGAAAACCTCTTTCATCTACTCACGCTCTAAAAACGAAATTACTAAACTGCTTACTAACCCTACGGTACGTAATATGATAGGCTATTCGAGCAGTTCTAAATCAGTAGCGGGATTTGCTAAAGAAGGTTACCCTCTACGCTCTATCTTCTCAGTACCTTTTAATGGGTTGAACGATAAGGGTTTACCTACTTTCTTAGATAGTGATGGCAACAGCACTGTGAGCGGTATCCGCTTTTGACAGTCGGAATGTAGATTTCTTAGAGTACTCAGGCACCCTTATTCCCTACAGACAAAGGTAGTTTCAGCAACTCATTCAGTTATAAAGGGACTCTCTTTAGGGATAGTATTTACCTATTCTTATGGCAATGTGGTACGCTTGCGCAAGCTGACCAATTCTTATAACGATTTTTGGGTAGCCCCTCGCGAACTCAACAACAGTTGGCAATACCCTGGTGATGAACAACACACCAATATACCGGTGCTCTACACTACCTATATGTACGACCTTTACGGAGGATATAACAACATCATACAAGCTTACAACACCTATGATTACTCTAACGTACGCGTAGCTAAAGGCGATAATATACGCCTGAAAGAAATCTCTATAGGCTATACCTTTGGCAGAGATTTTCTAAAGAGAAATAAATTGCGCCAACTCAGTGTAAAACTACAAGGCACTAACCTTGCACTGCTTTACGCTGATAAAAAACTAAATGGTGATGACCCAGACTATTTAGCTAACGGCTACTCGCCTATTGCTGCTAAACGACTTATTTTCACCTTACGTGTAGGTCTCTAATTTTTTAAATACAAAAGAAATGAAAAAGATATATATATTAATAGGTATTACTGCCATAAGCCTTACTGCTTGTAACTCATTGCTTGATGAACTACCAGATAATCAGGTACGGATTGATACCCCTGAAAAAAAGTAAGAAGAGTAGTTACTAATGCTTACCCCTACAGCTAGTACAGCAGTAGTAAGCGAACTATCATCAGACAATATAGCTGATATAGGTACTATAATATCATCTTCTAACTTCTTCAGCCAGGAAGCTTCTTACTGGGAACGAATACGAGAATATTCGAATGCTGATGGACTTCAGAATATATGGACGAGCCACTACGAGGCTATTAATCACGCTAACACAGCTTTGGAAGCTATTGAAAAAAATGGGTAACCCAGAATCTACCAATGCTAGCAAAGGAGAAGCTTTAGTAGCAAGAGCTTATGCGCACTTTTCGTTAGTAAATCTTTTCTGCAAACCTTATAACCCTACTACCAGTGCGAGTGATTTGGGTATCCCTTATATGTTAGCTTCTGAAACCGAATTAGACGGTAGATATAGCCGAGGTACTGTAGCGCAAGTATACGCACAAATAGATGCTGACCCTAACAGCAGGTCTGCCGTTAATAAATGACAGCAACTATGAGATGCCCTAAATATCACTTCAACAAGAAAGCTGCCTACGCTTTTTGCAGCACGTTTCTATCTGTATTACCAACAATGGCAAAAAGCTTTTAGACGCTGCTAATGTAGTGCTTACTACTAATAACACGACTACTAAGAATATGCTACGCAATTGGAAAGACTTTAGAGATGCTACTAAAACAGGCGGTACTGATATAGAGAAGTTTGCCATCTATTACTCTCGAGAAGATGAAACTGCTAACCTAATGCTACACCCTGTTTATTCGCTAATTTCATCATCATATTTTTTTCAACCTCTAATGCCAGACGATTTATTCACAACCACCGCATAGCAGGAGAAACCTTGGCTACTGCTAACCCTTGGGATAAACAAGGCAATTCGGGTAAAGCTAACTATGGTTATGAATTTTACTGGTTTACTCCTTTTGATGTGTTTGACAACAGACGTGATGCGGTAGTTTATGGTAAATTCCCCACTTTTAAAGACAGTAGTACTCGTACGATAATGATACCTTTTACTACAGACGAAACTTTATTAGTAAGAGCTGAGGCAAAAATACTCTTAGGTCAGTATGACAATGCTGTAACCGACCTGAATATGTTTACCTCTAAATTTATCCAACAAACCACTATCAATGGCTATACTAGTAGCAATACTTTAACAAAGGACGAAATCATAGACTTTTATAACGGTATTGCCTACTCAGAGAGTACCGTAAATGGTGCTACCCAAAAGAAGCACCTCAATCCGTCATTCACTATCAGTAGCGATGGGGTACAAGAACCCCTATTGCACTACGTACTACAGTGCCGCCGTGTACTAACCTTAGGCGAAGGTTTGCGCTGGCAAGACGTACGCCGCTACAATATAGAAGTAGCGCGCTACCAAAGCGATAACTCAAACCGAAACGATGCTACTGTAAAAGCGATATTACCTGCAAACGATTTGCGCAGAGCTATTCAGCTACCTGATGCCGTAATAGGTAAAGGTATGCAAGAAAACCCAAGATAAAATAAAATATAAACTATGAAAAAAATACTATACACCCTTTTAGCCTTATCATTTTTTTAGGCTGTGATAATGACGATAAGCTCGCAGATGAGAGTGTTATCATTCACAATGGAGAAGAAAGCCAGAGCTTGAACCCCCAAAACGATTTGGACAAGTATTTAGATGAGACTTTTGCCAAACCGTACAACATACAGATATTATACCGCTTTTTGGAGCGAGAAATCAGTAGGATTTATACTTATACCCCTACTAAATACAACAAGGCGATAGAGTTTGCTAACGTATTTAACTATCTATTTATAGAACCATACGTAAAACTGACCTCTAAACCCTTTATGAAAGAGCACTCGTTTAACACCCTTATACTGATAGGCGAGCCTACTTTCAACCCTACTGGTACCAAATTGGTGGGATTAGCTGCGGCAGGTATAAAAATACACCTAACCGATATAAACCACTTAGAGGCTAACAACATCTATTGGCTGAATGACAATATTTTGGCTACTCTTTACCACGAAAATGCTCACACTTGGCATCAGGCAAAGTTATACACTACTGATTATGAGAAAATATCAGCAAGTGACTACAAGAACGACCGCTGGGTAAACGAGTGGAACTTAAGCACTAAAAACTACCTAAAAGCAGGTTTCATAACTGCCTACTCGAGTTTTGACCACGATGAGGATTTCGTAGAGCTATTAGCCCGCTATATAGTGTATTACAACGCCTCTTTAGACTGCGGTTGTGCTACTACTAACCGTACTTTAGACGCTGATGGTGATGGTTTTGATGATGCACTATACACTGCTTGGAAAGCTAAATTTAGCAACTATGGCAATACCCTCACAGAATACTATACCCCGTATGAATCGACTAGCGTATGGGAAGAAGTACTAAAAGAGGCAGACAGAAAAATAAGACCTACTGAAACCTATACCGGTAAACAAAAGATAGAACAAAAAATAGCCATAATGAAGAAATACCTACAAGAAGAATGGAATATCAACCTTGATGAACTGCGCGCTGAAATACGCAGTCGATATCCATACGTAGCTGGTAAAACCTTTGATGGCGTACCTGTACAACGAAAAGATTTCACCCGATTAACCCGTTAATACAACAATGAAAAAAATATATTCTTATCATTATCATTTCTCGCCTTTATAAGTTGTAATTATAAGGAGGAGGAGACTTTTACAAAAAAAGCCTCAGAACGTACTGTAAATTCGCTCAATAGCTATAAAAAAATACTTTAGAGAACGACGGCTATTGGCTGCTAACTTACTACCCTGAACAATACCGCGTAGGGTATTGGGTATACCCCTATCAGCCAGAGGTTTTTTTGCTACCGACAAAGACTTTCCTAAATTTCATAGAAGTATAGGAGGCTATAACTTTTTTTGATAAAGCTGAAAAATGGTGAGGTAACTGCCTCATCAGAGGTAAGTTATACCAATGCTGAAGAGACCTCTTTCTTCACCTATAACATCACAGAAGGGCCGACCCTTAGCTTTGACACTTTCAACAGTGTACTACATCATTTTAGGTTTGTATCGCCCACTTTCCCTAATGCGAGAGGAGGCGAAACTGACTTCATTATTCTGAAGTACGAAAACGATACTTTCACCTTGCGTGGTCGTACCTCTAATAATATTATGACTTTGAAGAAATTCACTGGAGATAGAGAAACCTTTTTGAACAAAAATACGCGAGAATAGCAATGCTCTACAGTACAAAGGGCTTTCACCCATAAATGTAGGTGGTACTGAGGTAACCCTTAAACTTTTCCCTAGCTACCGACAGCTTACTTTTATATACGACAATAACCAAAAGTACGTACAATCACCTTTTATAATCACTGAAAAAGGTATCAAATTTTACGAACCTGTGAAGATAAATGGGGTAACTTTTGACGAATTTCATTTCAATGATGACTAAAACAGCCTTAGTGACTGCTGATGGCAGTATTAGTAGTAATTTTGTAACCTCGGCTATCACGCTAAGCAGTAACGCTTCCTACATAACTTTTTGACAGCGATAATGCTTCTGAAAAAGCAATCAATATGTTTAATAGAGCTAAAAGAGCTGTAGAACGGTCGAGAGATAAAAGTTATACTCTGTTAAACTACATTAGGTTAGCAAATGTAATGGGCAATGACCAAGCACAAACAGCAGGCATACAGGGTTATGTGGCAGAAAAAAACAACCTCAATAATACGAGCAGTGTATACTACGAAATGGACTTTGTGGGATTAGCGAATAACAACAATGAACGGCAGGTAGAAATACTGATAAAAGATATGCCTAATGAGGGAGACCCTGTTTACAAAAAAATAGTCTTTATTACTACCGTGAAGCAGAGCGATTATTCTTAAGTTTAGCTAAGGCTGGCCCTTATAAAGTAACGGTATATAATGATAATTATACTGGGGTGACAAGTGTAAAAGACCCTGACCTATGGTTTTACATATATACCCCCTAAAAAAATGTTAAAAAAATATTTTTTTGTTAGAAAAAAATAATGCGTACATTTGCACCGCTTTTTCAGAGGGAAGACTGAAAATTATAAGTTTTTGTAAATTACAAATTTCTAAATATAAGACATTATGAGTAATTCAAAAAAACTTGCTGTAGATAAATACGGCATCAAAAAAACGCTACCGTTCGTTACCAACTTTCAGCAGACGAACTACACCAAGAAACTTTAGACAAAAAAAATTAGGAGTTGAGGCTTCTTCAGGAGCTATTGCTATCAACACTGGTAAATTTACAGGTCGTTCTCCTAAAGACCGTTTCATCGTAAAAGATGAGATTACTAAAGATCGCGTATGGTGGGGAGATATTAACATTCCTTTTGATCCTGAGAAATTTGATAAACTATACGAAAAAGTAGTAGCTTATCTTTCAAACAAAAGAAATCTATGTACACGATGGGTATGTATGTGCTGACCCTAAATATCGTACTAATATTCGTACTATTACTGAACTTCCTTGGAGCAACCTTTTTGCTTTCAATATGTTTTTACGTATAGAAGACAGCGAACTTGATTCTTTTAAAGAAGATTGGTTAGTAGTTAATGCTCCTGGTTTTGAAGCTGACCCTGCAGTAGATGGTACACGCCAAGCAAACTTCGCTATCCTTAACTTTACTAAAAAAATCGCCCTAATAGGTGGTACAGGTTATACCGGAGAAATTAAAAAAGGTATTTTCTCTGCTATGAACTTTGAATTGCCAGTGTTCCGCAACACTATGCCAATGCACTGTTCTGCTAACGTAGGTAAAGACGGCGATACAGCTATCTTCTTTGGTCTTTCTGGTACTGGTAAAACTACTCTTTCTGCTGACCCTAACCGCCACCTAATCGGTGATGACGAACACGGTTGGACTCCAGAAAATACTGTATTCAACTTTGAAGGAGGTTGCTATGCTAAAGTAGTAGACCCTAACCGCTGAAAAAGAACCAGAAATCTTTGCAGCTATTAAAAAGGAGCTATCCTTGAAAACGTAATTATGGATGATAAAGGTGTAGTGGACTTCGCTCGTACTGATATCACCGAAAAACACTCGTGTTTCTTATCCTATTTACCACATCGCTAATATCCAACCAGGATCTATAGGACACAATCCTAAGAACATTTTTCTTCCTTACTTTTTGATGCTTATGGTGTATTGCCTCCAATCTCTAAATTAACTCCTGAGCAAGCGGCTTACCAATTCGTATCTGGTTATACTTCAAAAAGTAGCAGGTACTGAAGTAGGAATTACTACTCCACAAAAAAACATTCTCTGCTTGCTTTGGTGCTGCCTTTTATGCCACTTCACCCAGCTGAATACGGAAAACGTTTGGCTGAAAAAAATTAAAGAAACTGGCGTAAACGTATGGTTAGTAAACACTGGATACAACGGAAAAAAATGAAGAGATGTAGCCTAAAAAGATACCCGCGCGCTTATCACTGCGGCTCTTACTGGCAAACTTAACAACGTTGAGTACAAAGATCTTCCTATATTCGGCTTCAAAGTACCTCAATCTTGCGAAGGTGTTTCTGACCAAAAGTATCTTGAACTCAGAAAACACTTGGGAAGACAAAGCTCAATTTAGTGCTAAACTAAAAAGAATTAGCTGAGTCATTCGTACAAAACTTCAACGATAAGAAATTTGCTGAAGGTGCAAGTGCTGACGTTCTTGCTGGTGCTCCTAAATTGTAATTTGCTTTAAAGGACATATTTGTAGAAAAAAAGCTGTTTGGTTTTTCACCAAACAGCTTTTTAATTATCAATTCTGAATAGTTAATTATGAATTTGGCACAATTGTTGCCTAACGGTAGTATGAAATAACAAAATACTAAAACAAAAGAATATGATAAAGAATTATGCAAGTATGGTAGCTACTGCCATTTTGGGTGGTGTTATGACTTTAGGAGGTTACAAATTATTTATAGACAAACACGATGCTAAACAAGAAGCCCTTGAACTGCTATCGCGCCCAGCTGTGGTGCAAACTAATTACAACGCTGCTAACGGAAAGTTTGAGCTAAAAAGAAGATAGCTTTATAGAAGCAGCTAATAAAACAGTGAATAGTGTAGTACACGTAAAAAAACACTGTGAAATCGCAAGGGATTACCTCTATCTTTGACCTTTTCTATGGTAATGGCGGAGGCGAGCAGACTCAAGTAGGTACTGGCTCTGGTGTGATTATTACCCCTGATGGCTATATAGTGACTAACAACCACGTAATCGCTAATGCTACTACGCTAGAAGTAACCCTAAACAACAACAAAACTTACCCTGCCAAATTGATAGGTACAGATACCTCAACCGATATAGCTCTACTAAAAATAGAAGCTGAAGAGAAGTTGCCTTTTCTTACCTTTGCTAACTCTGACAACACTCAATTAGGTGAATGGGTATTGGCAGTGGGGAACCCTTTCAATCTTAACTCAACTGTAACAGCAGGTATTATCAGTGCTAAAGCGCGCAATATTAGTGAGCGCGGTAGCGATAAGATAGAATCATTTATCCAAACCGATGCTGCTGTGAATATGGGTAATAGCGGTGGTGCGTTAGTAAACCTAAACGGCGACCTTATAGGTATTAATACTGCTATCTCTTCTACTACAGGCGTGTATATGGGCTACTCTTTTGCTGTACCGAGCAATATTGCTAAGAAAGTAGTTGAAGACCTGATTGAATACGGCAATGTACAACGCGGAGTAATGGGTGTACGTGGACAAGGATTAGACTCTGAAGTGGCTAAAACTCTTAATGTGAAAGAAACAGAAGGTTTCTACGTGGCTAATGTAGAAGAAGATTCTGGAGCTGGTGCTGCTGGACTTAAGAAAGGCGACATCATTAAACAGCTTGACAATGTGAAGATACACACATATTCTGACCTCAGCGGTTATATAGCTTCTAAACGTCCTGGTGATGTACTAAAAGCTACCTACATACGCGATGGTAAAGAGAAAACTGCTGATATCACCTTGAAGAAAAACAATACTTATATCATACAGTCGTTAGGCTTAGAGGTAAAAAATCTATCAGAGGCTGACCACAAACGATTTAAAACTAAAGCAGGTGTAAAAGTAACAGGAGCTGGTCAGTTCTACGAATATAATAATATCAATATCGTTGGCAAAGTATTACTATCTATCAACGGTAAAGCTATCAAAGATGTAGATGAACTGAAAAGCATAATGGCAGGACTTTCGGCACGCGACCGTAATTCATTAGAAATACTGAATGATAAAGGAGAAAAAGAAAGACTTTTTCTTTTTAATAGTTAATAATTAATAGACTTTGTCAGAGTTCTAGAACTCTGACAAAGTTTTTATTACTTCATAATTCAAAAATTCATAAAATTCTTCCTGTGAATATAAAACTTATCGCTGTAGGAAAGACTGATAACCCAGCTCTACAACAACTTATTAGTACTTATGAAAAAAAGGCTTTCATATTATATCAACTTTGAGCTGCAATTACTACCTGACATTAAGAATAGCAAATCGCTATCTGAAGAACAGCAAAAGATAAAAGAAGGCGAGCTTATACTCAGCTATGTAGAACCCTCTCATCACCTTATCCTTTTTAGATGAACGAGGTAAAGAATATACCTCTATTGCTTTTTGCTGATGAACTTCAAAAGAAAATGAACACTGGTATTAAGCAGCTAACCTTTGTTATTGGTGGTCCTTATGGTTTTTTCACAAGCGGTATATCAGCGGGCTAACAGCAAGCTATCACTATCTAAACTCACCTTTTCTCACCAGATGATAAGACTCTTTTTTTGTGGAGCAGCTTTATCGTGCTTTTACAATTTTGAGGAATGAACCTTATCATCATCAATAATTTTTCATACCTTTGCGCCCTTAAAAATAAAAACTATGATAAAAAAACTTTGGCCTCTGGCTATAGGAGGCTTGGCGTTAGGGGCTACAGAGTTCCTAATAATGGGTCTATTGCGTGTTATAGGTGAAGATATGGGATTAACCGATGCCATCACTGGTAGGTTTATTTCAGCTTATGCTATAGGTGTAGTAGTAGGAGCTCCTACTCTCATTGCATTGGCTGCCGAGTATAACCCGAAGAAGATACTTTTTAATTTTTTATGGTGCTCTTCACTCTATTTAATGGACTTTCTGCTTTTTTTCGCCAGATTACACAACCCTATTATTAGCTCGTTTCTTTTCAGGATTGCCTCACGGTGCTTTCTTTGGAGTAGGTGCCATTGTAGCTAAACAGTTAGCTCCTAAAGGCAAAGAAGCCTTTGCTATCTCAATTATGTTTGCAGGGCTTACCGTTGCTAATTTGGTAATGATACCTCTTCTCACCTACGTAGGTGCCTTAGTAGGTTGGCGTATTGCAATGGGCTGCGTGTCGGCATTAGGGTTACTAACCATGCTATCCATATTCTTTTTCTTGCCTAATGTAGAAAATAAAAGAGACCTCGGTGTGAAGCGCGAAGTGCGTTTATTCTTCAATCCGAGATCTTTATTAGTGTTGGCTATCACCGCTTTAGGTTGCGGCGGACTTTTTGCGTGGTTTAGCTATATACAGCCTTTGATGTTAGAAACAGCTCATATAAACCCCAATATGAAATCGGCTGTAATGATAGTAGCAGGAGCTGGAATGGTAGTAGGCAACCTCTTAGGAGGATGGCTTACAGACCGTTTATCGCCTATCAAAGCTACTATTTGTATCTCCCTATCACTTATCAGTGTATTGCTGTTAGTCTTCTTTTTCTCGCACATTCAACCTATAGCGTGGGTATTAACATTTATATGTGGTGCTATGTCAATGTCATTAGGTTCACCCCTTAATATGCTTATTTTCCGTTGTGCACCGCAGTCGGAGATGATGGGAGCTGCTTTTATGCAGGCAGGCTTTAATACTGCTAACTCTATCGGAGCCTATGTAGGTGGATTGCCTTTGCTCTATGGACTTAGTACTAACTATCCTTCACTAATGGGGGCAGGGTTAGCCTTTATGGGGTTACTGCTTACTTTCTACCTGAAGCGCATTATCAGATTCTAATTTTCTTACTTTTAAAAACGATTCGTGCTGCTCAATAGCCATTTCTATTTGGGCAACAATTTGTTCTACAGTATCATTCTCATAATCTATCTGCAAAGGGGTTTAATAATCATTGATTGTTGAATCCCTTTCTTTTTAATATTGATACCTTTCTTATCAAACGAGCGCCTAAAACCGTCTATCACTATAGGCACCACTATCGGTCTATATTGCTTGATAAGGTGAGCCGTCCCTTTTCGAATAGGCTTCCAAGGTGAGGTAGTACCCTGCGGGAAGGTAATTACCCAACCATCAGCAAGCGCTACACCTATATTCTCTACATCACTTTGGCGCACCTCTCGGTGTATTTCCTTACCCTTCTCACGCCATGTTCTATTCACAGGTATAGCCCCTGCATAGCCCTAATATTTTAGGTAATATACCTGACTTCATTGTCTCTGAAGCAGCTACGTAATAAATATTCAGTTTAGGGTTCCAAAGATAACCCACATTATCTAAGGTGTCTTTACGCCCTTTTTAGGCTAGCATTAAACACGTGATACATAGCCGTAACATCAGCAAAATACGTTTGGTGGTTAGAGATAAACAACACATTCTGTTGAGGCAAGGAGCGTATAATATCCGAGCCCTCAATCTTCAACTGATTAAACCCGTCATAACGACTGTGCGTGATAAGTCCAAATACGCGGATAAGCCAACGTTTGACGAAAAGGGTATGTCCGAAAGGGTCTTTTTTAAATAAAGCCATTGGTCAAGTATCATTAGTAAGTTAATAAAAATGCCAATGAATCAATTAAGCTTATAACTAATTGACTCATTGGCAAATTTTGTTCGTTAGTTGATTGAAAAATTCTTACGACTACCTATATAACGCTCTTTGCATTCGTGGTATATTCTCACCGCTTCCTCTACATTGCCCCAACCATTAATAGCTACCTTTTTCTTCTCTAAATCCTTATATACGCTAAAGAAGTGCTCAATTTCTTTGATAAGGTGTGGGTTTAGGTCGCTCAGGTCATTCATTTTATTCCAAATAGGGTCTGATACTGGTACACAAATCACTTTTTCATCAGGCCCTTTTTCATCAGCCATATGGAAAACTCCTATAGGTTTTACTTCCATCACGCAACCTGGAAAAGTAGGTTCAGTAACCAATACCAACACATCTAAAGGGTCTGAATCTAACGCTAATGATTCTGGCACAAATCCATAATCAGCAGGATACATCATCGAAGAGAAAATCATACGATCGTAACGCACCTTGCGCAAAATAAAATCATACTCATACTTGTTACGACTCCCTTTAGGAATTTCTATCAATACATCAAAAAGATAGTTCTTTTTTTCTGACATTTTTTTCTTAATTAGTGTTTAGAAAAAGCAAAAAGTAATAAAAAAATTTCTAAAAAGTAAAAAAACTTTTTTTACTATCAATTTTTCATCTTTAGGCTCTTCTACCCTTTCCACTTCAGTAGCCGACCATTCTACCTTGCGCGAAACATACATCACCACTGCCAATATAGCAAACAGCCCAATACTTCCTACTAAAAGGGCATAATTCTCAAAGCTGAATAATCACATATATAAAAACCGTATAGAGCAGCCAAAGAAGCACAGATAAAGGCTGGGAACTTCTTGTTTTTCAGTATTGAAATAGAATATAGACTGATAAGTCCCTACCGTCATCAGCGAAGCTATAAAATAGAGCAAATGAAAAAAACTACTATGCTCAGTGATAGAAATAAGCAAGGTGTAAAAACAACACAAGAGCTAAACCTATCATTGTATATTGGAATATATGTATTTTTTTATTTTGCTAATACTTTGGATAAGGAAGAATATCAAGAAAGTAAAGCCCTATAACCAAAAAAAGCCATACTTGGCAGCACGTTCATTCTGTTGATATTCATCTACAGGGATAATAAAATCTACATCATAAGTGTATTGCGAGATATTAGGCAACGCTCCAAACGACTGTTGAGAAAACGGACGGTTGATGTGTAGCACACGCCACGATGCGTTAAACCCACTAGTATTAATCTGTTTTTCGTAAGGCAAAAAGTTACCCATAAAACTAGGATTAGCCCAGTTAGAGGTCAGTGTACTTTCAGTAGTCTTACCAATAGGTACTATCGCTATTTTTCCTACTACCATCATACTGTACTGACAGCTGAAAAGAAGGATCAGTGAGAAACTCCTGATAATTGATAAAACCTGTTTCAAGCGATACTACCTCTATAGATGTGCTACTATTGCCGTCGTAATAGCTAGCATTATCAGTAGATTGCTCATAGATTGGCTCAAAATTATAGCTTTTACCACCTATCTTAATAGCTACACTGTTCTTAATACTCGCAAGATTAGTAGTGCGAATAAGAATAGTAGCTCTCCCCCACTCTATATCGTCATTAGCAATCCCTTTTTGCGAGAAATCAGGAGTTATATAGCTACCATTAAAGTCCATTGTAGCATTAAACACTACCGATTCATAATTATTACGCTTTTTTTCACCTCTGTTTTTTTACATTCGAAGTATTCTTAAGCTCCTCTGGAAAGAAATAAGCATACTGAGTCTCATATGCGTTTTTTTCTTTATTAGTATAAACCTTATAAGGAATCTTGAGAATAGGACCGTAAAAGAAGACTTCTCGTCCCCATTTACTGTCGATTTCGTCTATAACCGACTGCTGCCTATCTTTGCGTTCCTCTATAAGGTTCTGTACCAATAGCAAAGGAATGAGCAATATTAAAGTAAGTGCCCCAATAAGCATCAAACGAAAAGTGTTTGACTGAAATAAATTAGATGTTGATGATTTTTTTGTGAATACATAATATAATAATTTACAATTAATAACTAACAAAAGCACTTTGAAATTCAAAGTATATAGCTAAAAAAGAAAAGGGAACTCCCTTCTTATTTGCTAACTAACAAATCTACTCATCGGCTAATCGACAAGTTTGCTAATTTCTCCAATGCATTTAAATGCTCTTGAAACGCTTCTCGTCCTTTTTTAGTAGCCTTATACGAAGTATTTGTTTTCCGTCCTACAAACGATTTTTCTATAACGATATACTCTTCAGCTTCTAAGGCACGGGTATGGCTTGCCAGATTGCCGTCAGTTACCCCTAAGAGTTCCTTTAGGGTATTAAAGTCGGCACTATCATTCACCATCAACACCGACATTATTGCTAAGCGAATGCGGTGGTCAAAAGCCTTATTGATATGTGCTAAAAAAGTCTTCATTTCTATCCATCCCAACCTATATCAGTGATTTCTTTATCGTTAAAATCTATTTCTAACAAATGGTCAGAGGTAAAAATATCTCCTGCCGAGATATGTACCGAAATCTCTTTACCACCTACCCATATACTACCGCTATATACCTCCAAAGTGTTGTACCAATTGTCATCAGCTTGAGGTGTATATTCAGCACAATGCTCATTGTAGTAGTTAATGAGTATCGCTTTAGCATCCGAAAGCCATTCTAAATATTTATTTATACTATCCAAGCAGCTTTCTAAGGATGTTTCTTTATTTATAAAGAATGAAAAAAATCCTCTCCTTCTACCTCTTTGTTGAAAAATCACTACTTTTTTTCGTTGAGAGTATATATTCGCATTCCGATTCAAAATCTTTTTACTTTCTCAAAATCAGCAACTTTTAAGAGTTTTTCGGCTTTTTCTTCGCTTTTCAATTTGCGAACATCCTTGATACAAAAAGTATTTTTTTATGCGTTTTTGGCTTTATCTTCCAAAAACTAATAGTTTGCTTTTCTCCTTATAATTAGTAGTGTCGGCAATGCGTAAGAAAGTCTCATAAGCTGAGAGGTGGTATTCTAATAAGGTGTAAGTATCAGCGAGAATACGCTCTTCCTCTTTAGTGCGCTGGGTTTTAGCTTGCAAATCGTACAACAAATCGTACAATGCGATAGCTCCCTCGTGAGAACCTCCTGCTTTGCGAAAAGCATTAGAAGCATCGATATAGCGTTTTAAGATTTCAGTCATCATTTATTACTTTCGTTCGTATTTAAAGTGCATTACGCCACCATAAAGAATATGGCAAACGCCAAAACCTAAAACCCAGAACAACAGACCATAACCCGAAAATTGCACTGCCAACAGCCCTAGTATTATCTCTGTAATACCGAGGTAATGCACATCGCCAAAAGTGTATTTGCTCACATTCACACACGCCAATCCATAAAAAATAAGCGTCATTGGCGCAAGCAAACCATAGTGCCCATTATTAATAAGTAGTATACACAGTGCTCCACCAGTAAGCAGCGGCAAGGCGAAGTTATAAAATGCTCTTTTAGCAGTAGGGGTTATTAATTTTTCACCATTGCGTTTAGCTTTGCGCATCGAAAACAGATAAGCAGTCAGCACAGAGGCTACGAGTACTAATAGCGCAACAGCTATAATAGCTTTAAAAGTCTTACTTTCTATAATCACATAAGGATAATAGAGGTAATGATGTTGCAGTAACTTATATACCACTGCCGCCCCTATTAGGGCATACACCCCTGCTAATACCCCCGAAAGACCGCTGAGCGAAAGAAATAAGGTAGACTTACGCATCATCTGGCGTATCTCATGTAGGTCGTCTAAATATTTGTTATCTTGCATACCGAAGCACTTTGTGATGCAAAGTAAAGAAGAAATATCATAACCGCCAAATACTTTAACAAATATTTAACACACTCCCTTGTTATTCCTTAATTCCTGCCTTTACAATAGCTTCCACCTCCGCCATCTGTTCCTCTATTCTATTAGGGTCTATCTTGATAGCTTTGTGTACAGAAAAACTCACCGTATTGAAGATACCCAAAGGAAAATGCCCATAACGCAATATTTTCCACGAGTTATTAATAGTAATAGGCACTACATACCCCTCTGGCATCTGTTCCATAATGGTATGCAGACCTTTAGTTTTAAAGGGGCGTGGTACACCATTGCGACTACGAGTGCCTTCTGGGAAGATAAGTCCTGCTTCTTTTTTAGCTGCTAAATCCTTACCAAAAGCCTCCAACTGCGGTACAGCATCTTGCGGACGACTGCGGTCTATCAGTACCGAACCATTATTGCGCAAGTTGATAGTAATGCTCGGTATACCTCCCCCTAACTCCTTTTTGCCTACAAAACGCACACTATAATGGCGCAAATACCATATTAACGGCGGAATATCGTACAAACTTTGGTGATTTGGCACAAATATGATAGGGACATTCTCTGGCAAAGGGGCTTCAATCGAAAAAAACGCACCCAATTACCACTTACTAACAGTATTTTAGTAAGCATAAGCGTCAGAAAATCGACGACTGCTTTGTGGGCTTTTCGTCCTATAAAGTGAATACACACCCATTGTATAGGGTGAAAAAAATAAGCAATAAAAAAAGCCGTAAAGCAAGTAATGAAGTACACTAAGAGGGTAAGATAGTATTTTTCATCATAAAAGTATTGAAATAAAAAAACTTTGCCAAAGTAGCTATACCTTAGCAAAGTGTAATGTAGAAAAAAAGTTATTAACAATATTCGTTATAAAGCTTGCTGAAGGTTTTCTGCTATTACTTCAGCCATACGTCCTTCTATGTGATGACGCTCTAACATATGCACCAATTCGCCGTCTTTGAAAAGGGCAATACTAGGCGATGATGGCGGAAAAGGCAACATATATTGGCGCGCTTCTTCAGTAGCCTCTCTATCTACCCCTGCAAATACAGTGGTCAGATGGTCTGGTTTCTTTGCATTTTGCAAACTGTAGATTACCGCAGGACGAGCATTGCGCGCAGCACAACCGCATACCGAGTTCACTACTACTAAGGTAGTGCCTTCTTGCTCAATAGCTTGTTTTACAGCTGCTGCCGTTTTTAATTCTTCAAAACCAACCGAAGTCAGTTCTTCTATCATAGGTTTTACCAATTCTGGTGGATACATAATATTTCGCTTTTTTTAATTTGCGGCAAAGGTAGTAAAAAAATTTATATTACGAAACATTTTTGTCAATTGGTTTTTTTATGTAGTATCTTTGAGCCGCTAACTGAAATTAATAATATAATGACAAAAAAATTACAACGGCTGAAGAGGCTTTTAAAGGTAGTCAAAAGTGGCGATTTTGTTTTATATACAGGGGGAGCTGCAGTTCCCGAAATATTAGTAGATGCCCTCGTTAAACGGGCTCCTGAGCTCCGCAATGTTACCATAGGGCATATCCATATCGAGGGTGATGCCCCTTTCGCCGACCCCAAATACAAAGATAATTTCTACGTCAATTCCTTCTTCCTTTCGCGCAATGTACGGCATATCATCAAGGCGGGCAACGGTTCGTATACCCCTATTTTCTTGAGCGATATGCCCTTGCTTTTTGATAGAAAACACATAAAAGTAGATGTTGTTCTCATACAAGTCTCTCCGCCTGATAAATTTGGCTTTTGTTCTATGGGCGTAAGTGTCGAGGCTTCAAAATCAGCTATCCGAAACGCCAAATACGTAATTGCCAAAGTCAATAGGCAGATGCCTCGCACCTATGGTGATGCTCTCCTGCACGTAGACGAAATAGACTTCCTCGTAGAGCACGATGCGCCTATTTTTTTCGCTACACCTCACCGAACCCAACGCTATCGAAACCCAAATAGCCCGCCATATAGTGCCGCTTATCGAAGACGGTAGTACCCTACAGCTGGGTATTGGCAATATCCCCAATGCCACATTGGCAGAAATGGGGCACCTCAAAAAAACTTAGGTATTCATACCGAATTGCTAACCGAAGGGTACTCGATTTGGTGAAAAAAAGGGGTTATCAACGGCTACGAAAAGAAGATAGATAAAGGAAAAAAATCATAGCCTCTTTTGCTATGGGCACACAAGAGTTGTATGACTTTATCGACCATAACCCTTCTGTTGAAATGACAGAAGCCTCCTATTCTAATGAAGTTGCTGTAATTAGGCAGAACCCTAAAATGATTTCTATTAACTCAGCTATCGAAGTGGATATTACCGGACAAGTATGTGCTGACTCTATAGGTACAACTATCTTTTTCTGGCTTTGGTGGTCAAATAGATTTCGTACGAGGAGCAATGCTCAGCGAGGGCGGTAAGTCTATCATTGCATTTCCATCAGTTACCAATAAAGGGAAAGCAAGATTGTACCTTTCTTAAAGCAAGGAGCTGGAGTGGTAACCACCCGTGCCCACGTACAATATATCGTAACGGAATATGGGGTAGCCGAACTTTTCAGCAAGAGCCTACAAGAGCGAGCCAAAGCCCTTATCGCTATCGCTCACCCCGACCATCGCGAAGCCTTAGAGAGAGCTGCTCACGATATTGTCTTCCCTCATTAATAAGTATATCAAAATTCACAATAAAAAAACCATAACAATAATTTGTTATGGTTTTTTTCTTTATTTACCCTAAAATAAGATTATTTTTTTCTTACCTTTTTTTCAGCTTTAGCAGCATCTTGAGCGGCTTTCATAGCAGCACGAGATACTCTTATCTGGCAAACTACAGTGTTATCTGGGTGCATAATCTTGTAGTTTTCTTGAGGCAACTTAGTGATGTACAAACGGTTACCCATTTCAAGAGCTGAAATATCTACTGGAATAAAGTCAGGAAGATTGTCTGGTAAAGCTTTAATTTTTAGCTTACGATTTACCACACGTAGAGTACCCCCTGCCATAACACCAGGCGAAGTACCTTGTATTTGAATTGGCACTTCTATAGTGATTTCTTTGTTTTTGTTAAGTTGATAGAAATCAATGTGAATGATTTTGTCAGTTACAGGGTCAAACTGAATGTCTTGCAGAATGGCAGTATAACTCTTACCATTTACTTCAATCGTAGCTGTATACACGTTAGGAGTGTACACGATGCCAGCGAATGCTAATTCTGGTGCTGAAAAATGCAGAACCTCGTCTCCTCCGTATAATACGCAAGGTACCTGTCCAGCATTACGTAAGGCTTTGCTTGCTGCTTTGCCCACGCTTTCTCTTTGAGATCCTTTGATTGTAATTGATTGCATTTATTTATAAATATTAAGTTACATAATAAATTTCGAACTAATCGCCTCATTGTGATGCACTTTATACATTACATCAGCAAAAAGTTCTGCACAAGAGAGTACTCTTATCTTTTTCGATGGCTGTTTCAGAGGGATAGAATCCGTTACTATCAGTTCCTCCAAAGTCGAATTTTCTATTCGTTCATAAGCATTCCCGCTAAGGATAGGGTGTGTAGCTACCGCTCTTACACTCACAGCACCTCTTTCTTTCATCAGTTGCGCTGCTTTCACCAATGTGCCAGCTGTATCTACCATATCATCTACTAACACCACATTTCTCCCCTCTACATCGCCTATAAGCTCCATTGTTTCAATAACATTAGCTTGTTTTCGTTGCTTGTAGCAAATTACCACTTCGCTTTTCAAGAATTTAGAGTAAGCGTAAGCTCTTTTAGAACCTCCCATATCGGGCGAAGCAATACACAGTTTATCTAAGTTCAGACTTTCGAGGTAAGGTAGAAAAAAATACTCGAAGCAAAAAGGTGGTCTACGGGGCGTTCAAAAAAACCTTGTATTTGGTCAGCGTGCAAGTCCATCGTCATTATGCGGGTAGCACCTGCGGCTTGCAATAAGTTAGCCACCAATTTAGCCCCTATAGGCACACGCGGTTTATCTTTTTCTATCTTGGCGTGCCCAACCGAAGTAAGGCATAACCGCTGTGATGTGTCGAGCCGAAGCGCGTTTAGCGGCATCAAGCATCAGCAAAAAGCTCCATTAAGTTGTCAGCGTTAGGAAAAGTAGAGCATACTAAAAAAACTCTCGTTCCGCGTATTGATTCCTCAAATGAAGGCTGAAATTCACCATCGCTATAATAAGACAGTTTCACTTCGCCAAGAGTAGTACCGTATTTTTTTCTGCAATTTTTTTCAGCCAGCTCTACACTTTTTTTGAGCAAGCGAAAATCTTAGATGATTTTTGGGGCAGGTTCACTAAACATTTTTGATTATAAATATTAAAGTGGTAAAACTTCTGATGTTTCAGGCTGCAAAGTTACAAAATAAATAATACACTGCAACACTTTAGCATATTTTTTTCAAAAATTATCATTAGTCCTATACATAAACAAAAACAGAAATTTTTTTCTTTTATGGGCTTCCCTATACAAAGGATATACGATGAATACAGGAAGAGCGAAGGATAAACGAAGGCTTAGCGTAAAAATAAACAACCAATAATCGACTTCAAAACAGAAAAAAATATACTACTACCCCTAATTTTTAGTAAAATAAATTTGGTAGGTAACAGAAAATGTACTACTTTTTGTCGCTCTAAGAATTATTATTATCACTAATATGAAGTTTGAAACAAAAAGCCATACACGGCGTAAGAAACAATGATAAGGGAGAAAACTGGGGAAGCACTATCAATATGGCTTCTACTTTCCCTATCAAAGAATATGGAGCGGAACAAGAGTTTGAATACGGACGCGTATCAAGTCCCACTCGTAAAGATTTTTGAAACCCTCATTGCCAAATTAGAAAATGGCAAACACGGCTTCGGTTTTTTTCTTCTGGTATGGCGGCTACCTCATCTGTCTTCACTATGTTCAAAAGCAGGCGACCACTTTATCTTTGGACTTGACATCTATGGGGGTACCTACCGCATTATGCACGACATCTTCAATAAGTTTGGCTTCGAATCTACTTTCGTTGATACTACTGACCTTAGCCAGATAGAAGCTGCTGTGCGCCCCAACACCAAAGCTATCTTTGTTGAATCACCCTCTAACCCACTGTTAGATGTAACCGACATACGCGGAGTGGTAGCCATTGCCAAAGCGCATAACCTCCTCACTATTGTCGATAATACTTTCTTATCGCCAGTACTCCAACGTCCTTTAGAGTTGGGGGCTGACATAGTACTGCATAGTGCTACCAAGTTTTTAGGTGGCCACAACGACCTTATTGCAGGGGCTGCCGTAGTCAATAGCGATGAGTTAGCAGAAAAAATACTTTTTGCTCAAATAGCTTTGGGCGCTTTAGTTTCTCCTTTTGATAGCTGGCTATTGTTGCGTAGTATAAAAACCCTCAAACTAAGGGTTGAAAAAGCACAAGAAAATACGCTAAAACTTCTTGCTTTCCTAAAAACACATCCTGAGGTAGAAAAAGTATATTACCCTACTGAAGCCCATAACAAAGGCAAAGCCATTCAAGAAGCACAAGCCTCAGGCGGTGGTTCAGTATTCTCTTTACAGTGAAGAGTGAAGCCAAAGCCAAATCTTTCTTAGAGAGTCTAAAAGTAGCACTTTTTGCGGTGAGCCTTGGCGGGGTCGAAACCTTAGTTACTCACCCTAGTTCGCTTACTCATACCGAGTTCCCCGAAGAGGAAAAAGTAGCTCGTGGAGTAACTCGTACACTTATCAGAGTAGCCGTAGGTATTGAAGACGCCGACGACCTTATAGCCGATTTCAAACAAGCCTTAGAACAATAATTTAAGAATTAAACAATAATAAGAACTAATAACTAAATATGAGAGTAGCAGTAGTAGGCGTTACCGGAATGGTAGGTAACGTAATGTTAGAAGTACTAAAAGAACACAATTTTCCTGTAACTGAGCTTATACCAGTAGCTTCTGAAAAGTCTATAGGAAAGAAAATTAATTTCAAAGGGAAAGAATATTCTGTGATAGGCTTAGAGCAAGCCGTATCTCTCAAACCCGATGTAGCCCTATTTTCAGCAGGAGCATCTGTTTCTAAAGAATGGGCACCGCGCTTTGCTCAAGTAGGCACTACAGTAGTCGATAACTCTTCAGCTTGGCGTATGGATGAGACCAAAAAGCTCGTAATTCCTGAAATCAATGCTGATGTACTTACCAAAGACGACAAGATTATTGCCAACCCTAACTGTTCTACTATACAGATGTTGGTAGCTTTAGCACCATTGCAAGCCAAATATGGTATCAAACGTATAGTAGTTTCTACCTACCAATCAATTACAGGTACAGGGGTAAAAGCGGTACGTCAATTAGAAAACGAATACAAGGGCGAAAAAGGCGAGATGGCTTATCATTACCCAATTCACCGCAATGCTATCCCTCACTGTGATGTATTTGAAGACAATGGGTATACCAAAGAAGAAATGAAGTTAGTGCGCGAAACCAAAAAAATATTACGCGACGATACGATAGCCGTTACAGCCACTGCAGTACGCATACCAGTAGTAGGCGGACATAGTGAGTCAATAAACGTAGAACTAAAAACTGACTTCTCTATTGATGAAGTACGCACTCTTCTCGCCAAATCAGCAGGCATAAAGGTACAAGATAATACCGACACTAACACCTATCCTATGCCTATCTACGCACACGGCAAAGATGAAGTTTTTGTAGGGCGTATCCGCCGTGATGAGTCGCAAGCCAATACGCTTAACCTATGGGTTGTAGCCGATAACCTTCGCAAAGGGGCTGCTACTAATACTATACAGATAGCCGAGTACCTCATCGCTCATAAACTACTATAATCTACAAAATGAAATACTCAAAAAAATAGGCTGCTGATTATATTTCAGCAGCCTATTTTTTTCATTATCTTATTGGTAATTATAATTTGTAAGTCACTCCAAAGTGGAACCCTATAGACGAATAAGGCGCATCAGGAGCTCCTTTGCCCTCCCAGCTATATTCATCTTCCAAAAGGGGCGAAATCTGATTCGCTAATTGTTTCAATTTTTCTGTTTGAGGGAGAGAAGGTGCACTTTTAAGCCTCTCCATATAGCCTTTAAACTCTTGCAAGCTAAGAGCAGAGGTTGCTCCACCTATAGTACGCGTAGCTGAAAAACTATCTAATTTAGAAGTCTTTCGCGGCACACTGATATTAAGGTATTCACCTTCTACAAACAGACTTATCTTATCAGTTACATTGAAGCGATAGCCTATCCCACCAATAAAGCCAAAAGGTATCTTACCGTGAAAGTTCGTCTGAAAATCAGCTTTCATATTCACTGTTGTATTAGGTGCTAACGGACTGAATACACGCAAAGGTAAATTAGCGTTTAGCTTAGTAGTACTCTCTGTCTTCCCTCCTATTTTGGTTACAGCCCCCGCACGTACATACAGATTATCTGTAATGTTAAACACTGCTGAAAGCGATGCTCCGAAAGCACGTCCGTGGGCAGTCATATCAAGGATTTGGTTTTTGTTAGTGGCTATATCTCCACCGTGTAGATAGCCTAACGCTAGTTCAGCACCCAAACGTTTAGTGAAGAAATATCCTCCACGCAATTGTGCTTGGTAGCCTTCACCATAACTTCCTTTTAGGTCGCTAACGGCAGCTATATTAGTAGCATCTTTACCTACCACTTTCTGGTTTGACTGAAATCCATACCCACCACTTAGCGATACGTATGCCTGTCCGTGCACTGCTGCTATACCCAATACTACGGCAGCTACACTCAATAACTTTTTTTTCATTCTTATATTTATTACTTATTTACAATTTAACAAATCAGCTATCGCTCAATGCGTGCTTTATCTCCCTCCACAACTATAGGACGTTGTATGAGCTGAGGGTGTGCCACCATAGCGGCTATTACTTCTTCGTCTGTTAGAGTCTTCCCTTGATAAAGCTCTTTCCAGATAGCTTCTTTAGTGCGCACCAAGTCTATAGGCTGCATTCGCAGCTTACTAAGCAGCGACTTCAGCTCATCTGTGGTTACACCTTTTTTTAAGGTAATCTATTACCTCGTACTCTTTGTCTGTATTCTTTAAATGCTCCAAAGCACATCGCGATTTGGAGCATTTAGGATTGTGATATATTTGTATCATATTTTAATATTACTATAATAGTCTAGTCAATTAGCAAATAACTACCTCTACACCGCGTTTTTCAAGTTCTTCTACAAACTCTGGGTCGGCATTGCTATCAGTGATAAGCATATCAATCTTTTCTACATAGCAAATAAACCCAAATCCGCGTTTGTGTATTTTTGATGAATCGGCAAGAACAATAGTTTTATCTACACGCTCCATCATCTTCTTGTTTAAGTGAGCTTCACCTACGTTAGTAGAGCTCAATCCGTAGTCTAAATCGATACCCTCAATACCCAAGAATAAGGTAGTACAAGAGAAATTGCTTAAGGTTTCTTCTGCTAATACCCCAACTGTAGAGGTAGAGTTCTTGCGTACCTCACCCCCTAAGTGAATTGTATTTACATTAGGATTCTTGCATACCTCTAAAGCAACTCGTAGTGAAGGAGTTAATACTGTTAGGTTTCGCAACCCATAAAGCTTTTGTGCCAATAGATGAGCAGTAGTTCCTGATGAAAGAATAATAAACTCATTTTTCCTTGATATAATCTAAAAGCTTTATCAATGATGCGCGTTTTTTTCTTCTACATTTAGCGTTTCTTTCTCACTCACTGTTTGATCAAATACATAGCGCATTTGCTTACTTGCTCCCCCGTGTGTGCGGTGTAAATAGCCTTCTTGTTCTAAGAGAGTTAAGTCTTTTCGGATAGTTACTACCGAAACCTTTAGCTTATCGCTTAGCTCACTTACGCTAATATATCTTTTTAGTCTCTAAACTCTCTAAAAATCTTAGCCTGACGTTCATTTAGTACTCTCATATCTTATCTAATTTTTATTATTTTTTTCAAAATATCTTTTCTTCAATCATTATTAGCTTATCGCTAAACTAAATGCATTTCTAAAATCTTGTAGTAGTGGGTTGAGCTGTAGCAACCTATTGTATTTCTCTTCCGGAGTTACCAATATGCGCTTGCTAATCTCTTCATTTACTTGTATTTCTATCTTCAGGTCGTAATTGCGCAATTGCTTATGCAAATAAGCCAATAATTTTGGCTCCATCTCTATTACGTCTGTTTTAGCCGTTTGAGTACCTACCTCTAAGTGTAGTATGGTGCCCTCTAATTGCTTATTGGCTATCTGCAAAATAGATGCCTGCAAGCGTTCGCCTCTGCTCAGTAAGTGCTGTATATAGGCTTGCCAATACTGCTGAAAAGCCTCTGAGGTAAAAGGTTCACGAGGTAGCGAATTAGGGTCTATTGTATCTTCTTTTGCCTGCCTTTGGTGCTCAGTCTTCAAGTGTACACTTTTTATTGAAAAGCCCGACACCACTCCCGAGCGCTGTGCCTTAGTAATAGTAGGCACACTAACTACTGGTGTAGGTGCTGGAGCTGGGGGCGGAGACTGTGTAGCAACAGGAGCAACTTCAACATTAAATAAATAAGCCGGTATTATGAAGCGTCCATCATTTTTTTTTTATCCCCCTCATAGGTCAGTGATGCTAATTGCATCAAGGCAATTTCTACCAATAAACGCTGATTTTTGCTATTTCGATAGCTCAAATCGCAATCATTAGCAATGCGTATAGCCTCCATTAAGAATGGCACTGTAGCACGCTCACTCTGCTCTGTATATTTTTTTCGAGTCTCTTCGCCTACCTCCATCAAGCTAATAGTCGCCTGATTTTTGCACACCATCAAATCTCTAAAGTGGCTTGCCAAGCCTGCTATAAAGTGATTGCCATCAAAACCTTGTGCTATAACCGTATTGAGTTCAAGCAGTAAATCTGGTAACTTATTATCTAAAAATAAGGTCTGTTACCTTGAAATAAACCTCATAGTCTAATACATTCAGTATTTCGGAAGTGGCTTGACGGGTAATCTTATCACCTGAAAAACTCACTACACGGTCGAAAATAGAGAGGGCATCGCGCATAGCTCCGTCAGCCTTTTGGGCAATGATTTGCAGTGCCTCATCTTCAGCCTCAATACCTTGTTGTTCTGCTATATATTTTTAAATATTCGCGTATATCACTTATCGTAATACGTTTAAAATCAAATATCTGGCAACGAGACAAGATAGTAGGGATAATCTTGTGCTTTTCAGTAGTCGCTAAGATAAAAATAGCGTGCTTGGGTGGCTCTTCTAACGTTTTCAGGAAAGCATTGAAAGCCGCTGTAGAGAGCATATGCACCTCATCGATAATATACACTTTGTAGTTGCCTACTTGGGGAGGGATGCGCACTTGCTCTATGAGCTTTCGTATGTCATCTACACTATTATTAGAGGCAGCATCGAGTTCAAACACGTTGAAAGCAAAGTCGTTATCATCTGTTACCCCACTTTGTTCGTTTATTTTTTTGGCAAGGATACGCGCACAAGTAGTCTTACCTACCCCACGTGGCCCTGTAAATAGAAGCGCTTGTGCTAAGTGGTTGTTTTCGATAGCGTTGAGCAGTGTACTAGTAATAGCCTGCTGCCCCACGACATCTCTAAATGATTGTGGGCGATATTTCCGTGCCGAAACTACAAATTGACTCATTAGTATAAAGTTGTACTAAGGTGAAAAATACGATTTATTTTCTCGTTTGGTAAGTACCAAAAATAAAGTTTGAATCTACTACTTTGTTGCCTTGCCTATTTATTAATACCAAATCATTGATACGAATAAGGTGGTCATAACGCAGCAAGGTATGAGTATTTTTCATCGTAAATAGCCCTTGTGGTGATAGATACTGTGCCTCCTGTTGCTTCTATCTGAGTAGTTACTATAGGAGAAGCTGGCGGAAAATCTGCACAGAAATAAGAGGTAGTAGGGGCTTGGTCGAACGTACGGTAATACAATTTATAACTATCAGGTATTGTACCACTTACGGTCTTTTTCTTTATTTTTCGAGTACATTAGCGGGCAACTTAAGTATAAGTGCCTGTTTTTGACTGTATTTAAACAAAAAAGACACTGCTGTATCATTGCTAGAGCAAGAAAGCACATCAGAATTATCAAACGAAATAGTTTCAACTTCTAAATCACCATCATTGCAAGCTACTAAGCAAAACCCTATCAGCAGCCCTAATAAAAAGTATTTTTTTCTACTCATTAATCTCAATATTTTTTTGCAAAGGTACAAAAAAAGATAGAAAAGAAAAAGAAAAAAAAGTGAAAAAGTTAAATCTTCGCTTATCCTTCGCTTATCCTTCGCTTATCCTTCGCTTATCCTTCGCTTATGCTTCGCTCATCGTTCGCTTTGAATAGCTTGTTCTTATACTACTTTTTATAAGGTAAATAGGTATAGCTTCAGCTAATGATTAACTACTAAAAAAATTGTTATTTATAATGATTTTTATTATATTTGCAGCCCGAAATAAACAAGAAACATTTTTAAATAAAATAATCTATATGAAAAAAACTCTTTTCTGTGCTGATGTTTTTGTTGCTTCAGCCTTACTACTGTTTTTTTGCCCAGCAAACTACTGAAGTGCGCGGTCGGGTAACCGACGAAAATAAACAACCTCTTATAGGGGTAGATGTCGTACTGGAAGGCACTTCTATAGGAGTTAGCACCAACGACAAAAGGTTTTTTACGAGCTTCATAATGTGCCTGTAGGCAAACAGACTATAGTGTTTAGCTACCTCGGTTTTTCAAACTTTAAAAAAATACGCACTGATGTAGCTCCTAACCCCTAGCGGTACCCATACGCATTTAGATGTACAGCTCTCTGAAGAATTGACTGCACTGCAAGAAGTAGAGGTTATCGGGCGCAAAGAGAGTAGTTATAAAAAAACACTAACTCTTTTATCGGTACCAAAAACAGCCTCTGCGCTGAAAGAAGTACCCCAATCGGTAGGCTATGTTACCAAAGAGCTCATCTTAGACCAAGGGAGCTACTACCGTAAATGAGGTGGTGAAAAAAACATTAGCGGGGTAAACCAAAACTCTTCGTACAACGACTTTTTCTATTCGTGGTTTTCGTGCTACAGGCAACCGCAATTCGGGCAACCTGCTAAACGGTATGCGTGCCCAAACGAGCTTGTGGAAACAGTCTTCGCTTGCTAATATCGAGCGTGTAGAGGTTATCAAAGGGCCTGCCTCTGCTCTCTTTGGCAATGCCGCCCCAGGAGGGGTTATCAACCGCGTAACTAAGAAACCGCTGTTTGAAAACAAAAAAATAGCATCACTGTGGGAGTAGGTAGCTGGAATACCCTGAAAACTTACGGCGACTTCACAGGGCCTCTAAACCCTAAGAAAACGCTGCTTTACCGCCTAAACTTAGGTTATGAGAAAACTGACTCTTTCCGCGATTTGCAAGGCTCTGAAAGTATTATTGCTGCTCCTTCGTTCTCTTATATCCCTAACGAGAAAACGCATATCAACGTTGATTTTGTGTATCAGAACTTCAACGGTAAGATAGACCGCGGACAGTCAGTACCTGCTGATGGCAATGTGTACTCTACCCCTATCAGCCGCTCGCTAAGTGCTGCTAATGATTTCCTAAAAGAAAACACTCTCAACACTACCATAGCCCTCACTCATAAATTCTCTGACCATATTTCGCTAAACGCTATTTACCTTAACTCTTCTTACAGCGAAGATATGTTAGAGCACACCCAAGCTAACTTATACTACAAGCAAATAGGCAACGGGCTAACGCCTTCCGCTATGCTGACCCTAACAAAGTGATGATGACTGCTAACCAGCGCAAACGGTATTTTGCTAACAATAGCTTCAACACTTACTTCAACTTCAACTTCAACACTGGCATATTGAAGCACAAGCTATTAGTAGGTTATGACTATTTTATTTCAGAACAAAAAAAGCTGGTTCATCATCTATTTCGGCACAAGGTTATTTGAGTAAGGATAAAACTAAAGTTGTAAATACCTATACTACTACCGCCAATGTATTGGCAGGCTCAGTACAGACTCCTACTACTAACGTACCTGTATTTGACCTATACGACCCTATAGCTGGCAATGCGTATAAAGATATTAGCAAATACATCTGGAAGCAAAACACGCTAAACCCTTATGAGGAATACTCTCACGGGGTATATGTGCAAGAGCAGATAGACATCAGTATTGTGAAGCTACTTGTTGGCTTACGCCAAGAGTGGTTCACCGAAACACTAAACAAAGAGACTACTAAAGAGATAAGTCGGCAGACAAGTGCTTTTATACCTCGTGTAGGATTGGTAGTAGAGGCATCGGAGAACATCAATCTTTATTCGACTTGGGTAAAAGGATTTCAGCCACAAGGGGCTAATATACAATCTGACCCTGACCGCTACGGAGGGCCTTTTGATTATATGAAGAGTGAATTATACGAGGTTGGATTGAAGACTGAATGGTTTAACAAACGCCTAAGTGCCACACTGGCAGTATTTAAGATTACGCAAGAGAACTCTTTAGAGCAAAGTCCGAAAGCAGGTAAAGCTGATTGGCGCGTGCCAGTAGATGAAGAATCTAACGGGTTTGAATTGGACGTTGCGGGACAGATATTGCCTAACTTTAGTGTGGTAGCGAACTATGCTTATACTGATGCTCGTATCGTGAAACTAAAAGAAGAAGGAGCTATTAAAGACCTAAACGTACAACGCCCCAGCACTCCCCGCCACGCGGCTAACCTCTGGACGAAGTATATCTTTGAAAATGGTAGTTTAAAAGGACTCGGAGCAGGTATAGGGGTTAGCTATGCCAGCGAACGCCTCGGACAGGTAGGACGCCGTGCTACCGCTGCTTCTTACCCCGACTATACACTACTCAATGCTGTACTTTATTATAAGGTGAAAGATGTACAGCTACAGCTAAACGTAAATAATGTGCTAAATCGTACTTATTGGATAAGTGGTTATGACAACTTACGCAACTTCCCTGGAGCTCCACGCAACATAAATGCTAGTGTAACTTATCGGTTTTAAAAGAAAAAAGTACTCACATTACCCTGAGCTACCCATTGCCTATCATATACCTCATCGGCAAGAGCTTTATCACTAACTACCTGCAACCCTTGAGCTTCGGCTTTAAGGGTTAGCAGGTTGCCGATAGTGGTTTTAGCACTCAACTTGCTTAACAAGGCTTTTACTGTACTTAAAGATAAGTCATTGGCTACTTGCCCTTGAAAAAGGCACTTCTAACCATATTATTTCTTTCTTCTCTACATCTAAAAACTCCAAACAGCAATCCTTTTTGCAACGGCTGAGTAATACGCACCTGATGGATAACCGTAGAAGGGTCGTAAGCTACCCCTGTACGCTCAGATACTTTCATTTTATGTTTACTATCCATCCAGCCTACTACTAAATTAGGTGATAGTGCCCCATTAGAATAAGCATTGCACACAAAAAGTTACGTACTTAGCTTTCTTTCGGCGCAAGATATTTACATCGATATTGATATACTCAGCAGTACCTACTTTGTTAGGAATGTTGCGAATATCGCCACTATGCTGGCAACCCGTAGCGGTAAGTCTACCATAATAGCATATATCATTTTTTTCATTTTGCTTCCTTCTTCAAAGATGATATGGCACGACAAGTCCATATCGAGATGCTGTGCAGGTAGGTCTTTACCCCATTGCATAAAGAGGCGTACCTCATTGCCTTCTAAAAGGAATTTAGTGCCCATTAAGGTTGCGTTAAAGTCGTGTATAGTAGTACTTCTATCGCCTATAGGCAAAGGGAGGTGATACAGTTGTTCGTCTATAAATATCGTTTTATGTAGATTAGTTTGCGCTGCGAACTTTCGGCGTATTACCCACAAGCAAAAGCTCTTCTATCGCTGTTTTTATCTGGGCTAATTGTTCCTCGTTATAGCCTAAATTTACCCATTGGTTTTTAGGCACCTCTACATAATCACCCGTAATAATTTTCACAGAACGCGTACCGTGTGGCGTAAAATAAAGGTCGGCGTAATTATTGAGGGTAAAAAGCAAGCGCATAGGCACTTGGTCTATTACCTCTTTGAAAGCTGCGATAGTAGCTTCAGTACCTACCCATAACATTGTAGCAAATAGCGAGCGCGCAAACTGAGAAGGACGTTCTTTTAGATACCCCAAAAGAGTATCCGTATCTACATTTAGGTAAGCCTGTTGTACCTTGCCTTGCCATACCTCATATTTCTGATGATAGAAAATATCTAACAGCATAGCAAGCTTTTCAAAGCCTTTTTTCTTGCTGTACTCAGCCAAGCGCAAGGCGCGAATAAAGCGCACCCACATCTCGCGCTTGGGGTGCATCAGTTCGCAAGCTTTTTTTGCAGAGAGAGGCAAAGTATTGAGCCAACGCGCCACTCTTGCACATTCCTTACGCGAGTATTTCAATCGAAGTTCTTCTTTTGCTTCTATCTTTGCTTCTTCACTCTTGTTTAAAGGATAAACAATATGACTGTAGTTTTTAGCATTTTTAGCAACAATTGTTTTAGGAGGTAATAGCTGCAAGAGCCCCGTCTTCTTATACCACAAATAACGTAGAATATCGGTAGGAGTGCGAAAACAAGCTCCTGCTGCTACTTCATTGCCTTCTGAAAGAAGATAATTATCCACTACTAAGATAAGGGTTTCTTTCATCTCGATAGTAGTTTTTTTATCTACAGAAAAGTAAGGCAACATACGTTTGAGCGAATCTACTTGAGTAGCATCTAAAGCTGTTTTAGAAGCCAATAGGTTTTGGTAATAGGCGTTTGCATCATGTTCGCGCCAAAGATCGAGGATTTTTGAGTTTGCTACCCTGCTCGGTACTCTCTATCTTACCTAACTGAAAAAGGCGTACCACAAAAAGGACAACCATTATAACGCCACAGCGGAAAGGTACCATAAGGAATATAGTGCCCGCAGGCTAAAAAAAGCGCTCGTGTTTAGGTGTGAAATATTCTCTATTATAGTTTTTAATATCGTTTGCCCTCATAATAATCATCGTAATCATACCAATAACAAATATAATCATCATTCTTTACCAAATCAGGAAATTGGTTGTAGAAAGCAGTGATGATATGGTCTACCGCACTCTCTCTTGTAGGCACTTCCCAATTCTTAATAAGCGGCGCCCAGTTGAGTTTTACATTAAGTATTTGCTTAATAATGCGCACTACCAATTGGCGATACTCGTTATTGGTACCGTTGATAGCGTGCAAGAGGTCTTCGGTAACGCCAAAGCCGTGTCGGCGCAAGGCAGCTACCAATTCTAATGTTCCTGGCTGTATAGCTCTTTGTGCGACCATACTATCAGGTATATAAAGCGCATTTTTGCCTAAGCGCAATTTTTTTAGTAAAGCGGTTGTTTTTTTCCATAGTATAAAATAAAAAGAAAGGTAATCACGGAAGTAATTCTTACCTAAAGAGAAATGAAGTAACTTCCGTTTGACCTTTCTTTATAATAAACACAGATTTTTTTATTCTTCAGTAGAAAGTTCTACTTCTTCAGTAGCGTTATTATCATCGTCATCTTCTTTCATTACTTTGGTAACAGCGGCTATAGAGTCTTTGCCTTTGATGTTGATGAGTTTTACGCCTTGGGGTAGCACGCCCTGAAATGCGCAAGGTATCAATTGAAAGACGTATGGCAATACCTGACTTATTGATAATCATTAAGTCTTCGCCTTCGGCTACACTCTTAATAGCTACTAACTGCCCTGTTTTATCAGTAATAGAAATGGTTTTTTTACCCCTTTACCTCCACGGTTAGTAATACGATAAACTGCCTCGTGAGTTTTCAGGATCGTCTATGTATGAACGCTTACCATATCCGTTTTCTGACACTACCAATACAGTCTCTTCGCGTGGGTTTTTCGATAGCTATCATACCTACTACTTCATCGGTTTCGGTGTCGAGGTCGATACCACGTACTCCTTGTGAGTTACGACCTACCGCACGTACTTTGTCTTCACCAAAACGAATTGCTCGACCTGACTTCACGGCTAACATCAGCTGACTGCTGCCTGAGGTTAGTTTTTGCTTCTATCAGTTCGTCTCCCTCCTTAATAGTAATAGCGTTAATACCATTCTGACGTGGACGTGAGTACTCTTTGAGTAACGTTTTTCTTCACAATACCTTGCTTAGTAGCCATAATTAGGTAGTTGCTGCTAATATAGTCCTCATCTTTGAGATTTTGCACACTCACAAAAGCCTTAATCTTGTCGTCTTGCTCTATATTGATAAGGTTCTGTACAGCACGCCCTTTGGCAGTCTTGCTACCTTCTGGTATTTCGTACACGCGCATCCAGAAGCATTTACCTTTTTGGGTAAAGAATAATAGATATTGGTGATTAGAACTTACAAATAGGTGCTCTAAGAAATCTTGATCGCGGGTGGTAGAGGCTTTTTGTCCCACCCTCCCCTACTTTGTGTTTTTATACTCGCTCAGTGGAGTACGCTTGATGTAGCCTGCGTGCGAAATGGTAATCACCATTTTATCATCTGGTATCATATCTTCTACGCTAAACTCTCCACCAGCATACTCAATAACAGAGCGGCGCTCATCACCATATTTTTTTCTTTAATCTCTAATAACTCTTGTTTGATAATCTCTACACGGCGTTCTTTGCGTGCTAAAATATCTTCAAGGTCGCGTATTTCGGCTAACTTCTGTTCGTACTCCTCTTTGGTTTTGCAAAATGAGGGCTTTGTTGATACGACGTAGTGCTAATGCCAAAAATAGCTTCGGCTTGTACATCAGTAAGGTCGAACTCAGCTATCAAATCTTCTTTTTGGCTTATCGTGAAAACGAATAATCTCAATAGCTTTACCCATTGTATCTTCGGTTGCCATCACCTTCATAAACCCTTCCAAAATATGGATACGCTCTTTGGCTTTTCGCAATTCGAAATCGGTACGGCGGTACACGACATCGTGACGGTGCTCTACAAAGTGATAAATAAGGTCTTTGAGGTTTAACAGCTCTGGGCGACCTTTTACCAAAGCGATATTATTGACACTGAAAGAAGTTTGCAGTTCGGTATGTTTAAAAAGATTGTTCAGCACCACATTAGGTACTGCATCGCGTTTTAGAAAATAGACAATGCGTATTTTGCCACGTGCAGACTCATCGCGCACATCGGTAATCCCCTCGAGCTTGCCTTCTTTACCAAGTCTGAAGTTTTCTTAAGCAATACAGATGTATCTACTTGATAAGGCACCTCTGTAACCACTATACATTCCTTTGCCTTTTACTTTTGGAACTCGGTTTTTAGCACGAACAATCACACGGCCACGACCGGTTTTGAAGGCTTCTTTTACGCCTTCGTAGCCGTAGATAATCCCTCCTGTAGGGAAATCAGGTGCTTTAATATATTTGATAAGTTCGTCAATTTCTATATCATTATTATCAATATAAGCTATAGTACCATCGATGACCCTCAGAAAGATTATGAGGTGCCATATTGGTAGCCATACCCACAGCAATACCTGCAGAACCATTTACTAATAGGTTAGGGATACGTGTGGGGAGTACGGTAGGCTCTTCGCGAGAGTCATCGTAAGTAAGCTGGTGATCCACTGTTTCTTTGTCGATATCAATAAGCATATCTTCAGAGAACTTGCGCATACGTGCTTCGGTATAACGCATAGCCGCGGGAGAGTCGCCCCCATAGAGCCAAAGTTACCTTGCCCATCTACGAGCATATAGCGTAGGCTCCAATATTGTGCCATACGCACCATAGTGTCATAGACAGCGATATCGCCGTGTGGGTGGTATTTACCGAGCACCTCACCCACGATAGCGGCTGATTTCTTATAGGCTCTACTGCTAAGTACGCCCATATCATACATACCATACAATACGCGGCGGTGTACGGGTTTGAGACCATCACGCACATCGGGTAGGGCACGCGAAACGATTACGGACATCGAATAGTCGATATACGCAGATTTCATCTCATCGCTGATATCTACAGGAATTAGTTTTTCTCCTTCTGTCATAATTATTTTTACTCTTTGAAAGTAAGGGTTTTTATTACAATTTAGCGCGCTAAGATACAATGTTTTATTAGAATAGCCAAAGAAAAAGCAATAATTTTTTTAAACAAGAACGTTTAACTTATTGGTTATCAGAAGTTAGTAATAAAGTAATCTATACGAAGATTGTATGAGATAAGGCTATATAAGGCTCGCTTATCTTTCGCTTATCCTTCGGTGATCCTTCGCTTATCCTATAGGTAAATTGCCTCTTGCTGCTATGCATAATTGAAGAAAAACATAATTAGCTAATTAACAATACATTACCGTTTTTTTATTCAAAAAAATGTTTCTTTTTTTCTTGGCAGTAATAAAAAAACACGTACTTTTGCAAAAATGAAAGAACATAAAACAATAATTTATGGCAACATTTATTAATTACGCAATTATTATTATTTATTGCACTGCTTTGATAGGCATCTTTTTGTATAGCCTTTCAATGCTTAGTTTGCTGCTGAATTATCTGAAGCATCGCAAACAAAATGACGAGTCTCCTAAGTTCAATCTACTAGACCCTAGGGAGATACCCTACGTAACCATTCAGCTACCACTTTACAACGAAAAAAATACGTAGTACCTCGTCTGCTTGAAAACATTGCCAAACTTGAATATCCACGCACTAAGCTTGAAATTCAGGTGCTTGATGACTCTACTGACGAATCGGTAGCAGAAACAGCTGAAATCATCAAAAAAACTACAGGCTACAGGCTTAGACATTCAACACATACGCCGCGAGAACCGCCAAGGATTTAAGGCTGGTGCGCTGAAAGAAGGATTGGCTGTGGCTAAAGGTGATTTTATAGCTATTTTTGACGCTGACTTTTTGCCTCAACCTGACTGGCTTAAACGTACTGTTATTTACTTCAAAGACCCTGAAATAGGGTGGTGCAAACTCGTTGGGGACATATCAACCGCAATTATTCTATCCTTACTAAAATACAGGCGCTTGCTTTAGACGTACACTTCACTCTTGAACAAGTTGGGCGTAACTCTAAAGGTTACTTTATCAACTTCAATGGTACTGCTGGTATTTGGCGTAAAACGTGCATTTACGATGCAGGAAACTGGGAAGGTGATACTCTAACTGAAGACCTTGACCTTAGCTATCGCGCGCAATTAAAGAATTGGAAGTTTAAATATTTGGAAGATGTAGAAACTCCTGCTGAGCTTCCTGTAGTTATCTCGGCAGCACGCTCTCAACAATTCCGTTGGAACAAGGGAGGGGCTGAGAACTTCCGCAAGACAGTAGGTCGCTTGCTCGCTGCTAAAAAAATATTGGTTGGAAGACTAAATTCCACGGGGTAATGCACCTTTTGAACAGCTCGATGTTCTTATGGGTATTTATTACCGCTATCTTTAGTATACCGATGCTATACCTTAAAAATCAGTACGGACATTTGGGATGGATATTCCACTTTACAAGCTTTTTTTATCACTAGTACTATTATCTTGTTTATCTGTTACTGGTTTTACCTATAAGAACTTACAAGGGAAGACTTTTGATGACTTTTTGAACTATGTGAAGTTGTTCTTTACTTTCTTCTCGGTAGCTTTAGGGTTCTCTTTCCACAATACTATTGCCGTACTTGAAGGACATAGTGGCAAACGAAGTGAATTTGTGCGTACACCTAAGTTTAACATCAGTTCGCTAAGTGATAGCTGGAAAAATAATAAGTATATCAACACCAAACTATCACCCTAATATGATAGTAGAGTTTTTTTGCTAATGCTGTACTTTGCTTTTGGGTTGTACAGCGCTGTAAAGCTAAATGACTTTGGTATGTTTCCTTTCCACTGTATGCTTACTTTTAGGCTTTTGATTTGTATTCTTTAAGTCGCTTACTTCAAAAGCATAAGACGATTTGGTGATTTGACAATTTGTCGATTTAGAAATTATAGATATAAAAAAACCGCTAAGTGTTTTACTTAGCGGTTTTTGCACGGCGTTCGCATTTAAAAGTTTTTAAAAGTTTTTTTCTCTATACTCTGGTTCATAGAGGGCTTCAGCACGTTTCTTTGTTTTTGGAACCTTTGTATGTTTGCTCATCATTTAGTAGGGACATTGCAAATTTGCAAATAGTATTAAAAGTTAGCAATGGCATTATTGTCCCTTTTGCTTGGTTATCTTCTCTGAAAATTACATCTAAAACTCCAATGCATTGATTCTATTTCCCAATGCCCTCTAATATACTCTGCTATTTTTTTCTATATCTTCTTTAAGTGAACTTATATAATAACGTTCGCTCTTTGTTTCTTTGCCTGTTTTTCTTTTCACAGACTATTGTATCTACCCGAATAAGAGATTTTTACTGTTTGCCATTTTTTCTCTATCAGAAACATGAGATAAATCGCTGATAATAGAATACTTACGAGTTTCTATTCTTCCGTGTCCTATTTCTTCTGTAGAAAAAAATAGAATCTATTTTCTCAAGTTTAAAAAGTGTCTTTCAAATTCTGATGAAGTTCTCTTTGATTGTCTTTTTACCTGTATAACATAATCAGCTTTTTTTCCTCTACTATTCGATCTACAATATCCTTTTGACACCCCATAGCATCTATTGAAATTACACAGCCCTTTATCTCTAAGATACTCAACAATTTTGGTATGGCTACAATCTCATTTTTCTTTCTTTTTTATATACTAATTCTTCTCCTAAGGACATTTTTATTCTTTTTGACAAAAAGGCGGTAAGAATATGTAGAGGATGTCCATCTTCGTCTGAAGAACCTTTAATTGTTTTTCCCATCCAAAGAAATTAATTCACTATCAAATTTCTTTAGATTTTTGAAGGAAAGATACTAAACATTTAGAAAAAAATTCTTCCTATTAATGTTCTTAAAAAAACTCTCCTAATGTGTCATTAGAGGAACACCATACTTATAAGGAAAAAAACTTTCTTAGCCAGTCTAGTTCCTTTTTTTCCAAAAATATTCTATCAATTCATAAGTCTCAAATCCGCATAATACTGCGCTGATAGTCAGTAATATAATTTCTTGTAAACTGTGTCTAAAGTTACCTTTGTTGGTTCTCCTGTGATCTTCTAAATCTTTTAAATGATTCTGTAAAACAACTATCCATAATATCTTTTGACAGCAAAGATACTAAGTTATTTTTAAATGCGAACGCCGTGGGTTTTTGCAATTCATAATTCGTAATTCAAAATTATTTTTTTATCTTTTGCCCCTGAAAAGAACTAAACATAATAGCAACTCAGTTTGTGAAAACATCTTATTTTTAAACAATCTTTTTTTCACCCTTATATTAGCAACTGCCATTTTTATGGCTTTTCAAAGAGTGGCTACCTGCACGTATCTTTCCTGAAAGTAAGGTAGAAAATGCTGTGGTTGATAGCCTTATGCTTGAGGCTATCTCAGGTAAAGAAATAGAAAAAGTACTTAATCAGGCTAATGATTCATTGGCTAAAAAGAAACAATTGAAGAAATCTGACCAGTATTTGTTGGCTTTCTTCAAAAAACTACAACATTTAGAAACCACCAAAGAAGGAAAAATACGAATAGGCTATTATGGCGACTCGATGACTGATGGCGACCTAATAGTACAAGATTTGCGCTTGCTCTTTCAAGATGCTTTTGGGGGTATGGGAATCGGTTTTCTACCTATCACCTCAGAGTCTGCTAAATCGCGCGCAAGTGTATGGCATACCTATTCTAACACTTGGCGTACGCAATCGTATGTTAATGTGAAACGCCCCTACACGTCCGTTTGGGGTATGTGGGCAGGTGTTTTTCACTCAAGGTAATGGTACTTGGGTACAATACAAATCGTCTAACCAACAACATATCAGTAGTTTATATGCTCCTGCACTCTATTACGGACGTTCAGGCAACAAGGAGGCTAAGGTAGAGATTACCTACAACGATACTGTAAAAGTAGTGAAGCCTCTGAACACTGATAAACTGCTAAACGTACTGCCGCTAACTGATGGACAAAAACACTAAAGCTGTGCGGATTAGCTTTTTATAAAACAGACTCTATTCCGTTTTTACGGCATCAGTTCTACTAACACGCAAGGTGTGTATGTAGATAACTTTTCAAGTAGAGGTAATTCAGGTTTGCCTTTATCGCTCTTTAACACTGAGCTAATGAACCAGTTTGACGAGCATTTGCACTACGACCTCATCGTATTGCACTTTGGGGCTAATGTGCTAAACTACGGTACTTTTAGACTATTCGTGGTACGAGCGCGGTATGACTAAGGTAGTAAATCAGCTTAGGGCTTGCTTCCCTGACACTTCTATTCTTATCATCTCGACTGCTGACAAATCGACTAAGGTAAATATGGAAATGAAGACCGATAAGGCTGTAGTGCCTTTGGCTAAAGCTCAACAGCAATACGCTCACGACACTCATTCAGGCTTTATCAATCTATACGAGCTAATGGGCGGTGAAGGCACAATGAAGCAATGGGTAGAGGCTACCCTTCGTTGGCAAGCAAAGATTACACCCACTTTAATGCTCGCGGGGCTAAAAAGGTAGCTCACCTTATCTATAACAAGCTAATGGATGAGTATGCGCAATACAAAAAGCCTAAGAATACCCCTAAGCCTGCGGCAGAAAAACACTTTACACCCATAAACACACATCTTTTTTCACTATAAACAACAATAGCAATGAACAAACACATCAAATTTATCAAGAAACTCATCACCACAGTGTTATTTATCGTCACGGTACTTCTGTATCTGAGCGTGAATTACACTACGGCAGTGAACCTATCATCTATAAAAAGACCATTAGGCGATAAGCCTACCACAGCTGCTAAAAAAGCTACTAAGAAAAAAGTACCTATTGAGGAGGCGGGTAGCAATATGTACAATGTTACCGCCTTATACCCTTTCTTTGAGAAATTAGTCGCTTTAGACACTTTTCACGACCGCAAGCTCAACATAGTACACATAGGAGACTCGCACATACAAGCTGATGTAATGACCAACATAGTGAGAGGAAAACTACAGGAAGTTTTTGGCAATGGCGGGTTGGGATTGGTATTCCCTTATTCGCTGCTGAAGACTAACGGTGGACGCAATGTGTCGTTTTCGTCGAACATTGTATGGAATGGTGAAAAAGAATTCAGACCCATCAGGCATCAGCGGTTATGCCCTTTCGACTAATAAGAAGGACTTTGTGATAGAGCTCAATCTGAAGAATAAAGACTACGCTTTCAACACACTGAAAATCATCACTCCTAACAACCAACGTTTTTTTGAGTTGGCTACTAATGTAGGTAAACTGACTCCGATGAAACTTTCAGCCCCAAAATCTATTACCCACAAGGTAGTTAGAGGCGAGACTCTTTACTCTATCTCGAGAAAATATCATACTACTGTAGCCCAGCTACAAAAAGCTAATAGAATAAAAAACAACAATATACGCGTAGGACAAGTACTAAATGTAGGCAGTAAAGCAGCCACTGCTCCTGCTGCTACCCAAGTAGATATGAGCAATGCCACTATACTAAATGGCAATACCCTTTACAGCTATTACGCCTACGATAATCTGAACGTATCAGACAAAATATACCTGACTCCTAACACCGAAAGTAGTTCTTTCACGCTAAACGGTATTGTATTAGAAAACGACCAAAACGGTATTATTTACCACTCTATAGGAGTGAATGGAGCGCATTTTTCAGACTATAATAAGTCACCGCGCTTTTTTGAACAGATAAAAGCCTTAGCTCCTGACCTTATCATTATTTCATTAGGCACTAACGAAACCTTTGGCCGTATGTCGCCAGAGCGCTATGAAGACGAGGTAAACAAGTTTATCAGTGCTATCCGTAGCCAATACGGACAATGCCCTATATTACTGACTACGCCTCCTCCATCTCTGTACAAGAGAAAAAAACCCCTAACCCTTTGTGTATGGAGTATGCTAATACTTTTGATAGACAACTCGATAAAAGACAACTATAGTGTATTTGACCTTTATCGTGCTGTAGGTGGTTGTGAGGCTATGCAACGCTTTATAGACGAAAACCTAATAGCAGGCGACCGTGTGCACTACACCCGCGATGGGTATATAGAGCAAGGGGACTTACTATACGACGCCTTTATGAGCAATTACTTAAACTATAAAAAAACAGTCTAAACTTTCATTAAAAAACTAATTTGAATTGAACACATCAGCCTTAGCTCAGTGGTTTATTAACAACTTTTCATTCACAACAGAACAAATAAAAAACAGTGGTTTACTTTTTGATGCCCAACACCCGATGCTTTTTAATAGCAGCTTGTTTTTTGGGGCTTTTCTTAGTATTCTACTGCGTGTATATCATCACTAAGAAATACACCCATTTTCGCACCGTATATGTTACTCTGTTTTCGCTGTTTTTTTACTACAAGGCAGGAGGTAACTATTTTGTATTGCTTATCTTATCCTCGTTGATGGACTACTATTTTGCAGGGCGCATACACCGCAGTCAGCATCCTGCTACTCGCAAGTTATTCTTGGCAATAAGTATGGTGACTAACCTTGGGATATTAGGCTATTTCAAATACACCAACTTTTTTTAATAGATAGTTTTAATGCTGTACTACATAGTAATTTTTGCGCTGCAAGATATCTTTTTGCCGGTAGGTATTTCGTTCTATACCTTTCAGACGATGAGTTACACTATAGACGTATATCGCCGCGAGATTGAACCTGCTAAGTCTTTTTTTGGATTTTTGCTTTCTTCGTATGCTTTTTCCCTCAGTTAGTAGCAGGGCCTATAGTGCGTGCTAAAGACTTTATTCCGCAGATTTACCAAAAGATACAGCTCACCAAAGAAGAAACCTCATTAGCTCTCTTTTCTCATCATTGAGGGCTGCTGAAGAAAGCTGTTATTTCTGACTATATATCGCTGAACTTTGTAGATAGGGTATTTGATGCACCTAATAGCTACACCGCTATTGAAAAACCCTAATGGCTGTGTATGGCTATACATTGCAGATATACTGCGATTTCTCGGGCTATTCGGATATGGCAATAGGCTTAGCCCTTTTGATGGGCTTCACTCTACCTGTGAACTTCCGAACACCTTATCAATCAAAGAATATTACTGAGTTTTGGAGACGTTGGCATATCTCGCTCTCTACTTGGTTAAAAGATTATTTGTATTTTTTTCGGTAGGAGGCAACCGCAAGGGTACTTTCTGGGGATACTTCTTCCCTACTCTATTCTTTGGAGCGACCCTTGCGTGGGCTATAAACATACGCACGCATACAATGCTGCCTTTATACATCACTTGTGGGGCAATAGGATTATTTGTTTTTGCTATTTTAGTATCAAAAGACCGGAAGAAATCAGTAAGAAGCCACTTCAACCAGATGACCACTATGCTATTGGGAGGACTTTGGCACGGGGCAAACTTACGCTTTATCATCTGGGGAGCACTACACGGCTTAGCATTGGCTATACACAAAACTTTTGCTGAGTACTTCCCTACTGCTACTGACGGCAAACGCAGCGTGATAAGCCGGATAGCCAGTCCGCTCTTTCTACTGATTACCTTTCACTTTGTAGCTTTTTGTTGGATATTCTTCCGTTCGCGTGATTTTGATATTGCCTTGACTATCATTCACAATATAGGCGAACTCTCATTTAATTGGCAGCAATGGCACACCATTATTATGGGGTATAAAAATGTATTCCTACTAATGGCAATAGGCTATGTATGGCATTTCTTCCCACAAAATATGAACGAACAACTGAAGAATTTCTTCGGTAGTATGCCTATACTTTTTAAAGCTGTTATTATAGCACTTACTTTTTGGGTGGTATACGCTACTGCTTCGAGTGGAGCTCAGCCTTTTTATCTATTTCCAATTCTAACTGTCTGTTATGAAGCTCATCACCCTGCCTACTACCGACTCTACCAATCGCTATTTGAAAGATTTGGTACATAGCGAGGCAGTACTACCTAATTACCTAACTGTATTTACCCCCGTGCAAACAGCAGGTGTAGGGCAATATGGAGCTAAGTGGCAAAGCGAACCCAATACAAACCTGACATTTAGCACTCTTTTCATACCTAAAAACCTAACTATAGAAAGAACCTTTATACTGAATATGTTAGTACCATTGGCAGTGGTGAAGGTTCTAAAAAGCACAAAATATAGTAGCAGAAATCAAAATTAAATGGCCTAATGATATTATTATTGAGCGCAAAAAAGTAGGTGGCATCCTCATAGAAAATATAGTACAAGGACAACAAATAGTAAAAGAGTGTGATAGGAATAGGGCTAAATGTAAATCAACGTAATTTTAGCGGACTACCAAAAAGCCTCATCATTAGCCAATATAACAGGAAGAGTATTTAAGGTAAAAAGCTACTAAAAGAAGTGATGAGCGCATTGGAAGAGATGTTGGAAGAGGTATCAGCTACGTCCTTTGAGCAGGTATATGAAGAGTACCAAGAGTATTTATTTCAGAGAGGAAAAGTATCAGCCTTTTCGACCAAAAACGGGGAAAGATTTTATGGGGATTATCAGAGGAGTAACCCTAATGGAGCTTTTAATAGTAGCGACAGAAACAGAAGAAATAAAGCAATTCCAACTAAAAGAAGTAGAATTGCTTTTATTGATTTGCTAATTAATAGTATCATATTCGATGATAAACACTTCTTCATCATCGTGTTTGAGGTAATATACCTCTCTACCTAATTTTTTTCCTTACCCTCTTCAGTATAGAGTTCTTGCAATTCCTTTTTATCTTTCTCTATTTCGCGAGATAAAAATTGCTTTTTGTTTGTTGAGTTTTTCCATTTCTTTTGCTCAATTCTCTATGGGTAAGCATTGAAGCACTATCAAAAAACAGCATCCATATCGCAAAAAAACAGCTGATATGGCTAGATAAAGACGGCGGCCTTTTAATAGCGAGAGATATTCGAATATTTTTTTCATTACTATTGAAAAAAATACGATTATGTACTATAGTTTTGATAATATCAATGGCTACAGTATTACGTCTGTTGTTAGAATAATAATATCTGCGAACTCTTTAGCAGGTTCTATAAACTCTAAATGCATTGGTTTGAGGGTAGTCTGATAGCGATTAAGCACTTCGTTTACATCGCGGCCTCGCTCAGTAGTATCGCGCTTGATACGGCGAATAAGTCGTTCATCAGAATCAGCGTGTACAAATATTTTAATATCGAAAAGAGAGCGGATATCAGGATGCGAAAAGATGAGGATACCTTCTACAATTACCACTTTAGTAGGTTTTACTAACACCGTTTTCTTTTAGTACGATTATGCTCTACAAAAGAGTAAGTAGGACTCTGAATTGTTTCGCCTGCTTTTAGCTTTAGTAAGTGCTGCTTTAGTAGTTCAAAATCAATAGAATTCGGATGGTCAAAATTATTTTTAGTGCGCTCTTCAAAAGAAAGATGACTTAAATCTTTATAGTAAGAATCTTGCGAAATAACGGTTACTTCTTCGCCTGAAAGTTCTTTAATAATCTGATTTACAACGGTTGTCTTACCACAACCTGTACCTCCTGTGATTCCTATAATTAGCATTTTTCATAAAATTTTCGGCAAATGTAAGAAAAAACAGCAGCACACCAAAAAAATAAAAAAATCAGCAAACATTTTTGATATTCTGCATAAAATCGCTACATTTGTCGCATCAATCTTAAAAAAGAACAAAAGATGAAAAATGATGCTTACAGTAGCCCTCTTTGTAGCTACTTTTTTCAGCCGTTGAGGCTCAAAAAAATCAATTTAGGGAAAGCGGTAAGCGCTGCTAGCAAAGGAGCGCAAGCCTTAGCTTTCAGCAATGAAGACGCTAAAAAAACTATCGAAAGAATCGGTAGAATGGATGGACAAGCATAACCCTGTAACTGACAGTAAGAGTGCTTATACTAAACGTTTAAATCGCTTATTTGGCAAACACAAGAGCGAAGACGGTCTCGACCTAAACTATAAAGTATACCACGTAGTAGACATCAACGCTTTTTGCCTGTGCTGATGGTAGCGTACGCGTATTTTCTTCATTAATGGACTTGATGACAGACGATGAGCTTTTGGCTATTATCGGACACGAAATTGGGCACGTAAAGAATGAAGACACTAAAGACGCTATTAAGTCAGCCTACCTACGCGCGGCAGCACAAGATGCAGCAGGAGCTGCCTCTGGAGCAGTAAGAGCCTTAAGCGATAGTGAACTCGGAGAAATGGCAAACGCTATGCTTGATGCTAAACACAGCAAAAAAACAAGAGTCTCAAGCTGACGAGTATGCCTATAATTTTATGAAGAAACACGGGTATAATGTGGTAGCCGTTTACACTGCTTTTAAGAAAATGGCACTATTATCAGGAGGGGATAATCAAAGTAAATTCCAAAAAATGATGAGCTCACACCCTGATAGCGAAAAACGTGCTGAAGCAGCTAAAAAACGCGCTATCAAAGACGGTCTATGGAAAGACCCAGGAGAGGTAACCCTACCTACTACCCCTATAAAAATAATCTCTTATTTTTAGCTGTATTCATATCAAAGAATGAGAAAAAAACAACAAAAAAACTCCCCGTACCCCTAAAAAAAGAAATTTACCGTTGGACGCTTTTTAGCATTCATCTGTATTTTTTTACTATTTTTGGCAGGTGTAGGGGGAGTTTTTTATATTAGAAATTACTACCCTGGTATCTACCAGAAAATACTCAATCGAATATCATCAAGAAAGATAAACAGTGCTTACGAAAGCCAACGTATAGAACGCATCCTCAGTCTCTATAAAGGCAAAGTATTTGGCTGCGACCTATCTCATTACCAAGAGCGTGAAGAGATAGAGTGGGATAGCCTATACATACAAAACAAGCAACTGAAATTCCCTATAAAATTCACTATCTTCAGAGCTACTATGGGCAATGAGGCTACTGACAAGAATTTTAACCATTTCTGGCAAGAGGCAAAAAGGCAAAATCTTATCAGAGGGGCTTATCATTACTATCGTCCCGATGAAGACCCCAAGCTACAAGCTGCCTCATATTTAAGAAATACTAATCTACAAAAAGGGGACTTTCTTCCTATCCTCGATGTAGAAAAACTGCCTAAACAAAAGTCTTTAGAGCAATTCATAGCTGACATACAGACTTGGATGGACATAGTAGAGAAAAAAATACAAGCAAAAACCTATCTTATATACCCTATATTAGTTTCTACGAGGACTATCTATATTACCATTTCAAAGAATATCCGTTATGGGTAGCTAACTATAACAATGTAGCGGTACCTACCTCTCTTTTCGACTGGAAGATGTGGCAATTTACTGAAAAATGGTATTACTGCTGGAGCTAAAGTAAAGATAGATTTCAATGTATTTAATGGTGATGAAAATGACCTAAAAAGAACTCTTAATAGACTAACTATGACAAAAAAAGAAATTCGCACCCTCTACAAACAAAAAGCGTAGCGAACTAACTGCAGCAGAGCGCGACACTATGAGTATGCAGATAGCTAATCAATTACTGCAATTGCCTATATGGCAGCACCATACCTACCACCTATTTTTTTATCAATAGAAAAACTATGCGAAATTAATACCGAATACATTCTAGATATACTTTATGGCAAAAGATAAACAGGTAGTAGTACCTAAAATAAACCCCGAAACGAAAACTCTCACAAGCATTGCTCTGACTGATGAAACCCTTTTGTGTACTAATCATTGGGGAATAGCTGAGCCTGAAAGCGGTACTATTATACCCCCTAATAAAATAGAAGTAGTATTCGTACCCTCCTTGCTTACGACCCTATATGGCAACAGAATAGGCTACGGAGGCGGTTATTACGACCGCTTTTTAGCTGAATGTCCTGCTAATACACTAAAAATAGGACTCTCCTACTTCGCTCCTGCTTCAGATTTCAGCAATCTATGTCATCTGAGTGATTTTCCTTTAGATTTAACCGTTACCCCTACTTCTGTTTATCAATTCACTAATTTGCTAATTTAAAATTAATTAGTACTTTTTGCTCACACTGACGAGTTTCACATCGCAGGGGTAGGAGTAAATGCCAAAGCAGGCTATATCAATATGTATGATGTACGCACTACTTACGACATAGCTGACAAAGCCAAACACGATTTCTTCTTCTTTGAAACCGTATTAGGTATAGGAGGTACATTTAGATTCTAAACCTTATAATTCCTAATAAAACAAAAAAAGCCGTCTGAGATTTGTATTCTCAGACGGCTTTTTGTTTATCATCTATTTCTTTAAGCGTAAAACAGTTGCGTAATCACCGAGTTAGTAAGGATAATTACAATACTTGTCCAAACGAATGACACTGTACTAGCTTTTTCCGACGTCCAGAGCGCCTCCTTTCATATAATAACCGTGATAAGAAGGTATCGTTGCTAAGAAAAAAACGCAAAAACTACCGTTTTAGTAAAAGCATATACCATACTATAGGGCTTAAAATCGTATTGTACCCCTTTGTATAAACTCACTCGAGGTAGTATAACCGCTCATCACTGCCGAAGCCCAGCCCCCTAATACCCCTAAATACATACCCATCGCAATAAGAAAAAGGCATTAGCATCAGAGCAACTATTTTAGGGAATACCAAGTAGTTTACCGAGTTAACCCCCATAATATCAAGCGCATCTATCTGCTCCGTTACCCGCATCGTACCTATGCTAGAGGTGATAAACGAACCTACCTTACCTGCCAAAATAATAGCCGTAAAAGTAGGAGCAAACTCAAGCACGATAGACTGACGGGTAGCAAAACCTATCAAGTATTTAGGAATAAAAGGACTGTCAATATTCAGAGCCGTCTGTACTGCTACTACTCCCCCACAAAGAAAGAAATAAAAGCCACAATACCGATAGAACCAAATATCAAGTCATCAATCTCGCGCAAAAATTAAGTCTTTGGTGATAGACCAACGCGTACGCTTGCGAAAGATGTCGTAGAGCATTATAAAAATAACCTCCTATAGCAGCTATGTGTTTCATACGTGTTTTTTAAATAGCGTTTTAATTAGTGTTTAAAATGTCTTATTCCTGTAAAGACCATTCCCATTTGGTGAGCATCACAGTAGTCTATGCTCGCTTGGTCTTTTGATAGAACCACCGGGTTGTATTACCGAGCGAATACCTTCATTTTGAGCGATTTCTACACAGTCAGGGAAAGGAAAGAAAGCATCACTTGCCATTACAGCATCATTCAGGTCAAACTTAAATTCTTTAGCTTTTTCAATAGCCTGTTTAAGCGCATCTACCCTACTGGTTTGCCCCGTACCACTGGCTATCAACTGTTTGTTTTTAGCTAATACAATAGTGTTAGACTTAGTATTTTTGCATATCTTAGAAGCAAAGAAAAGATCTTCTAACACCTCCGCCGAAGGCTTAACCGCTGTAACGTACTGCACATCTGCAAGGCTATCTGTTTTAAGGTCTTTATCCTGAGCCAAATAACCATTTAGGCAAGAGCGTACGCTGGTAGTAGGCAACTGACTTTTTCTTTTTGTACCAAGATAATTCTGTTTTTTTCTTTTGTTCAAGGATTTTTCAAAGCCTCATCACTGTATGAAGGGGCGATAATCACCTCGAAGAAAAGACTGTGGATAGCTTCAGCGGTAGCCGAATCAATCTTAGTATTAGCGATTAATATACCTCCAAAAGCCGATACTGGGTCTCCTGCCAAAGCATCTTTATAGGCTTCACAAATAGTTTTGCGAGTAGCCACCCCACAAGCATTATTGTGTTTAAGAATAGCAAAAAAGTAGGGTCGTCATTAGCAAATTCAGCCATTAAGTTTACAGCAGCATCCACATCTAAAAAGATTATTGTACGAAAGCTCTTTACCGTGTAGTTTATCAAAAAGAGCCTCAAAATCACCATAAAAACGACCTTTTTGATGAGGGTTTTCACCATAGCGCAATACCTCTCCTTTAAGTTCGTTTATCGCTAAAGTAGGTATTTCTTCTGTTTGATTGAAGTAGTTAAAGATAGCCGTATCGTAGTGCGAAGACACTCTAAAGGCTTGAGCCGCAAAGTGTTTGCGTTGCTGTAAATTAGTGCTGCCGTGTTGCTCATCTAATATGTGCAATAGGTCTGCGTATTGGTCTACCGAAGCCACACATAGCACTATCTTTAAAGTTTTTAGCGGCAGCGCGGATAAGCGAGATGCCTCCTATATCTATTTTTTTCAATAATATCTTCATCAGATGCCCCACTGGCTACTGTTTTTTTCAAAAGGATACAAATCAACAATTACAATATCAATTTGAGGGATAGAGTATTGTTTCATTTCGGCAATGTCTTGCGCATTGTCTTGACGGTTAAGAATCCCACCGAAAATTTTTTAGGGTGCAAAGTCTTCACCCTTCCGCCAAAAATAGACGGGTAATCAGTAATAGTTTCTACCGGAATCACCTCTACACCTAGTTTTTTTAATAAAGGTCTCAGTCCCCTCCTGTTGAGTAGATAGTGATGCCTAAAGTTTTTCATTCTGTGAATGATAGGTTCTAATCCTGTTTTATCGAAAACAGAAATCAATGCAGATTTTGCTTGCTTTGCAGTGCTCATTTGAAAAAATGTTTGTATTTTTGGCTACAAAGGTAATAATTTAATAACAACTGACAAATGATAAAAGCAGAAATTTTTTTCTGTAGCCACCTACCCTATACAAACCATATAGGAACGATACAGGAAGAGCGAAGGATAGGCGAACTATTAGCGAAAAATAAACGACTAATAATCGTTATCAAAGTAGAAAAAAATTTACTACCTCTATAGTAAGCTCATACTAATTCCCCAAATTTTTATTATTGACTGATTAGCTATTTAGCAAATTAGTTGTATATTTGCAAAAAAACCAGAAAACTAACTATGCTTATCTATTTACAATTATTAAAAAGAGAGTTTCAATTTTTGCTATCAAATCGCTGCTGAGACAACAAACTCCGTACTTTCCTATCACTCTTAGGCGTTACGGTGGGTATCTTCTCTATTATCTCAGTTTTAGCAGCGGTCGATTCGCTAAACCGCAGTATCCAAGAAAATCTTGCCGGCTTAGATAAGAATATGATTAACATCTCTAAATTTTCTTTTTGCCCCTACCGACGTACCTCGCTGGCAACGACTCAATTTTTCCACAGATTTCTTACCAAGATTTCGAGTTTATGAAGCGCGAAATACCGAATACCGAAGCAGTGGTTTTTTTGAACTATACGGAGTGAATTCGCCTATAAAATACAACGGAAAAACAATGCCTTCTACCACCATACAGGCTACCTCTGCAGGCGTGGAGCAAATTAGTGATATACGGATAGAAAAAGGCAGGCTTTACACTGAAGCTGAAGCCAATGCAGGAGCCGCGGTGGTGATATTGGGGCATAATCTTGCTGAACAGCTCTTTGGCGAAGAAGACCCTATTGATAAAGAGGTGCGCATTTTTGGCAGACGACTAAACGTTATCGGAGTGCTCAAAAAAATATGGCGAGGGACTGGGCGGCGGGCCTGACGACAATGCCTTTGCCCCTGCTAACTTTATAAGAGGATTTATGAATACGGGTCCTCAAGGATTGCCTACTGGGGTAGTGCTAAAGCCTAAAAAAGGGGTAGATATGGCTGAATTTGAAGCGGTATTGCGCCAAAAGTTTCGCACTTATCGCGGACTAAAACCTGATGATATCGATAACTTTTTCATCAACAAAATGTCTTCATTTACTGAAATGATTGACGAAACTATCAGTATGATGAACCTTGTGGGCTGGATTGTCGGGGGCTTCTCTATTTTTGGTGGGGGCTTTGGCATCGCCAATATAATGTTCGTCAGCGTGAAAGAGCGCACCAGCTTGATAGGGGTACAAAAGTCATTAGGAGCTAAAAACCAGTTTATTCTTTTTCCAATTTTTTTGTTTGAAGCAGTACTTTTTAGCTATTATCGGCGGTCTATTCGGACTTATTTTTGTATGGCTAACCACCTTTGCGGTCAATGCCGCTACTGACGATTTTAACTTTGTCTTATCGCTAAAGAATGTCGTTATAGGTTTAGGTATTTCATTTTGTGGTAGGCTTGCTTTCAGGCATCATTCCAGCCTCGTCTGCTGCCAACCTCAATCCGGTAGAGGCTATCAGAGCAGGGCAATAATCATTCACCATTCATACTTCTTAAAATGAACACATACGCTCTTATTGGCAAAAACATCGACTATTCTTTCTCTCGACAGTATTTTTACTGAAAAAGTTCAAACGCGAGGGCATTGCTGATTGTCAGTATATCAATTTCGACATACAATCACTCGAAGAGCTGCCTGCTCTCTTAGCTTCAACCCCTAATGTAAAGGGTATGAATGTTACCATTCCTTACAAACGCGACATTAGGCAGTTGCTCTCAGCCATTGATACTACTGCCCACCAGATAGGAGCCGTAAATACTATCAAAGTTACCCCCATCGGACTCATAGGCTACAACACTGATTATTATGGGTTTGCAGAGTCATTACGCCCTCTTTTGCGCCCTGAGCATACTCACGCGCTTATCTTAGGCACAGGGGGGGCTTCGAGTGCCGTTGCTTACGCCCTCAGTCAGTTGGGGATAAGCTACCGTTTTGTGTCGCGCACCCCTGCCATAGGTCAGTTTGCCTACACCGACCTTACCCGCTCGCTGTTGCAAAAAAATACCTACTCATTATCAACTGCACTCCTTTGGGCACCTTCCCTAACATTAGCGACTGTCCCCCTACCCTACCAACACCTCAACGCTTCACATTTGCTGTACGACCTTATTTACAATCCTGCTGAAACCACTTTCTTAGCCAAAGGCAAAAAGCAAGGTGCCACTACCTGCAACGGACAGCATATGTTAGAGCTACAAGCCGAAAAAGCATGGCAGATTTGGCAACAAGAAGCAGACAATTAATTCTCCTCAAAATAAAATACAACAAATGAAACATCTTTTTATAACACTCACCTTACTCTGCATAAATACCCTTTTGGGGCAGGAACTCATCGGGAAAGATTGGAAGATAGACAGCTTTTTTAGCTCTACACCCTGAGGTTACCGATGTGTATTTCTTAACGGACTCTGAAATGAAAAAATGCCAAGTAGGGCGCGACAGTATCCCCCTAAACCTCGATACAGATTCGGGCACTTACTACCTAAACAAAATATCTAAAAAGCGAGATACATCTTATAAAAAAAGCACGGGCAAGCGTTCTGCAGACAAACAGCGAGCGAAAGATGCCAAAGCCTTAGTCCACTTCTATAAGCATTTTTGAGTTAAGAAGTCACTCGCCTAATCCCTCTTTTTAGTCTAAAAAAAGTGAGGTACCGAAGGAAGAACGCATCGGCAAATTTGCGCGCAAGTACTTTCACCTAACAAACTACACTATTCTCAAAGGTTTTTTTCTGATATTTTTGCTACTTATTATTTAGTAAAAGACCTTAAAACCAACACCAAACACTACCTACGCGAAGAGTATTTCAACGGAAAAAGTAACATTGTATTATTACACTGAAAAGGATATAAAGAAGCTCATTAAAGAGAAGAAAAAAATAATTTTGGTAAATCGTAAATTATTTACTATCTTTTGTCCCTACAATTAAGTGCTAACAATTTTAAAACAATTATATTCAATGGAAACACTTACTTCCCCTGTAGGACTGATTGTTATTTTTGGCTATCGTCCTTTTTCGTTACTATCTCGTCATTAGTGGCACGCTACAAACGTTGTCCTTCTGACAAAATCCTCGTTATTTATGGTAAAACAGGGGGTACTTCTGCTAAATGTATTCACGGTGGGGGTGCCTTCGTATGGCCTGTTATTCAAGACTTTGCCTACTTAGACCTGCGCCCGCTATCTATCGAGGCAAACCTTACTAACGCCCTGAGCCGTCAGAACATACGCGTAGACGTGCCTTGTCGCTTCACCATAGCTATTTCTACCGAAGCTGAGAATATGAATGCGGCTGCCGAGCGCCTTTTGGGTATCTCACCAGAGCAGATACAAGAGCTAGCTAAGGATATTCTATTCGGTCAGTTGCGTTTGGTAATCGCTACGATGACCATTGAGGAAATCAACTCAGACCGCGATAAGTTCCTCGAAAACATCTCTAAAAACGTCGATAGCGAGCTTAAAAAGATTGGGTTGAAGCTTATCAACGTAAACGTAACCGATATTAAAGATGAGTCAGGCTATATAGAAGCGCTTGGTAAAGAAGCAGCAGCCAAAGCGATAAACGAAGCCAAAATAAGCGTGGCTGAACAAGAAAAAATAGGGGAAACCGGTAAAGCACTTGCTGACCGAGAGAAAGATACCCAAATAGCTGAAACACACCGTGATAGAGATGTGAAGATCGCTATTACCCAAAAAGATAAAGAGATTAGCATAGCTGAAGCTAAGAAAGACGAAACGGTAGGTATCGCCGAAGCTAAGAAATTTGAGTCTATTGGTAAAGCCGAAGCCGATCGCGATAGCCGTATTAAGATTTCAGAAGCTAATGCAGTTGCTATCAAAGGGGAAAACGAGGCGAAAATAGCCATTGCTAACTCTGAAGCCCTACGCCGCGAAAAAGAAGCTGAATCATTGCGTATAGCTATTTCAGCAGAAAAAAAGTACAACAAGCAAAAGCCCTCGAAGAAGCGTATTCTGCTGAACAAAAAGCCGAATCAGCTCGTTCTGAACGCGAGCGCGCTACTCAAGTGGCTAACATCATCGTACCTGCTGAAATCGATAAGCAACGTGCTATTATCGAGGCGCAAGCGGAAGCAGAACGCCTTCGCGAGAAAGCTAAAGGGGAAGCAGATGCTATCTATGCCAAAAATGGAAGCTGAGGCGAAAGGTTTGTTCCAAATCCTTACCAAACAAGCGGAAGGGTATAAAGATGTGGTGGGGGCTGCTGGTGGCGATCCCTACCAAGGCATTCCAACTTCTCCTTATCGAAAAACTGCCTGAATTGGTTAAAAACACAAGTGGAAGCTGTTAAGAACATTAAGATTGACAAAATCACCGTTTGGGATTCTGGCAAAGGCGAAGATGGTAACAATTCTACCGCCAATTTCGTATCAGGAATGATGAAAACCGTACCACCACTCAATGACCTCTTCAATATGGCTGGTTTAAACCTCCCTACTTACCTTGCAAAAAGACAGTAATGCAAATAACAAATTATCAGAGGCGAATGAAAATACCAAAGACGAAGTACAAAAAAATCATAAAACAAATAACTAATAACTGACTTTGGCAAAAGTTTGATACTTTTGCCAAAAGTCTTTTCTACTAACAGCTAATGAAACACCTTATTACCTATCTTTTTATTGTTTAGTTCAGCACTTATGCTGGCACAAAAGCCTCAATTTACTAATGCTAAACTTGATGCTGCAACTGTATATTTTAATGCGGCTGAACTTACTCACAGTCTAAGTGCCAACCTCAGCAAAGGAACTAATGAAATTGTTGTAAAAAAATGTAGCTAACAACCCTAAATGAAAGTACACTCCGTATTTTTAGCTCCAAAGAATGTAACAGTACTTTCAGCTCAGTTTACTACTGATAACTATACTGACAACTTACAACCTAAAAACAAGCAAATAAAGGACAGTATAGCATTGCTCAGTAGTCAAATAGACAAACTAAACAACCAAATAACAGCCGAAAAGCAAATAATAGAGTTTATCAAGGAAAATAAAAAGGTTTTAGGGAGCAATACGTCTCTAAATGTAGCTGAATACACTAAGTTTATCAAATATTCTAAGGAAGAGTTAATATCTTCGCTTGATAGAGTAGATGTTTATACCGAAAAACAAAACAAATTACGCACACTTCAATACAAATTAGAGCAGCGTCTGAAAGGAGAAGTGGGCAAGGAAGAAACTCTTTCTAATGGCAAAATTGTATTGCAAGTAATGAGCGAAATACCTCAAAAAGCTGATTTTGTGGTTAGCTACATCACACCAAATGCCACTTGGACTCCTTTTTATGATCTTCGTGCAGAGAATATCAACAGTCCATTAAACTTAGTGTACAAAGCCCAAATAAGACAGAATACAGGGGTGGACTGGAAACATATCAAGCTGAGCTTATCAAGTGGCAACCCTAATGAGCAGAACGAAATTACCTTATTGCATGCTTGGTATCTTCGCTTTGGCAGCCCCTTATACTGAACGGCAAACGGCTTATATTGCTAATTCTCTTTCTTATAAAAAAAGCAGTTAAAGATACTGAAAAGAATGTAATGAATGAGGTTAGTATGGATAGATATACTGAAGTAAATGAAAAATCAGCTCAACACCTCATTTGATATAAATACGCCTTATGATATTCTTTCAAATGGCAAAAGAACATAGCGTATCACTTAAAGAGCTCAAGATTAAAGCTAAATACGAGTATTATGCAGCCCCACGCGTAGATAATGGCATATATTTAATAGCCTTAGTCGATGATTATTCGCAGTACAATCTGCTTGCCGGTGAAGCTAACATCATCTTTGAAGATATGTATGTAGGTAAAACGATGATTAATCCACATCAGACTACCGAGGTATGCAGCTAACGATGGGTAATGACAAGAAGATAAGTGTAAAAACGCGAAAAAAAGTAGTTGATAAGTCCGAAACTAAGTTCATTTCTAGTAATAAAGAGCAGACTTTTTACGTACGAAATAACGGTAAAGAACAACAAAAAGAAGCTATCGACCTAAAGCTAAAAGATCAATACCCTCTTAGCTCTGATGATAAAAATACAAATAGAGCTTTTTAGAGTCATCAAAAGCTGAAATCAATACAGAAACAGGCATTCTTACGTGGAATACAAACTTAAAAAGCAGGAGAAAGCAAGAAGTTCCGCATCAGTTATAAGGTAAAAATACCCTAAGAATGAAATAATAAATAATTTATAAATATTAAATCATTAGTGATTAGCCATAAAAAGCAGTTGGATATTTTCCAACTGCTTTTTATAACTAATACTAAAGACTATGTACTAATAAAGTCCTTCTACAGACCAGTAGCGTTCGCCGGTATCATAGTTTACGGTTAGGATACGAGCGTTAGGATGTTTTTCAAGCACTTTGGCTACTGCTGCCAAGGCTGCCCCTGTAGAAATACCTGCCAAAAATACCTTCTTGTTTAGCAAGACGGCGTGCATAGTCATATGCTTCTTCTTTTGAGATGGCAATAACTTCATCTACTACCGTAGGATTATAGTTATCAGGTATAAAGCCTGTACCTAAGCCTTGCAAGGCGTGAGGACCTGGTTTACCTCCACTTAGCACCGCTGATTGGTCAGGTTCTACAGCTACTGTTTTGAGGTTAGGGAAGTGCTGCTTAAGTACTTTTGATATTCCAGAGATGTGACCTCCAGTACCTACTCCTGTTACAAAATAGTCAAACCCTTCAGGGAATGATTGTAAGATTTCTTGTGCTGTTGTAGCCTCGTGTACCGCAGGATTTGCAGGATTTTGGAACTGCTGAGGTACCCAATAGTTAGGGTGTTCAGCCGCAAGTTCAAGTGCTTTTAGCTACTGCTCCGCCAGTTCCTTTTTCTTTAGGAGTAAGCACCACTTCAGCTCCGTAAGCAGCCACTAATCTACGGCGTTCTATACTCATCGATTCTGGCATTACTACTATTAGTTTATAGCCTTTTACAGCTGCTACAAGTGCCAATCCCACCCCTGTATTGCCTGAAGTAGGCTCAACTATTACGGTATCTTTTTAAGGATACCTTTAGCTTCAGCATCTTCTATCATTGCGAGCGCAATACGGTCTTTGATACTCCACCGGGGTTCAAACGCTCAATTTAATAAATACGTTGGCTTTTTCGCCAAACAATCTGTTGATTTTTCACTTCGGGTGTATGCCCGATAAGTTCTAAAACATTTTTGCACGCCATTATATAAAATATTAAAATTATTAAATCACAAAATTAATTGGTTCTTCATACACTTCATTGTCTTTTCACTATTATCTGTCCTTTATGAAAAACCTTAGTAAAAGGCTCTATACTACTGGTTAGCCATACATTACCCCCTATAATGCTATCGTGCCCTATAACAGTTTCGCCACCCAAGATAGTAGCCCCTGAGTAAATCACCACATTGTTGCCTATAGTAGGGTGACGCTTAGTGTGTGCTTTCTCTACCGATACTGATAAAGCCCCTAAGGTTACACTTTGATATATCTTTACATAGTCGCCTATTACAGTTGTTTCTCCTATTACGGTACCTGTACCGTGGTCTATCATAAAAGGTACTCCTATCTGTGCTCCAGGGTGAATATCAATACCTGTTTTGCTATGAGCATATTCAGTAAGTATACGTGGCAAAAGTGGTATATGTCGTTGCCATAGTTCGTGAGCAATGCGGTACACCATTATAGCAAAGAAACCAGGATAAGTAATTTGCACCTCGCGTAGCGAAGCTGCTGCAGGGTCGCTTTCTATAAAATACTGAGCATCTTCTTTAAGTTTATTATATATATCAGGCAAAATACAGTCGTAATAATCACCCACTTGCTGCTTTTGATATTCTTCCACTATAAAATCATCTACTATAGTAATAAAATCGTATTTCAAGTTGTGATAGCGTGCCTCTATATTAGCCTTAGATAAACAAGTTCGTTCATCTATCAAAAAAACAAGAATTGAAATAGTTCTTCTACAAAAAGTAGTAATATTCTGTTTGCTCACGTGATGTTGGAGCGTTTGGCTTTCTTTATAGAGAGCTTCTATAAAACTATCAGCACAATTCACTTTTGTCATATCTAAAAAATAAACCCCACTAACTTTTTAAAAGCAGTGAGGGTATGTTAATAATTCTTATAAAAATATCACTATTCTAAGAAATGATCAACAAGGCACTGCCTTTTTGTAGGGTGCAACACATCGTCATCATCATATAAATAGCTAATTTTCATTTTTGTTCTTTATTCTATTTAATGGGGCAAAGGTAAGAATAATTTTCTAATATACAAATAAAAAAAGTATATTTATTTTTATAAAAGAAAGAATAGTCTCTAAACGACGTAGAGTTTCTTCTTTGCCAATAAGTTCTATAATATCAAACACGTGAGGGCCTTTTTAGTTCACCTACCAATGCTAATCGCAGAGGAGGCATCACTTGTCCAAAAACCTAACTGTTTGGTTTCCATATAGTTTTTAACAGCTTCTTCTAAAGCTACAGAACTAAAGTCTGAGGTGTTTTGCAACACTTCTATAACTTCTCTCACTATGGTTTGGGGTGTTTTCTTTCCATTGTTTCTTCACAGCCTTTTCATCATATTTTTGGAGTTTCAAAGAAAAAAATTTACTAAGCTCCCAGAAATCTGCCACAAAAGTAGCACGCTCTTTAATGAGAGAAACTATCTTTTCTACTTTAGTAAGAACTACTTCTATGCCTTTAGCTATTAATTCCTTCTGAAAAGCCGCTGCTAATTCAGCATCAGATTTCTTTTGTAGATATTGGTGATTAAACCATTTTATTTTCTCAGGATCAAAGCGAGCTCCTGCCTTGTGTACTTTCTCCAAATCAAACAGTTGTATGAGTTCATCCATACTAAAAATCTCTTCATCATTCCCTGGATTCCATCCTAGAAGTGCTAAGAAATTAATGAGAGCTTCAGGAAAATACCCTTCACCACTAAAACCTTTTAGTGTTTCGCCATTTTCTGTCCAATCCATTGGAAAAACAGGGAAACCGAGTTTAATACCATCACGCTTGCTCAACTTACCATTACCTACAGGCTTAAGAATAAGGGGTAAATGAGCAAAAGCAGGAGCTTGCCAACCAAAAGCACGGTATAACAATAAGTGTAATGGCATAGAGGGTAACCATTCTTCTCCTCTTATGACGTGGGTAATTTCCATTAGGTGATCATCTACTATATTAGCTAAGTGGTAAGTAGGCATACCATCACTTTTAAAGAGTACCTTATCATCTAAAGTGCTAGTATCTATCGTCACTTCGCCACGTATCATATCATTCATTTTAAGTATCTCTTTTTCAGGCATCTTAAAACGAACTACATAAGCATCGCCTCGTGTTAATCGTTGTTGTACCTCTTCAGAAGTTAGTGACAACGAGTTTTCTAAAGTATTACGAGTAGCCCAATTATATATAAAAGTATCTCCTTTTTCTTCACATTCTTGACGTGCTTTCTCAAGGGCTTCAGCCGTATCAAAAGCATAGTACGCTCAACCATTATTTATCAGGGTATCAGCGTATTGTTTATATAGAGGCTTACGCTCACTTTGGCGGTAAGGAGCGTGTTTTCCTTCTTTTTCCTACTCCTTCATCATAAGTAAGTCCCTAACCAGTTCAGCGAATTAATAATATATTGTTCAGCCCCCTCTACATACCTATTTTGGTCGGTATCTTCTATTCGAAGCAAGAAATCACCACCGTGTTTTTTAGCAAATAAATAATTAAACAGAGCCGTACGTACGCCTCCAATATGCAATGCCCCTGTAGGGACTTGGGGCAAACCTTACTCTAACCATTTTTTCTATAATAATTTTAAATCTTTAATCACTCTAAAAGCTACATTTACATGTTCTTCTGGCATCACTATTGTAAATTCATTAGTCGTAGAAATTACCTCATTTAAAGTAACACCCTCCCATGCTAAACGCTGAAAAATGAAGTAATAAATACCTGGCACAGACACATTTTCTTCAGGCAACTTCACACTTATTGACCCCAATTCAGGAAATTTGTACAAACAGCGTTCTTTTCTAAAAATATCTTCTACCAACTTTTTCCATCGTATTACTGATAATAAGGCTGGTTTCGTTTATCCCACGTGTAGTAGCATAAAATATTTCTCTATCTTGCATTCTGCTCATTAGCTCTGCTTGGCAGTTCATTAGGGTTTGCGAAGCTAAATAAGTGTAGTCTGTTAGATTAGAACGCACAGTTATATCACCTATATTCTTGAGCACCTTCACAATACGATGGGTAGACCTAAACTCCATATCTACTGATAATCGCTTGAGTGCCATCACTATAGCACCATTTCGTACCTCGCGATTACTATTTTCTTCTTGAATCTCCTTCCGAATAATTCGTGCCAACGAAGTAAGGTTAATAATACCCTGCGAAAAGGGCTGTCTGCAAGAATGGTTTGGTTTTAATATAATGTTCTACTGAAGCTGCCACGGTTTTTCATAATAGTCTGATTTATAAAATTGTTACAAAGGTATCAAAAATCTATTTAGCAAACAAGGAAGAATTTTTTTGTGTCTATTTTAACACTTTTCAAAAAGGATAAAAAGCATCCTCTATATAATTAATATTGTATTCTACGCTATTTTTACTATCGAAATAATATCAAACTGTACCTCTACATCTAAATCTTTTCGTCGTATATAATAGTTAGCTGATTTGACCAATAGGTCTATTTTTGCGTTGATCTACAAACGATTCAGGCTCACCGTATGCGGTTGAACTACGGGTCTTTACCTCTACAATATGCAAAATATTACCTTTTTGCGAGATAATATCAATCTCTGCGTGGCCATACCTAAAGTTACACTCCAAGATAGTATGCCCTTGTTTTATCAGAAAATCTACAGCTTCTCTCTCACCTTCTTTTTCCAAAATCATTATGCGCTGCCATTGTCTTTATCTAAGATATAAATTAATCTATTACTACTATTATAAAACGATAATCAAAAGGGTTGAAGTCAGATACTAAATCAGAAATAAGTGCTTTACCCTTAAGAAGATAGAAGTCACTAAAATTAGAAAAAAACGTTCTTGCAAAATTCCATTAGGAAAAAGCTCGCTTTGTAGATGAATAGCACGCTCTAATTCTTCTGAGAACTTGCGTTTTTGAGCCTTTAAAAAGCCTCTTCTCAAGCTTATCTAAGCCTTTTTAATTGCCATACCTCTTGTGCTTTTTACAGCATTTTCAAAAAGTGATATCTGTTTTTGCCAATAAATGCAACTCTGCAAATTGCTGAAGTAAAGTAGTTCTTTGAGCAGAAAAAAATCTATAGGGAACTCGCTTAACTGTTGTACTTTTTAGATTCTTTAGTTCCTCTGGTTTTAAAAACAAATCAACAGGATGAACTTTTTAGTTTTTTTCTATTCTCTCATACTGCCTTTTTGAAACCAACATAGCTGAGTTACGCAGCATCAACATAGGAAATGGCACTTTTTGCTTATTGAAAAATCGTTTTAGCTCTAACCAATAGGCTATTTCTCCACCTCCTCCATATAAGCCAAATTAGGTAGTATCACCTCCTGATACAAAGGGCGCAATATCACATTAGGGCGAAAAACGTTCTGGATAACTATTTAACTCTTCTAAAATAGAGGTTTCAGTAAATTTTTATATCAGTATTTAGCACTTCAAAGCCTTCAGAGGTACGAACTATCCTATTTCTACCTCCTTCAGTTAGATAAAAACATATTTATTTCACGCGGATTGACTTGTATAGGATAAGCTGTATCTAACGCTTGCAGGTCTGCTATCGTTTTTTTCTACTTCTTTTTGTGCCGTGTGATTGAACAAATCTTCCTTAATATAAGGAATAAACAGCTGTTTCAAATCTTTATCATTACCATCAATCACTACTACCCCGTATTCTTCCAAAAAGTGCATTTTACTAAATAGCGGGTAGCTTCAGCCAAATTATGATGTTTCAAATAACTATCGTGAAACAGAGTCTTTAATTCTTCAGCATTTTTACCCAAGCCTATTGCTTTATCAAAAGTTTGAAAAAAACAGCATCAAGAGTATCAGTAGCAAAGTTACCAGTAGCTCCTGTCTGCTCACTATTCCAACAAATTGTTCTATTATTTAAATGAAAATGATTTATTTCCTCAAAATCGTGGTCTTCAGTTGCCATCCAATAGATGGGTACAAAGTGAAAATCAGTATAAAACTCTGAAAGTCTTTTAGCAGTATTGATAACCGAAATAATTTTGAAAATGAAGTACAGATGCCCCGTAAATAAACTTAACTGATGCCCTGTAGTAATAGTAAAAAGTATTCTTCTTAGCTAAAAAGCTCTATATTTCTTAATACTTTAGGGCGATGTTTTCACCTCGGCATATTGTGCTTTTTAGGCTTTTTTTACTAATACGGCACGAGTATCAGCTGAAAAAAATAAAATTCTTTTTCATCTATCTGTTTTTCTAAACTGAAATAATTCAGGAAAAATTGTTATAAAAAGAACGTACCTTTTTCCTCTTCACCCTAGATAATCGGTGATGAGTTTTGAGAAGAATCGTATTTCTTGGTAAGGAATATGTGCCGTAATCATACTTTTTTTCTATCTAAGGGTTAATCATCATCTAAAGATGAATCATCAGGAATATCTAAAGAACTGACTCCTATTTCGTCTTCTTCATTATTCATAAAGTCATCATCCTCATCAAAAATTTTCCATAGTATCTGCCAAACGTGTACTCACCTTCACTAAATAAATAGTATCTTCAGTGCGTACTTCTAAAGGCGTCAACTGTTTCGTTTTTTTAGCGTTTTAAAACGAATAACATCTGCATCAGTATATCCTTCAGGATACTTCTCTACCAACATTGATAAGATTTCATTGGTAAGTTTATTGTAATCAACTATAATTCGCTTCATAATTAATATTATCTTTTTTCGGCGGCTAATGTAAGGCATTTTTTTATAATTACAAAATAAAAACGCACTTTTATTTTTGTATTATCTTTGCCCCGACAAAAGTCTTATATTCACTATATTAATCATAAAAAGATATGCAGTTATTCTATCACCCAAACATTGATAAAAATACCTCTAATTGCTTTTTCGACAAAGAAGAAAGCCAGCATATAGCAAAAGTCTTGCGAAAAAAACAAGGCGATACTCTTCATATCACTAATGGTAAAGGATTCCTTTTTGAGGGACAACTTAGCTTTGCTTCGTAAAACAATGCGAGGTCAGTATACTGAAATGCCAAGAGCAGATACATCGTCCTTATCACCTGCATTTAGTTGTAGCTCCTACTAAAATGAACGAGCGCTACGAATGGTTCTTAGAAAAAGCCACTGAAATAGGTATCGACGAAATTACCCCTATCATCTGCCAACATTCTGAACGTACTTCATTGAAGTTAGAACGCTTTGAAAAAATCATTCTTTCTGCTATGAAACAGTCCTTGCAGTGCTACCTACCTACGCTTAATCCTCCTATAACATCAGCTGCTTTTTTTAAACAAATGATGACAGATACATCGGATAAATATATAGCACACTGCCAAGAAAATGAAAAAATATTGCTTTCAAACGCTCTCACCCCATTGAGTGAGCGGATTACGATACTCATAGGCCCTGAAGGAGACTTCTCTGATGAAGAGATTAGTACGGCTATTGCACAAGATTTCCGCCCTATTTCATTAGGAGATACTCGCCTGCGTACTGAAACAGCTGCCATAGTGGCCTGCCATACTGTACTAACAGTTAACGAACTGAGAAATAAGTTATAATCTAATCTTATGACCAATTAGCGGCGTTGTAAGTAAAGCTGTGATTGAGCATAGTCAATCACAGCTTTTTTCTTTAATAGTATATCAGCTCCTATAATTCCTTGTACAGGTTCTGCTCCAAACTCGGCAAGAGCCCTATTGATGTGTGATAAATCAAAAATCAATAAAGGTTGTTTCTTAATAATTACATCGCCTATCTGCAGCAAGTTGCCAACTGAAGTTTTGCGTTTTGAGTGTGTCAGTCCCTGCGCCTGCCGCTCTTATTTCAGACCTTTCAGCTATCAACTCGAAATAATCAGCCCAATTCTCGCCTATACATGTATTAGAAGCTCCTGTATCTAAAATAAATCGACCGCTTTTTGCCGTTCACTCTCGCATATAAAATAAAAATGTAAAGTGTCAATACTCTCTAAAGACACTGACACATAGCCTTTTTTTCTTAATGAGAAACTTCTTTAATGTATGCCCCATTTATTTTTTTACTTCTGTCACTATTTCTTTTGATATTTTGCTCTTTATCCTTAGGATAAATAAGCAAAACATCCTCTCTATCTACAATGATGTAATCTTTTAGTCCGTCAATTATTACATATTTTGAACTTTCAGTACGAACAATATTATTTTTCAGCATTTCTGAGTAGGGTTTGCGCATTGATAACTGCATTTTTTTGTTCATCTTTTAAAGTTTTTTCATACAAAGAGCCCCAAGTGCCTAAATCATTCCAATCAAAATGAGCTGGAAGCACATAGATATTAGTAGAAGGTTCTAGAATAGCGTAGTCTACTGATATATTTTCAGCCAACCCATATGCACTAGCGATAAAATCTACCTCATCTTCTGTATTATATACATTTTCGCCTCTTGTAAATAGCTCATACATCTCTGGTTGATATTTTTTATAGGCAGTTAGCACTGTATCGGCTGTCCATATAAAAAAATACCAGCATTCCACAAGAAATTGCCTTGCTTAAGAAACTCTTTAGCAGTAGCATAATCAGGCTTCTCACGAAACTGACTCACTTTTTGATAGCTACCTCTTCGTTTTTTCATATTGTATATAACCATAACCTGTGTTGGGGAAAGTAGGCACAATACCCCAAGGTAAGTATATTATCAGCACGTTGTGCAGCATTAAAAACAAGAAATCACATCGTGCATAAAGGCTTTTTTCATCTTCTATCCACGCATCACTAGGGGCTACAATCATTACTGCCTTTGGATTGCGTTTATTTATTTTCATCGCTGCATATAATATACAAGGGCAGTATTGCGCATACAAGGCTCTAACACAAGGTTTCGAGGCAATATATTAGGTATTTGTTCCTCTACTATACTTTTGTATCTTTCATTAGTGAGTATCAGTATATTCTCTTGAGGTATAAACTTCTGAAAACGCGCATAAGTACGTTGCAAGAGTGTCTGCCCTGTACCCAGCATATCGTGGAATTGTTTAGGATATTCGGTAGTACTCACAGGCCAAAAGCGTGAGCCAACCCCCTGCCATTATCACTGCATAATAATTATTTACCACAGTGGGAATGTTTGCCATAGTATTGTTTTGTTAATTAATTTTTATTAGTTCTACTTCAGCATGAGGTTGAAAAATATATTTCTTCCCCGTACTTAATTCTATACAATCATAACATTTCACACGGCGTTGCCCTTTTCTGAACACACGTCCGTCTTTTTATTCTAAAAAGTGCTTCCTATAGGCAACTGATAGATAAAATTTACTGTTTCGCCACTATCATACTGTTTGAGTGCAATAGCTAAAACAGGGTCTATATCACTGCTCGACATAGGGTTAAGAAAATGTCGGAGCAGCACACTGAGTAACTGCTGAGGAAATATTTCAGGTATAATAAAAGGCTTCATCAGCTGTTGGAAAGTATATTTCCATTCTATTCCGTGAGGTTTTATTAACTTACCATATTTTTTTCAAACGCCAACAAGTGGGCTACTTCGTGTATAAAAGTAATCAAAAAAACGATATTTATTAGCAGTAGCATTCATTGTTATGAGATGTTGCCCGTCTGGAAGTTGCCTATAATCCCCATGCCTTGTTTTTTTCGCTCATTTTACTATTTTTCAAATATATTTTATTTGCTTTTAATCAGTTCAAAACAAGGAGTTACTGCATTTTCAGGCAAATATTTTTGCAAGTATCTCTTTCATAGCAGGCAAATATACAATTTATATTTTTACTATGCAAATTATTTTTTTCTAATACCTTGCGTTTCTCATATTATAAATGTACCTTTGTCTTCTAAAAAAAATAGATATATGTTGGCATTATTTTTCTTACCTTCAATTCTTACTTAAATCTACTAATCAGCACGGTGTACACTCTCCTTTTGTGTACAAATTTGTCACTAAATGCTTGTATAACAAACAACTAATAGCTAAAAAGAATTAAAACACTCTTCTACTACCTTGTCTAATCTACAAGTGCGTTTGTTATTAAAAAAATCATTCGTTACTTTAGTGCCTACCATATACTTACAGACGATACTTCTATAAAAATCTTTCTAATATCGACACTTGCTGCTGTATTAGTACCTCAAACAGTCGCAATACTTTTGACCTTATTTTTGTCAATCATCCTCCTGCGAATGCCGATTTGAGAGATTATTTACCTCTATTGCACAACGATAGTATTTTAGTAATTAATAACATTCATCAGAAAGAAAAAGAGCCCTTATGGCAACAACTTATAGCAGATGAGAGGGTAACAGCTTATGTTGATGTATATGTGCAGGGCTATGTGTTCGTGCGAAAAGAACAAGGTAAAGAGGGCTTTTACATAAGACCTTAAAAACAAAAAGGCTGCTAAAAATCATTGTTTTAGCAGCCTTTTCTACTTTTATACAAGAACTATTTTCCTAATAGATAGGCAAAAAAATAAGTGGTGCTACTATGGTAGCATCTGATTCTACTATATACTTAGGGTGTGTCTACTGCCAATTTACCCCAAGTTATCTTCTCATTAGGCACTGCTCCTGAATAAGAACCATAGCTGGTAGTTGAGTCTGAAATCTGGCAGAAATATGACCAGAAAGGAACATCTTCCCATTCCAAATCTTGATACATCATAGGGTACTACACAAATAGGGAAATCGCCGGCTATACCGCCCCCTATTTGGAAGAAACCTACACCTTTACCACCTGAATTAGCTCTATACCACTCTGTTAGGTAAATCATATACTCGATACCTGTCTTCACTGTTGAGGCTTTTAAATTGCCTTTTATTACGTTGGCAGCAAAGATATTACCAGTAGTAGAGTCTTCCCAACCTGGACATACGATAGGCAGATTTCTTTCGGCAGCTGCCAATATCCAAGAGTTTTTAGGGTCTATTTCATAATATTGCTCTAACACCCTGATTTCACTACTTGATATAGGTATTCGTGTGGAAAGTAGCGTTCGCCCTTGCTTTCGGCAGCATGCCAAACATCTTCTAAGTGTTTTTGCAAACGTCTGAAAGCCTCTTCTTCAGGTATACAAGTGTCGGTTACACGATTGTAATGTCCTTCTAATAACTCCCATTCTTGTTGAGGCGTAAGGTCGCGGTAGTGAGGAACACGTTTGTAGTGCGAGTGCGCTACAAGGTTCATCACATCTTCCTCGAGGTTAGCCCCTGTACAAGAAATAATATCTACTTTCCCTGCACGAATCATCTCGGCAAGCGAAATGCCTAATTCGGCTGTACTCATAGCACCCGCAAGGGGCTACAAGCATTTTTCCTCCCTCTGTTAGGGTGAGTTTCATACCCCTTAGCAGCATCAACAAGAGCTGCTGCATTGAAAGTGTAAAAGTTTTTTTCTCAATAAACTGAGAAATAGGTCCTTTACTCATTTCTTTTTAAAATCTAAATTTGATATTGCAAAAAGTAGTAAATAATCAGCAATTAGCAATCTTATTACTACAAAAAAATCATTTTAATTGATAATATAACTTGTACCGTCTTTGCCGTCTTTTTAGCTGTATGCCAAGAGGCAAAAGCGCATCGCGTATTTTGTCAGATAGTGCCCAATCTTTATTAGCACGGGCTTCCATTCGCATATCAATAAGCAACTGTAGTACCCCATCTAATTTGTCGTTATTATCTGCTGCTAATTGTTCTGCCTGCAAACCTAAAACATCAAAAACAAAAGCATTCATCAGCATTTTCAACTCATTAAGTTCGTCTAGAGATATTTTTTCTTCTCCGTTTTTCAATTGGAATACCCATTTGACAGCTTCGAAGAGATGTGCAATAAGAATAGGCGAATTGAAGTCATCTAAAAGAGCCTCATAGCATTTTTGTTTCCACTCTGCTATAGGTAGGGCAGTAGGATGTATAACTTCAGTAGTCAGCTCATTTAGTATTTTCATCGCTTCCATAAGTCTGTTAAAGCCTTTTTCGGCAGCGAGCATCGCCTCATTAGAGATATCAAGCACACTGCGATAATGTGCCTGCATAAAGCAAAAACGTATCACTGCTGGGGCAAAAGGTTTCTCGAAGAAAGTGTTATTGCCCGTAATAAGCTGCATCGGAAGTATATAGTTACCTGTCGATTTACTCATACGTTGCCCATTCATTGTCAGCATATTAGCGTGCATCCAATAACGTACGGGACTTTCGCCGTGCCCTGCCTTACCTTGAGCTATCTCGCATTCGTGGTGCGGAAACTTCAAGTCCATTCCGCCTCCGTGTATATCGAACTGATTACCGAGATATTTGGTGCTCATCACGGTACATTCGAGGTGCCAACCGGGGAAGCCATCGCCCCAAGGAGAAGCCCAACGCATTATATGGGCGGGAGAGGCTTTTTTCCATAGGGCAAAATCTTGTGGATTGCGCTTCTCTCCTTGACCGTCTAAATCGCGGGTATTGGCAAAAAGTTCTTCTATATTTCTGCGTGAAAGCTCGCCGTAATTTAAGCCTCGCTTATTGTATTCTAACACATCAAAGTAAACCGACCCATTGCTTTCGTAAGCAAAACCATCTTTCAGCAGTTTTTCGGTAAGCTGTATTTGCTCTAAAATATGCCCTGTAGCGGTAGGCTCGATAGTAGGTGGCAAAAAGATTGAAAATCTCTAATACTTTATGAAAATCAACTGTATACTTCTGTACTATCTCCATAGGTTCGAGCTTCTCTAAGCGCGATTGCTTCTGAACCGGTCGTTATTTACATCGCCATCATCTGTTAGATGACCTGCATCGGTAATGTTACGCACTCACGCACCTTGTAACCTAAAAAAACTTAAGGGCACGATAAATAAAGTCAAACGACATAAAGGTACGCACATTACCCAAGTGTACATTGCTATACACGGTAGGGCCGCACACGTACATACCCACATTATTTTTCGTGCAAAAGGCACAAAGACCTCTTTTTCTCCTGTTAAGGAATTAAATATTTTTTTAATTGATGTTTCATCGCTATTATATTATTTGCTATTTTTTTCCATTTACTAATTCGCTAATCTTATAGCGTTCTTCATTATTCTTGGTCTTTAAGATAATCTCGCCCAAAAACCTGCAATAAAGAACTGAGTGCCGATAAGCATCGTGGTTAGAGCCAGATAAAACTGAGGGCGGTCAGCTATGAGCCTGCCGTTAGGGTTGATAAACAGTTTATCAATACCCAAATAAGCTGAAAATAGAAACCCTATAAAAAACATCAGCACCCCTAATGCGCCAAAAAAAGTGCATAGGTCGTTTGCCAAAATGCGACAAAAAAAGCTAATGGTAATAAGATCTAAAAAAACCATTGATAAATCGGCTCATACCAAACTTTGTAACTCCGTATTTGCGCGCTTGATGTTGCACCACTTTCTCTGTAATACGATTGAAGCCTGCATTCTTGGCTAATACAGGTATATAGCGGTGCATCTCGCCCGACACCTCTACATTTTTTATCACTTCTTTCTTATAGGCCTTCAGTCCGCAATTGAAGTCGTGCAGGGTAAGTCCAGAAGTTTTTCGTGCTGCCCAATTGAACAACTTTGAAGGAAGATTCTTTGCAAGCACCGAATCGTAGCGCTTCTTCTTCCAACCTGACACCAAGTCATAATTATCCTTAGTTATCATTTCGTATAAGGCAGGAATTTCATCAGGACTATCTTGTAGGTCAGCGTCCATTGTAATCACCACCTCGCCTTCTGCAGCCTTAAAACCTGCGTGTAAGGCTTGTGATTTGCCATAATTGCGCAAAAAGCGAATACCCCGTACCTGTGCATCTTTTTTTCAGCCAACTGCATAATCACCCGCCAAGAACCATCGGTACTACCATCATCGACAAAGATAATTTCATAAGAAAATCTATTGATAGTCAGCACCTTAGTAAGCCATTGATAAAGCTCTGCTAATGACTCTTCTTCATTGAGAAGTGGTATTACTATTGATATTTGCATAGGGCGATATTCCGTTTAGCTGTTAATAAAGGGCAAAGATAGTAATTTTTTTATTATCTTTAGAAGATATTCACCTCAAATTCTAACGCAACACCAAATTTTTTTCAAACACTTGGTCTTTTCACATCAATGCGCTACGGCTAATATTTCTTTACCTGTAGCCTTTCCGTAATTGACTAATACTAATGCTTGCTGGGTATGTACGCCCGCATCGCCTACTCGATGACCTTTCAGTCCGCAAGTATCAATAAGCCAACCTGCAGGCACTTTTACATTAAAGTCGTCTACTTTATATGAGGGTATTTGCGGATACAGCTGCTGTAGTTCTATATACTTCTCCTTTGGCAATATGGGATTTTTGAAGAAACTTCCACAGTTGCCTAACTCTGCCGGATTAGGCAATTTACGCTGCCTGATAGCTATCACTACTTCTGATAGTTGCTGAGGGGTAGGTGTGGTTATGTGTCGCTCGCGTAGCACTTCCTCTATAGCTCCGTATTGTGTGTGTAGCAAATGGTTGCGCTTAGTAAGTTTGAAAGTAACCGCCGTGATGATATAATGACCTTTCTCCTCACCTTTGAAAATGGACTCGCGATAGCCAAAACAACAATCAGCATTGCTAAAGACGCGTTTTTGTAAGGTACGCACATCTATCGCCTCGCAGCTGGTCATCACATCTTTAATCTCGACCCCATACGCCCCTATATTCTGCACGGGAGTAGTACCGACATTGCCATAGATAAGAGAGGTTTTTCAAGTCCGCCATAGCCTTTGCTTAAGGTATATTGCACAAACTGATGCCAATTTTTCGCCCGCAGCTGCCTTAATCAACACATAATCATCTGTTTCCTCTTGCACTTCTATTCCTTTGAGTAGGATATGCAGCACAGGCTGAGAGATTTTTTTGGGTAATAAGCATATTACTCCCCCGCCCAAAAACAAACGGATTAGGGATACGTGCGCAGCGCCTCGATAAGAGCCTGTTCAGAATGAATATCGACTAAAAATATCGGCTTCTGCCTCAACGTTGAATGTATTAGGTATCAACATAATAAAAAGATTAAATGTGAATGCTGTAAAGAGTTTCTAATTTTGCCCCAAATCAGACCCAGTTATTTTTAATAAAATAAGCGTAATTAGTTCATTATCAAACTAATTACGCCTTTCTTCTAGCGAAGACGGGATTTGAACCCGTGACCTTTGGGTTATGAATTTATCCTCAACAAATAAAAAGCTATATACAATAGTTTTTTTACTTAGGTTCTAACGCTACTAAGTCTAATAAAAAAATACTCTTTTTATATACTCGTAATTAACTCAAATCAAAAAGTTATTAGACAAAAATTATTAGAATATTAACAAAAAAATATAATGTACTTATTTTTTTAATTTAATTTTATTGTTCTATTAGTTTATATAGTTTGAATTTTTATCTTATCTTTTAGAACTTCATTAAGAATGAATTTTCTTTTTGTTATTAAGAATAAAAAGTTCATAACTATTTAAACAGCATATATATTTTGATATGCTTGTATTTTTTTATTTTCCAGTTATTAGTTTCTAATAAACTTTCAATGATATCACTATCTAAATCTGAGTAATTAAAGCAAAAACTAATTCTCTTTCTTGAACTTTCTGCTGTTAATTCACAATCATAAAAACCACTTGTTTAAAAGTGCCTGTATACAATACCTTTTCTTTATAAATTACTTCGAAAATAAAAAAATAGTATTATTGAGACTCATTATTTTATTAAAGTCTCCATCACTTAAACCTCCCGCAAAAAGGATTATTTTTTTACAGTCAGCTATAAAATCAACCTCTTCAGGAGTTAGTTCTACTTTTTTTAATTGTCCATAACTCAGTGTAGCACAAAATAGTGCTAAAAAAATAAAATTACTTTTTTTCATTTCTGACTGTTTTTTTCAAAAATTTCTAATAAAGTTGTTATTTGCTCTTGGCTTGTTTTAAGCCTCTCTGTAAGTTCTTTATGTTGCTCAATGATTTTTTTGATATATCTTCATTTGAAAAAAGAGATAGATATATCACCATTACCAGTGATATTATTACCAATTATACTGTTGGTTGATTTTTATGTTAGAATTGTCTATGTTCATATTTTTAATAATTTCTCCTTCCCCTTTTTCTATCCAATCAATATTTATAGAATATTCTTTTTCTAATCTCATTTTAATAGAATCAGATACTCCTACCCCTTTTTTTCTCTGTAAATATCACTCAGACTTCCCTGTTTTTATACCTAAAAGCCTTTGCAAATTCAGCTTGTGAGTTGAAAGATAATTTTTTGTATTATCTTAAGTCTTTGATTTTTCAGTCATAACATAAAAACTTTCTATAAAATAATTAGAATTTTCTATTAAAAAAAATTTGTTTGTTTATAGATTAATCTATACATTTGCAATCGAAATGTAAATATATTCATATTTAAAAATGTAAATATAAAAATAATCGGCAAATATATAAAATTAAAAATGAAAGTTAGCAAAAATTATCATCGAAAAAAATACTGAACGATAACGAATTCAGTATAGAGCTCGCTAAGAGGCTCGGCAATCAGCAGCAGTCTGTACTAGGATTAGCACGGCGTAATAGCCGTAATCTTACCCTATGGGAGGCTGTTATGTTCTATAAGGAGAAAGGCTTTACAGAAGAGCAAATATTTGAAAAAAAGACCCTATAGGTACCACAGAAGAAGACCCTAATCAGTTGAAAATTGATTTTAAAAACTAATAATATGAAAATAGAAGCAAAAAGCATTACTTACCGTTATTAGGTTCTTATACAACAAGAATATAAGTATTGTAACAGACATCTATATAGGTAAAGTTCCTAATACTATAGTAGCTCATCTAACCGATAGAGCGCAAAGATATCGCACGCAACACAATAACAATGAGCTTGGCTGGATAGATTTTTATTCTTAGCCTCGACACTGAGAACCTTAATATATTGGCTGAATATGTTTTTAACAAGCAATAATGAACTAAGAATGAATTAGTAGAAATAACTGAACAAATAAAAAAATAACTCTTACAATGAGCCCTTTAGTACAAATAGCATATAACACCATCAAGCAGTTTGGTTTGTCAGATACTGACAAACAAACACTTATTAGTATGCTACAAGGTACTAAACAAGAGCAAGAATTAAAACAAGCTCAAGAAGAGTTAAAAAAAGTTCCTGACGAACTGTTAAAAAGAAGTAGCCGTATTAAGAGAGTTACTAAAACGAAAACAAATCTTTCCACCCAAAAAAACTGGGACGGATACTACAACGGAATAAAAAGTATAAATAGATTATGGAATGTAACAACGATACCCCTATATGGCAACTTACAATTGGAGAATTTTTTTAGAGTTTCAGAAAACAGAACTTATAAAAGAGTTATCCCTTATGTTCGCTGCCAAAAACAAAAAAAATACGAATATGGTATTAATGGTCTAGCTAAATTGCTTGGGTGCTCTCGTACTACTGCAAGCAAAATTAAAAGTTCTGGAGTATTAGATGATGCCATATTTCAAGTAGGTAAAACTATCATTATCGACAAAGAAAAAGGCTCTCGAATTGTTTAACAATAGTAATAAAAATAATAAAGACAATGGAATATCTTGATTTAATAGAAAAAAATTCTGGCAGCTTACCGATGAAGTTCCTCTTAATAGCTCTGTTGTCTCTACTTATTTTCTCTTATTAGACAATTGGAATAAATCGGGTAAAACAGATTTTTGAATACCCTGACAAACTTATTCAAAAGAAAAATAAAGATAGATAGAAAAAAACTATTAAAATAAACAAAGAGACTTTGCGAAATTTAGGGCTTATCAGTTACCAAGTTACAATGGGTTTTTCCTACTGTCTATAAAATAATTCCCGATTACATTATTCGTAATCGTAAGAATAAAGAAGTAGCACCTACCCCCACTATAGTTGCAGAAAAAGAAAAAACACCTATCCCTGTGCCAGTAGTTAAAAGTACCCCTGTGGTACCTAAAGCTCGAAAAGCTCCAGAGATACCCAAAAATGGATTTACCACCTGTAGCTGTTCCTACTGTTGCTCCAGTGGTACCAGAACAAGTACCTAAGGCTCCAGAGATGCCTAAAACAACTGAAAATAACAAAAAGGATACTCCTACTACTAAGGATATACCTACTTTTGATGAGGTGCTCAATTTCTTTAAAACCTTACCTAATTATGAGCCTTCCCTTCAAGAACATCTAAAAACAAAATACGAATACTGGGTAAATAATGGTTGGGTAAGTGGTTATAACAGACCTATTACCAATTGGCAGCAAACTGTAAAAAAATACCATACCTTATCTGAGGTCTGATAATAAAAACATCTTTAATATACCAAATATAAAGAGACCAAAAGCAACTTATGATGAATAGTTCAATAGACATAGATATAGAAAAATACGTACTCGGTAGCCTTGTAAACGAACCACAGCTGATAGCCAAGTATTACAATATGCTAAGCGTTAGTCTTTTTTTCTGCACCTGAGCACCAAATAATATACGATACTATCGTACAAGTTTGGAAGAAGTATAACGCAATGGATATAATACTACTCGGAAAAGAGTTTGAAAAAAACAAAGTATCACAACTAACTCAATATTGTATCGAGCTCTCAATGTTCGTAGGCTCTTCAGCCAATATAGAGCACCATATACTACTATTGGTACAAGAACAAGTGAAGCGTGACTTTATTATCAAATTCTCTACCCTACTCAATATGGCTCAAGGTGTTGAGAATGATATATTCGACCTTCGCGACAAAGCTTTCGAGTATTTCAATAACTTGTTTATTGATAAGTTCATCGAAAACAACCGTCAAGCCCGTGAGTTCCCTCAATTGGTCTCTGCTGTACAAGAAAACTTTGAAAGCATACACAAAGGCAAACCAACAGGGTTACAAAGCTCTCTAAGTATCATCAACAAAGTATTAGGAGGTTGGCAAAATTCTAACCTTACCATTGTAGCAGGTCGCCCTGGTATGGGTAAAACTACTTTCTTAGTACAGCAAATTATTGATATGGTAAAGTACGGTTATTCAGTAGGCGTCTTTTTCCTTAGAGATGTCAGACGAGCAAATCGCTACTAAAATCATTTCGAATTACACCAATATACCTAACTCTGCTATGCTTCGTAAAGGACTTAATGATGAGGAAATACAAAGGTATATATTGCTTAAGGATAACTTGGTAAATATGAATATACACATAGATGAAACTTCAGCTTTATCTATTGATAACCTTAAAACAAAAAGCTAAAAGCAATGAAGCTACGACACAATATCAATATACTCTTTATCGACTACCTACAGCTTATCACCTACCCAAAAGCAGGCAAACCGAGAGCAAGAAATATCCTATATATCACGCTCTTTGAAAGGTTTAGCAAAAAGAACTCAACATCCCTGTTATAGCTCTTTCGCAGCTATCACGCAATGTAGAACAACGAGCTGACAAACGCCCTTTTTCTTTCTGATTTAAGAGACTCTGGAGCAATTGAGCAGGATGCTGACGAGGTAATATTTCTATACCGCCCAGAATACTATGGAATTGAGCGATGGGACAAAGAGTATAACAACGAAAACACCAACAATGAAGTAGAGATTATCATATCTAAGAACCGACACGGAGGCATACTTGCCGAGCGTTGCAGCGTCAATATGGCAACCTCAAAAATTTACCGATTTAGTAACCTTTTAAAAATCACAATTAATATGGAAACACTTATGTACATCATTGCCTTTATAGTAGTAGCTGCTATCATAGTAAGCGATGCTAACGAAATAATGAAAGATTAAAACCTTAGTAAAATTTCTAATTAAAATTGAATAAAATGACAAGAATTAAATTTTTGGATTGTTAAAAACCTCTCTTTTATGTATTAGTTCGTATTTACTATACGTTAGTATTATGATACTCTTTTTTTGATAATCAACTATCAGATAAAATTGATTCTTTTTATAAAAGGAATAAAAAAATCCCTTTTTAGAATTTTGTTTTTCTTTCCATAGCGGTAGTTTTATGTATTTTAATGATTCTAATTCCTTCGATACTTTTTTTGTTTAGTATAACTTTGGAAAGAGAAAAAAACACCTACTGAAATAGAAGAGGAAGAAAGAGAAGAAAAGGAACTTAAAGAAGAGATGAAAAAAAGAGACAAAAAGGAAATAGATGAACTTCCTTTACTTGAAATTACTTTGTCTACCAATGAAAAGATAATAGGACAATTTGAAAAAACTCAAGAGTGTTTTTGAAGATGTAAAAACACACTCTATCTACTATAAACGCTTTATTGTAAAAATTGAAAAAGTAAAAATAACTATGAATACAACAGAAATAAAAATTATAAAAGCATTAATTATTTGTGCTTTTTATGTATGGTATAGGTTTTTGTTTTTAAATCTCCAGATATAAGAGATTGGGAACCATCGATAGGATTTCATGCTATTCTTATAGCTACAGTTTTTTTGATTTATATAAATACATCTAATCCTAAAAAGATGATGAAAAAGTTTATAACTATGGACAATTACACTTTCTTTATACTGCTTTATATTGCTATTCTTAGCAATAGCCATACACATATGTACCGCCTTAAAAAGAGCGAGACGAGTTACGTTATAAGTATGATTACTTAGTAACAGAACTATTAACAGAAATACTAAGGCATATGAATACATCAAGCGAACCTTCAGCGAAGGATGAGCGAAGGATAAAGCGAAAAAAATAATCACTAAATGTATAAACAAGTAAATTACTAAAACAATTACAATATGAACGACAAAGTAAAAGATAAAATTGCAAAAGTCTACGAACTCGTAAAAACGAGGCATAGCAGGAGAACAGCAATCAGCCGAGAAAAATGCTAAACAAGTTACTTGAGAAGTACAACATTTCAGAAGAAGAGCTTAATAATATCACAGAAAAAGAGTATTACTTTAAGTACTCCTCTGATTTAGACCAATGGCTATTTATGCAGATCATTAACTACTTCTTTAAGGATAAAAGCTACAATGTTTACCGCATTAAAGGTGGTGGTGTAAAAGAATTTTCAATACAGATGCCCTACTTAGATTGGGTAACATTAGATAGTGCCTACAGCTATTTCAAAGCACATCTAAACCAACAATGGCGCAAACACGGCTTTGCCAATAGTCAATCGTTGCCGAACTACCAAAAACAAAAACAAACGCCGTCAGGAAATGCAAGCAAGTTTTTTTTCGTTATACATAATTCGTTCAGGTATTTATCACCCATCACAAAAGAGCTCTTGTCGCCTTAGTGAGGAAGAAATAAAAAGACGAACTATCCTTCACGGAGTTGAGGGAGGCAAATACAACCAACAAGTAACTACTGGTCTATATTTAGAATAACATATAAAACTCTTGAATAAGCGAAGAATAATCACTAAATACTAATCATCAAATATCAAACTAAAATGAACAAAGAAAAAGAAAATTACCCAGATTGGCTTGTACCATTAAAGGTCGGCAAAAAAACTCAAAGAAATAGGTTTTGAAGAGCCTTGCGTGTTTTTATCACGATGAGAATAATACAACATCACCTGTTGTTGTAACACCCTAATTTTGAAGAAGAAAATTTATCATATGAGAATCGAAACTTACTTTTCTCATCAGACTTCTCTTCCTGTTTGGACAGAAGTATTTACTTGGTTTAGAAAAAGGGGATTATATGGTTTCATTACTTTTTGATAACACTTATCCTAATTCAGTAAGTGAAACTTTTTCTTTTTGAGATTAGAAAAATTGATCGCAAACTCATATACAGCTCTGAAGAGAATAGTACTGATGAGTTTAATTGCTATGAAGAAGCTCGTGAAGCCCTTGCTTTTTAAATTAATTGAAATCTATAAAACACAAATAATAACCTTAAAATCATAATTTTTATGGAAACAACAAATGCTATATTAATAACTATTTCAATTATATTAATAGGAATAATGTTTTGTATACAAAAGTGATAAAGTAACTAATGAATGTTCAAAAAAACTACCACGAATTGTCTATGAAAAATAAGAGAAGAGATAGAAAAACTATCCAATGAAACCCGTATATATATGGAGTATGTACATTTATTTAAAAATCTATTGTAATGAAGACTGGAGCAGAGAAAGTCCTTTTTTGCCTAAAAATAGATGTTTTTAAGTGATGTTTATTTTTTCACGAGGGAAAATAATATAATACCTTTAAAAACACTAATTAGAGATGTAAACTTGCGCGAAAAAGAAAAACTTGGACAACCTAAAGAACATATTCAAAGAAGATTTTGAAATTATCCAAAATATGTATTTAGGGCAACTCTTATTATTCATTGCTGATTTAAAAAGCTATGATGGAATTTCACACCCTGAAAAATATTGTACTCCTGAAACATATTACAAATGGAGGTTAGAATGCTATAATAATTCAAATAAAAAAATAATTGTTAATTTAGAATCTCGTATAATAGATAGGTTTAAAGCATAAGGGCATAAGATAAGAGAACCCTGGTAACCCTGGTTAAACAAATAAACATATGAACAACTGTTTAAAAAAATAAAAAGAATTAGCAAAAAGTAAAGGATTAACTTTGAACGATTTAGCTAATAAAATGGATATTAATAGGGTAACATTAAGTAATATGATTAATGGAAAATCCTACTGTTAGTACATTAAAGTAAGATAGCGGAGAGTTTAAATGTACCTGTATCAGAATTATTTTTCGGTAGAAGAAGACAATATAAATAAAGAACTTCTGTGGGATTCCATTAGGAAAGAGTTTGTTTTTTTGGCTTTTTGATGAAAATGTATCTTTAAACGCAACTTTCAATAAAACATACATAAATTTTTTTCACTTAGAATAAAAGAGTAAAGATTTTGAAATAATAAGTTCGTTGGCTGAAAAGAGTTTTTGAAGAGCTATTAACTCCTTCCTTAAATGTTAGAAATTTTTTAGTAAAGGTTATAACAAATGGTACTTTTCACAATACATATTCTATCAGTAGAAACAAATGTTAGTTCATTGGAATTGGAAAGTATTATAAAAAGGCGATTGAGTTATTCAGATACAGCTATCTTTCAGAACAATATGGTAGTTATTTTTGTTCAACAGCAACGATTCTAAAACTCTTTTAACATTTATTTCATCTTAACAAAAGTATTAAAAAAATAAAAATAATGACAAAAGTAAAGTCGAAATCAAAAAGAATACATTTTCATTAGAGAAAAAAATATAAAAAAACAAGTCTTTATTTGATGAGTGGGAAAAATATGATAGTATTTCCAAAAAGAATATTATGTTATTCAGGCAAATATAACTTTGTGAAGTAGAATATATTAGAGTAAAAGAAGAAGATAATATAATTGTAATTTCTTTTTATTAAAGAAAAATATAAATGTATTTCAAAAATTCAGAATTTGTAAGAAAACAATGTAAAATGTTTATAAAAAAATAAACAATAAAGATAAAAAAAGTAACTTACAATAAATGGGAAGATATACTCTATGAAATACGGCTACTTATCAAAGAAAATAAAAAGGAATGAAAAAAATACTTGATTTACTTTAGGATAGATTTTTTTAAAACAGAAAAAGAAAAGTGATTATAGTAGAGTATTTACATATATATCCAATGCAAGCATATTAAAGAATTTAATGTTAGGGAAAAATCACAAATGAAAAAGATTTATTTAAAAAGCTTACTTTTAAATCACGATTCAATGGAAAAAAATAAATAAATTGCCATTGAGTAAAGCAAAAGAAATATTAGATAAAGAAGACAGTGATTTATTTTTTCAGAATACTAAGAACCTCTAAAAAAATGCTCATATTGCTATAAATAATTATGACACTATTATCAAATATCCTCATATAGGAGATTTGAGTTTGGAAGCTCATTATCTAAAAAGAAAAAAATCAACTACAATAGAAGCGTGAAATCTTTAAATGAAACACATTCAGAAATGAGCAATAGAACAATAGAAATTATAAAACAATTTTTCTGAAATTGGAAATATAAATATTTATGAATTAAAAGAAGATATTCGTCCTAAATACAATGTTCATCTTTTTACAAACAGAATTAGATTTTTTTAGAGAAGGACATATACAAAAAAATTGTATCTATAGTTATTTTTGGAAATATTAAATATCCTCCTCTAATAAAAAGATAAAAAGAACAAAAAAAGGAATAGAAGAAGTTTCTTTTCTTTTTCTCTTATAGAGAAGAAGATATTCCTATAGCAACATTAGAAATAGTATTTAAATGGGATTATCAAACTGGAAAAATTTAAAGATTTTTTTATAAATATAAACAAGCATATGGAAAAAAAGAAATGCCCCATTAGGAACAATTCTAACAGAAAAAAATAGAAAAAGATTTTGAAAAAAATACTATAGAGAGGTATTAACAAAACAACTTATACCCATAGATTGAATTTTTATAGAACAATTAAAAACAACGATAAATGTTTTTGGATTTTTATCAATAAAATACATACTTTTGCAATCAATTAATACTAAACATATAACGCTATGATAAAGAAAATCTTATTACTCACTATCGCGGCTGTATCATTTGCTGCTTGTTCAAAATCAGACAAAGACACTCCTGTAGACAACGGAAACAGGGAGTAACGACAAACTTTAGGAACTTGGGTAGGTACATACGATATTATCGCAGAAAAACCTGAGCAACAAGTTAGACTTGTAGAATTATTAAAAAGCACAACACAATTTAATGGAAAGAACTTTTAATATAAATTCTGAGTTCAAAAAGACACGTGCTGTATTTAGTAATAACAATAATGGAAATTACTCTTTCAAATACTTTGATGAAACAGGAAAGATTGAATATGGAGGAATAAACTACACAATTAAAGAGAATAAAATGATAGACATTGAAACTAATGTTCCTGTTAGTACTTATTCTTTTGAAGGCAACAATAAACTAACTTCTGAAATGCTTGGTTATTTTCTATTTACCATAGACGCTGAAAAGTCAGCAGATGAACTTAGTGCTGAAATCAAAAACTAAATTTAGACGCTTCTAAGCCTACTGATATACAAAAAAATCACAGAATTAACTAGTAAAAATTCAGCAGAAAAACACACTAAAAATATAAACTTAAGTGGTATCTAAATCGTCAATAAAAATCTCACCCCCTAACAAATTGTTAGGGGTATTTTTATTATGTTGAGTATATTTCTTGCTCCTACACTTGTGACACTTTTATATTTGTTACAATTATAACAAAATAAACAACAAAAAAACAAGCAAAATGCTTGCGTAATTAAAAATAGTTACCGTATCTTTGCAACGTAAAAATTAAAAACAAGAACAATTATTAACAATTTAAACACTTAGAACAATGAAAGATTTATTCAACAAATTAGCAGAGAGAAAGGGTGATTATTCAGTAAGTGAATTAATGCCTATTGTAGATGATTTGGCATCTCAAATCAGTAGCATTAGAACCTTGTATTATAGAGGTTAATAAGCAATGGTCAGGTTACGGCACTTGGAAATCCAAAGGCTGGGCAAATAAAGCATACTTTGGTGAAGAATTAGCCAATATTATAGTTAAGGCTCTCAATGGTAGAATAACTCACGATGAAGATTATGAGTTTGATTTGAAAGACTTTGAAGAAAGTATAAATGAATATATTTCTGAATATTTATACTAACAAAAACAAAGCCCCCTAACACTACATTAGGGGCTTACTTGTAAAATTAAAACAATTCTAACGATTTAACACCCTTAGAAATGAGGGGCAAACATACAAAATAATATGGATAATAGCAAACTTTTTCGAATTAAAAATGCCTAAATTCTTACTGGCAGCAGAACCTTCACAAATGCCAAGCGGATTTCATTACATCTATTCACCTCACTACTTATCATTGGTATTGATAATTAGAGAGCGCACACAGCAGGTAATTCTCAATAATGAATTACGAAGCAAGCCACAGAAGTTATACAACTTCAATGATAATGAGCAATTCAGATTGGTGGTACTGCAAAAATAATATACAGCAAACAGGAGGTATCTTATCTCCAGAAATATCCGAAACGCAATTCTTAGATGAAGCGTGGCAATGGTATATTAATAACTTAGCAAAACAACAACAATAACTATGACACCACACGAAAAAGTAATATACATCATTCAGCAGTTAGAACTATCCGATAGCAAGGTAGCGCGTGCCATTCAGAAGAGCACATCAGCAGCAACTCACAAGAGAATGAAGCTTAGAGACAACAAGTTTACAGAAGAAGATTATCAGAATATCAGAGCCTTTTTACCTCGAAAAAGCTTCGTAATATTGAGAATTTAGAAGAAGAAAACACCCCCTAACAGCTTAGCTTTAAGGGTGTTTTATTAGCGTTTAAAACGCCTTATAAAACGTGTTCTTCCTGCTCTTGAGGTATTTCTTTTTCTGCAGTCTTTTTCAGCTGTTTTTTTACAACCTCTTTTGACACTTCATTCTCTTCTTTAGGACGCAATTTGAAAAAAACGTTTTTGTTCTCTTCAGCTCGTTCTTGTACAAAGTCTATCTGCGGGGCGTTTAATCGTTCCTGCTTCTCTTGCTTGTATTGAGCAACGAGTCTTTCACGAATAATAGGCAACTCCTCTTCGATAGTCTTATCTAAAAGCAGCTATTTTTCTTTTCTGCAATCTCTTGTTGGTGCTGAAAATCGGCTATATTAACACCTTTCTTTGCCAGTTTTTCAATTACCTGCTCAACTGATTTGTGTGCCTTTTTCTACTTCTTGAGCTCTAAAGGGTAGCCTTTCTTTCCAATAATCATCTTTTTTCTGCCCATTTTTGCATATCTTCATAGCTTTTTTTCTCTTTTAAATATTCATCATATACTTTGGTATAATCTTCAAACTTACGAGAGATAAAACCTAAATCGGCAGCGTGTTTGGTTTTTCTCATTTTCATAGCGTTTTTTTCAGTAACTCTATCTCAATATTAGCACGTGTTTCAGGATTGGTAATGATAGCAGTTTTAAGCTCTTGCGTATCTATATCTGATACATCAATAATATTAGCTCCATTTCTCATCGCTTCCATATAGCGCGACTGTTTATTTTTGCAAAGTTTGCAGCATAAATACATCTATGCTATCATTAGTAAGCATATAGTTTATGCGTACATTTTTCCCATTGGTTGCCTTGTCGCCAAGCCCTCCCCACTGTTTGCAGTACTGAAGTAAAGTTATAAGGGACGGTTAAAAGATACATATCAGAAGTTTTTCTCTTGTAAGTTCATACCCTCTTGTATAGCCTCTGAACCAATGATTATTTTTTTATTTTTTTCCTGCATTAAATTTTTCTTGCATATCCAAACGTTGATTCTTGCTTGTAGCCCCTGTGATAATACCTACCTCATCAGCTTTATAGCCTATTTCATTTATTAAGTACTCTTTGAGTCGAGGAAACTCTGAAACACCCAACTCAGAATAGATAATTTGCCCCGCTCTGGGGTCATCGGCTTTTGTTCTGCCGTATTAAGTCCATAGTGAGTTTAATTTTAGGTGAGTTTTCTACAAATTCTTTAGTAGTAGGCTTTTTCCCATTGTATTCTTCATACAGATAGGGTGAAATAGCAATTTTGCGAGCGTTAAGGATATGGGTTAAGATAGCACCATCTTTAGTATCATCTAAAAGGAGGTCAAGAGTGTTGTACATTTTTTCAGTTAGTTTATTTTGCTCTATCTTGTACTCTTTTATTGATACAATTAGGGCGTACTAACTTAGGATTATCCTCTTGTCCTTTAATATCTATAAACTCTGAAAGAAGCTGCTGGAATAAAGCATTATTCTTAAACCTGCGCACATTGGTTTTAAACTTTACATCGCCTTTAGCGTCAATCTCCATATCATTGTCGGCTTCCATAAAGGTCTCAAAGAAGTTGTTTACATTGAAATAGCCTGATTTCTCTAACCGCTGATTGGCGATAAGAGATAATACAGAATAATACTCTAACGGCTTATTAGTGAAAGGGGTTGCAGAAAGTAAAGTAACGTTGCGACCGTCGTATTTTTCTTGTATATACTGCGAGGCTACCCACGTATTGAGCCCTAACTTTGAGGGACGTTGGTTTTGGCTACGGAAATCGGAGGCAAACCGCCTATCCTCGATACGTACCTTATCTACGATATGGTTGGCGTTGTGTACTTCATCAAAAAGTAAGGTGGTCAAAACCAAAATCTTCCCAGTCGTAGACCTTACCTCTTTTCATTATTCCCTGCATTTTCCTTTCTTTGGCGTTAGCTAATTCTAGCTCACGCATCGTTTCATCAGAAATGCCTCCTGTAATAGGATTTTTCTAAGCAATCTACCTCTTTTTTTGTTGATATAAGAGAATTTTTCGGCTAATCGCTGGGTGATTTCATCACTAAAACCAATATTCTGAAAACCCCTCGTAAGTAACTAAGGTTATTTCACGGTCTTTATTATCAAAATGAGATAGGTCATAATCTTTACCCAAGGTTACCTAACACATTTACTTTAGCATTAGGGATAGCCTCGTAGATAGTCTCCACCCATTGCTTTAAAAATGCTGTCATTAGGTACAACTATAAGAGGGCGTTTGGCATTGCCTCGCTCCATAGCCTCGTGCATAGCAAGTATTCCTGATAAGGTTTTACCAAAACCAACTTCGTGGGCTAATAGTCCTACCCCTTTGGTCGTCAATCGTCCTATACCTGCGCGTTGCACCTCTGTTGAGTTCTAAAGGCTTTCCTTTAAAGTTCTGGTTTATCTTAGAAAACAGCGGAAACTGTGAGTAGTCTGGGATGTGGAGGTTGTTGTATTTACGGTTAAACTCGTTTACAAAACTCTGTTTAAGGTCTTCAGAGAGTTCCTCACGAAGGAACTTCTGAAAGAGATTATTAGCTACCTCTTTACGACGTTCACGTATCAAGGCATTGCGCTCTTTATCACTACCTGTTACTGCTTGGTTATCTACAAACTCTATGACCTCCCAAGAAGAAGAAGGTTCAAGGGCTTGTGAAGGTAGTTTTAATACAAAGTCTTTAAAATTTTTCGGCTAAATTATAATTTACTTTAACTGTGTCATAACGCCTCATATATTGGTTATAAACCTCTTTTTCAACTTTCCCTAAGTTAAAATTATGCACAAATTCGTGGTTAGGTGATATAACAATATCTTCTAACTGCTTCTTAGGTGGCAAAACGCTCTCAAGTAAAGCCTTTTTGCTTGTTATACTGTGATTTCACTTCCTCATCGTCTAATCTGCCTGCAAAATCAATAGTTAAACGTTCTAATTTTTTCGTATATATCCCTTCTGCATAGTAAAAAGTCGTGTATATACCTACCCTTATAATAGTTAGCATATTGTTGGTGCTCTTGGTAGTTATTTAACTCACCATCATAATTAGTATCAGCAAAGGCTTTTACTTGCCCTGTAGTGAGATTATGACTATTTTTGTAAAAGCCGTATCAACCACTGTATCATTCTTAACAAATTGGTACTTAAGTATTTTTTTGCTAATATCAGGAGTTGACTGCACCTTGTATTCGCCTGTGCTTTCTTCTGGTTGTTTTTTGCCTGGAACTCTTCTCTCCAATAGTATCAATAGTAGCTGCAACCTCTTGTGGCTTCTTAGGAGTATGAGCTTTAATGATATTATCAGCTTTTTTTAGTAATATCAGTAAGCTCTTTCTTTGTAAACTTAGCATTTTTCCCTCTCAAGTTTCTTCAATAAAACAGCATAATTATCCCACTCTGTAAGAGCAGCTAATGATTTGAACTTTATATTTTGTAAAATTTTTATTGTCTGTCTTACTTTTTCTTTTGCTTCGGTCAATAAGTTATTGTATTCGTCCTCAGAAACAGTAGGAGCAACTTCTTCTTTTTTTCTGCAATAGTAACTTTAGGGAGCTGGTATCGGTGCACTATCAAAGGCAGCAAACATATCAAGCTGTACGGCTCGGGTACCTTGTTGAGCCTTTACTGATGATACTGATTGTACTTTCTGTAGCAAAACTCTTGCAAACGTATAAGAGCATCGTCTAAGGTACCCTTTATATACTCCTCTTCTTGTCCAAATCTATTCTTTTTCTGCACTGACTCGCCCAATACCTTATTAGGGTTTTCTTGGAAATAGTTAGCTATATCGTGCGAAGGCTGTTGGCTATTCTTTTGAGAATGATAATATCAGTGCCTATATTGGTAGCTTTGAAAGCTCCATTAGGCAAACGGTAGGCATCAGTAAGTTCTGCCCCTGTGAGTTTTATGTGCTCTATTGAGCCAACCAGAAGGGAGCACCATTGCTGAGTGCCTCCCTCATTCATTACATCGAGGGAACGTTTTACAAAATAATCTTCGTAACGGGTTATTTTCTCTTCTTCACCTAAACCTAAATAAAGCCCTCTGTGGCTACCATAAGGAGGGTTACCCACTACCAAATCATATTGGGGAGTAAAATCTTTTTTGGTACCATTATCAGTAACAAATTCCGTTTCAAACGAACGTAGGTTTATTTGTGTATCAGGATGTAGAAGTTTGGTTATTTTTGGCTGTAGTATCATTGATTTCAAAGGCTGTTATATTAGTTTTTACCCCTAAATCGGTGGCAGCGTGTAGAAATTGCCCATACCTACACTGGGTTCTAATATATTGATAGCAGTTTTGCCTTTTAAAAATTATCTTTTATAAGGTTGCGAACGGCATTTACAAGTTTTTCATCGGTGTAATATTCATCTAATACTCCCCGATTATCTTTGGTAATACCACCGCTTTTGTATTGGCTAATAGTATCCTTTATCTCATCGGTGATTTGTATTCCCTCTTTAAGTTGTACGGTTTTATCATCAGCTACAAAAGTCAGCGAATTAACTAAATCGGTTATTTGTTGATTGCTGACTTTTGAGCTGTTAGGTTTGTTAGGTTTAGGTGTATTTAGTGAGGTAGGTCTTCCAGTTCCAGAAAGAAATGTCTCGCTACTTCCTTGAGGTCGGGATTGGTTTCCGTTAGAAATATCTGTTCTAACTCTTCCGCTTTCCTCTCCTGAAATAGGGTTTTGAGATGATAATACTTGCGGTTGTGTTCCTCTATCGCTGCCCATTTGGGATCCTCCTTCTCGTCCTCCCAAATCGCTCCGCTCTGTGCTGCTAAGTCCATTTCCAACATTGTTGCTGCCCACTGTTTGTCGGCTTGGGTTATTTCCGTCTTGCTGGGGTTGGCTTGGCAGAGAGGTTCTCTAAGGTTTGGTTCAGATGATTGCTCTCCCATTGGCTTAGGTGAGGATACTCTGTCGGGTTCAGTTGTAATGCTTCCATTTTGTGAATTATTTTGTATGTTATTTTCAGAGGCAAATGTACGACTTTTACCAGAATTATGCAAGTAATTGAACACTTTTAAATGATAATCATTTAGGTCATTTATTTCTCCCTTGCCTATCCCATAATTACCTCTTTTATCTATGCTGTTTTTTTCAGATTGTTAAGTATAGATTGAGTAGCATCATCTCCTGCTTTATCACCGTCTAAAAAGATGTATTTTGCCTGTATAATTCTTAAAACGTTCTATAAAGGTACCTGTGTTGGTAACAGAGTTTAATACTACTAATGTACGGTCGTTGGGCTTGCCGTTATCTTTAGCCATCTGCAGATAAGAAAGCATATCTGTCATACCCTCAAATACTACAGCTTCATTGCGTGTACCAGGGATAACAGTCATATCGCTTGCTCCTACTTTGGATTTTATATAAGGATTACGAATATCATAGCCTCCTGATTGGTTAGGTATTCCTATGCCAAAATAGTCTTTATTCTCCTTTATATTGCGGTAATGTACCTGCTGCGTATACTGTTGTAGGATTTCTTTTGAAATACCTCGTTGTGCAAAGTATTCTAACAGCTTATCGTTATTAGGTACCACTATGTTAGTAATAACTGAATGCGGGGTATTAGAGTGTTGAGTAGGAGCTGGGCGGCGGTCTCTTGCAGTTTGTGCACTTTGGCTAATAGTGGTATTAGAAAAGTCCTTTAAGAAATTTACTGCTTCTAACCAATTTTTACCTTCCATTTGCATTACAGCTTTGATAAGCTTCCCCCCTTTGCCTGCTTTGAAGTCATAGTAGCCTTTCTCATCTACTGAGAATTTTTCGTTATCAGTAACAAAATAATAATCGTGCCCCCTTTGGCGGTCGAATTTCACCCTATTTTTTTCTGTTCAAGGTAGAAAAAAATAATCGACTACGGAGGTATTCTCCACAATTTTCTGTACATCGTCTTCTGGAATATGTAGTTTAGCCATAGGAATAGGTTTTTATTTGCGTTTTTTATAATAAATTCATTAAAATCAAATAGGTTTTGCGCTTCCTTATCCCAAGTATTGCGGGTAAGTAGCTGTACAGATATAAAAATATCTTTCTTTATATTGTACATATCTACTCTTTCTACACGCCCTCCGTACCTATCGCCCTCGTAAGGGTATATAGCATAGGGCAGTAGGGTGTCGGTAGGGTGTACATAGTACATTGTAAGGTTCTCACCATCGTTAACACTGAAGCGCTTGTAAGACTTCTTAAACAGAATAGTATCGTTAATATCCTTCCGAAGATGAAATTTAGGTATCATCTTCAAGTTAAACATAGCTCCCTGTTCTTTTTTTAAGAATAGGTACTGAAGGAGTTTTAGGTAAATCAGCAAACATAAACTGCTGCGTATTCTTATCGGTGATATTGAAAGCAAGGCTATCTTTGATAAGGATAAGGTAGATATAATCAGTAAAGTCGGGTATATCTATATTAGGAACAAGCTCTACAATGGTATCTCCCTTGTAGTTCAATTTAGACACTACTACTGTTTTCATATCATTCAAGCCTTTAGAGGCATTGAAATAGACATTAGAGACTATATCAATACCTCCTTTTTCGGCTTTTACCTTTTCCTTTTTACCACAAGCTATAAGAATAAGTGCAGAAAAAGAGAAAATGGCTTTTTCATAGTTCATTAGGTATTATCGTGAAATACTCTGTTGTTGGGGCACATTATTTTTCTGAATATCCTCTCTCACTTCTGGTTTTTACCAACTGGTTTTGCGTGGTGAGTCTATTCATTGAACTGTCGTAAAGATTAAGGCTTTTTCCACTGAGGATTTAGCACGGCAAAGCCTTGTACTTGTCGGTTTTCGTGCATAAAGGTAGCCTGTGTAATATTGCCTTTCTCTAAATGCTTCTTAGTGCGTTCTCGCTGAATATCATCGGCAAATACCAAGTTAGACTTTTGCATAATATTGTCTACATCCACGCCATAGCCTTTGTTGTACCATTCGTACTTGTAGTTACCATAATCAGTTTTTGGCTCTTTCATTTTGAGCTTAATAAAGCTCTCAGTACGTGATAATTCACCTGTTTCCTTATCAACCATATCGTGCTCTATTTTCACTGAGCGACCTTCGAGCAGATTAATAGCTTCTTTGGCAGTGATGCTATTTTTCTTTCTGCACTTTGAAACTCTGCGAACGTTCTTCACCGTTTTTAGTGGTGAGGTTTGCTCGATAAGAGTTTAGGAATACGCCCCCTTGCTCGGTTTTTAGCAATATTGAGGTCGAAGGTGACGGTATTGCCTTTCATAAGCTTTGTCGGGGTGGTTATACTCAACACGCACAGTAGTTTTATCTTCTGGTGATAGTATAGCGTTTTCTAAGTCTTTATGCATCTTAGAGTCTTCGCCTAAACCAAGATATTTCACTTGGTTTTTGAGGTAGTTTAGCTGTGTAAATTGCTTTTCAGTGAGCTCACGTTCAGGATGAAGATTTTGGGCTTGCTGCTGTTCAATCTTGTCAAGGATAAATGCAATATTTGTTACATACACTTTATTATCCTGCTTATCCTGTGTATAGGTATTGTCTTTTACCATTTTTTTCTACACTTTTTTACTACTTCTTCTGGGAAGTTTTGCTTTAAAGCCTTGTATGCATCTATTTTATCAGATTTACTGTTGCCCCAATCGGCATTATAATTATCAAATTCTTGTCCTTCAGAAAGGGCATAGGCTTTTGCTAAAGGATAATACTCTTTTAGGCATTTCCTTTAATTTCTGTTCGATTGTAGCTTGGGTTGCTACTTCTTGTTCTGTTGTACTCATTGTTGTATGTTTTAAAAAGTTATTAATCTTTCGGTTATCCTTCGCTTATCCTTCGGTGAAGGTTTGCTTATGGTAAGATTAGAGTTCTTACCTACGGAAGCCTCGATGGCGCTGTTGTTCTTGTTCTTGCTCTTGGGCTTTTTTTCTTCGCGGTGACGATTAGCATCTTGGTAGAGGTCATCATCATTAACATCTAAGCGAAGCTTGGTTTGCTGTTGTTTTTGCGATTGGCTTTCGTTAGGGTAGCATCGTCTACGGTGCTAATGGTTTTGGAAACGATATTTAGATTATTAGTAATCTCTTTGCCAATCTCTGGGAACTTGTCAATTTTGTCTTGCAGATAGCCTTTGAGTTTTAGCAGCTCATTTTTGAAGCGGTTGCTCTCTTGTATATCTTTTTCTGCAACTATAGCCGCTATTTTCTCGGTATCTTTGAGCAGGTCAAGCTCTGTAACTTGTTTTGTTTTTTTGGTCGTAGATAAAGGCTTTTTCTCTATATCTAACGCCTTGCTATCAGTAAGTTCAGTAAGCTCACTATATACAATTTCTTTTTGACTTTGCTTTTACCAACTCGTCTATGGTGCGGTCGCGTTGGTAGATATTGACATTTAAGCGTTTATTATTGTCCGTTAAGAGGAAAAATAAGACGGTCTTTTGCCATTGTCGGCAATCATAGCGTGTCCTTTAAGGAAATTTTCTATATCCTTTTCTGACAATTTCTTAGAGAAGGTATTATCATCGGTCATAATACCATACTCTTTTAGTTCGGATGTGGGCAAATTCTCATTCATACAATTGTTTCTGCTTTGTTTTTTATGATTATTTCTTATATTTTTTTCTTTACAATAATAGCTATTCTAAGTATTGTGTGCCCTACTAACATACCTGTAAGTAAGTTTAGAAAGGCTATGAACTTAACCATACGAGATAACTCGTGGGCTAACTAGTGCTTCAAAGTCTGTTACCAAAGGAGAGTTATCAATATTGCATAGTTCCACTACGATGTACTGATTGAAGCAATAAATAGCCGTGAGTAGTATTGCAAGTATCAATATTAATAGGACTGTTTGGATGATTTGGATACGCTGTTTTGTCATTTTTTCTTGCTGTTAAATTGGAATGCGGGTTTTAGGTCTTTATCAAGTACTAAGTAAGCTTCAAAGTCGCTACCTGTTTTGCTTTTGAAGCCTTTGATAAGCGAGGTTTTTCCTTTCTGCAATAAGTCCTCGATATTCTTGGCGGTAAGCTTCTTATGGGCTATCTCTTTCCAAATACTATACTTGCAGCCGTTCTTATAATCATTGCAGCCATAACTTTTCTCGTATTCGACAATCTGCCCTTTCTTGCAAGCTGGACAAGTGCCTAAGCCCTTGCGGGTGCTGGCAGTAATAGCTGATTGCAGAGAAAAATCCAGTGCAACTGTACTCTTAACGTAATCGGTAAGGCGATTGTAATAATCAGTTACAGAGGTTCTACCGTCTGCTACTTGTTTCAGCTGATATTCAAGGCGGGCAGTTTGGGCTACATTGACTACTTCGAGGTCTTTGATAGCATTGTAAAACTGCAAGCCGAGTTCGGTAGGAATATATTTGTTCTTCTCGAAAGCGATATACTTGCGTGTATTTACTAATACTTCGATGATACCAGGGCGAGTGCCTTTGGTGCCAATTTCAAGCCCTTTGAGGTCAAACTCACTTTGTAGCTCAGCATATACTTCGGGGCTTTGCTCTTGTAGGAACTTGCCTAAGTTACACAGGTCGGCAGTGAGAGTAGCAGGGGTATATATGGCTGGTGGCTTGCTTTCTATTTCCTTTTAAGTTCTTCTTTTCAATAGTTACCTTATCACTTTGCTTGTAAGGTAATTGCAGTATAAAATTAGTATCCTCTTCGCTGTCTTCTTCGTCTGCTGTTGCTACCTTTACTTTAGGGCTGTATTTCTTCCACCCCTCTTGTACTAAGTTGCTTGTATGTGTTTTGAAAGGGGTACTTTGGTTTTCAAACTCGTATACTCCTTTCTCATATACAGCAGCCTCTGAGAAGCTCTCTAAGCAACGATGCAGGATTAGGGCATATATGCGTTGGTCTTGCTGACTAAGATTTTCTATACCATTAGTCTGCCCTGTAGGTACTAGGCATCGTGAGCCTGTTATTTTAGCCCCATTAACAGAAGCGGGCAGGCTTGCAGGAAAGGCAAAATCGGCAATATTAAGGCACTGATTGACCAGATTAGGCAGGAACCCTTTTAGCTTATTATAGCCCTCTTCGGTAATATAAGCGTCTTCGGTACGTGGGTAAGAGGTTAGTTTACCCTCATAGAGGCGTTGGGCTGAAGCTAATACTTCGGCAGCAGTATACTTATAGAGTTTATTAGCCACGATAGTAAGGCTGTCGAGGGTGTGCAATAGCGGCGGGTTCTTACGCTCCGTTTTCCTTTGGAAAGACACAAAGTTATGCGCTGTAGCAAGGCTACTAAGCAGTTGCTCGGCTTGTGCTTTGCTCTCATAAATAGGACTCTCGGCAGTATAGGACACTCCGTTATAGCTATGGTGCGTGAGGAGCTTGTAGGTATAGCTTTTTTGGTGGCTTTTTGTTCTTCAGGTAGCGGTCGGCTACAATCTTGAGAATAGCCGTTTGCACGCGTCCTATAGATAGGAGTTTACCCCCTCCGAGCTGTAGTGTGGCTGCCTGCGTAGCATTAGCCCCTATGAGCCAGTCGGTAATAGCACGGGCATAAGCACTTTTTAGAGAGGTTCTCCAAAAAGGGTCGCCTTGTGTGTACTTGGGAGCAGCAAAGGCTTGTCGTATTTCGCTATCATCTAAGGCAGAGAGCCATACACGCTTATAAGGCAGCTTGCAGTTAAAGTAATGATAGATGTAGCGGAATATGAGTTCGCCCTCACGGTCGGAGTCTGTGGCTACATATATCATTGCTATATTAGGATTGTTAAAAAGCTGCGCGAGCTTTTTTAGGTGGGCTTGCCTGCCCTCATCGTTACGTTTAGGCTCGTATACATAGCTATTGAGTGGTGGCACAAAGGGGCAAATAAGACTTATCCCACTTGCCTCGCAGGGCGGTAAGCTGTATCTTCTGCCAGTTCAATAAGGTGACCAAGTGCTGATGAGGCAATATAGCGGTCGCTTTCGTAATAATCACCCTTTTGGGTGAAGCCTCCCAATGCTTTCACATACTCACGAAGCTGGGAAGGTTTTTCGGCTAAGATTAGTATTTTTGCTCATTTGTATATTTATTTTAGATTTTTAAAAAGGAAAGACTATTTCTTTCTTTGATGTATTTTATTTATCGTTTGATCCGATTGATAAATCATATAATACGCTGAAAGCTCTAATTTCTGAATCATCAAAATCAGGATTAGATTTTTGCTACAAGTTCAAAAATGTTTGTTTCCCCACCAATGAGGGATAAGAAGAGAAAAAGAAACTATTTCTTTTCCCTTTAAATCTACCCCTACATTGTATTTATTTACTAAATAAGTTACATATTCTATAAGTTCTTTGTTTGCTTCAACTTCCTCTTGTAAGTCAATATGTTTAAGATACTCTGATGATGATTTGTCGTAAAAATTCATTACAATAGACTTGTTCTATCATAAAATCATACGGAACTCCATCTTCTTCAAAAATTTTTAAATCTTCTTGAAGTCCTGTGCTTATACTATTTTCCATTAAAGACAATAGTTTTTAATTCTTCGTTAGATGAAATTTCTAATTGAGCACAAGTGTCAAAAGACACTCTTCCCTCATATTCTGAAATTTTTAAGAAGTCAATAATGCAGTGATTTGTGGTTTCTCTCTGGTCTTTATCCAGAGTTTTTATTGAAAATGTTCAGATTATTTTGCATTTTTTTGTTCAATTTTAATTGTTATATGTTATACTATTGTTTTTATAAAATAGCTACCTATTTAGGGTTATAAGGTCGTTCAGGAAAGCTACTGGGTTAATGTATTGGTTATACTGTTTCACAGAGAAGTGCAAGTGTGGGGCAGTCGATAGCCCTGTGTTGCCACTTTTGCCTATGGCATAACCTGCTTTGACGGCTTCACCAACATTGTAATATACCTCTGAAAGGTGGCAGTAGGTAGTCTCGAAGTTCTGATGTTTGACTTTGATATAAATACCACCACCTTTAGCATCCCACCCTACCCCACTAATCATTCCGTCTAAGACAGCGTAAACGGGCTGATAATAGGCACGTAGGTCGATGCCGTTATGCATACGCTCTTGCTTTTAGAATAGGGTGAAAAACGCTCGCCAAAATGAGAGGTAATCTGCAAATCGCCCTTTAGGGGCAGCGCGGTGTGCGCTATACGGGCACTTTGAGTAGTTGTAACTGTTTTAGCTTTGGTGTTATAGCTTTTCTAAGACCGCTTTTTGGCTAAAGAAAGTATAATAGAGTCTTGCAGCTGTTTCAGGGCATTGGGTGTGGGGGTTGGTGGTTGTGGTTTAGCAAGGAGGCTCTTAAGAGAGTCTACCTCGCGACGAAGGGCTGCTTTCTCACCACGAAAGAGCTTGCGCCACCACACGCCACTGCCTTTTTTTCTGCATTGGTAACCGTAGGCACGTTTTCTACTACTCTGAATTTTTGGTACTCCTTTTCGGGGGCTACCTTTTGGGTAAGTGTATTAAACTGCGGTAGTGCAGTTCCTATTGCAGAGAGAAAAAGCAATAGGAGGAGCGGGAGGGTATATGTATTGTTAGGTTGCATTAGGCTACAGCTTCTTTTATTTCGTTAATCATCATTTCTACTTCTTTGTTGATACGGCGGAAATTAGCCATTAGGATTTCGCTTTTGCGGTCGTTACCTGCACTGTCTTTGAATGAGTAATATACAGGCATTTTTCACGTAGTTATTTTCCTCTTCTTTAATTGCTTTTTATATCAAGGTTTATCTTACCGAAAATAGCTGATGTTTTAAAATCTTCGGTTGCATTGTCGTTACCCTGTACTACCATACCTGCCATTTCACCTGTGCGTAAACCTGCTATTTTACCTGCGGGTATCATTACATCCATTTTTTCGCTTATGGTCATATTGCTACCTTGATTGGAGATAGACTCTGAGTAGCTCTTTTGTTTGATTTTACCAAACATCTTTTCGAGCCAATCAAGAGTACCTTTATCGCGTACGGCTCCTGATAGAATATTACCCATAATAGCTGAAATAGTTTCGGCAACTTCTTTCTTATAGAACTGACGGAGCTGTGGTTGCTCTTGCAGACCGAGCATTACGGCTACTTTATTGCTTCGTGCTGTAGCAACTAGGGTTATCTACCTTATGAATATAGATAGTAGGAACTCATCGGCTATAAGTCCGCTATAATGGTTACCTCTCTCATTGATTTGGCTTATTACCCTATTGAGTACTGCTGAATATAAAGCGGAGTTAATATCTTGCGTACGTGGATTTGATGCTAAGATAAGGATTGAAGGGTCGGTGCGATCAGATATTTTTAAGCTGCACTTCGTCTCCACTGAATACCCAAAAACTCTCTTTAGTAGCCAAACGTGATAGGAATATTTTTGACAGTACCTACTTGTCCTTCGAGCTGGTCGAATGCTTTATTTTCGTAAGCAGACTTAAAAGGCGACATCAGCGAAGTAAGCTCTTCATTAGTAAAAGAGGGTATCGAATATCTCTTGGTAGCTACGGTTCATAAAGGCGAGTATATGAGGCAGATCGGAGTATTTGCCATTCTCATAAGTAGCAAAGTAATAGATAGTAGAGGCAAGGAAGTTTACTGCTGATTGAGTAAAGAATGCTTCAGAGCCACCTCCTCCGCTACCTCCCCCCTTTTGTAAGGCAGTTACCATAGACTCCGCCATCTCTTGCGCTTGCGCCAGGTATTTATGTATTCTTTTTGAATGGATTAACGCGGCGCGAATATTCTACTTGGTCGAGGTTTACTATGTGAAATTTGTGGTGGTAGTTGGGGTCGTTTTTTTCTTCTTTAGTAGGTAGTGGTAATAGGCTATTTGCGCTAAATCAGGGAACTTAAAGTCGTATATACACAAGCAAAAGCCCTTGCCCACTAACTGGCGAATAGCAGGGTTAATCACTCCAAAGGATTTACCCGAACCAGGGACACCAATGACCATAGAGCCACGAAAAGGATCTATATTAATCCAACCGTTATGAGTTTGCTTTTTATAACGAAACTTGTAGGGGATATTAACAGAAGTCGGGGTTTCTACCAATTCGCGGTTTTGATCAAAACTCTCTTCTTCGGTATTCCATCGGTCTTTATCCATTTTAGTTTTCATTAGTTTAGATATGCTGTCAGCCCCTTTTTGGGTAATCATTGCCCCTACATAAGAAAGTATTATATAGCCCTAATTGGTAGCTGTTAAAATAGGGTATGAGTGTAGGTAAAGAGTTATCGGAAGCCCCTGAGACTAACACTAATGATAGAATAATCATCAATAACCCTACGGCTATAGGTACAAATATTTCTTTAGTGGGATTGAGGTCGCGTTTTTTTCTTTGCCCTTGTTCCTATAGCTACTAAAGAGATGAGTACTAAGGTAGAAAGTTTAGCATTGATAGGAGGGTAAAAAGACCCCCATTTTGGCAAAGCTCTGTAAGATATTAGATACTACAGGTATCTTGGCATTGGCAAAGAAAAGTGTAAGGCAGTCCAAGGTAACGACTCCATAGACCATTTTTTGGAAAAAGTCGTATATCTTAATCTGGTTTTGTTGTTCTTGCATACTCATAATAATTAGTAAATTTAGAATTAGAAAGTATCAGCTTCGAGTACATCAGAGTAATTGACTTTCATATCAATTACGCGTCCTGATATTTGCTCCTCGATAAGGCGTATTTTGAGTATTTTGCTATTAGGGAAGGTGAACTTCTCGAATACAAAGATGTTGTGATAGCTTTTGCGTATCCTATGTTGTTCAGTATTGAGAGCAAACAATGGGGTTAATAGGATACTTTGATTATTAGTTGCCTTATAAATCTTTTTTTGTCCTCGATACTAAACTTCATCGTGTCAATATTACAAGGTAGATTAGTAAGGTTATTAATGCTAATATCTAAGAAAAATGTAATCGTCCATCACGTATACATTATTGAGGTTCATAGATAGTTTTTAAATCTTTCTTTTTGCGTATAGGCTTTTTGATTTTCTTAGCTTGTATATCCAAGGCAAAGCGTTTGAGCTCATAGTTAGAGTACTTGTATTTAGGATATTCTAAAGGCTGCATATCTTCGGGCTTTATGTGCAAGTGCGATATAAGCCACGTGTGCTGCTCATCTTGATAGATAACGCGGTACTGTGCTATAAATGACTGCCCTACTACTGTGATAACACCTATATCATTACCAGAGCGCAGTTCTTTTTCAGTTGCATTAGTTTGTTCTGCCTCTTCTTCAGTTTTTCTTGACTGACCTTTATACGGGCAATATTCTCAGAAGGCAGGTCTCCTATAAGCATATTGGTAGAGAGGTCTACAAATTGAATAGGTTCAGGGCGACACTATGTGTATATTGACCTCTTTGCCCATAAAGATAATAGGCAGGGCATCTACATCGGTTTTTTGGATGAGGGTTTGCGCTTGCAACTGCAGAAAAGAAAGGCAGGATAGCAAGGCAAGAGTGAGGGTGTAGGTAATCTTATTTTTCATCGTTGTTGTTTTTTTAGTTCTTCTTCGTTAATTAGATAAATGTAAGAGTTGTACTTAAGTTTGACTTTGTTTTTTTGCGAATGATTGCGGCAACGGCTTCGGAGGTAGAACGGAACAAGTTAGAAGCAATGCTTGTGAAGAAGCCTTGCCCTGTTTCGACATTTACGCCTTGTACTGAGTTAGCTCCCCTAGTTCGCGAGTCATCTCGCGGAACGTGCTTGAAGGCACATAGAGCCCTTTGCCCCCATCGGTATCAAAAAAATAGAAAGGTTGATAGGCAGTATTTCGTTTTTAGACAGTACAGAAACAATACTTAGATAAACGCGCTGCTGAGAAAAAGCCTGCTATTTCAGCATATAAAAATGTACCCTTTTGGCACTAACTTCTTCTTTTTGCCTACATAGATATCCTCTAACAAACGTATACGTATACGGCTGCCTAAGAAGCCTTTTTATGTTTTTCATCAATCACAGCCTTAATAGTGTTATTCTCTTGCTCTTTAGAGATGTGATTGAAGTTACCAGTTATTAGCCTTTCTTACTTGTAAGCTACGATTTAGGAACTCTTCTCGTTTTTTTCTTTATTAGCCCGCATACGGTCTGAAGCTGCTTTTTGTCGCTGTGCTTCTGGGTCTTTAGACTTTTCGAGCGAGTCTAAGAACAGCATCTGCTGGCGTAAGCCCTTCACGGGGTCGTAGTCATCTTTATCTTCCTCCTTTTGTTTTGTTGCAATATCCTGCTGTGGTTGTTGTGACTCGTTGAGCATACGCATTATTTCTTTAGAACGCTCATAGTCAAGCTCGTCTTGCTTTTGCTGTAGGATTTGCTTTTGTTGAGCAGCAGTATTATTAGCCTCGTTGGGATTGTAATACGATCGGGGAGTATATTTGTCCTTATCGTTTTTATTAAGGTTCTGACGCTGGGCATATTCTAACGAGTCTAAGTAGCGCTTTTTGTTTATCATCGAGGTTGTCGGTATAATTAAAGAGGCTATCGCTTTCTTTGTCAAAAACCTTGAATCATAGAGCGGTTATCAGAGGCATTCTCGAATAGCTGGTCGTAGGCAGCGTTTTTAGAAAGTACATCGGCTTCGATATTACCCATAGAGGTATTGAGGTCTTTTTGTTCTTGCTTTTCTTGACCGTCATCTTCAAAGAGACTTACTATCTGGTAGCCGATAAAGAGTACAAACGGCAGTGCTATAAGCGGTATAATGTACTTCGGTTGTTTGAAATTGACTTTATTTTTGCATTTTTCGAGTGTTTGATATTGGTTATACAAAAATTCGATGCGTAGGCTATCGGCTTTGGGTGAGGGCTACACCCTGCATTGCGCTTTTTGTTTGAAGCCCTCTAACTCCTTACAGAATAGCCTCTAACTGCTCGCGCCTACTTTGGTCTTGCCTTTATATATTCCTCGCTACTTTGGTATATAGAGGGTATACTTTTGCCTGCTTTTAATTTGTTATCATAGTCGTGATACGCTAAAAAAGAGTTGATAACGAGCGACACAAGGATAAATGCAGCTGCAAAGAAGTAGAACTTCTAGGGTTAGCGTACATCCACTTGCCTGTTGCAGACTTTTTGAAGCTGCGTTTAAGCTTTTCTTTAAAAAGCCTTTTTAGGGTTATCGGTAGTTGCTGAAGCTTCAGCAGCTTCTACTGTTTCTTCTGTTGCATTTTTGTTGTTTCCATATTAATAATTGAATTTTTTTGTTTAACGGCTACTTCACTATTATCAATAATATTCCAATTCTCAAGTAGTACTCCGTGTGCATTATTAGGGAGCGCGCTATATCTTTGAAATACCCTTGCGTAATGAGCTTGCGAACAATAAGGCTTGTTTTGCGGTTAATCATCTGAGTACCGTAATAGACAAACTTCTTGGCATTGAGGTCGAGGCTAATAGAATCGGTCTGTATAGACACAGTAGCATTAGAGGAGATGATTTGGTTATAAAAGCCTTTTTTTCAAGTAGGTTTTCACGCTCTCTCTTGGCGGTGTCGTCAATCAGATATAGGGACTTATCTATATTCTTTTTGATATACTCATCATCGGGGATAAGGGTAAAGAATAGTTTATGAAAAAAAGGTCTATTTGTGCTTTTATACTCTACAGGGCGATTGAGAAGCTCATCTGTCTGTTTTACCAGTACTGGTATACCGTTATCAAGTATATAGATAGAGCGGCGCGAGTCTTGCACAATCTTGTAGGAGTAAGTAAAACCTACAATAACAATAACTATAGCAAATATAACAGTGGCTATAGCCATACTTTTTATTAATTTGAATACGTTTTTCTATGTTTTTTTACTATCATATAGTTTGTTTTTTAGTTGTTATACTATTTTTGCCGGTGTATAAGGCATATTGTTAAGACCACCTGCTACAGCACTTAAAGTAGTTTGTGCTACAGAGGTTTTTAGCTGCATTTACTGCTGATTTTGCTGCACTTTTAGAAGTATTAACTGTTTTAGTTGATACAGAAGCACCTTTAGCTGCATCTTTATGCGCTTTGGTCATTACACCTGCCCCTCCTGCTGATACAATAGCATCGGCAATAGTAGGTGTCATTAGTACTGCTATACCCGTTACTACATAGCCTACACAAGGAAATACTACTGAATTGAGCATACCGCTGTAGGTAGTATAGTTCATCAGCAATCCGTAGTTAATTACATTACCTTGAGCATCTACTATCGCAGAGAGGCGTTTAATATCCATTTCATAGCCTGCCATTATGATTTTCTGACCCTAAATTGATAATGGTGTAAGCAATAAAAGTATATAGATTGATATTGATAAATTTAGCTACCCAGTTGTTAAAAGAGCTTTCAAAGCCAGGTATAAGCGATATACCTACAGCTATAGGCCCTAGTACTATAAGTATATAAGTCCAGATTTTCTGAATAAAGAAAGTGAGATATACCCCTACTCTAAGAATTATTAAGCATATAAGCTCTAATAGCTCTCCTAATAATTTTTGTCCCCAATAGTTAAGTCTTTCGAGGTTATCAGCAGCAGCGTTATAGAAAAATCGAATACATCTGCTCCTAATTGAACTGTACCAGCATTAGGCAAAGTCATTCTATTTATTTCAGTTTGCACTTGGCTTCTAAACTTGATAGTAGCATCTAACACCTGCATTTGCTTGGTGTAACGCAATTCGCGTTTAGCTTCTGCGTCTCTTTCTAACTCCTTAAAAATAGCCAGAAGGCATTTCGGAAAGTTTGTTAAAAAGGATATTCTATCATCTGGGTAAAAAGGATACCAGTTCGTAAGGATGATAAGGATAATGGTAGGCTTAATCATAGGCTCTACATCCCATTCGGCACTACCACTTAGCATTCTAAAACCTATTACTGAAAAATAGATAAGCCCCCAAGTACCCCCTATAGCTAATCCTAACTGAGCTGCGAAAAAGGCAGTAGTTTCTACAGAGCTATCTAAGTTTACAAATATTTCCATAAACCATTCTTCAAAAGCTCCATTCCCTTTTTTTGGTATTTAGCCATCTGTGCTCCTTGTTGTAGGGTAACACCGGGTAACTGAGGTCCTATAGGCGCACGCCCTCCTCCAGGATTATAGGGAGGTAACTGACTATAACTAAATAAAGAAGTCAGTGCGAAAAGTAAAGTAAATAAAAGCGTCTTATTCATAACTGTAAATATTTATAAACCGTATTGATTTTTTTGTATTCGTTTAGTATTTCTTGCATAATTTGAGCGTCGTCATAAAAATCTCCAAAATCATCTAATGTATATCCCGCTTTACGCTTTATTTTTATAGTTCTGTAGCAAGAATTTGTTATTTTGGTTGCAATTTTGCACCATTGTTACAAACTCTCGCCAGCCTATCATTGCCTTATGATACATTAGTATGCGCTTGCCTCGTGGCATATCTAATTTTAGAGCCTTTTCGTACATACCTTTGAGAATGTCTAACTTCTGTTGTAGAGGTTCTATTTGTCCTGTTTCTTTAGCTTTGCGAAAAAGCTGAAGGACTGGTAAACCCCCACTCTTGGTAAGTGAGTGGTTGGTCGGGAAAGTTTGCCAGCGGCATAAGCATACGTTTGTAGTACAACAGATACATAGGGTCGGCTTTTAGCGGTAGAGGTGAGTATAATGGGCAAGGTCTGCCATACTACGGCTATAGACACTATCCATTTGTTTTTTTAGCTAACTCAGCTTCTTTTTGCATAAGTAGTAGTTTAGCTTGTCGCTGCGTCTCTTGTCCGTAAGGACCTAAAGGACGAATATCACGACCGTTTTTTATACCTTTGGTTCCTTCTTATATCGCCCTGACACAACACCTAAGTTCATACCTAAAATATCCCCCATACAGCAGCGTGTGCAGTGCTAATATTTGTATTTCCTATTTTATAGCCAAAAAGTTTAGGATATTCAGGCTCAGGCTTAAAATCGTCAGCGTCCCACCCCGTACCGGTTACCATTCGCTTTTTCTTGGTAGTTTAGCGCTTCGTCTTTGAGTATGGTAATGTACTTTTTGTGCTTGTGTAGTTGTAGTACTAAGTAGTACCCCCAGATAAAAGTATATATGGTTTCATAAGCATTCTATTTATAAAGATTGTCATACTGTTGCATAATGTGCTCTATAATCATCTTATCCTGCTCTATATAAGTGCTAAAAAATAGGGATGGAGTAGATATAAGAACGGCTTTCATTATACTCAATGGCATTAATAATATTTTAAAGCCGATATATTGAGCATTTGTACTTTAAAATGAAATGTATCTAAGAGCATTTCTCTATCATAAGCGTCCATCAGTAACTTTTCGCCTCCTTCATTGAGTATTTGAAAGACCATCAGCCTAAGTTCGTTAAGTCTATTACTTGTATCGCGGTAGTACTTCCTGCCCCAAAATAGCGTATTGAGGTTTTTTTGAGTGCTTATACGCAGAGCTCTTGATAGGTTCTTTCCACACTCTTTTAAATCAGCGTATATGTACTTTAGTTGCTTAGCATTCTTAAATAGCGAATTGACATTGTACAAAGCTTGGTATATCTGTTCGTGTACTAAGAGTACTTGTGCCATTTTAGCTTGTGCGTTTTGGTACCATCTATTTTGCTTTTCATACATATTTTTGTATATTAGCCATACTAGCCTCCCCTGACAGTATGGTTAGCAAGCAAATGTTCTTGTAAGGTAGGATTAATAGCTATTTGCGCTACTTGCCCCTTTAGCTGTAGTGCAGAAAGAAAAAGCAAACAACAGTAATACAAATATTTTTCATAGGTTAAGCGATTTAATATTTTTTTCATTAGGTCTTCTACTAAGTTTTTATCTCGCTCTATGTAGTAGCGAAACATATTTTTTTCGGTACTCTAAGCGTGCTTTGTACTCACGAATAATCATAAGAGTGAAAGAAGAGTCGTTTTGCTAACCTATTTACCTCATCAAGTGCGTAGTTGAGTAGTATTTGGCGTTCTTTACGCTCCATTTGGTTAATAGCTCCATAAGACACTACAAGCCCTGTAAGATATCGCATAACCATTTGTAGGTCATCTGCAAATTGAATTTGGTTACTCAATACTTTTTAAGTGCTTGAGGGAGTAGTTTGCAATTCTTGCAAAATACGCTGTTGGTTCTCCTTTATCTCTTTAGATTTTATTCCCACCACATAGCCTGTAGGGATAGCTTGCAAAAGCAAAATCAACTATTCGTAAACGGTCTTGTATCTTAGTAGTCGTTTCTTTGAGTTTTTTCCCATTGTTTGTTATTTAGAGCTTCTGAGGTAGTATTAGCAGATTGCTTATTGTTCATTCGTTTTTTTGTCGCTCGTGCTCATCCATAGTGGCTTTTAACCTCTTGACTTATGTTATTTATAGAAGTACCCTCTTCTTCAATATAACGGGTTTCAGGTTCTCTACTTTTTACCTCCTGAGGAGGAAAGCCAAAAAGCTAATAAGCAAATACCAGTGATATAAATATATTTTTTTCATTGTTCTAAAAGTTTTTATATCTCTCTAAGATGTTTTGTATAATATCTTTGTCAGTATCTATATAGGTTTGAAAAGGGTTTAACGCCCTAATGATACCTATTCTTTCTACGTTTTTCCATAGATAGCTTCATAGTGATAAACCAGAGTTTTTAGCCCTACTATTCTACTTTCTATACTACTTAGGAGCATATAACGATCACCTGCAGTGGCTAACTGGTCTTTTCCCGCCCGTGGTTACACTTATAATCTCTGTACCTAACTGTAAAGCTTGCTCATACGCTCCTTTCATTGCTTTTATGAGCAAAGGGAGCATACTGAGGATGCTGTTGTATCATAGTATTTACTTCTCTATAATACTCTAAACACTCTTTTTAACTCCTCTCTGATACGCTTAAGTTGCATCCCATTCTGGAGTGTACCAGAGACCTCCGAAAAGCCCTTTGTATATTTTTGTTTTTGAATTTCGTTAGCAGCAGCTAACTGAGTTGCAATAAAGGCTTGGGCTTTTTGTAATTTGTTCTGCTCTTTCTCAATTTTTCTTGTCCATCTTCTAATCGATTAGCATAGCCATTTAGTGCTGCTGCCGTCATTCCGTCAAAATAAATTTTTTTGAGCTGTAGAAGCTAAAGGGAGCAAAAAGCATTAAGGCAGGTAATAACATTGTATTTTTTCATAGTATAAGGTTTTATTTATGCAATTATTTCTGTAAGAGGTTTATTCTGCTCTTTAACGTACTGGTCGAACTTCTTTAGCGTGTCTTTAGGATTTTTTTCTTTTTAAAGTCCTTAAAGAAAGTTACAACCTTGTCGTCTAAAGGCTTCTATAAAGGTTTACTAGTGCGAATATAGCGTCTGTTTTTTTCCTTGTATTTCTTTACATCGGCTACAAAAAGCGTCTAAGGCTTTATCATAAGAGCCTAAAAGCATTTACATAGTACAATATGGCTGACTTTTCTGGCTTTTTCGGTGGTATAAGTAAGATACTGCTCCATAGATACTTCATTGCCGTACACTTCTCCTTGTGAGCCTCGTTTTAGGTAAAACTCCTTAAAACGCCCTCTACCTGTCTTGTTATTTAGGGTTATTAATAGTAAAGATTTTTATTTTGCTCTACTTTATTAAGCGACAATAAAAGCTGCTATACGCTCAAAATTATCTTTTAAACTTAGTTTGGTCAAGTAAAATAAAGGTATCAGAGTTATTGATAATAGAGTCTTTGACTACAGCATTACCGATTATATCGTCTAACTCTTGGGTTACTACCACCGCTTCACCCCAGAACTTTCTTACTGTTTTATAAAGATAAAGAATGTAACCTCCCATCAGTTTAGAAGCGATGGCTTTCCAAGCCTCTTCAATAATCAGTGCTTTACGCCTATCGCTCCCTTAGTCTCATTTTTCTGGATGAATGTGTCCATAATAATAAGGGTAACAATAGGGAATAGTTTAGGATTATCCTTAACATTATCAATCTCAAAAACAATAAAAGGCTCGTAAAATAATGAGTTATCAGCATTCTGATTGAGCGTGGTACCATAACGACCGCCTTTATAAAAGTCTTTTAATACAAATAAGAATGTACGAAGATTAAACTCTCCTTCCGTGATTTTTGTGATGACGGTTATTTAGGGTACACAGGTAAGAACTTTTCGCAGAACTCATAGAAACTATTAAACGAAAGTGCTGGTACAGTAAAAATCATCTTCTACCTTTTTAACACGTTTAATAATTTGCCGTCTATGACTATCCCCATTACCTAACTCGTCTTCCTCAATAATAGCTACTTCCCTTTCGTTGCGTACCATAATAAGTGCTGCACTCTCATTATAAGCTTTGCGTCTTTCTTCATCAGAAAGTGTATCATAAGCCTCATATATTTTAAAGTAATGTTCAGGGTTATAATTTTTGTTTATTACGGTTTTTATCAGGGTGATATTCGTGTATTAGCTTACGTCCTCGTGTTTTTAATCTCATCGGTAGTAGCATCATAAGGTAATCCTAATATATCATAATAGGTTTGCTCTTCATCATTTGTTAAATCTTCTTCATATACGTTATACTTGTTAAGATATAGCAATAACTCCTCATCGTTTTTTCCTTATACCAATCAGTATGTCCTTCAAAGTGCTGTTGATAATAGGCAAGGAGCGCATTATCTAAAACAGACTTTTGAGTAGGAGACATCGTAGCATCTGCTCCTTGCCATATCAAGAAGATGAGATTGGTAAGAAATTCAGTTTTCTCAATATTAAACTCTTCTTTGCTCACAGCAAAAGGGTTCATAGTGATAGGTTTTTTCTTCTGTATACTGTATATATCGTCCCCCTTTGTAAGCTACAGGTACCCGAATAAGAGTCACCCGTATCAACGATTACTACATCATAATTATAAGTGAGATACTGCTCTACAATGTTGTTCATTAGGAACGATTTACCACTCCCAGAGGGACCTAAAACAAACTTATTACGGTTATTGATACGCCCTGTTTGGTAAGGTAAGTCTGAAGTATCAACCTTTAAAGGAACGCCTTGTCTATCTGCAAAACGCAAATAAAAAAATTAGATTTTTCGCTTACAGGGTAACTTTCTTTAAAAAACACAAGCCCGCTTCGCTCGTTGTAGTGAACAAATCATAATCTTTTAGCTCTACTGCATTACCTATAATAGCCGCTCGAAAAAGCTCCATTTGGTTGTAGGCATTTTTAGAAATGATGATACCTTTGGTAAATAGTTTATTTTTCAATAGTAGATTGTGTTTTTCTCCATTTTTTTCAAATGTATCACAAGCAAACACTAATGAAAAAAATGAGCATCCACTATCAACTGTCCATCTACAGCTATATTTTTGCAATAAGGTAGCTATTTCTTCGGCTACTATAGCGTTAGACGGAGCACTTTTGGCTACCCCTTCGTGCTTCTTCTTCTTTTATCAAGGTCGCGCTGCCGTTGTACTTGGGGTGGTATTGCAATAACTTGGTTATAGACAATACTCTGATAGTTTTCTAACTCATTTAAGAATGAAAAGTTATCTACTGCTAAATCGGATACTGTACCATTACCTCCCATTGTGGCATATGTACCTATCTGAGAAGGGAGCTCTATATTCTCTACATCAACAAAACTAATAGTCTTGACAAAAAGACTTACCTATACGCAAATACTCATTAGTAGATTTGATATTATCAAATACGGGCATAGACGAAAACTGCATAGTAAGCATACCCCTATGTAATACTCAAAATCTTTTCTAATAACCATTCTGGGTTACACTCATTTTTGCTCTAAGAGCATAAACACTTTTTCACACTTATCTCGTAGCTCTTTATAGGCTTTTATCTGAGAATTTATATTTGCTCTTCTTATCATCTAAAAAGGTCTGTAAAAAGTAGCAAGGTATCAATGGTTTTATACATACGTCCGCTAAAGTGCTCGGAGTATTTCTGTTGTAAATAGGTATTTTCTTTTTCTGCTGTATATATCTTTTTAGCAAAGATGTCTGTCTTCTGTACAATGTGATTTTTCGCCTATAATAGCAATGACCTGGTTAAGTACTGTATGAAACTGCTCGTAACGGTCAGGGTCAGCGGAATATTGTTCTACAATATTCTTAATACGAATACCTATTACAGGATTGCCATACTGCCCTATAAGGCAATCGAACTTCCAACCGTGCTCTTGTCCGTAGTCATAACCAATAAAAGGGAAGTTAAACGTTTTTGTTTTCATTTCTTTTTTTACTTTAAAGCGTTTGGGAAAAATATGTAGTTCCTCATTATTTTTCTGCTTAGTATAGAGCCCTACATTATCTTGACGGTAAAAAAATGTACCACAGTCCTCCGCCTGCAATGGCAGCTCCTATAAGAAAACCTATCCAGCCAATAAGGCTTGGCAGTGCTGCTAAACAAATAATACCAAATGCTGCACAAGCTAAGGCTTGGTAGATATACTTATCTTTAAGTCCAAAAAGGACAAGGGGTTTTTAAGCCCCTTGTACAGGTAAAATTCCATAGGTGAATAGTTTAGCTTAAACCAAAAAAATGCTCCTACGAATACTGGTACTAAGATGAGAAACAAACAAGCACCTCCCCAACCAAGAATTTCTTTGTTGATGTCTTGGTCACCATTTGTCCACTTGTTGTAGATACGCAAACCTCCAATAAGCCCCACTATACCACCAATCATCCAAATAAGAATCTTTAAAGGTCCCCAATAACTTTTTGATAGTGTTCGTAGCTTGTGTAATAGCAGCTGCACCTTGCGCATACAAGTCAGTGTTGGCTACAAACAATGTAAGAAATAACAAGAGTAGTAGCCGTTTTCTTGTTATTGTTATCAACGGTCGTTTAGTATTAATATTAACCATATATAAAAATTAAAAAAATTACAAATTAGATTTGAGCTTTATACACCTTATCACCACTCTCATTAACAAGCACTTGTACACTTGTCTCTGCCAGACTAAGCATATTTTTAAAAGCGTTCACGGGATTTTTTTAAAAATCTCTTCCTTGTCAATAGGAGTGAGTAATGGGGCTTCTCCACCTGTATTGCTTGCAGCTGTAGTGTCAGTTATATCAGCTGTAATATCAGGTTCGGGTTCAGTATCTAAACGCTCCTCTTCCTCATACTTTCTTTTTTAAAGGCTTCTAAGTCTTCAGAAGAAGGCTCTTCTGAGGGCTCATTATCAGTTGCAGAAGAGAAAAATATCATCTTCACTTACCTCTACTTTTGAGCTGGTGGTCATCTGCTCTACCTCGTCAAAATCTACATTGGTAATAGTATTATCAGCCATTTCTGCTAAGGAAAACTCTTGCTTATCCTCTTCATCAGGTAAAGCTTTTTCTTTTCTAAAAATACCTATCATAAAACAATCATTATCAGGTAATAAAGGGCATAGACAAATAATACTATTATAAAAACGTGTTGTCATCTTTTAAAAATGCTTTATGGGTTAAAAATAATTACCTTTACATATAATGAGCTTGGCTACCATATTGCGAAATTCGCGCTTAGAAAAGGGCGTAACGCAGCCCCTAAGTCAATAATTTCACTAAGGTCAATCTCAAAGGTATTAAACTTGCCAAGTTCAATATGCAGGTCGTTACACATACTAATAGTTCGGTCTCTACGCTCGTCTTGATGTTCTATCCAATCACTTAGAAAGTAATCAGTATTTATCTCGTTGTATTTTTCTCTCAATTGAATATCGAAAGGTAATTTAGGTGTTTTTGTTATTAGATATTGCTGTTATCATTGATATATTGTATTAGTTCTTCAAAAGTTTTTTGACAGCGGAACGTTGCTCGTAAGAGAGCCTGCGTGTATTAATACTTTGCAAATCATTACGCTTATAGACAGGTGTAGGTAGTAGGTAACCATATCTACTTACCTCTTCGTCCATTGCTGGCTGATTGCGGTAGGCATAGCCTTTTATCGTATTTAGAGCGTACAAACACACGGTTTGATTCACTCTCAATCATACCTAATAAGTTTATGAATACCATTGTAGATTGGGCTGATACATCTGAGTATTCAAATGGAATGATTATATAGTCACTATAGGTAAGTATATCTAAATAGCGTTCATCTAAAGTACCTGCTAAGTCGAATATATAGTAGGTATCACTTTGTTTCATATCAGCTATATCTTGTAATTGTAAGTTAGGGCTGTTCTGTTTCTCATCTCCCACAATCTCTACTTCGTAAAGTTCGGGCACTTGTAAAAACACTATCTTCTTTCCATTTTTTTGATAGAATGATTTCTGAAAGTCATAATCAAAGACTTTTACATTTTTCTTCATCAGTGTTAGGTAATTGGCAAAAGCAATAGCTAAGGTAGTTTTGCCAACCCCTCCTTTTTGGGTTGCGAATGTGATTATCATCTTATTTTTCTTTTTATGGCGTTTTCTAAACTGTTCTTCTGTATTGTCGCGTCCTGCTGAACCTCCCTCCTCGCAGCATATCAGCTACACTTTTTCCCTATATTTTTGAGTGCTGAAGCTGTAGTATTTAAAACCTCTGAAACATTAGTGCCTTCACTGTGATTGATGTCAGTTTTGCTTTCAGTTTCAGAGGTATGGACAGTAATAGCTGTGGCTGTTTGTACCCCTTGTTCGGCTGTAAAACTTTCTGTATGCCTCGCCTCCTATGAGGCTTTCTAAGCTATGCACCTGATGAAATCGCTGATGAATAGCGTAATAATCGCCTTTTTCATCTATTTCTAACACTACAAAATCATCTTCTTTAGGTGCTTTAATATGTTGGCTTACATCCTCTTTTATCTGCTGAAAATCGGCTTTATTTGCAATATTTTTTAGGTGCTTATTTTTCAAAAGAGCATAAAAAGGCTCGGCTCATAGTCCTTGCTTATGCAAATGCTGTAATACAATTTGCTTTTCCTTATCGGTACGTAGGTTATAGTCTTTTAACCTTTCAAAGTCTTTTTGCTTATGCTGCTATTAGTAAGTTCGAAGGCGTCTTTGAGCTTCATAATCTCACCACCTTTGTACACCCTGTTTTAGTTTTGTTGTCAATAAGCGTATATCCGAAAGGTAGTTTATCGTCCTTATGATGAAAAACAATATCTATCCCAAAAACATCACGTAGCTTTTTGCGCTAGTTCGCTAGAAAACTCTATTTTAGGTACTGCCTGCTGTTCTTTAGGGTAGAGCCCTTTTTTCCAGCTCTATCATCTACTACCTTAAAAAACCTTATTGCTATACATCTGTTGGTATTTTTTTCAATAAAGGCTTTTTTATCTGTTTTGGCACGTTTATCTGCTTTAGGTGTGTCCTGCAACGATAGTTGGTCAACTAACAAAGTTTTCTGTACCACTCCATTGTGCAGTATCTGCAATTGGTTAGAGTTACGTTCACTCTGTGATAGTTTAAAAGCCATTGCGTTCTAACAATTTATCAAGCTGCTGTAAATTACTAAAAACGGTACTGTAGTAGCTTATCTAATTCAGCTGTACGGTTAGTACCCAGCACCTTTTCCATAGCTTGTGCTAACGCTTGTTGTGATTTGAGTCGCTCGAAGCTATCGTTAATCTTCTTGCCAGTCTCTTTGTCTACCCTTGAGGAGACAATATGCACGTGGTTATTTTTCAGTATCTTTATGAAAGACCACTATATAAGGCTGGCTTTCATACCCCATATTCTTCATAAACTCATCGGCTATAGCCGTAAGCTGCTCTTTGAGTGTTCTTGGTACTTAGTTGAGATGACTGTATGAAATTGGGGCTTCTGTGTTCGGTTGCTCTGCGAAATGCTTTTGAGATAGTTACGAACCTCCTCCTGTGAGCTTTGAGCATTAATGAAAGACGGGAAGTTTTTCATCAGCATAAGCTCGCCCTTTTCGTTGTTAATCTTCTTGTCGTTGTACTTTACCCCGTGAAAGTCTTTGCTTGCTGAATTGAGTATTTTGACTATCATTGGCAGCTATAAGTTTATAGATATGCTTAAAGATTTGATTTTGCTCGGCTTTTAGTTGTGCTATGTTTTGCAGCACCTGAGTAAAAGCAATAAGCTCATCGCGGTATACCTCTTTTTTTAGCATTGGCTATATAGGCAAACTGATTGATATTGTTTTCAATCTTAGCAAAAGATGTTATCTTGCTTCTCAATGAACTGCAATACCTCTCTGCGTTCTTGTGCGCTCATCTTACCCTCAACAGCAGTTATAACTAAATCGGTAAGGGTAATCTTTCTTTCTGCACATACCTTTTTCCATCGCTCTTTTTGGCTTTCGCTAATTCTAAGAATGACGTTTTTAGCTTTATGAGAGGTGTTTTTCTTTCAAGGCTTCATCTGTTTTTCGAGGCAAAGTAAGAAAAGGATTTTTGGGGCGTGCAATAGGGGTTTACTATACTGAACATATTTGAACGATATAGTAAAGCAAATTTGAAAGTCGCTACTATATTGAACATATTTGAACGATATAGTACACCGCATTTTTCTATTTTTGGTGGATTACCTTTTTTGAGTTCTTCGTAGAACTCAAAAACTAAATCTAAATTTCCTATAGAAAGAAAAAAACGAGTTCCGAAGTTTTTCCTTTTTAGTCCTCTTTCACGAAAATGCAGCCGGAGGCAAGTTTTTGAGAAAGAGGACTATAGTAAGATGCGCCTTTTGTATACCGTTTTGCTAAAAACTGTGTATATACAAAGGCACATCTTCCCCTAAAAAAACGAGATTATTTAAGAGCTCCGCAAAAATCTGATTTACAATCAGTTGCTAAAAATAAGATAAATCATACTCTCAAATTGGGTAAAATGCAGAAAAGAAAGTTTTACGTGTGTGTCTATTTTTATTTATATAAATAAATATATATAATATATAGGGAAGAAAGAGCCTAAAAACTGGCTTACATTATAAACACTTAATTATCAACTAATTAAAAATTAGGGTAGGTGTATTTTTCCTGCACCCCCTTGCATAGGGTAGGTGTATTTTCCGCACCCTCCCTGCATAGGGTAGGTGTATTTTTCCGCACCCTCCCTGTATAGGGTAGGTGTATTTTCCCTACCCCCTGCATAGGGTAGGTGTATTTTCCGCACCCTCCCTGCATAGGGTAGGTGTATTTTCCGCACCCTCCCTGCATAGGGTAGGGTGTATTTTCACCCCCCTTGCATAGGGTAGGTGTATTTTCCGCACCCTCCCTGTATAGGGGTAGGTGTATTTTCCCTACCCCTTGCATAGGGTAGGTGTATTTTCCCGCACCCTCCCTGTATAGGGTAGGTGTATTTTCCGCACCCTCCTTGCATAGGGTAGGTGTATTTTCCGCACCCCCCTTGCATAGGGTAGGTGTATTTTCCGCACCCCTTGCATAGGGTGGTGTATTTTTTCCACACCCCTTGCATAGGGGTAGGGTGTATTTTCCCACCCCTTGCTTAGGGTAGGTGTATTTTTCCGCACCCTCCTTGCTTAGGGGTAGGTGTATTTTTCCGCACCCCCTTGTGTAGGGTAGGTGTATTTTCCGCACCCTCCTTGCATAGGGTAGGTGTATTTTCCGCACCCCCCTTGCTTAGGGTAGGTGTATTTTCCGCACCCCCCTTGCTTAGGGTTATAATAAATGTGAATAATCTTCAGGAAGTTCAGCGTCAATATCTCTTAGATATTGCTGTAAAGCAGAAAGTGTGGAATGTCCTGTAATAAGCATTAGCCTATCATAGGTTTCATATTGTGAGTATTTAGAACGTAACTCTCTATATAACTTGGTAATAAAGGTATGCCTAAAAAGAATAAAGTCCATAATCTTCTCCTAAATTAAGTTGCTTCTTCAATTTTTCCAAAGCGTTTAGTCCAATAATCACGTTTATTTACCTCGCTTGTCTGCCAATCATCAACACCATTGGGAGTAAATAAGAAGTAATCAGGATTAGCCCCTTTTAAATGTTGAATTTCTTTAAGAAGTATTTCTGGTATTATCTTAATCTTTACCAGTTTATTTTTAGCACGTACATTTAACTTAGCTCCGTCAAAATCAATATCTTTTAATTTGCAATCTGCATACCTCTATAGGTCGTAAGAGTTATAAGATACAAATTTAACAAACAAAAAGTAACTCTTTATCCTTTTTGTGTCATAAGAGTAAAAAAATATCGTCTTGTTGCTTCTGTGTGTAGGTTTTTATTGCGTTCTGGTTTAGCTTGCAGCTTCTTAATTTTTGCAACTACATTTTGTTGTACAATTTCATTCTCTTCTAATATAGCAAATATGGCATTAATAACTGTAAGTGTATTATTTCGGTTACGTGGACTTGTTCTTAGTAGTATATCATTCAAGAAGTCATTAATATGTCTCTTTTGTTAAACTGCTTATAGGAGATTTATCTAAGTTTTTATCTATCAAGTATTTTTTTGAAATTGCTTAGTACGATAACTATAGTCAATAAAACTATTTTTCTGAAACACTATTTTTTTCTTTAGTTTCAGAGCAAAATCAAGTGCAGATACTGTAGTGTATTGCTCGTTAATTATGGAATTTTGAGTGTTTTTCAGCATTAGGAGTATAGCCATTTTTTTAAGATACGCTCAATGATATTTCGCAAGGTATGAATTTCTGTGTACCTACTATCAAAATCTTTTATAAATTTGGTTTATTTTGAAGAAAAATAGAGGGTTGTTTAACCATTTTACCTTCTTCATTACGGAAGTAGTAATATACGTACCAACGCTTATATTTTTTTGCAGTATTTCCTCCTTTTGCTTTTCAGTAAAAAGCACTTAATCGTTTCTGCTCTATAATTTTTGGGGTATATTTTTGGTGCTGAATAGTTCTTCTTATCCATAAGCTTACCAGTCTTATGATTATTGATATACTCGGTTTTTATACTCGGTTTCTATAAGTTCGTTTAGTATAGACATAAAAATACGCTCTAAGGCGTATTTTTTATTAGGCTTTTACCTTTGTAGCGAAGACGGGATTTGAACCCGTGACCTTTGGGTTATGAATCCAACGCTCTAACCACCTGAGCTACCTCGCCAATTATATTCAAAACCTATTCTTTCTGTTTTGCGGGTGCAAATGTACTACTTTTTATTCTACCAAATTTTTTTATAACACTTTTTATTCATTAAATCTTATAAATATATTACAAATAAAATGATTATCAACATTATACATACTTCTTTTTCACCCTTATATCTCTCAACTTTCTAATAGGCTAAAACATACAAATTGGTTCGACTTAAAGGAGTGATTAATGGCTAACTGAACCGTGGTAAGAATATTTTTTTCTATTTTGACAACGATTATTAGTCGTTTATTTTTTTCGCTAATTGTTCGCTTATTCTTCGCTCTTCCCTATATCGTTCCTATATCATTTTGTATAGGGTAGGTGGCTACAGAAAAATTTTTTCTGCTTTTATGATTTTGTCATTTGTCATTATTTTATTATCTTTGCCATATCAAAAATCAACCGAAAAAAATATGTTAGTAAAAATTTACGGAAGTGCCGTTTTTTTGGGGTAGAAGCAACGACTATTACTATTGAAGTCTATATTGATAAAGGGGTGGGCTATTACCTTGTAGGGTTGCCCGATGTGGCTATCAAAGAAAGTAACTATCGCATCGCTGCGGCTCTGCAAAACAACGGCTATAAGATACCCGGAAGGAAAATCACTATCAATATGGCTCCTGCTGATATGCGAAAAAGAAGGCTCTGCCTATGACCTTAGTCTTGCTATTGGTATTCTGGCTGCTAACGAGCAAATACAAGCCGATGATTTAGATAAATACATCATTATGGGCGAACTCTCTTTAGACGGAGGACTTCAACCTATAAAAGGTGCCCTACCCATCGCCATTCAAGCGCGTAAAGAGGGGTTTAAAGGCTTTATTTTTGCCTGCTCAAAACGCTAAAGAAGCCGCTATCGTAGACCAATTGGAGGTGTATGGAGTGGAAAACATCAAAGATGTAATAGCGTTTTTTAATGGCGAAAGACAGTTAGAGCGCACCATAGTAGATACACGCAAAGAATTTTATAAGAACTTAGAGTTTCCTGAATTTGATTTTTGCTGATGTAAAAGGACAAGAAACTGTAAAACGCTGTATGGAAATAGCGGCGGCTGGAGGACACAACATCATTCTTATAGGGCCTCCTGGGTCGGGGAAAACGATGCTTGCCAAACGGCTGCCGAGCATTCTCCCTCCTATGACACTGCACGAAGCCCTCGAAACTACCAAAATACACAGCGTAGTGGGTCGCATTAAAGACAGTGGGCTGATGAGCCATAGACCTTTCCGCAGTCCGCATCACACCATTTCAGATGTTGCCTTAGTGGGAGGCGGTACTTATCCACAACCTGGTGAGATATCATTAGCCCATAATGGTGTACTTTTCCTCGACGAACTGCCTGAGTTTAAAAGAGCTGTGTTAGAAGTGATGCGTCAGCCTTTAGAAGACCGAGAGGTGACGATATCAAGAGCTAAATTTTCTATCACTTATCCTGCGTCGTTTATGTTAGTGGCCAGTATGAATCTGAGCCCCAGTGGTTATTTTAACGACCCTGATGCCCCTATGAGCTCTTCGCCTGCTGAAATGCAACGCTATATGAGCAAAATATCAGGACCGCTGTTAGACCGTATCGATATACATATAGAGGTAAATCCGGTGCCTTTTGAGAAACTTTCTGATGAAAGAAAAGCTGAAAGTAGCAGCAAAATACGCAAACGTGTGATAGAAGCGCGCAATATACAGACTGAACGTTTCAAAGAGTATGAGCACATACACTATAACGCCCAAATGAATACCAAACAGATTCAAAAAAATTCTGTAAGGTAAGCGAGGAATCTCTGAAACTCCTCAAAAATGCTATGACACGCCTTAACCTTTTTCTGCTCGTGCCTACGACCGCATTCTGAAGGTAGCGCACCATAGCCGACTTAGAGAAAACAGAAGAAGTGCAACCCCACCATATTGGTGAAGCTATTCAGTACCGCAGCTTAGACCGTGATGGGTGGTTCAGCTAAGAAATAACTATTAATAATTAACAAATAACATTATAAAACAATGAAGAAATATTTTTTTATTAGCGACTTTTTGGTTTATTAACACTAGTTGGCTGTAACCAAAAGTAATAAGTTGGACAACAGCGATGTAACTGACCTTATCACCGATTACTTAGAAGAAAAATCCGCTATACGAAACAGGTAAATTCAACACCAACAAGCAAAAACTAAGCAACAGTTCAGACCAAGAACTCATTGAGGCTATTCAGCAGCTAACAGATGATGGATTTATTGAAATTAATGATGAAAAAAAGTACGCAAAAAGTGGTTTTCTAAAGACAGTGTGCATATTATTACCCCCTGCACTTACGAAAGAGGCATTGCCTTATTTGGTAAAAGCAAAAATAAAAAAACAATGCCGAAGTAAAAACAATTATCTACAAATTTAACGATAAGAAAGTAACCTTGGAGAAAAGTACAGAAAATGTATCTGTTTGCACCGTTATTTTAGATAAAGAAAAAAACGCCTTTCTACTATTTTGGGAAAGACCCTTACCCTAATGCTTCATTTATTACTCAGAAGTTTAAACTAAAATACAACGAAAAACAGGTTGGAAGATTATAAAAAAATAAACTATGAAAAAAATCTTAGTATCCTTACATTAATACAAGCCTTATTAAGCCTTGTATCGGGCATACTCATCTCTAAAATGTCTTTTTTATTGGGAAGATAGGGGTTAGCACCTTCTACAGTCAGTATGCCGTATTTAAAACTTGGTGGAAAAACCGCTCTTATTTTTATTTATTGTACAGTTTGTGCTCTTGCTTTTTCTTACAAACCTTTAGAGCTAAAAGTAAGCGTAGGGTTTGCCCGTTTGTTGGCTGTACTATTAACAATAATAGGAGCCGTAGGGGCTTATCTGACTTATATAGATTTTACCACTACGGCTCATAAGGTGATGAAGTTTAGTTTTCACGCAGGTTTTTTTATCTGTTCTGGATAACGTGGTTTATCACTTGCTTTTATTTTCTTTTATCAAAGGGAGCAAAGCAAACGACAGACCTCCCAGAAGAAGTGTCATAGCAAATTGAGACGTCCATACTATCAACCGAAGGCGGTGCCTACAGGTGTTGCCACCCCAAAAGAGGAAAAGCACCTCAGCTATGAAGAAAGGATATGACCCAAAACCTGCATTGGTGAATGTCATTGCAAAGCTACCCACTACAAAAAGCCGTAAGCACATTAGCCAGACTAATAGTTGCTGTTTCGGGCAAAAGCAAAGAAAGGAATATAAAACATCAGGAAATACATAGCCCATATGAAGAGGGTATGCAATAAAAAAACAGGTTTTATGGCGTATTTTCATCACTGAAAGTACGCCTTCTTTTATACCACTTTAAAAAGCTTTTTACCTTTACAAACAGTTTTCTTTCAGAAGTATAAACCAAATATAAAAAAATACTACAAACGACACTCCGCCAATGAGAGCTATCCACAATAGTTTCTGAAAAGGAATTTTTAGACAATATAAAGCTGCTAATTACATCGAACTGTAGCACAAATGCAACTCCGGTAAATGCTGTGAGCAGTAGCAGGTCGATAACTCGCTCTGAGATAATGGTGCCAAAGGACTTCTCGAAAGGCACTCCGTCATAATTACTGACAAGCAGAGCTCGCGACACCTCTCCGGAACGCGGAATTGTAACATTTACCAAATAGCCCATAAACACTGCCATAGCGCGGTGTAATAGGGAGGTGCGGTATCCCATAGGGCGCAATAAAAACTCCCAACGCACAGCCCGCGACATATCGGCTAAAAAGCCTAAAAAGACTGACAAAATAATATAAAAATAATCTGCTGAAAGAAAGGTTTTCTTTATCTCAGCAAATTGCTCTTCAGTAAACTGTTGGTAGGCGTACCAACATAAAAAACCTCCCACGAGTAATGGGAGGGTAAGTTTAAGCGTTTTTTTCATTCTAAGAGATTCGTTTGTTCATTAGGGAAAATAACAGAAGGTTTAAAGGTTTTTAGCCTCTTCAAAATCCATTAGGGCATACGAAATGATAATTATTATATCGCCTCGTTGCACTTTGCGAGCGGCAGGCCCATTGAGCACTATAGCCCCCGAATGGCGTTTCCCTTTGATGATGTAAGTATCTAAGCGCTCACCGTTATTGACATTTACTATCGAGACCTTTTCGCCTTCTATCATTCCGGCAGCTTCTAAAAGCGCCTCGTCTATAGTGATGCTACCGATGTAATCTAAATCAGCACCTGTTACTTTTACTCGATGTATTTTTAGATTTTAATACTTCTATTTGCATTTTTGCTTGTATTTAAAAAAACGCGGCAAAAGTACAAATAATTAGGTAATTAGCAATTTTTCTTCTACTTATCGCAGAAAAAAAGTTTCTTTTCGTTTTTTTAATAACTCGCTGATAAATAACCACATAAGAAATAGCAATTACGAAAAGTTATTTATTTTATCGAATAAAAAAATTGTACAACTCAAATAAAATACTTATCTTTGCTTCAACTAAAAACTAAAAGTTTATCGCAATGAGTGTATTAGTGAATAAAAAAATTCAAAGGTGATTGTACAAGGTTTCACCGGAAGTGAAGGTACTTTTTCACGCTGAGCAAATGATTGCTTACGGCACGAATGTAGTAGGTGGTATTACCCCTAACAAAGGCGGGCAAACGCACTTAGGAAAACCCGTATTTAACACCGTAGCCGATGCTGTAAAAGCCACAGGAGCTGATGTTTCTATCATCTTCGTACCGCCTGCATTTGCTGCAGATGCCATTATGGAAGCAGCAGAAGCTGGCATTAAAGTGATTATAACTATCACTGAAGGTATTCCTGTTGCCGATATGGTGAAAGTGGCTGCCTATATAAAAAATCGCGACTGTAGGCTTATAGGACCTAACTGCCCTGGGGTTATCACTCCTGAAGAAGCTAAGGTAGGTATTATGCCTGGTTTTATCTTCAAAAAGGACACGTGGGCATCGTTTCTAAATCAGGAACTCTTACTTATGAAGCTGCTGACCAAATAGTACGTCAGGGCTTGGGTATCACTACCGCTATAGGTATCGGTGGCGACCCTATTATTGGTACCACTACTAAAGAAGCCGTTGAATTACTGATGAATGACCCAGAAACCCATTGTATAGTGATGATAGGCGAAATAGGTGGTCAGTTAGAACCTGAAGCCGCTCGTTGGATAAAAGCTAATGGCAACAAGAAACCTGTAGTGAGCTTTATTGCTGGTGAAACTGCTCCTAAAGGGCGTACTATGGGGCACGCTGGTGCAATAGTAGGAGGAGCTGAAGACACTGCAGAAGCTAAAAAAACGTATTCTTAGAGAGTGCGGTATACACGTAGTGGATTCGCCTGCTAAAAATAGAGTGAAAAAGTAAAAAGAAATAATGAGTAAATAGACTTTATTTTTTTGTTTTTATATAAAAAAAGCTGTTAGAGAATTTTTCTAACAGCTTTTTTTGTATTTTATTACATTATCTTCATCTTTTTTTCCGCTCATAATTACTATCTTTTGCGCCCTGAAAAAAATAACTCATTACAAATGAAAAAAACTAACAACCATTATCGTGTTTTTCTACTATTATCTCTTTCTTTAATACTCTTTTCGGGCAAAGAAAACTCTCTGATACAGAGGTTTTTAAAAAGAATCCTTCTGAAGTTACCTCGTTTGAAGAGGCTAAGGCTGAAGCTGAAAAGATATTGTACTACCTTATTCAAGAGGAAATTATACCAGGGGCATCAGTCACGGTTACTAAACAAGGAAAATTATTTGGCAAGGAGGGTATGGCTACGCTAACCTCAGCAAAAAGACACCTATTGACCCTCAGAAAACTATCTTTCGCGTAGCCAGTATGAGCAAAGCTATCACTGGAGTATTATTGGCACGCCTACAAGAGCAAAAAGAAATTTGACTGGAATCTTTTCGCTGTACGAGTACGTACCCTAACTTCCCGCCCAAACCGTTTGACTTCACTATTAAACAGCTTGCTGGACATTTGGCAGGTATTCGCTCTTACAAAAGCAAATGAATACACTCTCAACAAGAAGTACTCTATAGAAGAGGAATTGACCTATTTAAAGATGACATACTACAATCGGCACCAGGTACTAAGTTTTTATACAGCAGTTATGGTATCAACCTTATTTCATTAGCTATTGAAAAAGTGCCTAAACAAGAAGTTTGAAGACATTGCTAAAGAAGAAGTGTTTAAACCCCTGAATATGTGGCGCACCTTTTCCTGATAGAGGTAAAATTATTACTGATGAAGCTATTCCGTACACCCGTACTAAAAAGGGATTAGACAAGGCTACTGAGGGTGAACAACTACTTCAAATTAGCAGGTGGAGGCTTCCTCTACCTCTCACGATATTGCAAAAATGGGTACTGCCATAGAGCGACACAGCTTCTTATCGCAAGCAGTAGAAAATGAGATGCTCAAAAAACAATGTACTACTGACGATGTAGAAATAAACTATGGTATAGGCTGGCAAAACCAACGCGACTGGAATGGACGCGACTACTTTGGACATACCGGTATGGGAGTAGGTGGTTTTGGTTGGCTATCAGTATACCCTAATGAACAGGTAGTTATTGTGATGCTCTTCAACGTTACAGACCCTCAAATAAGTATCTATCTACAGCGTCTCACCGATTTTTATTTTTGGAAGGAGCTAAGCTAACTGACCAACCTACCCTCATTGAAAAATCCTTAATTTAACTCAATAGGTTTCCCCGTTTTTTTATTAATAGGTAACTGCGCTTTTACTCGCTTAAGGTAATGGCGCAGTTTTTTTATGAGCTCTTGTGTCTTTCGCGGGTATTCTGTATCCAAATTGTACTGCTCTCCCTATATCATCTTCGAGGTTAAAGAGTTCTTTTTGCCCTGTTTTTGTACATATACACTAATTTCCAATCGCCTAAGCGTATGGCACTCGAAGCTCCGTAACCATAACCTTCTACTGTATACCAATTGTTAGGGCAATGCCAATAAAGGGGACGGGACTTCCCTCCTACTCTTTTCCCCTCGAGCAAAGGCAAAAAGCTCTTACCATCTACCACCTGCGGCACTTGGTAGCGGTAATGCTTTAGCTGAGCAACACTCAACAAAGTCGGAAAAACATCTTCGATAATAACCGGCTGCGAAGTACGCGTACCTGCAGGTATATGTCCGTGCCAAGCAGCTATCATAGGGATACGTACCCCTCCCTCATAGGCAGAACCTTTACCTGCTTGTAGCGGATAGTTATGTGTGTTAGGCTTGCCGCCTCGCGCTACAGCACTAAGTCCGCCATTATCAGAGAGAAATAAGATAAAAGTATTATCAGCTAACTGATGTGCTTCGAGGTAATCTAACACATCGCCGAGGCTTTTATCCATAGCAGCTACCATAGAGGCATAGCGCGCCTCTATAGGATCTAAATGCTTATAGGCTTCAATAAAACGTTTGTCTTCTTCTATAGGAATATGTACCGCATAATGCGAAAGATAGAGAAAAAACGGACGGTCTTTGGGACGGCTGTCTAAGGTAGCAAGCGCCTCGAGGGTGAGAGCTTCGGTAACAGAAATATCTTTCCCCCAATACTTTTGCAGGTCGGGGATAGCAAAAGCAGATGATGGTTTGCCGTCTGTACGATTGCCAAAATTAGTAAGCCCCGAGTAACTGGCAGGCCCTCCGCCAGCGTGTCCTGCTATGTTCTTCTCAAAACCCTAATTGCAGCGGATCAGCCCCTAACGTTTGGGTAGCTCCAAAATGTGCTTTGCCTATACAAATAGTGTAGTAGCCCACATCTTTGAGCAGCTGCGGAAGCGTGCGAGCGTAATAAGAGCGAGGAATATTAGGCACTGGAGAAATGCCATTGACATTCCACTCAGGCGGTGTGATAACAGGGTCTTCTACATCGGTAGGGGTATTGTAGTGAAGCGTCCAATTGGTTACACGATGGCGAGCCGCATTACTACCCGTCATTAGGCTAACCCTACTAGGCGAACATATAGAGGCGGCATAGCCTTGCGTAAGCTGTATGCCCTTAGCGGCGAGACGCTCCATATTAGAGTGTGGTAAATATCATTATTAGGTACACGCGTATCCCAGAAAGGCAATGAAGTGTCTTCCCAGCCCATATCATCTACTATAAAGACTACTATATTAGGGCGTTGAGAGGTAATAGCTTGTCCCCAGCTGTTAGTAAACAATAATGCTAATAGTATCAAAAAAAGTTGGTTTCATTTCTTAATGGTTTAGTTATTTAAAAATAGTAAACAAATTAGAATTTATTGCTTCTATTCTCTTTTTTTAGATGAAGAGGCTGTATCAAATTTATAGGTCTTACCTTTTTTTCTTTTTATTATAACTAATTGCCAATCAGAAGTATTAAATATAGACTTCAATTTTTTTCTGCAGGAATTGTAGTAGAAAAAAACGCGACTGAAAGCTATTTTTCTCTCTTTCTACAAACAACAATTTGATATCAGAAAGTTCAAACTCTGTATTATTAACATACAAATAAGCTCTTGTTAAGCTATGTACGGCTTCTGGCATATACACGCTAAAAATTCACCTGTGCTGTACCCTGCAAACTTTCTTTGCTTCTGAAGCTAATATCTAATGTAGCTTTTTGCTTCTTTGTATTCACTTACTAAGGCTAAAGGTTTTTATAAAATATTGATTACCTTCATCGCCTGCATAATAGCTCTCGAAGTATTTTTTTACTTCCACCTGAAGCTGCGGGTCTTACCCCTAAGCAACTATTAAGAGTGATAGATAAAGAGACAAGTAGTAAACTAAGTAATAAAAAAACGTTTCTTCATAAAACAATATTAAAAGAAGAAAAGAACTATCTAAAAATACATCAAGATAGTTCTTTTTTTCTTCTTTAAGTTAAAAAAACTATTCACCAGTTACAATAGTTTCATAAGAAACTACGATACCAAGAATACTTTTGTGTTTTGATATCAACTGTTGAAATTTTTAGTGATACCACCATTTTGAGCTGCTTTTTTTGGATACTTGCATCAGCACCAAAGAACAATACCCCAAGATAACCAGTAGCGGTAGCAGTTCCTACTTTTTACCAACTGGATTGCTAGTAGCTGCTACTGGCAATGTAAGAGAGCAGCTTTGTTAGAGCAGTAGCTAAAGCTGCTGCAACGAATAATTTTTTTCATAAAAAAATACATTTTTTTATTTGTTATGTTCCCTACTCTTATGGATTTTCAGTTCCTCCCTGTTGATAGTTTAACAGCTCTAATTAGGGCACAAATGTACGTTTTTACACAATACCACACAAATTTCTGCTAAAAATATTTCTGTTTTTTTAACATTTTAGCAGTTTATATTTTTACTTGGTAATTATTTAAGGCTACCTACCATATCTTCTGGGCGTACCCATTTATCGAAATCTTCTGGGGTAACATAACCTAAACGTACTGCTTCTTCTTTAAGAGTAGTGCCATTGCGGTGTGCTGTTTGAGCTATCTCGGCAGCTTTGTAGTAACCTATCTTAGTATTAAGCGCTGTAACTAACATTAGAGAATTATCTACCAACTCTTTGATACGTTTGTAGTTAGGCTCAATTCCACTTGCACAATGCTCTTCGAATGACACGCATACATCACCTAAAAGCTCTGCTGATTTTAGGAAGTTAGAAGCCATTAACGGTTTGAATACATTGAGTTCGTAATGCCCTTGTGTACCTCCTATAGTGATAGCAACATCATTACCCATTACTTGAGCCGCTACCATAGTCATCGCCTCGCATTGGGTAGGGTTTACTTTACCAGGCATAATAGAACTACCAGGTTCGTTAGCAGGAATAAGGATTTCGCCTATACCAGAACGAGGACCTGAAGCCATCATACGAATATCATTAGCTATTTTGTTGAGCGAAACAGCTAATTGTTTGAGTGCCCCGTGGCTTTCTACTATCGCATCGTGAGAGGCTAAGGCTTCGAATTTATTAGGAGCGGTAACAAAAGGTAGTCCTGTGAATTTAGCAATATACTCAGCAACCTTTACATCATACCCCTTAGGAGTGTTAAGCCCTGTACCTACAGCAGTACCACCCAAAGCAAGTTCTGAAAGGTGTGCAAGTGTATTCTTAATCGCTCTGATGGCGTGGTCGAGTTGGGCTACATAACCAGAGATTTCCTGACCAAGTGTAAGAGGAGTAGCATCCATAAGATGCGTACGACCAATCTTTACTACATCTTTGAAAGCCTCAGCTTTAGCCGCAAGGGTATCGCGCAATTTCTGAACCCCAGGAAGCGTTTTTCTCTACCACCATTTTGTAGCAAGCAATATGCATACCTGTAGGGAAAGTGTCGTTAGACGATTGCGATTTATTTACATCATCATTAGCTTTTAACACAGGGTCGCCCTCGCCTATCTGTTTGCCAGCAAGCACTTGAGCACGGTTAGCAATCACCTCATTTACGTTCATATTAGACTGCGTACCAGAACCTGTTTGCCAGATAACCAATGGGAATTGGTCATCGAGTTTGCCTGCAAGGATTTCGTCGCATACTTGAGCAATAGCATCGCGTTTTTCAGCAGAAAGCACACCTAAATCAAAATTGGCATAAGCAGCTGCTTTTTTGAGGTAAGCGAAACCACGAATGATTTCTTTTGGCATAGAGGCAGGAGCACCAATTTTGAAATTGTTGCGAGAACGCTCTGTTTGTGCCCCCCAATATTTATCTGCAGGGACTTTCACTTCGCCTAAAGTGTCTTTTTCAATTCTGTAACTCATTTTGTTTGTATTTAATTAATAATTTTAATCGGTAATAATAACGCTACAAAAAGTACGTTAGTTTTTTTGAGATATTAAAAATTTTTTTAAGTTTTTCAATATATTTTTCTCTCATCCTTTAATTTATTTCAAACTACACAGGCTAAATCATTAGCAGATGAACTTATAGATATGACCTTGCCTTACAAAAACTATATAAAGACAATTACTGTATATTACTCTCACCTGTAGCTGTCACAAAGGTAAGATACTCTGCCACTGAAGCCCGCACCATATCTTTTAGTTATTTTTTTCTGTTCATCGATTACTATAATCAGGAGTCGCAAAGTTAGTGATTTATACAGAAATAAGCAAAAATTATTCACAGCATTTGCATTTAACTCTATGGCACTATGCGAGATTTAAACATACCCTAAAGTTAAATACGAATACTGTATACCTTACGTATAGGATGAGCGAAGGATAAGCGAAGGATAAGCGAAGGATAAGCGAAGAATGACCGAAATTTAATCGACCTATGGTAATTAAAAATTTTGTCAATTGACAAAAAAAGTACTACTTTTGTAATAAAATTATAGATTTTCAAGAATACAATGAATGTAGAAACTGTTGCTTCAGAGCCCATTGTAGCTACTGAAGCATTTCCTCAAGCTAAACCCAAATGGATTCGGGTAAAAGCTGCCCACCGGCAAAAAAATATACTGAACTGCGCAATGTAGTTGATAAATATAACCTACACACTATCTGTACCTCTGGCAGTTGCCCTAATATGGGCGAGTGCTGGGGCGAAGGTACTGCTACTTTTATGATTCTCGGCAATATATGTACCCGCTCTTGTGGTTTCTGCGGAGTGAAAACGGGTAGACCTGAAAGCCTAGACTGGGAAGAACCTGAAAAGGTGGCTCGTTCTATCAAGCTGATGAATATCTCGCACGCAGTACTTACCTCAGTAGACCGCGATGACCTAAAAGATATGGGTAGTATCATTTGGGCTGAAACGGTAAGAGCTGTACGCCGTATGAACCCTAACACTACTATGGAAACGCTTATCCCTGATTTTCAAGGAGTAGAACGCAATCTCAACCGTATATTAGAGGCTGCCCCCGAGATTATCTCGCACAATATGGAAACCGTACGCCGCCTCACTCGCGAAGTGCGTATCCAAGCTAAATACGACCGCAGTCTGGGAGTATTAAAATATTTGAAAGAGAATGGTGCTAATCGTACCAAATCGGGTATTATGTTAGGATTAGGCGAAAAAGAAGAAGAGGTAATTGAAACTTTACACGACCTAAAAGAGGCTAAAGTAGACATCGTAACTATTGGGCAGTATCTACAACCCTCTAAACGACACTTGCCTGTTAGAGCCTTTATTACCCCTGAGCAATTTGCTAAGTATAAAAGAAATAGGTATGAGTTTAGGATTCCGTCACGTAGAAAGTGGTGCTTTGGTACGCTCTTCTTACCGCGCCCAAAAGCACTTGTTATAATCGATTTACTAATTTGCTAATAAAAAAAGAGACTGTCAGTTAATTTCTGACAGTCTCTTTTTTAAATATCATTTCTAAGTAAAGTGTGTTTCAAAACAAACTCTAATAGTAGTAAGACTCCTGCTACAAGCACCCACCATCTGAATTTCTCATCTACTTCGGTATATTTAAATTCTTCTATCTTAGTAGTTTCCATTTGGTTAATCTCGTCATAAATCTGTTGCAACTTCTGGTTGTTAGTAGCGCGGAAATAGCGTCCTTTGGTCACTTGGGCTATCTTCTTCATTAGTGGCTCATCTATATCTACCTGCTGCATACGGTATATAATGCTGCCATCGGCATTCAGGGCGTAAGGCGATAGTGCCATTCCGTTAGTACCTATCCCCACCGTATACACTTTGATACCGTATTCTGCTGCCAACTCAGCTGCCGTTTGAGGATCTATAAAACCGGTATTGTTCACCCCATCAGTTAATAGGATAATTACCCTACTCTTAGCCTTGCTTTCTTTAAGTCGGTTTACAGCTGTAGCCAGCCCATACCTATGGCGGTACCGTCTTCTATCTGCCCATAAGTGATTTCAGAAAGAGCATTTAATATAATCGATTTATCGGTAGTAACAGGGGTTTTAGTATAGCTTTCGCCTGCGTAAATTACCAAACCTATACGGTCATTAGGACGGTCTTTCACAAACTGCGAGGCTACCTTCTTCAGTGCCTCAAAGCGGTTAGGCTTTAGGTCTTGCGACAACATACTAGCCGATACGTCAATCGCCATTACTATATCAATACCGTCTGTTATTTTGGTCTTAGCATTCTCTGAGTGCGTCTGTGGACGAGCAAGGGCTACCACTATCAGCGCAATAGCTATCATACGGAGCACAAAAAGCAAGTGGTAAAGAGCATCGCTCCAACTCTTAGTCTTCTTGAAGGCTATGGTAGTCGAAAAAGTAACATTAGCTTGTGATTTCTTATTCCAAAACCAATACCACAAAAGCATTAGTGGCAAAAGCAATAGCAGCCAGAAAAACTCAGGATTGGCAAATACAATATTCTTAAACATCTGATTAACGATTAATTAGGTGGTTATTCTGTTTTAAATGCAATTGAGTTTACTACCCTCTTAGCAATAGCCTTTGCATTAAAAATCATTTATATAGGTAATGAGCAACTGCTGTAAGGCACCATTTTCAGTAAAGCTATAAAGCTCATAATTTGCTTTGAATGGATTGCCGTTTTTTATCAGGTAGTGTCATTTCACCAAATACTTTCATTCCTTTTTACGCCTGCCGGAGTTGTGTATTCCTCTTGCAAGGTGGTGATATTCTTAGCACCTGCCTTATCGAGCTGTGCGAGTACTATCTCATTGACCAACTGCGGGTCTAAAGAGATATTGCCATTACCGCGCTCGCTACCATTACCCCCCGTTTCTTTTTACGAAAGTGATGATATTGGTCATTATATACAGCTCAGAGTTGAGACTACCAAAATAGAAAGTACTCTGACTGTGAATAATAGGGTTTGAAGCCAGTAATATCTACTATCTGCTTGCGCATTAGCACTTTTTGGAGTAATAGCTCGGTAATAGGATAACCATAATCACTAGTCACCCATTTGCCTTCGTTTAGCTCTGCCACATACGGATTGAACAACCAATTTTTAAGAGTACGATAGCCAAAAAACAATCCTACTCCCCCGAGCAAGAAGAAAAGGAGTATCCCCACCCCTATTCTTATAAGGAGTCTCTTTCGCTTTTTTTCCTTTTGAGGGCTAATGCTTTCTGCCGTGCTTCATTGATAGCTTGCTCGTCAGTAGGCTCAAGCGGAATGGCTTCTTGGGTTTTAATTACTACATTTTCGATGGTCTCACGGTCGTATTCAGCATTGTCATCAGAGGGTTTATTCTTAGCAAATTTCACTAAATCAGCGGTCTGTAATACCCTTTTGAGGTTAGTAATTGTCTCTTGATTAAGGTTTAGTTTACCTTTTTCTTGTAGTAGATTTATCTTCGTCAATAACTCATCAGTAGTACTCTCTTTTGCTAGTATATGTACCTCTTCTTCTAAGTAGACCTTCACTATATCAGTCAGACGAGTATAGTATTCTTTATGTTGCGATTGTATGAGGTATTTAGAGTTTTGTAGCTCTTTCAAATCTTGAATAGCACGGTCGAAAGGAGGTAGTTTTTTCTGTGTTTGCAAGAAAGGAAATTTCTTTTTGCGGATGAACACAAAATAAACAAAAGCTACTATCAACAGCAATAACACTGCAGCAATAATTGTAAGTATCCACCCATACGAGGTAAAAGGTTTCTTAACCTCTTGTATAGGCTTGATGTCGTAGAGGGGCTGTTTGAGGGTATCAATAGCCACTGTGTGCACCTCTACCAATAGCGAATCGGTAAAATAATCCTTATTATTGATGCGTATTTTCTGAGACGGAATGGTGTAATGCCCTTCGTCAAACTGGGTAAGGTAGTACTCCTTTACCAAACGGTACTTACCCCCATCGCGCAACGTATCAGCGGCACGAGTTTTCACCATCTCCAAAGGAGCAAATGTCTGTCCTTCAGGGAAAGATACGGGTGTATTGGCAGGCGTTTCTACCGACACTTTTATACTGTATTTGTTCCCCTATTTTGATGTTTTTCGTATTAGTTTCCACTTTCACCTCTTGGGCATAAAGCACTGGAAAAGCTAATAAAAACGTATAATACAATAATCGCTTCATCTTCTTTACTAATTTGCTAATTATCTTATCGCCTTTTGAAGTAGCCTAATAGCTTCTGTATAGCTCTCGTCATTACGACAATTTACTACCCCAGCTCCTGATTTCTGCCAAAGCCCCTCGAAGTAGCTCACCGTCTCGCGGTACTGCTGCGCATACTCTTTGCGCACTGCCGAAGAAGCTGTATTTACGCGCATCAGACCACCCGTTTCGGCATCTTTCACCATTATATAGCCCAAGTTAGGCAATTCTGTTTCCTTTTGGTCATAGATGCGAATGCCGGTTATATCGTGCTTTTTTAGCCGCTATCTGTATAGGTTTCTCATACCCCTTATCGATAAAGTCAGAAAGCATAAATACAATAGCTTTTTTTCTTCATCACCCTGCTGAGGAACTGCAAAGCCTCGCCTATATTGGTCTTAAAACTCTTAGGCTCGAACTCTATAAGCTCTGATGATACGCAGCACGTGAGATTTGCCTTTTTGGGCGGAATAAACAACTCTATCTGGTCTGAAAAGAGTATCAATCCTGTTTTTATCATTGTTTTGCAATGCCGAAAAATGCTAAAGTAGCTGCTATTTCGGTGATAATTTCGCTTTTTAAACTGCTGTTGTGTACCAAAAAGTTCGCTACCACTTACATCTACCATTAGCATAAGGGTCAGTTCGCGTTCCTCTTCAAATACTTTCACGAAAGGCTCATTATAGCGTGCCGTAACGTTCCAGTCTATCATACGAATATCATCGCCAAACTGATACGGACGTACCTCGCTAAAGGTCATACCGCGCCCTTTGAAAGTAGAGTGGTACTCCCCTCCGAAAATATTATCGGAGAGTTTTCGCGTTTTAATCTCTATCTTGCGTACTTTTTTTAATAATTCTTTTGTATCCAAAATCTATACTGTCAATCAAAAAAGTGATGATTACCATTTTAATAGCCAAATGGCTAATTACTAAGGTACTTCAATCGTATTTACGATTTTATGTACCATCTCTACAGAGGTAATATTCTCAGCCTCAGCTTCGTAAGTAATACCTATACGATGGCGGAGTACATCGAATACTACGGCACGTACGTCCTCAGGAATGACATAACCACGACGCTTGATAAAAGCATAGCACTTAGCTGCCATAGCAAGGTTAATACTACCACGTGGCGAAGCTCCAAAGCTGATAAGCGGCTTAAGGTCTGCTAAACCATATTTTTTTCAGGATAACGGGTAGCAAATATGATATCTAAGATATTTTTTTCTATCTTCTCGTCCATATATACCTCTCTAACCGCTGCCTGTGCGTTGGTAATCTGCTCTAAACTCACTGTTTGGTTCACCACCGCATAGCTATTGCTTAGGTTATCGCGCATAATCTGCTGTTCTTCGTCTATTTTAGGGTAGTCAATGACTGTTTTTAGCATAAAACGGTCTACTTGCGCCTCAGGTAGCGGATAAGTACCCTCCTGCTCTACTGGGTTTTGGGTAGCCATAACCATAAAAGGAGTATCGAGCTTAAAAGTAGAGTCGCCTATGGTTACTTGACGCTCTTGCATAGCCTCTAACAGCGCTGATTGTACCTTAGCAGGAGCACGGTTTATTTCGTCAGCTAGTACAAAGTTAGCAAAAGATAGGTCCTTTTTTTGATAGAAAACTCATTTTGCTTGATGTTGTAGGTCATTGTACCAATGACATCGGCAGGTAGCAAGTCAGGGGTAAACTGTATACGACTGAAAGAGCCGTGCACTGACTTAGCTAGCGTATTGATAGACAGGGTTTTAGCCAGCCCAGGTACCCCTCTAAAAGGATATGGCCTTTGCCTAACAAGCCGATAAGCAAGGCATTGACCATATGTTTTTTTGCCCAATGATAACCTTATTCATTTCGGCAGTAAGTATATCGATAAAGGCACTTTCCCTCTCGATTTTTCGTTTATTTTACTGATATCAACAGCAGTTCTTTGTTCCATATATTAATTAATTTTTTTCAGTATTTTTGCTTTTATACAAATATTGTGCCGCGCAGGGCAAAGATATGAAATAATTTTGAATTATGAGTATAGCAGCGAATATGAGATATAGAATTTGGGTTAAAACAAAATAACGCAGAGCTTTTGCCCTGCGTTATTTCGAACATAAATTTTCAATACAAAAATGAAACAAATTCTCGTGATCACGACAGGATTCGAACCTGTGACCGTCTGCTTAGAAGGCAGATGCTCTATCCAGCTGAGCTACGTGACCATTCCCCAAAAAAATATTCCAATAATGCAACTCACAAGGAAACATTAATGAAATATTTTTATTTTTTTGTCGGGGCGGCAGGATTCGAACCTGCGACCTCCTGGTCCCAAACCAGGCGCGATGACCGGACTACGCTACGCCCCGAAATTATCAGTCTTTGCTAAAAAGATGCGGAGAGACTGGGACTCGAACCCAGGCGACGGTTACCCGCCGACAGATTAGCAATCTGCTCCGTTACCACTCCGGCACCTCTCCTTTATTTTTTTATGAACTCCTTTTTTTGTCTCTTTTGCGGTTGCAAAGGTACTACGTTTTTTTATATTCTGCAAATTTTTTTAGCAACTTTTTTTCATCTTTTTTTGAAGAAAAATCATAATTAACTCATTATCAATAGATAATAAAATAACTTTTTATCATTAGTTATTAGGTTTTTAGGTTTTAGTCGTTAGTTTTTTTCAGCAATAAAAAGGTATTTTTGGTTAATGGGAGGAATGGGAAGGCTAAGAAGGCTGGGTGGAATGAGAAAAATTGAAATAGATTATGAATAGGATTGGCGTAGGATATTTTTTTCTGGTTTTTAGGCGGTGATTAGACGTTTGTACTTTGCTCATCTTTCGGCAATCCTTCGGTGATGCTGTATCCTTCCTATATCTAAAGTAAAGGGAAGGTATAGAAGAAATTTTTTTCTGAAAGGGCTGGGAAGATTGGAACTGGTGGGACAAGTGGGACAGGTGGGAGTGCGAGCCGCACTGGCGATTGTGGGACAGGTGAGACAAGTGGGACAGGACGGGTGGGAGTGCGAGCCGCACTGGCGATTGTGAGACAGGTGGGACTGGTGGGACAAATGGGACTGGTGGGACAAATGGGACGGGTGGGACAAGTGGGACAAGTGGGACGGTGGGACAAGTGGGACAAGTGGGACAAGTGGGACAAGTGGGACGGGTGGGAGTGCGAGCTGCACTGGCGATTGTGAGACAAGTGGGACAGGTGGGAGGGTTGAGAAGGCTGGGAAGATTGGGTGGGCTGGGAGGATTGGGTGGGAAAAAAATAGGCTTTTTTTGTAAGTTCCAGTACTTTTTTTGGTACTCTCATTAAAAATTACTTACTTTTTGTAAAATCTTATATCTGAAACAGAACCAATAAACTATATTGAAAATGAAATATAAACGTATTTTTGCTCAAACTCAGCGGAGAAGCCCTTATGGGAAGTCGCCAATACGGCATAGACCCTGCTAGACTAAAAGAGTATGCTACCGAAATAAAAAGAAGTGGTAGCTATGGGAGTAGAAGTAGCTATCGTTATCGGCGGTGGCAATATTTTTTTCGCGGCGTAGCTGGCGCTAGCAATGGTATGGATAGAGTACAAGGCGACTATATGGGTATGCTCGCTACTGTTATCAACTCGCTTGCCCTACAAAGTGCCTTAGAAGATGAAGGTATCTTTACTCGTCTGCAAACGGCTATTAAAATGGAAGCGATAGCTGAACCTTTTATCAAACGCCGCGCTGTACGTCACTTAGAAAAAGGACGTGTGGTTATCTTTTGGAGCAGGAACTGGTAACCCTTATTTTTACAAACCGATTCGGCTGCTGTACTTCGCGCTATTGAAATCAATGCAGATGTAATCCTGAAAGGTACTCGTGTAGATGGCATCTATACTGCTGACCCCGAAAAAGACCCTAAGGCTGTGAAGTTTGACCATATCTCTTTCAACGATTGTATCGATAAGAACCTGAAAGTGATGGATATGACTGCTTTCACCCTTAGCCAAGAGAATAAATTACCTATCATCGTATTCGATATGAACAAAAAAGGCAACCTTGCTAAAGTAGTAGCAGGCGAAAATGTAGGAACAACCGTAAATAATTAATAATCAATAAAATGAACGAAGAGATTAATATCATCTTAGACAGTACCTCAGAAGCGATGCAAGAGGCATTGCAACACTTAGACAAGGCTTTGGGCAACATTCGTGCTGGTAAAGCAAGTCCGCAAATGTTAGGCAGCGTAATGGTAGATTACTACGGTGCTCAAACGCCTCTGAGCCAAGTAGCTAACGTAGCTGCTCCGGACTCGCGCACCATCACTATACAGCCTTGGGAAAAGAAAATGATTCAACCTATAGAGAAAGCTATTCAGATAGCGAACTTAGGCTTCAACCCTATGAATAACGGTGAAATGGTGATTATTAGCGTTCCCCCATTGACTGAAGAGCGCCGTAAAGAGTTGGTAAAAGCAAGCTAAAGGCGAAGGTGAAGATGCTAAAATAAGTGTACGCAACGCCCGCCAAGAAGCTAATAAAGAGATTAAAAAGGTAGAAACTTCTGATGACATCAAGAAAGATGCTGAAGAACGCGTACAAAAAAACTTACCGATAAATACATCAAAAAAAGTAGAAGAAGTATTAGCAGCCAAAGAAGCTGAGATATTAAAAAGTATGACAAATACCGAACAAGTAAAAAGACTTAATGAATCGCCTGGGTGCGTTAAGGAGGTATCTTTGACGTAGATGCCAAACGTATAGAAATAAGCAACGAAGAAGAAAAAAACCTTTGCTCCCGACTCTGGGATAACGCTAAAGAGGCCGAGAAGATAATGCGCGAACTGCGCGTAAAGAAAAAAATGGGTGGAAGATTATGAAGAAGCCGAAAGCCTGACCTCAGATGTAGAGGTAATGTTGGATTTTTTTGAAAGATGGAGAAGCCTCAGCCGAAGAGGTAGACCAGCAATACACCCAAGCTCTACACGCTATTGAGGCATTAGAGTTCCGCAATATGCTCTCTGATGAAGGCGATGCGATGAGTGCTGTACTACAAATTACGGCAGGAGCGGGTGGTACTGAAAGTTGCGATTGGGCATCGATGTTGCTGCGTATGTATACTATGTGGTGCAACAACCAGAAATACAAGGTAAAAACACTCAACTTTCAAGAAGGCGATGTAGCTGGAGTGAAAACAGTTACGATAGAGATTGAAGGTGAATATGCTTTTGGTTATCTGAAAGGGGAAAAATGGTGTTCACCGCTTAGTGCGTATTTCACCTTTTGACAGTAATGCTAAACGGCATACCTCTTTTGCTTCGGTGTATGTATATCCGTTAGCCGATGATACTATTGAAATAGAAATCAATCCTGCTGATATTACTTTTGAGACAATGCGCTCGAGTGGTGCAGGTGGTCAGAACGTAAACAAGGTAGAAACTGCCGTACGACTACGCCACCACCCTACAGGTATTATCATTGAAAACTCAGAAACACGTAGTCAGTTAGACAACAAAAAAACAAAGCTCTGCAATTGCTTAAATCGCAGTTGTACGAAATAGAACTCAAAAAAACGTCAGGCTAAGCGTGATGAGATAGAAGCTGGAAAGATGAAAAATAGAGTGGGGTTCGCAGATACGCAACTATGTAATGCACCCTTATAAGCTGGTGAAAGACGTGCGCACAGGGTTACGAATCGACTGATGTTGATAGCGTAATGAACGGTGAATTAGATGACTTTCTAAAAGCTTATCTTATGCTGATGGGACAAAGTAATACTAATGAGCTAATAAAAAAAGATGCGAGAGGCATTATAGCTTCTCGCATCTTTTTATTTATTCACTATTATAGACTAAAAACCCTAATATTAACTTCGCTATAAAGAAGTAAATTAGAATACCCAATACATCATTGCTGGTAGTGATAAAGGGTCCTGTTGCTACAGCAGGGTCTATACCGCGTTTGTGTAATAATATAGGTATGAAAGTACCTATTACTGCTGCATTTACTATCACTGTTACAAGGGCAATCGCTACAGTGATACTCACCAAGTATTCTGCTTGAAAAAGCAAAGTGGCTTACTAATATTACGATACCCGCTATAGTACCTCCGTTGATAAGCCCTAAGAGAAATTCTTTCAGTAGGCGCTTGATAATCTCGCCATCAATTGAGTTATTTGCTAAGCCTTGCACTACTATCGCTGATGATTGTACCCCTACATTCCCAGCGGTAGCCTGAATAAGCGGAATGAATATCAGCAATATAGGGTATATATTCATTGTATCTTGAAATCCATTGATGATACTCGCTGCTCCAAGTCCGCCAAACATACCGATAAGCAACCAAGGTAAACGCGCTTTAGTAAGTTTCCAAACACTGTCGTCAGCTTCTACATCGTGGGTGATACCGGCCGCTAATTGGTAGTCTTTTTCAGCCTCTTCTTTTATCACGTCTACCACGTCATCAATGGTAATGCGCCCTACAAGGCGTTTCATCTCATCTACTACCGGTATCGCCTCGAGGTCGTACTTACTCATTATATGAGCAACCTCTTCAGCAGTATCAGTAACATATACATAATCTACTTTGGGGATATAAATATCTTTCACCTCAGAGCGGGTAGAAGTAGTAAGCAGGTCTTTGAGTGAAAGTCGCCCTTTTAGCACATCATTATCATCTACTACATATATTGAATGTACCCGTGTAACATTGGCTGCCTGCTCTCGCATCTCCTTCACACACTTGAGCACATTCCAATTCTCATTTACCTTGACTAACTCTTTCGCCATTAACCCCCTGCTGTGTGCTCGTCATAGCGTAGCAAATCGACGATGTCTTTAGCGTGCTCTACGTCTTCTATATACGAGATAACCTCTGTTTTTCGCTCTTCGGGTAGTTCAGAAATGATATCCACGGCATCATCGGTATCGAGCTCTAATATCTCATCAGCAATCTCTTTAGCCGAAAGGTGCTCTAATATCTTATCGCGATAATCATCGTCTAACTCTGTCAGTACATCTGAAGTTTTCTGAGCATCAATAAGACGAATGATATATACTCCTTCCTCAATATCTAATTCGTGAATAACTTCAGCTATATCGGCATAGTGCAAGTCGCTTAAGAGCGTTGTTAGCTCTTTATTTTTCTTTTTCTTCAATGAGCTGTTGTATTTGCTCAATGAGTGCGTCTGTTATCTTAAAAAGTTGCCATAGTTCGTTTACCATCAGTAGTTATTGTTCTTTCCGATTGATTTCTTTAGTGATAAACACAAAAATCCTGCCAAGCGCAATTGCTCTGGGCGTTTGTCGAAAATACTATTTTTTTCTTTAGGAATTCGTTAGTTAGTAGAGGTTTTTAAACTATTTCTGAGAGTTTTGCGCCGCTGATTAAAAAGCAGTTTTTCACAATAGTGAAGAAGAGAGCCTCATCACAGTCTAAATGATAATTAGGGTTTGCGCACTAAACGTAGCACTCCGCTCTTTACCTTGGGTGGGGGTTAAACACACCTTCCGAAACAGTAAATAGATAGGTTGCTTCATAGAAGGCTTGTACTAAAACTGATAATATACCATAGGTCTTGCTCCCTTCACGTTCACAAATACGTTCAGCAACTTCTTTCTGAAACATACCGCTAAATTCTGGCACATAATCTCTAAGCTCAAGCAACTTAAATACTATTTGAGTAGATATATTATAAGGGAAGTTGCCTATAATAGCAAAAAGGTTCTCACAAATAGCCTGCTATATCATACTTTTAAAAAGTCATCTGCTATTATTTTTTTCCTCTCAATTCAGGATAATGAGCTTCTAAATAGGCTACTGACTCCTTATCTATCTCTACTACATATACTTCTGTATCTTTTTTGAGTAAGAATTGCGTAAGAACGCCCATACCTGCTCCTATTTCCACTACTTTTTTGTAGTTTGCCAATGATAAGGTATCAGCTATCTTCTGTGCTATGTTCAAATCCTTTAGGAAGTGCTGCCCCTAAATGTTTTTGCTTTTTACTAATTCCATAAACTAACTTCTTACTTTTTCTGAGTAATAAAAATGGCTAGGGTTAGAAAAATAAGATTAGGTATCAATACTGCCATTAGGGGCGAAAGCCCTCCTGAAGTCTGTGCTAAAGTACCAAATACTCGGTCGAAGAATACAAAGGTAAAGCCTACGACTACTCCTACCATTAGGTTAATACCCATACCTCCTCGCTTTTTTACTGACGATACTGCTACCCCTATCAGTGTAAGGATAAAAGCAGTACTTATTGCCCCCCAACGCCTATATTTTACCAACAAATACATATTAAGGTTAGGAGAACCTTTCATTCGCTCCCGCTCTATAAACTTATCTAACTCAAATAGGTTCTTATTCTCTGCTGTATACTCCATCGGCATTAGGTCATCTATTTTTAAACTTGAATATAGTATCAAGTTGCTCTTTACGCTCTATTATATCATCGGATGCCCCTATCTTACGTTTTGAGTAGTTGGTCAGTCGGTAAGTTTGAGTACTATCAATCCACTGTATGGTCTCTGCGTTTATCTTTTCAGTCATTCTGATGCCATCAAAATGCTCTACTGAAAAGTTATACCCGCGCTTGTCTTCGTAGTTAAATGAACTTACATACAGATAATCATTATCTGTAAACTGATTGTATAGGTCGCTTACACTCTCTACCTTTGATGAACGTATATACTTATTCCAAAAATCATTATAGACGGTACTAGCTGCTGGTACTATAAACATCCCCATAAAAAACACTATTATTGAAATAATTGTAGCTCCTATTATATAAGGACGTAAAAAGCGCATATATGATACCCCCGAACTCTGTATGGCTATAATTTCTGTATTATTTGCCAATTTAGAGGTAAACCAAATGATAGAGAAAAAAAGCAATATAGGAAATAATATATTAGCAAAATAACCAATAAAACTAACATAATACAGCAGTATTTCATTCATTGGTGCTTTTTCTGTATCATTTTTATCTACTTTTTTTCTGATAAATCTACTATTATCCCTATCGGAATAAAAAAAGCACTATCATCATAAAAAGGTAAGCAAATATCGCTTAAGTATGTACCAGTCAAGTATTTTCATATTCTTGTTAGATTTTAAAGACGATTCGACATATCATTCACCATTTTTGTCTTCCATTGGCTAAAGGTACCTGCTATTATTTGTCGGCGAGCCTCTCTCACTAACCACAAATAAAACCCTAAGTTGTGTATAGAGGCTATTTGTTTGCCTAAAAACTCATTAGCAGCAAACAAATGTCGTAAGTAGGCTTTGGTGTAGTATGTATCTACATAAGTATGGCCATCAGGGTCGAGAGGCGAAAAGTCGTCTTCCCACTTTTTGTTTTTGATATTGATAATCCCTTTTGAAGTGAAGAGCATACCATTGCGAGCATTTCGTGTAGGCATCACACAGTCCATCATATCTACCCCTAAGGCGATGTTTTCTAATATATTAATAGGAGTACCTACCCCCATAAGGTAGCGAGGTTTATCTTTAGGCAGTATATCGCATACTAGCTCAGTCATCTCGTACATTTGCTCTACAGGCTCGCCCACTGATAGTCCGCCTATCGCATTACCATCTGCCCCTTTGCTAGCTATATACTCTGCCGATTGTACACGGAGGTCTTTATACACTGACCCTTGTACAATAGGGAATAAGCTCTGCTCATAGCCATATTTAGGCGGTACTTTCTCTAAGTGTGCTATACAGCGGTCGAGCCAGCGATGGGTAAGGTGCATTGAGCGTTTAGCATAGCCGTATTCGCAAGGGTAAGGAGTACATTCATCAAAAGCCATCATTATATCAGCCCCTATACTACGCTCTATTTCCATCACATTTTCAGGTGAAAAGAAGTGATACGAACCATCTATATGGCTCTTAAACTTCACCCCTTCTTCTTTTATCTTGCGGTTAGCTGCCAACGAATATACCTGATAACCACCACTATCGGTGAGTATATTCCTATCCCAGTTAATAAACTTATGCAAGCCCCCTGCTTTCTCAAGTATAGGCATTTGCGGACGCAAATAAAGGTGATACGTATTACCCTAAGATAATATCAGCATTAATATCTTCTTTCAGCTCACGTTGGTGTACCCTTTCACACTTCCTACGGTGCCTACAGGCATAAAGATAGGCGTCTCAATCACTCCGTGCGCTGTAGTAATTTTTACCAGCACGGGCTTTTGTAAGTTCATCTGTTTTTAGTATGTCAAAATTCATAGAAGTCTATTATGAGGGCGCAAAGGTACGAAACAATTATCAATTTACAATTAACAAGTTGCATTTTTGCCTTACAGAAGTTGAGTAAGGGCATATATGAGCAGGCCTACCAAGCCTCCTACTAAAGTACCATTAATTCTGATAAACTGCAAGTCTTTACCGACTTCCAATTCTAATTTTTCGCTTAGCTCCTTGCCTTCCCAGTTTTCTACTGTACTGCTTATAAGTCTGCCCACTTCTTCTTTGTTTTTCAGCACAAACTGATAGGCAGTCTTCTGTACCCAAACATCTATCTGATGCTGTAGTTGAGCATTAGAGCGCAATTCGTCTGTGAGGGCTGTTACAGAGGTTTGTAGTATTCTAGCTATTTGGGGCTGCCATTCGGGTGTATTGAGTCGGTCAGCAAACTCATATAGTTGTGCTGTAAGGTTGGCACGCATAGGGTGAGTGGTATCTGCTGCTATTTTTTGTAGTAGATTATAGAGTCCTTCACTCACTTTTCGGCTTATCCCTCTCTGATAAAAAGAAGGTATCAAAGCAGGAAACTGCCCGTCCATTTCTCTCTGTATAACCTCCTGATTTTCGTTTATATAGGCAGCTATCTTTTCAAATGATTTAGAAAGCAATACTTGGTGTTTATCTTCATCTAAAAGTTTGATGAGCAGCTCGCTTGCCTTAGCTGTAAGCGGACTTTCTTTTACTAAAGAAGTTATTTTATGAGAGGTTGTTTCTTTTGAAAGCCATTCTATAATAAAGGTTGATATTTTTATATCTGTTATATACGGACGTATTTGCTTAGGTTTTAAAAAGTTTTCTACTACAAAATCACCCTAAATTTTTCCCCAATATCGTTCTTTCTTGCTTCTATTAAGTTGGTATGCGGTATATTCAGCCCCATAGGTTTATGAAAAAGCGCTGTTACAGCAAACCAGTCGGCAAGAGCCCCTACCATAGCAGCTTCAGCAAAAAGCTTTTATATAGCCTATCCATACAAATTCAGGTGACTTTTTTTCTGCCAATATACCATTGCTATATAGACAATTAGCATCAGCAAGAAAAAGCCCCGTAGCGATATTTTTTTATGTTGTTGTAATTTCTGTTTTTTTATTCATCTGATAAAAAAATAGGGTTTTTAGGAAAAAGCACCTAAAACCCTAATAACTTCTTACTTGTTGTACACTGATTCTTTTTGAAGTGTTTAGCCAACAAATAGTAAACCACAGCTCTGTGTTTGTTTCTATTCGATTTTCCGTACTTCTCGATTACTGCTTCTATAGCCTTATCTAATTCAGGACCATCTGTTAAACCCTAATTTCTTAATCAAGAAATTTTTGTTTCACTCAGTCTAACTCTGTTTTGTCTGAACCTGATACTTTTTGAAGCATCATCATTGTAGATTGAAGGGCCTAAACCCTACAGTTACTTTTTGTTAGGAACTCTACATCAGGGTTCGCTTCACCGCATTTTTCTTTCAAATCTTGGGTGTACACTGCAATTAGTTCATCACGTTTGCTCATAATTTCTTATGTTTTTATAATTATTTTGTAAAGGTACTCATTTTTTTCAGATACTCAAAAATATTTTAACAAAACTTTATCATTTATTTTTTTCTTGGTGTATGTATTTCCAATAGCTTTGGAGCGTGATCATCAGTGAAAATAGCACGCAATCCCTTCTGCAAAATCGCTGTAATTATTCAGCTTGATAATAGGTTATACCATACATCTTGCACAAGTGTTCTGCTGTGAGTTTATGCGGTGTTTCAAAAATACTCAAAGTTAGGATCTGAAGTATCACCTGGCAATATTCTAAAGATACCTCCCCTCATTGTTCAGTAGTATGATGCGAAAGTTCTTAGGTATATACTTGTTCCACAAAGCATTACTATCATAGAAAAAACTCAAATCACCTGTTACAAACACTGTTGGTGTTCCTGAGGCTACTGCTGCTCCTATAGCAGTAGAGGTACTACCATCTATCCCACTCGTACCTCTGTTGCAATACACTTTCCAAGTAGAATCTGACTTCATCAGCTGTGCATAACGTATAGCAGAACTATTGCTTATCTGCACCATATAGTGCTTGGGGATAGTGTTAAATAGCTCAGCATATACTTTGAAATCCGAAAAAGGAGTATCGTTCTGATACTCTAAGTGTTTTTCGCTGTATCTCGTTCTTTATTTCTAACCATTTTTTTCTGATAATCTGAAGGCACACTTAACAAATAATGCCCTATTTTCTTCAGAAATGTATTAATATCACTCTTAAAGTGAGCTGTTAGGCAAAAATAAGAGTCGTACCCTTTGTACATATCAACATTATAGTGATAAGAAGGCTGAAAAGTTCGCAAAAACTGTTTTATTTTCTTTTGAAACTACCAAGCCTCCAAAAGTCAGCAGCAAGTCAGGTCGCAAAGCTTCTTTCAGTGCGGGGGCTTTCTCAGTATAAGTCAGTAGTTTATCTATGCAGGGTATAAAGTGAGGGTCGTGCAGGTTAGAGGTAGTCTCAGTCAGTACTAATACTGAAGGGTCTTGTGCAAGCCTTTGCACATAGTCAGCCTCAACACTATTAGGGGGTAAAACTCCTACCAATATCATCTTCTTAGCTGCTGTATTCCATCGTTTTTACAAAAGTGATTGCCGCAGCATCATCTAAAAGCAATGTCTGTAGGGGCAGCAGCTGATTCTCAAAAGTATATCGCTCTTCTGTGGTAAGATATAAAGGTTCTTCAAAAGGCACATTGATGTGTACAGGGGCTTGCTGTGCTATGGCGGTATTAAGAGCGGTATTTAGTTCATAAAAATTGCTCTTATCACTATGGGGAGCATCCGATAGGTTAGCGTTATAAGCACTATGATTTGCCAATACGTTTGCCTGACGAATAGTCTGCCCATCACCTATATCTACCTTATTAGAAGGGCGGTCTGCCGAAATCACTACCAGCGGAATATCGCTATAGAAAGCCTCTGCAAAAGCCGGATAATAGTTCAACAGTGCCGACCCCGAAGTACAAACTACTGCCACAGGTTGTCGCAGCTGCTGTGCCATACCTAAGGCAAAGAAAGCCGCACATCGCTCATCTACTATACTATAACAAGAAAAATAGGGGTCGTTACTAAAGCCTATCGTCAGAGGGGCATTACGCGAACCAGGCGATATAACAATATGTTTAATTTGCTTTGGCTTTTGCAGGCCTCTATCACTTGTTGTGCCAATTTTATCTGCGGTCTCTTCATTCTATTCTGTTAGCTTGTTTTTCTGTTGGTAATACTCATAAAGAGCTACTTGCGAGCGCTGTGCCGGTAGCGTATGAGGGCGGTAATGATTATCTTGAGCTTGGTCTATTACTCTGGCTTTTCACATTGTCAGCCCAACTGATTTCAAAAGTATCTATCAGCTCTTGCTTTATAGTTTCATCATAAATAGGGCAACCTACCTCTACTCTGAAAGAGATATTGCGCGTCATCCAATCAGCTGACGAGATGTACACTTTAGGATTGCCATTATTACCAAATATAAACAAGCGAGGATGCTCTAAGAATTTATCTACTATACTGATTACTTCTATATTCTCACTCATTCCCTCTATGCCTGGTACTAAGCAACAGATGCCGCGTACAATCATTTGTATCTTCACCCCTGCTCTACTGGCTTCATACAGCTTATCTATCATCTTATAGTTGGTTATATTATTCATTTTCAGCTTTATATAGGCTTCCTTACCAGCTTTAGCGTTCTTTATCTCTTCTTCTATAAGCTGCTTAAGTATCTTTTTAGTATAATGAGGCGATACTATTAAGTGTTTGTATTTCTGTATGTTGTAATTAGTTTCAAAGAAGTTAAACACTTTATTTACTTCCTTTAGTATATCCTGATTAGCAGTAAAAAGGGTGTAATCGGTATAGACTTTAGCAGTACTTTCGTTAAAGTTTCCGGTACTAATAAACCCATATCGTTTGATGCCCTTACCCTCTTCGCGTTCTATCACACATATCTTGCTATGCACTTTTAGTCCGCGTACTCCAAAGATGAGCTTCACCCCCTCTGCTTTCAGCTGTTCTGCGTATCTTATGTTCGATTCTTCATCAAATCGGGCTTGCAGTTCTATCTGTACTGTTACTTTCTTGCCATTTTTCACGGCATTGATAAGAGAATTGACCACTTGCGAGTTTTTAGCCAAGCGATAAATCGTTATCTTCACTGACTTTACTTTAGGGTCGAGAGCAGCCTCCCTCAAAAACCATATTATATTCGAAAAAGTATGATAAGGAGTGAACTGTAGATAATCTTTCTCAGCTATTTTCTTCAACAAACTCTCCTCCGAAGTGAGTCCCTTCACCGGTAGCGGGTGTATAGGTGCATAGGTTAGGTCAGTACGCCCTAAGCTAGGGAAGCTCATATAGTCGCGGCGGTTGTGATAGCGCCCCCCTGGTATCACACTGTCGGTATTTACAATACCCATCTTCTCAATGAGGAAATGCAACGTATCCTTATCTATCGTCTTGTCGTATACGAAGCGCACTGGGGCTCCTTTTCGCCTATCTTCTACACTAGTTGAGATTTTCTCCACAAAACTCTTGCTCAAATCATCATCTATGTCTAACTCGGCATCACGAGTGATTTTTATCATATTAGCCGAAAGCGATTCGTAGTTGAAAATACTAAATATTAGGTGTAAACAAAAGCGAATCACATCATCTAACATTATGATGTAGTGCTTATCACCTACCTGAGGGAGCTCTATAAAGCGATTGAGCGTAGTGGGCAACTCTATCAGGGCATACTGTATTTTTTCTTTATAAGCCTTTGATGAAAAGAATTTTTTTGTACTCCTGAGGCTTTCTCATCTTCTTTTAGGGTCATTTTCACTGCCAAATATGCCACATCGTCCTTCAGCTGCGGAAACTTCTCTAAATCATTGAGTATAATAGTAAAAAGTGCAGGACGTACCTTATCATAAAAATACGTATTTACAAAAGCTTCGTGCTCTGGTAGCAGTGTTTTTTCATTTACGATAAATATCTGCTCTTTCTCTAATTCCTCAGTAATAGTGTTGATAATGCTTAGGCTTTCGTCTTGCAGCTGTATCACTTCCTTAGTGATTTCTTCTAATAGCTCTTTAGCGTGTACGCCCAACTCTTTGTCTGAAGACTCGTTCATAGCCACACGCTTCACCGTAGCATAGCGTACCTTGAAAAATTCGTCTAAGTTATTAGAGAAAATACCAGCAAACCTGAGCCGCTCTAAGAGGGCACTTTTTCATCGGCTGCCTCTTGTAGCACTCTGGCATTAAATTTTAGCCAACTAAGCTCTCTATTTACATACGTATTTTTTGTTTTCATTTTAGTTCATTTTTAGCCACTTCCACACTTCTTTATAAGTAGGCTTTTTGCCGTACATAAGTATACCTATACGGTATATTTTTCAAAGCTATTTTTATTACCAAAAAGAAAGTGATATAAAAGTAGTAGTAAAGAAATTAATACTTCCCACCATGCTACCCCAAAGGGAATGCGCATCAGCATTACTACTGGCGAGGTAAGTGGTATGTACGAAAATACTACTGAAATCGTACCGTGCGGTTCTTCTATCACCGAAAACATTCCTACATAAAAGGCTAACATCAGCGGAATGAGTATTGGCATCAAAAACTGCTGTGTATCAGTCTCATTATCTACCATCGCTCCTACCATAGCATAGAGCGAACTGTACAACAGATACCCTCCTACAAAAAATAATAGAAATACCCCTGAAGTTTCCAAAAATGGAAAATGGTAGAGAGCTGCTATAATATTACTTATTTCAGAGTGAGACTCTGTAGCTGCCATCGCTTGGGTAGCTGTAGGAGTATCTACCTGAAAGAGTGAAGGTGCTAAAGCAAATAGTACCCCACCTATTACCAACCATATAGCAAATTGCGTGAGTCCTGCCAATGAAGTGCCTATAATCTTACCTAACATCAGCTGAAAAGGTTTTTACTGATGATATGATAATTTCTACAATGCGGTTCGTCTTTTCCTCTATCACACTACGCATTATCATATTGCCATAAATGATGATAAACATAAATATCAGATAGCCCGCTACACCACCTATTGCAATTTTCATCACATTATCAAACTCTGAGGTCTTTTCACCTGTAAAGTTTTCCATTTGTAGGGTTATTTTCGTGCGAGCACTGTCTATTTCTGCCTTTTCAATCCCTTTTTGGGTAAGGTTATACTGAAAAAGAGTCTTTTCAAGTGCGCCAGTAAGCTCATTTTACTAACGATAGCGAAGGCGATTCTTCACTATAGAAAGCCTTTTGAGCAGTCTCTTCCTTAGGTATATACAGCAATCCGTATTTGCTTGTTGCTAATACCTCTGCACGCGCCTCTTGTAGGCTCTTATCTTTCAAATACTCATAGTGTATTGTCTCAGTATCAGTAAAAAGTAGTACCAAAAAGTCCACTCTCGTCCAGAATAAGAATATCTTTAGCATTGCTCTTGCTATTTACATCGGTCAGAAAACCAATTATCAAGGCAAAAGCTACTACTATTAGCGGACTTACAAAAGTCATTATTATAAACGACTTATTGCGTATCTTATTCAGGTATTCTCTCTCTATTATAATTTTTCAAATGTTTCATAATCTACCAATTTACTAATTTGCTAATTTACCACACGCACGCATAAATATCTCGTTAGCTGTAGGGATAGCCTCTACAAAATGCGTTACCTCTCCTTGCGTGCTAAGGTATTGCAATAAGTCGTTAGCGCTCTGTCCCTCTTTTTTTCTGTATGTTTAGTTTCAGTTCGTCATACAAGGTTCTAAAAGAAGCTTCTTGTACAGTATATTTATCTTGCAACTCACTCAATACAACTGCTTTCTGCTCATCAGCTACTTTCAATCCCACCTCATAAGTATTGTTTTTAAATGCTCTTTTTATATCATTTAAATTACCGTCTAATATCTTATGCGATTGATTAATAAGTGCTATATGGTCGCAAAGCTCCTCTACCGACTCCATTCGGTGGGTAGAAAAAAATAATGGTAGCCCCTTGTTCGCGCAAGTAGAGTATTTCATCTTTGATGATATTAGCACTAATAGGGTCGAAACCACTAAAGGGCTCATCAAAAATAAGCAATTTAGGTTTGTGTAGCACCGTTACTAAAAACTGAATTTTTCTGAGCCATACCTTTAGAGAGCTCTTGCACTTTCTTGTGCCACCAATCGCCCTATTTGCAAGCGGTCGAACCAAAAATTTAAGCTGTTTTTTTAGCCTCCTCTTTGCTCAGCCCTTTCAGTTGAGCCAAGTACAACGCCTGCTCGCCTACTTTCATCGATTTGTACAAACCGCGTTCTTCAGGCAAATAGCCTATTTCGGCAGTGTGTTTAGGGTTGCAGCAGTTCGCCGTCAAACCACACTCTCCAGCATCGGGCAGTACAATTTGATTAATAATGCGTATAAGCGAAGTTTTTTCCTGCCCCATTAGGGTCCTAACAAGCCAAAAGATACTCCCTTTAGGCACCTCCATCGACACCGCATCTAATGCCGTGTGTTCACCGTATTTTTACAGATATTTTTCTATTCTAAGCATCTTAAAACAATGGTTAATGTTTAATTATCAAAGGTTTTATTTTTCAACCGCAAATATACAACTTTTCTTTTTATTTATTCATTACTTGTACAAGTTTTTTTATTACCTACTTCATCATTTTCGTATAGTTCTTACTAATTTACAAATTGGCAAATCAACCAATAAAAAAGTCGTTACTTCCCAGCAACGACTTTTCCTCATTAAAACAAAAAAATTATGAAAAACTAAATTACTTCTCTTTTTCCATCTTGTCTTTCAACTCTTGAAGCGCTTCAAGGTCTCCAAGTGTTGATTTTTCGACAGGAGCTGATACTGTATTATTAGCGGCTTCTTTAGCTATTTTCTCTTCTTCTTCTTTGAAGATAGCTGTGTGCAGAAGCTACTACACGTTTAAATTCTTTGTTAAATTCAATGATTTTTAAATTCAGCAGTTTCGCCTTTTTTCCTAACTTTTTACCATCTTCTTTTTTCTAAGTGGCGAGTAGGTACGAATGCCAAAAATATCATCATTGAAAAGGTACAGTAGCCCTTTGTCTACCAATTTAGAAACGGTACCTGTGTGGATAGTACCTACTGCAAATTCTGCTTCGTACTTATCCCAAGGGTTAGGGGTTGTTTGTTTGTGTCCTAAAGATAGTTTGTGTCCTTCAGCATCAAGTTCAAGTACCATTACTTCTATCTTATCACCAGTGTTTACAAACTCTGATGGGTGTTTAATTTTTCTTAGTCCAAGAAAGGTCAGTGATGTGGATAAGACCATCGATACCTTCTTCTAGTTCTACGAATACACCAAAGTTAGTAAAGTTGCGTACAGTACCTGTGTGTTTAGAACCTACTGGGTATTTTTCAGTGATGTTAATCCAAGGGTCTGGAGTAAGTTGTTTGATACCCAATGACATTTTTACGCTCGTTGCGGTCTAAGGTTAGTACTACTGCTTCTACTTCATCTCCTAATTTTACAAAATCTTGAGCTGAACGCAAGTGAGTACTCCAAGACATTTCTGACACGTGTATAAGTCCTTCTACACCATCAGCTATTTCTACGAAAGCACCGTAGTCGGCTATAACTACTACTTTACCTTTTTACTTTATCACCTACTTTTTAGGGTCGTCAGCAAGCGCATCCCAAGGGTGTTTGCTTAGCTGTTTTAGACCCAATTGAATGCGTGATTTGTTATCATCAAAGTCAAGGATAACTACATTCAATTTTTTGATCTACTGATACCACTTCGCTTGGGTGGTTGATACGTGCCCAAGAAAGGTCAGTAATGTGTATCAATCCGTCTACGCCGCCAAGGTCAACGAATACACCATATGAGGTAATATTTTTAACCACCCTTCAAGTACTTGTCCTTTTTCAAGCTGACTGATAATTTCTTTCTTCTGTTCTTCGATATCTGCTTCAATAAGAGCTTTGTGCGAAACCACCACGTTTTTAAATTCGTGATTTACTTTTCACTATCTTGAACTCCATTGTTTTATTTACGAATTGTTCGTAGTCGCGGATAGGTTTCACATCTATTTGTGAACCTGGCAAGAAGGCTTCGATACCAAATACATCTACTATCATACCGCCTTTAGTACGACTTTTCACAAATCCGTTTACGATTTCGCCATTTTCGTGAGCTAAGTTGATTCTATCCCAAGCTTTCAGAGTACGTGCTTTGCGGTGTGAAAGTACTAACTGTCCGTTTTTGTCTTCACGGATGTCGATAAGTACTTCTACTTTGTCACCTACTTTTTAGGTTAGGGTTGTAGCGGAATTCATTAAGAGAGATAACACCTTCTGATTTAGCGTTGATGTCGATGATAGCCTCTCTGTCAGTAATTCTGGTTACTACACCTTCTACTACTTCGTTGTCTTGAGTGTCAACGAAATTGTTTTTAACCAATTCTTCAAAGTTTTTCAATTGGTCTTCTTGTACGCTGTCAATACCTTCTTGGTATTTGTTCCAATCAAAGTTTTCTAAAAACTCCGCTTGTGTTTGTGTGTTTTCAGCCATTTGCTGATAAGTGAAATTTGTATTTCCGTTAGAAAAAGGGCGTCAATTAAAAGTGCATTTCTAGTCGGAAAGTAGTGAAACAATAAGTTATAAACGCCCTACACCTTTAAAAAAATTGGTGCAATGTTACGATCTACATAGCTAAAAATTTTTTACTACTTTTTTTGTAAAAAAATTACACAAAAAAATATAAAACGCTGATTATCAGAAATATATTTAATTGACAAATCAGCAAATCGACAAATCGACAAATTGGCAAATCATCATCCTGTCATTACCCGATAAGTCTTGCCGTAGCACCACCTTTTCAAAACCCCTTCGCTTTTAGTAAGGCTTTCATCTCCTCTCCTAAATACTGATTGATTTCAAAAAAAGGCTTCCTTGAGGCGAAAGTGCCCGATGAGCAAGTGCTGCTATTCGGTCGTAAAAACAACAGCGGGTCAGTATCACTAACAAACAGCGCCAAGTGAGGGCTCATATTCTAATACATTGGCTTGCATTTCGGCTTTCTCTAAAGAGCGCACATAAGGCGGATTAGAGATAATAATATCGTATGTATCTGGCAAAGTGGTGGTTTGTAGTATATCTTGCTGTAGAAAGTTAATGGTTACCCCATTTAGTTCTGCATTGCGGCGAGCTACTTGCAGTGCTTCCCCTGAAACATCTACGGCAGTTACTTCGGCATTAGGGCAACGATTTAGCCAGCGAAATAGCTATGCAACCCGAACCTGTACCTATATCTATTATTTTCAAGGGTTTAGAAGTAGGGGTGACTGTTGTTAGCACCCAATCTACCAACTCTTCAGTTTCCGGACGAGGTATAAGCACATTTTCATCTACCAAAAAGCGATAAGAGAAAAACACCGTTTCACCTAATATATATTGTATAGGTTTATGGTTTTGTAGTTCTCTTATCGCTTCTTTTATAGGGGTAACAACCTTTTCAGCAAGGGGCTCTTTAGCGCACGCCAATGCGGTTGCTTTACTACACTGAGCATAATGTTCCAGCAGCATAAAGTAAAAAGTCTGAACCTCTGTTAAGGGGTAAAGGTTTTGCAGCTGCTGGTAAATATAGTGTTTCAGAGCTTCAAAAGTCATTAATTTACGCGTATTTGCTGTCCTACTTTCAGGTTACTGCTCGCCAAATCGTCAAAGTTATTGAGTTTCATCAGCTGTTGTACAGGCACTTGCTGTTCGCGAGCTATCTTATATAGAGTGTCTCCGGTTTGCACTTGGTAATACACCTCTGCAATAGCTTCTTTTTTCACTTGCGATGATACTTGTGCCTGTGGTTTAGCAGGAGTTACTGGTTTAGGAGTTTCTACTTTTTTAGAGGTGTCTGCAATTACTGGTGCTGACTTAGTAACTGGTTTAGTAACTGACTTTTGTTCTACTGTCTTAGCTACTTCTTTCTTAGTTACTACTACGGGCTTTGCAGGTGCTATAGGCTCATTTTTGTACCACTTGTGGCACTTCGCGTTTAGGTAGTGGGGTTGATACTATATCAGTACCCATCGAAAAGTTTACAGGCTCTCCTTTCATCGCTACTACTTGCTCGTCATACTGGTGTAGGCTAAACTTTTTTATCAGAGCAATAAGTTTTTTAGCATAAGCAGGATCTGTAGCATAGCCCGCTCTCTTAAGTCCGTGTGCCCAACTCTCGTAGTCGGTAGGGTTAAGCTCAAATAGCGAACTATATCTCCCTCTTTTCATCAGGAATTGAGAGTGGTCTTCAAACGATTCGTAAGCATATTTATAACGTCTAAAACACTCACTTTTTTCATCATCATCGTGAGTGATAGTCTTGCCATTCCAAGTTGCGTGGCATTTAATGCCGAAGTGGTTATTGCCATAACGCGCTAATCGCCCTTGCCCTGAACCGCTTTCTAATATCCCTTGTGCCAAGGTGATACTTGCTGGTATGTTATAGCGCTGCATTTCTACCATCGCTATATCTTTGTAGTTTTCTATATACTTCTGAGTCACGGCAGTAGTTACCTGCATAGCAGGCGGTACTTCGTGAAAATCATCTTCAGTAAAATCTTTCCGATTCATATTAGCTTCCATTAGAGCCTTTGTTCTTTGGTTAAGCTCTGCATGGGTAGGCCTTTTAGTCTCTACAATAGTACGTTGTCCGCGATAATTGACTGTATGCGGGTTCTTAGCGCTTTTTGTAATACTTATCGGAGCACGATGAGAGAATAAAGAGATATAGTAGCAGCCAACTAAATCTTTTCTTCATAATTCAATGTAATTTTTTTGTTTTTTTATTCGTTCTTTATTAAAGCCTTCAATACCTTGCAAGCCTCCCGTATGAATTGCTAATATTTTTAGTGTTAGGTGCAAAAATATCCCTTCTTTACGAGGGCAAAGATAGCAAAAATCATCTTACCTACATATATGGGGTCTAATGGTACTTGGGTTGTTTTGTTAAAATTATTTAAAAAAATTAATCAGTTCATCATTCACTTTAGCATAGCCTCCAAAAATTATAATCGTGTACTAAATGCCAATTAGTTCGGGTGGTGTATTGCTTGATTACTTCTGTTAAAAAAACTCGCCTTTTAGAGCAGGAAAACCTATCACTTGCTGATGCGGGGCACTAGCATTGATAAGCCCTGAGATAGTACCCCCTGTACCTACTGCTGTGCATATTACATCAAAGGCTTTGTCTTCCTCAGTGAGTATCTCTTCGCAGCCTTTTACTGCCAAAGCGTTTGTACCTCCTTCTGGAGCTATATAAATATCTGAACCATAGCGATTTCTAAGACTTTCTAAAAACTCAGGGGTGTGTTTTTCTCTATACATCTGGCGTGTAACAAACAAAAATTGCATCCCGCAATTTTTAGCAAACTTTAACGTTGGATTAACACTAATTTTAGATTCCAATTCATCTCCTCTTATCACTCCGATAGTGCGTAATCCCATTATTTGTCCTGCCGCAGCTGTAGCCGCTATATGATTAGAGTAGGCACCTCCAAAAAGTAAGCAGGGTACTTTTTACCCTCTTTTTAACGCCTCTGCTATATTGTATTTTAGTTTCCTAAGTTTATTACCCGACACAAATGGGTGATTCTTATCCTCTCGCTTTATCGTAAGCGTAATACCCTCAGGCATAGGTATATTCACCACCTGATTTTTCTATTTTTCAAATTCTCAAACATAATATTAATTTGGTGATTTGTCGATTTGTCGATTTGTCGATTTGCTAATTCACTAATTTGCTAATTGGCAAATTGACAAATTAGCTAATTAATTACTCGTATCGCAATGCTTCTACTGGGTCTAACTTCGAAGCTTTTTACTGCAGGATAAAGCCCAGAGAGCACCGAAACTACGGCTGCTATCAGTATAGCGACCAAAAATGACGCCCCAAGGTATCGTAAATTCAAACTTCACCGCTTTCGAAATCAGAAAACCTAAACTTATCCCCAAAAACAATACCCGTTAAGGCTCCTAACTGCGCTATAATGAGCGTTTCAGTAAAGAACTGTAGGGGTTATAGAACGCCTTTTAGCCCCTAAAAAGCCTTACGAATACCTATCTCTTTAGTGCGTTCAGTCACCGATACCAACATAATATTGAGCAAAGCGATAGATGAGCCTAGTATTGTAATCATTCCAATTATAAAACCAGCAGCCGTCAGCACTCCTGTGATGCTACCGATACGCTGCAATAGGTCATCACTGCGTTCTACCCCAAAGTTATTTTTCTTGTATAGGTGTAAGTCCTCTGATATTGCGCATCAGCACCACCGCATCATCTACGGCAGCATCTAACTTATCTTTGTTATCTACCCCTACATTTATGGTGAAGTTAGGCATCGTTGTTGAAAAAGCAGAACGAGCTATTCCCAAAAGGTATTAACACCTGAAAAATCTTCATAATTACCAAAAGACGAACTTTGCGACTTTAGTATACCTATAACTTTGAACTTATACCCTCTTACCGAAATAGTTTTTGCCAATCGGATTGACATCTTTCAGCAGTGTTTTCTTAAAATCAGAACCTATCACACACAAATTCAGGTTGTTTTGTATATCAAAGTCCGAAAAACCTCTCCCCTCTTCTACTGTAAGCCCTGAATTATTGATATAGTGTTCATCTACCCCCACCACACGTGCCAAAGGGTCTGTCTTTTTATTTTCGTATTTCACCTCTGCTGACGAAGCTGCATTGGTAGAGATACTTACCTTAGCAAAAAGGATTGGCAAGCTGTTGCTTAAAGGTCTCTGCCTCTTTATAGGTGATTTCTGGGTTAATCTTTTTCTTAGTACCACTTCCCTCTACCCTTTCAGCATAATCATAACGCGAAATAGAAAAGGTATTCGCCCCCATACTCGAAAAATTACCTTCGAGGGTATTGCGCAAAGCAGTGATAACGCTCAGTATCCCCACTAAGGCGGTAATACCAATAGCGATAATAAGCACAGTAAGCACCGTACGCAGCAGCTGACTTTTTAATCGAATCAAAAGCTATTTTGATATTTTCACGAATAAGAATCCACACGTTTGTTTGGTTTTTAAATGATGATGCAAAGGTAGGAATAATTTGCCAATTAGCAAATTTGTCGATTTGTCGATTAGACGATACGGATAGGATATTTTTCTGTTTTTGGGGAGGAGAGTAGTCACTTATACTTCGGTGGTTGTTCGCTAGCCCTTCGGTGTTCGTATATCCTTCCTATATTGATTGTATAGGGTAGGCGTATTTAGAAATTTTTCTAATTTACTAATTCACAAATTTGCTAATTTATAAATTATTCGTATCTTTGCGCCCGAATTAATAACGAGGTCGTGTACCTCACTAATTAAATTTTTATGCCAGTAAAAATCAGATTACAACGTCACGGTAAAAAGGCAAACCATTCTATTGGATTGTAGCCGCTAATTCTCGCGCTAAACGCGATGGTAAATTCCTTGAAAAATTAGGAACTTACAACCCTATCAGCAACCCCTGCGCAAATTGAAGTAAACGTAGATGCTGCTGTGAAATGGTTGCAAAATGGGGCTCAACCCAGTGACACCGCACGCCGTATCCTATCTTACAAAGGGTATTGCTAAAAACACCACCTATTAGGAGGGGTAGCTAAAGGAGCTCTTACCGCAGAACAAGCTGAAGCTAAATTCAACGCTTGGGTAGAAGCTAAAAACAACAAAGTTTCTTCTAAAGAAGAAAAAAATTAGCTAAAGAAAAAGCAGCTGCTAAAGCTAAGGCTTTAGACGCTGAAAAAGAAGCTAATGAAAAACGCAAAAACGAAGCTGCTGCTAAAGCCGCTGAAGCTGCCGCTGCTGCAACTGCCGCACAAGCTGAAGGCGAAGCTGCTGCTGAACAACCCCAAGAAACTGAAGCATAAAAATGACACTGAAAGATTGTTTTTTATATAGGAACAATTGTGTCGAAGTTTAGCTTTAAGGGCGAAGTCCTTATCAAACTTGATTCGGATGACCCCGAAATGTATGAAGAAATGGAATCAGTGTTTATTGCCCTTGGCAATAATCTGGTTCCTTTTTGATTGAAAGAAGCTCTTTGCACAAATCAGACCTATTGCGCGTGAAATTTGAGGAGGTTGATACTGAAGCTGATGCCGATGCTCTGCTGAAACACAAAAATATACTTGCCTCTCTCTGCCCTCCCCCGCTGACGGGCAACCAATTCTATTACCACGAAGTTATAGGATTTACTGTAGAAGATACTCAATATGGTTATGTAGGAAAAAAATCACAGCTGTAAACGATAATACTTTTCAAGCCCTATTTGAGATTGAAGATGAGGCAGGACATCAAATTCTTATCCCTATCAACTTTTTGGAGAAGATAGACCGCCAAAATCAAAAACTGATAGTCTCTACCCTGAAGGACTTATAGCATTATACCAAGAATAAAGACAAAAGACGAGAGACGAAATAAAAAAAAGACGGAATACGATGGTTCGTATTTCGTCTTTTTTTATCTTTTGTCTTTACCGGCTATTTCTCTATTTGCCACGCTATTTCCTTAAAAATATCGAGTTTTGTTTTCTCATGTAGCTCGCGGAACTTCTGGGCATATTCTTTAGGGAAAGGCTTCCAAAAGTTATCATCTTCTACTATTGTGCAGTAATAATACTGGTTGCTTTTAGGCATTTTTGCCAACGACTCATATAACACTTCAAACTTATTAGGCATATTGCGCTTTATTATCAGGCGGTAAAGACGTTCTAGAGTATAAGCTGAACTTTTATCCAATGCCTTAGTAATAAGATAGTTTACACGCTCGCTGTCTTCTTCTATACGATCTAATACCATAAGAGCATCGGTATTGAAGCTGTTATCTACTCGCGAGCCTGCTAAGTAATTGCAAAGCAAGTCTGCCCAACGCGGGTCTAACTCTTCTTTAGTAAGAGGTTTTTTTATCGTAATATCCACCATAGTAACCATAATAACGATAAGTAGTGCCTGAAGTAGTGCCTGCTAAGGCTTCTATCATATATTGGGCATTAATCGCTTTATTAAATTGTGGTGCAAAGACCTCGTATAGCTTCTCTCTGCTGAAACGCTCTTTGCTATCTAAAACACGATAGAGATAGTTTATAGCTAATGGCGATGTCCAAGTATTACTGAAAACATTAGTAGCATATTGCTCGTAGAAAGATAATACTTTATCTTTATCAAAAGTATAGAGTATTTCATTCAGACAAGGGGCTATGTTGTAATTGCTTGCCGAACGTTTTTAGCCATTGCATCAAATCGTTTATCGCTTAAAAATATCACCCAATAGTGCATACGTTTCAGGGTAGTCTTTGTTTTTGAGAATCTCCCACTCTGTAGGCAATCGCTCAAAAGGCTGCCGTTAGGGCTTTTTCGTCTGTTTCGTCCATTGAAAGCAGCGCTTCAAAGCGTTCGCGTACTTTCTGAAGGAATGGCTGATAGTGCGAGGCTAACGGAACTGAGGCTATTGCTTCTGCCAACAGTTCCCCATTTCCTTTCTGCTTGTTGTTGCTGTACAACTCGTATAGCTTATCGACACTGCGCTGCGTACCGATTTTAGCCAATGCTTTATAGGCTGCCCCACGCACTGTTTTGTTTTTTTATCGCCTGAGAGAGTGATGATAAAATCTTCGGTCTTCTCATCCTTTTTATCTGAAAGTATCGCTATAGCTTCGGCTTGTAGGTTAGGCAAACTTTCTGCAAATATTTTATCGATAAGCCCGTCTACCTCAGCATAACCGAGCTTATAGAGCAAGCGCAAACGACGCACGTTTTCCACTTTGTCTTCTAACTTAAAGTCGGCTACTAAGAAAGGTAACATCGCCTTGCCACTAGCGGGAATTACTACCTCCATTATATAATCGGCTAACTCTGAATACTTGTCTGCTAAAGGCAAAGCTCAAGTAACCAAAGGTGCGAGAGTCTTTGAAAATACCGCGCTCATAAGCGTCTTTTACCGTCTCTAACCGCCCTGAGTTGCTTTGGGTAAGGGCTTGTAGTACCGGCTTTAGCTGTAAGTATGAGTACTGAGTATTGACATCGGCAAGAGCCACAGTGGGCACTTGGTCGGCTACAGCAGCTCCCTCTTCAGTAGTAGTGCCTTGCGTATAAAGCACAGAATAAAGCAAAGTAGAAAGCGATAACAACTTTTCAGCCGACTGTTGGGCATCGAGCTGCAATAATTCTTCTACATCTTGGGCTAATTTATTGAAAAACAGGGGCTTTCTCGCCCTAATTTCTTAAGTATAGGTATATGCTTCTGCAAGCGTGGGTCGTTCTTAGCAAACTTACTACCTGCTATAAATAACCTATTCAATTCTTGTTGTAATTCGTATAAAGGTTTCATATTGATTTGTCAATTTGTTAATTTGTCAATTTGCTAATCTACTAATCGGCAAATTAATATTGTAATCTAACTATTTTCTCGGGGGTGATGAGCGAAAGCGGTTGTGCCGATAGCAATCCGTCTTTTACATCATTATGCATCATCACTGTTAGGCAGAGTCCTTCGGCATTGGCAGGCAAAAAGGCTCTTAAGTTAGCAGTAGGCGATACGGCTCCCTCTTCAATATCTTTGAGGGTAAGAGCAAAACCATTAGCATCTTCTACTACCAAGTTATCACCTTTTTAGGTAGGCTTTGTGCAGTGCCAATAGCACTACAGGCTGTTTGTCCATCAGTGGATTTTTAATAGTATTTTTTTACTGATTTGATAGTTTCGGCAAAACTGCGTTGAAGCCCAACTTTTGAGAGTAGCCAAATCTTCTTTTTGCAACGGACGTTCTACACTACCCTCTGCCTCCCAACGAATACGCGGGTTTTTGGTCACCGGGGTAGATGTACAAATCTTTTAGCTGCAACACGCTAAATACACTATTATCTTCTTTGATATACTTTAGCCGCTTTATAAGGACGATAGTTGAGCGTTTTGTATATCTTACCTGTTTTGAGGTTCAGCCATACCCCCTCATCTACGTACTCTTTGCGCGCCTCATTGTCGTAACTGTTAAAAGACAGCTGTACGAGGCTTGCATTCTCTTCATACTGACCGTATTGCATTAGTTCTACTAACTTCCACACATAGCCTATTTGCTCTTCAATAGCTGATGACAATTCAGGCGTGCCCTCTGGGTCTTCTTTGCGCGCTTTGAGGTAGTCGGTTGCTTTTTAGCAAAGCAGAAAGGAAGTTCAGATTATTTACTACCTCAGTATATTCTTCGTTTTCTACTTCTTCTACTGATAATAATAGGTTATTGAAGGCGGTTTGTATTCCCCCGATATAGTAGTTGCCCAGCTCTTTTATCTGTGCCTTCAGAGTGGAGCGCATTTTGGCATCTACTGATGAAAGTCCTGTGTTTACTATATCGCGTAGCAACTTTTGGGCAGTTTCTATACCGGTGAGCTGTGCATCTATTTTTCTTAGTGAAAGCTGCCTTATTTACCTTTTTAGGTTTTTCGGCTTTCTCCTTAATCGACTCCTTCTCTTGGGCTTTTTTCTCTTGCTTTTCTCTATCTTATCACGCTTAGAGAGGATATCCTCTGGTACCTCAGCTTCGGCAAACTGCGAAGCATCAGCCTCATAGCAATAAAGCAACCCAATGGCGTGTTTGCAAGGAAATTGCCTACTAGGGCAGTTGCAGCGAAACACTGGGTTATGAGCGTCTACATAGTCGGCAGAGCAGTAATAAGGGTTCTTACCACTACCCGCACATTCACCCCATATTAGGTTCTTTTTCAGCACTAATTTTCAGGTTAGCGAACTTCCCTTTTTTTGTGCAATTCTCGCCCTTTCTTAGCTGCTTCAGCATTCGGGGCAAGTTCTTCAATTTTTTGCTGGGTAATTTCTATCATTGTTTTTTTCGTATTTTGTATTTCTATTTTAAGTATTCTGCTGTGAAGCTTTTCTTGTTTTTTGCTACTTCTTCAGGCGTACCAAAGGCTACTACTTCGCCACCTGCTTTACCGCCATCGTAGCCTATATCTATAATGTAATCTACCTTGCGTATCACATCTATATTATGCTCTATCACCAGCACGGTATTGCCTTTATCAACTAAGCGATCGAGGACTTCTAAGAGTACTTTTACATCTTCAAAATGAAGCCCTGTGGTGGGTTCGTCTAATATATAGAAAGTGTTGCCCTGTGTCTATTTTTAGAAAGCTCTGTAGCCAACTTCACCCGTTGGGCTTCCCCTCCTGAAAGGGTAGTAGATTGTTGTCCCAAAGTGATGTAGCCCAACCCTACCTCTTCAATAGTTTTGAGTTTGCGGTATATTTTAGGAATAGGCTCGAAGAACTGCACCGCCTCGCTAATAGTCATATCAAGTACATCGGCTATCGACTTGCCTTTGTAGCGCACCTCAAGGGTTTCGCGGTTGAAGCGCTTGCCTTTGCAGGTATCGCAGGGTACGTACACATCGGGTAGGAAGTTCATTTCTATCACCTTTAAGCCCGACCCTTCACAGGTTTCGCACCTACCACCTTTTACATTGAAGCTAAAACGCCCAGGTTTATAGCCGCGTATTTGTGCCTCAGGCACTTGGGTGAAGAGGTTGCGTATCTCGCTAAATACCCCTGTATAAGTTGCTGGGTTAGAACGCGGTGTGCGCCCTATTGGCGATTGGTCTATATCGATAACCTTATCGATATGCTCCAAACCCTCTATGCTTTTTGTAAGGCATTGGCTTTTTCACTCCGTTGAAAAAATGAGCGTTAAGGATAGGGTACAGCGTCTCGTTAATAAGGGTCGATTTGCCACTACCCGACACGCCTGTTACCCCTATCATTAGTCCTAAGGGGAATTTAACAGTTATATTTTTCAGATTATTGCCCGTGCAGCCTTTTAGTACAATCTCTTTGCCATTGCCTTTGCGCCTTTCGGCTGGCACTTCTATCTTCTTGCGCTTGCTCATATAATCGGCGGTAATGGTAGGGGCTTTTAAGAGCTCTTGGGGTGTACCTTTGAAGATGATTTCACCCCATTTACTCCTGCCTTAGGCCCTATATCCACCACATAGTCAGCCTCTTGTATCATCTCTTCATCGTGTTCTACCACTATTACCGAGTTGCCTATATCGCGCAGTGATTTAAGCGAGTTGATAAGTCGCTGGTTATCGCGCTGGTGCAAGCCTATGCTGGGCTCATCTAAAATGTAGAGTACCCCAGTAAGCTGCGAACCTATCTGGGTAGCCAAACGTATGCGTTGTGCCTCGCCGCCCGAAAGCGACTTTGAACTGCGGTTTAACGACAAGTAGGTAAGTCCTACATCTATGAGGAATTGCAATCGGGTACTGATTTCTTTGATGATTTCTGAGGCTATCTTCTGCTGTTTCTCTGAGATATGCTGAGGCAACTCTTTAAACCACGCTAATAGGTCAGTAATGTCTAAAGCTGAGAGTTCAGCTATATTTTTATCAGCTATTCTGAAGTACAACGCCTCTTTGCGCAAACGCGTACCGTGGCAATGCTCACAAGGCACGGTATCCATAAACTCTTCTGCCCAACGCTTGATAGCTGCCATATCGGTATTATCGTGCTGACTCTTAATAAAATTGATAATCCCCTCGAAGTCTATTTCAAAATCGCGGGTAATACCCAACACTTCCGACTTGATAGCGTACTTTTTCTTTGCCACCATAAAGGATAATATCCATCGCCTCTTTGGGCAACTTATCAATAGGGTCAGAGAGTTTATAGCCAAACTTTTTGAACAATAAGCTCTAACTGCTTAAAAAAATCCAAGTGCTTTTTTTGCTCACCTACCGCAACAATACCTCCGTTTTTGATAGATAGCGAAGGGTCTGGGATTATCTTAGCAAGGTTGATTTCTTGCACTTCGCCCAACCCGTTGCAGTGCGGACACATTCCTTTAGGCGAATTGAAAGAGAAAGTGTTAGGCTCTGGCATAGGATAAGAAATACCAGAAGAAGGACACATCAGGTGGCGACTGAAGTACTGTGCTTTGGTCTTGTCTTGCTCTAACACCATTAGCTACATCATCGCCGTAGTTCATCGCTATTTTAATGGTTTCTTGCAGTCGTTTTTTTGGGTATCATCAGTATCATCTACCTGCATACGGTCTACAACGATTTCTATATCGTGGGTTTTTGTAGCGGTCGAGTTTCATACCCTTTTCTATATCGCGTATTTCGCCATCGGTGCGCACCTTCACGAAGCCTTGTTTGGCTATCTGCTCAAAAAGTTCGCGGTAATGCCCTTTGCGCGATTGCACCACAGGGGCTAATATATTGATGCGTTTGCCATTGTAGTCTTTAGTGATGAGCTCTTGTATTTGGGCATCGCTATAGCTTACCATCTTTTCGCCTGTGGTATAGCTATAAGCATCGGAAGCCCGCGCAAAGAGCAGGCGCAAGAAGTCGTATATCTCGGTAATCGTACCCACCGTAGAGCGTGGCGATTTAGAGGTAGTTTTCTGCTCAATAGCAATCACTGGCGATAGTCCGTCTATCTTATCTACATCAGGACGTTCGAGCCCTCCGAGAAACTGACGAGCATAGGCAGAGAAAGTTTCTATATAGCGGCGTTGCCCTTCGGCATAAATAGTATCGAATGCTAATGACGACTTGCCACTACCTGAAAGTCCTGTGAAAACTACTAACTTTTCACGAGGTATGCTAAGGTCTATATTTTTTTGAGGTTATGCACCCGTGCCCCTTGCACTTCAAGGTTTTTCTACAGGGGTTATATTAGTAGTGTTTTTTTCATTTTAAAACAAATGTTATCAAGCGACAAAAAGTACAAAAAAATTAGTATAATAAATAAAAATTAGAGAGAATTTTTTTATAAGAAATTCTCCCTTTGATGTTGTAAGTAACAAACTCTCATTAGTAGATGCTTTACGCAATACATTAAAAATCTACCAACATATCTAACACATTACGCATTAATCTTCCCATTCATCAATAGAAAGTCTTTTCCCAAAAAAATTTTTCAAAACTTAAATCTATAAGCTATAAATTTTTGAAATTTAGCTTCTAAAGAAGAGCTATTCCCCTAACTTCTCAATTATTTCATCTATATTCATATTTAATAATATTCTTTTTTTCAATTTTACTCGGCATAGTCTATTCAACAACAGATTTTAGTACATTACCCTAGTTACGTAAATAATGTTTAAACTCACTTGTTAATTTTTTCTCTTTAAGTAAAGATATCATTTCAAATTGAGCTTTTAATTTCATTTTTGAACCAAAAGCATCTTGAAATCCTTCCTTTGATAAAATATCCTTATCTTCATCTTGTAGCATTATATCAATTACATTTATAATTGATTGAGAAATACTATCTTCAAAAACCTCTTATGCCTGATTTACAATATTTTTAAAACTTCATCTAAATAAATTATTAGCTGATATATTTCTTCTTGTTGATAATCTGTTGCATCTAAATCTGTTTCGTCTATGTCGTTGAGTTTTTTTCATACAACAAATTAATTTTTACTCATATCAATTTGTTCCTTCTCATCAACAAGATTCCATAAATAACTTACTATTTCATTTATCAATGAAACCTCTTCATCGGTCAAAAACTTGAATATGATTTTTTTACACCTTTGAAATAAACTTTCACAAAACCAACTACCCCAAAAAAAGTAAATTATTTTTCTGGTATTTCTGAGGTTTTTTTCATCTATTTCTTTTTAAATATGAACTAAAAATCTTCCATTTTATTTATTAAAAAAAGTTTTTTTATTATTCACTCCTTACGCTTCTATTTGCTGTAGCACTTTTAGGGCTTGATATACTGTGTTAATACCGTCAAAGAGTATTAGTAAGCGCAGCCCATTGCGGGTTTCTTTCTCTTGCATACGGCATTGGTTAGGGTATCGCTGTACGAAAAAAAGCAATTTCTGAAAACGCGCACTCTGATAAAACGGACTGTTCTGGTCGGCTATAAAATAACCTGTCATCTTTCCGTTTTTTTCATCACGAGCTTCTCTATTCCCATACGGGTTGCCAGCCACTTCACGCGCACGCTATTGAGCAAGTCGATAGCCTGAGGGGGCAACTTGCCAAAACGGTCGATAAGGTTGCGCTGATACACCTGTAAGGCTTCCTCATTGGTCAGATTGCTCAATTCGTTATAAAGGTTAAGTCGCTCGGCTACTCTATTGACATAAGTGTCGGGGAAGAGTAGTTCAAAATCAGTATCTATTTGAGTATCGGTGAGGTAATTTTTGTCTTCTTCGGCAGTGCGATATAATTCTGAAAACTCGTTTTCTTTAAGCTCTGTTATGGCTTCTTGCAATATCTTTTGGTAGGTATCGAAGCCTATCTCGTTAATAAAACCACTTTGTTCACCGCCAAGTAGGTCGCCTGCCCCTCTGATTTCTAAGTCTTTCATTGCGATATTAAGTCCGCTACCCAAGTCGGAGAACTGAGCTATTGCCTCTATGCGCTTGCGGGCATCATCGCTCATCGCTATCAGTGGAGGGGTGATGAAGTAGCAAAAAGGCTTTTTATTGCTACGCCCTACCCTACCACGCATTTGGTGCAGGTCTGACAAGCCAAAATTATGAGCGTTATTGATAAAAAAATAGTGTTAGCATTCGGCACATCTAATCCACTCTCGATAATAGTGGTAGCCACCAGCACATCATATGCCCCCTCCATAAAGGCAAGCATCGTCTCTTCCAGCTTCTTGCCGTCCATCTGTCCGTGCCCTATGGCTATGCGGGCATCGGGTAGCAAACGCTGTATCATACCAGCAACTTCCTGAATGTTCTCTACGCGGTTGTGCATAAAAAAACACCTGTCCGCCGCGCTGTATTTCGTAGCGAATGCCATCGCGTATTACCTCTTCGCTGAAAGGTATCACTTGCGAATCGATAGGATAGCGGTTAGGGCGGAGGTGTATTGATAACCGAAAGGTCGCGAGCTGCCATAAGGCTAAACTGCAAGGTTCGCGGTATAGGGGTAGCCGTAAGGGTCAGCACATCGAGGTTTTTCCTTTAGGGTTTTAAGCTTGTCTTTCACCCCTACCCCCAAACTTCTGTTCCTCATCTACTATCAGCAGTCCCAAATCTTTATATTTCACCTTTTCGCCCACTATTTGGTGCGTACCGATAACAATGTCGAGTTGCCCTTTAGCGAGTTCTTCCAAAATGATTTTCTTCTCTTTAGCGGTACGAAAACGGTTCAGATAATCGATGCGCACCGGAAAGTCTTTCATACGCTGACTAAAAAGTCTGGTAGTGCTGAAAAGCCAATACGGTAGTAGGCACTAATACCGCTACCTGCTTGCCGTTATCAACTGCCTTAAAGGCTGCCCTAATAGCCACTTCAGTCTTGCCAAAGCCCACATCGCCGCAGACTAACCTATCCATAGGTTTGGCACTCTCCATATCGGCTTTTACCTCAGCAGTAGCCTTGCTTTGGTCGGGGGTATCTTCGTAGAGGAATGAGGCTTCGAGCTCGTTCTGCATATAGCTGTCGTGTGCAAAAGCATAGCCTTGTGCCTCTTTGCGTTTGGCGTATAGCTGAATAAGGTTGAAAGCAATCTCTTTTACCCTTGCTTTTGGTCTTCTGTTTGAGGGCTTTCCACGCTCCTGACCCCAACTTGTATATTTTGGGCGGTTTGCCGTCTTTGCCGTTATATTTGGTTATCTTGTGCAAGGCGTGAATGCTGACAAATAGCACATCGCGGTCGCCATAAATCAGCTTGATGGCCTCTTGCTGTTTGCCCTCTACTTCTATCTTTTTGCAAGCCAGCGAACTTGCCTATACCGTGGTCGATATGGGTAACATAGTCGCCTACCTCCAACTGCATCAGCTCTTTGAGGGTTATTGCTTGCTTTTTAGCATAACCGTTTTTTAGCTGAAATTTATAGTAGCGCTCAAATATTTGGTGGTCAGTAAAAACGTTTATTTTTCAGTTCGTTATCTACAAAACCTGCGTGCAACGATAGCTGTACCGTTTGGTAAGCTACTTTCTGCTCCATCTCTTCGAATATATCGTGAAAAACGCTTTGCTTGCTGCTCTGTGCCGCACAATATATAGTTCTGATAGCCCTCGGCGTGCTTCTCATTGAGGTAAGCGATAAGCAGCTCGAATTGCCTATTAAACGAGGGTTGTGGGGTTGTGAGAAAAGTGAGTTCAGGCTGTGAAATCCCTATGTGAATGGACTGCAATCGGTCAGCTTGTGCCAAAAAGGTCTTCTTTCTGGCAATAGAGTTCCTCTGGAGCAGTACGCTTCACCTCATTGGCTAATTTCTGATAAATATCAGTAGCTTTTTGCGAAGAGTTTATCTATTTTTTTGTCCTAAAGAGGCAATATCTTTAGCAACAAAGAGCGTTTGCGAGCTAATATATTCTAAAAACGACTGTCTCACCTCATCACTTTCCTTATTTTCTACGTTAGGAATGATGGTTATCTGCGAAAGTTGTGCGGTAGATAGCTGACTTTCTACATCAAACGTGCGAATACTCTCTACTTCATTGCCAAAAAACTCTATACGATAGGGTTCGTTATTAGAAAATGAAAAAATATCGACTATCCCCCCGCGTACGGAAAACTCACCAGGTTCGGTAACGAAGTCAGTGCGGTTGAACTGATAGCTAAAAAAAGTACCTCGTTGAGAAACTCGAGGGTAAGCGAATCGCCTTTGGTAATCTTGAGCGTATTCTGTTCTAATTGTTTGCGGGTGATAACCTTCTCAAAAAGGGCTTCAGGATACGACACTACTATCAGCGGTTTGGAGCTATGGCTTAGTTGGTGCAACACCTCAGCGCGCAATAGCACATTGGCATTATCGGTATCTTCTATCTGATAAGGACGGCGATAGCTATCGGGGAAGAAAAAGCACTCGCTGCTCGCCTACTAAAGTTTCTAAATCGTTGAGCACATAGGCACTTTCCTCTTTGTCGGGCAGTAATACCAACAGCGGTCGATGCGTATGAGTGTATAGGTTTGCCACCACTGCCGATAGCGAGGCACCTGCCAAGCCCCCTACAGTAATACTATTCTGCGCCTGCACTTTAGCAAGCAAGGATTTATAAAGGCTACTCTGAGCCAGACTTTGTAATAACTCTTTCACAATGATAATTAAACTACAAAGTGCAAAGGTACGAAATAATTGTTAATGATTAATGTTTCGAGGTTTATACTTTGTTTATTCTTCGTCACATACTCGGCTGCGCCAGCTCGCCGACTTTCCTTCGTCACATACTCGGCTGCGCCAGCTCGCCGACTTTCCTTCGCTTATCCTTCGCTCATCCTTCGCTCATCCTTCGGTGTAGGTATATCTGAAGTAAAGGGAAGGTATGGGAGAAAAAATTCTGTTAGTATTTTGTTTTGAACTAATAATATACTATCTTTGCAGGAGAAAAATAATTTATAGACACTATCAGAATAAAATTTAATAATGCGGCAGACTTTTTACATATTTGAACCTCTGTTTAAACAATTCAATGTAAAGGTTTATAACGATACAAAAAGATATTAAGGGCAAGTTGAACCTCTAAATAGGGTATGGTGAAGTTCTTTCTACATATGGACACTATAAGTAATTTTTGGCTACATTTCAGATGTGTTAGTGAATATTAATATAATGAGACAAGTGGGAGGAATGAGAAGGCTAAGAGGGCTGGGACGAGTGGGAGTGAGAGCCTAAGCTAGTTAGAAAGAAGGGATTTGAATAAGAAAAATCAGATTGTAACAATGGACAGAATAAATATCAATAAAATTCAAGAGAAGGACTATCTTTATAATTCTTGCAATTTATACTATGATAAATATTTCAATTCAGATGATAAAGGTCAGTTAAAATCTTTTGAGAGAGAAATATGGATGATTGGTTCTGAAATTATTGACAATATAAGAAGAAAAAGAAGAGAATTCTTACAGATACTTTATCAGAAGAACTATTGAAGGTAATAAAAGAAGATAAGTTTGGAAGAGGTAGAGTAAGTTTTTGTAATGTTACTTCATTATTTTTAAGAACAATCCTAATATAGACACTTGTTTAGCTACCCTATTAGATGATGAGCAATTATATGCTTTTTGCTATAGATGAACTAACTATACTAAAAAAATTTTTAAGTATGTAGATAAAGTACAAAAAGATCTTATCTGAAGAAAAAGGTACCTTGGAGGAGAAAAGTAGCGGAGAGGTATATTAAGAAATCTCTTAATAATGCTTTTTTAGCAATATATTCAATGTAGTGGGGTAATAGGTAATGTTTTTTTAGATGTGTTGTTAAGAGTATAATATGCTAACCATTAACACAATATAACTGCAAGCTACATAGGTAGTGAATTGGTGGGACGAGTGAGACGAGTGGGACTGGTGGGAGAAATGAGAAGGCTGGGAGTGGTGAGTGGATAGGTTTAGGTAGATAGATGTTCTATAGCTCTTAAAAAAATTTTTGCAAAGAAATATGAAATGGAGATTATCTATAAATGGGTGAAGAAGAGAAAATATATAATAATTATAAATAAATTATTATGCAAATAGATTATATTAAAAAGAAGATGCTATTTTTTTATTAGCACATCCAAACACTTTAAAATCAATTGTTCCTAAAGAGGTATTTATAAACCCTACGATTTCTGAAGATGAAGTTTCTGAAATAGAAAAAAAGAACAATATAATACTTCCTAAAGATTATAGAGAATTTATAACAAAAAAATAGGAAATGGTTGTATAGGTCCAAGGCAAGGATTACTTTCTTTGCAAGAGTCAATGTTTGATTTTAAACTTAGAGATAATCCTGCAATTAATCTATCTAAGCTTTTTTTCCTTATAATGAAAAAAATGGAATGAAGATGAATGGATTGATGCTATTGACTGGGATGGGGGGAACGCCCTGATGATGAAGTATTAAAGAAGTATATGAGTACTAATCATATCACTGGTTGTTTGCAAATTTGTCATATAGGACACGGAGCTACTTATTTATTAGTTGTAAATGGTGAAGAATATGGCAATATGTGGCTTTGATGGAAGAATTGATTATGGAGGATTAAAACCTCTATTAGATAGTAAAGGTGGTAGAGTGTCTTTCATTTCATGGTTTACTGAATGGCTTGATGAATCAGTAGTAATGTAATGAAAGGTTGTTAAACTTGTAATATACAGAAAAACATGGGTTAATTGCATTATTTTTTTGTAGTTTTTGCTTTTTAAATTCTATTTTTCTTTCTAAAAACTTGCAATGAACAAAGATGATTTACAGCTGAAATGGGACGCTCTCCCTGCTAATAACCTAATGCGACAGTGGCAAATGCAAATAGCCGAGATTACCGAGCAGTCGGTTACCCTCTCTATGCCCGTAACCGACCAAGTGACGCAAGTAGATGGCGTGCTACACGGTGGGGCTACTCTTGCGCTGGCTGAAACGGCTGGCAGTATAGCTGCCTTTTTGCTATGCCGAAAGGGGGAGGAACAAATACGCGGTATTGAGCTGAGCGCCAATCACCTACGCCCAGGAAAAGTAGGCGATACTCTCTACGCTAAAGCCGTGTGCCTAAACGCCGGACGTACCCTACAACTCTGGGATATAAAGGTGACAAACCAAGAAGAAAAACTGATTTCGTACTGCAAATTTACAACAATTAGTCGTTAGTGGTTAGTCGCTAGTCGTTAGAAAGCGACTCTATTCTAACGAACTAGCAACTAAAGACTAAGGACTAACAGCTAACGACTAAAGACTAAGGACTAACGACTAAAAAAACTAAAAATATGGCTCAATTTATTAAACTTTACAACGAAAATCCTAACGAAAAGGAGATTGCTAAGATAGTGGAAGTACTGCGCAATGGTGGTCTTATCATCTATCCTACGGATACTGTGTATGGCTTAGGGTGCGACATTACCAACACCAAAGCCCTCGAAAAGATAGCGCGCATAAAAGGAGTAAAGCTCGAAAAAGCGAACTTCTCATTTGTTTGTTCTGACCTAAAGAACCTATCAGATTACGTAAAACAGATTGACAGCAGTACCTTTAAACTGCTAAAACGCGCTTTTACCAGGAGCTTATACTTTTATAATGCAGGGCAATAACAACCTGCCTAAAGACTTTAAGAAGAAAAAAACGGTTGGGATACGCGTGCCCGACAACCTGATAGCACGCACCATAGTAGAGCGCTTGGGCAACCCTATAGTATCGACTTCTATCTACGATGAAGATGATGTGATAGAATACACTACCGACCCCGAACTCATTTTCGAAAAATGGCAAAACCTTGTAGATATAGTAATTGACGGCGGGTATGGCGATAATACCGCCTCTACTGTCATCGACCTATCGGGTGATGAACCCTGTGATTATACGCGAGGGGAAAGGAGACATTGATATTATTAGTCGTTAGTCGTTAGAAGGCGACTCTATTCTAGCGACTAACGACTAACAACTAGCGACTAACTCACTAACGACTAAAGATTAATATAGCTTTTTAAGTGCTTCGATATACTCTTCAAAAGCTGAAAGTCCCTTAGGGGTAAGCTGGGCTTCAGTATTAGGGTAATTTTCTTTGAATGTTTTTGATACTGATATAGCCCTGCTGCTTCTAACTTCTGAATTTGTACCGAAATATTGCCCGAAGTGGCTTTTGGTAACTTCTTTAATACGAGCAAAGTCGGCTTTTTCTTCTGAAACCAATAGCGAAATGATAGCCAAAACGCAATTGCGAATGCAAAATAGGGTTTAAATCAGCAAACATTATTTCTCTTTTTATATTCGTTATGAAATTGAATACCAGGTACTAAGAATAATAACCCCGCCATAAAGCTACTGAGCAAAGGCAGAAAAAAACTTCTTGACTAAAAGGAATAAATTGTACTGCGTAAATAATTATAAAAGCCAATAGGCAGGTAGCTATCCATAGCTTCATTTTCATTTGTAATGCCATTGTTAGAGTTACAAACGTGAAAGGCAGATAGATAATTAGAAAAGCAGTAAGGAAAAGAGTCGAAGATTGACCAAGGGATTATAAAGGCTATTATAGCATTAATCCCTGCTATAAAACCAAAAGCCAATCCGTCCAATCATTATAGCCTTTTTCAGCTTTTTGCGCTTTGTATTTTTAATTTTCGTCCATAAGCTATAAAAAGAACCCAATGGGCATTAATATCAACCATACAAAACCTGATTGTTTGGGATAATAGTCGGTAATAAGCATCACAAACTGAATAATGCCTGCAAGCATAATGAGCACACTCCAAAAAGATAAGGAAGAAACCGTTTTTCTTCGTACTTTTTGCTTTTCGTTGATTGATGACAGACTGAATGATTTTTCAAGCTGTCGGCTACTTGTAATTCCATAGTTTTTAAAATATTTAATGTTATAAATTCGCTGCAAATATAAGTTAGTTTATAATATAAACCAAATTTTTAGCAAACTTTTTGTAACCTTCTTCTTACCCACTCCAAAAATAGGAATAGGAGTCATACTATTATACCTAAAAATCAGCCACTTACAAAATTATTGTTACATCTATCACAAAAAAGATAGTCCGTTATTTTGTTTTTCGATTTTAAAACCCTACTTTTGTCGCCGTTGAATATAAATCATAAATCGTATGTCAGAACAAGTAATAAATAAACCCACCCCCATCAATGAGGAAGTAGTGTGGGATAAAACCAAAACTATCATCAGTACTACTGATAGATTTGGCAATATCACTGACGTAAACCAAACGTTTATAGATGTTTGTGGTTATTCAGCAAGTGAATTGTTAGGAAAACCCCACAATATTATCCGTCACCCTGATATGCCTAAAATAGTATTTAAGGTAACGTGGGACAATATTTTGGCAGGGCGCAACTCTCACGCTATTATAAAGAACTTAGCCAAATCGGGGCGGTATTATTGGGTAATTACTGACTTTGAGGTAGGACGCAATATTATGGGCGAGGTGGTAACTATTATGGCGCGCTGCCGTGCTGTGCCCGAACACATAATCACTGACCATATAGAGCCGCTATACCAAACACTCCTAAAATTGGAGAAAATTGGGGGTATGGAGCTTAGCAACCGCTATTTCAAAGGTTTTTTAGAAAAACAAGGCAAGTCGTACATTGAGTATGTTATGGATATACTTGATGACTCTAAACGCGAAATACGCTTCGAGCCAGTGAATACACACACTGATACCGAAAGTACTTTAGGCGATTACGAAATATCTGATGATATCTTTAGTGAAGATCACAAAGAAGAAAAATATGTTACAACGCAAAAGCTTCTTTGCTAAATTGTTTTCAACAAATTAATTTATAAAGATAAAGAGACAAAGCTAAAAAGGGCTATCCTAATTGTAGGATAGCCCTTTTTAGTTCTGATTTTAGCTTTTTATGCTTTTTTGTAGTCTTTGTTTTCAGCAGCTTTTAACTTAGCTGATAATTCCATAGAGATAGCAGAACGCTCAAACATTATTTTGCCTGAAAGCGTTTCGATAACACAAGTATCGTCAGTAAGTTCTACTATACGTCCGTGTACACCACCTTTAGTTATTACCTTATCGCCTTTCTTCATATTTTTGTATGAAGTTCTTTTCTTGCTTTTGTCGCTTCATCTGAGGGCGAATCATCAAAAAGTACAGCACCACGAACATCAGTATAAAGGGTGCTAATTGATTTAATGTTTGCATTATTTATATATTTAGTTATTAAATTTAGCTGTTATAAGGACACATATTCTCCCCTACTAAAGGAGACCGCGCCCTATTTTTCTTTATAAGCTCTTTTTTCTTCAAGTTCTTTGTGTATCACATTCAGTATTCCGTTAATAAATAGGCTACTCTTAGGGGTAGAATATTCTTTAGAGAGCTCTAAATACTCGTTTATTGTTACTTTTATCGGAATACTTGGGAAGTAAAAGCAGCTCGCATACCGCCATCTTCAACAGTATATTATCGAGTACCGCTACACGCTCTTTATCCCAGTTAGTAAGTTTATCATCTATAAAACTCTTTAGCTTATTGTCATTAAGCACTGTCTTCTTAAATAGGTCTGACAGAAATAGCTTTTTCGTCGTCAGTATTATAAAGAGTGGGTGTAAAGTACTTTTTCAGGAGGGTTAGGACGCAAATTCTTAAATAATTTGACAATAAAAGTATTGACAATAGGGTAATCATCTACCCAAGTGAGGTTATGGTCTTCAATAAACTCATAAAAATCATCGTCAGGAGCTATAATTTCTCGAAAAATAGTTACCACAAAGTCTCTATCAGTAGCAAAAGAAGTTTCTTTGCCAGCGTATTCTTTGTAATAATCACTTTCTAATATCGCCTTATAGAAGTTATTGACGTATTCGTAATGAAGATCAAAGAGATTCATTTGGGCAGTTTCTATTGCTTTTTGCAGTGATTCGTTTTGGCTAATGAGGGTAAGAAACTCATTATTAGCGATTAGCTGGTGCTGCTTAGTATCGGCAGGAGTCGCTAAATATTTTTTTCTGAGCTACCTCGCTTTGTTTGATAGCGTAGGCGTGTAGCTCGGTGAGGAGCGATAGATGAAGAAGATATAGGTCGTACATCTCATTAGCACTATTTTTCTAAGTACTTTTACTTCTTTTGTCTAAGTCTTGACTTTGGCTTTGCTGCATTGCATAAACCGACTGCATCACTTTTAGCCCTAATATGTCGTCTTGTAAGCATAATTTTATAAGAACCTCTTTTACTTGTTTTTTTGAGGGTGCAAAAAGTAGTAAAAAAAGCTGCAATAAGCCAAGAAAAAGGGGTAAAAAAACACTATTAAATGTTAATTTTTTTGCCAAATTTGTTTTTTTAGGGCTAAAGATTTGCTATGAATAAATATATTAGTACCTTTGTGCCAATTAACTTTATTTAAAGAGTTATCTTATGAACAAAACAGAATTAATTGATGCAATCGCTGCTGAGGCAGGATTATCAAAAGTAGATGCCAAAAAGGCTGTAGAAGCGTTTTTTTCTCAAGCGTTGAAAAAAAGCCCTAACCAAAAGGTGACAAAGTTTCTATCGTAGGTTTTGGAGCTTGGTCAGTAGCTGACAAAGAAGCAAGAGAAGCAAGAAACCCACGTACAGGAGAAGTTATCAAAGTACCTGCTAAGAAAGTTGTGAAATTTAAAGCAGGAACTGAATTGGCAGACGCTGTGAACAAGTATTGCTCGAAAAAGCCTCTTTGTGATGATAAAGAGGCTCTTTTTTCAGAGATGAAAGACGAGACAAAAAAACCCAATAGACTGACCATAATGAAAAAAAGAAAAAAATAGTAGTACTTACTGGCGCAGGAATTAGTGCTGAAAGTGGGGTGAAGACCTTCCGCGATGCCGATGGACTATGGGAAGGGCACGATGTAGAGCAGGTGGCTACTCCCTACGGCTTTCAGAAGAACCCTGAGTTAGTACTCAACTTCTACAACGGTTTGCGCAAACAGCTGAAAAGCGTACAGCCCAATGCTGCCCACTTACTATTAGCTGAACTGCAAAAAGACTATGAAGTAGTGGTTATCACCCAAAATGTAGACGACCTACACGAGCGCGCTGGTAGCAAAAATATCATTCACCTACACGGCGAACTTCTGAAAATGCGCAGTGCTGACGACCCTAACGAAATATACGATTGTACTGGCGACATAAAGGTAGGCGATTTGACCCCCACTGGTGCCCAGCTACGCCCTCACATTGTGTGGTTTGGCGAAGATGTGCCCTTGATAGTAAAAGCCGCTGAAGAGGTAGAAAGTGCTGATATAGTGCTGGTTATAGGCACTTCGCTACAAGTATATCCGGCAGCTGGACTAATGAATTGTGCTGAAGACAACGTACCTATTTATTATATAGACCCACGCCCCTCTATCAGCAGCAAAGGTAGGCTAACCGTTATAGCCGAAAAGGCTTCAACTGGTGTAGCTAAAGCTATAGCATTAATCAAAGAAAAAGAGAACAATGAGTAATTTTTCCTAAATTTATATTGGGCGATAATACTGATATGCCCGATGCGATGTTTGTGGTACACCTTGAGTACCCGCGTTTTGTGTTAAACTTAGACACCGATGAGGTAGAATGGTTAGAAGAGTTTGAAGAAGAAGATACTAAAGAATTAGAAGCTGAAAGCGAAAACCCTAATAGCAGAAGCCTTTAATTTCTACGAGCGCGAAATTGCCCGTATAGAAGAAGATAATTATTAAACTATGAAACAGCTCATCGAACAGATAAAAAGCTAAACAATCGCTGCTATGCGTGGGGTTGGACACTGATATTACCAAAATACCACGCCATTTGTTAGCTGAAGAAGACCCTCTTTTTGCCTTTTAACAAGGCTATTATAGAGGCTACACACCCCTTTTGCGGTAGCTTATAAACCCAATGTGGCTTTTTATGAGGCACACGGCGAAAAAGGGGTGGCGATCACTGAAGAAAACCATTGACTATCTGAACACTTTTCACCCTGAAATTTTCACCATAGCCGATGCCAAACGTGGCGATATAGGCAATACTGCTACGATGTATGCCAAAGCGTTCTTTGAAGATATGCAGTTCGACAGTGTGACCGTTGCTCCTTATATGGGGCGCGACTCGGTTGAGCCCTTTTTGGTTTTCGAAAATAAAAGCACCATACTGCTTGCTCTAACCTCCAACGAGGGAGCTTTCGACTTTCAGACCCAAGAGATAGAGGGTGAAGCGCTTTATAAGAAAGTGTTGCGCACCTCGCTCAGCTGGAAAAACAGTCAGCAACTGATGTATGTAGTAGGGGCTACCAAAGCCGAATATCTGAAAGAAATACGGCAGATAGTGCCTAACCACTTTCTGTTAGTACCAGGGGTAGGCGCACAAGGAGGCAGCTTAGAAGAAGTATGTCGTTATGGACTGAATGACCAATACGGACTACTGATTAATTCGTCTAGAGGAATTATCTATGCTTCTAAAGGGGAAGATTTTGCCACTGTAGCAGGTGAGAAAGCTAAAGAATTGCAGGAAGAAATGAAGAAGTTAATGGCAAATATTTGCTAACTTTCTAAATTACTAATTGATATGATTACACTTCTAACGAAAGAAATGATTACTCCAGAAATGGAGCAAGATGCGCATCGTTTATTTTTCTATGCTAAGCAGGCGCTACCAACGGGCACTTTCTGAGCTTTTTTTGAAGACGAAAATAGTGCTCCATATGTAGTTGGCTATATAGAAGAAGGCAAACTGCACGGTATGGCCTCAATGGCTGTCTACAAAGTGATTTCGGGCTACAAGGGCTGGATAGAAGATGTGGTAGTAGACGAGTTTGCACGTGGTAAGAAAATAGGCACCCAACTGATACAAACCCTTATTAGTAAAGGGAGAGAATTAGGCTTGGGCGAAATTCTCTTATTCACTGCCCCTACTAATGAAGCCGCCATACGACTGTATGAAAATGAGGGATTTAAGCGCAAAGGTACAGAGGTATTTGTGAATGCTCTGAAAGAAATGTACCCTCCTGTGGTTTGATATTAGCGATTTCTTCGTATTTTTGCCCCCTCATAAAAAAGAAGACTTCAACACTATGGAATTAGTTCACAAGAATCTGGTATTGCCCAACAATGGCAAAAAACTGCTATTGCACACTTGTTGTGCGCCTTGCTCGGGCTCAATTATACTATCAATTCAGGGTTCGGGGATAGACTTTACTATCTTCTTTTATAACCCTAACATTCACCCTAAAAAGGAATACGAAATACGCAAAGACGAGAATATCCGCTTTGCCGAAAAGTGTGGTGTACCTATTGTTGATGCCGAATACGACACCGATAATTGGTATGCTCGTGCCAAAGGTATGGAGTTTGAGCCTGAGCGCGGCAGTCGCTGTGCAATGTGTTTTGATATGCGTATGGAGCGCACTGCCCTATATGCTCACGAAAATGGCTTTGATACCATTGCTACCTCATTAGGCATCTCGCGTTGGAAAGACCTCAACCAAGTGAACGAAGCAGGCAAAAATGCAGCCAGCAAGTACGAGGGCCTTACCTATTGGGACTACAATTGGCGCAAAAATGGTGGTTCTGCCTGCAATATGGAAATCTGCAAAAGCGAAAAAAATTCTACCAACAAGAGTATTGTGGTTGTGCTTTTTTTCGCTACGCGATGCTAACAAATGGCGCGTAGAAAACGGAAGAGAGAAAATACGCATAGGTGAAAAAAATACTACGGAAATTAGCTAATTTGCCAATATGATTACAGCACAAGAATTTTTCAGAAGGTAAGATATTGCTCATAGATAAAACCCCTACAATGGTCATCATTTCAGGCGGTAAACAAAATAAAATGGGCAATACTCAAAGCACTATAAACTAAAGAAAATAAAAAAATAGGGCACGCAGGTACTTTTAGACCCGCTTGCCTCTGGCTTATTGGTAATATGTACTGGCAAATATACTAAGAAAATAACCGAAATACAAGACGCTCCTAAAACCTATACTGGCACTATCACTCTGGGGGCTTCTACCCCTTCATTTGATATGGAAACCGAAGTAGATGCCCACTACCCTACCGACCATATCACCCCTGCTCTCATAGAACAAGTAAGACAACAGTTTTTAGGCGAACAAGTGCAAGTGCCCCCGTGTTTTTCAGCTATCAAGAAAGACGGCAAGCGCTTATACGAGTTCGCTCGCGAGGGAGAAGCCATAGAAGTACCCTCACGCCAAATTTTTCATTTACAAGTTCGACATAGATACTACTGATTTTTCCTCAGTTACATTTTGAAGTACAATGCAGCAAGGGTACTTATATACGCTCTTTAGCTAATGATTTTTGGCAAAGCGCTGCAATCAGCGGGCTATCTGTCAGCTCTCAGACGCACCCAAATAGGCGACTATACTGTAGCAGAAGCCCTTACCCCCGATGATTTTTGTAGCAACCCATATACCCTGACCTTAGAAAGCCGATTATCCTAACTACTATCATTGAGCAATTTTTCTCTGCAGAAGTCGGTGAATGATATATACGGAGAACATCGCAGACAGCACACCAAGCCTACCAAAAAAGCTATAGATGTAAGAGCTATTTTGGGCAAAAATGAAAAGAAGAAAAGCAGTGCTATCAGTAGAGAGTTCAAGGCTTTTGCTCGTATGTTTACCCCTACCGATAAAGCTATCTCGCTAACCCTGCTCGTGCTCTTTGTTACAGTCATTACCCTATTAGCTCTACAACTGAGCAGGCAGCCTAAAGAGATAATGATAGAGGTAACAACCACTCCTGAAGAGGTTATCACTCCTCTCCTACCCGATACTCCTCTTCCTACCGCTACTGATAAAGCAGCTACAGCTAAGACTGCTCTTACTACCAACGCCTACAACCAAGCCGACCCACAACTAAAGCATAGTGCTGACATTAAAACATTAGATGAGATAATGGCAGAACGCACTGCTCAAGAGATGACAAGCCTCAAAGAGGCTTTTAGTAACAGGCAATACCCCTACCGACTTGGCAGTAGTACCACAGCCATCGCAACAGCCTAATACTTCTATAGCTGTGACCGATAAAGCCAATAAACATACCTTAGTGAAATACGCCCTTGCAAGTAGGAACGGTATTATACCTAACCCTGTATTTACCTGTGAACAAGACGGACAAGTGGTAGTCATCATCACGGTGAATGAGGCTGGACGAGTAACTAAGACCGCTATTGATAAACAAGCCTCTACTACCACCGATGATTGCTTAATAGAAAACTCATTGCACTATGCTCTTCAGGCTAAATTTGACGCAGCCCCCAATAAGAAAGAACAAATAGGAACTATTACTTACATATTTCAAAGAAAAAAAGATGAATATGATGACACCTACACGCCAACTTTTTACTGCTTGCCCTCCTTCTATTAGGACTTTCCTCTTGCAAGCACAACCCTACTACTACCCCACAAGACGCTTTCAGTATAGAGATTTCGCCTAAAAAGAAAGAGTACCATTTAGGCGACACCCTACAGATAAGCATACACCACCCGCGTTTTGAGGGCAGTGTGCAGCAGACTTCGTACCAGATACACCAACAGCCTGTAACTACTTTAGGTGATAAGATAGTATTAGAAAACCTACTCTTAGGCAAACAGTTCCTAAGTGTAAGCGTACAGACTAATGACAGCAAGCAATACACCGTAAAAAGCCTCTTCTAATACTCGCACAGCACGCCCCCAAGCTCCTTAGTTATAAAATACTAAATGAATATCCGCACGACAAAGAAGCCTACACTCAAAGGATTAGAGTTTATAGGCGATACTTTGGTAGAAAAGCACAGGACAATACAAACAGTCTTCTATACGAAAATGGAATCCTTTTTACAGGAGAGATATACCAGAATGTACCCCTACAGCCTATCTATTTCGGCGAAGGAGCTACGGTTTTCAGAGGAAAGATATTGCAGCTAACTTGGCGCGAGAATATCGGTTTTTGTATATGACCAACAGCTAAAAGTAGTGAAGACCTTTGCCTACGGAAAGAGCAAAGAGGGCTGGGGGCTTTTGCCATAACGGTACCGATAAACTCTACAAGAGTGATGGTACCGAGAAGATATGGTTACTTCACCCAGAGACTTTTGCTGAAATAGATAGTTTGCAACTATGCACAGATAAGTCGCTGTATACGTATGCTAATGAATTGGAGTTCGCTAACGGAAAGATTTATGCCAATACTTTCCTAAAAGACGGCATTATGATTATAAACCCTGAAAATGGAGCTATAGAAGGCGTAGTTGATGTACGCGGACTTAAAGACAAAGTAGAAAAACCCCAGATGTAGACGTCCTAAAACGGCATCGCTTATCACCCTATACGACATACATTCTTCATTACAGGTAAGAACTGGAGTAAAATATTCGAAGTAGTATTCCTACCTAACGACTAACGGCTAACTCGTAACGACTATATTACTTCGTCCGTTGCCTTCCTTCTCAACCACTACCTTTACGGCTATGCGCTCTACCATCTCTTGTACGTGCGAGATAACCCCTACTTTCTTCCCTTGATTCTGAAGACTCTCTAAGGCATCTAAAGCTACCGACAACGTATCGGCATCTAAAGAGCCAAAGCCTTCGTCTATAAACAAAGTCTCAACATTCATCTTGGTAGACGACAAAGACGAAAGCGCCAAAGCTAAAAGCCAACGACACCAAAAACGATTCCCCCAGAAAGCGAATACACCGAGCGTACCTCAGCTGCCATATCATTATCGAGCACCTGCAAACTCAACGAGTTAGGTATGCGCGATAAAGTATAGCGCCTATTGAGGTACTTCATCTGCACATTGGCATACTGCAGCAGCACGTCGAGGGTATATTCTTGTGCATATCGCCCTAAAAAGTCCTCCTGAATGACTGCCTATCAGGCTGTTGAGCTTATCCCATTGGGTGACTACTTCTCGTTTCTCCTTCTCTTTTCGCTGTAAATCAGCAGCTATATGATGTTGCTGCTCATCGGTGAGCAAGCGCGATTTTTTTGCGCTATTACCTGCTGCTGTAGCGGTTCTTCTGCCGCCATCTTTTCCTCGCGTATCTTTATAGTTTCCTCTTCAGAAAGAGACAGCGGGCGTTTATCCTTTAGCGCCTCTAATTGCTGTTGTTTTTCTTTAGAAAGCGTGTCATATTTGGCTATGCGCTCTTCAAGCGACTGCTGGGCTGCTCGCTCAGACTGTAACCACTCGTGACTTCGATTAGCCCATTCTACCTTATGTGCGTGGAGGTACGCCTGCTGCTCAGGATAGTAGGTCGCTATCCAACTCTCTACCTTTTGCGTAGCTTCAGCGATGCGCTCTCTACTATGCTGTTGCCGTTCTGCAAGCGACTCTACAGTCTTATCATTAGCCGTTACTTTTTAGCAAAAGGGAGTTGTAGTGGTCTTGCGCTGCTTCATAACGCGCTTTAGCCGCAGCAAGTGTCCCTTGCAAAGTCGCTTCTACCTTAGCAGCCTCTTTCCCCTCTAATAAAGATTGGCGTTCAGCCTTAAGTGCTTCATATTGTGTTGTATCCGCCTGTAGGGTAGTCTGTAGCTGAGCAAGTTGGCTCTCTAAAGCCGTTACTTCAGTAGCGAGAGACGATTGTTCTTGATAAAGCAACTGCAGCCGTTCAACCGCCTTTTGTAAGTGCGCTTCTTGCTGAGTGTACTCCGTTTTAGCCTTTGTTACTTCTGCAGAAAAAGCCGCAGTATCCTCTTTCCACAGCTGTAGCATAGCTTCTGAAAGCTGCAAAGTACCGAGCTGCTTCAGTTGTCCTTCTTCTTGTTTGCGGTACTCCTCTTTTTTAGCCGCAAGGCTTTCTTTTTGTGTAGTAAAAATCCTTTAGGCGACTAAGTTGCTCAAAAAGCGTTTCACTTTCCGCCAAACGCTCTTGCGTGTCAGCACAACACTGCTCAAGGTACGCCTGTAGCCCCTCCGCAGGATAAGCAGTATAAAAAGCCGACTGCTGCAACTGACTTTGCGCCTCGGTTACAAGCTGATGATAGCGCGCCTGTTGCTCCTGTGCCTCGGCTATGCGCTCAAGGGTAGCTTGCTGTGTTGCCTCTTTCTGGGCTATCGACTTAGAGAGGCTAGCCAAACGCTGCTGCGCTGCCTCCAACTCTTGTTTCACTGTATCGACCAGCTGTTCAGAAATAGCTTTGTGTGCATTGGGGTGGTGCAGCGACCCACAGAGCGGACACGCCTCTCCCTCTACCAACCTCTCGCGCAATGAACCTATATTTTGCGAGTTCTCCTCACGAGTGCGCTCATATATACGCTCCGCCGTTTTACACTCAATTTGCGCCTCAGAAAGCTGTTTTTTTGCAAATCTGTAAGGGCAGCCACTGATACTGCTACCTGCTGCTCTCCCTCAGCAATGAGCGCTTCCGAAGCCTCTTTCTGAGTAGTATAGGTCTGAATATGCTGTGCCAAAAGCCTATCCGCCTGATAGACTTGCAGCTGGTTTCGGTAGTCTTTTTGCTGTTGCAATACCTCTTCAAGGGTAAAAGTCGCTTCTTTGAGCGGAAGTGCCTCATATTGAACCTCTAAAGCTGCCGTTTTATTAGCATTGTCACTCATAAGCCTCGAGAGTTGCTCCTTTTCTACAGCTAATGCTTGCAACCATTGATAGTTGTCTCTGAGCAACTTATAAGCCGCATTTTCATTTAGCCACAATTGTCGTTCTTGCTTGTACAACTCGCCCTTTGCTATACTTTCCGCCTTAGCCGAAAGCTCTTTTTGCTTATCCTGCAACTGTTGCATCTGGACTTGCTGTTGCGCTTGCCTCTCTCTTAGCAGTCGTTGTGCTTCAGCCAAACGTACCTCCAACGCCTTTGCCTTGTCGATAGCTGGCTTAGCAGTCTCATACACCGACTGGGCAGCCGCGACCTCTGCCGCAGCAGTAGTTTTTTTCAGCCTCTGCCGCTGCTTTGTCTGTAGCCAAACGTTGCTGTTCGCTCTGAGCGGCTTGCAACTGCTGCACGGCAAGCTGTAGTTGTGCTTCCTCCCGCTGTTGCAGCAGAATATCCGCTTTTACTGCCTGAAGATGCTCTATAATAGATAGTTGAGAGAAACGGTCAGCCTGGGCACTCCTCTCCCCTATGGCCTTTTCTTTCTCAGCCATAGCCTGCTGATACCCATCTGAAAGCGAATGATAATCAGCGTACCACTGCTGTTGTGCTTTTTAATGTTTCGAGTTCCTCCTGAAGCGCCTTAAGTTGTTGGCTATCAGCAGCCAATTGCTTTTTCTATCGCTTCTCGGTCGGCAGACGATAAGAAACTAAGCTGTGCCAGCTGTCGCTCCAAAAGTTCAAGCTCGGTGCGGTGCTGCTTGCTTAGTTCGTATACCTTCATAGAAATCTGACTGTATATTTCGGTACCGGTCAGCTTTTTCTAATATATCTGAACGCTTATCGTCATTAGCTTTTTAGAAAGGAAGTGAAATCGCCTTGTGCTAAAAATAACCGACTTGGTAAACTCGTCAAACGAAAGACCTATCAGCTCCCTTATCTTCTCTAAAACAAGGGTTTTTTTCTATTCTCAGCAAACACCTCATTATCAGTTAGATTCGTAAGCTGTATCGTTTCCTGTTGAAGATTTCCCTGCTGCTTACCTCTTGCCCCTACGCACCTGCCACTCGGCTTGGTAATGCTTAGCATCAGCCGCCTGAAAAACCACCTTAGCATAGCCATTAGTAGCTCCTTTGCGGAGGAGGTTTCTAACGTTATTAACCTGCACTTCGCCGGTACCATCGTTGATGCTCAGGGTGCTTTTAGTAGCAGCAAGACGGGGCGTTTCGTTGTATAACGCAAGACAAATAGCATCTAAGATAGTCGATTTGCCAGCCCCTGTAGCCCCTGTGATAGCAAATAAGCCCACAGACTTCAGCGGTTCGGCTTCCAAATCAAGCGTGAAAGGTCCTTCGATAGAAGCTATATTGTAAAAGGGAAACAGATAGTATCTTCATCGCATCTTTTTTTGTGGCAAATGTACGGATATTTCTTAAATTAACAATTGTGAGGATACGGATAAACTTCGCTTATCCTTCGCTCATCGTTCGCTCATCGTTCGCTCTTGCTGTATCGTTTCTGTATCCTTTTTAAATGTAATTGGTAGTAAAAAAATCATCGTCTGAAATGAAAAAAAGAAGGAAATGAAACGGTGTCAAATTGTCACCAGTTGAAATTAGAAGCTGCTGATGATAAAATGCGGCTTCTTGAAATTGAGAAATTAGCTAATTAACAATTTATTAGTATCTTTGCCCCCGAAAAAGAAAAAAACTTAAGAATCACTATGAAACACCTACTTCTTTTTATGGGGCGCATTGCTCTTTTTCGGCAGCAACTTATTCGCAGATGCTCTTCTCGGAGAACCTTACGATGACAATAGACAGCACCAAGACCCTGCAAGGTAACCTAATGCCTATCTTAGATTTTTAAAACCGAAAAAGGCTGATGTCTTCACCCTGAAAAAAATACCGCCAACCTCAACCTGCTGCTCAATCGCAATAGGGTTATCAACCTCATCAATAAGTTCGAGTTCTCTACTTATGGCAAAATGCTTATCGTGAGCGGAGGATATTTGCATTTAGAATACCGCTATTTGTTAGACCACGCTTTTGAGGTGTATCCTTATGCCGAATCGCAATGGGCTGAGAGTAGAGGTATGAACAACAAGATTTCTACGGGCTTGCAGTCGCGCTATCGGCTGATTAACACCAAGTCTTCGCTGATGTTTGCCGCTGTGGGCTTGTTCTTCGAATACGAAAAATGGCAACACCCTGCCCCCGATGCTAATACACCCGAGCACGTTTATAGCAGGAGGATCAAAACTCATTTATCGCTCAGCTATAAACTCCAACTGACTGAAAAATGGACGCTTACCACTACGGGTATATACCAAACCCGTCCCGACAGCACTTTTAACAAACCTCGCTATGGAGGTGCGGCAGACCTTACTTACAAGATCACCCCTACCGTAGGCATCGTGGGTACCTATCGCCTTATCTACGACACTGACCCTATTGTGCCTATACGAAAGGACTACAACACTATGGAAGTAGCGCTTACTATTTCATTTTTAATTAGGGCGATTTGCCAATTTGGCGATTTGCTTTGTACAGTTTATACTTAATTAGTAAATTATTACTATCTTTGCATTTTCAAAAAAACATTACTTACAAGTACTAACCCGTAAATACTAACATTTAACACTATGAGTTTCTTAAAAAAACCTATTTAATCTGTACCGAGGCGAAGAGAAAAAAAGAAAAAAAGTAATTGAGGATATCCTCAGCAATATCTCTTTTCGTGGCGCTAAATTGTGGATTTTAGCGTGTGCTATTGTTATTGCATCTATCGGACTAAACGTCAATTCTACGGCAGTCATTATCGGGGCGATGCTTATCTCTCCGCTTATGGGGCCTATTGTGGGGGCAGGCTTTGCATTAGCTACCTACGATTTTGACTTATTGAAAAAAACGGGGCGCAGTCTGCTTATCGCTACGGTAGTGAGCCTTATAGTATCGTTTATCTACTTCTATATCAGTCCGTTTAAGGATGTGCAATCGGAGCTTTTTAGCCCGTACCTCGCCTACTATTTACGATGTGTTCATCGCTTTTTGCGGGTGGGTTGGTAGGTGCAATCTCCCTGACCCGCAAAGACAAAGGGAACCCTATACCAGGGGTGGCCATCGCTACTGCTTTGATGCCTCCGCTCTGTACAGCAGGCTTTGGCTTGGCAACGGGCAATATTAGTTACTTTTTAGGTGCTTTTTACCTATACAGCATTAACTGTTTCTTTATAGGGATTGCTACTTTTCTCATTATTAAATATCTGAAATACACCCCTAAGAATACGGGTAATGAGGCGCTTAATAAGCGTTTGCGGATTGTTATCTCTACCTTGGTAATCCTCATTGTTACCCCGAGTTTGTATTTGGCATATACTCTTTTGAAAGAGAAGGAATTCAACGAGAATGTAGCACACTACATCACTGCAGAGTTTGAAAACAATGGTTATACTATTATTTATAAGAAAATACGTTACAATACGAACCCTAAATCTATTGAATTAGCGTTTTTGGATAAGAAATTTAGCGATGAAGAGCTGAAAACGCTGCAAAGCGACCTTAAAAACTTTAAACTACTCAATACTGAGCTTATTGTACGACAAAAAGAATCGGAAATTGATAAAGAAATACTATCGGAAATCAACAAAAAAACAAGTCGTCGCTCTCTAGTAAAGATCTAAAGATAAATCAGCTAAAAAGAAGAGTTGGCGCAATACACATATAACGACCCTACTTTTGCTAAAGAGATGCAGGTATTATTCCCTAACATAGACGATTTTTACTTTGGCAAGCTGAACCTCTTGTCTAATAAAGATTCTCTACAAACGGCTACTGTACTGCTCTACACCCTGAAAAAAAGATACTATAAAGGGCAAAAGAAGTGACTAAAAGAAATAGATGCCGCGCGATTGCAACAATGGCTCGCTGAGAAGTTTGGCGATAAGAAAGTGATATGCCAATTTGTTGATTAGGCGATTGGCAAATTGACTAATCATCGTAATACACTACTTTGTCTGCTATAATGCGGGCAGGGGCAGTATATTGATGGGGTTCGTACTTGTTTATTGCCATAATATGGTCTACTTGCCAGCCCTTGGCTTTCAGATAATCGGATATCATCGACCTATGACAACGCCACCAAACGGCTTCGGCACACATATAAGCTGTTGTTTGTTTTTCGGCGATGGCGATGAGTTGAGCGATACCCTTTTCAAAATCGGGCGTCTCCATATAGTCGGCATAAGCGCGGAAAGACTCGTTACGCCAACGTGTATTCTTAGAGTCCTTATGCACTCTGCGTCTGCCTCCTAATAGCGTAAGATGAGTATAAGCAATGCCTATTTCGGGCAACACTACCTCTAAATTCTCTTTATTGAATTGCGGGTATTTATTAGAGCCCGGTAACCCTCTAACATCTACTAAATGCTGTATATCAAACGATTGCAACATCTTTATAAATTCTTCTAACGTATGGGTAGAGTGCCCTATAGTAAAGATTTTTCTTCATAATTGATAATTTAGTAACTCTTGAAAAAGTCTTTTGGAGAACAAAAAGTAATGTTTTTTTCTTCAATTAACAAATCATCCATATCTTTGTATTCTAAAGAAATTTAAAAATCATCTTATTTGAAAAAAAGCAACCTATATTCTTGCAATGGCAGCTCTGTTTGCTGCTTGTGATTGTCCTAACAAAACATGTGAGGCAAACACTCAAACAACTACTACTGAGGTGCTAACTACCCCTACCCCAGTGAACATTATCGGGAAGCGAGCTATGCTAAAATATCCTGCACTAACAGCTGAAGTAAGTTATCTTAGCGAGAAGGAAATCCATTGGAAAACTACTGACGACAAAGGTCAGGTAGCCGAGCAGACCAACGCTTTAACTTTAAAAATCTATACGCTACTCAGTATTTTCTTAGCTGGGTAGAAAACGATGGTACCACCGTGAGCCAAGTGATAGATACCGAAAAAGGTACTGTTACGGCTTTCCTTACTTATGAGGAGGGGGGCAAGCGTGTATCACAACTCCTGGAAGGAACCTTTGAATTAGCAAATTAGGTCATAACACGAGTCGTAGGACGACAAGCTATAAAAAAATCCTCGTATGGCATATGTACCTAACGGGGATTTTTTTATAAAAAGCTGCCAATTAGTAGGCTGAGTAAAAAAATAATATGTACTTTTTGCACATTATACCATATAAAGGTAGCCACAGGCTACCTTTGAGTGCAAAAAAAGAATACATTATGGATAAAATAACTCATCTGTATCAGCAGTGGAAAGCTTTACAGCCCTTAGTAAGCGTAAGGAATATTTTACTCTCTCAGCGTTTTTACAGTAGATTATAACTACAACAGTAACCATATGAGGGAAATACACTCACTTATGGGCAAACGGAATTACTGCTGCTCTTTGGGAAAGTAAGCGGTGAAGGAAATATAAAGGACTTTATGGATATGAAAGCCAGCGAGGCAAGTATACAAATGCTTAGAGAAGAACTCTCTGAACACAAGCCCCTTACCCAACATTTTATCCGTTTGCTACACCAAATCTTATTAAGAGAAGACTATACTGTATACCAAACTTTACCTGATGGTACTATTAGCAGCTATATAATCCACGCTGGGAGCTATAAAACACGTCCTAATAGTGTTATAACCCGCTATGGCGAGCGTTTTGAGTATGCTTCTCCTCAAGAGACACCTGCCCTAATGACCGACCTTGTAGATTGGTATAACGAAGCTGAGACAGCAGGAAAGCTCTCTGGGGTAGAATTAGCTACTTTATTTCATTATCGCTATATTCGCATACATCCTTTTGAAGATGGCAACGGACGCATAGCACGACTGATGGTCAATTATATTTTAGCTCGCCACGGTTTGCCAATGCTTGTAGTGAGGCATCGCTACAAACAGTAATATTTAGATGCTCTCCACCAAGCTGATGTAAGAGTAGGACTTAGTCCGTCAGAAGGTGCGCAAGCTACTTTGGCACAAATAGCCCCTTTCTCGGTCTTTTTTAAAAAGTTAGTTGCCACAGAATTGCAGTATATCATAGCCTTTGCTACAGAGACCTCTACTAAGGTATGGTGGTATGACGGACAGCGCATTGTCTTTCGCAGTCCATCAACTGCTATACTGCTTACAGCTATTGAAGAAAACCCGATGATTACTATTGAGCAATTATCAGAAAAGGCAGGTATAACTACCGCAGCAGTAAAGAAACAATTGCAGCAAATGACCCTCAAAGGGTATATACAGCGCAAAGAAACTGATAGCTCATTGCTTATCTTTGCCACTACCTCAGTATAGTTGAGTATGGCAGATGAAAATTCACCATAAACCGAATGAATTCACTCTTACTTTCAATAAAAAAATATTTATAATAAACTATATGAAACACTTAATTATCTTCTTATTATTTCCGCTTTTAGCAGCGGCACAACCTATTATCAGTTGTACTGATGTGATAAAACCTTATGCTGACTTTGAGAGTCCTTTCTCTTTTGAAGAGACTGTGATAGCCCTTCAAAAAGAGCTAAATAGTAGGGGCATTACCGTTTTTTGCTACTATCGACCATAAGAAGGCTGCCGAGGCTGTAGGCGAAAGTATGCCGCCTGCCACCGTGCTTGTAGTAGGCAACCCCAAAGTAGGAACTGCCCTAATGCAGGAAAACCCTCGCTTTGCCATTGAACTCCCTTTGAAAATCCTCATCTATGAGGAAGATAAAACAGTAAAGATACGCTACGAGAAAATTGCTGCTATTGCCAAAAAAATACGATATAAAGCAAAAACTTCAGCACTGCTGAGAAGATTGACGCTGCTATGCAACAGCTGATTAAATTAGCAATTGGGAAATTAGGAAATTAGCACTATCTTTGCTCCCGAATTTAAAAAAAGAAAAAAACAATGAAAAAAATTAGTAGTATTGCTCACCCTTATCTACAGTGTAGCTGGGGTAGCACAAAACAAAAAGAGTACTTTTTGTAGTAACCAACCATACCCAATTGGGGAATACAGGTGAAACTACGGGCTATTTTTCTGTCGGAAGTGACTCACCCCTTAGAAGTGCTTACTGAGGCAGGCTATAAAGTCGATTTTTGTAAGCCCAAAAGGCGGTACAGCTACTGCCTATGGCGTAAAGTTAGACGATCCTATCAATAAGAAATATTGGGAAAATGCCGACTACCAAAAAAACAGTTAGCTCACACCCTTGCCCCTTCGCAGGTAAAAGCTAATGACTATGCCGCTATCTTTTATGCAGGCGGACATGGTACAATGTGGGATTTTGCCAGCAGTGAAGCTCTTGCTGAAATAGCTCAACAGATTTACGAAAAAAAGGAGGTGTAGTAGCTGCAGTGTGCCACGGGCCATCGGGTTTAGTGAATATTAAACTCTCTAACGGCAAATATTTAGTAAGTGGCAAAACTTTGAGTCCTTTTACTAATGAGGAAGAAGAGGCTGTAAAACTCAGTCAAGTAGTGCCTTATTCGTTAGAAAACAAGCTCAAAGAGCGCGGGGCTATCATTGATAAAAGCAGGCTTGTGGCAAGACAAAGTGAGCGTAGATAATCGCGTAATTACAGGGCAAAACCCGCAATCGGCTAAGAGTGTAGGCGAAGCAATCTTAAAAGAACTGCAAAAATCACCTCTCCGCTTTGATGCTTCTAAATACACTACCCAGCAAGTAACACAAGGTAACCAGACTCTTGCAGTACGTGCCTATGAAGGAATTGTATATGTAGCCAATCCAGTAGAAGAACAATACCAACAGCTCAATCTCTACATTCCTGAAGCCTACTTCAATGGCGGAACTATCAATGGCTTTAACGCCCAAACAGCCCCTATCTTCCTTCCCAATGGTATAGGGGGCTATATGCCTGCTAAAGCCTCTTTCACTCACCGGAGGTAAGTTTAAAGACACAAATAATTCGCTTATTATGGCTCTTAGCAAAGGTTTTGTGGTTGCCTCACCTGGTGCGCGCGGGCGTACCTCGGCTACCGGCAAAGCCCCCGCTGTGATTGTAGACCTAAAAGCTGCCATGCGTTACCTCAAATACAACGATAAAGAAATACCAGGCGATGCCAATAAAATCATTTCTAATGGTACGAGTGCAGGAGGCGCCTCCTCTGCCCTCTTAGGAGCTTCGGGCGACCAAGCCGATTACGAGCCTTACTTAAAGGAATTAGGTGCTGCCCCTGCTACCGATACTATTTTTGCCGTATCAGCCTACTGCCCTATTACCAACTTAGAGAACGCTGACAAAGCCTACGAATGGCAGTTTGGTAACCTTAGTCAGTATAAAACGATGGAGGTTTCTATGCTTGATTACAACGTACAACGCACTTATAAGACAGGGACTTTTACCGCTGAGCAAGCTAAAGTTTCTGCTGACCTTAGAAAAGACTTCCCCGCTTACCTCAATAGCTTACAACTGAAAGACAATAAAGGCAAACGGCTTACCCTAAACTCCAAAGGAGAAGGTAGTTTTAAAGAACTGCTAAAACAAACTATCATAGCCGCAGCCGAAAAAGCACAAAAAGAAGGTACTGATCTTAGTCAATATTCTTTCCTTACCCTTAGAAATGGTAAAGTTACGGCTATCAATTGGGATGGATACCTCACTTATATGGAGCGACACAAAAGTCCGCCGGCCTTTGATGCTCTTGACCTCAGCACGGGAGAGAACCAACTCTTTGGCGATAGCACCACCGATAAAAAGCATTTCACCCCTTATGCTTTTAAGAACAGTATTGTAGAGAGCCAAATGGCAGATGCCCATATCGTAAAACTGATGAACCCAATGAGTTTTATAGGTAAAAAGAACGCTCATTTACCTAAACATTGGCGCATACGCCACGGAGCTAAGGATAGCGACACCTCTGCTGCTATATCGTTAATCCTTGCTACAGCACTCCAAAATCACCATTACGCTGTAGATTACGCCCTACCTTGGGACAAACCCCATAGTGGTGATTATGACCTTGAAGAACTTTTTGATTGGGCTGAAAAAAATTAGCAAATGAGAAAATTAGAGAATTAGCAAATTAGAGAATAAAACTCCCTGTGATGTAAACTGCCTATGCGGCTCGCATCACGGGGAGTTTTTATTGGTAATTTTTGAAAATAAGCAAGATAGGAAAAGTCTTTTCTGCAAAACTGCCTTACCTTTGCCCTCGTAAATCAGTAACTCAATATGAAAAACATTACTTACAACGATTACGTTCAGCGCATCAATAAGGTAGTTGCCTATATCAACAATCATTTAGACGAGACTTTAGACCTAAAAACTCTCGCTAATGAGGCGGCTTTATCTGACTTTTCATTTTTCACCGTATCTTCAAAGCCTTAAAAAGGCGAAGCTATTGGAGGGTATATCACTCGTCTTAGGGTTAGAAGCTACTGCCCGCTTGCTGCGGTACACCGCCCTGACAATAGAAGAAATAGCCTTTAATATAGGCTATGAAACCCCTGCTTCGCTCTCTAAAGCCTTCAAGAAACAATACGGCATCAGCCCTACCGAGTATAGAACAAACAAAGATACCTACATTATGAAAAAAAGAAATCATCAATCCGGATTTGGCTCTAAAAGCTCCTAAAATTGTAACATTAGAGCCTAAAAAAACCTTATTTATGTAGCCCTTACAGGTGCTTACGGAAGTTTAGACTACGGAAAGGCTTACGAGCAATTATGGGCTGTTATTAAGGCTCAAAAACTCTTCACCAAAGGGATAGAGTCTATATGTATATCGTATGACGACCCGAAAATCACTGAAGGCTCTTTGCAACGCTCTGATGTATGTTTGGCTATCCACAAACCTGCCTCCCCACAAGATGAAGTTGGTTGCAAGACCTTAGCAGGAGGTAAATACGCTGTTTTCTTCTATCAAGGCAGTTACGAAAAACCTTTCTCAGGTGTATGATACAGCTGTACGCTGGGTGATAGACCACCAGTACACGCTACGCGAAGAACCTTTCTTTGAAAAAAATACCTCAACGATGCGCGCCGTACCCCTAAAGAAAAAAACTAAAAAAACAGAGATTTATATTCCTATCAATTAACCCATTTGTCAATCATTTTATAACTTTTAATACTATGCAACTTACAAAAACAGAAAAAACTATTGGTATCATCTTAGCCTTTGCCTTATTATTGCTCACTCTTTCAGGAAGTGGTTACTTCTTCTTTAACCTGAAAAACAAACATAGTACAATGGATTGCTTACAATGCTTGTTCGCCCAGTAACTTAGTATATTTAGTTGGCTTTTATAGTCTTTTTTTGTACAACAAAAAAACGCTATCGGGTTGGCACTTGCTTTCTTGCCGATGTACTATTTTTGGCACTATGGGGCTCTTCACCTTTACGTGGAGTGGCGCTAATATCTTTGCCCAAATGTCGCATATCACTATGACACTTAATCTTCTTTGGGCAGGCTATATACTCTATCGTCTCGGCGATTACAAAGTCTTTGCGCAAGGCTTGTTGTGGAGTATCATACTTTTTGTGCCTTTCATTGCTTTTGTGATGTACTACTGTCGCACTCACGCTGACGAAATCAGTAGTTTATTGCAAATGACGGCTTAGGATATTTGTATTTAATAGCTAAAAAAATCCCCGTGGTGCGAACTGCATTACGGAAAGATAGAGGAAATTTTGAAAAACTACACTTCTCTGTAACAATTATTTGACAAAATTCTCTATCTTTGCTGGGTATAAGACTAAAAATAAGAATTACAAATGAAAAACATCCAATTAAACAACGGGGTACAAATGCCCCTATTGGGTTATGGTGTATACCAAGTAGACCCAAAAAGAATGTGAGCGTTGCGTAAGCGATACTATTTCGGTAGGCTACCGAATGATTGACACTGCCCAAATCTATCGCAATGAAGAGGGCGTAGGCAATGCCATTAAGAAAAAGTGGGATTGACCGCAAAGAGTTCTTTATCGTTACCAAAGTGTGGGTAAGCAATGCAGGCTACGAAAAAAAGCAAAAGCCTCTATCGAAACCTCTTTGCACAAACTACAAACTGATTATATCGATTTGCTACTCGTTCACCAACCCTTTGGCGACTATTACGGCTCTTATCGCGCTATGGAAGAAGCCTATAAAGAGGGCAAAAGTACGCGCTATTGGGGTGAGTAACTTCTATGCCGACAGATACCTTGATTTGGCATACCATTGCGAGATAAAACCTGCTGTAAACCAAATGGAAACACACGTATTCCACCAACAGCAAGCCCTTCAAGAGCTAATGAAGAAGTACGACACTAAACTAATGTCGTGGGGACCTTTTGCCGAAGGCAGAAACGACTTTTTGCCAATCCTACTCTTAATGCCATTGGTGAAAAGTATCAGAAAAGTGCTGCCCAAGTAGCTTTGCGCTATCTCTTGCAAAAAGGATATTATCTGCATTCCTAAATCGGTGCGCAAAAGAGCGTATGCAGCAGAACTTCAATGTGTTTGACTTCCAACTCTCTGCAGAGGATATGAGCCAAATAGCTGCTCTCGACACCAAGCAAACGCTCTTCTCTTCTCACCGAGACCCTGCTTTTTGTAGAGATGATACTACAATATGGTAATTAGCAAATTAGCAAATGTGCTAATTAGTAAAAATTCCCGTGTGGTAGTACCACACGGGAATTTTTAATAAGACATCTAACTTGTATCTATTTTGCTAAATTCTACTTCAGCATTTAGTTTAGTTATCTTTTCTTGCAATTTAGTGATGTCTTTTGCAACTTCTCAATACGGCGATTACTTTTTGGCTAAATTCCTGTTAGCCTTACTAGCTTTGCGCAATGCCTTTCGAGCTTTGTTCGCTTTTTTTAGCACTTGCCGAAGCCGAGTTGGCATCACTAAAAGCATCCGTACGATTGGTAGCTTCTTCATTAGCTTGCGTAGCCTCAGTTTGCAACGACTGATTATTGGTTTGCTCTTGAGTGAGTTTCATTTGCAATTCGTTGAGCTCGGTATTGAGTTTCAAGGCTTGTTGTTGTTTTTTTCCAAGCGTTTCATCTCTGGTGATTTAGCTGTACCACAACCCGCTAACATAAAGGAAGCTAACACTCCCATTAAAAGTACTTTTTCATAATTATATTATTAATATTTTTAATGCTGCAAAAGTAATACTTAATTGCCTAATATGCAAATTCGCTATTTTACTAATTTGCTAATTATCAAATTATCACTACCTTTGCATTTAGAATAACTTAAAAAAACAATACAATATTAGGACATTTAGTAAACAAATTATTAATCATAAATAAAAAAAGACAGATGACAGCATTGTACACAGCAGTGGCCACCGCGACAGGTGGTCGTAACAGAAAAGTAACTTCTGACAACGGCGTATTAAGCCTTGAAATACGTTCTCCTAAAGCCTTAGGTGGAGCTAATGACGATTATACCAATCCTGAGCAGATTTTTTTGCTGCGGGCTATGCGGCTTGTTTTGACATTTCCCTGAATTTGGTTATTAAGCAAGCTAAAGTAGCTACTGGTGAGACCTCTGTAACGGCACACGTATCTATTAGGAAGCTGAACAATGGCGGTTTTATTTTTCGCCGTAACCCTACAAGTAAATATACCTAATGTATCGCTTGAAGAAGCTAAGGAGCTTGTAGCAAAAAGCCGACCAAGTATGTCCGTATTCTAACTCTACTCGTGGAAATATAGAAGTAACCTTTGAAGTTAGTAATAATTAAGTCGTAGTACGACAACAAATAAAACTCCCCGTGTAGTACATAACCACACGGGGAGTTTTATTTTTGCTCATTAGCAAATCTGCTAGTTTTCTTTAGCCCAACTTCTTAATTTGTACTACTAAGCGTGCAGCGTGGTCTTTTGGCTTTTTGCTGTACTACTGAAAGTACCTCTTTCAAGATACCTTATTGGCATTGGACGTCTTCATAGTAGGATGTCCGTTGATAATTAAACCCTTCATATATAATTAGATTTATTTTTTTAGTTTGACAAAAGTAATACTTAATTTTTCAATTACACAATTTGCAAAAATAAGCAAGAGCAGTTTATTGTACTTAGCAGGATTTGTATCTTTTCAAGGAAAAGGCAGCTTCTTTTTAGTTATTTCTGATAAAACCTCACCCAATCTATGTACATTCTTATAGGCTTAGTCAAAGGTTTTACCTCTCCAACCCATTTACCGCCTAATTGCATATCGATACGCAACATATAGGGGCGATTAAAAAGGAAACTGCCCTTCACTCTCTTTCTCGGGTACGCGCGCATAGCTGAAAGTTTGTGTGCCATTTACATAAAAAAACGCACCTCATCGGTGTCGAGTTCTACCGCATAGATGTTGTAATCATCGGGATTGATAGTGGCTTTAGTATGGCTTGGTGGGTTATTTTTTTTAGAAGGGTCTTTTTTGCCTGCTTGGGTGTAAGGTGAGTGTAAGGTATGGTATACAAAAGGATCATAGTTAAGTCGCTCTACAATATCTATTTCACCACCTGTAGGCCAAGGGGCATCGGGTACCATCCAGATAGCAGGCCAAGCACCTTGATGGGCTTCAAGCTTGCAACGGATTTCTAAACGCCCGTTTTGGAAATACTTTTTTTGTTTTTTGGTAGAAACACCTCCTGTGATATATTTTTGATTTATCTTTAACAGGGTCGCTACTGGTTTTTCCCTAAGAGAATAAGGTTACCATTCTTAATCTCGAACAAACTAGGGTCTTGACTCATTGTTTTGCACCAATCAGCATCGGAAGTAGGGCAGCCCCATATTTTTGACCATATCCCTGTGGAGAAGATATCATCGCGGTTAAAATCGTCTTCCCAAACTAATTTCCAATCTTCTAAAGGTTCTTTTTTGCATCCTATGGTGATACTCAAAGCGCATAAGATAATAAGTAATTTTTCTCATAATATGATATTGTTTTTTTAAGTTCTTGTGATAAAGATAGAAATAAATATTTAATGATTTTTTTGGAGATATAAAAGCAAGTGCGTTAATTTAATAACTCAAAACTACCTTCGAGTAGCTCGGAAAGGCGCTTGCCTTTATCCTCATAAGTAAGGTATGTGGTAACAGTACCTTTTTCAGTATCAATTACTTGGCTTTACGGTAGTACCATCATTTTCTACCCAACTGAGAAAATATTGAGTAGGATTAATAGCTTTTTAGCGTAAGGGCATTAGTCTGCTCAGCTACTTGTCCTTGAGAGTCGGTAGTTTTTCCAATGAAGCTGGTTATCACTGAGGTATTGCACTTCAGCTTTAAGAGAAGGATAAGTAAGGAGGGCTTTTTTTGCCTATCAGTACCACTGGTTCTTTAACAGATGCTACTTCGGTAGTAGGGGTAGTTGTATTGACAGGGCAACTTTGGTTGCAATTTTTGTTATTAGGGCAGTTACAGCCTATAAGAGCCACTGCTAATGCCAAAAATGTTAATCTTCTTTTCATTGTGTTTTATTATTAAATTTAATACGGCAAAAGTAGTGTTTTTTTTTAAATGTGCAAGATTGAAATTTAGCAAATAAAATGATTTTTAGCTGCTTGCTGATACTTTGATCCTACACTGATCTTACACTGATCCTACACTGATTCTACACTAACCTTACATCACATACTTAGCTGCGGCAGTTCGCTGATTTTCCTACACAAAAGGTTTGGTAGTTTAGGGATTATTTTTGTATCTTTGTGCTTTGATAAAACGATGGATTATGGCGCGGACAAATGATAATATTATACTACAAAAAGTCTCTGGAAATATAGGAAAACAGGTGGTGCTGAAGCGGGTGCATGGAAAGACGGTCTTATCGAAAATGCCAAAAAGCCTGCTGTCCGCAGTGCAAAAACAACAGATGTGCGCTCAGGGGTTTAAGTTGGCATCGGCTTATGCTAAAAGTGTTATGCAAAAATCCTGAACTAAAGGTTCTCTACACTGCTGAAGCTAAACGGCGCGGGGTTATCAATGCCTATAATATGGCACTGTCGGATTGTTTGAGGCTGCCTGAAATTAAGGCAATAGATGTTGCGAACTATACAGGTAGCAAACAAGGAGAGGTGATAACTATTGAAGTAGCTGATACTTTTAAAGTAGTGGGGGTAATGGTTAGCATTATAAATGATGTGACAACAATAGAAGAGGGAAGCGCTATATTTGTAGATGGTGTGTGGCAGTATGTTACTACGTCGCTAAACGCTGCCGCCACTGATAGTAAAAGTGGTAGTAACGGCTGTGGATAGGGCTGGAAATAAAATGATACGTTCTATTTTACCTTTCTAATAGACCTTAGTGAGGGAATATTCCCTACCTCTTAGACTTTCTATGATAACAAAATTGATTTTTTTAGAAACTTTGTAAGTTGTTATAGTGAGTTATTTTTACTAGTTTATTACTATTTTTTTATTGTGTTATTATTTTTAATTATTTTTTTATGAGTGATTATATAGAATTAGTTAGCATACCGAAAAAAAGACTTTGAAGAAATGCTAAAAGAACCTTGTTGGTTTAATGAGTGGAAGCTTGGTTTTTTTCAAAAGAAGAGTATTCTTATATTTATACCAATACTTGGAGAGATATAGAACGTATGATTCTAAGTTATAAACCTATTTTTTTCGTTCTAAAGAGATTATTCATAAAATCTTTCATAGTGGTGTACTTTTTAGGAGAAGACTTAACTGGGGACTACTTTAATTGGTATTATGAATATCTTACACCTGATGAGGTAAAAAGAACTTAGTGCTAAATTAGCCAATATAACAAGACAAGAATTAAGAGAAAACTTTTTACGCTGATGAGATGGAGTGTGCAGATGCTTTTCCTTTATTAGAAGAGGAGGATACAGGAGTAGACCCTGAAACAGATGTAGAAGGAGTTTTTTTGACTATGTGATGCAGGAATACGAAAAAGTAAAAAGAATTCTATATGACAACGGCTAAAAAAATGGTAATGCTGTTATTAGTTTTTAGATTATGATAATTTTTTTGAGTTCTCTTTTATAGAGACGTTATATTTTGAAAAACAAAAACTGCAAACGATGCGCTGCAGTATAAATCAATAAATCATTTTTAAGATATGAAAAAAACTGTATTTTTCTTTCGTTTATAGCAGCACTTTTTATTAAGTGCGTGTGCTAGACCTGATGATGGAATGCACGACGATTATTCTATGCATTCTAAAGAAAGTAAAAGGGAGTCAAGGAGGTATTCAACCTCAAAGTGGCTTGGTGACTGCCGGCGAATGGAACGACTTAGACAACTGGGATTTCTATCAAAAAAACTCTTATGAAAGAGCCATTCAAAGGTTTTTCCTGACGATTGGCAAATGTATACCAATCACCGCATAGCTGTAGCTATAACCGCTAAAAAAATAAGCCAGCTGCTAATGCTACCGTTATACTCTTTCGGAACGACACCCCCATTTGGACAGCTAAAACCGATAACCTCGGAAGGGCTGAACTATGGGTAGGAGCTTTTCAGAAAGAAAAGGAACTCAACACCACCCTACTTCGGCTAAAAGTGAATGAACAGTGGGTTTCTACAGCTACTATCAGCGAAAGTCAGGTGAACCGTATTGCCCTTGATGAGGCTCTCCCTCGCCTACTAACCTTGTGCAGATAGCCTTTATGGTAGATGCTACAGGCTCGATGGGCGATGAACTTGAATTCCTGAAAAATGGACTTGAAAAAAAGTGATTAATGAGGTACAAAAAGACTAACAATCAGCTGAAAAATTAGTACGGCTACGGTTTTCTATCGCGATGAGGGTGATGAGTATGTGGTAAAACACAGTCCTTTTACTGAAGATATTAACCAGACTACAGAGTTTATCAGCCAACAACGCGCTGATGGTGGGGGTGATTTCCCTGAAGCGGTAGACAAAGCCCTCGTACAGCTAAACCAACTGCAATGGCAACCTGAGGCACGCACACGTATTGCTTTCTTAGTACTCGATGCGCCCCCTCATAATAAGCCTGCGGTAATCAGCAGTATACAATACTCAGTGAAAACGGCTGCTGCTAGTGGCATTAAACTCATACCTGTAGTAGCCAGTGGAATAGATAAAACTACTGAGTTTCTGATGCGATTTATAGCGATGTACACCAATGGTACCTATGTGTTTATCACCGACCATAGCGGCATAGGAAACAAGCATTTAGAGCCCAGCGTTGGCGAGTATCAGGTAGAGAAACTAAGCGACCCTAATGGTGCGCCCTCATCAAAAAAATACTCGGAGTAATTTGGCTATTAAAAAAATGTTATACTTTTGCGCCCTGAAAAATTACGTAATAAAAGAATTAACATTGCAATGAAAAAAGAAATTCACCCAGAATCTTATCGTTTGGTGGCTTTCAAAGATATGTCGAACGACGATATCTTTATCACCAAATCGACAGTAGAGACCAAAGAAACCATTGAAGTAGAAGGGTAGAGTATCCTTTAGTAAAGTTGGAAATTTCACGCACTTCACACCCTTACTACACAGGTAAATCTAAACTTATTGATACTGCCGGACGTATCGATAAATTTAAAAACAAATACGCTAAGTTTAAAAAAATAAGCATAGTAATCCTAAAAAGGCTGCCTCAGTATTGTGGTAGCCTTTTTTTAATTTGTCAATTTTTTTTATTTTTGCAGTCGATTTGGCGCAGTATTTGAGGAAGGCAAAAAGGCATAGATAATGGCTATTCTTTTATAACTTATTATGATACATATAGACGAAAAAAATATATCTCTGGTTTATAGCGGTATTGTTGCCGCTGTTGTTTGTTTTTTTGTAATTTCGCTATGGCGAAAAAAAGAAAGCACAAAGAGCGTTTGCTGATAGTGCGTTGCTCAGACGCTTATCGCCTGACCGTTCTAACTTTAAGCTGTGGCTGAAGTGGATATTGCTTTCTGCCGTAGTGGTGCTGCTCTGCATCGCTTTGGCTAACCCGAAAATAGGCACTAAAATAGAAACCGTGAAACGCGAAGGGGTAGATATCGTCTTTGCTATTGACGTTTCAAAAAGTATGTTGGCTGAAGATGTAGCCCCCTAACCGCTTAGAGAAAGCTAAACGCATCGCCTTTGAGACTATCAATCAGCTAAAAAGGCGACCGTGTGGGTATCGTAGCCTACGCGGCAAGTGCTTATCCGCAACTCGCCCTAACTACCGACCATTCGGCTGCCAAAATGTTTTTTTGCAGAGTATGAATACTAATATGCTATCGTCGCAAGGTACTGCTATTCAGGAGGCTATACGTATGGCAACCAACTATTTTGACGATAAAAGCACTACCTCGCGTTTGCTCTTTATCATCTCTGATGGTGAAGACCACGAAATGGGAGCTACCGAAATTGCTGCTGAAGCAGAAGAAAAAGGGCATACACATCTACACTATAGGAGTAGGTACTGAAAAAAGGAAGTCCGATACCGATGCGCGAACTGGGCGAACAAAGCTATAAACGCGACCGCAATGGCGAGGTAGTTATCACACGGCTGAACAAAGAGTTGCTACAACAGATAGCTATAAATGCTGGCGGACAATACCTAAATGGCGATAATACCCAAGAGGCTGTTAGCCAAATAGAAAAGATATTAGAAGGCACTGAGAAAAGTCAGTTTGACACTCAGAAGTTTGTAGATTTTAAAGACCAGTTCCAGTGGTTTTTTTAGCAGGAGCGTTATTGCTGTTGGTGCTTGACCTTTTTATCTTTGAAAGAAAAACACAATGGGTAAAGCGTCTGAATTTGTTTAATGAACGAAAAAAAGTAAGTATCTGTATGAAAAAAATATTCTTTTTATAGTCTTAACCCTTATGAGTATAGGCAGTTTTTGCGCAAAGCAAAGAGGAAAAAGAGGCGCTAAAAGCGGCTATGAACTCTAAAAAGCTGACCTATCAGGGTAATGAATCACTAAAAGGTGATAAACCTACCCAAGCTGAGGTAGATTATCGGAATGCTATAGCTGAAGATAATACGAACCTGACTGCCCAATACAACTTGGGCACATTGTTGTATAAGCAAAAAAACTACGGAGAAGCCTTTGCGCAGCTGATGAAAGCGGCGAATGCTAAACAGATGTCGGAAGCTGAAAGACACCAAATCTTTCATAACTTAGGAAATGCTTTTTATGAAAGAAAAAAAGTCTATGACAAGGCAGTATTGGCGTATAGAGAAGCCCTCAGATACAACCCTACTGACGAGGAAACGCGGTATAACTTAGCAGTAGCTAACGAAATGCTTAAGAAAAAAATCCGCCTAAAAAAACAACAACAAGGACAACAAGGACAATAAGGACAACAAAGATAATAAAGACAATAAAGACAACAAGGATAAAAAAACAAGGATAACAAGGATAACAAAGATAAAAAAATCAGGATAAGAAAGACGATAAGGATAAAAAAACAAGGATAATAAGGACAACAAAGACAATAAAGACAAGAATAAGGATAATAAAGACAATAAGGACAATAAGGACAATAAAGATAAGGATAAAGACAACAAAAACGGCAAAGATAAGGACAACAAAGACCAGAATAAAGACAATAAAGACGACCAACAAGGGTCTAAAGAACAAGGCGGACAGCCACGCCCTTCGTCTTTATCGCCTGAACAGATGGAGCGTATCCTTGAAGCTATGAACAATGAGGAGCGCAAAACTCAGGATAAAATAAACGGACAAAAAAAGTAAGAGGACAGCGCGCCAAATCTGAAAAAAAGATTGGTAAGAACAAATAGCATTTTGTCTTTCAACATAAACAATTTAAGCAATGAAATATAGATTTATACTCTTTATAACCTTTTTAGTACAAAGCCTCTATGCCCAAAAATATAGAGTTTAGAGCCGATGTGAGCAAAAAAACACCTTAGGCGCTAATGAGCGGGTACGTATAGAGTTTACGATGAACAAAAAAACGGCGATAACTTTACTCCGCCTTCTTTTTCACGATTTTGTGGTGATAATGGGGCCTTCGCAATCGGTTTCTGAATCGTGGATTAATGGCGTGCGTTCTTTTTTCAAAGACTTACATCTATATACTACAACCCTAAAGCCAAAGGTAAATTCACCATAGGGCAGGCCTCGATAGATATTGATGGGAGAACCTACAAGACAGCCCCTATCGCTATCACTGTAACCGAAGCGGTAGCTGCTCCGTCTATAGATAAGACGAGCAATGATGTAGCCAAAGAAAGTTTGTTTTTACTGGCTGAAGTCTCTAAGCCCAATCCTTATCTGAATGAGGCGGTAAGCGTAACCTATCGCCTATACGTAGGCAGCAATGTAGCCCTAAACGACCTACAATGGCTGACAGTACCTAAGTTTCCTAACTTCTGGAGTCAAGAGATAAAAATGCAGGAGTATGAGATAGGCGACTGCAGCTATCAGGGACGCAACTATCGCTGCATAGTAGTGAAAAAAGTAGTACTCTACCCACAAAAAACAGGTACTATCACCCTCGAACCCCTCACTATGGACGCCGTACTGAGTGTACCTACTAATCAGCGTGATTTCTTTTGGCAGAATGATGTATGAACAAGTATCGCGCAGGGTAACTTCAGGCAATAAGACTATCAACGTAAAAGACCTACCTGAGGAAGGCAAACCTGATAACTTTAGTGGAGCGGTAGGCGACTTCTCTTTTGCTGTAACCCCTAATAAGCAAACCCTAAAAGGCAACGAAAGTATGCAGCTGAAGGTAGAAGTATCGGGCAGTGGTAACCTAAAAACTGTTCGACCTACCTAAGCCCACTTTCCCTTCTTCATTAGAAGTATATGCTCCTGAGCAAAATGACGACATTAGCACTACCCTTGCTGGTATGAAAGGGCGTATAGAGCAAACTTACACCATTGTACCTCAGTACAAAGGCAAATACCCTATCAGTGGTATGGCTTTCTCTTACTTCAATCCGAACACTCATAAATACGAAACTATAAAAACAGACGAGTTGTGGATAGATGTAACCGAAGGAGCTCCTAATGAAAACACTCCTACTGATGTGGCTAACGATAACAACCTGCCGAGCAGTCACTTCCGCGCACAACAGCCTAACACAGGCTTAGTAGCGATGCATCAGCCTGCCTTCTTTGGTTCGGTGCGCTACTATCTATACCTACTCTTGCCACTACTGCTGATACCTATCGCCCTAATAGCTTGGCGCATTAGACAGCGTCGCGCAGGAGATATAGAAGGCGCTAAAGTGCGTACTGCCAATCGCTTGGCTAAGAAATACCTAAGTGAAGCTAAACGCAAACTCGCCGACAAAGACCACTTCTATGAGGCTTTAGAGCGTGCGCTACACAACTATCTGAAAGCTAAACTGAAGATAGAAACTACTGAAATGAGTAAGGACAAAATAAACGAATTGCTATTGGCACGCCACGCTGCCCCAGAGACGGTAGAGCGCTTTATTCAGCTATTAGCCAACTGCGAAATGGCACGCTACTCGCAGCACCACACCGATGCTTCAGTAGAAAGTGATTTTGGCAATGCCGTGCAAGTGATAACAGAATTAGACAAACAAGTAAAAAAATAAGCTTAGCGATGAAGTACCTTATAACTCTAATATACCTTGCTATAGCCACTATAGGCTGGGGGCAAGACCAAGATAATTTTGACAAAGCTACTACGCTCTACCAAAAGGGAGACTACACCCAAGCGGCTGCGGTGTACTCATCGATATTGAAGTCAGGCAAAGAGTCATCGGCTTTGTACTACAACTTAGGCAACACTTATTACAAGCTGAACAATGTGCCTGAAAGTATCTATTATTACGAAAAGGCTCTGCAGCTTGACCCTGAAAATGCCGATGCGAAAAACAATCTGATATTTGCTAACCAAATGAAAGTAGATGCCATCACCCCCCTACCCAAAAACGTGGGTGCGCCAACTAAGTGATGGTATTGTAGGGCTTTTTAGCGCTCATACGTGGGCGGTACTTTCGATTATAGGAGTTTTTGCTTTTGTGTTGAGTTTTTTGCTCTACTATTTCGTAGAGCGCACGGCACTAAAGCGCACTTTTTTTCAGTCTGATGTTGGTATTTTTTTGTTTTTTTGCGATAGGTAGTTACACCTTAGCGTACTTCTGCCATAAGCAAGTTAGTCAAACACAATACGCTATTCTTTTCGATAAAACCGTACGCGTATTTTCAGAGGCTAATGCCTACAGCAGTGAGGTGATGGAGCTACACGAGGGCACCAAAGTAGAGATTATAGAAGATACTAAAGACTGGGTAAAGATACGGTTGGTTAATGGCAAAACAGGCTGGACAAAAGTAAGCTGTCTTAGAAAACTGTAAGTAACTTTTGGAGGCTTTGGTCAGGGGTAAGACCGTCCATAGCAATAATATGGGTAGCCTGAGCGTAGTACGGATTGCGATCGAAGAGGTGCTTGCGTATGAACTCTTCTAAATCAATCTCTTTGATTTGGGCAAGCAAAGGTCGGTAGTCTTTCTGCTGCAAAAGACGCTGGGTAAGCGTTTGAGGTTGGTATTTTAGATAAATACTCACAGCCCCTGCAGCTTGAATAAGTTGCATATTATTGCCAAAGCAAGGCGTACCTCCGCCTAATGAAAGTACCATATCCTCTTCTTTTTTGGAGGACTTCTTGCAGGTAAAGCGCTTCTTTCTTGCGGAAATAAATCTCTCCTTTATTTTTAAAAATATCGGGTACAGAGCATTTTTCACGCTCAGCGATATAGACATCGAGGTCGACGAAAGAAATGTTTTTAGCAGTGGCGAGGGCTCTTCCGAGGGTAGATTTACCGCTACCCATATAGCCAATAAGAATTATTTTCATTTTTATAAACTGTTGTATAGTAAGGGTTTGAAAAAAAATATTTAAAAATAAAAGTGCAAAAAAATAATACTTTTTTTCTTGGTACATAAAAATGTTGTATCTTTTGCACCCGCAAACAAGGAAATACTTTTTGAGTAAAACCGACTCGGTAGCTCAGCTGGTAGAGCACGACACTCTTAATGTTGGGGTCCTGGGTTCGATCCCCAGCCGGGTCACTAAGGATTTTAAAAGTTTGTTTTTTTCATTTTATTGATGACTTGGTAGCTCAGTTGGTAGAGCACAACACTTTTTAATGTTGGGGTCCTGGGTTCGAGCCCCAGCCAGGTCACATAGTTATACAGTTTGTTTATTTATTTGATGACTTGGTAGCTCAGTTGGTAGAGCACAACACTTTTTAATGTTGAGGGTCCTGGGTTCGAGCCCCAGCCAGGTCACATTTTTTAATGTTAGTAGCCTACGTGGAGAAATTGGTAGACTTGCCATCTTGAGGGGGTGGTGCTCGTTAGGGCGTGCTGGTTCGAATCCAGTCGTAGGCACTTTACAACTCCATAGTAACTATGGCACATCTATAAAAAAATAAAGGCTTTAAGAAAGTTAAAACTTTTTTTGAAGTCTTTTTCTTTTTAATCTTCGACTTTTATCTTTTTTTACTTCCTATTTCATACCTTATTTTTACATTTTTTTAACATTTATTACGTTTTTTTGTTAAAAAAATCAAGTTTCCTTGTTTGTTTAATTTTTCTTTTTATAACTTTGCGAAAGAATTTAAAACTAATAGACTATGGAACGTACAGCCAAATTAATCTTTGAAGGAAAAAGAATTTGAATTTCCTATTGAAGTAGGAACTGAAAACGAAAAAAAGCTATCAACATTGAGAAGCTACGTGCCCTCACGGGGCTTATTACTTTGGATTCGGGGTATAAAAAAATACTGGATCTTGTAAGAGTGCCATCACTTTCTTAGATGGCGAGCGCGGTATATTGAGCTATCGCGGCTATAATATTGAAGATTTGGCAGCTAATGCTGAATTTTTTTAGAGGTAGCCTATCTGCTTATCTTTGGCGAACTCCCTACCGCTGAAGAGTACAATCAGTTTAAGAAAACCATTCACAAGTACACTATAGTGCACGAGGATATGCGCCACATTATTGATGGCTTTCCCTAGATCAGCACACCCTATGGGGGTACTCTCTTCGGCTACTAGTGCGCTTACCGCTTTCAATCCTGTGCCTGTGAATGTGAAATGCAATAAAGATGTATATCAAGTTGTCTGCAAGGCTATCGCTAAATTTACCATTATCGCTACGTGGGTGTACCGCAAACGCGAAGGATTGCCTCTGAATTATTACAAAAAAATTCTACGGGATATATAGAAAATATCTTGCGTTTGTTCTTCGAAATTCCTTCTGAGGAATACGCTATCAATCCTACTATAGTGAGCGCTCTAAACAAGCTGCTTATACTTCACGGCGACCACGAACAAAACTGTTCGACTTCTACCGTGCGCTTAGTAGGTTCGTCGGAAGCAGGACTTTTTGCAAGTATTTCATCAGGGGTTTCTGCCCTATGGGGACGCCTACACGGAGGGGCTAACCAAGCGGTGATAGAGATGCTTGAAGAGATAAAAAGCTGATGGGGGCGGTGTAGATAAGTTTATCAACAAAGCTAAAGACAAAAAAACGACCCATTTAGATTAATGGGCTTCGGACACCGCGTGTATAAGAACTTCGACCCACGTGCTAAAATCATCAAAAAAAGCAGCCGACGATGTACTGCACGCTTTAGGTATAGATGACCCTATTTTTTTGACATTGCTAAACATTTGGAAAAAAAGTAGCCTTAGAAGATGATTACTTCAAAAAGCCGTAACCTCTACCCTAATGTGGATTTCTACTCTGGTATTATCTACAAAGCATTGGGTATGCACTTAGAAATGTTCACCGTGCTATTTGCTATTGGAAGACTGCCTGGTTGGATTGCACAATGGAAAGAAATGAGGCAAGGAGGGCGAACCTATAGGCAGACCTCGCCAAATATACACTGGTGCTAAAGAAAGAGCCTTTGTAGCTTTTAGACAAACGATAACCCAAAGCCCTAAAATTATGAAGCAAATCATCTATACCCAAACAGACGAAGCTCCTTTTTTAGCTACTCATTCGCTATTGCCTATTATTCAGCGTTTTTGCCAATCGTCTGATGTACATTTTTAAACTAAAAGGACATCTCGCTGGCAGGGCGTATTTTGGCTGCTTTCCCTGACTTTTTAAAGGAAGAGCAGAGAGTGGAAGATGCACTACAACAGTTGGGCGAATTGGCTAAAAAGCCCGAAGCTAACATCATCAAGTTGCCCAATATTAGTGCCTCTGTACCACAGCTAAAAAGCAGCTATAGCCGAGCTACAAGCACAAGGCTATGCGCTGCCTGACTATCCTGAAGCTCCGAAGACAGAGGCAGAGAAAAAGCATCAAAGAGCGATATGATAAGGTGAAAGGAAGTGCTGTAAATCCTGTGCTAAGAGAGGGCAACTCTGACAGACGAGCCCCTAAGGCAGTAAAGCAATACGCCAAAAACACACCCACACAGTATGGGAGCGTGGGAAAGCAATTCAAAAACGGCTGTTGCCACTATGCAAGAGGGTGATTTTTATCATAATGAGCAGTCCGTAACCTTTGATAAAGCTGATAAAGTACGCATTGAACTACACACCTCCCAGGGAAGGTAATCAGTATGAAAACTGATATAGCAGTACAAGCCAAAGAGATTATCGATGCTACCCTAATGAGCAAAAAAGCGTTGCTCTCTTTTTACAAAGAGCAATTTGCTCGTGCTAAAAAAGAAGGCCTTTTGTTATCATTGCACTTGAAAGCTACGATGATGAAAGTATCAGACCCTATCCTTTTTGGTTATGCAGTCGAAACGCTCTTTGCCCCCGTACTCAGTAAGTATGCCGACACCTTTAAAGCTATAGGGGTAAATGTACGCAATGGACTTTCAGACTTACTAACCAAAGTAAGCACCTTGCCTGCTGATACACAGAAAGCTATACAGCACGACCTAGATGAGGTATGGGCTAACGCTCCTGCTATTGCAATGGTAAATTCGGAAAAAGGCATCAGCAACTTGCACTACCCTAATGATGTGATAGTAGATGCCTCAATGCCTGCTATGATACGCAATTCGGGCAAAATGTGGAACGCTGAAGGCAAAACACAAGATACTTTAGCTGTATTGCCCGATAGTAGCTATGCTGGTATTTATCAAGTAGTGATAGACTTTTGCAAGACTCACGGTGCTTTTGACCCACGCACAATGGGCTCTGTAGCCAACGTAGGACTAATGGCACAGAAAGCTGAAGAATACGGTTCGCACGACAAAACCTTTGAAGTGCCTGAAGAAGGTGAAATGCAAGTAATTGGCGAGACGGGCACTGTATATCTATCGCAACACGTAGCAGCAGGCGATATTTGGCGTATGTGTATGGTGAAAGATGCTCCAGTAGAAGATTGGGTAAAGCTCGCAGTCAAAACGCGCTAAAGCTACTAATACCCCTGCTATCTTCTGGTTCGATGCGAAACGAGCCCACGATGCTGAACTTATCAAGAAAGTGAAGCAGTACCTTAGCAAGTGTGATACCGAGGGGTTAGATATACAAATTCTTGCTCCTGAAGCTGCGATACTCTTTACCTTAGAGCGCACTAAAAAGGCGAGGATACTATATCAGTAACCGGCAATGTTTTGCGCGATTACCTTACCGATTTATTCCCTATCTTAGAACTAGGCACTAGTGCTAAAGTGCTTTCGATAGTACCGCTAATGAACGGAGGGGGATTATTTGAAACAGGTGCTGGAGGTTCTGCCCCTAAATTGGCAGAACAGCTCTTTGCTGAAAATCACCTACGTTGGGATTCATTAGGCGAGTTCTTAGCTTTAGGAGCCTCATTAGAGCATTTTGCTACTACCTATCAGAATACAAAAGCATTGGTCTTAGCTCAAACCCTTGATGAGGCAACAGGTAAAGTATTGGAGAACAACCGCTCGCCAGAATCGGCAGTAGGTACTTTAGACAATAGAGGAAGTCATTTTTACTTAGCTCTCTATTGGGCTGAAGCCTTAGCTGCTCAGAAACAGGACAAAGCATTAGCAGAAGAGTTTGCCCCCATAGCTAAAGCCCTTGCCACAAACGAAAAGGCTATCATAGCTGAACTGACAGTAGTACAAGGACAAAAAATAGACTTACACGGCTATTATCACCCTAGTACAAAGCGCACTTCGGCAGTAATGCTTCCTAGCAGTACTTTTAGGAGTATTTTAGAACTATAAGACAACTATAAAAAAACACTAATAACAACTTAAAAACTAACTATTATGGCATTTGACATTGAAATGATCAAAAAGGTATATGCCCATATACCCGAAAAGAGTAGATAAAGCACGAGAAATAGTAGGCAGACCATTAACATTAGCTGAAAAAAATACTATATGCACACCTATGGGAGGCTACTCCTCAGAAAGCCTTTTGAACGCGGCAAAGATTATGTAGATTTTTGCCCCAGACCGCATAGCCTGTCAGGACGCTACTGCCCAAATGGCACTACTGCAATTTATGCACGCTGGTAGTGCAAAGGTAGCCGTACCCACTACAGTACACTGTGACCACCTCATTCAGGCAAAAGTAGGTGCCGCTACTGACCTAAAAGTAGCTACTGAACAATCTAAAGAAGTATTTGACTTCCTTTCGTCAGTATCGAATAAGTACGGTATCGGCTTTTTGGAAACCTGGAGCCGGTATTATTCACCAGATAGTATTAGAAAACTACGCTTTCCCTGGGGGAATGATGATAGGTACCGACTCGCACACCGTAAATGCAGGTGGTTTAGGAATGCTGGCAATAGGAGTAGGAGGTGCTGATGCGGTAGATGTAATGGCAGGAATGGCGTGGGAACTTAAATTCCCTAAACTGATAGGAGTAAAACTCACCGGAAAACTCAGCGGATGGACTGCCCCTAAAGATGTTATCCTAAAAGTAGCTGACCTGCTAACCGTGAAAGGAGGCACTGGGGCTATAGTAGAATACTTTGGTGAGGGTGCTCAATCGTTGTCGTGCACTGGTAAAGGTACTATTTGCAATATGGGTGCTGAAATAGGAGCTACAACCTCTACTTTTTGGCTATGATGATGCTATGCGTCGGTATCTGCGCGCCACCGGTAGAACAGAAGTAGTAGAAGCAGCTGACAAGATTGCCTCTTACCTAACTGCCGACCCTGAAGTATATGCCAACCCAGAAAAAGTACTTCGACCAACTGATAGAAATCGACCCTAAACACACTCGAACCTTATATCAATGGGCCTTTCACCCCTGATAGAGGTACGCCTGTATCTAAAAATAAAAGAAGTGGCTAAAGAAAAACGGTTGGCCCATAAAAAGTAGAATGGGGATTGATAGGCTCTTGTACCAACTCTTCATACGAAGACTTAACACGTGCTGTATCGGTAGTTAAGCAGGCTGCTGCCTTAGGTATTACACCTCAAGCCTCTTTTGGCATCAACCCTGGTTCTGAACAAATACGTTATACAGTACAGCGTGATGGCATCATAGAAGCTTTTGAACAATTAGGCACTAAAGTTTTTACTAATGCTTGTGGCCCTTGTATAGGGCAGTGGAGTCGTGAGGGGGCTGAAAAACAAGAGAAAAACACCATAGTACACTCTTTTAACCGCAACTTCTCTAAACGTGCTGACGGGAACCCTAATACTCACGCTTTTGTAGCCTCACCTGAAATGGTAGCTGCTCTTGCTATAGCTGGTAGGTTAGACTTCAACCCTATAACTGACAGCCTACTCAACAACAAAGGAGAAGCTGTTAGGTTTGCCCCACCAGAAGGAGAAGAGTTACCCGCTAAAGGGTTTTCGGTAGACGACCCTGGTTATCAAGCTCCAGCTGCTGATGGTAGCCAAGTGCAGGTGATAGTATCGCCTACTTCTTCGCGCTTGCAATTGCTCTCGCCTTTCCCTGCTTGGGACGGCAAGAACATCACAGGAGCAAAGCTACTTATCAAGGCGCAAGGCAAATGCACTACTGACCACATATCAATGGCAGGACCTTGGCTGAAGTTTAGAGGTCATTTAGACAATATCTCTAACAATATGCTTATAGGAGCTGTAAATGCCTTTAATGGTAAGACTAACTATGTAAAAAACCAATTGACGGGCGAATATGACGAAGTACCTAAAGTGCAACGAGCATACAAGGCAGCAGGTATCCCCAGCATAGTAGTAGGTGACCAAAACTACGGAGAGGGCTCCTCTAGAGAACACGCCGCTATGGAACCACGTCACTTAGGGGTAAAAGCAGTATTAGTAAAAGTCGTTTGCGAGGATTCACGAAACTAACCTGAAGAAACAAGGTATGTTAGCCCTCACCTTTGCTAATGAAGCTGATTATGACAAAAATACAAGAAGACGATGTAATCAACTTTTTAGACCTTACTGATTTTGCACCTAATAAACCTTTGCACTTAGAATTCGTACATAGTGATGGTAGTAAAGATATAATAAAATGCCTCCATACCTATAACGACTCGCAAATAGCATGGTTTAGAGCTGGTAGTGCTCTAAACTTAATTGCAGCAAAAAAAGTAAATAATTCATAGCATATTAATAAAAAAAGAGCCTTGCAAATGGTTTTGCAAGGCTCTTTTTATTCAAAATTATCAATCTCTACTTTCAAGTTGTTAATGATAAAAATCTTGTCGGTCGGGGGTATTTTTTTGCCCATATAAAAAAATCTAAAAGCTGTTCGATATGAATGGTTTTGTCAAGCATTACAGGATCTAAACGGATATCTTCGCCAATAAAAATCTTTAAACTCATCTGGAGAAATTTCACCCAACCCCTTGAAACGGGTAATTTTCAGGCTTCCCTTTGAGCTTCGCTATAGCAGCTTGCTTTTCTTCTTCACTATAACAATATATTTTTCTCATTCTTATTGCGCACACGGAAAAGAGGCGTTTGCAGTATATACAAATGTCCTTCCTTGATAATCTCGGGGAAGAACTGCAAAAAGAAAGTGGTAAGTAGTAAGCGGATGTGCATTCCGTCGACATCGGCATCGGTGGCAATGACAATGTTGTTGTAACGGAGGTCATCCATAGAGTCTTCGATATTTAAAGCAGCTTGCAAGAGGTTAAACTCCTCGTTTTCATAGACTATCTTCTTTGTCATTCCATAGGTATTGAGCGGCTTACCTCGCAACGAAAAGACCGCTTGGGTATTGACATCGCGGGACTTAGTGATAGAACCCGATGCTGAATTTCCCTCTGTAATAAAGAGCGTACTCTCTAAATTGCGCTTGTTTTTCGTATCGGTAAGGTGTATGCGGCAATCGTTTAGTTTTTTATTGTGTAAGTTTGCTTTTTTAGCTCTTTCTTTAGCCAATTTTCTGATACCAGCAAGGTCTTCACGTTCGCGTTGCGCTTCCATAATTTTGCGCAAAATAGCATCGGCTACTTCGTTGTTCTTATGTAGATAATCGTCTAAATGACGGGTTACAAAATCATTGATATAGGTGCGCACTGAGGGCATCCCTCTCCCATTTCGGTAGAACCAAGCTTCGTTTTGGTCTGGCTTTCGAATACAGGCTCCATCACTTTGATAGAAAGCCCTGCGATGATAGACTTGCGCACATCAGAGGGGTCGAAATTCTTTTTATAAAAAAATCGCGAATGGTCTTTACGTACGCCTCTTTGAAAGCATTGAGGTGCGTACCCCTTGTGTAGTGTTTTGTCCGTTTACGAAAGAATAATACTCCTCGCTATATTGGGTTTTTGCTGTGCGAGATAGCCACCTCGATATCCTCGCCTTTGAGGGTGAATGATTGGGTAAAGGAAATCCTCTTCGTTATTGTTTTCGGTAAGGAGGTCTTTAAGTCCGTTTTCGGAATAGTATTTTTCGCCGTTATAATTAATCGTAAGCCCAGGGTTGAGGTATACGTAGTTTTTGAGCATACGCACTACATATTCGTTGCGGAACTTGAAGTTTTTGAAAATAGTATCATCAGGAATAAAAGCAACACTCGTGCCTCGTCTTTTCTGACTTTCTTCTATTGGCGATTCTTCTTTAATAATTCCCCTTTCAAAAGAAGCTGACTTAGTTTGGTTGTCGCGTACTGATTCCACTTTAAAATAAGACGAAAGGGCATTTACTGCCTTAGTACCCACCCCATTAAGTCCGATAGACTTTTTGAAAGCGCGCGAATCGTACTTGCCCCCAGTATTCATTTTAGAAACTACATCGACTACCTTGCCCAAAGGAATACCGCGCCCATAGTCGCGTACTTCTACCTTATTATCGCTGATTTTCACATCGATAGTCTTGCCGGCACCCATAATAAACTCGTCTATACTGTTATCGAGTACCTCTTTGAGGAGTACGTAGATACCATCATCGGCAGAAGAGCCATCGCCGAGCTTTCCGATATACATACCGGGGCGCAAACGCACGTGCTCTAAGGGGTCGAGCGTTTGGATACTGTCTTCGTCATATCTTATTTCTTCCATAATGCTTTTTATATGTTCGGGGGCAAAGATACAAACTAATTTGCCAATTTGCCAATTTGCTAATGAGATTTTTTTCCTAAATAAGGCGTTTATTAGACAATTATTCTTCGCTAATTGTTCGCTAATCGTTCGCTCTTCCCTATACTCTTCCTATAGCGATTGTATAGGGAAGATGGCTGGAGATTTTTTTTTCTAATTTTTGCATTTACCAAAGAAAGTTGTATCTTTGTGGCATCAAATTATAAAACGATAAAAAACGATGAATACCCAACAACTTACTGACCTTACTACCCAAGTGCGTAGGGATATATTGCGAATGGTACACAAGGTAAATTCGGGACACCCTGGTGGCTCTTTAGGCTGCACTGAGTTCTTAGTATGCCTGTACAACGAGGTGATGGACTTTAAACTTCCTTTTAGTATGGACGGGAAAGACGAAGACCTTTTCTTCCTATCTAACGGACATATTTCGCCTGTATTCTACAGTGTGCTGGCTCGTAGAGGGTTCTTCCCTATAAAAGAACTCAACACTTTCCGCTTGCTTAATTCGCGTTTGCAAGGGCACCCTACTCCGCACGAAGGTTTGGAGGGGGTACGTGTGGCTTCGGGCTCTTTAGGACAAGGGCTTTCGGTAGCTATAGGGGCGGCTTTGGCTAAGAAACTAAACGGTGATAAGCATTTGGTTTATACCCTACACGGCGATGGCGAGCTACAGGAAGGGCAGATATGGGAGGCGGCAATGTACGCTGGTGGCAAAGGGGTAGACAACCTCATCGCTACGGTTGATTACAACCAAAAACAGATTGATGGTCCTACTGATAAGGTACTGCCTTTGGGTAACCTTCGCGCTAAATGGGAAGCCTTTGGTTGGCAGGTAATTGACATTGAAAAAGGGCAACGATATTAGTGCTATCTTGAAAAGGTTTGGCGGAAGCTAAAGCGCTGACTGGCAAGGGTAAACCTGTTTGTATTTTGCTACATACCGAAATGGGTAACGGTGTAGATTTTATGATGGGTACTCACGCTTGGCACGGCAAGGCTCCTAATGATGAGCAATTGGCGAAAGCTCTGGCTCAGAATGCTGAAACGTTGGGAGATTACTAATTTGACGATTTGACAATTTGCCGATTTGTCGATTTGCCGATTTGACGATTAGCAGATTAGAAAAATTAGAAAATTGATATTTATGACTGAAATTACTGAAAGATTAGCTGATAGTGAAGAAAAAGGAAGAGCTATCAGCTTTGAAAGAAAAAAAGCTATTGACTTACTAAAAGAGAACAATTTTACTTGTGATGAAAGCAATCCTAAAGAAGTAGCTACTTCTTTTGAGGTATTTTATTGATGCTTATAAAGAGCAAAAAGTTACTGCCGATACTTTGGCATACGACAAGGTAGATTTAGCTTATGGTTTAGGAGAATTATTTGCTAATGCAGTAATAAATTTTTTTATCAATGGGAGTATTTCTATCTTGATAAAGGCAATGATCACGGAGGTTTTGCAGTAGTAAATCCTAATAAAAAAATGGTATATTTTTTTGTCCATCATTATCTTTACGACTTACTTTTTGATGAAGAAAAAGAAAATAACCTATTGTTAAATTTCAATATGCTTAAAGCAAGTGTATTAGCTTCTTATGAAAAAAACCTAATCAAAAAGTATATAGGGTTGAGTTAAGAATTATAAAAAGAGCAAATCAGCTTATCGCTAATAAAGTAGAGGAAAGTCTGGACACCACAGAGCATCATAGCGGGTAACGCCCGTCCGCCGCAAGGCGAGGACAAGTGCAACAGAAAGAATGTATGGGTAATGCCATAGTGAAATCAGGTAAACTCTATGAGGTGCAACGCCGCGTAAACCAGCGTTTGAGGGTTGCTCGCCCAATTGTTGGAGGGTAGGCGGTTAGAGCTAATGAGCAATTATTAGTCGAGATAAATGATAAGCACTTATCATTACTGATAAGAACAGAATCCGGCTTATGATTTGCTCTTTTTTTATTGAAATACAAAAAGGGCTGCCATCGTAATGATGACAGCCCTTTTTTTGCATTTATTGTTTTTTTATTATCGTTTAAGATATAACCAACCTACTTCGCTTCGTTTTTTTGTCTATTCTCATCGACGTATTCGATGACATAATAGTAAGTACCTTGTGGTAACTTATCAGAAGTTTCTACCACTACCCTACCATTAGAGAAGCCTCTAAATACGCGGGTTGCGTTGTTATAACCTTCTATTTCAAACACTTTTTACTCCCCAACGGTTATAAATACGTACCACATTGTCTGGGTAACGATTTATGCCTGCGATATGGAAGTGTTCGTTCTTACCATCGCCATCTACCGACATACCATTATAAGGTATTAACTTGCTTATTACCTCGATAGTTACGGTAGCTGAAGCACAACCATCGGTATTGCAAAGCTCATACACAAAGGTATCAATACCCTCAAAACCTGTATGTGGACGGTATTCGATAGTGCCGTCAGGATTTACTACTGTTGTACCATTAGTAGGATTGGTTACTACATTAGGGTGGGGTAGCTCCGTTTGGCGTATCATTGGTAAGTACATTTACCACTACTGGTGTATCTATAGGAGTAGTTGTACGATCATCGGCTGCTACTGGCAATACTGGAGTAGTGCTGGTAGTGGTACCAGTTACTGTCACTACTATGTTAGCGGTATCGCATACCGTTGAACTTGCTACTGCACAAATCTTATAGCTGATAGTATAAGTACCCGCTGGGGTATTAGGTGCTATCGTTATCGTGCCGTTAGGATTCAACGTGAAGCCTGTTGGGGTAGCCGTAGTCCAAGTAAGCGTTACTGAGCTAATGCTTGGGTTTGGTACACCGTTCAACTTATCGTTGGTAAGTACGCTTGAGGTGATTCCTCCGGTAGTGCTGCTTACGGTTGCGACATCGTCATTAGCTTCGATAGTTGTTGGCGTTGTTGTGCTGGTAGTGGTACCAGTTACCGTTACTACTATATCTGCGGTATCACATACCGTTGGACTTGCTACTGCACAAATCTTATAGCTGATAGTATAAGTACCCGCTGGGGTATTAGGTGCTACTGTTATCGTGCCGTTAGGGATTCAAAGTGAAGCCTGTTGGAGTAGCGGTAGTCCAAGTAAGCGTTACTGAGCTGATGCTTGGGTTCGGTACACCGTTCAACTTATCGTTAGTAAGTACGCTTGAGGTGGTTCCTCCGGTAGTACTGCTTACTGTTGCTACATCGTCATTAGCTTCGATAGTTGTTGGCGTTATTGTACTTGTTGTTGTACCTGTTACCGTTACTACTATGTTAGCGTTATCGCATACCGTTGGACTTGCTACTGCACAAATCTTATAGCTGATAGTATAAGTACCCGCTGGGGTATTAGGTGCTACCGTTATCGTGCCGTTAGGATTCAACGTGAAGCCTGTTGGGGTAGCGGTATTCCAAGTAAGTGTTACTGAGCTGATGCTTGGGCTTGGTATGCCGTTTAGCTTATCGTTAGTAAGTACACTTGAGGTAGTTCCTCCAGTAGTGCTGCTTACTGTTGCTACATCGTCATTCGCTTCGATAGTTGTTGGCGTTATTGTACTTGTTGTTGTACCTGTTACCGTTACTACTATGTTAGCGTTATCGCATACGGTTGAACTTGCTACTGCACAAATCTTATAGCTGATAGTATAAGTACCCACTGGGGTATTAGGGGCTATCGTTATCGTGCCGTTAGGATTCAAAGTGAAGCCTGTTGGAGTAGCGGTAGTCCAAGTAAGCGTTACTGAGCTGATGCTTGGGTTCGGTACACCGTTCAACTTATCGTTAGTAAGTACGCTTGAGGTGGTTCCTCCGGTAGTACTGCTTACTGTTGCTACATCGTCATTAGCTTCGATAGTTGTTGGCGTTGTGGTGCTGGTGGTTGTACCAGTTACCGTTACTACTATGTTAGCGTTATCGCATACCGTTGGACTTGCTACTGCACAAATCTTATAGCTGATAGTATAAGTACCCGCTGGGGTATTAGGGGCTATCGTTATCGTGCCATTAGGATTCAAGGTGAAGCCTGTTGGAGTAGCCGTAGTCCAAGTAAGCGTTACTGAGCTAACAATTGGGTTTGGTACGCCGTTTAGCTTATCGTTAGTAAGTACACTTGAGGTAGTTCCTCCGGTAGTGCTGCTTACTGTCGCTACATCATCATTAGCTTCGATAGTTGTTGGCGTGGTTGTACTTGTTGTTGTACCGGTTACTGTCACTACTATGTTAGCGGTATCGCATACCGTTGAACTTGCTACTGCACAAATCTTATAACTGATAGTATAAGTACCCGCTGGGGTATTAGGTGCTACCGTTATCGTGCCGTTAGGATTCAAGGTGAAGCCTGTTGGGGTAGCAGTAGTCCAAGTAAGCGTTACTGAGCTAACAATTGGGTTTGGTACGCCGTTTAGCTTATCGTTAGTAAGTACACTTGAGGTAGTTCCTCCGGTAGTGCTGCTTACTGTCGCTACATCATCATTAGCTTCGATAGTTGTTGGCGTGGTTGTACTTGTTGTTGTACCGGTTACTGTCACTACTATGTTAGCGTTATCGCATACCGTTGAACTTGCTACTGCACAAATCTTATAACTGATAGTATAAGTACCCGCTGGGGTATTAGGTGCTACCGTTATCGTGCCGTTAGGATTCAAGGTGAAGCCTGTTGGGGTAGCGGTAGTCCAAGTAAGCGTTACTGAGCTGATGCTTGGGTTCGGTACACCGTTCAACTTATCGTTAGTAAGTACGCTTGAGGTGGTTCCTCCGGTAGTACTGCTTACTGTTGCTACATCGTCATTAGCTTCAATAGTAGTTGGGGTTACAGGAGTTAATACCGTAATAGTAAGGGTTGCTGTATCGCAGTTGCTTGAGTTCAATTTCTCACAAATACGGTAAGTTACTGTATAAGTACCTGATGCTGTACCTGCTGGTACCCTTACGGTTCCATCAGTATTGGTTTGTAAGCCTGATGGTACTGTTAGCCAAGTAAGTGTTACTGAACTAGTACTTGGGTTGTTATTGCCATTCAAGCTATCGTTAGTCAATACACTTGGAGTTGTACCGCCAGTAAGTCCGTTAGTAACAGTATAAGTATCGTCTTTAGCAACTATTGGAGCACTACCTACTTTGATGACACTTGTTTTAGTTACTGTATTTCCTTGAGGGTCTTTTTCCTACAAAGGTTACTGTTACTACTGATGTGTTGCACCAGTCCGTTGGTTTTACAGCTGCAAAATCGTGAGTAAGTGTAGCCGTACCACAAGTATCGGTAACAGTAGCTTGGTTAAGCCAATTGCTTACTACTGTATCGATATTGGTAGCTGTACAAGTTACTGTTAAAGCAGTTGGAACTGTAAGCGTTACTGTATTACTAAACACAATCGTTACGACTACTTTATCAGTTTCGCAAACAGCATTAAAGCGGCTCACCTTATAAGTATCAGTAGTAGAGAGAGATTCAGTATTATCTGTTACTAAAGTACCGTTTTTATAAACTCTTACGGTAGCTGTATCAGTTGCTATTTTTTTGCTTTGAGATCAGTTATTGTAGCAGCTGCACATAAAGTATAAGTTTTTGCCCTGTAGCTGGTGCTTCTAAAATATTAACTGTATAACTGAATGTTACTGTGTTAGCAGCACAAACAAGTCCTTGGGCTACCACTTGATAAATACCTGCGTGTTGTGCATTAATAGATGGTATCACCAATTGTGGCAAAGTAGTTACTGTAGTAGTTCCATCTGGATATTTCCACTGATAAGATGGGGCACCTAACGAACGCAAGGTAATAGTAACTGTACTTCCTTTGCAGTAACCAGACTGTAGTGGCGATGCTAATACCAGCTCAGGATTATCAAGAGGGTAATAGGCAACTCTTTCCAAACAGGATCTGTTGGACATTCTGAATCGGTGATTTTTCACCCAACGACTATTTTTGTCCTCCAGTGAAAGTACCCAAATTAGTAAAGGTAACTGCAGTACCCTTAGCAGCGGTTTTGCTTTCGATAAGAGTGCCGTTTTTCACGTTGTACAAATCGTATTGGTAGTTGCCAGAACCGCCAATACCATTGATGGCTTTTCACGACAATTTTACCAGTATTATCTTCACATTTGTAGCCTATATAGCCATTTCTATCGAAGTTGAGTAGCACATCATCTATACTGATAGTGAAAGTGCGTACACAACCATTAGTGCCACTACTTGCAATATACCTGATAATATCTTGTTCATTGCTATTGATATCTATTTTCCTCCATATACAAAGGTATAACTACCTTCTGAATTTTTGATTTCTTGGCAAAGAGAAATACTGATCTGCAGAAGTAGGATCATTAGGATTATACACCGCCTTGATATAAGTAGTTGCTCCTACTTGTTGGCTCAAATTACTACTTACTGTCACATCTTCTTCAGCAATACCATCAGGGCGTTTATAAAGGTAGACATACACACTTCTGTTTTTTTATTTTTCAGCTTTCAACCAATCAAAAGTAGGATTACCTCTAAATGGATAAACTCTTACTTTAGCACAGTCGGTTTCTGTTTTAGGTGTTAATGGCTTTTCTTGGTAAGATGGATAAACGAGATTAAATTCCTCTTTAGAATCATCTCTTCCACTATACACATAGGTTACATTTCCACAAAGATCCTCTACTTTAATTTTTGTAAGTACCTTCAGGTAATGAGAAGTTTTGTGTTAAATCATCTTGGTTATGTGTGGCCATAATATTAGTAATCACTTTAGATGGATTCTGATATTTTATGGTAACAGTTTCGTTTAGTTTAAGCTTACCTGGTTCCTCTACATAACCTGCTGGAGCCTCAAGGAGAGTAACCTTAAAGCCATTCATAGACAATATAGACCCCCATTGCTTTTTTGCCTAAAGTATATATCAATTCTTCCTTTAGGAGCCTCATTACTTCCAAAACATCTAGTTTCTTGAGTATAGCCTCCTCCTGGTCGCACCGTGTTGTAAAAAGTATTATACGTTTCTTTTTTAGTTACTGTTTGTCCATCTACAGATGTAAAGGTTACTTCATACTCTTGGTCTGCCTTGAAAGGTTGTCCATTATCCAAAGTAGTTATTTTCTTTCTTTCACGAGCACTATTTATTTGTCCTTCCCCTACTTTCACCCCATTATGTTTAATAACATATGTTATAGGATAGCATACCATTGGGTTTTCATTCGTTACAGACATCTCAGGAGCTTTACAAGAGCCTCCATATACAATACTTGCATTCATAAAACGCATATCGCCTGCAAGCATTGGGTCACTGTTGTTATTACAATTTTGCCCTTTGATACGGAAGTAGAACTTAGGACGTTTTTGGATCTTCTTTCAGATCTTTATAGGTACGATTGTGAGCAGCCAAATCGTAGTATATAATCTTTTTTTCCTACAACTGAGGACGTACCTTCTGGCAAAGTGAAAAGATCACGCCACACTATACGTGTGTCATTAGGATTACCTCCATACTTATTAGCCAAATCATCATCAGAATAAGCTGTATATTCATAGAGAGCTAACAACTCAGGTGTATTGAAATACTTATAGAATGGTGAATTGGTATTATTGCTATAACGGATATCTAAATAATCACAACTTGGTTGTCCCCCTCTTTTAATATCTTGATACACTTGGTCACTACCAAAGTCATTATTAGACCTGTTAGGCGCAGGAAAATCGCGTTGCATAAGAGCAATCGTTGCAGGTACAGGCTGTCCATTGGCTATATTATAAGTATGTAGCTTAGCCTTGTAGTTACCTGCTGGCATATTATAGCCTGTAAATTTCACAAAGGAAATTGTCTTATCCTTATCAGTTTCTGTAATAGTAAAAGTACGAGTACCTGTATAGGTTGCTGGCATCTCAACAAGCTCTACTACATAAGTCTTACCTGCTACAGGACTTTGTATCTGGAAGCGCAACTGACCTGTTGGTATACAGTTGAGTGAATTATTGGTAGCTTGAAAGTTAAGCGTTTCATTTCCTGAAGCTCGTTGTGTTACAGTTACTGCTATTTTATCACTTTCATAAGTACCATTTCTCTGTGCTACATAATAAGTGGTGCCTGCTACCAATGGGGTAGTGCTTGCCAACGGACTTCCTCCTGTGGCACTGTTATACCATACAATGTTAGCGTCTTGCGGTTGCAAAGAGGCTATGGTTTGGCTACCTCCTTCACATAAAGTGTGAGCAGTTTGGGTTACGGTAGGCGTTGCTACACGGCTGATAGTAATATGGCGTATAGCCGACTCACACTTACCTGCCACTGTATAAGCATACGAATAGGTGGTTTGAGTAAGTGTAAATAATACTAATAGTGTCTGTAATTGTTTATAAATTCGTGATAACATTGAGATATAATTAGTGATTCTAGGGGGCAAAGATACAATATTTTTTTAAAACCACAAAAATGAATGAAAAAAATACACAAATGACCTCTATCCTTCTCTAATGGGTAAAATATCACCAATACAGAAGAAACAACCTGTCTTACAAGTTAATAAAAACTCTCTAATAACAAATGCTAGTTCTCAAATTTTATCTTTATCTTATCGGTAGTAGCATACGCTTGGCAGCTTAGTATATAGCCGTCGGCAACCTCTTTTTTCGCTTAGGGTTTCATTCTTCGCCATTTTGGCTTCCCCTCCTCTACTTTGGCTACACAGCTGCTGCACACCCCATTCAAGCAAGAATAAGGAGCATCATACCCTCGCATCAGTGACGAACTAAGCAGCGTCTGGTTTTTAGCACTCTCAAAAGTATGCGTTTGTCCGCCCAATCGCAGTGTGATTTCTACATTACCCTGTAGCTGACTGTAGTCGGCTTCAGCAGGTGATGCCTCGAAGAGCTCAGTAAAAAAATACGGTCTTTATCTATACCTCTAAGCAAAAGCATCTCTCGCAGGTCTTTCACTAATTGGGTAGGGCCACAAGCGTAATAGCGCCCCCAGTTGAAGTCTTTATATTTATCAAATAGTTCATTTACTATCTTATCATTGATACGCCCCTTATAGTGGTCGCCCCCAGGCTCTTGACTAAAGGCGTAATGCACTTTGAAACGCTCAGGGTATTGCGCTTTTAGCGCTTCAATCTCATCAAAAAAACAAGGTTTCTTCTTTCGACTTATTGCCGTAGACGAACACTACTTTTATTTGTGTCATCGCCAAAGCCGTCTTAGCAATGCTCATCATAGGGGTTACCCCACTACCAGCCGAAAAGAGCATGATATCCCTATTACCAAAAATATCGTAGAAGAACACAAATGAACCCATCGGTGGCATCACCTCTATAGTATCACCTTCTTTGAGTTCTTGGGTAGCGTAGGTAGAAAACACCCCATTGGGCACGCGCTTCACCGCCACACTCAGCTCGCCTTCATTAACACCAGAGCAGATAGAGTAAGCGCGACGCACTTTCTCCCCATTGATAGTTTGCTGTAGGGTGAGGTACTCGCCTGCCTCAAAACTAAAAACTTTGCGCAAGAGGTCAGGCACTTCAAAGGTAATCATCACCGATGAAGTAGTAAGGTGTGTTATTTTAGTAACTTTAAGTTCGTAAAGTTTATTCATTTCGTTTTTTGTCTTTTGTCTTTACTTATACATTTCGTTATACCCGAAATAAGCGTCTTTAGAGGTTGTCAAAACCTCATAATATATAGGTGTAGTAGCACGATTAGCACGAGCACTACTGCGGCTACCGGTTATTTGGGCTATAGCTTCGGCTAAGAAAGGCTCGGTAGGGTCGCCGAGAGTACCAATGTTAGCTAAATCTTCTTCCATCGGTATGTCAGGCACTAACCCCTTAGTATAATCGCTGAAGCCCTTAGCATTCTCTATACTGAGTACTATAGGCTGCATAGCCCATTTGTGCTTAGAGTTCTTTACTTTTCCAGCTTTGTCTATATAATCATAAATAGTGATAGAGCCTGGCTTTTTTGCCCACCGTAGTCTGCCCTATTTGTGTTATAGGCATATAGGGCTTCAAGCCGTTAATTACTAATTCGCTAGCAGAAGCGGTGCGCTCGGTAGTCAGCACATATAGCTTGAAAGCTGCAAGCTGTGTATGGGGGTGCCGTCTTTCATCTTATCAGTTAAATACTGCACGGTAGCCCCTTGCAAGTTGGCTACGGCTTGCATCTTAGTATTCCATTTCTCTTTAACAAAAAGCTGCCCTTGGTGTTGCCCTGCTATCATCGATGCCAAATATACCGCCGTATCTATACTCCCCCGCCATTGTAGCGCAAGTCGAGTACTAAGTCAGTAGCTCCTGCCGCCTTAAACTCGGCAAAAGCCTCATTCAGCTCCTTGTTATAATTAGCTATAAAAGCGTTGTACATCAGGTAGGCAATCTTATGCTGCCCAATTGTAATAACCTTTTTTATCAGCACAGGGTTCTCAGGCGTTTCAGTATTGTGCAGGGTAACGGTATGCCCTGTAGGCTGCAATATCCCTTGCTGGTTAATACGATAAATATCAATAGTGTAGGTTTTGTTCTTCAGCAGTTCGTTTATATTAGCTTTCGTGATGCGCTGCCCATTGATAGTAAGGAAGATATCACCCCTTTTCAGACCTTGTTTATCGGCATCGGAATTAGGGTATCACATAATTCACAAAGCCCGCAGCATTAACCCCATTTCTCATCAATACATACTGAGAGTCCATACCCGTACTTGCCGAAATACCTTTGAATTGGTTTTCTAACTTCACATAATCATCAGTGATATAGCTAAAACGGTCTACTTGTTTGTATCTATTGAGCAAAACCACGGTAGAAAAAGAGCTTCAGGACTGCTGAAACTCTTAAGGAATTTAGTGTAATCGGAGTTCTTTTCTGCTTTAGTAGTCGAGAGTTTTTCCGAAACGGTTATCTTGCAGATTGCTAACCTCTTCTTGCCATAAATAGTACTGATTAAGTCCTTTCCATATAAAGTCGCGTATGCGCAAATCGGTGTCAGAGCCTGTGTAGTCAGAGCCCGTAACTATTTGTTCTTCAACTTCTTTAACACAAGAAATCAAACTAATAGCAACGAATATATATATAAATAAATGCTTCATTTTCAAAATATTTTTTTCTGCGAAAGTAAGACTTTTTATATTTGCACAAATTTTATAAGAATTAGCTGGTTAGATGTACTAAGATTAGAGGCTCACCCTTCGGTGATCCTATAGTGTAAGTATATCCAAAAGTAAAGGTAAGATATAAAGGATTTTTCTGCTTTTCTAATTTGCTAATTTTCTAATTTGCTAATCAAAAAATATGTCAGATATAATAAAATTACTCCCCGACCACGTAGCAAACCAGATAGCAGCTGGCGAGGTGATACAGCGTCCGGCATCGGCAGTAAAAGAGCTGATGGAAAACGCTATCGACGCTAAGGCTACCGTCATCAAACTGCTTTATAAAAAGAGGCGGGCAAAACCCTCGTGCAGGTCATTGATAACGGTATAGGTATGAGTACTACCGATGCGCGTTTGTCGTTTGAAAGGCACGCTACCTCCAAAAATACAGCGCGCCGAAGACCTTTTTCAGCTACAAACTAAGGGGTTCAGAGGCGAAGCCCTTGCCTCAATAGCAGCTATTGCCCATATTGAGATGCAAACCAAGCGCCAAGAGGACGAATTAGGTACCGAAATACATATAGAAGGCAGCAAAATAACCCGACAAGAGCCTTGTGTGTGCAACAACGGCACAAGTATAGCGATGAAAAACCTATTTTTTTCAATATACCTGCTCGCCGCAACTTTCTAAAAAGCGATAGTGTAGAGATGCGCCATATACTCGATGAGTTTCACCGAGTAGCTTTGGCACACCCCTCTATTCATTTTTATCTGTACAATAACGGCAACGAGCTGTATAACCTGCCTCCTGCTAACTTCCGTCAGCGCATCGTGCATCTCTTTGGCGGGCGTACTAACGAGAAGTTAGTACCTATCATCAGCGAGGATACTCCTGTGGTAAAAATCAGCGGTTTTATAGTGAAACCTGAGTACCCTGCCTAAGAGCAAGCAACTGCAGTTTTTAATGGTTAATCACCGTTTCGTGAAGAACCAATACCTCAACCACGCTATCACCGCTGCCTACGAGGGGTTGATACGCCCTGACCAAAAGCCTGAATTTTTTATTTGTTTGGAGGTAGACCCTGCTACTATCGACATCAATATACACCCTACTAAAACTGAAATAAAGTTTGAAGAAGAGCACAGCATCTACGCTCTGCTAAAATCGGCTATAAAGCATAGTCTGGGGCAGTTCAGCATCGCTCCTACCCTCGATTTTACTAAAGACCCCACTTTTGATATCCCTTATCAGTACAAGGATAAAGAACCGTCTTTCCCAAAAAAATAGAGGTAGACCCCGACTTCAATCCTTTTAAGATGGAAACGCCTGCGGTGAAGAGTAGCGGCGGCAGTGGTGGGGGTAGCAGTAGCTTCAGTTTTCAGAAGAAAACCGCCCAATGGGAAAGCCTGTATACTGGCATCGAGTCGGCTATCAATACGACTGCTGAGGCGGTAGAAAGCACGCTGTTCGAGGCTGAACCTGCTAAGCCTCAGGGCAAGAAAAATCATCAGTTTAGCTAAAAATACCTCATCACTACTTTGGGGGCGAACTGATTATCATCAACAGCAACAGGGCTCACCAGCGCGTGCTGTACGAGGGATTTATGAAGAGTTTAGAGAGCGCACACTGCCAGTCAGCAACTGATGTTCCCTTACGAGCTTTCCTTTTCGGCACACGAATTGCAGGTGATAACACAACTACAACCCTCTTCGAGAGCATAGGTTTTATGTTTGCTATTGAAGATGACAAAATAGTGCTTAGCGGCATTCCTTTACACCTGACAGACAGTCAGATACCTAATATTTTCAACGAACTTATTCAGCAGCATATCGAGCTATTACCTACTACCGAAAAACACTCAGAAAGAAGCTTTTGCAAAGACCCTGAGCAAGAGTTTAGCCATCAAAAACAGGACAGGTGCTCAGTGAAGAAGAACAAGAAAGTTTGATAAATAATTTGTTTAGTTGTCAAGAAGTATTAATTTCGCCTTTTTGGAAAACGTATTTATTACAATTTGTCCGTAAATGAAATAGACCGTCTGGTCAATTAACTTATCAAGAAAAAAATGGAACGAATATCAAAAAAACAGTTTTTGCACCTCATTATCATCAATACTTTGGTTTTAGTCCTTATGGTATTGAATGAAAAAGGGTTATTTTTTTGCCGCAGACGAATCTGACATACTTGTTTTCGCTGCATTATTACGAGATGCCTTCCTTTCATTGGTGGCAGTACCTCAGCTATATGTTTATGCACGGGGGTATCTTCCATTTGCTTTTTAATATGTATGCGCTGTGGGCATTCGGTACACCCCTCGAGAATATATGGGGGCGTAATAAGTTTTTTGTTTTTTTCTACTTTTCTTGTGGTATAGGGGCTGCCTTGCTACAAACAGGGGTTAATTATTACTACGTACACCAAGCGGTAAATGCTTTAGCCGAGGTAGGCATTCCTGCTGAAGAGACTATCGGACTCATACGCGAAGGCAAGTACTCGCCCGAATGGGGTAACATCATCAATTACAGCACCTACCAAAGTATGTACGACACTCTCAGGTCATATACTGTGGGGGCTTCAGGGGCTATCTATGGTATTTTAGTAGCTTTTTGCCATGTTTTTCCCTGATGCTAAGCTAATGCTTTTCTTTGTGCCTTACCCTATTGCCGCGCGCTATTTCATACCGATTATAGTGGCTTTTAGACCTCTTTTCAGGGGTTACCGGCACCCCTATTTTTCGAGGTAATATCGCTCACTTTGCTCACGTAGGGGGTGCCCTTGTAGGCTTCCTGATAATGCTCTTTTGGCGAAAAAGAAGCTTTAATTAATTGAAAATTCATAATTACTATGCGTTTTTTTGTATTTCTTAATCATAGCAAGCTGTTGGGGGCTAACGGCTCAGGGGCAGGCGACTATACGCGGCAGGGTTATGCACGACACCATTCCGCTGGTGGGGGCGCACGTGCTCAATATGCACAACAATGCGATAACCACCACCGATGCAAATGGCTATTTTAGCCTCAGTGCCCGCGAAAACAGTACGCTAAAAATTAGCTACGTAGGGATGCAGACTACTTTCCACAAGGTAGTAAAAGCCGACTTTGGTTTTTTTCGGGGATACTCATCGCTATGAAAGAGGACGTCAATCAGTTAGAGGGGGTAGAAGTATCAAAATACCGCAAGATTACCGCACAAGATTTAGGCATATTGCAGCACAAACCCATAGAACACACCTTTGCCGAGAAACGCCTTTACAGCGCTACCCACAGCGGAAGCGGAGTATTGAGTATTGATTTGGTTGTGAATGCTATCACAGGAAAAAAACTAAAAATACTCAAAAAAAGTAGTCGCTAACGAAAAAGAATTTGATAGTAGCCGAGTACATAGTAGCGCACCTAAGCGATTTTTATGAAAAAAAGACCTCAAACTTAGTGAAGAAGAGATAAATGTTTTGGCCTATTTTTGTAATGGAGCGCCCTGATTTTTCACGATTTAGTACGAAAAAGACAATAAGCCAATGGAGTTTCTACTTATTGAGGCGTGGGGCGAGTACAAGAAATTAGCCGACACGTCAATTAAGGAGTTAGAAAATTAAAAAAATTTGCTAATTCAAATATTATTTGTATCTTTGCTGAAGAAAATAGAAGAGAAAATTATGTGTGTATTAGTATATCCAAAAAAATGAAGCTCAAAAATCAGCTTTAACCTCTTTTTTTAGAGGAGAAAAGACATTGATTTTTGATTATGAAGAGCCTAGGGCAACACCTAATGAGTATCTAAAGTTGCTTGAAAAATAGAATTGATGAAATTAAGTGTAATCCTGAGAGTGCAGGAAGTAGTTTTAATGACTTCGACAAAAAATGAGAGCTAAATATGGATTTTTGAATTAATGATTCATCGTCAAGCTGAAATAGATTTAGAAGAAATACTTATTTTTTTACAATAATATCAAAGATAACTTAGGCTTTGAAGTATATGAGGAAGTTTATGACTATATTCAAGAGATAAAAAGTCGCCCTTTTTTTCTTTCCGAAAAGAAACAGAACAAATACGAGTTTGTTTTTACAAAAAGATTTCATTTTGCTATTTATTTCGTAGTTGTTGAAGACCTTTTTAAAATTTGGATTATAGGAGTTATAAATCAGAAAGACAATCCTAATAAGTTAGAAAGAAGAATTTCAGTCCTTAATTTGAATTAAAAGCCACTTATTATTTTTGGAAACAACGCTAGTAGCAGCAACTATTAGCTTATAAATAAATTTGATTTTTATGAAAAGTATTGAAACAGCTAAAACGTGGCTTTCTGACACTTTTGATGCAGAAACCAGAGCTACGGTACAAGCCCTCATCGATGGTAATCCTGATGAACTAAATGAGGCTTTTCCACAAAAAAACTTAGAATTTGGTACCGGAGGAATGCGCGGTATTATGGGCATCGGTACGAATCGTATCAATAAATATACGCTCGGCAAAAATACTCAAGGTTTGAGCAACTACCTCCACCAGTCGTTCCCTAATAAAGAAATAAAAGTAGCTATCGCTCACGACTGTCGCAACAACTCTAAGAAATTTGCCAAAAATAGTAGCCGATGTATTTGCGTCTAACGGCATCAAAGTATTCCTCTTCTCTGACCTACGCCCCTACTCCAGAGCTTTCATTCTCTGTGCGTTACTTAGGTTGCCAAGCAGGTATAGTACTTACTGCTTCGCACAACCCACCAGAATACAACGGCTATAAAGTATATTGGGAAGATGGCGGACAAACAGTGCCTCCACAAGACGGCGAGATAATGAAAGCTATCGATGCTATCGACTTCAAAGACATTAAGTTCAATGCTGATGAGAGCCTTATACACTACATCGATAAAGAGCTTGACAACGCTTTTGCCGAAGCTTCTATTAAACACGCTGACTTTAAAGTAGCCCATAAAGAAAATCTTAAGATAGTATTTACTTCGTTACACGGTACCTCTATTACTATGGTGCCCGAAGTGCTCAAACGCGCAGGCTATACCAACGTGCATATTGTAGAAGAACAAGCAGTGCCAGACGGCAATTTCCCTACGGTGAAATCGCCTAACCCTGAAGAACCTGAAGCATTAACTATAGCCCTTAAAAAAGCTGATGAGCTCAATGCTGACATTGTTATCGGTACTGACCCTGACTGCGACCGTATAGGCATAGCAGTACGCGACCTCAATGGCAAAATGGTTCTATTAAACGGAAACCAAACAATGGTTATGATGACTGACTTCCTTTTGGCTCATCAAAGCAAAAAAAGGCTTCAAAGGCAATGAATTTGTAGCTTCTACTATTGTTTCTACTCCTATGGTAAAAAGCAATTGCCGATGTTTACAAAGTAGAATATAAAGAAGGTCTGACAGGCTTCAAATGGATTGCCAAAATGATAAAAAGACTTCCTGAGCTTACTTTTTATAGGCGGTGGTGAAGAAAGTTTTGGCTATATGGTCGGTGATTTTGTACGCGATAAAGACGCTGTAACCGCTACCCTATTAGCTTGCGAGATAGCTGCCGATGCCAAAGCTAAAGGTAGTACTTTCTACAAAGAGTTGCTACACGCTTATACTAAGTATGGTTTTTATAAAGAATACCTCATTTCGTTAGTGAAGAAAGGTATTTCAGGCTCTCAAGAGATAGCCCAAATGATGATAGACTTGCGCGAAAAATCCGCTTAAGGAAATCAATGGTGAAAAAGGTAACCCTTATCTGCGATTATCAGTCATCTAAGGCATTCCACCCTCTTACTGGCAAAGTAGAAGAAATTGAGGTACCAAAATCGAATGTACTGATATACCATACCGACAAAGGTACGCGTATAGCAGCACGCCCTAGCGGTACCGAACCCTAAAATCAAGTTCTACTTCAGCGTAAACACTACTCTCAGCGGTTTAGCAGCTTTTGAAGAAACCCAAAAGGTATTAGACGCTAAGATTAAGAAGATAGTAGAAGCATTGAAACTACAATAGCATATTACAGTAATAAATAAAAGGCTCTACGCTAAAAGCGCAGAGCCTTTATTTATTATTAAAAACAGAAAAACAGAGCTCCTAATACTAAGAGCCCTGTTTCCATTTCAATAAAAGCTAAAATCTTTATCTTTGTATAAGATTAATAACCTGGTGTTTGAGTAACCGTCTCATCTCTACTCATAATATCCACATTAATAGGCCAAAGTAGCTTATGAGATTCTGTTCCTTGCTTTAATATAGGTTCTACAACACCAGCTACTTGACCATAGCTTGCATCTCTTGAGAATACAAGCGGGTTTCCTGATGCGTCTTGCAAGCGACAAACATCAAACCAACGTTTTTGACTCAGCTACAAATTCTTTATCACGTTCTTTTTAGAATAGCCAACTCATTGTCAGCAAAAGTTCCATTAGTATAAGCTACTGCTGGTGAGTAATTAGAGCCGTAAGCTCTTTGTCTAACTTGATTGATGTAGACAGAAGGATCATTCCCTTCCTTATTAGCTATCTCAGCATACATTAGCAATACATCGGCATAGCGGTATACAGGCATATCATCAGCGAATACGCGTGTATTAGCAGAGTTAATAAAACCTATGTACTTAATAAGAGCAATACCTCTTCCTTGTGTTTTAGCAGCGTTTCCGTAGAATGATAAGAAAGTTTTTCCCCTACGTGTATCGGTAGCGTCAAAAGCTTGGAATAACTCGAATTTGTATTCGTTAAACAAGAAACCTCCTTGTATTTTTCAAAGGGTCGTTATTATCAAAAAGCAACCCCATTTTCATCGAACTTGTTATTAAAGTTAGGTGGGTAATACATAAATGAGCTAAACGGAGTACCTGATTCGTTTTCTAAATTAGCCATAGCGAATATAATCTCGTTGTTTTGCTTTTTATTGTAAGCAAAGACATCAGCGTAGTTAGGCATAAGGCTAAATTTACCTGAAGTAGCTATTCTGTCTAGAGCGGCTTTAGCAGTAGCTAGATCGGTACTAGCAGGTGATTGATCTCCTGTTGTTACCTTTAGCTGACCAAAGATATATCTCTGCTTTTTAGCATCAAAGTAGCGTAATATGACCAATGCACTCTATCAAAAATCATTCACTTTATTTGAGTCAGTAAAGTGATTTTCTGATTTATTAATGTCCGATTTAATAAAATCTAAAGTAGCCTTTGGAGTACTACGTGCTGTAAAAAGTTCTTTACCACTGGTAGGGGTTTTATCTAATATCTCAGTACCTGTTTTGATAGGTACCCCTCCGTAAGTTCTATAAAGCCAAAAATAGTACCAAGCACGAAGTCCGTACATTTGCCCTAAATAGTAGCTCTTATTAGCTGCGCTTAGGGTAGTCTGCTTCTTCTATATTTTTTTAATAGCATTATTGATATTAAAAAAATCTTTCCGTAAAAAGTCAAACCAAGAGCTATTATTAGGTTTTTTTGAGCACTAAAGTTCTGCAATTTTTATATCAGAGTACTGTATATTTTTGTTCTAAAGAAGAAGTACCACCAGGCAGCATAGTACCTCCGCGTGCTTCACCTAACAACCAATAGTTGAAACTATTGCTTCTAAATTGATTATGTACTCCCTCAATAGCTCCTACTACTTGGGCTTCATTTTTTTCCAAAAGTTCCCACTACCGTTATAATCTAAAGGAGCAAGGTCTAAATCATTACAAGAGGCTGTAAGCAATACCCCTGCAGTAATTATTATATATTTAAAAAAATTTTCATACGTTACATTTTTTAAAAGGTTAGATTCAATCCTAAGATAATAGTTCTTGGTAATGGATAACCTGAGCTTGATTGTCCTAATGCCTCAGGAGAGTAAGTTTCTGCTTTAGTAAGGTAACCTAAATTTTGTCCTATCAAAGAAACTTCTAAGTTATTAAGTCCCATTTTACCTACTATATCTTTCTCAAAATTATAGCTAAGAGCTACCTCACGGAAAGCTAAGTAACTACCTTCATAAACAAACATACTTGAACTACGGTGGTAGTTAGATTTACCAAGCTGGTCAGCCCAATAGTATTTAGGATATTTAGCATTAGGATTTTCAGGAGTCCAAGTATCTTTTTACTTGTTCAACAGTATTGAAAGTTCCCTGCATATTACCTAAGTACCAAGGCAAAGAGTTTCCTATTGAGATGCGTTGTTTGAAGTTAAGGGCATAGTCCATACGTGCAGAGAGACGTAAATTTTTTTATAACTTAAAGTAGTATTAATACCTCCAGTCCATTTAGGGAATATATTTCCGGCTTTCACCAAGTCGTATTTATCTATTTTTCCCATCGCCATTAACATCTTTCCAGATCACATCACCAGGTTGAATTGGCAGTCCTTTTTTTCTTTTTCAGAATTGCTTAGGGCAGCCCAGGCAGCTGGTCCATACAGCTTTTTTTAGATCCTGTTTCGTCTATTAGGTTATCAGCCAATTGACGTACTTGTTCTTCGTTTTTTTGTATATACCCTAAAAGCTTCGTGAACATATATATCACCAGGTTCTTGTCCTTCTTGGTAACCTCCTACCCATTTTTTTATCACCTGTTGTGCCATCATATACTTCGAAAGCATCTTGTCGGTTATTAGGGAATCCATTATTAGGTAGTTTTATTACTGTATTCTTGTTGTAAGCCGCATTTACTGCCAAATCCCAACGCAAATCAGGTTTTCTAATAATTTGGAAATTGGTTTCAATTTCTACCCTCTGTTTCTGAAAGATCCATTATTAGTATTAATAGCTGAAGCTCCAGATGAGTGAGGGAGGGTCATTGATTGTATTTTTATCACTTGTCAAACGGTCATATACTGTAAAGTTAGTATTGATACGGTTGTTGATAAATCCTAAATCCAAACCTACTTCAAAGGTACGAGTCTTTTCCCAACGAAGTCCTTTGTTAGGGAAGGTACCTATAGCATAACCTATTGCTCCGTTGTACTTATTAGTACCATAAGATCCTTGTAGGGTATAATCACCTATAAAATCACTAGGCACATTACCATTCAAACCAAAACTAGTTCTTAGTTTTGCAAATGACAGTACTTCTTTTATATTATCAGGAATAAAGTCTTCACGTGTGATAATCCAACCCAAAGAAGCAGCAGGGAAGTTACCCCAACGATTATTAATCAATCGAGAATATCCATCACGACGAATTGTAAATGAGAATAGATATTTATCGGCATAATCATAGTTCAATCTACCAAAGTATGATTTGATTCTATTATTATAGTGGTAAGAATCTATACCTCGTTTTCCTTCTTTATTAGAAGTTAATCCTAAATCTTGGAATTCATCAGTAGGAGCTTCTGAACCTGAAGCACTAAGACCACGAGTATAGCTATCGTAATACTCATAACCAGCCATAGCATCGAAGTGGTGAGCGTTTATATTAAACTTATAGTTCAAGATACTGTTATAAGTTTGGCGTATGGTTCTATCAAAGCTAGCAGAAGTACTTCTACTTCTACTCCAGTTATTAGCGTTTTTACCTGGTGAGAGTTGGTGGTCTTTATTAAAAACCTTCGTAAAAACTTTCGTCAAACATTAGCTGTCCGCTCACAGTTAGTGAGAGTCCTTTGTATAAATCAGCTCTTAAGCTTTGTCCAAAGTTAATTTTGTTAGTATTGTTATCGCGAAGATATGTACCTTCGTAGAAACGAGGGTTACCATCGCCACCACCGCGACCCATAACTATTTGTCCATTTACTTTATCTTTCTGGGTAGGAGGGGCTGAAAGCATACGTCCAAAATAAGCTTCATCACCTATGGCATTTGCATTCTTATACCAAGTAGCATAGGCTATTGAGAAGTTGCTAGTAGAGGTAAGCCAAGGTTTTAACTTATATTCAGCATTCAATGTACCTGTGAGGCGTTTGTACCAACTCATAATAGGTAGTCCCTCTTGGTGGTAATAACCTAAACCTGCGTAATATCTACCTTTATCGTTACCTCCTGTCATTGATACAGAATAGTCTTTAGTAAGTGCGAATGGGCGGAAGGCGGCCTTTTGGAAATCAAAAGCGTAGAAAATAAGTTCTTTTCCAGTGATTGGGTCGGTCATTGTTTGCCATCCTTCTGAAAGAAGTTTTTGTTTTTGAGAAGGCGAAAGGCTTTCAGAGAACATTGTAGACCAATAAGCATTAGCATTCTCATTAGGGTTTAGCACAGTATCATCGGTCATACTTACAAAGTGTTTGTTACCAGTACCATAAGGTTGAGCCCCGTTTAGGGTAGCTTCACTAGTAAAACCTTTCCAAACTCCTGAACTATTTTGCCATACCCTTGCACTATTGCGTATAGCATTACGTTGCCAATAAAGGTAGTCGTGTGCGCTGAGGAAGTCAACTTGGTTATTCATATAAGCAAAGCTGTGTTTCAACTTTACATTAAGAGAAGAAGTTCCTGCTCTACCTTTTTTTGGTAGTAACTAATACAACCCCGTTACTTGCTCTTGCACCATAAATAGCTGTAGCACCAGCATCTTTCAAGATGTCCATAGATTCAATATCATCGGGGTTAATATCATTTAATCCTCCTCTGATTTGGCCATCGATAATGATAAGAGGCGATCCAGAACCATTAAGGTTAGTACCTCCACGGAGCACTAAGGTTGGTGCTGCACCAGGACTACCTGATGTCTGTGATACCCTAAGCCCCTGCAACTGCTCCTGAGAGTGCTTGTGCTGGGTTAGCAAACGAACCTGTAGAAAGGGCTTCTGCCTTCACGGTAGCTACCGAGTTAGTAACTTTGGCCTTCTTTTGAGTTGTACCATAAGCCATTACTACTACTTCATCTAACTGGCTAGCTTCTTCTACTAGAGTTACATTAACAGGACGTGCTCCAGATACTTTACGCGTCACAGTGGTATAACCCATAAAACTGAACTCAAGCACTTCACCATCTTTAACGTTAATGGTATAATTACCATTTTCGTCTGTTTGTGTACCATGAGTAGTACCCTTTACTATTACCGATGCAAACGACAATGGTGCGCCGTCAGCTGTTACTGTACCGGTAATTTTTCCTTTCTTGCTGTGCCCAACCCTATGGCGGTAAAGAGCATCAAGAAAAACGAACAAAATAAAATTTTTTGTTTCATAATCAAGTATATTTAATTTCCAATTAGTTATGATTTAATTGTTAGTCTTTAGTAGTTAGTCTTTAGTAGTTAGAATGTTGTCGCTTGCTAACGACTAATCGCTAACGACTAACGACTATTTATTGCATTTATTAAAAAAGTCTATGCTTTCTAGCTCTTTCTTTATCACAGCTTCCTCTTCATCAGTGATGTTTTGGAAAGGTGTGCGGTTGATACCTAAGTCTAAGCCAAGTAGTTTCATTATGCGTTTGCCGCATACTATATTACCACGATATTTAGCAATTACGTTTATCACATCTTGGGCGTAGTTTTGCAGTTCGGCAGCTTTAGCTATATTGCCTTTGTGGTATTCGTCTATAATACCCACTAACACCTTGCCTATATAACTACCTGTACCACTGATACCTCCGCGAGCTCCTCCCATCACTAAGGCGTTGAGGATAGTCTCATCTAAGCCGTAAAGCATATCATACTTGCCATTGTTATAGAGCATACATTGGTTGTACTCATATAGGGGCTCGTAGGTGTATTTGATACCTGCTAAGTTAGGAATACGACCATCAGCTGCTTTTAAGAAAGGCAACATTGGCAAATACACTCCGTTAAGCACAGGTATATGGTAGAAGTAGAAAGGCAAATTAGGCGCTCCACAAGCTATTTCTTCGCAGTATTTCACTAATTCTTCTACCCTACCCGCTTTAGGGAAAGGCGATGCCATAGCTCCGATACCAAAAGCCCCTATTTGTTGGGCGTGTTGTGCCATTTTATAGCTATCTTTTATACAGGTAGCCCCACAGTGTACTATCACTTTGAAGCCTTTAGGAGCTACTGACACCCATTTCTCTGCTATTTTCATACGTTCTTCAACCGTCATCATATAGCCTTCACCTGATGAACCGTTGATAAACACTCCTATTAGTCCATTTCTTTGCAAAAGTTTTGCATACTCATCTATAGGGTCTAAATTTACCTCACCTTTCTTGTCAAAAGGGGTAAAGGGCGCTACTATCAGCCCATTAATTTTTTTCAAATGTCATATTATTTAGTTATTAATTTTTAGTTGTTAGCTTATTGGCAAATCGACAAATTAATTGCCACATATTTCTCTTTTTGGTTTTAAGAATATCAACATCAGCACGATGGCTATCAAGATGATTACCGATAATTTGCTAAAGTCAGCCCCTAAGTTGCCCGCATCGGTAGAGCTACCGAGCATTCGGGTAACGGCATAACCTGCAAATACACCACCCATATTCATAATACCATAGGCTGTAGCGCGCTGTTGTTGCGGTATGATTTGGCACAAGATAGGCATATTGTTAGTGTCGAACATACCATAACCGATACCAAAGAGCAAAGTTGCTCCTATCATTGCTATATGCGAGTTGCCAAAGCCTATCAATATTAGGGCAGGTATAGTGAGCCCTAACCCTATGGTACTAGTATAAATACGCGCTTTGATATTGGTCTGTACCCAGCGGTCGGACAATGTACCTCCTATAAGCACTCCTAAGAATGAAGATATAGCGATAGAAATAGTAGCCATAGGCCCTGCGGTAGCCATATCAACCCCCAAATTAGTAGCAAAAAGGGTAGGTAACCAGTTCTTAGTACCCCAACCTGGGAAGCTTGATGCCATAAAGTAGAAGAGCAATATCCAGAAGGAGAAAGTACCAAATACCAGCGTAAGCGACTGCCATAGCCCGCTCTTTTCTGTCGGAACAGCTGTTTTTACTACTACGCGTGGTTTGCGCTCTATATCAAAAAGGGTAAAGACTAAGAACACAGCATACACTATACCTGCTATACCAAACCAGTGAAACACGGTGTGCCAAGTGTAGTTTGAGGCTATGGTAGCCCCAAAACCGCCCAAAGCCTGCCCCGCATAGAGCCCCGACATATGGATACCTACTGCCAACGAACGCGTTTTTAGAGGTGTGATAGTCCGCTATCATCGAAAGGGCTGTCGCTAAGTAAAGAGCCTCGCTGAGCCCCATTAGGGCGCGCAACCAATACACTTGGTCAAAAGTGGTAGCATAGCCCATTCCGTAGGTTACCGCCGACCAAACAAAGAGGCTGCCTACTATCATCCACTTGCGGTTGAGACGGTCTGCTAAAATACCCGCTACCGGACTCATCAATCCGTAAATAAGAAGAAAGATGCCCATTAGGCGACCAAAGTTCTCGCCTACTGCAAGCTCTGTAATATCCATTTTTCATCGACTCTTGCATCGTTGAGAGCATTTGTCGGTCTAAATAGTTCAGTAGTGCCACCACCCATAGCAGGGCAACTACTATCCAAGGGTATATTTTACTGTTTTTCATATGAATCGTTAGTTTTTAGTCGTTAGTGGTTCGCGGTTAGTTAATTTTTCAATCGATAGGTTTTAGGGCTGCGAACACCGGGTTTGAGCTCCCCTTGCACAAGGTAAAACTCAGCAGGGGTGCCTACTAAAGTAGCGCCTGCCCGTGCAAAATCAGCTTGCGTATCGAGTACTGACCACTGCTGGGTGTGTGTATCAAACAGATAACATTCCTTATTGAATTGGTAATATTCAATAGGTTGCGTCATATAATACGACATATAGTCGTAATTCTTCTGCTTGCGTTGCTCATCTGTAAGGGTAGTATCTTTTACCCAAATGGTAAAGGTCTGTAATAGTATTGATAAACAGACGTTGGTTCACCCCTCCAAAACAAGCTATATAACGATTGTCAATAGCCAAAGCGGTAGCCCCTGTAAGCGAAAAGATTTCCTTATTAGGGCTTTCTTGTACCCCTACTTCCTGCCACTGCTGTTGCTTCAAACTAAAAGCCAATACCTTTTCGCCCATAGTAGGCGCTTTAGTGGCATCACCTCCAAAAAAGCCTCCTAACACATACAAAAGAGTATCGTTTTCTTTTTCAATAGCTGCCAATACAGGCTGTACTCTCGCCTCACCAGGGAAATCAGCCAACTGCTTCCATTGTTTATCTGTAGCCGTATCTATATAAAATACTTTGTTAGAGGCTTTGCCCGAAGCGTTGCCGCCTGCTACAAACACCTTGCTGCCTACGCTCGCCCCTGCAAAGTTGTCAAGAGGTTCGGGCAAGGCAGGAAAGTCAGTTAGGGTAAGTCCTTTTTCTTTTGAATATTGCACTTTATGGCAGCTAGCCAGCGAGTTAGTAGCTGTTTGCCCGCCTATCCATAGATAGCCATCAGGAATGGCTACCGATACGCCATAAGCAGCGGCTTCAGGTAGTTTGCCTATCGCCTGCCATTGATTTTTGATTTTTATCAAAGTGAAGTATTGCCTCGTAAAACACTTTTTTTGCCCCCTTCAAAACCCAGTTTATCAGGGAAATTGCAACCGCCTGCCACCAATAGGTCTTCGCCTATAAGTGCGGCATAGGCAGCCGAAACGCCTTTCTGAAGGTCGCCCTCTAAGCCTTGGGTTGCAAGTGTTGTAATATTAATCTTCATAGTTCGTTCTTTTTTTGGGTTTCTGTACAAGATATTAAGGCAAGGAGGAAAATTAATGATAACCTCCCTTACCCCTCTCAGGGGGAATGCAGTGATGCAAAAAGCGACTGAGTAGACTTTGTCGTGAAAGACCGTAGCACGGCAGGCATTAAAAACCTTGACAAAGTTTTTGTATATTATATGTTCTTTATCATTATTCATTAACCATTGATCATTTCAATTGTTTTTCCAAACTTGGTACAAGCCTCTTGGTACGTGGAAACAACCTTTCCATTTACCGCCTTTCAGGTCGAGGAGTACTTCGCCTTGGCGGTTTAGGTAGCCCCACCATTCAGCATATTCTGGGTCTCTGAAGTGCTGCCAAGTATAATTATGCACTTTTTCAAACCATTGTAAGCAGTCTTTATTGCCTGTTAGTTGGTAACCTTTTATCAGCGAAATGAGCGTTTCTATATGCACCCACCACAGTTTCTGATCCCATTCTAATTGCTGAGGGGGACAGCCTTTTCTGTCCATAAAGTAGTAGATACCTCCGTACTGTTTATCCCAACCATACTCAAGCATTGTTAGGGTAGTTTGCACCGCTTTTTTCTATCAGAGCAGGGCGGTTAAGGCGCTTGCCTAAATCCATTATAAACCACATTGCCTCTATAGCGTGACCGGGGTTAAGGTGTCTACCTTCAAAAGTATCGGACAAGCTACCGTCAGTATTCACATTTTCTACTACTATACCCCCCAACTCCGGACGCAAAAATACTTCCATCACCTCGTGAATGCAGGCTTCCATAGCCTCTTCTATAAATGAGGGCTCTAAAAGCGGCTCTATTTCAAGGGCTAAGTTGCACAATATCATCGGTAGGGCAAAGTTTTTAAGCGAACGCGTACCAGGGTGGGCTTTGCTCCATTTGCCTTTAGGATTGTCTTGTTTAGAGAGGATTATATCAAAAGTTTTTTTAGCGATATCAGCGTATTCTTTATTGCCTGTAGCGATGCTTAGCTGACCGAAAGCCATAGTGGCAAAGGTATAAGAGAAGATGTTATAAGGTTCTACTAAAGGGTTGCCTTGTTGGTCTAACGAAAAGTACCAGTTCAGCTGCCCATCGTGTCCGTATTTTTTTGAGGAACTCAGCCCCTTGTATAGCGCAGTCTAACCATTCTTGGCGTTTTTTTCTACGCGGTTGTATAGCATACTAAAGAGCCATACCTCGCGGGCTTGTAGCCATATAAACTTATCAGTATCAAATACGTTACCTTTTTCGGTCGAGGCAAGTAAAATAGCCTCCAAACTGTTTATCTTGCGATTTTTTTCTAACCAAAAAGGCACTACCTTTTGCAGAAGTTCATCGCGATATTGTTTTTTTCTAATTGTTTAAAAATCCATTGTTTTTATTTATTTTTTTACCTCGAAGCTAAGAGCTACCTCATTAACCTCATTACATTTTTAAAAATAGCACGGCAAATGTACATCAATAATTTTAAAAACTGACAAATATTTTTTTAAAGTTTTTTTAATTACAAACAAACTAACACCTTACTTTAACAATCAAAAAAACACTCACTATCAGTAGTTTAGATAGTAAAATTTTTCTTTTTATTTTTTTCTTATTCTTTCTATTAGCTCTCACTTTTCCGTATAAAACCTATCTTTACTCTATTATAAAAAGTAAAAACGAAAGTTTTTAAAAAGACAAAAACACTAAAATAAAGAAAATTAGTATTTTTAAAATATTTTTAGTTTAGTCGTTAGAAAGCGACACTATGCTAACGACTAGCGACTAACAACTAACGACTAATTGGGTAAATCAATCCCCGAAGGGTTTAGTCCTTTACCACCGCCTGCAGTATAGCCTCTACTCTCACCTGTCTCCCAAGGGGATACCCAGAAAGCGTATAAGTCGCCACTGGTGAGGTAGAACCTAAAGCGTAAGGGCTTGTCTTTGAGGGCGGCAAGGGTAGCGTTGTCTTTCCACTGTACGCGAGCTTTGGTGCTGTCAGTTTTCTGTAGCCCGATACAGTCTTTTTTTAGTAAAAACCACTGATAGGGGTACCGTTTTCGTCTAATACTTCTACTAATAACTTACCTTTGGTTACAGCGGCATTTACAAACAGGTATTCACCGTCAAAACGCACTTTCTCGGTAGTGGCAAACGCTTCTTTTTTATCAGCTTTTAGCGATACAAAACCATCGCGGCGCAAGGTAGCTAGGCCGGTACTCATACCTGCATCCCACCAAATGCCATTTTTAGAGCGACCACTGCTGTAAAAATAAAGCGAATCGCCTACTATAATAGGCACCCCGTTTACTGACTGCATATTACCGTAATTCCACGCCCCTTCTGTAGGATTTACCCCTCATAAACGACTGGTGTGTAGGGCGCACAAAGTGAAAACCATCACGACTGTAGCCTAACTGCACCTCATTGCGCTTGGGCATCATCGCTTTTTAGCAATACCATTTTCAGGCCCCTTGCCACTGACTGTAAAAACCCTAAAATAATACTCTCGTAGGCAATAGCATCAAAAATTGTAAATACCGGGGGCTACTTCAGGATAATCAGGGTGGCGTTTTCTCTTTGTCGTCAGGCGTAAACCAAAAATACATTATACTTATCATTAATTTGTCGGCTCTTCATATGGGCAAGACTTACCGCATCTTCAGCGTTAGGGTGCTCTAAATAAGCCCTAGAACGGTTAGAGACTGCTGGCACCGAATAGCGCATACTGATAACCCAACGATGCGTAAAAGGATTGTAAAACACTGAAGCTCTATCGGTTATGCTACCTGAGTGCGCTACGCCTTTATCCGTCCAGTGAATGCCATCAGATGAGTATTTTAGCACAAAACTGATATTGCGCTTTATCGCTTTTTATACTCATTATTATTCATCACTTTATACTCTACATTGAAAAATTTCCAGCGCTTAGCAGGGTCTTTTTCGTTGCGGTCAAGCCATACCGTAGCGGCATCGCGGTTGTTTATATCTACGTAGTTAGTACCGGGCACTATATCTAACGAGGGTTTCGTCCAATGTTTACCGTCTACCGATTCGGCATAACAGGTAGCCAAGCCGTGTTTGGCTTCGTTTGCCTGCGAAGCTCCTGCCAAATACCACATCTTAAACTTCTGGTCGGCTTCATCATACCACACCCCATCGCTAAACGGAGCTGCATACGGATACCCCTCTTTGGTGTTTTCCCAAGGCTTATCGGCTTTTAGCACAGGATTTTGCGCATAGAAATTGGGGGTATGATAAACTTTCTGCAAATGATTTTCGCTGAGCAAAAAGTCATCAACGAATAGTTGTCTACCGGTATTGATAGGTATCACTGCCGGCTTGTGCTGTAGGTAGGGCACTGGCATTTCTTTTCTCTCAGTAGGCTCTTCATAACGGGGTGGCCACTGTGCGGGTAGCGTTATACCGTTATGAAGTACCTGACCGAAAGCGGTATTTGCCAATACCATATTGAAAATTAAATATACTTTCTTCATTTTTAATTTGCTAATCTGCTAATTGGCTAATTTGCTAATTGGTAAGTCAATCCCCGAAGGGTTCAGCCCTTTACCACCACCAGCGGTATAGCCTCGGCTTTCACCGGTTTCCCAAGGCGATACCCAGAAAGCGTATAAGTCGCCATTAGTGAGGTAGAACCTAAAGCGCACCGGCTTGCCCTTTAAGGGTGGCAAGGGTAGCATTGCCTTTCCACTGTACGCGTGCTTTAGTACTATCAGTTTTTTTGTAGCCCCTATACAGTCTTTCTTGGTAAAACCACTGATAGGGGTACCGTTTTCATCTAATACTTCCACTAACAATTTTTCCTTTAGGAAGAGCTGCATTTACAAATAAATAGTCACCATCAAAGCGTACTTTTTTTCGGTAGTAGCAAAAGCCTCTTTTTTGTCTGCTTTCAGCGATACAAAACCATCGCGGCGCAAGGTAGCCAAGCCTGTAGAGGTATGACTATCCCAAAACACTTCGCTAAGCCTACGCCCGCTGGCATAGAAATAAAGCGAATCGCCTACGATGATAGGCACCCCATTAACAGACTGCATATTACCCCAGTTCCACGCGCCTTTGGTCTCATTTACATTCATAAAAGGTTGGTGGGTAGGGCGTGCAAAGTGAAAACCATCGCGACTATAGCCGAGCGAAATCACATTGCGTTTCTGTATCTTGTCTTGTTCACACACCTTGTTTTCAGGCCCCTGCCCACGCGCTGTAGAAACCGAGTATAATACTCTCGTAAGCAATGGCATCAAAGTTATAGATACCGGGGTCTACTTCAGGGTATTTTTCGTGGCGTAGCTCTTTGTCGTCTGGAGCAAACCAGTAGAGCACGTGCTTATCGCGGTCGTCTTTGCGTATGCGGTGGGTTACCGATACCAGCTCTTCAGGGTCAGAGTGCTCTACATAAGCACGCGAGCGGCTAGATACAGGGGTACCATAACGCATACTAATCACCCATTTTTTAGTAAACGGATTGTAGAAAGCTGATGAGCGGTCGTATATATCACCCGATTGCGCTACCCCTTTGCTCCAATGAATACCATCAGCAGAGTATTTAAGCACTATCTGCCAACGGCGGTCTGAAGGACGGCGTTCTACATTAAAAAGTTTCCAACGCTTAGCAGGGTCTTTCTCATTGCGGTCAAGCCATACAGTAGCGGCATCGCGGTTAGAGGTTTCTACTATGTTAGTATTGCTATACACCCCTGCGGCAGGTTTCACCCAATGCTTACCGTCAGCCGATTCGGCATAACCGGTGTAGAATGTTTGTGGGTCTCCTTTGTGCAGAGTGCCTGCCCCTGTTAGGTACCACATTTTGTACTTGCCATCGCGCTCGTCATACCACACCCCATCGCTAAAAGGAGAAGCGTAAACGGCCCCTTGGGTAGTTTTCTCCCATTCTTTATCTGGCTCTAACACAGGGTTACCAGCATAGTAAGTAGGGGTATGATATACCTTTTTGTAGGTTATTTTTCGCTAAGCAAAAAGTCATCTACAAATAGCTGTCTACCGGTGTTGATAGGTATTACTGCTGGTTTTTTTGCTGCAAGTAGGGTACCGGCATTTCTTTTCCTCTCGGTAGGCTCTTCATAACGTGGCGGCCATTCTGCTGGCAACACTATACCGTTATGAAGTTCCTGACCAAAAGACTTTATACATAAAGTAATTGAAAGTAAAATGATTATTCTTTTCATTATTTTAATTTGATAATTACCAACCTGGGTTGTTACGAGTGATGTGTGGGTTGCCTTCTACCTCGTCTACTGGTAGGGGTAACCACTCGTTTTTGTTTTCTTGGAACCCGAGATAAGCAGAGTTGCTATACTGTTTAAAATTAGGGTCTGTGCGCTCTAATTCGTGGAAACGTTGTGCTACCTTACCCCAACGCAATAGGTCGAAAAAGCGATGCCCTTCTTGGGTAAGCTCTAAGATGCGTTCGTGCTCTATCACATCCATATCTACACTGCTTACTGCTGGCATACCTACGCGGGCACGCACTTGGTTTACAGCGTCTAACGCCGTTAGTGAGCCTTGTGTACCGCCTTTTACCACAGCTTCGGCATACATTAGCAACACATCAGCATAACGTATTTCTGTTTGGTTAAGACCATTGGCTCTACCATTCCACATATAGAAGTTATCACCAGGGTTACGAGTAGCAAGTGTCCAGTCAATACCTTTACGGCAAGCTGCTTTGTACTTCTTAGCTTGTGCTTTAGCTACCCCAAAACCTTTAACTCCGTAATATTCTCTAAAAGTCTTGTTATCAAAAATACGAACTTCATCACCTGTACGAGCGTTAATTTCTGATTTGGTATCGTCAAAAAAATCAAAGTGCCGAAACATACGTGGGTCGATGTGCCCCGAAGCATCTTTAGAATTTACAAAGGTGTTATATACCCAATCGTGTATTACACTGCTATTCGCATTTTTATTGGTAGGTGGCAAATAACCACGAGGGTCGCGCCATACCCCACTATTAGATAGCCCTGGGTTAAATCCGGTATTGGTTACATCGCCCAAAAATTGCAACTCGAATATAGACTCATCGTTGTTTTCAGTAGCCACCTTAAAGTTGTCGTTATAATCGGCCACTAAGCGATATTTACCACTGAGTATTAGCTCGTTAAACTCGGCTGCTGCTTCGTTATAATAAGTAGTGTTGCTATGGCCGTAGTAGTGCTCAATGCCTGAGCGGTACAAATAGGCTTTACCAAGCAGGGCAATAGCCGAACCTTTGGTCACACGCCCTACTGATTCGCCTGTCCAAAAACCTTTTTCTGGCAAGAGTTCTTTAGCGCGTTTAAGGTCTGATATAATAAAATCCCAAGTCTCTTCAGGGGTAGCCTGTGGTTTTATAGTCTTTGGCTGACGAAGGTAACTCTTTCATCAGTGGTATATTGCGGAAGTTCAAAAACAAAAACCAATGCGTATAAGCTCTTAAGAAATAAGCCTCACCCAAATAAGCGTTCTTTAGTTGTTGATTGCTAAAATTCACATTAGGTATTGCCTCTATCATTTGGCAGGCTTGCGAAGCTGCTGTATAGAAAAGCGAATAAGGCTGTACTATGGTATACCAAGAGCTAGAAAGGTTCGCAGAATACTGTCCTGGCACTCCATAGTCCGAAGCATCGCTACTCTCATCGCCTCGGTTAATTTGCAAGCGTCCGGCTGTACCCATCGCTCTTGGGGTAGTGATGTAGGCATAAATACCTATCACCCCTTTGTTAATATTTTGCGGCGTGTTGTAAAACCCATTTACGTCTTGTTGGTTAGGGTTGCTCGCCAATTCGTCAAAAGTCTTTTTCGCAAGCGGTTAGCCCTATAAGTGAGGCTATACATATGGCTTTTATATAGTATCTTTTTCATTTCGTTTTCAGTTTAGAATGTTAATTTCAATCCCATATTATACACGCGGGCATTGATAGCAGGCGAAGTACCTAAACCGTCAATTCCTTTGTTGAACAAGGCATTGCTACCCACTTCAGGGTCGTATAGCGAATACTTAGTAAGGGTAAAGAGGTTTTTGAGCACTACCGTAGATGCGTAGCGAGCGCAAGCCTCCTATCTTTTTCAGAATGGTTAGCGGGAATGTATAACCTATTTGTACGTTCTTAAGGCGCAAATACGAACCGTCTTCTATATAAAAGGTACTTGGCAATGCGTTGCCGCCGCTGTAGTTGTCAGTCTTAGCGATTGGTAGCTTAGTATTGCGATTGGTAGGTGTCCAAGAGTTCAAAGCATCTACAGGGGCATTAGTGTCGTAATTGAAGTACAAATCATACTTAGCTGCTGAGAAAATCTCATTACCTGCTACCCCTTGGAAGAAAGCGGTAAAATCCCAATTGCGGTAGTTAAGGTTGAGGTTATAACCAAAAAGAGAAATCAGGGGTAGGATTACCTATTACTTGTTTGTCTTCTTCTTTTAGCTGTTTAGCTACTTTGGCAGTACCGTCTTTGCCTTCAAAAAGGAAGTCGCCTTGGTCATTAGTGCCTACTACTTTGTAACCTAAGAAAGAGCCTATTGGCAAACCTTCTTTAGTGATAGTAGGACGGTCGTTAAACTTACCACTCATCAGCTCTCCGCGAATAGGTTGTACCCCTTCGCCTAGTGATAATACCTTGTTTTGCATATAGGTAAGGTTAGTTTGGAAGTTAAGAGTGAAATCGTCCCATTTCTTTCTAAATTCTAACGAAAACTCTAACCCTTTGTTTTCTACAGAAGCGGTGTTGTAGTTAGGCACAGCTCCTTTATTGATAGTGATAGTTTGTCCTGAAGAAGGAAGCGATTCGAGCGGTGCTAACAGATTGTTATTGCGCTTGATAAAGTATTCAGCAGTAAGGGTAAGCATATTGTTGAGTACTCCTACCTCAATAGCCGCGTTAGATGAAATGGAAGTTTCCCAAGTGAGGTCGTGTTGCGCAAAACGAGTAACATAACCATATTGGCGCGAGTTGCCAAAAGCAGCAGGTACAGGACCATATGCTAAGTTTAAGAATGTATAAGGGTCAATAAAGTTAGCCCCCAACTCACCATAGCTGGCGCGTAGTTTCAGTTTGCTGAGCAATTCAGGGTTAAACCAAGACTCTGAATGCAAATTCCAACCTACTGATACTGAAGGGAAGTAACCCACGCGATGCCCTTTTGCAAATTTAGACGACTCATCACGGCGCAAACTAAGCGATAGCAAGTATTTATTGCTATAATCGTAATTAAGCCTACCGAAGAAAGAAAGCAGTGCTGAATTTTCTTGATTAGAACCTACTACCCCTTCGCCATTATACGTTTTTACCGTAGGGGCTCCTAAATCGTGTACCCCTGAGCTAATTGAGTTTTTGCGGTAAAACTCGCGCATCCAGCTCGTACCCAATAGTGCATCAATATGGTGTTTCTTTTGGAAAGTACGGTTGAGTGTAAGCAGGTTATCAATAGTATAATTGAAGTTTTCAGCTCTTCCTTCTGATAGCGAAGTGCGTGCGGTTTGGTTAAGTTTGTTATCAGCAGTACCATCAGCGTTAAAGAAGGTATCATAAGCTGGTACGTGCTTATAGGTATTAGTATTTACATAAGTTCCTGCTACGTTTAGCTTGTACTGCAAACCTTTCATCAGTTTAAAAGTACCTGCCAAACTACCTGTAGCACTAGTATTGCGAGTAAAAGCGTCTTGCTTATAGATAGCTGCCAAAGGGTTAGAGATATTAGTATTAGTGATAGAATAACCTTTTGATGCAGCGGTTGATACATAGCGCCCGTGTTCGTCTGTTACCGGTATAGTAGGCATCTCAAGAGTACGACCTCCCGGAGGCGATACTTTTTTAGTATTAGTGATAGACAGCTTTTCACTCAAAGAAAATCTACCTTTTTTGAAAGTAGCATTAATACGCGCCATATACTTATCGTATTCTGATTTGATGATGATACCCTCTTGTCTTACATAGCCTAAGCTGGTATTAAAAGTAGAGTTTTCACTTCCTCCTGATACGCTGGCATTAAAGCTGCTCATTGGCGCATTGCGGTAGTACAAATCTTGCCAATCAGTACTGCGATTAGGGTCAGTAGGGTTTACGTTCTGAGGAGCACGGTCGTAAGCCGGACTGTTGTCAGCCACTTGGTTAGCAAAAGTACGCCATTGCTCTGCGTTCATCATATCGAGCATTTTTGAAGGGGTTTGGTAAGAGTACGAAGCATCTACTTGCACTATAGTCTTACCGCTCTTACCGTCTTTAGTAGTAACGAGCACTACCCCATTAGCAGCACGCGAACCGTAGATAGCAGCTGCCGAACCGTCTTTAAGTATCTCTATCGACTCAATATCCGAAGGGTTGAGCGCATCGAGCCCATCGGCTATAGCCCCATCGATGATGTACAACGGTGCTGTAGCGCCAAACGAACCTGCACCACGTACTACTATATTTACCTCAGCTCCTGCGATACCCCCACGTTGCAAGATTTCTACCCCTGGGGTACGCCCTTGTAGGGCTGAAGCCACATTGGCAGTAACTTGCTTTTGCACCTCTTTAGCCGATACCGAAGATACTGCTGCCGTCATACTCGACTTTTTCTGAACTCCGTAGCCTACTACCACTACTTCTTCTAACTGTTGGTTTTCGTCTTTCATTTGCACATTGATAGTGCCACGACCATTTATTGCAATATTTTGCGTTACCATACCGATATACGAAAACTCTAAAGTAGCCCCTTTGGCTACATTATCGAGTGCGTAATTACCATCCATATCGGTACTAACTCCTTTAGTAGTGCCTTTTACCACTACACTCACCCCCATAAGAGGTTCTTTTGTTTGCGTCGGTTACCTTCCCTTTTACGTTAAGCGATTGTGCCCACGCTGAGAAAGTACACAGACATAGCAACAGTAATGCTGCCCAATGTCTTCTGATCATTGCTTTGTCTCGCATAGTTTCTTTTTTTAGTTGTTAATTTTACAATTATTTTTATTGACGGTGCAAAGTAAAAACAATACAAGTATTTTATTAAATATTTTTTTATTTAAATAGCTGTTTTTTTAGTCAGTATAAAATACAAAAATACAGATTATCAGTTAAATACATAAAATAACTTTTTATGAAAAAAATTTCGTACTTTTTTTCGCATTCCTGATAAAAAAACGCATTTATTTTTACCCTAAAAAAGGTTAATTACACTAAAAACGAAAATAAAAACCCCTATTTTTCCTAAAGAAAAAAAGGGGTAAATAATAAAAATTTTAATTATTATAAATATTTCAATTAACTAATTAACTAATTGGCTAATTGGCAAATTAAGCTCCCCTATATCGAGCATAGCATTGATAAAGCCTATTTGTTCAAAGTGGTGAATATCGGTGTAGTGTATGGGGGCTTCCTTTATTTTGCCTTCTTTAAGCAATCGCTGACGACAGGTACCATTAAGAAGAAAAAGTAGAAGGCGTAACCCATTGGCGTCCGTCAAAAAGATGATATTAGCATAGCTGCTATCGGTTACCTTGCCGTTTTTTTAACAAAGATAACCTCATCAGTACCCGCACTTTCCTTTAGAGTATTGAGGAAAGTGCGGTCTAAAAACTTATAACTATAGTCCAAAAAGTCAGCTTCTACGCACTTAATAGTAGCGATAGGCTTTACCTGATAAGGTAGTACCTCTACAGAGGGGCGCTCACTGCCGTATACTATGCGGATTTTGTGTTTCCCTTGCGCAGGCAAAGTGACTTTTTTTCAATAATATCGGACAGCAAAAAGTACTTTTTGGTTAGGGAAAAAAATGCAAAAATGTATTGCACACGCGCTCTTGGTGATATTCCAAATGAAAAAAACACGTCCGTCAGAGAGCTTTATCGTTTCAATAAATTGGTGAGACATCAGATAGGTATATATATTTTCTCAATAATCTCGTTATACTCGTTTAGCGGCTTACTTTGGGCAGTAATCCCTGCGCCACTCTTGTAGAAATAGCGGTCGCCTATGCGCTCTATAAAGCGAATTAGCACAAAACTATCTACCGTCTTGCCATCGAAAACGCCTGCAATGCCGGTATAAAAACCGCGCTCATAGGTCTCTGCCTCATCAATCACCGCTACCGATTTCTCTTTAGGCGCTCCTGCTATAGAACCTGCCGGAAGCATAGCCGCTAACAAGTCGCCCTAAATGTTCTTGCCAATTGGCAGGCAACTCCCCTACTATTTCCGAGCTGGTCTGAAGGAGGTCGCCGGTAGATTTTTTTGATAACATCTACATACCTAAAGCGAGTGGTATGCACATTGGTAGCTACTTTTTGCAAATCGTCGGACAAGAGCCGCACCACCTTATGATGCTCGTCAATCTCCTTTTCATTATGCAATAAAGTAGCCTCGGCATCGGGGATAGTGGCACTGATAGTCCCTTTCATCGGATAGGTTTTTTATCAAATTATCTTCTATTTTTTTACAAATATCTCGGGCGAAAAGCACACCCAATCGTCTTTGTATAGCATTTTATACTTAGCAGAAGCATTCTGATACACTTCTGAGAGTGAAACTGGTGAAATTTCGGTAGCAAAAGTGAGGTTTACAAGCTCAGTATCGCCATTTTTCAGATGAGAATGCACCTTATTAAAGGCTTTTTTCAAACTCTGGGTAAGCAACAGGGTGTTTTCTATAGCGATAGGGGTAGCATCTGCTTTTTTTCTCTTCTGAAAAAGAAAAATTGTATATCGCTCGAAGCTCAGAGAGCGGAAATACCTGTCCGTTTTTCTCCTTTGTAATCAATAATAAACAGACAGGGCGTGCGTTGCTGTCCGAAGTCGTTAAGACTTTTTTTCCAATTGTTAGTGTTCATTAGTTTTTCTTAATTTTTTTAGGAGGCAAAAAGTAATAAAAATAATTCATTCAAAGTATATTGATCTTACACTCATCTTACACTCATCTTACACTCATCTTACACTGATCCTACACTCATATCTCGTTCGGTGATTAAAGTTTGCTAATCTGCTAATTTGCTAATTTGCTAATTATTCGTATATTTGCCCTTCAATTATAATAGTTAATAGCGAAATCGTAATACCCGATGAAAAAAACATCCGTAATTTCTGCATTATTGCACATATCGACCACGGCAAGAGTACCCTTGCTGACCGCCTACTCGACTTTACCCAAACCGTAACCGAACGCGAAAAAAACAAGACCAATTGCTAGATAATATGGACTTAGAGCGCGAGCGCGGCATCACTATCAAAAAGCCACGCTATACAGATGGAGTACGTATATAAGGGCGAAACTTATATCCTTAACCTTATCGATACCCCCGGTCACGTGGATTTCTCTTACGAAGTATCGCGCTCTATAGCGGCTTGCGAGGGGCGCTACTGATAGTAGATGCAGCCCAAAGCATTCAGGCTCAGACGATTTCTAACCTCTATTTGGCTCTTGAAAACGACCTAGAAATCATACCCATACTCAACAAAATAGACCTACCCAGTGCTAACCCCGAAGAGGTGAAAGACGATATAGTAGACCTACTGGGCTGCTCGCCTGAGGATATTATCCCTGCCAGTGGTAAGACCGGCTTGGGCGTAGAGGCTATTTTAGAGGCGATTATCGAGCGTATTCCTGCCCCTAAAGGCGACCCTAAAGCACCGCTGCAAGCCCTTATCTTCGACTCGGTGTACAACTCTTTCCGCGGGGTAGAGACTTACTTCCGCGTGATGAATGGCGAGATACGCAAAGGGCAGAAAAATCAAATTTATGTCCAACGGCAAGATATACGATGCCGACGAGGTAGGTACCCTTAAGCTCAACCAAGTGCCTAAGCAAGTGATTAGCGCGGGCGATGTGGGCTACCTTATCACCGGCATTAAAGATGCGCGCGAGGTGAAGGTGGGCGATACTATTACCTCGGCAGTAGACGGCTGTACAGAGGCTATCGACGGCTTTGAGAACGTAAAACCGATGGTATTTGCGGGTATCTATCCGGTAGACACCGAAGATTACGAAGAGCTACGCGCCTCAATGGAAAAACTACAGCTTAACGACGCTTCACTGGTGTTTACCCCAGAGAGTTCGGCAGCTTTGGGCTTTGGTTTCCGTTGCGGTTTCTTGGGTATGCTACACTTAGAGATTGTGCAAGAGCGCTTGGAGCGCGAGTTTGGTATGACGGTGATTACCACCGTGCCTAACGTTAGTTACCACGCCTTTACCAAGAAAGAACCTGAAAAAGCGATTATCGTTAATAACCCTTCTGACCTACCCGACCCTTCGAAATTAGACCGTGTGGAAGAGCCTTATATCAAGGCGAGTATCATCACCAAATCGGACTTTGTAGGTCAGGTAATGTCGCTCTGTATAGAAAAAAACGCGGACAGATAACCAATCAGCACTACCTCACCCCTGAGCGTGTAGAGCTAAACTTTGATATGCCACTTGCTGAAATCGTATTCGACTTCTACGACCGCCTCAAAACGGTGAGCAAGGGGTATGCTTCGTTCGACTACTCCCCTATCGGAATGCGTGCTTCTAACCTTGTGAAGGTGGATATTCTTATCAACTCGCAGTCGGTAGATGCGCTTTCGGCTCTTATACACGCTGATAATGCTTATAATATAGGTAAGAAGATGTGCGAGAAGCTGCGCGAACTCATACCGCGTCAGCAGTTCGACATCCCGATACAGGCGGCTATCGGAGCTAAAATCATCTCGCGCGAGACTATTAAAGCCCTTCGCAAAGACGTTACTGCCAAGTGTTACGGAGGGGATATCTCGCGTAAGCGTAAGCTCTTAGAGAAACAGAAAGCCGGTAAGAAACGTATGCGCCAAGTGGGTAACGTCGAAATCCCACAAAAGTGCGTTTATGGCAGTGTTGAAATTGAATGATTAGACCGTAGCACGGTCGGGCGGTTGCTTTTAGTAAAGTTGAATTATTTTAAAAACTCAAAAACAACTAAACAAATGGTAAGATTTACAGAAGATCAATTGATTAGTTTCACAAAAACCAGCAAGTGATACAGAAGAACAAAAAAATTAGAGAATGCAAAAAAAGCAATTAAAAACAGCAATTAATAATGACTCAAAAACTTTCTCAAAAAAATAGAAATTTTTTTGGTCAAGGTTCTTATGCTAATGATACAAACGTTAAAAAAACAATAGTGATATTGATATAAATGTAATGTATAAAGAGGGATTTTTATTATAAAATTCCTCCTAACACAAAAAAAGAAGATTTTGGTATAGTAAATACTTTTTTTCATATTCATTTAAAGAATTTAAAAAAATGATGTAGAACAAGCTCTTCTTAATAACTTTAAAGGATTTAAAGTAAATAGAAAAAAATAAGTGTATTTCAATAAATATTTATGGGATTGATGTAGATGTTGTTCCTACTTGTACACATAGAATTTTTTTCCTTAATGGAAATTTTTGTAGAAGGTGTAACTCTTTTTACTGATAATACAAATCAACAAATAATAAATTATCCTAAACAGCACATTGAAAAATGGTAAAAATAAAAAAATTCTTATACACATAAAAAAATTTAAATGGCTGACAAGGATATACAAAAAGAATACGTTATAAAATGATTGATGATGGAGTTATTATTAGTAATAATATAACTTCTTTTCTTACTTGAATGTTTAGTATGGAATGTACCTAATCACATTTCTTTAATAATTGGAATACTTGGACAAAAAGACTTCAAGAATCTATAGAATATCTATATAATGAAATAAAAAAACGACAAATGTAGTGATTGGGGAGAAGTATCAGGATTACTACATTTATTTGATAGTAGTCGTAAATGGAGCGAACAAGATGTTCTTGATTATTTAGAACAAATGTGGGACTATTTAGAATATTGAAACTATGGCTATGAATTTTTAAGTATTATAAAACATCACGATTTGTAATTACTATTTTAGCGCTATCTATTCTTGCTACATATTTTTTTCTACTTTATTAGAAAAATATAATAATGAGAGTTGAAATGATAAAAGATATGTATAGATATGTAGGAATCTTTTTCCTCTGTAAGTTTAATAATGTTTTTTTATTTATTTATTAAATGAGTTCCTTTGGAAATATATTCTTTTTAAATGGTTAATTGATGTTCCTAATCTAAAATGGCAGATATGAAGGAACTCTTGAATCTTCTTATTTAGACTCTAAAACAAATACAAATACGACGAAGAAATGTGTAATAGAAATAGTTCAAAATGCTTCGAAAATAACAATTAATTCATACTATGCAGATAAAGATGGAACAGAAACATCAGACTCAGAAAGCTTCTCTGAAGAGATAATAAAAAAAGAATAATGGTTTTTTTATGATTTATATTATTTCTTTTAAAAAAATGATGCAAACACATTGAGTAATGGATTAAGTGATCATTCAGGAGCTTGTAAGTTAACTTTTTATCCCCAAAAAGGAACTTAAAGGTGTATATTTCAACAATAGACTTTATAAAGGAAATATATTTGTAAAATTTACAAGTAAACATATAGAAGGAAAATTTTTAAATTACTAATTTTATGAAAAGAACAATACAACTTTTTTTAAGTAGTTCCTATACAAAAGCTTATAATTGTTATGATACCAGTGATAGCTGCTTTTATAGGAATATATAGTTTTTTTATCAACTGATAAAAAAATTAGTTATAAAACTTATAAAGTAAATATAATAACATATCAAGAGAAAAATAAAATTAAAGTTTATAAAAAACGTCAGAAATATTTATGCACAGAGAGTAATTTTTTGAAAACACGGGAAATAAAACTGTAGAACAGTTAAAATTAGACATTAGTTTTATTGATATAAACAATTCTATTCCCTCTGAAAAAAACAGATTTATATGCAAGAAATTCCTGAAAAAAAATTCTTCTAAATATATTGTAGAAAAAAATTTGATGATAAATGTTTTGTTATTTCATTCTTTAATATAAATCCAGCTGAAAGATATGAACTTCTTTTTACAAGTCAAACTAATTTTTAATATTAGTTCCTATTTTGATGCTAAGAATACTAAAATTAAAGAATCACATTTTTTTAGATTTATCTGATGAGATTATATATTCATGTATATTTTTCTTTTATATTCATGCTATTTATTATTTTTTTACTTACACACTAATAATAAAAAAATAGATAAAGAGATTAAAAATTTTTTTGTAAAAAAAACATTAATGAAATATTTGAAAAAAACAAGAGGAGTTAGATTTTTTTACCGAAAAAGAATTAGATAAGTATAAAAAAATAGAGAATATGATAATTTATACTCTTAAGCATAGTATTATAGAATTTAGAATTCATCTTATAAGGACTCGAACAATATTATGTTTCATTTTCTAACCAGCAAAAACGAGTTTATCAACAAAGCAATTATTAGCACATATTATAAAAAAACAATTGAAGACAACACGGCGCTTTTAGGAAAGTAATTACAATTTTAAAAAAACAGCAATTCATTTGGTACTTCCCAGAGGAATTGCTATTTTTTGTAGCCCGAAATTTGAAGCATTTTTTTAGCTATGAAAAAGTTTTATAGTACTCTCTTCTTATCATTGATAGGCTTTTATCTCTTTAGCACAAGTAGCGGTAGGGATAAAAGTTAATAATCCGCTGTTTTATGGCAGCAATGCAGGGGCTTTTGAGTCGAACAGCAGACTGGAAATTAGTCGTTCGGGCAATTGGGGGCATTATCAATGCAGGGGCTTTTCGTGCGTATCCCCTAAAAAGCATTTAGCCCTACATACCGAACTGCTCTATAAAAACGAAGGGGCTGGTTACCACTACAGCTCTCTGCAAAGCTCTTATTATTCCGGTCATTTTACTTATACTTATATCGATATGCCTGTTTTGCTGCAGTTAGAGGGTAAACGTTTGTTCAGAGGGTTCTTTCAGATAGGGCTCTCGCCTAAATTTCTGCTCACTGCCACTCATAGTGCTGACAACCTATTTTTTTCGACCGCACCACTGATGTATATTCAAAAATTTAACAAGGTAGTACTCGCTGCCCATATTGGCGGAGGAGTGATGTGGAACCTCGACCGAGTGGTGCTGATGGGCGATGTGCGCATCTCGCCTAACCTTACCCCTATTGCTGGGCGTGTATACGATGTTAATTTTAGCAAAGCGCGCAGTCTTTTCTGTGACAATGCTCTCCTTCTCTATCGCTTATAAACTGACTAAAAACTAAAATAATTGATGAAAAACTCAAGTTCCCAACCCCTTATACTGTGCTGATGCTAGTAATTATTTTTAGCAGCAGGTCTTACTTTCTTACTGCCTTCAGGGGCTTATAGCTCTTTGTTATACGACAAGTCGCAAGATGTTTTTTTGTGATACAGACAGCCGACAGTTCTTATACAGTACCGGCTACCCAAGAGGCTTTAGACAGTAGGGGCATTAGTATTCAGCTGAGCAAATTCAAAGATAACAAAATCAAAAAAAGCTATTTCTATCCCCAACACCTACGTGCCACAGCAGGGACATCCGCAAGGGTGCAAGCGGTGCTCTTTGCCCCTATCAAAGGGATTTACGACAGTATAGAGGTGATTCTCTTCGTATTAGTACTGGGGGCTTTATAGGGGTATTCAACAGTTCGGGAGCTCTGAATATGGGGGTGGGCTATCTGGCGCACTTGCTAAAAAGGGCGTGAGGGTATCCTTATCATCTTGCTCACCACTCTCTTAGCGCTGGGGGTACTTCGTTTGGTTTGGCTGAAGAAACTTTGGCTTTCTACCCTATGCTGGTACCCATTTTCTTAGCCGCTGGTTATGACCTTATAGTGCCCTTAGCGGTGATTTACATAGGCTCGAATGTAGGCTCTATGGCATCGACTACCAATCCGTTTGCGGTGATTATCGCCTCGGATGCCGCAGGGTAGACTGGACTTCAGGACTCTATGTGCGCCCTAACAGCCTTAGTGTTGTGCGTGCTTATCAGCATCATTTACATCATCAGGTATGCCGAAAAGGTTAAAGAAACACCCCGAGAAGTCTATCGTTTATGGGGTTGCCTTTACCCGAAATATACGCCTCTAATACGCCTGAAAAGACTACCACACTAAAGCTATCTACCAAGATTGAGCTTTTTGGTCTTTGCCCTTTCGTTTATAGTGATGATTGTGGGGGTATCGCAATGGGAATGGTGGTTTGGCGAAATGACGGCTCTCTTTTTAGTAGCTGCCATTTCCATAGCTGTGCTACAACGCTGTGGCGAAGAGGCTTTTGTACAGCATTTTATAGCAGGGGCACGCGACCCTACTGGGGGTAGCTTTTATCATCGGGATTGCCAGAGGAGTATCGTTCATCTTAAATGACGGACAAATATCGGGCACTATATTGCATTACGCTACCGACTTAGTGCAAGGAATGTCGCCTATACTATTCTTGCCTATGCTGATGCTTATTTTTGGGGTATTGAGCTTATTTATTGCCTCTTCTTCAGGAATGGCAGTACTGACTATGCCCATTATTGGTTCGTTAGCCCTCGGTTGTAGGGGTGGAAGGGCATAGCGTAGTAAGTGCTTATCTGTTTGGTATGGGCGTAATGGCGCTCATCACCCCCACCGGACTTATCTTGCCGTCTTTGGCGATGGTGAATGTAAATTACCGACAGTGGTTGCGCTTCTGTATGCCGTTAGTGCTTATCTTTACAGTAGTGCTAATGGTCTTGCTTTTAATAACCAATAATTAATCACAAACGTCAAATCTATATTAATGAGTATCAGTTTTATTATTATTCTTATCGCTACAATTGCGATGAGCTACTACGGGTTTAACAACGCTACTTTTTTCAACCGCTATATGTTCAATGTAGGTGCAGTACAAAAAGGCGACTACGTGCGCCTTATCTCCTCTGGCTTTTTACACGCTAATTGGGAGCATCTCATCTTCAATATGATTTCGCTTTTTTTCTTTTATGAGGTAGTTACTGATAGTATGGGCGAACTGCTATTTGTCTTTATATACTTCGGCTCTATGCTATTAGGCAATATATTTAGCCTACAAATATATAAGCGACAATCTTATTATTCGGCTATAGGGGCTTCGGGTGCTGTATCGGGTATTATCTTTACCGCTATTGCCCTCTACCCTAAAGCTATCAAAGTAAACTTTTTGCCAGGGTGGCTCTTTGGGGCGTTGTATTTTGGTTACTCAGTCTTTATGATGTTCAACCCTCAAAAAGGCGATAACTTAGGACACACAGCCCATATAGGAGGTGCCCTCTTTGGTTTAGCAGTAGTAGTGCTCTACGCTCCTACTATTGTAGTACACAATGCTCTTTTATCTGGGTATTATGGCTCTGCCTTTGGTATATATGGGAGTCCGGTTGTTGAAGAAATGAGTAAATTAACAAATTAGTAAAAATATGAATCCTTTATTCAGTTATATTTTTCATTGCATTAGTGGTCTTACTAACTATTTTTCTTTATAAGGCGCTGGCGACCCTAAATCAGGTAGATTGGTATATACTCTTGTGATGGTTATCATTGCTTTTTATATCCTCTCTTGCTTTTGGGACAACCTTTTTTTCTTTTTTTGAAAAATGCCTCTCACTGATTAACACTCATAACACAGCAGTATTAGAGGATATAGATTCGTATGCAGCATTAATAGTAACATTTTTTTATTTGCAGTAGTTTTTTTGATTTTTCTATGGGTAGGAATTGTGTTCTATACCATAGGGAGAGATATGACTACTTATAAAAATAGCGGGGAAAAGGACTTTTATTGTATTTTTCTTATTCCTTTCTTACTGCTACTCTTTGCGGTTGCCTTTCTGTTATCAGTGCCAGACATTCCTGATTCAAAAAAATAATGATGAAAGGAATTTATAAATTTAGCGGTATCGTATTACTGATACTTTTTTTATCGGTTATATATGGAAACTATGGCATCGCCCCTTCATTGGCCAAAGTAGAAGAAAACAAGAGAAAGAGAAAAAAATCAGACAATAAAAAAAACACCCTCCTTTCTTGGAATTTATGAGATAACCCCATAATGTTAATTGATATGCCGTATTTAAAAAGAAGTTATTGCTGATGTTTTAGAAAACTATCCTAATAAGATAGACCGCCTCGTATTTGTAACTACGGGTAAACGCCCTGCCCTCTTTCTAAAAACACTTTGCCGAACAAATAAAGCACGCTACTATTGCGCCCGAATTTATAGGGATAGCAGACCTTTTTCACTCGCATTTCGGGGTACAACCTATCAGCACTCTACCGCTGCTCTTTTGAGTTTTTATGATTGTTATACGAAAGTACACCAAGAGCAGCATAAAGACGCGCCCTGACACCTTTGAGGAGTTCCTTTCTTGGGGACAGACTGCTCTGAAAGATTTTTAGCGAGATAGACCAATACTTAGTAAATCCCGATAAGATATTCCCCTACATTCACGCCCTGAAAGAAGTAGAACACTGGTCGGGTATGGACGAGCGCACCGAAATGCAAGAGAAGTATTTGGCTTTCTGGCGCAGATTAGGCGATTATTATTTTGCTCTAAACAAACGCCTTGAAGAGCTCGGTAAGGGCTACGGAGGCTATATAGCCAAAAAAAGCAGTAGAAAAAAACTACCTCAGTACCTACGAACCCATACGGATACTATACATATTTTTTTGTAGGGTTTAACGCTCTATCGGAGGCAGAACAGAAAGTTATACAATCTATTTTTGATAGATATAGGAGGCGAAATCTATTGGGACGGCGATACGTATTTCTTAAAAAAATCAGACACACGAGGCGGGTTACTTCTTGCGCAAATACCTTAAAAATTGGCGGTATTACAATACCCTCAACCATACGCCTAAATTTATAGGCAGTCATTACGAAGAGGAAAAAGAGTTTCACCCTAACGGGCGTACCCAAAAACGTAAATCAGGCGCATAGTGTGGCGGCTCTGCTGAAAGAGCTACCCTCGGCCGAGTTAGAGAAAAACAGCTCTTATCATAGCCGATGAAAATTTGCTAATACCGATGCTACAATCGGTACAAACGGGTACTGCTGTAAATATTACTATGGGTTACCCCCTACAGCAAACGCCCCTAAACGATCTTTTTACAACGTATTTCCGCTTGCACCTCTCCAAAAATTTCTATTACAAAGATGTACTCAACCTACTGAGCCAACCTTTTTTTGCACAGCCTACTTTCGGCGGAGGCAGTAACGGCTATTGCTACCTATATCAAAGAGAATAACCTGACCTACCTATCGCGCGAAAAAAACTACTTGAAAATACGCCAAAAACCAACAAGAGATACTAAACTTATTATTCCCTAAAGGAAAAGATAAAGCCTTTATCACTACCCTGATAGACAATGCTATACAGTTGATTTACCAGCTTAAAAGCACTCTCGACCCCGAAAACGCTCAGCACGTACTCATACAAGAGTACGCCTATCGTTTCTACGAACTTTTCAATCAGTTAAGCCTGCTACAGAAACGTTATGGGCATATTGATTCGGTGAAAACGCTGTACCATTTCTACTTAGATGTACTGCAAAAAGCACCCTTAACTTTCGCGGTGAACCTTTAGAAGGACTGCAAGTAATGGGGGTACTCGAAAGCAGAAGTTTAGATTTTGAAAACGTGATTATCACCTCGGTAAATGAGGGCGTTTTGCCTTTAGGAAAAAGCGACAATTCGCTAATACCTTACGATGTGAAGTGCGAGTTAAACCTACCTACTTACAGAGAGCGCGATGCTGTGTACAGCCATAACTTCTACCACATCTTGCAGCGTGCCAAAAAGGCGTATCTGTTTTACGATACCGAGATGAACAGCCTAAAAAGCAGGGAGAAAAGCAGGTTTATACTGCAATTGCTAACAGAGAAAGTCCCCACCCATAAGGTTACCCACCAAATCAAAGCCCCTGAGGTATATGATGCTACACAGTCACCTTTGAGCATTGAGAAAACTCCTGAAGTGATGACACGACTCAAAGAGATGGCAGAAAAAGGACTTTCGCCTTCAGCCCCTAACTACCTACATACGCAATCCGCTGACTTTCTACGAGCAATATAGTGCTGCAAATACACGAAGAAAGAGAGGTGGAAGAAACCGTAGAAGCACGCACTTTTGGCGAGATAGTGCACGGCACCTTAGAAGATTTGTACGAAATACCGAGAAGTAAAAATAAAATACTGACAGAAGAAGACATTAAAGAGATGCAAAATAAGCTAAAACCCGCTATAGAAGTCCGTTTTGAGAAAGAATACAAGAACACAGACTTCAAAAGCGGTAAAAACTGGCTAATTTTTAATGTTATAGAGAAGTATATACGCAGCTTTTTGTCGTTTGAGCTATCAGAAATAAAGAATAACTGCCAAATAAAAGTACTCCTTTTAGAAGAAAAGATAACAAAAGTACCTTTCTATAGCGATAAACTACCTTTTCCTGTTTATTTCAAAGGAATTATAGACCGTGTAGACCTGCGCGATGATGAGTATTACGTCATAGACTACAAAACAGGCGTGGTAGAGCGCACCGATGTACGGCTAAAAAGAGTGGGAAAAACCTGACCCAAGACATCAAGTACGGAAAAGCCTTTCAGCTGCTTACCTATGCTTATATGCTAGCGCAGCAAGACCCCTAAATATCAGGGAAAAAAACAATGACCGTAGCTAACTTTTTCATTCAAACGAATGCAATTAGGCTTACAGCCTTTTTCATACCTATATAGACAAACAAGAGAATAGAAGTATAGACTCAGATACACTTACCCTTTACAAAGACTATACTGAAAAAGCTACTTTTAGAAATATTTGATGAGCATACGCCTTTTTAAAGAAAAAGACTAATTGATAGACTTGCTATTTAATAATTAATTCGTAACTTTGCATTTCATTAAGAAGAACTAATAAAAAAATGTCAAAACGATATACCATTACGGCAGCTTTGCCGTATACTAACGGACCTATTCACATAGGGCATTTTGGCGGGCGTATACGTGCCTGCTGATATTTTTTTGCACGTTATCAACGATTGAAAAAAACAATGAAGTAGCCTTTATTTGTGGAAGCGATGAGCACGGGGTTGCCATCTCTATCAAAGCTAAGAAAGAGCACACCACCCCTCAGGCTATCATTGATAAATATCACGCTATTATCAAGCAATCATTTGCTGATTTTTGGTATCTCATTCGATAATTATTCCCGCACTTCACTGCCTATTCACCCATCAAACTGCCTCTGATTTCTTTTAGAAAGTTATATGAACAAGGTGATTTTATAGAAGAAATATCAGAGCAATTATACGATGAGGAAGCGCATCAGTTTTTAGCAGACCGCTTTTGTGATAGGTACTTGCCCCAAATGCGGCAACCCTGAAGCCTATGGCGACCAATGCGAACGCTGTGGTAGTTCGCTAAACGCTACCGACCTAATAGACCCAAAATCATCTATCACCGGCAGCAAACCGACCCTCAAAGCTACCAAACACTGGTTTTTGCCTCTAAACAGATACCAAGAGTTTTTAGAAAAATGGATATTAGAAGGTCATAAAAACGACTGGAAGCCCAATGTATACGGACAAGTAAAAAAAGTTGGTTAGACGATGAGCTTAAACCACGTGCTGTTACCCGCGACCTCGATTGGGGAATACCTGTACCTGTAGAGGGGGCTGAGGGCAAAGTACTATACGTTTGGTTTGATGCCCCTATCGGCTATATATCATCTACCAAAGAATGGGCAGAACGTGAGGGCAAAGACTGGCGCCCTTTTTGGCAAGATAAAGATACTGAATTAGTGCATTTTATAGGGAAGGACAACATAGTGTTCCACTGTATCATTTTCCCTGCTATGCTAAAGGCTGAAGGCAGCTATATACTGCCTACTAATGTGCCTGCTAATGAGTTTTTAAACTTAGAGGGCAACAAGCTATCAACCTCTAAAAACTGGGCTGTATGGCTACACGAATACCTGCAAGACTTCCCTAACCAACAAGATGTTTTGCGCTATGTTCTAACGGCCAATGCCCCAGAAACCAAAGATAACGACTTCACTTGGAAGGATTTCCAAGCACGCAATAATAATGAATTGGTGGCTATCTTTGGCAACTTTATCAACAGGGTAGCCGTGCTAACACAAAAATACTACGAAGGCGAGGTACCTGCCGCAGGAGCGCTGAATGCAACAGACAGCGAAACGCTACAACAGCTTAGCGAGCTTACCCAAAAAATAGAGCAATCATTAGAGCGTTATCGCTTCAGAGAGGCACAACAAGAGCTGATGAACATCGCACGACTTGGCAATAAATATCTTGCTGATGAAGAGCCTTGAAACTCATTAAGACCGATGTCGAACGCGTAAAAACTATAATGTATGTAGCCCTACAAGTTGCTACTGCTTTGGCTATCACCAGCGAGCCTTTCTTGCCGTTTACCTCAGAAAAGCTAAAAAACATATTACAGCTCGGCACTACCGCTTGGGAGCAAGTGAAACAAAATCCTACGGCATTGCTACCTACAGGACATAAGATAGGTGTGGCAACCCTATTGTTTGAAAAAAATAGAAGATGATGCAATTGCTAAACAGTTAGAGCGATTAGAAAACACCAAGCAAGCTAACCGACAAGAAGCACAAGCTGCCGCTGAAGTAACAGTTGCTCCACAAAAAAAGAACTTATCAGTTACGATGATTTTTGCTAAAATGGACATCCGTATTGGCACTATTTTTATCAGCTGAAAAGATGCCAAAGGCAGATAAACTACTCATTCTAAAAGTAGATACCGGCATAGACCAACGCACCATAGTATCAGGAATAGCACAAAAGCTTTTAATCCTGAAGAGATTATAGGCAAGCGAGTAACTGTATTAGCGAACCTTGCGCCACGCAAATTACGTGGTGTAGAAAGCCAAGGAATGATACTAATGGTAGAAAATACTGAAGGCAAATATCGCTTTATAGCTCCTGATGGCGGAGAAATAGCTAATGGGGGCGGAAGTAAAAATAAAGGCATAACTCTCTGATTTCCTTATAGTAAGGACAGGCATTAACAAAAATGGATAAAAATTTTAACTTTTTTTATTAACAGTTTAATTCATTTATTTTTTTCTTTTATTTTGCTATGAGAAAAAGTGAGAGCTTTTTTTAAACTCTATAAACCCATTTTTTTAATCAACTAAATTTAAAGACCATGTCAATCAATGCCTTTATCATTTATTTGTCGATAGAGATGAAATATTCTATCCACACGGTCGAAGCGTACAAACACGATCTTAGAGCTTTTGAAAGATTCATCAAAAAGTGAATGTGAGAAAGAGGAGGAAGATTGCCCTTTGGAAAGAGCAGACCAAGAAGACATCAAGAAATGGATTATCAGTCTATCTAACCAATCAATGTCTTTCAGAAGCATAAACAGGAAATTATCAGCACTAAAAACCTATTATACTTTTTTAAAGAAGACAAAACAGATAGAAACGAGTCCGTTTGAGAGAGGAATATTCTTACTAAAAACAGAAAAAAAGAACAAATTGCCTTTCTCGGAAGCAGAAATAGAAAAAAAGTATTATCTTATTTCTCAAGTAAGAGTTCATTCGATGAAGTGCGTGACAGAGCTATAATAGAAACTCTATACGCTACCGGAATGCGCCGCTCAGAACTTACCGGACTTAAACTGCAAGACTTAGATTTAGAGCAAAAAGCAAATTAAAATATCCGGTAAAGGTGATAAAGAACGCTATATACCAGTGATACCAGAATTAGAAGCAACCCTTAAAGAATATCTGAGATTAAGAGAAGAAATAGCTAACAAAAAGAGTGAAGACTTTTTATTCTTAGTAAAAAAACGGTAAAAATCTATCCTACATTGGTATATAGAATTATAAATTCATACTTTAGTGCGGTAACCAGCAAAAAGATGTAAGTCCGCACATATTAAGACACTCATTTGCGAGTCACTTATTAGACAATGGGGCAGACCTAAATACAGTGAAAGAGCTTTTTAGGACACTCTAGTTTAGCCTCTACACAAGTATATACTAATACCAGCCTAGTAGAGCTAAAACGGCAGTATAAGAAAGCCCACCCACGCGCTAATAATAGTGAAAATGAGGAAGAAACAGATAAATAATTAGATTGTTAAACCTTAAATTATTAAACATTATGAAAGTACATGTACATCCTGTTGACTTTACAGTTGACCAAAAATTAGTAGATTTTATTCAAAAGAAGCTTGATAAGCTTTGATAATTTCTATGACTGAATTATAGAAGCAGATGTTCATTTAAAATTAGATAATACAACTGCAAAAAGAAAAACAAAATAGTAGAAGTAAAAAGTACACATACCAGGAGAAAGTTTGGTTGTGAAGAAACAATTTAAAACCTTTGAAGAGGGTATAGATAGTGCAATTACACCATTAGAAAGAATGCTTTTTAAAGCACAAAGAAAAAAACGTTAAACTTTTTGTTAAAAACCATTTTTTTGGTACAAAAAAATAATCTTATCTTTGCCCCTGTTTTATTGTATAATTTATTTAATTAAAAAGGAATGAAAAAGTATTTTTAGTATTGGCTTCATTGGCTTTCATTGGAGTTCAAGCACAGGAAACAGCCGGTTATAATAAATGGTCTGTAGATTTAAATGGAGGGGTAAATAAGCCCATAACTCCACTAACAAGTGGCTACACTACAAGCACACCTAGCTTATGGGTGCAAAACTTGGGTGTACGTTATATGTTTAACAACAAATTTGGTATCCGTTTAGGCGGTGGTTACGACAGCTTTTAGCGAAAAAGAAAGACACCCCCTAAATTTGATTCTAAAAATTTGAATGTTAACTTACAAGGTTATGCAAACCTTGCTCGTGTATTAGGGTTTTTGAAGATTGGACAAGCGACTTGGGTGTATTAGTACACGCAGGGGTGGTTATTCACAACTAAGAGGTGACTACTTCACTGGAAAAAGACCAAATGCTTTTTCCTTACTGGTGGTGTAACTCCTCAAATCAGACTTTCTAACAGAATTGCTCTTTTATTAGATGCTTCATTATACCTAAATGCAAGACAAAACCGCAGTTATGACACTAAATCAGTTGCTACTCGTCGTGTTTTCAAAGGAGCTCACTTAACCACTACTATTGGTTTAAACATTGCTCTTGGTAAAGAAGACAAACACGCTGATTGGGCTACTAACTCAGCTAAAGATAATGAAGATGTTGCTAAACGCATAGCTGCCCTTGAAGATAATGTATCTGATTTGAAAGGTAAGGTAGCTAACAAACAAGATAAGATGAATGATGCTAATGGAAATGGTATCCCAGATGAAATTGAAAACTACTTGAACAACAACTACCAAGCTAAAGGTGGTTCTGCTGCAAATAGTAGCGATTTCAGCGGTGATGTAGTATCAGATCTTATTAAGAAAGGTTACATCAGTGCTTACTTTGACTTTAACTCTTCAGTTCCACAAGTTTCTTCTACTTGGGCTATTGACATAGTTGTTAAGTATTTGAAAGAAAAATTCTGGTGCTAATGTTCTTATTTCAGGTTATGCTGATGAGTTAGGTGGTACAAACTACAACAGCAGTTTATCACAAAAAAACGTGCTAATGCTGTAAAAAGACATCCTAGTGAAAGCTGGTGTTAGTGCATCACGTATCAGCACAGAAGGTAAAGGAGAAGATACTTCAGTTGATAAAAGTTCTTCTAGAGCTCGTCAGATAGCACGTAGAGCTACTTTCAGCTTAAAAATAATGATTGAATTATAAAAATAAAAAAAGGCTGTCCTTATAAAGGGCAGCTTTTTTGTTGTTTCATATTTATTTTGTATCTTTGCAAAAATCACACAGCAATGATAGCAGAAGCATCTTTTACAGGTTTCGTACAAACCCTCTTAATTATAATCCTAATAATCTTAGGGCTTAGAATACTCTTCAGAATAGTAGCCCCTTACTTTATGCATTTCTTCTTAAATAAGGTAGGAGAACGTATGCAGAAAAGAATTTCAAAAAGCTCAGCAGCAATACCAACAAAATACATATCAAGGGACTGGTAATAAGCAAAATGTTAGAGAGACTGTTATAAATAATAACAGTACATCAAAAAAATCCACAAGCTACTAAACAGGTAGGGGATTATATAGAGTACGAAGAGTTATAAGTTTTTATTTTTTTGAAATGAAAAAAAGATAATACCTCATTTTATAGTAATAGGGTTATTTGCCCTAATATCCTTAGCATTTTTTTACCCTGTGTTGCAAGGAAAAGCAATCTTACAAAGTGACATAGTGCAATATTCAGGTATGGCTAAGGAACGCAATGACTACAGAGAAATTGAAAATAAAGAATCGTATTGGACGAATAGTGCCTTTGGAGGTATGCCTACCTATCAGTTAGGAGCTCACTACCCATATGATTTGGTAAAGAAATTAGACCAAACCTTGCGTTTCCTACCACGCCCAGCAGATTATTTATTCCTCTATTTTTATAGGATTTTACATTCTACTATTAGTATTAAAAGTAGATATGCGAACCGCTGTATTAGGGGTTATTGCTTTTTGGTCTCTACCTACCTTATTATTATATTGGGGTGGGACATAATGCAAAAGCGCATGCTATTGCTTATTTTGCCCCTGTATTAGCGGGTATACTATTGGTTTTTTTCAGCGAAAATACCTTTGGGAGGACTGCTTACCGCTATAGCTCTTTCATTAGAAATAGCAGCAAACCACTTTCAGATGACTTATTATCTACTTATTTTTAGTATTGCTGCTTGGAATTATATATCTTTATAAAGCTATCAAAGAGAAGGATATAAAGGATTTTTGCAAGTCAATAGGGTACTTTTTTTAGCTTTAGTTATTAGTATACTTTTGTAACGCTACCTTGCTACTCACTACCAAAGAGTACGCAGATTGGAGTACGCGCAGCAAATCAACCTTAACAATAGATACTGAAGGAAATATAAAAAAAGCGGCTGAGGGATTATCAAAAAATTATATCACCGAATATAGCTATGGAATAGCAGAATCAATGAACTTGATAGTGCCACGCCTTTTCGGTGGGTCAAACCACGAAGCGTTAGGAGAAAACTCAAAAACTTATGAGTATTTGGTACAAAAAGGCGTTCCACAACAACAAGCACTTGGCTTTTTCAAATAGCCTACCCACTTATTGGGGTGACCAACCCATAGTAGCTGCTCCTGCTTATATAGGGATAGTAATCTTTTTCTTCTTTGTATTGGCTCTTTTCACCGTAAAAGGACGTTTAAAAGTTTGGTTATTGGCCGGAACTATCATAGCTTTAGTACTTTCGTGGGGTAAAAACCTTTCATTCGTCACTGATTTTATGATTGATTACGTGCCGATGTATAACAAATTTAGAGCAGTATCTTCTATACAAGTATTATTAGAGTTATGCGTTCCTGCTTTAGCAATACTCGGACTCTATCATTATACCCAAAGCACTGAGGAGGTTCGCAAAAAGCTGTACTTCGCACTTTATATATCACTTTAGGGATACTTGTTTTTACTATTATTAGGTAAAGGTTTCTTCAGCTTTGCTGGCACCTCAGATAGTCTTTATGCACAGTATTACGGAGATGATGTGCTACAGATGATTGTAGAAGATAGAAAATCAATGTATAGTGCAGATGTGTTAAGAAGTATTATCTTAGTACTGCTTACTGCATTGGCTTTGGTGCTATATCAATATAAAAAAATACCTCAATGGGGTATGCAGGTAGCTATATTAGCACTTATTTTTCTTCGATTTAGGAGGTGTAGCACGTCGCTATGTGAATAAAGATAGTTTTGCTGACCGCTATATGGTTAATAATCCTTTTGAAATCACTCCTTCTGACCAACAAATACTAAAAGATAATAGTTATTATAGGGTATATGAACCTGAAGTAGGCATTAATGGTGCTCGTACTTCTTATTTTCATCATTCGATAGGAGGATATCACGCAGCTAAGCCTAGGCGTATGCAAGAGCTTTTTGACTATCAAATAGCTAAAGGAAATATGAATGTGCTAAATATGCTAAACGTAAAATACCTTATATTACGAAATCAGCAGGGAGGGCAACAAGCTATGCACAATGATAAGGCATTAGGCAATGCATGGTTTGTAAGTAAACTTAGCATTGAGAATAGCGATAATGAAGTGATGCAACGTTTAGAAGATTTTAACCCTCAGCAAGAAGCGTTGGCTACCCTTAAAGACCTTAAAACTCCCCTTCCACAGGAATATATAGTAGATAGTACTGCTATTATAAGTCTTAAGAGCTATAAGCCTGATATTTTGGAGTACGAAAGTAAAAAAACTCTAACGCAGGATTAGCCGTTTTTCTCAGAAATGTACTATCCACACGGCTGGAAAGCTACTATTGATGGTAAAGAAGTTCTTATCTATCAAGTGGATTATGCTTTGAGAGCCTTTATCAGTACCTGCTGGTAACCACCAGATACGTTTTGCTTTTGAGCCCGAAGTAGTAAGTATAGGCAGTAAAATAGCTCTTGTAGGATATGTGCTATTAGCGATTTGGGGCGCAGTGATTATAGGGGGAGCTATAATGATTGCAAGAGGATTGAGAAAGCAAAAAGTTAATCAGTAGTTAGAAATTTTCATCTATTCCTTTTATTTCGACAGTACGCTTAGTTTGTATAGCAACATTGTGCTTAATAGCAAGGTGCATTAGTCGGTCGTAATCAACGAGGACAATTTTATGAGAGGGGTTTTGTACCGCTTCTGCTTTGGCTTCAGGAGAGAAAGTAGAAGTGGTAATAAAGACCCCTTTATTTGTGCCCTTTAAACTCAACGCCCCTATAAAATTGCGTATGTCTTTAGAAGTGACTTGCATTTCCCACTTCTTGGCTTGCATATATATCTTCTCAATCCCTAATTCATCTTGATACATCACTCCCTCTATTCCTTCTTTTTCTTGCTTCCCTATAACATCAAAATTAGAAGAATCTACCCCTTTATACCCTATTTTCTTGAGTAACTCTACTATAAAATACTCGAAAAAGAAATAGGACGACTCTTTATAACACTTAACAATTCAAACTTCAACGATTGATAAAGCATCAAAGAGGCTTTTGCCTATAATAATTTCAGGGTCTCATTCTGCATTTCAACCTCTACCGTACGGGTATTTTCGGGTAATGCCTTACTTTCATCAAACATAGTTTCCCACGCTTGAAATTGGTCGAATTTGCGGAGATAGGCGGTATCCATCGTTTTGGCACGCTCTTGGGAAAGTGCTTGTTCGCCTGCTTCGGTGATTTGGTAGTAGCCCCTTGAGGAAACTAGCTACCAAACCCGCCTGATGTGAGTGGTTAGAAGCCCAATCGATGCGGTTGCGAAAAAGCGATTGGTTGCCATTAGGTACCTTCACCTTCATATCATCCATAGTAAGACTAAAATGCACACGAAGCATCTCCACGATTTGCTCGGTGGAATAGACGCGCCCGTCCTTGATTACCTCGAGGAAAGGGTGCATTAGTTTTTGAAAATCAGGGATATTCATAACCTATGGATATTATACAAAGGCAAAGATACAAATAATTTGCTAATTAGCAAATATAGGTTGAGCCGCTGGGGCAATAAAATGAGAGGGCTGGGAAGATTGAGAAGGCTGGGAAGATTGAGAGGATTGAGAAGGCTGGGAGGACTGGGAGGGCTGAGAAAGCTGGGAAGGCTATAAGGAACTAGGAAGGCTGAGAAAGCTGAGATGGAATGTGAAGGCTGGGAAAGCTGAGGGGGCTGAGAGGGATAGACTGTGGGTAGAATATTTTTCTGGGTTTGGGACGGTAATTAGATGTTTATACTTCGGTGATTGTTCGCTCATTCTTCGCTCTTCCTAAAGGGTGTGTATATCGTTTGTAAAGGGAAGGTATAAAAGATTTTTTTCTGATTTACTGATTTACTAATTTTGCTAATTGGTAAATTATTCGTATCTTTGCGACTTCAAAGTTAGTATAGGTCTTTACTAAATTTAGTATCACCTTAAAAACAAAAAAAGTAATGAAAATAGATAACTCATTAGGGGTGTATGACAGTTTGCTCGATTTGATTGGAAACACTCCGCTATTGGAACTAAAAAAAGATTACTAAAGGACTGAAAGGGCGTTTCTTCGGGAAGTTGGAAGCCTTTAATGCAGGTCACTCGGCTAAAGATAGAGTGGCTAAATACGTAATAGAAGACGCTGAACGCAAAGGTTTGCTGAAACCAGGTAGCACTATAGTAGAAACCAGCTCGGGCAATACAGGCTATAGCCTCGCGATGATTAGTGCCCTACGCGGCTATAAGTGCATTATAGCGATTAGCGATAAATCATCGCACGATAAGGTGGAAATGCTGCAAGCCTTAGGTGCTGAAGTGCATCTATGTCCGGCGAATGTAGCCCCTGATGACCCACGCTCTTACTACGAAGTGGCTAAGCGGATACACCAAGAGACTCCTAATTCAATTTATATCAATCAGTATTTTAATCCGTTGAACCCTGAAGCTCACTACCAATCTACTGGACGTGAGATATGGGAGCAAACACAAGGCGAGATTACCCACGTGGTGGTATGTAGCGGTACTGGCGGTACTATTTCGGGTATTGCTCGTTATCTGAAAGAACAAAAATCCTAAAGTACAAGTACTGGGGTTGATGCCTACGGGTCGGCTATCAAAAAAATACCACGACACCCGCGAGTTTGACCCTGCTGAGATTTATCCGTATAAAATAGAGGGTATGGGTAAAAAAATCTTATCCCTACGGCTACAGACTTTGATGTAATAGACGAGTTTATAAAAGTAACTGACAAAGATGCTGCTCTGACTGCTAGAGAATTGGCTCGCACTGAAGGGCTCTTTATGGGCTACACCAGCGGGGCTGCTATGCAAGCCGTAAGGCAATATGCCGAGATGGGGCGATTCGATGAAAACAGTATAGTAGTAGTGCTTTTTTTGCCGACCACGGTTCGCGCTATATGAACAAGATATACAGCGATGAGTGGATGAAGAAAACGTTTAATATTTAACATATAAATAAAGAAGAATGAAAGACTTATTTGAGCATATTTATGCAAATAAAGGTAGTATAGGACGCTGGTCAGAGCACGCAGAGGGGTATTATGTATTTCCTAAATTGGAAGGAGAATTAGGCCCTCATATGAAATTTCAAGGAAAGGAGATACTCAACTGGAGTATCAACGACTATTTAGGGCTTGCTAATCACCCTGAAGTACGCAAAGTAGATGCTGAAGCGGCTGCTGAATACGGAGCTGCTTACCCTATGGGGGCACGTATGATGAGCGGACATACGACTATGCACGAAGAACTTGAAAAACGCTTGGCTAAGTTCGTACACAAAGAAGCTGCTTATTTGCTAAACTTCGGTTACCAAGGAATGGTGTCTATCATCGATGCCTTAGTAACTAAAAACGATGTGATAGTGTATGACGTAGATGCGCACGCTTGTATTATTGACGGGGTACGCCTACACTTCGGGAAACGCTACACCTATCAGCACAACGATATGGAGAGCTTTGAGAAGAACCTTGAGCGCGCAGCTAAATTGGCAGAGACTACTGGCGGTGGCATCTTGGTAATCTCGGAAGGTGTATTCGGTATGCGAGGCGAGCAAGGCAAACTAAAAGAGATAGTAGCGCTTAAGAAGAAATATCCGTTCCGCTTATTGGTAGATGATGCACACGGTTTTGGTACTTTAGGTCCGAGAGGTGAAGGTACAGGTGTACACCAAGGCGTGCAAGACGAAATAGATGTGTATTTCTCTACTTTTGCTAAATCGATGGCTGGAATAGGTGCTTTCGTAGCAGGAAATGCTAAAGTGGTAGATTATCTAAAATACAACCTACGCTCACAAATGTTTGCTAAATCGCTACCGATGATTTACGTAAAAGGCGCCCTAAAACGCTTGGAGATGATGGAAACTATGCCTGAACTACAACAAAAACTATGGGACAACGTGAATATGCTGCAAAACGGACTAAAAGAACGCGGCTTCAACATCGGTAATACTAACACTTGTGTAACGCCTGTATTCTTACACGGTAGCATACCAGAAGCGATGGCTATGGTAAATGACCTACGTGAGCATTATGGTATTTTCTTATCGATAGTAGTGTACCCTGTGATACCAAAAGGAATGATACTGCTTCGCATTATCCCTACAGCTTCGCACAGCAAAGAAGATATAGAGCGCACCTTAGATGCTTTCTCGGCTATACGTGAGAAACTTGAAACGGGTGTATATCGCGCTATGAATGCTGAGCTAAGCAAAGAAATGGGTGATATGTAATTAAGAATTTTGAATGATGAGTTATGAATTCTGAATTTGAAAACTTTGCCAAAAAGTCATAGCAGAATACGCTATTTAAACTTTTGGCAAAAGTTTTTTTGTGTATGCGGAGTGGTAAAAACTTTAAGTTGAATTTTGTTAATAATAATTCCTACATATAATGAAATAGAGAATATAGAAGCCATCATTAGAGCGGTGTTTAGTCGCGATGAGAGGTTTCATATCCTTATTGTAGATGACAACTCGCCTGACGGGACAGCAGCTAAGGTGAAAGCCCCTACAAACGGAGTTCCCTACACGACTGTTTTTGGAGGTTCGCACCGAGAAAAAAAGGCTTAGGAACCGCTTATATACACGGCTTTCAATGGGCATTAGCACACGACTATGACTATATTTTTTTGAAATGGATGCTGATTTCTCGCACAATCCTGATGACCTACTGCGCCTATACGAGGCTTGCTGCAACGGCAGTGATGTGGCTATCGGGTCGCGGTATGTGAAAGGCGTGAATGTAGTGAATTGGCCTCTGCCACGCATACTGCTCTCCTACGGGGCGTCTATCTATGTGCGGATTATTACTGGAATGAAGATAAAAGACCCTACTGCAGGTTTCGTATGCTATAAAAAGGCAAGTACTAGAGGCTATTAACCTTAGCAGCGTACGATTTGTAGGGTATGCATTTCAGATAGAGATGAAATATCGTGCCTATCTGAAGAAATTTAAGATAACTGAAGTACCTATTATATTCACAGACCGAATTAGAGGAAAATCTAAAATGAATAAAAGCATTATCCGTGAGGCTATATTTGGCGTTATTGGAATGCGACTAAAGCAATAAAAAAGATGGAATTTATAAAAAACCGACTCAAAAGCCTACAATATGTATTTCAAGGCGTATACTACTTAGTGAAAAACGAACCTCCTGTAATAGTACACATACTGACCTCTTTGGCTTGGGTGATTTTAGGGTTTTATTTTCAAATCACTACTAACGAATGGATCATTCAGCTATTATGCATAGGAATAGTGCTCTCGGTAGAGGGTTTGAACACTGCAATAGAGAAAATATGCGATTTTGTGCACCCTGAACACCACAAAACCATAGGGATTATCAAAGATATAGCGGCAGGAAGCGTGGCTTTTGCCGTAATTCCTGCTACCATAGTACTCTGCATCATCTACTACCCCTACGTGCTAACTCTTTTCTTTTTAAAAAAATATGAGAGATACAGTAAAAGGTTATTTGGCAGCGCTTATATCGGCTGTGACCTACGGAATGATTCCGCTCTTTATGATACCTATCAAACAAGAAGGGTTTTCAGTAGATGCTGCTCTCTTTTACCGGTTTATCATCACGGCTGTTTTTATAGTGGGCTACTTGCTGTACAAGCGTGAGCCTTTGCGCATTGCACCGCGGGAAATAGCTATCTTTGCTGTATTAGGACTGTTATACGCACCTCGGCTGAGTTTCTGTTCTTAGCCTACGATCTTCTCTCGCCTGCAATTGCCTCGACCATCTTTTTATGTATCCGCTTATCGTAGCATTGGCATTGGCTTTCTTCTACAAAGAAAAGCTGACTCTACCTACTATTATGGCTCTTCTGATAGTGTTAGTAGGTATTTTCTTGCTAAGCGTTAAAGATGTTAATAACCTTACTATCAACTATATGGGTGCGTTTGTTTCGCTTTTAGGAGCACTGTCGTACGCCCTGTATATGATCATTGTAAACAAATCGAAAATATCGGCTTCGGGGATAAAAGTATCGCTCTACTCTACCCTATTTTCGGCTCTTTACTTCTTGATAAAAATACCGATTACAGGCAATACCTTGCCCCTACCGGAAATAAAAATGGGAGCCTTATTGGTAGGTTTTTGGGATAGTAACGACCCTGCTATCGCTCATCACACTCATCTACGCTATACAGATGATTGGTTCGACCCCTACTGCCATAGTAGGAGTGGTAGAGCCTATAGTGGCAGTGGCTATCAGCATTTGGGTATTTAGGCAGGAAGAGCTAACGGTAAATCTATTGGCGGGAGTTGTGCTCATCATTATAGCGGTACTAATAGAAGTGCTGAAGAAACGATAATTGTTATTTTTTTGGTTGTTTAAAAAAATATTTATATTTTTTTGCGACAGGATTTTAGGAAGTTCTTTGATTGCATTAGTAAATTAAACATCCCCCTGCCCCCTTCAAAGGGGAGATGCGATGGTCAACATACACGAGCATTAAGACGGGGAGATGCGATGGTCTGCATACACGAAAAACTTTTAAAATTAAACATCCCCCTATGCACATACTCCGCTGCGCCTGCTCGCGGACTTCCTTCAAAGGGGGAGATGTGACGGTCAACATACACGAGCATTAAGACGGTGAGAGATGCGATAGTCAGCATACACGAGCATTAAGATAGGGGAGATGCAATGGTCAGCATACACGAAAAAAACTTTTTAAAATTAAACATCCCCCTGCCCCCTTCGAAGGGGAGATGCGATGGTCAGCATACACAAAAAAATCTTTTTAAAACATCCCCCTGCCCCCTTCAAAAGGGGGAGATGCGGTGGTCAGCATACACGAGCATTAAGACGGGGAGAGATGCGATGGTCTGCATATACGAGCATTAAGACGGGGGAGATGTAATAGTAAATAATCTTTCTGAAAGTATAAAAGGCAGTGCCCGAAAAGCCTGTAATAGAGTAGGGAGTAATTAATATTTATTTAGTTTTTTTATGGAAAATACAGAAAACGTACAAGAACCTGTACAGCAACCAGCACAAAAAAAGAAGTACAACCTACCTTTTGTTATTCAGCAAGCTCCTGCTGCTTCTAACGCTATGGGTACCGCAGGGTTTATCATAGCCTTAGTTACCATTTTCTTATTTTTGGATACCTGTATTAGGGTGGATTCTCTGGTTACTAGGACTTATCTTCTCGGGAATAGGGGTAACGAGAAAACCAAAAGGTTTAGCTATTGCAGGACTTGTAATTTCGCTTATAGGCTTAATACTGCTAATAGTAGTACTCGGTCTGTTTGCAGCAGCTGTTGCATTAGACCAATAATAAGAGGTTGTCCAAAAAGTTTTATTTCAGCTTAAATATAAATAAGATTTTTTTATAAATTACGGATTATTAGCAAACATCCCCCTATGCACATACTCCGCTACGCCAGCTTGCGGACTTCCTTCAAAGGGGAGATGTGATGGTAAGCATACACGAAAAACTTTTTGGACTGCTTTTTTGCAAAAATAATTAAATTAGTATAATAAATTCTGCTTTTTGGTATAGAAAAACAACTCTTTTTCTTCTGACAATTCGTTTTTTTCTGTACTTTTTGCCACTGTAATACTTAAATCTTTATTATAGTGAAAGAAATATTTACTTTTATAATCTTGCTTTTTGGGTGTGAATTCTTTTGCGCAAATTAGCGTAAAAACGGAATACATCGGCAACTCTGAATTCTACGATGCTGTAGCTGATACTAATACGGGCAATGGTTCGGCTATGATTTACTCGGCAGGTGCGATGGTGCCTCTATCGATGCAAGCGTCCGCTGAAGATGACCCCTATAAGCGTGCTACCATTTGGGGCGTGGCTCTTAGCGGTACTTTTGTAAAAATGGACAATCAGAATTTTCCTATAGGGAAAGAACTGCCTTCGCAAGTGATGAACTTGGGAGCAACAGCACTTCATTTACGTCCGTTGAAAGAGCGTTGGTCTATGCTGATGGCTCTGGGTATAGGAAGCTATACCCCTGAAAATAGACTGTCGGCTATCCGTATAGGCGAAAATGTTTTGGCTAATGGGGCTTTGGTGTTTATATGGCATTGGAGACCTAACCTTGAAATAGGTGGTGGCGTGGCTCTTAACAACAGTTTTGGTTATCCTATGGTGTTTCCTGCCCTTTATTTGAAATACAAAGGAGGTTTTTTTCTGATAAATTCACTATAGATATCAATCTACTTGACGGTACAAAAAGTAGCTTTTTGGTTATGATTATAGCGAAAACCTCAGCTTGAAATTAGTAGCTAATATAGGAGGTTATTCGGCATACCTAAGACGCAACGGACAAAAAGAAATGTTCTCTTCGCAAACTTTTTTTGTGGGATTAGAACCTGAGTTTAAACTGGGTAAGCATATTAGCATCCCGGTGACTTTTGGGGTAGTTTTATCCGTTCGGGGCGTTATAGAGAACGTACCCTCAGTGCGATGTTTGCCTCTGAAGCTAAAAATGAAGACGGTAGTGCGCGCTCGAGTGTTTTTTTGCCTGCGTTGTACTTTGCAGCGGGAATTACGATTAAGTAGAGTTCAGGGGTTAGGTATCAGGGATTTAAGTAATGGTTAATCATCAATGATTTTTTTCGAATAAGTAACTCGGAGTTCCCTCATAAAACTCCAAGCCCTCTGAGTTTCTCATCATTCTCTAACAAGTAACAAGAAACAAACAATATGTTAAAAGACATTTTAGATTTTTAGAAGGGCGGTGCGTTATTACGCTTCTACGCCTATTAGTGAAGAGAAGGTACGGGAGTGCCTTAAATTGGCTACTCTGGCTCCTACCACCTATAATATGCAGTTGTATGAAGTATATCACATCACCGATAAGGAACTACTCAAAAACTGGGACACGCTTGCCTTGACCAGCAAACAGCTACTACAGCACAGCAAATGGTAGTATTCGTTGCCCGACAAGACAAACACCGTCTGCACGCCAAGAAGGTTCTAGAATTTGAACGCGGTAATATACAGCGCAATAGTCCGCCAGAGAAACAAGCCAAGCGCATCAAGGAACAAGAGAAGTTTTACAACCAGCTGATGCCTTTTTCTCTTTAGCAGGTGTTTTGGTCTTTTGGGTCTTTTTTGCGTAAGACTTTTGGGGTAGTTAGCAGTTGGTTTCACCCTATGATGCAACTCGTTTCTGAAAGTGATATGCGGGTGAATGTACACAAGAGTTGCGGATTGGTAGCGCAAACCTTTATGCTGGCAATGGCAGAAGCAGGCTATGACACCTGTCCCTATAGAAGGCTTTGATAGCCGACGCGTAAAAAGATATTACACCTGCCTTATGGAGCAGAAGTGAATATGCTCGTATCTTGCGGACTGCGTGAAGATCAAGGCGTTAGGGGAGAACGCTTTAGACTTCCTTTTGAAGAAATATACAAGAAAAAAATTAACAATGAACAATTGATAATGTTCTCCTTTGCGGATTATAAGGCATTGTCCAAAAAGTCCAAAAATCGCTTTTGCGTCACTACACTTTGCCAAAGTTTTAATAGCTCGTCGTGCTACGACCTTTGGCAAAGTTGACTACTCTGATAATCAATCACTTTATGTAGGAAAGCCAGCGATAGCTGGGTATGTGCTGCAAACGCCCACACCAATAAAACTTTTCGGACAGCCTAGTAGTGATATGAACAATTATTGAGTAAGAGAATTGAGATCCTCTGAAAGCCCTGAGCTTATCAGAGGCTCTCATAACTAATAAACAGATATAAAAAAATGAAAAAGAATTATTACAATTATAGCCTTGATAGCGATGACTGCTACGGCTACAGCACAAGTGAAATTTGGCGTCCGTTGGGGCAGTGGAATTGGATTGATGAGCAAAGATGTTCACGACGACCGCTATGAAGGACAAAACAAAACTGACAAAGAGCCTTTTTAGTACTTCTTTTTATGGTGGTTTCTTTGTTGAAATCCCCGCTTCCGAGAAATTATTGTTAGACCTTGGGGCAATGTACACCAATCATTCCACTACAGGAAAAGGAAAAAAACAATGCTTCACAGGATTGATGTGCCTCTGGCTATCAAATACGATATCAGTGGTTTCCGTCCTAAAGTAGGAGGCTATGTGAGTTATATCCCTGGGGTTACTTCTTTTTGAAGACAAACACCGTTCATTTACCAGAAAGGATATTGAAAAAAATTTGACTATGGGGCGCTCTTCGGTTTTGGAATATAACTTCAATGAAAAGTACTTTATAGAAACCAATTTCTACTTAGGATTAGCCAATCTCCTCACCAAAGATCCTCGCCACAGTAGCGACTATTTGCGCACACGCTCTATCCTTATAGGAGTAGGATTCAGATTTTTAATGAATAATGATTAATGATTAATGGTTAATGAATGAAAATCCATACATATTTTTTTAAAGAATAATTTCTTCTTGCAGTTTCCCTTATTGCCGATAGATTTCGTATCTATCGGCATATTGTGGCTTGTAGCTCATTATTGCTATTTTTCATACTGGGCAGACAATGGGGTGATTACGAAGGAATGATAGATTATTGGGATTGGATAGAGAAATGGCTGGGGATTACTGCTACTTTTTTTACCTAAATATGTATGTGCTCATTCCGCGCTTTTTTTCTTCAAAGGGAAGCTCGCTACCCTATATCATCCTCCTTACGCTATGGGTACTTTTTATGTTGGGCTCTACCTATTATCTCAATTTTGTACTATGGAAAGACTATATGATTGGGAAAGAAATCAAAATAGCATCAGAAATTCCTGTTTCTGTAGCAATTTTTTCTAGTATGGTATATATAGTACCCTTTATAATGACTTCTACGCTTATCAAAATCTTTCAAGTATGGGTAAAAGATAGCGAAAGAATGCAAGAATTGGAGCGACAAGCCACCGAAAGTGAACTGCAAGCCCTAAGAAGCCAAATACAACCGCACTTTTTGTTCAATATGCTCAACAGCATCAACACGTTGTTGTATATCGACCCTGAAAAAGCCTCTTATACCATCACAAAACTATCCGATTTCTTGCGACATTTGCTCTATCAAACGCACGAAGAACAGGTTTTTTTCTCAGTTCGGAACTGCGTTTTTTTAAATGATTATCTCTCTTTGGAAGCTATGCGTCGCGATGATTTTACTTATGAGATTACTTATAGCGAAAAGAACGTACAAGGCATACAAATCCCCCCTAACATACTGCTGATATTAGCTGAAAATGCCGTAAAACACAGTGTAGACAGCCTCTCCCCTACTTATATTTATATGAAATGTGAGGAAAAAGAAGGACTTCTACACTTTTCAGTGCGCAATTCAGTACCTTTAGAGCCTCATCGCAAAACACAAGTGTAGCGGAATAGGTTTACCTAACCTAAATCGGCGATTGGAATTGCTCTATGGCGAGCGTTTTGAGCTTTCGCAAGAAGCTTTTAGCCCAAGAATATATAGTAACTTTAGCTTTGCAATTATGAATTGTTTGATAGTAGATGATGAACCTTTGGCACGTATTGGTATGGAGCGCCTTATTAGGCAGTATAGTCAGTTAAAGCTCTTGGGTTCGTTTAAAAATACGGTAGGCATCGCGGACTTTCTGAAGAAAAATGAAGTACATTTGCTCTTTTTAGATATAGAGATGCCAGGGGTAAACGGTCTAGAATTTGCCAGAACCTTGCCCGAACAAACTTTGGTGATATTTACTACCGCCTACAGCCAATATGCCTTAGATAGCTATGAGGTAGATGCACTGGACTATTTGGTAAAGCCTATCACCCCTGAACGTTTTAAGAAAGCTGTTGCCAAAGCTGAGAGTTACCACCAACTGCTCACCCAGCAGAAAAACAGACTTTGAGGCTACTGATACACAATGTATTAGTATTCGCGCTAACAGGCGGAATTACCGCATCGCTCATAGTGATATCCTCTATATAGAGGCTCTGAAAGACTACGTGATTATCCACACTTTTACCGATAAATACATTACGTGGATTAACCTTAAGAATATACATAGCCAGCTGCCCTCTGCGTTATTTGTACGCGTTAATAAGAGTTGCGTGGTGAATGTACAGCACATCAGTTCGTACACCCACCAATTTGTTTGCATTGGTGAGACCGAAATTCCTATTGGTAGGGCGTATGAGGTAATTAGCAAATTTGGGAATTAGCAAAAATTATCATTGATTGATTGCTATATGTCATTATTTTTACTATTTTTTTGCCCCCAATATGAGATTTTTTTCACCTTCATACTTAGCTTATATCTGTTGGCACTCACTGGGCTGCCCTGTACGGATATGCTTGAAGGTGAGGAGTCTTCAGCTTCTTATGAATTTGTAACAGCCCCAACTGGGGAACACTCTCATTTTCATTTGGATATCTGTTCACCTTTCTGCATTTGCACTTGCTGCCAAATGGTAATCAGCACGCCCACTACTTATGAGGCCTTAACCATTGCTCAAGCCACCGCAACCATTCCCTCCTATAGCTATCCCCTGACCGTATGGTCTTCGAACTGCTATGGGAATATCTGGACTCCTCCCAAGATATAGTCTTTTCTTTCTTCATCTCAAGTGATTGTTCATTAGTCATCTCACCCATCATTAGTCATTAACTAATCATTAATTCTTATTAGAAATGTTAGACAAAATCATACTATTTAGCATCAAAAAAATAAGCTATTTGTAGGATTCATGACCCTTATGCTTATTTTTGGGGCGTATGGAGTGCTACAAGGCTCCCCATTGATGCCGTTCCAGATATTACTAACAACCAAGTACAAATCATCACCTCTACCCCTACTTTGGCCTCACAAGAGGTAGAGCAACTGGTTACTTTTTCCTATTGAGCAAGCCATCGCCAATATTCCTGGGCTGGAGGAAACACGCAGTATTTCCCGCTTTGGCCTCTCGGTCATCACAGCCGTCTTTAGCGAGGATATGGACATCTACTTTGCCCGCCAGCTAGTCAATGAAAAGCTCAAGGAGGCACAGGAGCAAATCCCTCAAGGCATAGGCTCGCCCGAACTCTCACCCGTGAGTACCGGACTGGGGGAGGTATATCAGTATATCATTCGCCCCTACGGAACAGAGCAAAAACAAATATTCCGCCAAAGACCTCCGCACCATGCAGGACTGGATCGTGGCTCGCCAACTCTATGGTACCAAAGGAATAGCCGAAATCAACAGCTTTGGAGGCGAACTCAAGCAGTATGAGGTGGTTATAGACCCCGATCGCCTCCGTGCCATGGGGGTGAGTGTCAGTGATATTTTCACTGCTTTGGAGCAGAACAACCAAAATACAGGAGGTGCCTATATCGACAAGCGCCCCAATGCCTACTTTATCCGAGGAATAGGCATGGCTCGCTCCCTTGAAGACATAGGCAATATAGCCGTAGGCAAGCACACCCTCCCCTCTTTATCAAGCATGTAGCCGAGGTACGCTTGGGCAGTGCCATCCGCTATGGTGCCCTTAGCTATAATGGCGAGGTGGATGCCGTAGGTGGGGTAGTGATGATGCTCAAGGGCGAAAACAGCCACGAGGTAGTCAGTCGTATCAAAGAAAAACTGCCCACCATACAGCAATCCCTACCTGAAGATGTAGTGATAGAGCCATTCTTAGACCGCACGGACTTGGTACAACGCGCCATCCATACAGTAGAGAAAAAAACCTCTTAGAGGGGGCGCTGATTGTCATCTTCATCTTAGTACTTTTCTTAGGGAACCTGCGTGCCGGACTAATTGTTGCCACGGCCATTCCGCTCTCCTTGCTCTTTGCCTTAGGAATGATGAACCTCTTTGGAGTAAGTGCCAACCTGATGAGCTTGGGAGCGATAGATTTCGGAATTATCGTAGATGGATCGGTTATCGTGGTAGAAGCAGTGATGCACCACTTGGCGATCCGAAAGAACCACCAACGACTTACCCAAACACAAATGGATGAGGAGGTATTCCATTCCGCTTCCAAAATACGCAGTAGTGCCGCCTTCGGAGAGATTATCATCCTGATGGTGTATATTCCCATTCTTACCTTTGGGTAGGAGTAGAGGGCAAGATGTTCCGCCCTATGGCACAAAACCGTCGTCTTTGCTATTTTGGGTGCCCTGATCCTTTCCCTGACTTATATCCCTGCCATGAGCGCTTTGCTCCTACCTAAAAACAGTAAGTGACAAGCGCAGTTTTTGCCGAGCGAATGATAAGCTGGCTCTACCGTCACTACCAACCGCTCTTTGTCCGTTCTATCCGCCTTAGGGGATGGATAATAGGCAGTACCGTGGTACTGTTCGTTCTTGCGGTAGGCATTTTTCAGCCGTATGGGAGGTGAGTTTATTCCACAACTACAAGAAGGCGATTTTGTTTTTTTGAATGTATTCTGCCACCGGGCACTTCCCTGAAGCAGAGCTTGAGACTTCCATGCAGGCCTCTCGCCTGATTCGTGAGTTCGACGAGGTGAAAATGGTGATAGGCAAAAACAGGTTCTGCCGAAATACCTACCGACCCTATGCCGCTGGAAGCCTCCGATATTGTGATCGTACTCAAGAGCCAAGACCAATGGAAAAGTGGTCGCTCCTATGAGGAATTAGGAGATGCCATCATTGAGCGGCTCAAGGATATTCCTGGGGTCTTTTTTGAGAAAAAGCCAGCCTATACAAATGCGTTTCAACGAATTGATGACAGGTGTCAGACAGGATGTAACGATAAAAAAATCTTTGGAGAAAACATGGATACCCCTCGCCCACTACGCCCAAAGAGTAAGCCAACTTATCCAGAAAAACAGAAGGTGCTACCGCCCCACAGGTCGAAAAAGTAAGCGGACTTCCGCAAATCAATGTTACTTACGACCGTGTGCGTTTGGCCAACTACGGACTTTCGGTGCAAGAGGTCAATGAGGTACTCAGTACCGCCTTTGCTGGTAAGAAGGCTGGGGTTGTCTTCGAGAACGAACGAAGGTTCGACCTTGTGGTACGCCTCGATAGCCTCCATCGTACCGGAATTGACGATGTACAGCATATGATGGTAGCTACCGAAAATGGGCAGGTGCCGATGAGCCAATTGGCCACTATCAAATATGAATTAGGCCCCGCACAAGTAAGCCGTGAAGCAGGCAAGCGCCGTATCGTCATTGGCTTCAACGTGCAAGGGCGCGATGTGCAGAGTGTGGTGAGTGATATAGAACAAAAATTAAAGGGCGTAAAGCTCCCTACGGGCTATTACTTTTACCTATGGCGGTCAGTTTGAGAACCTACAACAAGCCACCGACCGACTGCTCATAGCCGTGCCTGTAGCCCTACTTTTTAATATTTTTTTCTTGTTATACCTTGCTTTCCACTCTATAAAAACAATCATTGCTCATCTTTAGCGCTATCCCGATGAGTGCCATTGGGGCGTATTTGCCTTTGCTTCTTCGGGGAATGCCTTTTTAGTATTAGTGCGGGTATTGGTTTTATCGCGCTCTTTTGGGGTAGCAGTGCTCAACGGTATAGTGCTTATTGGCACTTTCAACCAGCTGAAAAAAAGAAGGAATGACCAACCTTTTGCATCGCGTGATTACGGGTACCGAAATGCGTTTACGCCCTGTGCTAATGACGGCTATGGTGGCGAGCTTAGGTTTCCTACCCTATGGCACTCAGTCAAGGAGCAGGAGCAGAAGTACAACGCCCCTTAGCTACAGTGGTTATTGGGGGGTTAGTATCGGCTACCTTCCTCACCCTCTTCGTGCTTCCGTTGCTTTACATCGCTTTCAATAGTACCTTTTCTTGGCGCCGTCCTTCAGCTAAAGTACTCACGATAGCCCTATTGCTTATCAGTCCTATAGCGCTACACGCTCAGCAGTCTTACTCGCTACAAGAAATAGAGCAAATAGCCCTTAAGAACAATGGAGTGATTAAGGCAGCACAACTCAAGCTACAAGGAGCAAGTGCTAAAGAGCGAACCTCTTTTGAATTGGCTAAAACAGACTTTACAGGGCAATACGGGCAGTACAGCAGTGCTGAAAAAGACCTTTCAGTAGGTGTATCACAATCTATTCCTTTGCCTACAGTATTTGCTGCTCGCAAAAAAACTCTATCAAGCAGAGACACAATTACAACAAGGGCAATTAGCCCTTCAGCAGAATGAACTGAAGCGGCAAGTGCGCAACGCATATCAGCAATTGCAATATTTGACTTTTTAAAGAGGAACAGCTCTTGCAGCTTGATAGTCTCTACAATAATTTTTATTCGCATTGCTGAAGTACGCTATAAAGCAGGGGATACCAAGAAGATAGATATTAACACTGCCCAAGTGAAGAAAGGAGAAATAAGTTTGTTACTTCAACAGAACAAAACTATACAACAAGCTACCTATCGCAACTTGCGTACGTTAATGCAAACAGAAGAAGCATTTACCATTACCAAGTCGCCCGTGTATGAGCCTTTTGTTACTCAGTGAGCCTTCGGATGTACAACCTCTCAGCACCCTTTTGGTACAACTCAGCTATCAAGAAGCAAACATAGCTGAGCACAACAAACGTCTAGAGCGTGCCCAAGCCCCTGCCCGACCTTACATTGGGCTATACCAATCAGTCTCTTATAGGAATGCAAACCATTGGAGGGTAGAGACCTATACTGATAGAAGTAAACGTTTTCACTTTGCCACCATAGGGCTTTCAGTTCCTATTTTTACCGCTACCCGTGCCAAGGGTGAAAGCTTATAAATATCAGAAAGAAGCAGCTATAGAAGCAGCTCAACAAACAGAAAAAAACAGCTTAAAACTCAATGGATAAATCTGCAAGAGGAATACCAACTGAATTTGCAAAAATATCAGTTTTACAAACAAGAAGCGCTACCTGAAGCCGAGCGCATTATCCGAGCCAATCAGTTAGGGTATAGCGCAGGTGAAATAAGTTTATGTGGAGTACCTTTTACACCCTACAGACAGCCGTAGATACCCGCTTGGCATACCTTGAGAGTATCGAGGCGCTTAATCAAAAAGTAATAGAAATACAATCCCTTTTAAACCAGTAAAACAAATGAAAAAAATATGGTATAAAAAAATCGCTTTTTATCCTTATAGGAATTAGTCTATCAGCCTGCAATGGCACTCCCTACAACTACCAATAATCAAAAGCTCGAAGAGCGCGAAGAACACCACGAAGAAGGAGGCAACCTCACCACCCTTACCCAAGCTCAAATCCAAACTGTAGATATTCGTTTGGGACATATAGAAGAAAAAGCTCTTGCCGCTACCCTCAAAGCCAATGGAATACTGAGCGTGCCTGCCGACCATCAGGCGAAGGTATCGACTGTATATGCGGGGATTATCAAGAGCGTAAAGGTAGAGATAGGCAGTTATGTGCAAAAAAAGGGCAAGTAATCGCTACTGTTTCTAACCCAGAATTCTTGCAACAACAACAGCGCTTGCTCACCGTTAATGGTCAGATAGAACTTGCTAAACAAGAACTTGACCGTCAGCAAACCCTCTATGAAGGGAATGCTGGTACTGGTAAGAACCTACAAGCTGCTACTACTCAGCTACGCACTCTCCGTACCGAAAAAGCTTCGCTTGAAGAACAAATACGCCTAATGGGCTTAAAACCCTCAAACACTCACCGATAAGGGAATGCAATCTACTTTGAGCGATAGTGGCTCCTATTAGTGGGAATATCAGTGCGGTATATACTAACAAAGGGGCTTATATAGATGCCTCCACCCCTATTGTGGAAATCATCGACAACAGTTCGCTACACCTGCACTTGCAAGTGTATGAGCGTGACTTGCCTTACATTAAGGTAGGACAACAAGTGCACTTCAACCCTACCAATAACACCTCTCGCGAATATGATGCCCAAGTGTATAACATTGCGGCTTCGTTTGAAAACGAAAGCAAAAAGCATCATTGTACATTGCTACGTAGAGGGTGACAAACAAGGGCTCATCAATGGAATGAATGTAACAGGGGTTATCAGTCTTGACAAACAAACGACCCCTGCTGTACCTAACGAGGCTATCGTAGAGGATGCTGGTAAATCCTACATTTTTTCTGGTAACCCAAACTTCGGATAAAGAAACCTCTTTTGAGAAAGTGGAGGTAGTAAAAGGAGCTTCGAAAGTGGGTATACTGCCATTGCCCCTGTAAAACCCTATAGCCCCCGAACAGACTATTGCCACCAAAGGCGCCTTTTTATCAATGCTACCTTGGTCAATAGCGGCGAACACGAAGACTAAAACTAATGAACATCTTGAGAGATCTTATTTTCTTCTGCGGAAGGATGCCCCTTTCTTCCTTCATCTCACCGCCGAGCATCTGCTCATCTCGCTCTCCGCCATAGCCATAGCTACCCTTGTAGGGGTGCTATTGGGGATCTTTATCAGCGAGTACCGCAAGTATGCCGTTTGGCTCTTGGGGGCTGTGAATGTGCTCTATACTATCCCTCTATCGCCTTATTAGGTTTCTTTATCACTATTACGGGGGTAGGGAAACCTCACAGCTCTTATTGCCCTAATACTCTATGCTTTACCGCCTATTATCCGCAGTACTTATACGGGTATTACCCAAATCAATCCGCTGATTGTAGAAGCTGCAGAGGCAATGGGTAGCACCCGCAGCCAACTGCTTTGGAAAAATCAAACTTCCTTTAGCCCCTGCCTGTACTGATGTCGGGCATTCGGAATATGGTAACGATGACCATTGCGCTGGCAGGGATTGCCTCGTTTGTAGGTGCTGGGGGCTTGGGGGTGGCTATCTACAGAGGTATCACTACCAATAATAGCGCAATGACCCTCATAGGCAGTGTGCTGATTGCGCTCTTAGCTTTAGGTTTTGATTTTCTTTTGGCAAAAGTAGAGCAACGATTGGTGCACCGTGAAGTTCCCTATAAACGCAATCCGCTAAAGCTGGTAGGGATAGGAATTTTGGCACTGCTCATCACTCTTTTTCGTGCTTTCGCCTAAGAAAACCAAGGATATACATATCGCTACCAAAACCGATGACTGAGAGCTATTTGCTGGGGCAGATGCTTTTGCTTATTGAACAAGACACGGGGCTTTCGGTGCGACTGACCAATGGTGTAGGGGGTGGCACCTCTAACATTCACCCTGCTATAGCGCGTGGAGACTTTGATATGTACCCCGAGTACACCGGTACTGCGTGGGAAGCAGTTCTCAAACGCAAAGACCCTTACAACGAGAACAAGTTCGCCGACTTAGAAACTGCCTATAAAAAAAGCAATACGGATTGGAATGGGCTAACCTATATGGCTTCAACAATACTTATAGCTTGGCAGTTAGCAAGGAAATGGCTCAAAAATACCAGCTTAAAACTTTTACTGACTTGGCTAAGGTGAGCGAGCGACTTATCTTTGGGGCTGAATACGACTTCTTTGAGCGAGAAGACGGTTACAAAGCACTACAAGAGGTATATGGGATGCACTTTAGAAAGGTACTCGATATGGATATCGGACTGAAATACCAAGCGATGCGTGATAAAAAGATTGATGTTATGGTGGTTTTCACTACCGATGGACAGCTATCGGTAAGTGAGGTGGTGGTACTGCAAGACGACCGTAATATGTACCCCTCCCTACAAGGCAGGCACGGTGGTACGCACCGAGCTACTGACCACCCTACCCCACCCTGCGCACTACTTTTGACAAAGCTGAACCAGCTAATAGACGATAGCACGATGGCACACCTCAACTTCTTAGTAGAAACCGAGAGAAAACGACCTGAAGAAGTAGCTAAAAACTACCTGCTACAAAAAGGACTTTTACACCCACAACAATGATAACATTCACCCACATATACAAAAGCTATAACGGTAAGGAAATCATCTCCGATTTCAACCTCACTATTGAAAGCGGTACTTTCCTTACTATCATAGGCACTTCGGGCTCTGGTAAAACTACTGTGCTGAAGATGATTAACGGGCTGGTATTGCCTGACAAGGGGAGATACGTATTGACGGCAAGAATATTGCCGACGAAAACCCTCATTGCCTTGCGCCGCAACATAGGTTATGTAATTCAAGGTAATATTCTCTTCCGCATCTGAGCGTGGCAGAGAACATAGCCTATGTGCTTGTCCTAAAGAATTATCCTAAAAGCGACATCAGCCGTATTGTTGCTGAAAAACTACAGTTAGTAAACCTCGCTCCTGAACTGGCTAAGCGTTTTTCCGCACGAGCTATCAGGGGACAACAACAACGGGTGGGGATTGCAAGAGCCTTGGCTGCTAATCCTAACATCATACTAATGGACGAGCCATTTGGAGCGTTAGACAGCATCACCCGCAAGCAGCTACAGCGCGAGCTAAAAAGCATTGCATCAGCTCTCAGGGGCTACTATCGTATTTGTTACTCACGACATAACCGAAGCCTTAACACTGGGTACTAAAGTATTGGTGTTGGACAAAGGAGTTATTCAGCAATACGACACCCCCGAAATGATTAAAAGCAATCCTGCTAATAATTTTGTAAGACAATTGGTTCATTAATAATTTATAAAAATGAAAGCTATCGTTATCCATCAAGCAGGCGATGCCCAACAATTACAGTTAGAAGAACATCCTATCCCAGCACTCAAAGAGGGTTGGACGTTAGTAAAAGTAAAAGGCTTCGGCATCAATCGTTCGGAGATATTCACGCAGCAAGGGTACTCACCTTCGGTTATTTTTCCGCGTATTTTAGGCATTGAGTGTGTAGGGGTAGTGGAAGCTACTACTAGTCCTACTTTTGCAAAACAGGCTATGAAACTTATTCAATTTATAAAAAAACTGGACGCTCCCTATCTCTATGGGCATAGGGGCAGTGGCATATTTGGTATTTTACTATGTACCAGCTTTGGAAGGGGCTTCGCAATGGTTTGCCCCTATATTCAACAGTATATTGCCGCTGTTTATGTTCCTCATTCTCTACGTAACTTTTTTGCAAGGTTGATTTTAGAAAAAAATAGCCATCGTACCTTAGCACTGGTGGATGGTAGTGGTGCAATGCCTGTTAGTAGGCATAGGCGTGGGGGCTATTCTCCTCTTTGGTATCGTAGGTAAGGAGCTGATTCTTTTTGGAAAGTATATTGGCTTGCATTATCAGTCCGTGTGCCGCAGCGGCTGCCGTAGTAACTCTAAAAACTCGGTGGTAATTTAGAGCAAATGACTACTTATACCTTTTGTTTCTAATCTGCTCTGTGCCTTGCTTATTCCGCTATGCTTTCCGCTGATAGAACCCGCCTCGCAAATGACTTTCTGGAGTGCTTTTTGTGCTGATAATGCAGAAAGTATGCTTAGTGTTGGTTGTACCAATGCTATTAGCGCTCCTCACCAAGAGCCTACCCCTACTCCACCGCTTTCACCGATGGCTCATACATATACCCGATCTTTCTTTTTATCTATGGGGTTGCTCGCTAATGATTGTAACAGGCACTACTCTGAAAAACATTTTTCACGCCCAAACCTCTGTCAGCTTTTTGCTACTCATCGGTATTTTGGGCTTAATAGTATGCCTATTACAGTACGCCATAGGGCGACGTATAGGACGCTTTTTTTCGCTCTTCGATAGAAGCGGGACAAGCTTTTAGGGCAAAAAGAACACCGCCTTTGCTATCTGGATAGCCGCTACCTACCTGCACCCTCTTTCTACGGTAGGGCCTGGTTGCTATATTCTATGGCAGAATATTATCAATTCTATAGAAATCTGGAAACGAGGAAAGTATGAAGCGTAAAAAGGGTCTGTTAACATAGCAACTTACTGATTATTAACATCCCCCACCCCTTTCGAAGGGGTAAATGTGATAGTCAGTATAACTACTGAAAGAAAAACTAAATTTGCTAATTTGCTAATTATTTTTATACTTTTGCCGTCTAACTTATCTGCCATCTCACTTAATAACAAAGAAAATACGATGAAATCAGAACAAGAACTTGCTGAATTTTTACGAACGACTTAAAAAAAGAATTAGTAGAGACCTCTCTTTTCCCTACTAAATACCTATACAAATTCATAATTCCTGATGATGAAGCTAAATTAGTGCAACTAAAAAGACGTTTTTAAGGAAACAAATGCTGAAATTAGTACGCGTCCGTCATCAAATGGCAAATATATAGGTGTTTCGGTAAGCCCTAACCGTTAAAAACCCTGATGAAGTAATTAAATACTATAAAGAAGCTGGCAAAAGTAGAAGGTATTTTTATCATTATGACGACATTAGAATACAATACAGAGCGCCCTGCGCTACTCATACCTGAATACGGCAGGCATATACAGAAAATGATGAGAAAGCGGTGCTCTTAGAAGACCGCAACGCGCGCAACCGCACTGCCCGTAGTATCGTAGCGGTGATGGGGAACTTGTTTCCGCACCTACGTGATGTGCCTGACTTTCAGCACAAACTATGGGATCAGCTGTTTATAATGTCTGATTTTAAGTTAGATGTAGATTCGCCATACGAAAAGCCTACCCGCTCGACCTTGTACAAGCGTCCTGACCGGTTGCAATATCCGCAGGCACACCCTAAGTACCGTTTTTTATGGCATGTGATTATCCGTATGATTGAGACCTGCTGTAAGTGGGAAAAAAAGGCGAACTACGAGAGGCGCTAGAGTACTCGATAGCTAACCATATGAAAAAGAGTTTCTTAACGTGGAACAAAGAATCAGTAGATGATAGCGTAGTATTTGAACATTTGTACGAACTCAGTAGGGGTGAGATAGATTTGCGACGTCGCAAAGAAGACTTGACTGATAGCCAGTCGCTTATACGTACAAAAATGAATCTGACCAAGCGTACCCCTACTACTCCCCCACTACGGACAAGGACAACAAAAGAAAGGATTTACTAACTATAAAAAGAATAACAATGGGCGTTTTCAAAATTGAAGGAGGGCATACTCTTAAGGGTGAAATCACTCCACAAGGAGCTAAAAATGAGGCTTTGCAGGTGCTTTTGTGCTGTACTACTGACCGACCAGAAGGTTACCATTCACAATATTCCTGATATTTTTAGATGTAAACAAGCTCATTTCGCTGCTCGAGAACTTAGGAGTGAAAATTCAAAAAGCTCGGCAAGGGCTCTTATTCATTTCAGGCAGACGAGATAAACCTCGACTATCTGAAATCGGAGGCTTTTTATCACGAAGGACAAGCCTTAAGAGGGTCGATACTAATAGTAGGTCCTCTCCTTACGCGCTTTGGGGTAGGCTATATGCCTAAACCAGGGGGCGATAAGATAGGTAGACGCCGCCTTGACACCCATTTCGATGGCTTTATAAAACTCGGAGCACACTTTGAGTATGACGAAAGTAACTTCACTTATAGCGTGGTAGCTGAACGGCTAAAAAGGTACTTATATGCTATTGGAAGAAGCATCGGTAACCGGTACCTCTAACGTTATTATGGCAGCTGTTTTGGCTGAAGGCAAGACGACTATCTACAACGCTGCCTGCGAACCCTATGTGCAACAACTATGCCGTATGCTGAACGCTATGGGAGCTGATATTCAAGGCATTGGCTCTAACCTAATCACCATAAATGGCGTAACCCAATTGGAGGGCTGTAGCCATACTATCCTACCTGATATGATAGAAATAGGTAGCTGGATTGGCTTAGCGGCAATGACTCGAAGCGAGATAACTATCAAGAATGTAGGTTGGGAGCATTTAGGTATTATGCCTACGATATTTCGCAAGTTGGGTATTTCCTTTGAAAAAGTAAATGATGATATACACATACCTGCGCACACAAATGGTTATGAGATACAAAACTATATTGATGGTTCGATACTCACTGTAGCTGATGCCCCTTGGCCTGGCTTTACCCCTGACTTACTTAGTATTATATTAGTGGTGGCTACCCAAGCGAGAGGTCAGGTGCTTATACATCAGAAAATGTTTGAAAGCCGCTTGTTTTTTCATTGATAAACTGATAGATATGGGGGCTAAAATTATACTCTGTGACCCCCATCGTGCTACCGTGATAGGCAATGATTTCAGGTCGCCCCTACGCGCTACACTGATGACCTCACCCGATATCAGAGCTGGTATTGCACTACTAATAGCTGCCCTTTCGGCTAAAGGTACTTCTACTATTTACAATATCGAACAAATAGACCGAGGCTACGAAAAATATAGACGAAAGACTAAGAGCTCTTGGGGCTAATATAGTAAGGGTGAATTAACTATTGACAATTAATAACTATGTATAATTTTTGACGAACTTATTTGTAGGAAAGACACCGATGCTCTAAAGTTAGAGGCATTGGCACCACGATGGGGCAGGACAGACCTCCTACCTATGTGGGTAGCCGATATGGATTTCAAAACCCCTGACTTTATAGTAGAGGCAATGCGCAAACGTATGGAGTGCGAAATTTTTGGTTATACCTCAAAACCTGATAGCTGGTATGAGGCTATTATCAATTGGCAAGCACATCGCCACCAATGGACGATTAGCAAAGAAATGATTTCGTTTGTACCAGGAGTAGTACCCGCCTTGGCAATGGCAGTGCAAGCCTTCACAGAGCGCGGCGAAAAGATAATGATTCAGCAGCCTGTGTACAACCCTTTTGCTCAGGTAATACGCAACAATCATCGCGAGTTAGTAAACTGCCCTTTGGTACTCAAAGATGAGCAGTACCATATTGATTTTGATGTTTTTTTGAAGAGAAAATTAAAAGGCTGTAAGTTGTTCTTATTCTGCCACCCTCACAACCCTGGCGGACGTGTTTGGACGCGTGAAGAACTCGAAAAAGTAGCTGCTATCTGTGCTGCCCATAAGGTAGTAGTGGTAGCTGATGAAATACACGCCGACCTGACTTTGGCACCATATAAGCATATACCTTTTGCAAGTATTAACGAGCAAGCTCGTGATATTTCGGTAGTATTTGCCTCTCCCAGCAAAGCTTTTTAATATGGCAGGCTTAGCTACCTCATATGCTGTGATTGCTAACCCCACATTGCGCAGATGTTTTGAGAACTATGTAGAAGGAAATGAGTTGGCGGCAGGTAATGTGTTTGCTTTCAATACGGTAGTAGCTGCCTATATGAAAGGAGAAGAATGGTTACAGGAGATGCTTAGCTATGTACAAGGCAATATTGATTATTTAGTGGAGTATCTACAACAACACTTACCACAACTGAAAGTGATAGTGCCACAAGCATCTTATTTAGTTTTTTTATTGATTTCAGTGCTTTTAGGGACTTAGTCAGAAGGAATTAATCTCCCTATGTACTAATGGAGCTCATTTAGCCTTAAATGATGGTGCTATTTACGGTGAAGAAGGTACAGGGTATATGCGTATCAACTTAGCTTGCCCCCGTAGTATAGTAGCACAAGCCTTAACCCAACTAAAAAGAAGCTATAGGGTAAAAGATTATAATTTCTGTCTTACAAAATAAAAGCAGCTAAAAAGGTTAACCTTTTTAGCTGCTTTTTTAATATCGGTAATACTTTCTCTTACTCTATCTCTATTACCCCTTTAAAGTTCAGCCGATAAGGTTCATCTTTATAAATCGGGAAGCTCTCATCCTGAGTATTAGTTAGTCCCACACCAGCATATAGTGTGCGAGCATTATGTTTTTCAGCATGCTTACGCACTATTTCCATAAATACCACATCATATTGCTCAGGGTCTTCTCCGTAGGGCACGGCTCGTACTATCACAAAATACTTCTGATTGTTTTTATCCACACACACAAACTGAGGGTCGCGTTTCAACTCACTGTTTACCAACAGAAATTCCCATTGTAGCTCATCGCGCAAAGCATTACCTACAATGTTCATTGCTAAATTATGGAGTTCTTGTCCTGTTAAGGGTGCTTTTTTCATTTCTTCGCCAATTGTTCCAAGCCATACACTATCAGATTTTCTACTACTTTCTTAGTATCTTTAGTAAAAGTACCTGCTGCGCGATTAGCAATAATAGCATTAAGCGAAACAGCTTGATGTCCTAAAAGTTTAGAAAGTCCATAAATGGCTGAAGTCTCCATTTCAAGATTCGTCATTCGGTACCCTTTATAGTTAAAACTATGCAATTTATCATTCAGGGTAGGGTCTTGCACGGGCAAGCGCAACATACGCCCTTGAGGACCATAAAACCCCGGTGCTGTACCCGTAATACCTTCAAATACTTTATCTGTCAAGAGTCGTTGCTTCAAAATCTCTCCACAACCGACGATATAAGGTCTTCCTTTGTCAGTATTCCACTGGGTATGAGCCATAAAAGCCTCTTCCATAGCTATTTCACGTACTTTAGGAGCGTCTTTATAAGCGTGCAGCATATTATCCATTCCCAAACCGTGAGACGATAGTACAAAGCTGTCTACCGGTATATCAGCTTGTAGCGACCCCGAAGTACCAAAACGCACAATATTAAGCGAGGTAAGCTGCTCTTTAGGCTTACGAGTATGCAAATCAATATTAAAGAGGGCATCAAGCTCATTGATAACAATATCTATATTATCAGGCCCCTATCCCTGTAGAAAGTGCAGTTAAGCGCTTACCTTTTGTAAGTACCCGTATGGGTACAAAACTCGCGCTTCTGTGTGCTAAATTCTATCGTATCAAAATAAGCACTCACACGGGGTACACGGTTAGGGTCTCCTACCAATATAATAGTATCGGCTACTTGTTCGGGTCGTAAATTCAGGTGGTAAATACTACCATCCGGATTCAAAATAAGTTCTGATTCTTTTATCATAATTCAATCTTCGTTATAAGTTCCCTCCTGAAAAGGAACTCAAATAATTCTCAATAATAGGTCTACAATCTTCTTTAAAGAAGTGGGTCAAATTCTTTATTTTTCTCTTCTAAGTCTTCAGGCACTTCTTTATCTACTTTGTTTAGTATTATCAGTATTTCTGATTCTCGCTGAGCGTTTATCTGTGCAAACATACTAGTCATCTTATGAGCTATCGACTTAATTGTTGCGTAGTCTTGGACTTTAGCTGAAGCTTCGAGTTTCTGCAAATTTTCCTCTGTTTCACTCAAAAAATGCTTATAAATACCAACAATCCCTTCTATATCATCGCCCATAAAACTCTCTAATACCTCAGGAGTATACCCATTTGTATTATTATAAGGCATTACCATTATAGGTTTATGTTCTACTTCTGTGTTAAGGTTAGGGAAGAAAACTTTAAGTTTCTCATAAAAATTTCTCTGGGGTAAAAGGCTTTGGCAAAATACCCGAGAAACCACTTTTAGTATAAAAACTTTCAGGCACATCACGCCTACCGGTTGTGCCAATACAGGCAGCGGTGCTACAGCATACTTTTTCGTTGAAAAGGGTCACAAAGTGAAAACCATTCATCTCTGGCAGCTGTATATCAGTAATAACCAAATCAAATTGTAGCTTTTCTAATGCCGAAAGCGCTTCCTTACCATTAGTAAAAGTTATAGCGCCTATCTTCTTTTGTTTCAGCAGCTCTGTTATCAGCGACAAGATACTCTGATCATCATCTATTACCACTATATTAATGTCTTCTGCCCTTTTTATCCGAAGTGATAATAGGGGTAGTTCGCGTGCGTTCTACTACTTTTTTTCTGCCAAAAAGCGCAGGGTAAAAAGTACTTCCCTTTGCCTTCTTCACTCTCTAAATATATCTTACCGTTCAGCAGTCGTGCCAATTTTTTTGCGAAATATGCAATCCTAAACCAAAACCTCCATAGAATTTTTGAAATTTCGTCATTAGCTTGCGTAAACTCATTAAAAATGTGCTCCTGCTGCTCTTCCTTAATACCTATACCTGTATCGGTCACCGCCACACCTATCTCATATATATCATCTTTATAAAGGCGAGCGTCAGCTTCTATGCGTACAGTACCTTGTTCTGTAAATTTAAATGCATTAGAAATCAGGGTTATAAAGTATCTGCTTCACCCTATAAGCATCAGTCGAAAAGTTTAAGTTATTCACTATATCCGAGAAAGCAAATGAAAAGAGCTACCTCCTTGTTTTTTATAAGCCGATTTCACATTACTTGCTACCTCGTCTATTACCTCCGGAAGGTTAAAAGGTATCTTCTCAATCACTACTTTTTCCAGATTCTATACGAGTGTAATCCAATAGTTCATCTACTAATTTAGAAATATATTCTGAAGAGAATTTTTATATGCGAAAGATAGTTTTTACCTTTTTCAGTGATGTCTAACTTACCCAATAATTCCGAGTAGCCTACTATCGAACTCAATGGCGTACGCAGGTCGTGACTCACCATAGAAATAAGCTGTTCTCTGTTTTTCAGTAGATTGTTCGATTTGCGATTAGCAGCCTCTAACGTACGTCTGTAGCGTTGCGAGGTCACAAAATCATTAATAATAATAATACTCGAAATAGCAATAATACCTAAAGTAATAAGAAATGACAATATTAATAGATTCTTGCTATTCTCAAAGATAGTTTTTCGCTCCTGACTGAGTTTTTGCGAGTTTATCAACACCTCTTCTTCAAAATTATGCAGCAAATCATCTAATTTTTTCGATACTTGCACATCATTTTGCCAAAGTTTATGCATTTTCTCATTTATAAGGCTCTTCGATGCCTTTTGCTTCTTCATTTACTTTATTCAGAAGCGACAGCGTTTCCATCACAACCTTATCTATCTTATTGCTTTTTCTTTATTTTTCTCAAAGGTAGCAGGCACCTTTACACCTTTTGTATTTTTAAAATAGAAGCAATATCCGATGTAGAGGCATCGGATACTGCATTCTTTTTCTTATCAAAAAAACTCATAGCCCAAATAAGGCTCTAAAGACGATAGTTTCCTAATAGCACTCCTAATAATGATAGAGGTACTATCACTCTCCTGAAACGCTTTTTAGCTCTTGCAGGTTGTTGCTTTTCAGATTCAATAACGAACTGATAGTATCTAAGGTCAATAATTGTTTTTTCAGAAGTAATATCTCTCCTAAATTTTTAGCACTTCGTTTTTGTAGGTAGACATTTTTTTCTCTAAAAAAATGTTTGCAATGCTTCCTTTTCATCACTTCTGATAGCTATACGTCCAGCATTTTTCAGTCTCATTTACCATTGATAGAATTTTGCTTATTTGCACTATTTTATTCCTATCTTCTTGGTTTATCTTCTCTTGGTTCGATAGCTTTTTTATTTCCTTAAATACTATATATCCTGCCAATACCGATACACAGATGAGCAGTATATAGCTTACTATTACTTTTATCGTTATCTTACTGAGCTTCATTATCTATTCTAAGCAGTTCGTTCAAACTCTTTTAGCACCTCTACTAATACCTGCACACTCTCTATTGGCATCGCATTATAAATAGAAGCACGATACCCACCCACACTCCGATGTCCTTTCACACCACTGATGTTAGCCTCTTTGCAAAAGGCTATCAAGGCGCACCTGAGTACTCTCATCTGTCAGGTTAAATACCACATTCATCAGAGAGCGGTCTTCCTTCTCAGCATAGCCCTTTAGCAACGGATTGCGGTCTATCTCAGCATATAGTAGGTCAGCTTTAGCTCGGTTGCTAACTTCCATAGCCTTAAGCCCTCCTTGAGCCTGTAGCCATTCCAATACCAATAGATTTACATATACGGCAAAAGTAGAAGGCGTATTATACATACTATCGTTTTTTTGATATGCAACTGATAGTCCATCATCGAAGGGAGTTTTCGGCTCACTTTGCCTAATATATCTTTTTTTATTAGTACTAAAGTCGAACCCGAAGCGCCTAAATTCTTCTGCGAACCCGCATATATAAGGTCAAACTTGCTATAATCCATCGGGCGTGAAAAAAATATCCGAACTCATATCAGCTACCAAAGGCACTTTCGTATCCGGAATAGAATGATACTCCGTACCATAGATAGTGTTATTAGTGGTGATATGTAGATAATCTACCTCTGTAGGTACATTTATTTCTTTCGGAATATATTTATATCCTTCTGCCTTCGAGCTTGCCACTACGATAGCCTCGCCAAAAAGAGTCGCCTCTTTGTGAGCCTTATTTGCCCAAGTACCCGTATCTACATAGGCAGCCTTGCGTTCTAATAGGTTATAAGGCACCATCAGAAACTGCATACTCGCTCCTCCTTGTAAGAAAAAGTGCTGTATATGTATCGTCTAAACCGGCTATTTCCAAAGCCAAAGAGCGAGCGTGCTCTATTACGCGTACAAATTCTGCACTGCGATGCGATATTTCAGCTACCGATAAGCCAGTTCCTTCGAAGTCTAACAATGCTCTCGAAGCTTTCTCAAATACTTCAGGAGCTAATATTGAAGGCCCCGCGCTAAAGTTGTGTTTTTTCATTATTCTTTGTGTTCTGCTTTGTATTTTACTATAAATTCTTCTACTTGTTGTTTGAGTATGCACCATAGCTTATCCTGTGCGTGCTCACTTGCCCAAGCGATGTGAGGGGTATAAATCACACGAGGGTGATTAGCTATTTTTAGCAGAGGGTCGTCAGCTGCTGGAGGTTCTTTCTCAAATACATCAGCCGCAAAGCCCATTATTCTATTGCTTTCTATAGCTTCATAAACCGCTTGCGGGTCTACTACTGCCCCACGCGATATGTTTATTAACAACGGTTTCTTTCGCAATTTAGAGATAAACTCTTCATTCACTAAGTGCTTTGTTTCTGGGGTTAGAGGGCAGGTTATCGCTATTATATCACTTTGCGACAACACTTTGCCAAAGTCTGTATATTCTTCATTACGAGGAGCAACCCCTTGTCTCTCTGCCCATAACACACGCATACCAAAGGCTCTTGCTACTTTTGTTATCGATTTTCCTATGTTGCCTACTCCTATGATACCCAAGGTTTTACCGTGCAATTCCAATACAGCAGGCTCTGTCAAACAGAAACGCCCATCTTTTTGCCAAGTACCATCAGCTACACTCTCGTGGTAAGTCTTCAAGGCACGCATAGCCGATAACAGCAACATAAAGAAGTGCTCTGTCACACTCTCTGTCGAGTAGCCCGCCACGTTCTTCACCTCAATTCCTAAGGCTTTCGCAGCCTCTCTATCGATATTATCCATACCTGTAGCAGTTAGGTGGATAAGTTTCAAATTAGGCAATTGTCTAAGGATAGCCTCATCTATTTTCACCTTGTTTACAATAGCAATGTCCGCCGGCTTCAGACGCTGTACTATTTCATCAGGGGCAGTCTTCTGAAAAAGCCACCCATTGGTTTACTCCCTTAGGAATATCAACATCTATACGCTCTGAGAGCGTGTTACGGTCTAAAAAAATACTGCTTTCATATAAATTTATTTTTATATATTATCAAATTCTGATGCCAGCTGATAGCACCTCTTTGTACTCTTTGTTGCGTTTTAAAAAAAGCAATAGCCGCCGGACATACCGGTACCACCTTATACTTTTTTTCTGCAATACAAGAGCCAGAACCCCTTTGAAAAAAATTCATCTACAAAGGCTTCATTAGCCGATTCGGGAAGTAAGGTCTTTGTAAAAAAATATTTTACGTTCTTGAATTGAGTACTCTACAAAGGCGAGTTCCCCATTTTGCTTAGCCTGATATTGGCGCGAAAAATTCACTATCTGTTACTTCCATAGCAATATGTTTTTAGTTTTTTAATTAGTAATATGTATTATTCAAAAAAATATCGTAACTTTTGCCAAGCATTAGTTTTTCACCGAAGGATGAGCGAACGATCACCGAAGGATGAGCGAACAATCATCGAAGGATACTAATACTTAATCCGGTGCAAAGTTACTAATTTTTTTCGTAAAAAAAGCAATAAGAAATGAATATAAAAGATAAGCCTACAATTTATTTAATGCCGGGAATGGCGGCAAGTCCCTAAGATTTTTCGAGCGGTTGCATTTCCCAAACGCCTACGACATTCACCTCCTCGACTGGACTATGCCTGAAGAAGATGAGTCCTTAGCGCATTATGCCAGTCGTTTAGCAAAGTACAATTACGGCTCCTAATCCTATTCTTTTTAGGCGTATCTTTTTGGTGGAATTATAATGCAAGAAGTAGCTAAGCAAATAAATTATAAAAAAAGTAGTGATTATATCGAGTGTTAAAACGCAATACGAACTCCCTAAGAAGATGTTGTTAGCGCGCTATACTCACTTGCACAAGTTATTACCTGTGCGTGCTATCAGCCATTTAGAGTTCTGGAAACGTTTTTTTCTTTTTTCTGAAACGATGAACAAACGCTTAACTTTATACGAAAAAAATATCGGTTTACGTTCTCCCTCCCTACCTCGATTGGTCTATCGACCGCATTGTCAATTGGCAACAAAAAGAGCCTTTACCCCGTACAATTCATATTCACGGCGATAAAGACCCTGTTTTTTTCCTATTCAGTATAAAAAAATGCCACCGTTATCCACGGTGGCACATATATGATTATCAATCGTTATAAATGGTTCAACGAACACCTTATCAATATGATTAATGACTAATTACCTAATCTTCAGAGTAACTATTGATATTACCGCTAAGAAAATCCCTACTATCAGAAAGCGCATTACTATTTTGCTTTCGTGATAGCCTCGTTTCTGATAGTGGTGGTGCAAAGGCGACATTAAGAATATTCTTCTTCCTTCCCCATATTTCTTTTTAGTGTATTTGAAATAAGCGACTTGCAGTATTACTGACAAGTTCTCGAGCAAGAAAAATACCACAAAGAACTGGTATCAACAGCTCTTTGCGCACCGCAATAGCAATAACTGCTATGATGCCGCCTATAGTCAAACTACCCGTATCCCCCATAAATACTTGAGCAGGATAGGTATTATACCACAAAAAACCGACTAAAGCACCTGCAAATGCTGCTATAAATACAGTCATCTCACCCACTCTTGGTATATACATTATATTCAGATATTCCGAAAAAATGATATTCCCGGACACCCAAGCAAAAATCCCTAAGGTGAGCACTATAATAGCCGAGCTACCCGCCGCTAATCCATCAATACCATCTGTTAAGTTCGCTCCATTTGAGACTGCTGTTACTATCAAAATAACCAACGGAATAAACACTAACCACACATATTGATGATAATTTCCGCCCGTCCAGGCTATTAGGTCTGCATAGTCAAACTCATTGTTTTTTACAAAAGGAATAGTCGTCTTAGTCGATTTTATTTCTGGCACTACTACTTCATTAGCACTATCCGCTATCTCATTATTAGTAGTTGTTACCAATTCTGTACGCGTACGCCCTATTCCTGTTTTTTCACTTTTTATAGTTACGGCATCACTAAAATAGAGAGTTGCCCCCACTATTATACCAAGTCCCACTTGTCCTAATACTTTGAAACGCCCTTTGAGTCCCTCTTTATTTTTCCTAAATGTCTTGATATAATCATCTATAAAACCAATAGTCCCCATCCATACTGTAGTGATAAGTAACAGAATAGTATAGACATTGTTTAGTTTAGCCAACAAAAAGCACAGGTATAAGTGTAGCGAGAATAATAATAATTCCCCCATAGTAGGCGTACCAGCTTTTTTTCATTTTGTCCATTAAGCCCTAAGTCACGCACAGTTTCACCCTATCTGCTTACGTTGCAAAAAAAGCTAATAATACGCTTACCGTAAATAGTAGAAATCAAAAGCGAAAGCAGCAGAGCCATCCCGCCCTAAACGAAAGGTATTTATATAATCCCGAACCTGGGAAATCGTAATTTTTCTAAGTTTTCTAATAGATGATATAGCATTATTTATGTCTTTTATTTTTTTATTTTTAATGGCCGCAAAGATACAAAACTATTATTAATTTAATAGGTAGTTTTACTTTATTTATTAACTTTGCTGCTTAATTAGTATTTAGTTATCTAATATGCGAAAAGATTCTTATACACCTACAACCCTTACTGCCTCTGTCATTATTAGGGTACGTTTTAGCGAAACTGACCCCTTAGGTATTGTCTGGCACGGCAATTATATCAAATATTTTGAAGAAGGAAGAGAGCTTTCGGTCGAAAAATACGGACTTTCATACCTTGATGTACAACGTGAAGGCTACGCTACCCCTATCGTAAAAATCTCTCTGTGAACACAAAAAAATGGTGCAATATGGAGAGCAACTGCGGGTAGAAACACAATATATGCTTACTTCTGTAGCCAAATTGGTCTTCCGATACTTCCTTTATAACGAAGCTGACGAATTAGTATGTACAGGGCGAAACAGTACAAGTATTTACCTCGCTGGCTGATAATTCTCTCGCTCTTTACCCACCTCCTTTCTACGAGAAGTGGAAAAAAACAAAATGAAAGAACTTTTTAAACTAACCTTTTCGTTTATCTACAAATTTCATTGGCTTTCTACTGCCCAATGGGTACAATTCTCGCTCTAACATAGCGATATCGCAATACTCTATTTTAGGCACGACTCTTATTTTAGCTCTAAAATGATTACTAATACGCTCTTTTAGAGCTTCTGTTGGTGTGTGTGTACCTATCCTGATAAGTATTTCATCAGTGAGTATGCTATTGGTACTTATTTCTATGATGTAATTCTCTATTTCTTCAAAATTAGTGAGCAAATCCATCAATACTGGTGGGTATAAAGTCGTTCCCTTATACTTTATCATCTGCTGTTTGCGCCCTAATACCGGACTTACCCGAGCTGTATTGCGCCCACAAGCACAAGTCCCTATATGCATCGTCACTATATCGCCAGTTCTAAAACGTACCAAGGGCATTGCTTCTACCCCCAATGTGGTGATAGTCAACTCTCCACTTTCGTTCTCTCCTACTCTATTGCCTGCATCATCTAATACTTCAGTGATGATGAGCTCAGGATGATGATGCCCCCCTTGCTGGTATTCGCATTCAGTAAAAGTAGTGCTCATCTCTGTAGAGGCATAAGTAGAATAAAGTTTTATCCCTTTCCACTTCTCGGCTATTTTCTCAGCGAGAAGAGTATTACTAAAATCCTGATTTCTAAGAGACTCTCCTATACATACCACTCCTTTTACTGATGAGGCTTCATAGTCTATCCCATTTTTCGGCATAAGCTATCATTTTCAGCAAAAAAGATGGCACAGCTATCAAATAGGTAGGTTCATACAGCCTAATACTATCCCACTGTAGCTCTGGTATCCCTGCTCCTACCCTTACGATGCTTGCTCCTAATTGTCGTACTCCTAAAAAGTAAGCTAACCCTGCCATAAAACGCCTATCAATAGTAGTCATCAGCTGCACTACATCTCCCTTTTTTATTCCTGCACAAGCCAATGAGATAGCCTCATTATAGGCAAGACGATTCAAATCATTATCCGTCAAACCAAAAGTAACAGGCGTACCGAGCGTACCCGAAGTAGAAGCATAATCTACAATAGCCGATTTAGGCACACATCTGAAAGCATCGTTATTGCGCTGCAAATCATCTTTGCAGGTAGTAGGAAGCTTAGTCAGGTCAGAAAGTGTTTTAATAGCCGACACATTGATATTATGCTCCTTGAAAAGTCGCTTATAGAATGCCGAATGCTCATTTACATACGCTAACACCTCTTGCAACTTTTTCTCCTGCAAAGCTACTATATCAGCCTGCGATTGCTTCTCTATTTCTGGTACCCAATCTTTCATTTAAACTTTATTTAAAAAGTCTTTTAAGCGAATTTAAAAATCCTTTCTCTACTACATCTATCCCAATACCAAAATTACTATCAGCCATTGTATGGTAGTCTTCGCGTACAGGCTCTAATTTGTCTAACGGAATCTCTATATTCATCAGCGGATTGTACTCTACTATCACTTTGCCCGAGTTTTTTTAGTAATAAACTTTTTGGGTTTTATGAGTAAAATACTTGTTCTGTATGTCGCACTCTTGTATAGTGTACTTCTCTTTAGTATCGATATTTTTCATCAGTTTGTAGGTAGATTTCATAGCGTTCGCTATCGAAATTATGCCAGAAACTCACATCGCTGTGTTGGTGCTCTCTTATGCTATTTTTCAGCACACTACCATCAAAATACATAAGGAAGCGTTTTCCTTGCGAATCTACGAAATAAGGATTTTCTATAGTAGCCTCATATTTTACCGCCAATTCATTTTCTACCTTATCGTCTTTTACTATTTGTAGGGTAGCATCTTTGAATATATCGCGAAAATCCTTGCCTTTACGGTCATTTGCGTAATTAAGAGCATAAAATAATGAGTTGTTCCAACTATCTAAACGCTCATTTTTATTACTTGATTTGAAATAGCTTCGCATTGTATTAGCGCGGTTGTAGCGGTAGGTAGTCAGTAGCTCTATTTTTACCTTTATTTTCTTTCACCACCAAGCTAATCTTCTCGTCTATGCAATAATCAGCAAAACGAATAGGTTTGCGTACTTGCAATTCTTGGTCAGGTAAAATTTCCATATAGAAACAGAAAGAGATAACAGCGCGTTTCTCTAATCGACCAAACTCATTACGAGCAGTAGCATCTATAAAATACTCTTGCCCTTGATGGTTGATTTTTCACTACTACGTGATTAAACGAGAGCAGCGAAGGTAAGTAGTATTTTAGGTAGAAATCTACATTGTAATTCACCAATACTACAGATGAATCTACCCCCAAGTAGTTAAGTACGCACTTCAGCAATACGCATTTTGCCTTGCAGTCTCCTTGCTTATTTTGGTAAGTAACAGCAGGCTCTTGTGGTTTATGCCCATTCATCTCATCGGCATTGTACACATAGTAGATGTTATTTTGCACAAATTCTATAGCGTATTGCAGTTTTTCATCAAGGGTAGCATAGCGTCTAATTTAGCTACCAAATCTGGAGCAAAATCAGTAAGTTGAGCATTGAATACCCCTTCATACAAAGGATAAATATAGTTAGAGAGGTCTTTCCAATTGCTATCGGTAGCAAAAATCTATAAAAGGGAATATCTCGCGATTAGGGTCTACAGGATTGATATAATCATTTTCAATGATTTCAAAAGTTTCTCCTTGTGCTAAGTACTTCACCTCACTAGGTAGCTTTCATTTCTTTTCTTCATCGCGGAAAAAAATACATTTTTATAAGCTACTCGTTTATCTCTGTTATTGATAAGTTTAAAGTGGTATCTACCATAAGCCCAATAAGTATCTGGGGTTACATAGATATACTTCATAAAGTCGCGACGCAAAAAAACTCTTTTTCAGTAAACACTTTTTTCTTTAGTGTCTTCCAAAATGAGAATATCATCTAAATGAAGGTCTTTTTATAGAAAAATTGAGCTTTTTAGAACTGCTGATAACACCTCTATTGCTTTGGTTTTCATTATCGAGCACTTTTATGGTAGTATCAGAGTTTTTATCTATAAGCTCTCCATTGCGGTACACACTGATACGGTGGATATTAAAAAAATTCATTCTCTTCTAATATCATATCATACATCGAGGCACGCTCTAAGTTCTCTGGTTGCGTAAGCGTATAAGCCATAAAAGGTATAATCGGAGGTACTATCAACGTCTATTTTTACTATATTTATGCAAGAAATAGCAGTAGTCACGTCCCTCATCGGTTTTGCTCTCGTGAGAAGTCGGTATCTACTAATAAAGCTATTATTTCAGTATCTGATAGGGTGTTTGCCCAATCAGGTGCTTGTATAAAAGCAGTAAAGTTCTTTTTCTTCTGTTTGCACGTTCTTATTATATTTTTTTACAAAAATAGCCACTTATAGTTAGTTACAAACTACAAGTGGCTGCAAAAGATAATACTTTTTATTTTTATTTCGGCAACATTTTTTTACACTTTTAACTAATCTGACAAACTCTTTTCGGTAGCCCTCTGGGTCTTTGCCTATCGCCCCTTCTGCCAATTCTATTACTTGGTCGTAAGTGGCGTTAGCTTTGTTGCTATTGTCTCTTAGCAAAATGCCAAATTCGGCTACACTGGCGGCAAATCTATAGTCAGCACTAGTCTCTTTTAAAGGCTTTTTGTTGAATATCAAAGGTTCAGTTATTTCTACACTCTTAGCATCTTTCACTTTAGGGTCTTTGTAGCGTATTTTGAGGAAACCCTAACTCATTGCCTTTGCCTTTTTCATTTAGTTCTTGCGACTGATAGCGAAGACTTTGTGCTACTTTCCCGTCTGAAGGTACTAACTCATAAAGTGCAGTAACCGTATGCCCTGCCCCTATCTCGCCAGCATCTTTTTTATCATTAGTAAAATCTTCATTGGCGAGCATTCTGTTTTCATAACCTATTAGCTTGTATTCTTTTACGTATTTAGGATTGAATTCTAACTGTAGTTTTACATCTTTAGCTACTGCGAAAAGGGTGCCGCTCAACTCATTTACTAACACTTTTTTTAGCTTCGGTGATGTTATCAATATAGGCGTAGTTACCGTTGCCTTTATCGGCTATTGTTTCTGCCATATCATCACGATAATTGCCTATTCCGAAGCCCAAAACTGACATATAGATACCACTTTCTCGTTGTTTTTCGATGAATTTCTCTAAATCTGTCGTATTGTTTATTCCTATATTGAAGTCGCCATCAGTAGCCAAGATTATACGGTTGTTACCATTCTTTATAAACGATTTCTGTGCTTGCTCATAGGCTAACTGTATACCTTTGCCACCTGAAGTACCTCCGCTGGCATAGAGATTGTCAAGCACCTTTATTATTTTTTTCTTTGTCTTTCACACTAGTAGACGGAAGCGCTACTTTAGTACCATTAGCATAGGTTACTATCGCTACTTTGTCATCGGGTCTGAGTTGCCCTAATAACATTTTTGAAAGAAGATTGTAATAAGGGCAATTTATTCTCCTCATCCATTGAGCCCGATACATCTATTAGGAATACAATATTAGAAGGGAGTGCTTTTTGCAAGGTCTATCTTCTTAGCTTGTAACCCAATACGAAGTAATAAGTGGTTAGGATTCCAAGGAGCAGGTGCCAATTCGGGTGATACCCGTAGCGGACTGGCACTTCCTTCTTCGGGGGCAGGATAGTCGTAATCAAAATAGTTTACCATCTCCTCTATGCGTACCGCATCTTTCGGGGGTATCTGCCCGTAGCCTATTATGCGGCGTACATTGGCATAAGCAGCTCTATCTACATCTGCTGAAAAAGTAGTTACAGGTTGTTGTGCTACCGCCACAAATGAATTTTCTTTTATCTCTTTGTAGGTTTCAGCATTGCGCTGTTGGGGTGGAGACGAGAGAATCATCTTAGATGTAGCATTCGCCGAAGGCTCCATTAGGGCAGCTTCATTCGCCGTTATCTCTACATCTTCTTCTATTACTTCATCTGGTGTTACCTCATCTGGTGTAGAATTAATTACACTTACCTTTTCACCGCTGTTATGCCGGTGAGAGGGGTCGCCACAAGCCGCTACCATTAGGGCAGCTGCTATACATAAGGATACATTTGTTTTTCATAAGGATATTTTTTTATTAGAGTTTTTTTCACCCTTATAAAAAAACAAATGATGTGCCAAACTCATCAATAAATTAAACTTTACTCTTCATTATGAATGAAGCGTTTTTAGCGTAAAAGCTCCTCTTCTGTTTCTTGGTGATTACCATCAGGTACGCAACAATCTACCGGACATACTGCAGCACATTGAGGGCGTATCGTGAAAGCCTATGCACTCAGTGCATTTATCAGCTACTATAAAATAATAGTCATCACTAACAGCCTGTATCATCTCATCGGCATCTACCTCAGCTCCACTTGGCAACACTACTTTTTCCTTTTTAGTGTTGTCCCTTCTGCATAGCTCCATTCTTGTCCCCCTTCATAAATAGCATTATTGGGGCACTCTGGTTCACAAGCCCCCACAATTAATACAATTATCCGTTATTATTATAGCCATTTTTTTATTGTCAATTATTTTTTTATTAAATAAATTTGGGTGTTACTTCAAACCACAAATCTATAAAAAGTTTAAATCGTGCTAGATATTCGCGTACGCGTGTTTTTCAGTCCGTAGTAAGCCGTTACATCTTGGGCATTAAAGCCCACTGCTTCTATATGATGATGTTGGGCTAAATACAGTGCCCGTTGATTATGAAATTGCTGCGATATAATCAGAAAACGCTCTTTACCAAACACCTTTTTTAGCACGTACTACCGAATCTAATGTTCTAAAACCTGCATAATCTAATATGATGTTTGCTTCGGGCACCCCTCTCTGCATCAAGGCTTTTTTCATTTCTTCAGGTTCGTTATAATCGTTTCGATGATTGTCGCCACTCACCAATATATATTGTATTTTTCTTTGCTTCGTACAGCTGCACAGCCGCCTCTATTCTATAAAGAAAATACTTATTAGGCTGCCCATTTTTCAGATAAGGATTAGTACCCAATAGCAAACCTACCTCGCAAGTAGGCACGGTATTTACATCGCTGTATAAGGCATTGGCCGTTTTTCTATCTACCTGCACATTGCAAGCGATAATCACCAAGAGCAACCACAGCGATAGCAAAATCGTCCCCCTCCAGAAATATTTATTCCTTAAAGGTTTAAAAAAAGATTTCATTTTTTATTATTTGTTTTTTTCAAAGTATTGCCTCATCAGCAAATTATTTTTTTCCTGCAAAGGCTTTTTACATCGTCTTCTGAAATCTCTTTACCTCCTAAGATAAAAAGACGCTCTACCACATTGCGAAGCTCTCTGATATTTCCTGTCCAATCTTGCTTTTTGCAATAGTTCTATAGCTTTTTTTGCTAAATTTCTTTGGACTTATGCCTTGTTCTTCAGCTATTTTATCAGAAAAATGAGAGATAAGTAACGGAATATCATCGCGGCGCTCATTAAGAGAAGGTACTCTTATGAGTATTACCGCTAAGCGGTGATATAAGTCCTCGCGAAAACGCCCCTCAGCTATCTCTTTTTCAAATCTTTATTAGTAGCCGCTATCACACGCACATCTACACTGATGTCCTTATCGCTACCCACACGGGTAATCTTATTTTCTTGCAAAGCACGCAGTACTTTCGCTTGGGCTGACAGACTCATATCACCTATCTCGTCTAAGAAAATAGTACCATTATTAGCTGCCTCGAACTTACCTGCACGGTCTTTTACAGCTGAGGTAAAAGCCCCTTTTATATGTCCGAACAACTCACTTTCTATCAATTCTGAAGGAATAGCGGCACAGTTCACTTCTATCATCGGAGCTTCAGCTCGCTCACTCTGGCAGTGAATAGCGTGAGCTACCAACTCCTTGCCCGTACCATTAGAACCTGTGATAAGCACACGAGCCTCAGTAGGAGCTACTTTCTCAATCATCTGTCGTATCTGTTGTAGCGGGGCACTCTCGCCTATCATCTCATAGCGCTTGCTCACTTTTTTCTTCAGATGTTTGTTCTCTACCACCAACTTTTGTTTGTCGAGGGCATTGCGTACTGTGTTGAGCAGACGATTTAGATCAGGGCGGCTTCGAAATATAATCATAAGCCCCCAGACGCATAGCATTTACGGCGGTTTCTAAATCTCCGTGACCTGAAATCATCACAAAAGGAACTTCTGGTTTTATCTTTTTTTAGCCTCGGTGAGCACCTCTAATCCGTCCATTTTAGGCATTTTTGATATCGCACAACACCAAGTCGTAATCGTCTTTTTTTCAGTTTTTTTCTAAACCTTCTATACCGTCCGAAGCCTCAAAGACCTCGTATTCTTTACTTTCTTCTTGCAATATCTTAGAAAGTACCCGCCGTATAGCCGATTCATCTTCTATAATAAGTATTTTTTTGTCATATTGTTAATGTGTCAGTTTATTGATTTGTCAATTTGCGAATTGGCTAATCAGTTTGCAAAAAAATAATAAAAATAAAAAAACTCCTGACATTGTGTCAAGAGTTTTTTTCTTTTTAATTATGAAAAAGTGATTTTAAAATGGACGCTATTAGTTAGCTTTAAAAGTACTTTTTAAAGTTGTTTTGATAGTTTTGAAACTCTTGCTGGGTAGTGATTTTCTTATAGTCGTTAGTAGCAAATAGTTTCAAATACACTTCTAACTGCGAAGGTGTCATATAGCTAGCTATGCTGGTTATTAGGTCAGCATTTTTCATCTAAGAATAGCATAGTAGGGTAAGCCTGCACCTGTAGGTAGTTAGTAAAAGGGTGAATTGAGTTTCTACGGTCTGCCAAAGCTGGATCATAACCTTTGTTTTTCGAAAACGTTGTCCTTTGTAGTTTACCACTTCATTACCTTCACCGTTAAATTTCACCGCATAGTAATTATCGTTTACGTATTTTGCTAAATCTTTGTTAGCAAAAGTGTTGTTAGACAACATCTTACAAGGGCCACACCAGCTGGTGTATACATCTATAAATATTTTCTTAGGTTTCTTCTTTTTGTGCTGCAATAGCTTGGTCAAAAGTCATCCATTTAATTTCTTGAGCTTCAAGAGTAATAGTGGCTGCAAACAAAAAGCACCACCATAGCGATAAGTTTTTTGTCATAAGGTACTTGTATTAATAACATTTATTCTTGCATAAGTGCACCAAAAACTGTGCCAAATTTTTACTGCGTCTTCATTAGTACAGAACTGCATCTCGATGGGCAGGTAGTATAACCCCTCCCAGCTTTGCTCAAACCGCACATAATCTTTCTCGGTAGTTAGTACACGCAAGCCTTGCAGTTTTTGCAGTTCTTTATCAGTAAAATGATGATGATCAGGAAAGGCTATATGCTGAAAGTCAGCACCTTTCTTCTTCAGAAAATCTAATAACGGCTGCGGACTGGCTATGCCAGTTACTAAGGTAAAAAGGTTGTTGTATAAACACTTCTAACGGACTTTCACCTACTACCGAATACACTTGTTCACTATAGGCTATAGTAGCAAAAAACAATAGGAGTTTGCGGGCGGGTCTTTTTCTGCAACTGTGCCACAATACGTTCACGCTCTGCAACAGATAGGTCGGGCGGACATTTGGTCACTACCACTATATCGGCTTGCTGCACACGGCTCACCACATCGCGGAGGCGCCCCACAGGTAGTAGCCAATCGTCAGTAAATAGCTGCCCGTAAGCCGTTAGTACTATATTTTTTTAGTCGCTTTTATAGGGCGATGCTGAAAAGCATCATCTAAAATAACCACTGTAGGCGGGGTTGGCAATTGCAACAGCTGCCGCATCCCCTCTACCCTATCTCCACAAACGGCTAAAATAATATCTTTATGAAACTTTTCGCCAGAACTGGAAAGGCTCATCGCCTAAATCGGCTACTGTGGACTGTGCATCAGCTAACACAAAGCCTTTCGTCTTGCGCTTATACCCCCTACTGAGCACTGCCACACGGCACTTAGGGTGCAACTGTCTGACCAAGTATTCCACCATCGGACTCTTGCCGGTACCCCCTACCGCTACATTACCTACACAGATAGTAGGCACAGCAAAAGTATGCTCTTTAAAAATCCCCGTATTATAGCACCAATGCCGCAAGCGCACTATCGCCCCATAAAGAAGCGCAAAAGGGAAAAGTAAAAACGATAAGTATCGCATTGTTATTCGTAATTAAAATCGATATACTTCTTTATCTTCTCGCCGTTATAAGTGGTTATCGTGCCCAGCGCATCGGCAGAGGCAAGAGTAAGGGTACGCTCCTTAAGGTGCAAAAAGCTCAATACCCCATCGAGGCGCGCCAAGAAGCGCAACATCTGATGCGACACACGCTTAGTAGGGGCTTTTACCCCTAATTGTTCAGCTATACGCTCTAAAACAGCTTTATAAGTCAGGTTTTCAGCATTTAGCACAAAGCGTTCGCCTGCTACTTCAGAAAATTGTAGCTGCACCATAGCGCGCACTACATCATCTACCCCTACAAAACCTGTAGCACCAGCCGGATAATAGCGCAGCCCATCGGCTACTTTCTTGTACAACAAGCCTGAGCCTCTGTCAGTAAAATCGCCCCTCAACACTACTGAAGGGTTTACTATTACTACCGGCAAGCCTTCTTGCGAACCGCGCCATACCTCCATCTCTGCTCCGTGTTTACTGATAGCGTAATCGGTATTGTTATCTTCGTTATTCCAATCGTTTTCCTCGTCTATAGGGGTATGAGGCAAGGTTGAAAGAGTAGCTACTGAACTTACATAGCAGAGTTTTTTCACCCCAAAGTCGATACTGAGGTTTACTATATTGGCAGTGCCCTGTACGTTCACCTCTATAAGTTTATCAAAATCTTGGGGCTGAAACGAGATTAAACCAGCACAATGAAAAACGAAAGTAACACCCTCGAACGCTTTTTCAAGTGCGGGGATGTTACTTAAGTCTGTTTGTATCCATTCGATAGTGTCAAACTGTGCAGCGCCACTATCGCTGTGTTTTACAAATAATTGTCTGATTTTTCTCAAGCGATTGGGTATTGCGGTAGATAGCCCTTACTTTATACGCCTTATTTTTTTGGTAAGATTCAAAAAGCAAGCGGCTGCCTATTTGCCCCGTTCCGCCAGTTACTAAAATCATTATTCTTGTTCTAATGGTATACGTTCGTCGATAAGTTTGAGCGCGATAGGAGAGTCGTTATCATTGTAAAACTCAAATAGGTCTAAGATAGAGTGTACTAAGCGTTCTTCTTCTAATTGCTCTTGTACAAACCATTGCAAGAAGTTTTTCTGAAGCATAATCGTCTGACTGACGCGCTTTCTTGAAAATAGCAAAAAAATAGACTGAGTTACTTTTTATTTCGTGCTCTAAAGTTTTTTTCGTATACTTCTTTTTAGTGAACCGAATTCTTGCTGTACTTCTCCTACTTTAGGGGCGAAAGCACGAGCTCCGTTTTTCGTTAAGGAAACGGAAGATTTTTCATCATATGGTCTCTCTCTTCTACAGCGTGGTTATAGAAAAAAACTCAGCACTGCGTGAGTAACCATTGTATTCTGCCCAAGAAGCCATTGCTAAATAAAGCGAACTTGCTTCTGCTTCTTTACTTACTTGTTCGTTAAGAAGGTCGATAATTTCAGGGTGCAAACTAGTTTGCGTTCTGGTGTACTTTGTTTTTTGACATATGTTATAATTATTATTAAGTTTTTTTAGTGCGGCAAAAGGTACTAATTTTTTTCGCCAATTAGCAACTAAAAAAAGATATTTATATACCAAATTTTAATTAAATCTATTTTTTTACCATTTATCATTATTCCGCTCCTGCCTTCCACTGGTGCAGTACCCTAGAATAGAAATATATAAACACGAAAGTAGCTGCTAATACTACATAATTAGTAGGCAACCCACTTGGCAACAGTCGTCCCTCTATTAGCAATAGGGTGCTGTAGCAAGCGGGTACAAATACAATAAGCGAAAAGTTGATGAGGATAGCCGAATGCAGCTTGCTGATATGCCCTAATAGGTATACTGAGGCAAATATCATCAGATAAGCAGTTAGTATGTACAGCCACGCCACCGAATTGCCACCTAAAGCAAAGACTGTTATTATTGACAGGATAGCCAAAAGCAGTGCCAGCACGTGCGAAAAGACAATACCAAAAAAAGAAATGAACGCACATTAGTGACCCTCACACAAAAATACTATCAGCGAAAAGAAGAGGGCTATCATCATAAAAAAATATCAAGATAGCCTAATATCTTTACTACTCCTATTTTATTTTCAGCATTTGTAATAACGTAATACGCCTCTTGTAGCTGAGGGTCATCGTAGTCCATTTTGTTTTCTATTGTAGGGTATTGTAGCTTAAGTGACGCTACATACGAAGACGAGTAATGACACCTAAACCGTACGTCTTCGCCCATCACAAACGATATAAAAAACGAAATAGAGGCAAAAACTATCAGAAAATACTGTACGAACTGCCCGAAGAGTTTGAGCGCATTACTAGGGTAAAAATGCTTAAAAGCGTTGTTTTTGCTCATCTGTACTAACCAGCCTACTAACAGCAAAAGTAGAAATGACAAAATTGAGCAAAAAGGCTATTGGAAAGAATTTTTCTATTGTACCAAAATATTTTGTACTAAAGTCTTCTTCATTCACTGAAAAGAAGCCAAACAGAAAGAAAAACAAGTGAGCACAAAGGGCAATGCCCAATAGCCACACTATTTTGGTATTCCACAGAGACGGATAACGCTCTAATAAATATTGTTCTATTTTTCTTCATTTGCTTAATAATTTGTTATTCGGGCAGCGCCTTCCAACGCAGCACTGCCTTAGTGTATAGGGCGGTAAAAGCCATTACCACCAACACAAATATCCCTTGCATCAGGTAGTACCCAAAATAAGAGCCTGCAAAAAAATCCATGCAATCTGATAATGCATTGAGTGCCCTCATAATCGTAGTAGTTTTCCGATGTATTAGCTAAATAGAGACAATGATAGATAAGTTTTATCAATAGATACCCTAAAAAGAAAAAAACGCTAAGCCAAAAAAATGTTATTGATACATTCAGCAGCACCCCACTGAAGAACTTGCGTATCTTGCCCTGCAGCTTGAGTGAAAGCACTAACACAACTACATAGGTAAGCAGAAAAGAGCCCCATTGCGCATTCTTCATCGCAATAAGAGGCAAACTCGGTTAGCGGAATAAAGAGTATTGCCAGCATCGTGACTAACAGACTCAACACCCCCGAAAAGACTACCGAAAACAGAAAAGTACGGAGCCCCGTAGCACGTATGCAGAAAAAGCAGCATCGCCATAAAAAAACGACAATATTACAAACATTTGTAATGGCTCATATACACAATATTTAAAATCTCTTTCTTTAAGCCATTGGGCATTTTTGGGCTATGTAATACTCATCTACCTGCTCTTGCGGATAATAGTCGGCATACTCGTACATCTGGTAATCCTCGGGATAGTACTGTAGCACTTCGTCTATATAGCTATCGGTATACCGCCAGTGTGCCTTTGCTTTCTGGCCTGCAAAAAAACGGTACCTCCAACGAAATTGATAGCAGTATCGTCAGAAAGAAACACACGAACTGCCCAAAAAGTTGTCGTGCCTTTAACGGATAAAAAAATGCTGCAAGGCATTATTGCGGAACAGATAGATAAGCCAGCCTACTAACAGCAGCACGCTCACGATAAGGTTTAGTATTAAAGGGTACCCCCTCGTAGCTGCTGTAGATACTGTAGTAGCTATCTTTGAGCACATCGTCATTTATAAGACAAAAAAACCGCCTATAAAAAAACAACACCTGCGCCAAAAGTGCTAATGGCAGTACCCAAACGATGTGCGTATTCCAAATAGTAGGATAACGCTCTAAAAATACTTATTCATAACTCCCCTCATATTTAACTTACAAAAAAACCTACGTGTAGAAGCCGATATATTGCGAATGTAAGTCAGGTCTATCTTTGCCTTACCCAAAGCCTCTAATACAGCCGAATACTCGGTATTAGGGACGAAAATACGCTACATATACCCCTCCGTTATAGTTGAGTTTCTCAAGTGCAAATGCTTTGAATACTGCTATCAATTCTTCGCGGGTGTTAGTAGTATCTATCTCTACTATCAGCGGAATAGCCTCTTCTGTAGTAGTTGCCTCTGCATTATCTGTATACTGACCGTTGCGCAAGAATATTACCTTATCTGATATTTTCTCTACCTCAAAAAAAGCTGCTGCGAACTGAGGATAAGGGCAATAGGGTGATTTACCGAGTTGGCTATCATCTTCAGGTCTTCTAAAATAACCTGTTGTGCCAATACGTCCAAATTGCCCAAAGGCTCATCGAGGAGGAGAATTTCGGGCTGGCGCAAAAGGGTACGCGCTAACTCAAAACGCATCTTATAACCTGATGAAAGGGCATTCCAATCTAAGTGTTGGTACTGCCAAAGCCCTAAGCGGGCAATCATAAGCAGGGTGCGCAACTCATTTTCTTCAGCCGGAATGCCATAGCTCGAAAGGGTAAATTTCAGATTGTCTTTCAGACTGCCATACCACTTTTCGGTGCGCTGGGGTATGTAGATAAGTTTGGTACGCAAGTCATAGTCGTTCTTAGGTCGCTCGGTAAAGTAGTATTTCACTACTCCCGAATCGTATGATAGGTCGCGTGCTAAAATGCGCAATAGGGTAGTTTTACCATTGCCGTTCTCGCCTACCAACCCATATACTTGTCCTTTTTTGATAGAAAGCGAGATAGGACCTAACTGAAAGCGCCCTAAAGCATAGTGCTTGCGCACCTCTTCAGCTACTAATACAGCCGTTTCTGTAGGGAGTTCCGTTACCTTGCAATCGGCTATCTCTCTGAGTAGCACTGTAGCTTTTTCAATAAGAGTTTCTACCTCAGCAGGGTGTTTTTCTTTCCAATCGGTCAGAGCGATGGCTTTCTCATAAATAGACATCTGCTGCGTATCGGCAGCACAATCTAACAATTTTCTGAAAGCCAAACCTATATCTTTCTGTGTAAAATATTGCAGTGTTTCTTGCACACGTAGCTGGTGTTTATTCATAACAAAACATTTATGGCGACAAAGATACTAAATAAAGACGAAATGCGAAATATAAAATACAAAAAGTTACCCGAAGAAAATACTCCTTCGGGCAACTCCGTCTATTTAGGTTCTTGTTTAGTCTGTTGTAGGTTGTCTTTTACTCGTTTTTGTACCATTTTTAGCGTTCGATTCTATTTCAGCCTGTGGTATTTGGTATACCCAACGTTTGTCGCCCGCAGGTACTACTACATTAAATGTATGGTTGCTACCCGCCTCAGAGCGGTTTACCCCTAAATGCCAACGTTTGAAATCGAAGAAAGAGGTACCTTCGCCCCAAAGCTCTATACGGCGTTGCGTACGCACTTCTTCGCGCATAGCCGCTTGGGTAGTTGCGGTGAGTGTATAAGAGGGGTCGCGATAGTTCTGCATAAAATCTTCGAGGGTAGTTTTGGCAGTAGTCAAATCGTTTTGCTCTACTAAAGCCTCTACGTACAAAAAGAAAGGATCTTCGATGCGTATGAAACAGTAATCGCTCAAGAAACGCTGGTCGGTAGCGTACTTCACATTAGCATAATTGGGCAAACTATAGCGGTCGGCTATCGCAGGGAAAAGCGTACTATTGATGTATATTTTCTTGCGCACATCGGTATTGGCTATTTTAGCGTAGAGGTTGCTGTACATATTCTTATAAGCCCCTGCTCCCCCTGCATACCCTTGTGTTATGGTATTGTCGATATGCGAGTAGAAAGAACCCCAAGAGGTGGTAGTTTGCTGGGTGATGTCGTAGCCCCCAGAGCCAAGAGGTGTTACTAATATCCCACTTAGCCCCTTGCACTTCAGCCATTGATGTATAATTGAAATCAGAAGCATTAAGCACTATTTGGGCGTATTGGGCTACCTTTGCCCACTCTTCTTTATGCGCATATACTTTAGCCAAATAAGCAGCTGCTACGGCTTTATCGACATCTTCTTTGCTTTCGGTAATGGTAAAGCGAGCATCATCTACTACCGATAAATCTTCTATCATTTGGGCGTATACCTCTGCCACTGTAGCTCGTGCTAACTTGGCATCGGTAGGTTTTCAGCATTAGCGGCACCCCTAATTTTGTTTCGTTGCCCTTATAAGAATGCTGATACAAATTCACCAAATAGTAGTAATAAAGAGCCCTTAACGACTTCAGTTCAGCATATTTCTGATAAAGTACTTGCTCGGTAGGGACTTCAGCAAAATAATCGGCTAAAATGGTGTTGATAGCACTAATTTGTCGGTAGAGAAAATTCCACATAAAGCTGGTGCGGGAATAGTTAGCATTGCGCATATCAAAATAATAGTCGAAACTATACCAGTGATACGAAGCCTGCACCATATCCTGCCCTGTAAGGTCTGATGATAGATGGATAGATTTGAGTCCGAATGAATCTTCATAACTATCTTGTTCGGCTACATTGTTATTGTAAATACCGTTGAGCTCTACTTGTAGCAAGCTGGCTTTGGTATTTACATCGGCTTTGAGCTCCTCTTTGCGCTGGTCGGTGAGGTATTCATCTACCTTAGGGTCGAAATCACTCTTAGAACAAGCGGTAATAAGTAGTGATAAAAAAAGCGGTGGAAAGTATATTTTTTTCATAGCTTTTTGCAATTTTAAAAAGTGAGTGTTAATCCCATTGATACGGTACGAATAGGGCTGTATACGGCAGCCGTATTACTGCCCGACAAGCTGGTACGAGGGTCTAAGCCCTTGCGGTAGCTCCACAAATACACATTATCAGCCGTGAGGTAATAGCGCAACTTAGTAAGCCCTAATTTCTCTACCATCTGGCGCGTGAAAGTATAGCCTACACTTATGTTGCGGAGCGATAGATAGTCTGACGATACCATAAAGCGGTCAGAAAGGCTGAGCAACTTTTTGGTTAGCAAACTCAAGGCGGGGAATATCTGAGGTAGTATTATCAGGCGTCCAACGGTTGCGAATGTCAGCGTGCCAAGTTCTACCCAAGTCGCCTGAGTGCATCAGTCCGGCATACTGATAGTCGTAGAATTTACCCCCTAACTGGTAAGAAAACTGTACGGCAAGGTCGAAATTATAAGCGCTAAGAGTAGTACCAAAACCTCCTTGTAGGTCGGGTATAGAGGAGCCTACATACTGCTTGCTGTCGCTGCTGTAGTTTTTCACTGCCTTTTAGCTCGTACTCACCCGTAGTAGCATTTTTTTGATATAGAACTGCGCATCGCCATTGGTAGGATTTACCCTCCCCATTTCACCATATAGAAGTCGTAGATGCTACCGCCTTCCTTCAGTGTTTGATAGCCACGTGTTAGTCCTTTTTCGCGCAACTCATCAGGTAGGCGAGTTATTTCATTCTTGTAGTGCAAACCATTAACTGATACCGTCCACTGCACTTTATCAGTACGCACAGGGGTTACTGCTAACGAAAACTCCACCCCTTTGTTTAGCATATCAGCTACGTTGCGCGGCTCGGAAGTAAAACCGGTAGAAGCAGGTAACGGCATATTAAACAGCAGGTCGTTGGTTTTCTTCACGAAGTAATCAGCCTCTAAAGTAAGTCGGTTTCTGAAGAAAGCCAATTCTACCCCTGCATTGAGGTTGCCACTCTCTTCCCAAGTGATATTGCGATTGCCTTTATAGCTGGCTACAAGGCCAGGGGTATTGCCATTGGTGCTTACGCTGTAGAGCGTCATATAAGGCACATATGAGCGCCCTCCGCCAGGTAAATAAAGTTCGTCATTACCCTGTACCCCATAGCTCAACTTCAGTTTTACCAAATCTACAAAATCTACTTTCTCTAAAAACTTCTCTTCGCTAAGCAACCACGATGCCCCTACTGACCAGAAAGTACCCCAACGATTTTCGGGCGCAAATACTGATGAGCCATCACGGCGCAAACTGGCTGAAAGGTAATATTTTTGCTGATAGTTAGCATTTAGCTGACCGAAGTAGCCTTCTACAAAATAACGATTAGTGTATGAGGTAAGCGCGCTAAGCACCGCAGCGTTATTGAACTCGCTATTGCGGGGGTCTACGAAGTTCTTCTTACTACCCTCTATAGTACCGAAACGCTTCTGATAGCTTTCGTGACCAAAAAAAGGGCTTCTATACCATAATTATCCCAATTTTTTTGCTATAACGCAACAGCTGGTTGAAGGTTAGCACTATATTATCTGACTTATACTTAGTAGCTGCCCCACCATAGTTCTTACCTGCACCGCCTAATGGAGTAGTGAAGTAGTTCACATCATAGAAATTAGCATAAAAATTGCCATTTACTGAAAAAGTGAGATTTTTATGCAGTTGTGCGTCTAACGAAAGCGCCTGATTGAAATAATAATCGCGACTGTAGTTTAGATTTTCGCGCTGCGTAGCGACAGGGTTGGTATTATCATTAAACTTTCGGGTAGCCCCATAGTCGTAAGTATTTAAGCGATTGCCATTGGCATCGTGCTCGTAGATGGGATAAATAGGCGCTATGGTACGTGTCCACGCAAAAGGGTTATCATAGCCGCCATCCTCAGTACTACCTTGTTTTTCGGTGTAAGTAATCATTGAAGAAGCATTGGCTTTTAGCCAAGAAGTAATGTCGCCTTTGTAAGCAAAACGAGTAGAATAGCGGTTAAAATAACTATTCATATTATAGCCCTCATCGCCCAAATAGCCAAAAGAGAAATAGAAGCTATTATGCTCAGTGCCTTTGGTCATACTCAGGTTATGCTCTTTACGCACACGGGTATTGAAGAGAGCCTTTTCCCATTGGTTGAAGGTAGCCGCATCAGAATATTTGATAGTAGCGGCAGGATTCAGTTTTCCGGTAGGTAGCACCACCTCGTCATCAGCCACATTATAGATATTATAGCCTGCCCCCACATTATTGATAAGCGATTGGCTGGCATTGCTGCGCGCCAAGGCATCAGCTTGTCTCTGAGCGTACAAATTTTTGGTTGTAAAGTGATGCCCAAAGGGTTTCGTAGTATTCGCTGGGACTGCTGATGAGGTCGTACTCTGGGATACCGCGGTAGTTGAAGCCTAACTTGCTATCTACCGAGATAGATAGGCGACCTTTAGAACCACTTTTGGTAGTGATAAGCACCACCCCATTAGCACCACGTGCCCCGTAGAGTGCCGAAGACGAAGCGTCTTTTAGCACATTCACACTCTCTATATCGCTGTTGTTGATAGCGTTGAGCGTCCCCTCAAAAGGCACGCCATCTAAGATGATGAGCGGGTCGCTTGAAGCATTGATAGAGCCTATCCCCTGATGCGGATAGACGAGCTACTGCCTGGTTGCCCTGACGAGGTAGAGATTTGCACCCCTGCCACAGCCCCTTCTAAGGTTTTTAGCCACATCGGTAGTCTGTTTGGCCTGAATAGCGTCGGACTTGATAGTAGCCATAGAGCCCGTAAACGATTTTTTTGTCGGTAGTACCATAGGCTACTGCTACTACCTCAGTACCTTCGAGCTGTTGCACATCAGCAGAGAGAACGATATGCAGCGTGCGCTCCTTGCCCACCTTTACCTCTTTAGGGCGCATAGCCGATAGTCGAAAAAGACTAAGATATCGCCCTGATGAGCTTTCATCTCGAAGTTACCATTCCAATCGGTAGCCATACCCTTAGCAGTACCTTTGATGACGATAGCCGCCCCTGGCAACTCGAGTCCGTCTTCATCTTTTACGGTACCTTTGATAGTTACTTCCTGAGCTATTAGCCAAAAAGGGAAAAGCCAACAGAAAAATAAACAAAGCGATTTTTTTGTGTTATCCATATATTTATACGTTTTAATGCGCCAAAAGTATCATTATCTTTCGTAACTACCAAGAAAAAAAGCTAAAAATTTAACAAACCTTAACAATTTGGCGTTATTTTTGTGATATTCCTTATTTTTGCAAGAAACGCAAAAGAGAAGCAACCAAAAAGGTCTTTTATTGAAAGATTCTCAGTTTTAGAGGCTTTCTGCTGCAAAAACGCAAAAATTTTTAACAAAGAGGAAGAAAAAGAAAAAGTTGGTTGTTGTTCGCTCATCCTTCGCTCATCCTTCGCTCATCCTTCGCTTAAGGTTCGCTTAAGGTTTGTGTATGGGAGGGCTGAGAAGGCTGAGAAGAATGAGAAGGCTGGGAAGAATGAGAAGGCTGGGAAGAATGAGAAGAATGGGATGATTGGTAAATAAAAAAAGCTGTCTGAAAAGTTTTTATTTTTTCGCTCAAAGAGCTTATTGGTATTAATAAACTCTTTTATAACTCGTTGATTATTAACATCCCCTTGCCCCCTTCAAAGGGGGAGATGCGACGGGCAATCATACACGAAAAACTTTTTGGACAGCTTTTTAGTATAATAATGAGAAAACTTTATAAATAGAGCCCCATAAACTCTTTCTTACAATTGTTATTATTAAGAGCTTTTGTTAACTCCTGACAATAAACAATATATTTGTCAGTCTCAGGAATTGACATCTTATCTGTACCAGGATAAATAAATGCTATGTAAGTAATATTTTTTATCAATCATTATAGCCATTCTTGATACAAATTTTTTTAGCTACAGAATCGGCTCTATGAGGATCTAACTCAATAATAATACAATGATTCGTTTTTCATTTCGCCCAAAAAAATATCAAAACTATCTCTTTGATTATCAGAAGGAGTGTACTCTGTTTCCCATTTATATTCCTTTTAAAACAGTTTCTAAATATGACTTTAGTGACTTCTGTAATTCTAAAACAAGCTCTTTAACTTCTTCTCTCGACTTTTTTTGTTCGATCAAAAGAAAAATTAAAATCTTGTAATATATCAACAAAAAAATTCTTTCGAAGGATAGTTATTATTTTTTTAGTTTTTTTCTAGAACAAAAGGTTTACTAAAATCTTCTGTTAAAAAGAATAATTTTTTTGTTCTATTTCCTCCTATAGCTCCTTCATCTTGTCCAGACTCTCCAATAGCTTTACTTAATTTTTGGAAGAAAAAGAGTTTATATCTATATTTGAAAAGTCAAATACAGTCTCTTTATCAATAGAAAGTAACCTATCCTCTAAACTCTTATACTTCTTATTATTTGATGCAACAAAAATTTTTACATTTCTTTTTGTTGGACTTTAAAAAGTTCAAGAATTGATTTCAAGAGAGTTTTATAGTCAGAATTCCTCTCATTTTTTTAGTTCCTTTAGTTCCTCCTCTTGATTCTAGAATAATACCATTCATTCCTTCGAAAGAACCATCGTAAAGATATTTTTTTATTATTTTTCCATATAAAAAAATTAATTGTTTAACGCCCCAAAATTAGTGACTATTTTTTTATTACTACCAAATATAAAATGTTAAATTTTAGGGCGTTAGGATTGTTATTTTTACTATTTATTTATTAATTGAAACGTTTGTTGTGATAGCACTTTTTCTATTTCGGCAATGAGTGCTGTAGGGGTGAGTTCTTTGGCTAAACTTGGCTTACGTAGTACTTCTCCTGCTATTTCCTTAATATTATAAGGTTCTACAAGGGTTGTAATGCGCTCTCTAAGGGCTACAACTATCTTGCTCAGTTGTGGATAGTCCGTATTAGGTAGCGTATCGAATATAGGACAAACTATTTTTTTGTCGGACTGATACCTATTGAAAAAAAGCAGCCGGTAAAAACTCATTGCGGTCGATTACAAAAGGGCTATTTTTGCCATTGAGGGCTCGACTATAGACGACTTCTTGATTGATAAGCAAATGTCCGCTTTTCTCTAAGAAATCTACATAGGCTACATTGCTGATTTTCTTAGGGGTATCACCGGTAAGATAGGTAGCTTCGTTAATGATGCGAAGAAGCATTTCTTCAAAAAGACTACGCTCTGAACTATTAAAAAACGCGTTATCGCAAATAAAAAAATAGTACCACTTTCTCATCGCTATCACACAATTGAGCGTACACCAAGCTTTTTAGCCAAAGCCTCTTTAAACGTTTTAACGCTGAGCTTTTCATTCGCGCTGTGTTTACGGTCGCGTTTTTCTCCGTTTCAAAAGTTTGTCTATGTGTTTCTCTAATTCTCGTACCTTATGCGAGTCTTTTTATAAGAATACGTTTTTTTGCGAGATTTCTCCTTTTCTAAAGGCTACTATCTTCTCAAAAAAATAGTATCTTCAAAAAAAGGTGCTAAAATCTCGGTTCGCTCGTACCACAGGGTGCTATCGCGCTTGTACTCAAGCATCGTATCGAATACCTTGTGAAAATCGACTACCTTTTTTTACTGTTGCCTGCTGTTGCACATAATCAGTAAAACTACCGATGAGGTGAATGCCTTGTTTAAAACTCTCTTCTAAAAGCGTTCCACTGTTCAGTATATTGTTGATAAAGCGCATAAGCATCGCTAATGCACACTACGATACGCGGTGAATGGGTCTGCACTTGCAAGCGTTTCTCGTTTTTCGGCAATCAGTGCTTGTAATACCTCTTGAGGGTCGGTAGCAGTAGTAAAACTATAAGGCGCAATGGCTTCCTTTAAGAAGATATCGGATACGTTTGCACTATCTATCCACACCAACTGAACATTCTGGGGTGTTTGCCAGAATAAGAGCGACAACAATACGAGTTGTAACCCCTTGTAGGTAGTGGCAGGGGTATCGTTTTTTAATAGCCCAATGCTTTTTCGGCAGCTAAATCAATGATGTGAAGATTGCGATTATCGACTCCTAAAGCAATAGGCAAGGTCATAGCCGCATTTCGGAATTGTGAAGCACAGAACAATTCGCTTAAATGTACCCAACGAGTGCTTTGGTTAGGAATTGCGATGTGCAGGAATTGCTTTTTCTATACTATTGGCAATAAAACTATTGGTTGATAGTACATAGCCTTTCGGGAAGGCTTTTTGCACTCTCTCAAAATCATCTTGCCGAAACAGCGATTTCATTTTCACCGAGAAAACGTTCTGTTTTCGCTCAACAGTAGGGTGAAAAGTACCTTTGAAAGGCAAATCAAGCAATTGGAGCGTTTCCTTAATATAACGCTCTTGTTCAACAATTTCGCGTTCTAAAAGCACGCGCATAGTGTCTTTTGGCTGACCGAGCAGTGCCACTGGCAACTGCATAGATGGTTTTTGTGGTTCCATATATATAAAAATAAAAGTTTATTATTTACATATATCGTTTTTTTGTCCTCAAATATAAGTAAAACACAAAAAAAGTTATCAACAATTTCCCTATGTTACTGATTATCAACACTATATTTTTTTATACTTTTTTTCTTGCCTAAATTACAACAATACACACCAGAGTTTTTTTAGCACAAATAAACACAAAAACTTTGCTAAGAGTTCTAGGGCTCTTAGCAAAGTCTATTTTCTAAATTATATTTCTACGCTTCTATTTCTTGTATAATTCTAAAAATTCGCGGACGATTTCAAAATCGTCGAAATGATGTCTCACCCCTTTAATTTCTTGGTAAGTTTCGTGTCCCTTACCCTGCAATGAGGATAATGTCTCCTTTTTGGGCGTTCTTACAAACGGATTGTATCGCCTGACGACGGTCGGTGATAGTTTGTACTTTATGGAAGTGCTGCGCTTGTACCCTTGTTCCATCTCTGATAAGATAGCCTCAGGCTCTTCATTACGAGGGTTATCGGACGTAAGGATTACATTATCGCTGAGGGTTGTGGCTATATCGGCCATTATAGGGCGCTTGCCTTTATCGCGATTGCCCCCACAACCCACTACAGTAGTGAGGGTCTCGTTGTGCGTGCGTATATCGTTAATCGTTTTGAGTACGTTCTCGAGTGCATCGGGGGTATGGGCATAATCGACTATGGTAATGACGCCCGTAGCTGAAACGGCATACTGAAAACGCCCTGCCACAGGTTCTATTGCACTGATAAGGGTGAGCGCCTCAAGCTCGTCTACCCCTAAAAAGAGTAGCTGCGCCAAAGACTGCCAAAAGGTTATAAGCATTGAACTCGCCTATGAGCTTCGTCCAGACCTCGTGCTGATTGATACGCAATAGCAATCCGTCAAACCTACTCTCTATAATATGCGCTTTATAGTCGGCGTGTGTTTTGAGGGCGTATGTTTTCTTTTGAGCCTTAGTATTCTGCAGCATAAAAGCGCCATTCTTATCGTCGATATTCACCAAAGCAAAAGCGGTAGAAGGTAGCGCATCAAAGAAGCGCTTCTTTACATCGCGGTAGGCTGCAAAAGTTTTGTGATAGTCGAGGTGGTCGCGGGTGAGGTTTGTGAAAATACCCCCTGCAAAGTGTAATCCTTCAGTACGATGCTGGTCGATACCGTGCGAACTCACCTCCATAAAGCAGTATTTCACCCCTTGCTGTACCATTAAATGCAAATAATGATGTAACTGAAGAGGGTCAGGGGTGGTGTGGGTAGCCTCGAAACGCTGATCATCTACATACACTGCCACCGTAGATAGCAAGCCTGCCTTTTGTCCCGCCTTTCTAAATAGTTGGTATAGCAGGGTTGCAATGGTAGTCTTACCATTAGTGCCCGTTACGCCTACTAAGGTAAGCTTTTTCAGATGGATTGCCATAGAAATTAGCCGCAATAAGGGCTAAAAGCACTATGGCTGTTGGGTACTACTATATAGCTAACATCGGGAAAGAGCAGTTGTGGTAATTGCTCGCATACTATTGCTGTAGCTCCACTGCGTGTAGCTTGGTCTATATATTCGTGTCCGTTGGATTGCGTACCTGCTATGGCAACAAACATACTTCCTTTTTCTACCTTGCGAGAATCAAAACAAACGGAAGTAATAGGTTTATCTTCTACATAAAGAGAAGCTTTTATAGTGAGGTTGTTTAATAAAGATGTTAAATTAGTCATTCGTTATTAGTTGTTAGTCGTTAGTTCAATTAGCCAATTCTCCACACTGCAATACTACTACAGTATTTCGTGCTATACGCGTGCCTTTCAGTACTGATTGCTCTGCTACTTTGCCTTGCCCTAACACTCTGACGCGCAAGCCCATATTCTCTAATAAGGCTATAGCATCCATAGCATTTACCCCTTTGAGGTCGGGCATAACTGTTTTATACTTAGCGGCTTTGGCGTAATAATCTTCGTAGTTATGCGTAGTGGTTTCTGATACTCTATCCACATCTTCGACTGTATCTATCAGCAAAGAGTTGGTGTATATCTTATGAGCGATACTTTTAAATACGGGGCCTGATACATCTGCCCCATAGATACCCAAACTGCGGTCTGGTTCGTGTATGACTACTATACAAGAGTATTTAGGATTTTCTACCGGAAAAAAGCCTGCAAAAGACGATATATAGCTGAGCTTGGTATCGGTTCGGGCGTAATCTTTACGAGCGGTACCGGTCTTGCCTGCCATTGAAAAATCGGGTGAATAAAGTCTGTGCGCACTGCCATACGAACGCCTTACCACATCAGCTAACATTCCTTTAGCGCGGTCGGCTGTTTGCTTGCTGCACACCTTTGCATTAATAATCTCTACATTGAATTTCTCAATAGTTTTTATTCCACTCTTTTTACTTCTTTTTATCAATCGAGGTTTTACCATTACGCCCCCGTTAGCAATGGCGTTGTAGAAGGTTAAACTCTGTAAAGGGGTGATTTTCAATGCATAGCCTATGGACATTGATTTCAGCGTTATCCCGCTCCATATCTTATCGCGTGGGGTAGGTATAAAAGGCTGTCCCTCGCCCGCTATAGGCAAATCTAACTTCTGATTGAGGTTCATATCCAGCAATTTATTAGTAAAATCGGATTCGCTTTTGGTATAAAGATGGTCTACCAACTCGGTCATCCCTACGTTAGATGATACCGAAAAAGCCTTGTTGATACTAATACGCCCTGTGAACTTGTGTTGTGAGTCTTCAAAAGTCTTGTCGTAGTACTGCATCTTACGGTCTTTGATGTCTACTACATAAGTAGTATCAATATTGCGGGTTTCCATAGCTGCCACTACGGTCATCAGTTTGAAGATAGAACCAGGCTCATGTGCCTCGCCTATGGCAAAGTTATACCGCTCAGCATAAGTATTGTTTTTTTAGGGTTGATCTCAAGGTTTGAAATAGCTTTTTATCTCGCCTGTATTCACCTCCATTACTATTACACACCCGTGCTGTGCCTTGTATTTCTTTAGCTGGGTTAGTAGGGCGTGGTGGGCTATATCCTGAATGTTAATATTGATAGTAGAAACCACATCATAGCCGTCTTTGGGCTCTATGATGTTAAAACCACTTGCCAATCGCCATTGGTTATTGGCTATTTTCTGCTCCATACGTCGCCCTTTAGTGCCGAGTAGGTAGCCCGAATAAGCCCTTCGAGCCCCACACGGGTGGTAAAACCCGTTTCATCGGTACGCGCATAGCCTATACTTCGGTGAGCAATCCCTCCTAAAGGATACTCGCGTTTAACCTTTTTCTCGACTATGAAGCCCCCTGAATTAGCTCCTTTTGAAAACATTGGGAACTTTCTAATACGTGTGTATTCGCTATAGCCTATATTGCTGACTACCAACATATAGCGATTATTATTAGCACGTTCTTTAGTAAATATATTCTGATAATAGCTGCTTGAGCGCCCAAACATTTTGGAAAGCGAATCGCTCAGCGGTTTTATATTTTCTTTGAAGAGCTTTTTGCTTGGAGCTTTTGAGTCCCACCTGATGTCATAGCGCGTTACCGAGGTAGCCAAAAGGCTGCCATCGTCAGAGTACAAGTTGCCTTGTGTAGGGGTAATTTCTGCTTCGCGCAACGTTTTCTCGTCTACTTTAGCACGGTATGTATCCCCTTCTATTTGTATGGTGACTAACTTAACGGCAATAACAATCAGCATTAGTATCATAGCCAACGCTATGAAATAGGTGCGATACGTTATTTTTTTATCATTTTTTTCCATCTGATGAGGGGAATATTTATTCTTCTATAATTACTTTTTATTTTTTTGAGGAGGTTTCTCAGGCTGTTTTTAGTCCTTTTGATTCTAACTGCTCTAATAGTGAGGATTCTAACCGAACCCGCTGCAAACGCGAACGCACATCGACAAACTCACTTTTTTAGCTCGTTAACCTCTTCATTAAGTTTAGCTATCTGGTGTACTTTCTTATCAACTATGTGCGAACTGGCAATCACTATCAGAGCTAAGGCGAAAAAGAAAACAGATAAAAAAAGCCAATTGCGATTGGCTTCTTTGCCTTCTACCAAGAATTTACCTCTGAGAATATTCTTTATTTCATTAGTAGCTGTTCCCATTTTTATCAAAATTAATCGTTTATACGTTCAGCTATGCGGAGTTTAGCACTTCTCGCCCTGTTATTAATGGCTATCTCAGCTTCGTCAGGAACGATAAGTCCGCCTACTTTCTTGAAAGGCACTGATACGTTGCCATACCAATCTTTTTTTCTGGAGCACCCTCCATTTGTCCATCGCGGATAAAGCGTTTTACACAACGGTCTTCTAACGAATGATAGCTGATAAGACTAATGCGCCCTCCTACTTTTTACTACGGCAGGCAGCTGTAGCAAAAATGATTCCAAAACTTCCATTTCGGCATTTACCTCTATGCGTATAGATTGGTAAATCTGAGCCAAGACCTTATTTTCTTTGAATTTTTGGTAAAAAAAGCGTGTACTGCCTCTTGCAGTGTGCTGCCTAAACGAATGGGTGTATGCTGCCTAAAGGCAATAATAGCGCGGGCTATAGCGCGGGCATTCTTTAGTTCGCCATAAAGAGAGAAAATGCGAGTAAGAGCTGCCTCGTCATACTCATTGACCACCTGCTGAGCAGTAAGCTCTGACCGCTGATTCATACGCATATCTAATGCCCCCTCGAAGCGAGTTGAAAATCCGCGTTCGGCCACATCAAACTGGTGTGAAGAGACACCGAAATCGCCTAATACACCATCTACCTCAGAAACACCATAGAAGCGCAAGTACTGCTTTAGGTACTTAAAATTCTGATGAATAAGAGTAAAGCGAGGGTCGTCGATAGTATTATTTAGTGCATCAGCATCTTGGTCGAAAGCGTAGAGCCTACCGTTTTCGCCTAACCTATTGAGTATTTCGCGGGAGTGACCGCCGCCACCAAAAGTGACATCGACATAGGTGCCGTCGGGCTTAATAGCCAGACCGTCAATGCTCTGCTTTAGTAATACGGGAATGTGATATGATATAGAATCGCTCATTAAAAAGAGGGTTAAAAAAATCGTGAGGCAAAAGTACGAAATAAATAATTAATACAAAAAATAACGCACTAACTTTCATTAGTGCGTTACTTTTTAGTGACCTCGACAGGATTCAAACCTGTAACCTTCTGAGCCGTAATCAGATGCGCTATTCAGTTGCGCCACGAGGCCAATGTTGTTTTGTTTTACGGGTGCAAAGGTACAACCTTTTTTTAACTACCAAATTTTTTGGCAACTTTTTTTCAAAATATTTTTTTCTTACTTCACTTGAACTCTCCATCCAAATGGGTCTTCTGACCTGTTATACTGTATGTTAAGTATCGTTTCTTTTTATTTTTATCAGTATATAATTCTGCTGGTCTGTTTATCTCATAATCCTTGCCTTTGTAGCCAAAAGCTGATATAGGACTAATCACCGCAGCTGTACCACAACCAAACGCTTCCTTAAGAGTACCATTCTCTGCCGCCTCTATCAACTCTGTTACTTTGACAGGACGTATCTCAGTTTTAATACCTAACTTTTCGGCAACCGCTATGATACTCTTGCGTGTTACCCCATCGAGGATACGCTCGCTAGTAGGACAAGTTACTAAAGTGTCGCCTAATCTAAACCATAGGTTCATAGTACCTGCTTCCTCTAAATATTGGTGAGTAGCATCGTCTGTCCACATTACTTGTTGGTAGCCCTCAGCAGCTGCTTGTTGGGTAGGGATAAAACTGACCCGCATAGTTGCCCGCTGCCTTAGCAAAACCAAAACCACCATTAGCCGCACGGCTGTAATAGTCGGCTATTTTTACACGTACATCGCCTGAGTAATAAGATTGTACTGGAGCTGTAATAATAATAAATAAGTAGTCTTTGGCTGGTGAGGCTTGTACCCCTGGAGTGGTGGCAATTACAAACGGACGCAAGTAAAGCGCATTGCCAAAGCCTGGTTTTTATCCACTCGCTATCTATATCAACAAGGGTACGAAGGGCTTTGTCAAACCATTCTTCAGGGAAAGCAGGCATCGCTAAACGCTCGCAAGATTTGTTGATACGTTTGTAGTTTTCTTGCGGACGGAACAAAAAAATACGTGTCCGTTATCGTCTTTATACGCTTTCATACCTTCAAAAAAACAGCTTGCCCATAGTGGAAGACGCTAGCTGAAGGCTCTAAAGAAAGGGCTCCGTAAGGTTTGATGGTAGGGTTTTTGCCACTTACCGTCCTTATATTCGCAAATAAACATATGGTCGGCAAAAGGTACGCCCAAAACTCAATTTAGAAAAGTCTACTTCTTTAATGCGACTTTCTTTTACTTTTTTCAATTTTTTAAATCCATATTGTTTTTAGTTTTTTATTTCTTTTTACAAATTACTTGTCTTTATAATGACCCAACAATTGAAGTACTATTATCGTTTTTTATACTTTCATACACTTGATAAACTACCCTATCTTTCTTAGTAAGTTCTCTACTCCATACCTCTTCATTGGGATAGTTTCTCAATCTTTCAGGAGAAGCAAAACCACTGCTATTCATTGGTGTATAGGCTAATTCGGCAAAAAAATTCTTTCTAATCGTTCTTTAGCTGATTTTGTAGCTGATTTTTTTATTTTCTCTAATTGTTCTATTGCTCTTTTGGTAAGTTCTATTGTATAGGGTAGGCTCTCCCATATATTAAAAAGGATTTATTTTTGGTGGTTTTATGTTCTATAAACTCAGTACGCCCTTCTTCTATAAGGGCATCTAAATATTCATTTTCTCGCCTTTTAGCATACTGCTTAGCTTGCCATTCATCAATTATTGCATCTACACTTTTCTCTTTGGGTTGCAACAACGCTTCAGAAAGCTCTCCCTCCTGTACATAGCCTGTGGCTGATAGTACCTCTGGTTCATATTTATTAGTAAGTGTTGTCTTCATTTCGTTTTTTTATATACTTCAAAAATTTCGTCAAAAGGTACGAATTATTTTTTTAACTTTGTGCCCTAAAACTCAAAAAAACTTTATATTTATTTTACAATCTATTAACTATTAAACAATTACACCTAACACCTATGAAACACGAACTTATACAAACTTCTGATGGCTCTACAAGTCTGTACATAGCAGACCTGCAAGAAACATACCACTCTAAACACGGAGCCCTACAAGAAACCCTGCACGTGTTTATACAAAACGGATTGCAACTATTTCGGCAACAAGCAGTCAGCATACTGGAAATAGGCTTTGGCACAGGACTCAACGCCCTTGTTACCTACTTAAAACACACTGATTTGAACCTCAGCATACACTACGAAACTGTAGAAGCCTATCCCCTATCGTGGGAAGAGGCTTCGCTGATGAATTTCCCTTCTGTACTCAACACTCCTGCCCTATCGCCTATCTTTGAACAGATGCACACTTGCGCGTGGGACGAACCTATTGCGCTCTCTCCTACTTTCAGCTTCAAAAAACGTTTGCAACGCTTTGAAGAGATTGACGACCCCGCTTCTTTCGACCTTATTTACTTCGATGCTTTTGGCGCACAAGTACAACCTGAACTCTGGGAGGTTTCTATCTTTCAAAAGATGTACAATGCCCTAAGACCCAATGGTTATTTAGTGACCTATGCTGCTAAGGGCAGTGTGCGGCGCGCTATGCAGGCTTGTGGCTTCGGCGTAGAACGATTGCCAGGCCCTCCTATGAAAAGGGAAATGCTACGGGCTCGGAAGGGTTAAACCTCAGCTGTCCGCCCTCTACTGACAAAGGAAAAGGCAGGTTATTAGTATACAAAGCCCCTGTGCCTAAGCCTTGCGGCATAGTGCTGTGCAGCGTGTACGTCCATTGGGCAATAGCGTTTAGCCCTATGTTACTCTCTAAAGCTGAAGTGACCCACCAGCCTATTTGGTGCGCTTCGGCAAGGGCTATCCACTCTTCACTACCTCTGTATCCACCTATAAGAGAAGGTTTTAGAATAATATATTGCGGCTTTATCTCAGTGATAAGTCGCTTTTTTTGTGCAGAATCGAAAATACCTATCAGCTCCTCGTCTAGGGCAATGGGTAGCGGTGAGGTGCGGCAGAGTTGCGCCATCGCCTCCCACTGTCCTGCCTTTGATAGGTTGTTCGATAGAATGCAATTGCAGTTCAGCTAAACGTGCGAGCACCTCAGGGGCTTCAGCTGGTGTGAAAGCCCCATTAGCATCGACCCTTATCTCTATATCTTCTGCTGAAAACTCTTTGCGCAACGCCTTGAGAATACGATACTCTTCTTCAAAAAGCTATAGCCCCTATCTTCATCTTAATACACCTAAAACCCTGCGCGAGTTTCTCTCTTATCTGCGTCTTCATATAATCGGGGGTACCCATCCAGATAAGTCCGTTGATGGCGATGGCGTCTTTGCCCGCCGTAAAATCGGAAGGAAAGAGCTCATACCACTGAGCGGCTGCCACTGACCTGAAGGCTTGTTCTACCCCAAACTGTATAGACGGAAAAGCCGTAAGCTGAGCGAGCAACGCCTCCTCGCCTAAGTGGATATTCGTCTGCACCCACTGCAAGGTAGCCTCGTAGTTGGGTACATCATCGGCACTTAAGCCCCGAAAGAGATTGCACTCGCCTATGCCCCTCTTGCCATCGCGTTCTATCACTAAGAAATACGTGTCTTTAGAGGTCAGCACTCCGCGTGAAGTACCCGCTGGACGTTTAAAATGAAGCGTATATTTGTACATAATTTGTCGATTTGCCAATTTGCTGATTTGCCAATTTGTCGATTTGTCGATTAGCTAATTATCAGTTTTCTATGATTTTTTTGTCGATTTGTATCAGCTCTATTACGCTGTACTGCTCTGGTAGGTATTTTTTTCTACCCGCTCAGCCCATTCTATAAAGCACCAATCTCCTGAAAACAAGTATTCTTCAAAACCTATATCAAAGGCTTCTTCGGGAGTTTTAAGTCGGTAGAAATCGAAGTGATAAATTCTGCTATCTGTACCTTCATAAGGATTTACTAAGCTAAAGGTAGGACTCGACACATTGTCGGTACTGCCTAAAGCTTTGACTAATGCCTTGATAAGGGTGGTTTTGCCAAAACCCATAGCCCCTTTTAAAAATAACTACTTTGTGCTTGAGCAGCGGTAAGACCTTTTCGGCTACTGCCTCAATATCGGCTAATGTATAAGTGATTTGCGTCATAATCTTATTATTTTGGGCAAAGTTATAAAAAAAATGCTCAGGGCAAGCCTGAGCATTGAATTATTGTTATTTTTAGAGTGCATAACCAATGCTGAGAGAGGTGAGGCACTATTTTTTTCTACCGCAAAAAGTACAATATTTTTTTCTTAATCAGCAAAAATTACAGGTTAAAAAAATTTTTCATTTTATTTTTGTATAATACTATTAATCACCTGATTTTCATTATGTTTATGCAATGTACTGCGAATACTATCTAACATATCTTTCTCTCTTGAAGGTGATATTTTTTTCTGAGTATATAAGCAATTACTTTTATACAAGCCAATAAAGAATGGTTATCTCTTTCAAAAAGAAACTTCTGGAATAGACAAAATGCCTTTTTGGAGTATTAAAAATCAAACAAAACAGCAGAATGAGCACAAGTATTTCTTACTAATACAATAGTTTCCATAAAACTGATAAACTTTTTAGGCTTCTTTTATACTATAAAGATTAGAAATCTCTTCTTTTATATCATCTTCAATAAGATTTTTTTATAAATCTTTAATATCATTCGAAAAAGAGAAAAACTCTAATGTCTTCCAAGCAGGAGCGTATATATCATTGGGATATTTAGCGTGATGCCTCTTTATAGGAGCATTATTCCTTATAAAATCTTGATTGTAGAACTTATTTATATTGTTTATGAAATTTTGCGAAATTACCGCTGAATCTGCAAACCAAGCAGGAAAAAGACTTATACTTGTTTGAAACATAATAGATGAGCTTAGTCCTAAAATTTATCTCAATTCTATTAATATATCTCATCAGAATATTTCGCAAATCTACATCTAAATAATATAATGCTACGACATCTGAAAAATTTTTGTTTCTAACCTAAAATTACATTTTTGTATTTTATGCAAATCAAATATAACCGACCCATATATTTGTCCTTCCTCCTTTCCTATCAAAAGCGGCTCCCACCTTTCCCCAGACAAACTCCCACTCTTCCCCTATGTGTGCTGCAAGCCATTTTTTTATATAGTTTTTTTCGGTTTGTAGTTCATATTCCTCTGTCCAGTTTTTCCCCAAGGTGTATATCTTTCTTTCATAGAAAAAAATATCGTTTCGAGTTTTTTCTCCTTCAAAACAAATAGAAATATCAAACTCTTTTTCCCTCAAAAGGACATTTTTCAAAAATAAATCCAATAAAACCCTGTCCCCACATCCCAGATATCATTATCAGGAAACAGCTCTCTGAGCGAGGAAAAAGTAGTTTTTAGAAGAAATCACTACACCGTTTATAAGAAAAATCTCCATTTTCAGTATCTAAAAATAATATAGATTTTTGTGCTGTTCATTTTTTTATTCTATTAAAATATTTTTTTAATTTTATGGCTGCTTGCTCAAATCTTACATTTCCTCTCCTATGTCTTTTAAAAAAATCATCCATCGCCTCAAAGGAACTTTCTGATGAAGATGCATACACCAGCTGCTCACCTCCATCTAAAAACCACTATGCTGTCAGTAGCCCCTGCCATAGAACTCCGCCCCTTGTAACCAATGGCGTATAGCGAAAGGCTTTTTTTGGGAAAATGGGCTTTTATAGCATCCAAATCTTCGGAAGTAATGAATTTAAATCCTTCATAAGTATAAAGGCAAAGCAAATACCGCCTGCAAGTGAGCCATAGCCAACAAAAATTCAGATAATGTATCGCATTCCACCTGCCATTCTTTTTGGTTATAGCTAACATATACCTTAGGGTTTTCTTCGCCTAAATCTCCCTTTGCGATTGCCCATAAACAACAATTTTGATTTTCTGCATAAAAAACAAAATAGGCTGGATTATTAAAAAGAGCAAGGTTAGATTTGGGTGTTACCAAACAATCTTGTGTTTGGTTCAAAGCCTGATGCTTTCCCAAAGTCGTGTAATAATCATATAACAACGCTGGCATTTGCTCCACCATACCAAAAAACGGCTGCATTTCAGCTTCTGTAAAACCACAATCCTCCTCTATACCAAAGAGCGTTCGGATTTGGGTAAATATGTTTTCTTTATTCATATTTATTTATATAGGGTAATATTCTATTGTTCTTTCTACAATAAGGTTTGTATAACGTTTGGAGTATTCGATGCGTTTCTCTATCCAATTGCCGTAATTATCATAACGATAGGTGTATTTGCGAGTATAGACTTCACCTTCTTTGTTGCTAATTCGCTCGAAAATTTCGTTGTTATGCTCATCGAAAGTGGTTTCAGTTATTGAATAAGGTTTGGGGTCGTCTATATCCTGATGGGCAACATAAATTACATTGCCTTTTTCATCAAAAACGAGTTATGGTAAACATAAAAGGCTTTTCCGCTTTCTGAAAAACTGGTATCAACTTTTCCGGTATCACTACGAAATTCAGTAGAGTGGTGAAAAATCTTTTCTCCCGTAGACATGTTTGTATAACAACGATCTATACACCTGCCTTTGGCATCATATTGGAGTTGGAACAAGTATTGGTAGTCAGCAGTGCGGGTGAGCTGACTTATGTTATTGCCGTGTGCATCGTATTCAAAAAGTAACAGTTTCTTTCCATTTACCATTTTTCATAAGTAATACATTCTACTTGCTGATGTAGGTCGTTATAGCGGTATTGTTTTTTCCTCCCAGCAGTCGATTAGCTCTTCATCTTCAGGATTGTAGAGGTGAGAACTCAAGCGGTTGCCGTGGGAGTCGTAGGTAAAGAGGAAGTGATATTCCTCGCCATAGCAAGCATCTATAAGTTTACCTTGCTCATTGAAAAATGAGGGGTTTCGGTATAGTCTTCTGAAAAGTATTCTTCGCCTTTTTGCCACTGACCATCTTCGGTGATGACAGCAGCATAACAATGAGATTTATCTCGTTTTATCTTCATTTTTTTAAGGGTTATTTTTAATGTTTTTTTAAAAAAATCCTTAATTTCTTGTGAAATTCGATAACTTTCACGAACCTTTTGGATTGTTTTATTTTTCAGCAAAAATTATGATTTTTTTATCAGTAAACGGACACCAATAAAAACCTAATCTATAATATCCTATATCTAAAAGATATTCTTTTATCTTATCTTCTTTTTAAATCAAATTTCATTCCCCTTGATGCTAATTTCTCTATCTGTTGAGCAAAATCTGTAGCTATATTTCCCATAAAAAAATCTTTTTAAATAAATGCAAAAATATGTTATTTTTTTAGATTAACAAGTGTAATAATAAAAAGTTTATTTCTACATAGCACTAACATTATGTTAGTAATCTATGAGAATATTTGTTACTTTAAGTAATAATATATACATTTGCGGAGTAATTAATAAAAAAATAAGCATATGAAACTGATGAAGTATTTTTATTTGTACCCTATTGTGTGTTTGCAGTTTGGGGTTATCGGCACAAGAAGACAATACTTTCCTATCTAAATGGGGAATAGAGTTTGGAGCAAGCGTGGGGCGCGCTCAGCTTACAGGTAATGAGTTAGCACTAAACGGAATGACCTCTAATGGTAATTGGTTAGTGAGCTATTACGCCACGGAAAGAGTGCGTTTTTCAAACAGGTATAACTATGTCGTTTTTTTAGCAACGGAAGCCTTACCGCTGATAACTACTACAATACTAATGCTACCTTTATAGGTATTCCTGCCAAAATAGTCTTTTTCGATAACCGAAATTGCTCCTAAAAAGCGGCTATAGTACTCGGTATAGGGGTGCAAGCTAACAAGGCTATAAACTACCAGCTGGAAACAAAGGATTTTTAGCAAAAAGTACAAGCAGCGGGAGTGTATTTTTTTAGGAGTACCTATAAGTATAGGGGTAGAAAGTAAGTTATCCGATAATTATACTTTAGGCTTTTACCTCTCAACCCAAGTAGTAACCAAAAGCTATAAAAACTACCGCCTACAAAATAATGATTTGCTAAGAATAGCAGTATCTTATCGTTTTTTTAAAGGTCTTACAAAAATCAAAACAATCTGATTGATTGTTTGATTTTTTATAGTATTTCTTTCTATTTTTTTAGACATTTATTAGACACTTACTCTTCGCTCATTGTTCGCTTATCCTTCGCTCTTCCTATATGGTTTTGTATATCGTTTGTATAGGGTAGATGGCTTTTAGAAAATTTTTTTCTGTTTGCTCATCTGCTGATTGTTTATTATTTTTGCCGCATTAAATTGATTAAGATATGTACCCAGATAGTATTGAAGCACAGCACTACCAAGTGTATTTTAACGATGAGGGCTTTGATTTTTCTCAATCGTTTTGTGGCTGAACAACGCCCCTCTAAAAATATTCCTTTTGGCCGATAAGCATACTAACGAATGTTGTACCCCTATAGTGCTATCGGTTTTGGCTACTGATATTCCCTTAGAAATCATAGAGATAGAAGCTGGAGAAACCCATAAACACATCGACACTTGTACCCAAGTGTGGTACGCCCTTTCTGAACTGGGAGCTGACCGCAAGAGTCTGCTTATCAATATAGGGGGTGGGGTCGTTACTGACTTAGGTGGTTTTGTCGCCTCTACTTATATGCGCGGTATCCCTTTCATCAATATACCTACGAGTCTGCTAGCGATGGTTGATGCTTCAGTAGGCGGTAAAACAGGTGTTGATTTGGGTGCTCTTAAGAACCTTGTGGGGGTGATTAACAATCCGAAGGGGGTGGTTATCTACCCTGATTTTCTGGCTACTCTGCCCACTGAAGAACTGCGCAGCGGTATGGCTGAAATGTTTAAACACGGACTGATAAGCGATGAGAGCTATTGGCATAAGATGTGCCACCTAAGCGAACTGACAGAAGCCCACCTCGGTAGCCTTATCTATGAATCGGTGGTTATCAAAAACGAAGTGGTAACCCAAGACCCTACCGAAAAAGGACTGCGCAAGACGCTGAACTACGGGCATACGCTGGGGCACGCTATAGAGTCGTATTGCCTACAAAACCCTAACCGCGAGCGACTGCTACACGGCGAGGCTATAGCTATAGGTATGGTGCTAGCGACTTACCTATCGGTGAAAGAATTAGGCTTTCCGATGGACAAATGCGACCAAGTGAAAGCGGTTTTGGGTGAATACTTCAGAAAACAAGATTTTAGCTATGAAGAAATCACCGATATTTGTCAGTTGATGCGTTTTGACAAGAAAAATGTAAGTGGAAATGTACATTTTGTACTTTTAGAGGCTATAGGAAAGCCCAAAAATAGACTGTATAGTGCCTTACGAAGAGATTTATAAGGCATTTGAATATTATTTGAATTAGAAGAAGGACGCCTAATGAAGTATTTTTTTATAAAAAAATATCAGTTTGCTATGGTTGCTGTTATTAGCGAGCCTCTCGGCGCAAGGTCAGCAAAGCTATTGGCATAAAGTTGAGTTTGACAGCCAACGGAGTGCTACTAATTTATCGGCTGTGGCACAGTATTTTACCTTAGACAAAGACGCTTTTGGCAGGGTGCTGCGCGGGGCTACTACGGCACGTGGGGCTACAATAGTAGAGATACCCAATGCTGAAGGGCAGCTTATCAGTTACCACATTACCCCTACGCAGGTACTCTCTGACGAATTAGCGCAAAAATACCCGTCTATACTCACTTTTGAAGGGGTAGGAATAGAGGATAATTCGCAGCGCATACGCTTCACTTTCAGTGACTTTGGCTTAGATGCTATTATGCATCAAAACCTACATTACGCCTTTGTAGAAGCTGAAGAGCACGGAGGCAACCTCTACCGCGTTTACTACTACAGCGATACCGAAAAAATACCATTGCAGTGCACAACACTTGCCGCCCAACTGCCACAACCCTCGCCTACCCAACGCCCTACCTATCAGACAAAAAGCTGTACAACGCACCTTTCGCATCGCTATAGCTTGCACCCCCCAATACACTGAATACTTCTGGGGAAAAGATGAGGCTTTTGCACAGATAGTCAATACTTTAAACCGAGTGAACGCTGTGTATGGGCAGCAGTTATCGGTGGTTTTTCAGTTAGTTTCTGACAAGAATATAATCTTTGATGATAAAACTAATGACCCTTTTTCGAGCCTCAACTACAACGATTGGGAGTATAGCTCTGGTGTGCTACAACAATTATTAGACGATAAAGTAGGGAATGCCAATTATGATATAGGGCACCTATTCCACAATGGCAATAACGGAGGCAATGCGGGCTGTATAGGGTGCGTTTGTAGTCCCGACCGCAAAGGACAAGGCTTTTTCTTCTTACCCTTTTGCGAGAATGGGGCGCTTCCGCAGTGCTTTCGATATAGATGTTGTAGCCCACGAAATTGGTCATCAGATGGGCGCAACCCACACCTTTTCTTATAGGCGTGAATACGGTTCTGATTCGCAAATGGAGCCCGGTAGTGGCAGTACCATTATGAGCTATGCAGGGGTGAGTGGTAGCTACGACCTACAAGCGCATAACGACCCTTATTTTCACCACCGCAGCGTGTACGACATCAGTACCTTTATAGAAATTACCTCTTGTGCTACCGAGCAACCCACCCATAACACTCCGCCTGACATACCAGACCTGCCGAGCTATACCATACCCAAAGGTACCGCCTATCTGTTAGAGGGTAAGGCTACAGATGCTGATGGCGATTCACTGCTGTACACGTGGGAACAGGCTGATAATCGGACTAATGGAAGTGGTTATTACTTTTCGCCGTTGCTCAACAATGGCGCTACGGCACGCTCGCTGCCCCCTTCTACTCTACCCTATCGCTATATACCTCGTTTATCACGGATAGTGGCGGGGACTCTCACCCAAGAGAATCCTAAAAGGAATGATGCGTGGGAAACGGTATTGAACAAAGGGCGTACCTTACACTGGTCGTTTGTGGTGATAGACCGCCCTAATGCTGCTAACCAGATGGGCAATACTGCCTACAAGACCATAGAAGTAGTGGTAAATGATGATGCTGGTCCTTTTGTTATCACTTCGCAAAGCCAGCCTACTACGTGGATAATGGGAGAGAAAGTAACTATAAACTGGAATGTTGCTGGCACTGACCAAGCCCCTATAAGCGCCAAGAAAATGAAGCTGCTCTTATCTACCGATGGAGGAGAAACCTTTTCGATAACGCTCGCAACGGGTTTGCCTAATACTGGAAAAAGCTGTGATAGAAGTCCCTGCAGGAACTAAAACTACTAAGGGTAGACTGATGCTAAAAAGCTGAAGATAATATATTTTTAGCGGTAAATGCAGCTACTATCACCATAAAAGAAGATACCGATGACGATGGCGATGGAGTATACTCGCTACACGACAACTGTCCGCATACCCTATAATCCAGACCAGACAGATACTGATGGTGATGGCATAGGTGATGCTTGTGATGACGATATAGATGGCGATGGTATTCCTAATGAGCAAGACAACGAAATAGATGAGGTGCTTATCCCTAATGCCTTTACCCCTAATGGCGATGGCATTAACGACTTTTACACTATTATCCGTGCTGAACGCTACCCGCATAACACGCTATACATCTACGATACATTAGGAAATGAAGTGTATAGTGCCAAAGGTTATAAAAACCAATGGAATGGTTATCACTCTAACGGCAAACGCTTACCACAAAGGGGTATATCAGTACCTTTTTAATACAGACGGCAGTAAGCAGCAAGAAAAAGCGCGGCTGGCTGTACCTCAATTATTAAATAAAAAGATTAGTATATAATGAAGAAACTCTTATTGAGCCTTACGTTGCTCGTTCTTGGTCTTGCTAAAGCCCAATCTATAGACCCATCCTACATTTTCTATCATCAGCATCAGAACTTAGTAAATCCTGCGGCTGTAGGCTTAGAGGTGGGGCATACTGTGTCGGTAGATATTCGCAACCAATTTCGCGATATGATAGAAGCCCCTCTTACACAGACTTTTTTTACTACTCATCGCCTTTCTGAGCGTGTAGGGATGGGGTTTTTCGATAGCTAATAACAAGGTATTTATACAGAAGCAAGCGGCTCTGTACCTTGATTTGTCTTACAGTATCCCTATTAGCTATAACTCTAATCTGATAGCGGGAGTGAAGTTTGGTGGGGATTTTTTTAATATTGACGGAGGAGAAATACGCAATTATAACTATCTATACAACAATTTTTACCCTAATGGTAGCCGTATGCACCCTACTTATTATTACGATTCGTATCTAAGCAGTATTTCGGGTAAGTTTCAAACGAACTTTGGCACAGGCTTATACTATGACCACCCTGATTTTTTTATAGGTTTTTCGATGCCCTAATATGCTGGCTTCAGATAGAGTACGCCTCGATAATGACGTGATGACCTCAATAGCTGAGAATATGTATTACTACATATTAGCGGGCTATCATTGGCGGATAGACAGCGACGTAACTATCAAACCCCGCCTGCAATGGCGTTTGGCTAAAGGGAATACCCCCTCTGCTGACCTTACTGTAGCGGGGAACTTTGCCCACCGTGCTGAATTGGGCATTACCTATCGCACTGAAAAAGCTGCAAGTGCCTATGTGCTTTTCGATATACCCAACTACTATGTAGCTATAGGTTATGGTTTTGAGAGTTACTTTCAGAGCCACCTCAACCTGCAATCGCGTAACTCTCACGAGTTTTTGGTGCAGTTTAAGTGGTGAGTATCGATTTGTCGATTAGCTGATTTGCTACTTAACTATGTATTGGAGTGTGGTATATTGTGATACGCGGAAAGCTCCGAGAGGGTTTTCGCGTTTGTTAGTGGTATTGACAATATTGCCTATAGGACGGGCTGGAATAGCAAATGGACTTTGTCTTCCTGATTGTTGGATAATAGTCTGTAGGAAGTTTTTTTATATTCAGGTTGAATGCGGTAGAGAAGAACATTCACTACATCATCTTTCTTGAGCTTTTTCATCATTATCAACACCAGTCATTACAAAAGAAAAAAAGCGGTTATTGGCAATATAGTTATCATCTAAAACGCCATAAGTAGTTTTTAGGGGTATTATTCTGAGACAATTTGAGCATATAAGCGTTGGCTACCCCATCATTAATCCCCTCAAAATAAAAACGCAACTCTTTGCGGTCGCCCAAAAAGCCTCCATTTTCTTTTTGTACAATTCTGTTAGAAGCTATTACGGGGGCTTCAAGCATCTTATCCTTAGCTGTATACGTTTGTCCGTTGAGCTCTATTATCAGTTCGTAGTTTTTTTGCCTAACTGAGGCGCAATACCTGCAGGGAACACATAGCGACTACCTCCTTTTTAACGGAGTTAGATTATCAGAGATTATAGTAGAAGTGCCGTCCCAAAGAGTAAGGTTATAGGTTCGGCTATCTGAAATAATCTTCACCACTGCATTATTTACTGCAGGTGAGTGTGTTTCTGCAAAATAAGGTTCGGTATAGCTAATATCGACTATAGGGTAGGCTTTTGCTTCCCCTTTCTTCCAGTCGAGAGCCGCATCAATCACTAATTTCTGAGGGGCTGTATCTAATTTTAAGTCGATGACCTCTTCGCAAGAAGTCAAAGCTAAGGCACTGAGGAGTATAATATAAAGATTTTTCATTCTGTTTGTAATTATTTATAGGATTAGAAACTAAAGTTATACGTTACACTAGGTATAATACCAAAAATAGAGAGTTTTACGGCTTCATTGCGCTTGTTTTCTTCATTTTTCGCGGAAAGAGACGCTCACAGCATTCTTGCGGTTATACACATTGTATACCCCAAATACCCACTCGCCTTTCCAACGCTTATTAGTACGCTCGGGAGTATAGGTAGCTGAGAGGTCTAAACGGTGATAGGTAGGTAGGCGGTATTCGTTGCGCTTGCTATAAACGGGAAGAGTTTTGCCTAAGTAGCTATAACGCCCTACGGGGTAATTAGTAGGTAAGCCCGACTGTAGGTTAAACACTGCCCCAAACGTCCATTTAGGAGAGGCTTCGTAAGTAGCCGTGATAGAAAGGTCGTGAGGTTTATCGTAAGCTGCACTGTACCAATCGCCGTAGTTAATACCTACTTCTTCAGGAGTACGCCCTTTGGTTTGCATTTCTGATTTAGAGAGGGTATAAGCTATCCAACCTGTCAGTTTACCTGTATTTTTGCGCAATAGCACTTCTAAACCATAAGCTCTATTTTCTCCTGAAAGTAGCACTCGCTCAATAGCCTCATTAGCAACAAGATTTGCCCCATCGATATAATCTAAACGGTTTTGTACTTTTTTATAATAAGTCTCTACCTCTACGCTGTATTTATCTTCAAAAACATTAGATGCATAGCCCAATGCTACTTGATCAGCAATTTGGGGCTTGATAAACTCATCAGTTGGAGCCCAGACATTCAAAGGAGAAGGTGATGCTGTGTTAGAAATCAGGTGTACATATTGAGCTGTACGCGCATAGCTCGCTTTTACAGACTTGGTATCGCTAAAAGCATAACTCATTGTAAAGCGGGGTTCAAAATTAGAATACAAGTCAATAATGCGATTGCTACCATAGTATTTAGTACCTATCGCAGCACCCTGATAGTACACTTGTCGGTTAGCATTATACCCTACTGGATTATTGTTAGCATATACATTTACAGTTCGTTTTCCTAAACTGTAAAAATTACTGAAACGCAATCCGTACGACAGCGTAAGAGCTTCCCCTAACTTCTGCTCGGCATCAGCATAAAAAGCCCATTTCGGCAGCATATTTATGCTCAAGTATGCGCTCTTGTATAGTAGATTCAGAGGTTTTAGGTACTATTTTACCAGGTTTAAACACATAGTATAAGCCTTGAAATCCATAAGTAAGTTTGAATTTTTCGGAAATATAGTTTTTGAAGTCGTATTTCAGGTTGAAATTCTCAATTCCCTGAAGTCCATTTCATATCAATAAAAACTAAAAATCGAATTTATAGTCGTAATTGCTGTAAATGGCTGAAAGGTTAGAGAATAGTTTATCAGTAAAAAGATGATTCCAACGCAAATTTATCAAGGCATTGCCGTAAGTATTGGTAAGGTTTTTCGCTAAGTATAAAACTATCGCGACCAAAAATAGCCAGAAAGATATAAAGCATTATTAGGATTTAGCTGATAAGAGAGTTTAGTATTGAGGTCATAGAAATAGGCTGAGTTTTTTTATTATCACTCAACTTCAAAAAAAGATGCGCATACGAAGCACGCCCCCAATAAGAAAAGAGGCTTTGTCTTTCACAATAGGTCCTTCGGCAAGTAAGCGAGAGGAGAGGACGCCCTATACCGCCCTGTAGCTGCAAACTTATTTTTTTATTACCTTCTTTTTGGTAAATATCTAAAACAGAAGCGATACGCCCCCATAGCGCGCTGGTATTCCCCCTTTGTAGAGCTTCATATCGCGTACGGCATCAGCATTGAAGACACTTAGAAAGCCAAAAAGGTGAGAGGCATTGAAGATAGTAGCCTCATCGAGAAGCACTAAGTTTTGGTCAGCAGCCCCTCCACGCACATTAAAGCCTGATGATGCCTCGCCTGCATTGCTAACTCCTGGCATCTGCATTAAGGTTTTAATAATATCTACTTCGCCTACTAATACTGGAAGCTTTTTCACTGTAGTAATAGGAATAGTCGCTACACTCATTTCGGGTTTGCGCACCTCTGTTTTTTTGTACAGTATTATGAGCGGTAATCTCTACCCCTGTCAGCGCAATTTCTTCAGGTATTAGTTTGTAGTCTTTGCGAATATTTTTATTGAGTACTATTGTTTCTTCGCGAGTGCCATAGCCTATATATTCTATTGATAGGGTGTATTTCCCTCTGGAAGGGTAATAGAATAAAAAGCCATACTCGTTAGTAGAAGTGCCGGTGTGCAATTCTTTGATAACGAAGTTTACCCCTAATAGTTTTTTTCGCCATTAGAAGCATCGAATATCGAACCACTAAGCGTGTATTTATGCTGGGCAAAAAAATAGCTGTTGTTGTTACTAAAAAATAGTAGTAAGCACTTTTTCATAGGTTATCTATTATCTTGTCTTATTTTGGGTGTAAAGGTACAAATAAAAACTTTTTAATACAAAAAAAGTTTTTGCATTTCTATACAAAAATAAAACATTTCCTATACAAAAAGTCAGCTATTAGTGTAGGCTAATAGCTGACTTTTTATCTGATTTACTAATTTTTTTAATTTTTGCTAATTATTTTCCTTTTCCTCCGATAGCAGGGTCTTTCATACCCTCTTCTATCATAGTGTAGAATTGGTCGAGCTTTAGGCAATACTACTATGCGGGTACGACGGTTTTTGAGCACGACCTTCGGCAGTAGTGTTAGAAGCTACAGGCACGTAGTAGCTGCGCCCAGCAGCGGTCATACGCTCAGGTGCAATACCAAAAATCGTTTTGTAGCACTCGTACTATTTCGGTAGCACGCATTACGCTTAAATCCCAGTTATCGCGTATACAATCTTTCTTAATTCTGACATCATCAGTATGTCCCTCTACCATAAACTCGAAGTCTGGCTTTGTTTTTTTCACTACCTTAGCCACTTTCTCAAGTACACTTTTTGGCATTTTTTTAGAGATAGTATAGCTACCACTACTAAACAACATCTTGTCTGATATATTGATAAACACTACCCCTTTTTTTCTACTTTTTATATCTACATCTTGGTCATCAAGATTGCCTAATACCCTTTTTAGACTCTGTACTAAAGCTAGGTTTACAGAGTCGCGACGGGTAACAGCATCGCGTAGGTTTTTTTGATAGTAAGGTCTTTCTCGCGTAGGCTTTCTAATGATTTTTCAAGGTTTTCAGCTCCTTTTTGGGTAAGGGTAGTAAGATTGCCCATATTGTGTATGAGCTGCTGATTGTTCTCTTTTAGTAGCTCATTTTTGATTTTTTTAGACTTTCTGCCTTGTAAGTCAGTTTGTTCTTTTCATCTAAACACATATTCAACTTCACAGTTGCACTGTTTAGCAAATCTTCTGTTTGTTTGTTTCTCGCCTCCAACTCAGCATATTTTTTTCTTAGACACACATCCTGTGGTCAGTAGCGCCAATCCTGCAATGGCAATAAATAATTTCTTCATATTGTTCTGTTTTTTTATATATTCTCGTTAGTTAAGTGTTGCAATAAAAATGCCAACCTTGTCTATTTTTTTCTTTTTTTAGGAGAGTTTTTGCACTGGTAGCAACTCAGTTTTTCAAAGCACTTTTGCTCAACTCATTTTCTACCTCATCTATCTCCTCTGGCGTCTTCATTCCCTTTATTTCTTTAGGTTTTTAGCTGTTTTTCCTCTTCACTAAAAAAATAGCTTCTTTAGAAAGCAATACGTTCGTCTCCACGCCATACAAATTCTTTGAACTTACGATCATTGATATGCAACTTGTCTTCTGGATACAAATTGCCCGAAGGCTGTGTAATGAACACGGTTTTGGAGTATCTGTTGATCCTTATCTAAATACAACTTAATATGGCTGCAACTCAGTTTGTTGATTCCGATGAGCTCTTTGGTGTCGTTATACACATAATAGATAGACTCAGTATTCTGTAGGAAATCAATCTGGCGTAAGGCATTATTTTTAAACTTGCCATATAAAAACTTTGCCTTTCACTTGGTTATAACCAGTACCTAAGGTATCTTTCTCTATTACCAAAGCATTCTGGAAGACTTTTTAGCGAGTCTAACTGCTCAGTTTTTCAGATTGGCTATCAGGTGTATATTATCGCCTGTCATCTGGCTTTCGCCCGTCCAAGCGACTGGTTTACCCACTAATTGAGTAAGTCCGTTTGCCTCGTTGGAGTGTATTGAGTCGCATCTGGCTTGCATATCCGATTTGAATATACGCGCATCAGGATAGGCGCGAATAATACGATGTTTATTCTTGCCTGTAACTAATATGCGTTTGCCGTGCATATACAAAGAGTCTTTCTCTACCAAACTGATTATCAAGGCTTTTTTTGTGATAAACATTGAATCTTTTGCCTTGTGTATCTCTCCGTAATGCCCCTTTAACAAAGGTTTTTATTTATGGTGTCTGAAATAAATATATTATTAGAGCCTGAGGCAAACTGACGGCGTTTATCAAAATACAAACTGTCGCCTACCAACGTTTTTCTGGTCGTACTCTATTTTGGCATTTTTCATAAAATAGCCCTGCTCACGCCGCGTATCATAATAACCTCTCTCGCAATAAACCTTATAGTCAGCCCCTGCGATAGTGGTTTTGCCATAAAAATAAGCATTGCCAGAATTGTGGTAATAATCTAAAACCTGCGAGTGCACGGTAAAATCTTTTGTTTACTATCTTTACCGAATTAGTAAACTGATTTTTCTTGGTAGTAGCATAGTACTTCCCCGTTTTACTAGTCAGCTCATTATCAGGGTCGGTTATCTTTCCAAAATTGTTATAATAAGCCTCTTGGGTATTGCGGTCGAAGAAAAGCTCTTGGGTTTCAAGGGTCATATTGCCATTGCGCAATACTACATTTTGTTTAGCTACGGCTGTTTTAGTATCTCCCTTATAGGCTACATACTGACTATTCATCTGCAAGGTATCGCCCTGTTGGAGCACCACATCGCCGTGAGCTATCACCTCATTACGCTCTTCGTACAAGACCGCCAAGTCGCACCAAACCTCTAACCCTTGATGCCGAAACTGAACCCGCTGCCCATCTGTTTTAAATATAGTGGCTCCAGGGTATTTAACATTGTCAATAGTAAATTCGCCCCCATAGATAATTTCTATTCGCTTAGTTTTCGGGGTGTCAGTCTGTGCTATCGCCCCTTGTACCCAGAAAGCAAAAAAACGGATAATAATATGTAAAAACTATTTTTCATTCAGAAGTAACTCATTGAGAATGCAAAGATAGAAAATAATTGACAATTGACAATTGACTATCGACAATTAATTTGCTAACTCTACTGGTACTCTATAGTTCACCCCTTGATGCCATAGATAGCTAAGCTGCCCTCTAAGCGGTCTACAAATGTCTGCCAAGAACGTTGTGGCATCTGTGTCCAGCCTACTTCTGAAAGGGCAAGTGCCCGTGGATAGGTCATATAAAAAAAGCCCTAAAAAGGTCTTTTTACGCTTTCGCCCCAAATAGTTGCTTCTACCCCCAAAATATGTTGCTTTTCTTGTTCGGTTGTAAGCGTAAAAGCAGGATTGAACTCATACACACGTTGCAGGCTAAGGGTAGGCATCCAACCTACATTAGGAAGGTCGTCTTTTGCCTGTGGATAGTCGAAATAGGCATACTCACCGGGTGAACATATCACTTTGAAATTGTCTTTTAACGCGCGCTCTAACACTTTAGGGGTAGTACGCATCCGCCACAAAAACATTATACTATTCGCTGGATAAGTAGGGACTTCTAACTCCATCCATATCAGTGGTTGCTTGCCGTTTTTCACTAAGGACTCATTTACTCTTTTGAAAAAGTAACTCATCAACTGCTGGTCGTCAGTAGTCTGCAGTTTTTTCTTAAGCTGTTGTACTTCAGCGTTTTCAAGCCATTTATCTAAGGGAGCTTCATCACCCCCGATATGGAAATACTTGCAAGGAAATACCTCTGACAGCTCGCTGATAACATCATCTACAAATGTAAAAACGGATTCTTTGCTTACACACAACAGGTTTTTAGATACCCCTGCTGTAGTGCGTACCTCTATGATTGTATCATTGCAACTAAGGAAGGGATAAGCTGCCACCGCGGCATCATTATGACCGGGGATATCAAACTCTGGTATTAGCTGTACATTGCGCTCTAAAGCGTAACGCACTAAGTCTTCCATCTGCTCTTGGGTATAAAAGCCTTCGTTATTGCGCTTACTACCCTCGAAGTTTTTGCGTTTTGAGCCTATCTCTGTCAGTTTAGGATATTTTTTTATCTCTATACGCCATCCTTGGTCGTCATTGAGATGCAAATGGAGGTAATTGAATTTGTACTGCGACATCACATCTATATACTTTTTCAGGTCGTCTATTTTCCAATAATGACGAGCAGGGTCTACCATTAGGGCGCGGTAGGCAAAACGAGGCTCATCAGTAATAGTAAGGCAAGGCAACGACTGTTTGCGTTCTTTTTTTGCTTGAAATACCAACTGCTTAAGTGTTTGCTCAGCATAGTATTTGCCCGCCTCAGTAGCGTATTTAGCTACTATTTTCTTAGGTTGAATGAGCAACTGATAGCCTTCAGGATGAGCTATTTGCGCATCTTTTAAATAAGTAACAGGCGTATCAATAGCACAGGTGCCTTTGTGATAACGCACTTCATTGGGCTGAGGCACTACATTTATCTGTGCTGAAAGCCCCCAACTAAACAAAGTAAAAAAATAATATAGTTTCATAAGTGTTAATTTATTAATTTGTTATGTATTACAACTCAATCATTTTATATTGCTGCAAAAATAATACATAAAATTGATATTTAAAAAAATGAAAAACTTTGCTAAAGCATAACACTTTAGCAAAATTTTTTTCATTTCAAATGTATACTCATAATAATTCTAATAATTAGGGTTTTGTACTAATACCCTTTGTTTTTTTATCTATTTCTGACTGAGGTAAAAGGCCATAAGTAATGTTTGTGTTCAAATTTGCGTCTTACTATTCCATCAGTTATACCATTTATCACTTGTTCTGCTATTTTTCCAGCGTTTAAGGTCAAAAATAACGTTCACCCTCAAAAGCGAGTTCTACACGACGTTCGTGGCGAATACGCGCTCTCATCTGTTCTTTAGAAAGTCCTACTGGCAAAGCAGGCATTCCAGCTCTTGTACGTACTTGGTTTTACATAATCATATACCGCTGTTGTAGCTCCTGAAATTTCATTTTCAGCTTCGGCTAACATAAGTAATACATCGGCATAACGCATTATTACCCAATCTTGCTGGCTTTGAGTGGCATACTCATAAGGAGCCTCTAAGTTAGGTGATAAGAATTTGGCTAATCCTATACCTGTAGGGCGTGCATTATTAGGGGTGATGTAAGTACCACGATGAGGATATTTATCTACAAAGATAGTTTTTAGCCATACGTGGGTCACGGGTTTGCTAATGAGGCATTCGTAAAAGCTTCAATATCGACCTTACCATTAGTTTGACTTACCGCTGTAGCTGTAGTACCATCGGCATTTTTCAAACTCATTTACAAAGTTAGCTAAAGGAGATACTACTAACCAACCACCATACCACAAATCTGCATAGGTATAGTTATTAGGAGCAAGGTATTTAACAGACATCATTATCTCAGGACAAGTTTCTTGTTTTTAAATCAAAGAAATTATCTGAGAAATCAGTAGCTAATGAATAGCCTGAGATAGAAGCTAGCACCGTTTTTTGCCTCTTGCATTTTAGAAACAATAGCATTACCACTTTCATCATAAGCAGTGTACAATATTAAGCGGGCTTTGAAGGCTTTTAGCAGCATTACTCGTCCAACGCCCTTTTTCAACAGAGTAAGATTGAGAAGGTAAGTTGGCAATAGCAAAATCTAGGTCTTCCATTATAAAATTATAAACATCAGCAGCAGGACTTTTAGCTTTGTATTGAGTGTCTAAATCTAAGACTTCTTTTATGATAGGCACATCGCCATAACAACGATAAAGGTATGTATAGAAGAAAGCACGTATCATACGAGCTTCAGCTTGATTTACCTTTTTAGTAGCAGCATTAATGCCAGAAAAACTTTCTAAGTTTTTCAAGAAGATGTTAGCACGTACAACAGCTCTGAGTCCGTCTAAATATACATTACTTATAAAAACCTCCTGAACTAGCATCAATATTACCCTGAGAGAGACCGATGGTTAAACCATATTGACCTTCATTATGTTGTCCGTAAGCGTTATCGGTAAGGTTATCCCAAGTAGGGAAGTCCTTGAGCAAAGTGAGGGTGCTGCATTGTACCATAGCAGGCAGTAAGTGCCATTTTGTAATCACTTTCTGTTTTCCAAAAACGTACCAGAAGAGGGGCGATCATTAGGATTAAGATCCAAAAAAATCTTTATTGCACGCCGTAAATAATGATAATGCGGCTGCATATATAAATATCTTTTTCATTTGTTATCAAGTTTAAAATTCAACATTTAGCCCCATAGAAACAATTTTTGTTTTTGAGGGTATTGTACGAAAAGACCATCGCCAGCGCGTTCGGGGTCTAAACCTTTGTAGTTGGTAATTGTCCAAAGGTTATCACCAGAGAAGTAAACACGCAATTTAGTAAGTCCGATTTTTGAAATTACATCATCAGAGAAAGAGTATCCTAATGTAATGTTTTTAAGACGTAAGTATGAAGCATCTTGTAGATACCAAGTATTAGGGCGACGGTTATGACTATCACCTACTTGATTAAAGTACATACGTGGATAACTATTGGTAGAGCCTTCACCTGTCCAGCGATTATTTACAAAATCACGAGTGGGAGCTGTACCTTGACGGAATGGGTCTAACCCCCAACCGGTAGTATAGATTTTACGACCTTCTACCCCTTGAAAAAAAGTACTGAAAAGTCAATGCCTTTGTATTCTAAATGAGCATTAAATGAATAGTCATATTTAGGGAATCGTCCATCTACCACTGTACGGTCATTATTATCGATTTTACCATCGTGGTTTACGTCTTCATACTTAAAGTCTCCAGGGCGTACAGGATCATTAAATTGCTTAGGAGAGTTATCAATTTCAGCTTGGTTTTGGAATACTCCCTATCATTTTTAAGCATATAGAAAGAGTTATAAGGTAATCCGTTTTCACGCACATTAAATCCATCTATTTCGCGAGCTCCAAAGTTCACAAGTTTATTACGTGATATATCAACAAAGAAACCAGCACCATAGCTTAAAACCTTGTAGATTACCGCTAGTGAGAGTATGGTTGTATTGAACTGATAGTTCATGCCCATAGTTTTTCCATTTCGCCACTATTCACAGTAGGTGCACTTAAGCCCAAAGCACCTGTTACTTGAGAGTTGCGCAAGATATCAAAGGTGTTTTTTGTACCAGTCATATACTATAGTAATGCGGTTGAATAGGTTGATATCAACCCCTATATCGGCTACAGAAGTTGATTCCCACTTGATATCAGAATTAGCATACTCAGTTTGGGCAGCTCCTGGAGAAAGAGTGGTGTTATCAAACGGATAAGCACCAGTATAGCTTAGCAATGATTGGTAAGGATAGTTACCAATATTTTGGTTACCTAACAAACCATAAGAACCACGTATTTTAAGGTTATTAAGCCAATTCATCGATTCGGCATCTTTGATAAAACTTTCTTCACTCACACGCCAACCTACTGAAAAAGAAGGAACCAGCCCCAGCGGTTATCTTTAGCTATACGTGAGGTACCATCGTAACGTACATTGCCTTCAAGCAAATAACGCCCTTTATAATCGTAATTAATCCTACCGAAGAAAGATTGCAAAGCCCACTCAACTGTATTACCAGCGTTGGTTTGGTCTGAAGCAGTACCAGCATTTAGTTCATGGAGGTTGTTAGCATTGTAATTACGGCGGTAACCTTGTAGGGTTTGATAGTTGTTATACTCTTGGCTATACCCAGTTTGTAGACCCTATGGTGTGCTGACCAAAAGTTTTTCGTATTTTAAATAGCTGAAGAAGTTGGTATAGAAGTTTCTAGCGTTGCTAGAGACTAAAGCCTCGTCCTCCTACATCAAGGTCTCCTGTTCTTAGACCTGTATGATAGTTATATACAGGGAGCTACAGGGCGCCAGTCTTTATAAGAACTATCAGCATAAGTAATTGCTAATTTTGAATACCAATTTAATCCTTTTTAGGATAGTAATATCGTCCCATAATTGTCCTGATAGATTATAATCGGTAGTATTTCTAAGAGCTTTACTATCAATAATAGCAGGCATATTTTTATTAGCTTCTTCAAAATCATACGCTTTAGACACATATTTACCATCGGCAGTAAAAGGTCTATAGGTAGGAGCTTGAGCTATAGTAGATAAGAAGGTATCTACGTGCCCTTGCCGAGGTTGCTCGGTTTTACCTCTATCAAGAGCCACATTGACCCCAACAGTAGCCCAAGATTTGATTTCTGATTTCACATACTGCGGAAGTTTAAGCGGTCGTACTTAAAACCTCTAAGTACTCCTGGTTGATCTACATAGCCCAAAGCGATGTTGTAAGTAGTACCTTTTAGCTCCCCCACTAAGTGTAAGATTATGATTTTGCACAAAAGCAGGGTTAAACATATAGTCGAGCCAATCGAAGTTAGGGAATTTCTCGCGGTCAGTAGCGTTTTTCGTAGGCCTTAATCATTTCCTGCGTATAAAGCCCTGTAGTAATACCTGAATTGGCTTTAGCTTCATTGAAGAGGCGCATATACTCAGCTGAATTGGTTACCAAATCAAGCATACGGGTAGGGGTATGAATAGCAAAGTTATTTTGATATGCTATTTTGAAGTGCCCCTCACTACCGAGTTTGGTAGTAACCAAAATAACCCCATTAGCTGCTCTTGCTCCATAAATAGAGGCTGATGCTGCATCTTTGAGCACTGAGATACTCTCTATATCATTAGGGTTGATATTAGAGAGCGACCCTGGTACCCCATCAATAAGCACAAGAGGGTCAGAGCCCGCCGAACTATAAGTACCTTGCCCACGTACGCGGATAGAAGCATTTTCAGCTCCTGGTTGCCCTGTACCTTGTACGATACGTAATCCGGGCACCTGCCCTTGCAACATAGTAGTGGTGTTGGCTACCGGACGTTTGCTTAAGGCCTCAGAGGTTACTGCTGCCACGGCTCCCGTTAGGTTTTTCCTTTTTTCTGAGTACCATACCCTACTACTACTACTTCAGTAAGTTGCTGGGTGTCTTCCTTGAGCGTTACGTTAAGCTTTTTGCACCGCTGCTGCCCCTACAGTTCTCTCTTGGGTAGCATAGCCTACTGAACTAAACACCAATACACTGCCTTGTGCTGCCTCTATGGCGTATTTTACCGTCCATATCGGTAGCAATACCGTGTGTAGTGGCTTTCACTTGTACACTCACCCCTGGTAGAGGAGAGCCTGTTTCATCGGTTACTATACCGGAAATTTGTTTGTTTTGCGCTAAGAGCACAGGGCTAAAACCCCACACTAACATTAGCAGGAAGAAGATTTTTCGTTTCCATACTTCTAAAACTTTTCTATTGGTTTTTCACGCAGCAAATATGCGATAAAAAAAGAAAAAAACAAACAAATATTTTAGAAGTTTTTTTGTGATTTATTTTTGTTAAAAACTTAACAGTCCTTATAATATAAGGAAAAAACAAGAAACAAAATTATATTCTCTCTGCAATCCAGTGTGATATAAAGGCAGGTTTGGTTCCTCCTATCTTTTGGGCATAGTGGTAAGTTTCTACTACATTATGAGCTTCATCTATATATTTGCCCTTTGCTCTTAAAACCTTGCATCACATCGCCCATAAAGGTTTCTGATAGAAAATTGATACTATACTCTTTGATAACAAATTCGCGGTGATTGCGCTCTGTCATCATATCGAGTGCCCACTGGGTGTATTTGACATTGTTTACGTGAGAGTTCATATCTAAATCGCTGACACGCACAGGGAACTCTTTTACTAACTGCATTTCGCTGGGTAAGGTGATGCGCTCCGTGCGAAAGGAAAGTCCGCCCTCTGTGCGAGGAAAGAATATTTCTTGCTGGTCGGTTAGCTCAATAGGACGGCGCGACTTAATGTCCATAGTTATCCAAGTGCTGGCACTCTCGCCTATTTTTCTCACCTTTGCAATAAAGTTCGAATTCGCGAAAAGCATATACCCCTTGTATGGGCAACGACCACGTATGTACTGTGATTTGCTCATTCCATTCAGGCCAACGGGTCATTTTTGAGTTTTTGTTGCACCAATGCCCAAAAAGCCTTTCTGTATGAGCTGACGATAGCCAAAACCGAGGTAAGAAGCGTGTTCGGCTGCTATATCTTGTAGCATACCAAGTACACCGTAAAGTCCTAATTGATTATTGAGATTTACCTGTGTGCTACGCACTTTATAGGTTTCTGTAAAGATTGTTTTATTATCCATTTTAATAAATTATAAATTTTTGAATTATTTTTTTGAATGGTTCGCACTACGCCGGCTTCATTATTGTCGTATTCGGTAACGTGGGCGGCAAGAGCTTTAAGTTCTTCTTCGGCATTTTTCATCGCATAGCTATGAGTGGCACGTGTATCATCTCTACATCATTTAGATGATCGCCAAAAAAACCATTGTTTCGTCTGGAGTAATATCTAAATGTGCCTGCAAATGAGCGATAGCATCGCCTTTATTCACATCTTTACGGGTGATATCTAACCATATTTCGCCCGACACCACTACGTTGAAATTTTTTTGCTGTATTGTTGCAAATACGGATAAGAATTGAGGCGAGAGATACCCTCATCGCAAAACCGTGATTTTTAAAAATCTCATCGTCTATATTAGCAAAATCAGTTACTTGCGTATGAGCTGGGTAATGACGTGCTATCTCGTTAAAAATCCACTCACTATTAGTTTTTATATAAGCACTCTTTTTGCCACAGAGAGCTACCCCAATGCGATCTATTTGGGCACAAGTACGCAATATAGGCAGGTAAGAAGCAAAATCCATTGGGCGCTCGAAGAGGGTACGCCCTTGATAAACAAGCGAAGCCCCATTATCGGGTGCAAAAAGCAATAAGGTGCTTAATAGGTGCAAACAACTCATAGAGACTCTGAATTTGTCGCCCACTGGCTACACAAAAGAGGATTCCTTTTTGATGCACTTGCTTAAACACTTCCCAAAAAAGATGTGGTATTTCTTTTTGACTATTGACAAGAGTGCCGTCAATATCCGAGACTATTAGTTTTATCATACGAATAAGATTTTGCGGCAAAGATACAAAATAATTTGCCAATTTAGCGATTTGGCAATGAGATAATTTGGGAGGGCAGGAAGGCTGGGAAGAATGGGAGGGCTGCGCTAGCTCACCGACTTTCGTTCGTCACATACTCGGCTGCGCCAGCTCGCCGACTTTCCTTCGCTTATCCTTCGCTCATTGTTCGCTCTTCCTATATCTTGTATAGGTAATAAAAGAAGCTCAGGATATTAAATCCTGAGCTTCTTTTTATCATTGCAAATTGTCTTATTTGCTCATTTCATCGGTTAGTCTTTCTTCAAGTATAACCAACCTACCATTGTTTGTTTTTGGTTGTTCTCATCTACATATTCGATGATGTAATAGTAGGTACCTTGTGGCAACTTGTCGGCGGCTTCTATCGTTACTCGTCCGTTAGAAATGCCTTTTAAATACGTTGCGTACGTTGTCGTAGCTTTGTGCCTCCCATACTTTTACGCCCCAACGGTTGTAGATGCGTACTGTATTATCTGGGTAGGCTTCTATTCCCGCTATGTGGAAGTGGTTGTTCTTGTCACTACCATTTACTGATACACCATTATAAACGATGAGCTTATTAGTTACCTCAATGCTTACAGTAGCTGTTGCACAACCACTAGCATTGCAAAGTGTATATACTAAGCGGTCTGTACCTACAAAGCCTGTATTTGGCGTGTATTCTATAGTACCATCAGGATTTACTACTGCTGTACCATTTTTGCGGTGCTGTTACCACATTAGGAGTGGTTGCTCCGTTAGGGGTATCGTTAGCCAATACATTGATAGTAACTGGAGTATTACGTGCCGTTTCTACCCTATCATCAGCCGCTATAGGAACAACTGTTGGTGTTGGTGTTGGCGCTGGTGGTATCACAACTACTACTGAGGCTACTCCGCAAGCTACTGGAGTATCAATAGTACATACTCGGTAAGTAATGGTATAATTACCTGCTGGGGTATGTGGCGGTACGATTACATCTCCAGTTGATGGATCTAAGTAAGGTTCGTAAGCCCCTGGTGGCGGTGGCATTATACTAATGGTTACGCTACGCACTGATGGGTTAGGTGTACCATTCAACTTATCGTTAGTTAGTACATTACCTACTGTCGGACTACCGGTATAGGTAAAGGTTTCACCATTTACCTCGATAGTAGGGGTAACGGTAGGAGCTAATACGGTTACTACTAATTTAGTAGTACTGCATAGAGTACCGTTTTTAGCACAGATAGTATACGGTATTTCGTATCTTCCTACAGCGGTATCAGTAGCTACATGGGCAGTACCATCGGCATTGAGGGTAAAGCCTGCAGGGGCACTGATGTCCCAAGTAAGCGATACATTGCCGGTAGTAGCTGGGTCGCTATCGAGTAGGTCGTTAGCCAATACACTAGTAAGTGCAGTAGCGGTGCCTTTCTCATATAATATACTCCGTCATAAACAGCTGTAATGCTAAGCGGTGGTACTGGGGTAGCAGCGGTTACCTCTACTATTACTTCAGCTGGTTCGCTACACAAGGTAGGAGTAGCCGTCGCACAAAGGGTATAGCTGATAGTGTAAGTACCTACTGCTGTACCTGCTGCTACGGTAATACTACCATCGGCATTGTAAGTAAAGCCGGCTGGAGCAGCTTGCCAATTGATAGTTACCTCGCTGGCTGCTGGGGTACGACCGTTGAGCTTATCGTTAGCGAGTACGCTGCTGATAGTACCGCCTACAGTGGTACCGAGTAAGTGTCTGCCATCGTTATGAGCCTCTATGCTGTTTACGGTTACTACAGCTGTAGCTGTATCGCATACTGTAGGGCTAGCAAGAGCGCAGATAGTATATGGTAACTCATATACACCCACTGGGGTATGTGGTGGCACAATTACCTCGCCCGTACCTGGGTGAATGTAAGGTGTATGTGCTGGCGTTGATGGCGTAGTAATGGTTACGCTCTGTACTGCTGGGTTCAGGTTACCATTGAGCTTATCATTAGTAAGGATATTGCCCAACGTAGTAGTGCTTGTTGGCACTCCGTTTTGTACAAAGGTATCGCCATTAGCCTCTATAGTTGTTGGCGTTGCTGTTGGCTGAACTGGTACTACAACTGTTATTGTAGCTGTACTACAGTTGCCTGGGTTCAACTTCTCGCAGATTTGATACACTATACTATAAGTACCCGCTGGGGTGTTGTTTGGTACCGTAATAGTACCATCAGTCGTGTTCAGACTTGGGGTATTTGCCCCTGGGGTCTTAGGTGTTGCGCCCGTTACCACTCCTATGCTTACTGTGCTAGTGGTGGTCGTTGCAGTACCGATATGGTCGTTGTCAATCACTGAGCTGGTACTTGTACCCGTGGTTAGGGTAAAGGTATCTGGCGTTGCAGTGATCGTTGGGGTGGCTACTGTTACTACTACCGTTGAAGTAGCGCAGTTGCCTGGATTCAACTTCTCGCAGATTTGGTACACTATACTATAAGTACCCGCTGGGGTGTTGTTTGGTACCGTAATAGTACCATCAGTCGTGTTCAGACTTGGCGTATTTGCCCCTGGGGTCTTAGGGTGTTGCGCCCGTTACCACTCCGATGCTTACTGTGCTGGTGGTAGTGGTTGAAGTGCCTATATGGTCGTTGTCGATCACTGAGCTAGTGCTTGTACCTGTGGTTATGGTAAAGGTATCTGGCGTTGCGGTGATCGTTGGCGTGGCTACTGTTACTACTACCGTTGAAGTAGCGCAGTTACCTGGGTTCAACTTCTCGCAGATTTGATACACTATACTATAAGTACCCGCTGGGGTGTTATTAGGTACCGTAATAGTACCATCAGTCGTGTTCAGACTTGGCGTATTTGCCCCTGGTATCTTAGGTGTTGCGCCCGTTACCACTCCTATGCTTACTGTGCTGGTGGTAGTGGTTGCTGTGCCTATATGGTCGTTGTCAATCACTGAGCTAGTACTTGTACCCGTGGTTATGGTAAAGGTATCTGGCGTTGCAGTGATCGTTGGCGTGGCTACTGTTACTACTACCGTTGAGGTAGCGCAGTTGCCTGGGTTCAACTTCTCGCAGATTTGATACACTATACTATAAGTACCCGCTGGGGTGTTATTAGGTACGGTGATTGTACCATCGGTAGGGTTCAATGTTGGAGTGTTTGCCCCTGGGGTCTTAGGCGTTGCGCCCGTTACCACTCCGATGCTTACTGTGCTAGTGGTAGTGGTTGAAGTACCTATATGGTCGTTGTCAATCACTGAGCTGGTACTTGTGCCTGTGGTTAGGGTAAAGGTATCTGGTGTTGCGGTGATTGTTGGCGTGGCTACTGTTACCACTGCTGTTGAAGTAGCGCAGTTGCCTGGGTTCAACTTCTCGCAGATTTGATACACTATACTATAAGTACCCGCTGGGGTGTTATTAGGTACCGTAATAGTACCATCAGTCGTGTTCAGACTTGGCGTATTTGCCCCTGGGGTCTTAGGCGTTGCACCCGTTACCACTCCGATGCTTACTGTGCTAGTGGTAGTGGTTGCTGTGCCTATATGGTCGTTGTCAATCACTGAGCTGGTACTTGTGCCGGTGGTTATAGTAAAGGTATCTGGTGTTGCAGTGATCGTTGGGGTGGCTACTGTTACCACTGCTGTTGAGGTAGCGCAGTTGCCTGGGTTCAACTTCTCGCAGATTTGATACACTATACTATAAGTACCCGCTGGGGTGTTGTTAGTACCGTAATAGTACCATCAGTCGTATTCAGACTTGGCGTATTTGCCCTGGGGTCTTAGGTGTTGCGCCCGTTACCACTCCCTATGCTTACTGTGCTAGTGGTGGTCGTTGCAGTACCGATGTGGTCGTTGTCAATCACTGAGCTAGTGCTTGTACCTGTGGTTAGGGTAAAGGTATCTGGCATTGCGGTGATCGTTGGGGTGGCTACTGTTACTACTGCTGTTGAAGTAGCGCAGTTGCCTAGGTTCAACTTCTCGCAGATTTGGTACACTATACTATAAGTACCCGCTGGGGTATTATTAGGTACGGTGATTGTACCATCGGTAGGGTTCAATGTTGGAGTGTTTGCTCCTGGGGTCTTAGGCGTTGCGCCCGTTACCACTCCGATGCTTACTGTGCTAGTGGTAGTGGTTGCTGTGCCTATATGGTCATTGTCAATCACTGAGCTGGTGCTAGTACCTGTGGTTATAGTAAAGGTATCTGGCGTTGCAGTGATCGTTGGCGTGGCTACTGTTACTACTACCGTTGAGGTAGCGCAGTTGCCTGGGTTCAACTTCTCGCAGATTTGATACACTATACTATAAGTACCCGCTGGGGTGTTGTTTGGTACCGTAATAGTACCATCAGTCGTGTTCAGACTTGGCGTATTTGCCCCTGGGGTCTTAGGCGTTGCGCCCGTTACCACTCCGATGCTTACTGTGCTAGTGGTAGTGGTTGCTGTGCCTATATGGTCGTTGTCAATCACTGAGCTGGTACTTGTGCCGGTGGTTATGGTAAAGGTATCTGGTGTTGCGGTGATCGTTGGGGTGGCTACTGTTACCACTGCTGTTGAGGTAGCGCAGTTGCCTGGGTTCAACTTCTCGCAGATTTGATACACTATACTATAAGTACCCGCTGGGGTGTTGTTAGGGTACCGTAATAGTACCATCAGTCGTATTCAGACTTGGCGTATTTGCCCCTGGGGTCTTAGGTGTTGCGCCCGTTACCACTCCTATGCTTACTGTGCTAGTGGTGGTCGTTGCAGTACCGATGTGGTCGTTGTCAATCACTGAGCTAGTGCTTGTACCTGTGGTTAGGGTAAAGGTATCTGGCGTTGCGGTGATTGTTGGGGTGGCTACTGTTACCACTGCTGTTGAGGTAGCGCAGTTGCCTGAATTCAACTTCTCGCAGATTTGATACACTATACTATAAGTACCCGCTGGGGTGTTATTAGGTACGGTGATTGTACCATCGGTAGGGTTCAATGTTGGAGTGTTTGCCCCTGGGGTCTTAGGTGTTGCGCCCGTTACCACTCCTATGCTTACTGTGCTAGTGGTAGTGGTTGAAGTACCGATGTGGTCGTTGTCAATCACTGAGCTGGTACTTGTACCTGTGGTTATGGTAAAGGTATCTGGCGTTGCGGTGATCGTTGGCGTGGCTACTGTTACCACTGCTGTTGAGGTAGCGCAGTTGCCTGGATTCAACTTCTCGCAGATTTGATACACTATACTATAAGTACCCGCTGGGGTGTTGTTTGGTACCGTAATAGTACCATCAGTCGTGTTCAGACTTGGCGTATTTGCCCCTGGGGTCTTAGGTGTTGCGCCCGTTACCACTCCTATGCTTACTGTGCTGGTGGTGGTCGTTGCAGTACCGATGTGGTCGTTGTCAATCACTGAGCTGGTACTTGTGCCTGTGGTTATGGTAAAGGTATCTGGCGTTGCGGTGATTGTTGGGGTGGCTACTGTTACCACCACTGTTGAGGTAGTGCAGTTGCCTGGGTTCAACTTCTCGCAGATTTGATACACTATACTATAAGTACCTGCTGGGGTGTTATTAGGTACGGTGATTGTACCATCAGTCGTGTTCAGACTTGGCGTATTTGCCCCTGGGGTCTTAGGTGTTGCGCCCGTTACCACTCCTATGCTTACTGTGCTAGTGGTAGTGGTTGCTGTGCCTATATGGTCATTATCAATCACTGAGCTGGTACTTGTGCCGGTGGTTATGGTAAAGGTATCTGGTGTTGCGGTGATCGTTGGTACTCCCACTACTATAGTAGCGGTAGCAGTATCGCAAACGGTAACTGCTGCTACTGTTTGGCATATCTTATAACCAATTTGATAAGTATCTGATTTTGTTCCGGCTGGAACAGTAACTGTTCCATCGGCATTGAGGGTAGGTGTTGCGCTACCGGTTACGCCTGTTGCTGGAGTAACGACTGTCATACTCACAGTAGCTGCCGTAGCGGTTTGGGTTCCCTACCTTGTCGTTAGTAAGTACGCTGCTAGCTGTTGTGGTAGCTACTGCGCCGTGAGTAACGGTAAAGGTATCATTTTCGGCTTTTTATATTTATTAAGGTAATGGTACGCGTTTGCGTTGTTGTATTACCAAATGGATCTTTTGCTACAAAAGCTAATGGTAAGAGTACCGCTTGGCACATTGCAGAAGTCTGCTGGTGCACTAAGTATTGGTAAGGCTTACCGTGCCACAGCTATCAGTAGCGGTAGCGCTATTGAGCCAAGTGCTGATATTAGCAGCTGCATTGTGGCAATCAACTACTAAAGGAGCTGGTGCATTAAGTGTAGGCGGGGTAGTATCATTAACCACCAAGGTGATAACTGCTCGGCCGCTTTCACAACCTGTAGCTGACACTTGACTTACATATGCTGTTTGGCTTGTACTATTAGCCACTTGAGTGCTGATAGTAGGTGCTGCTGCCAATGGAGTGGTAGCGGTAGCGGTAGCATACCAACGCAAAGGTATTTCCTGCGGCGGCTGTTACATAACCAGCAAACGACACACTGCCTGCTGCCGTTGTAGGACATAAGGCTGGGGTTGCACTTACCGTTGGGGTAGCCATTGTAATGATATTTACCATTGTGTTTGCACGAGCACTTTCGCAAGTAATGTTTGCTCCGTTTTTAGCTATCTTGGCAACATAGTAATTACCTGCTTGCAAAAGGTCTGTCCTATCTAAAGGTGCTCCTCCTGTGGCTGTAGTGTATATTCTAAGTAGTCTATCACTATCGGTAGGGTCAATAGCATCCCACAAGGTTGCTACCTTAGTGCCAGCGCAGTAGCTGTAAGAGGAAGATACCGTTGGCATGGTTATGATCTTCACCAAAATAGATTGGCGGGTGCTTTCGCACTCTCCAGCTACTTGGGCTGAATAGTAATAAGTAGTATTATCGGTTAGCGCAGTAGTGTTAGCCAGTTCGGCTGCTGCCGTAGCAGTAGCATATACTTTTAAAGTACCTGACACTAAACCGCCTAAGTACGTTTTTAGACTCTGTACTGTATTTCCTGAACACAAGTTCACGGTCGTAGGTGATGGCGTAGCGGTATTAGGAGTTACTACTACTGTTACTGTTTGGGTTGATTCACAACCATTGGTACGTCTTACCGTTAGGGTATAGGTAACTGTAAGTGGGGCTGTAAGTTTCGTACCACTATACAAGAACGTTGGCGTTGCTATATTGGATGCTGACAAATAATTTGCTGGTGACCAAGTATAAGCATCATAAGCAGGCGCTGCCGCATTGTAGGCAAAAGTTACTGACTCGGTTTCGCAAGTAGTGAGGTTGCTCACTAAACCACTAATATGCGCTGGCGTTGGTAAGGCAAGTTCTTTATTGCCACAGAGACATTTGTTATCCTCGTTGCGGATTGCTAAACGCAAACGGCATACTTGTGATTGATCGGCTAAAAAGGTAAAACTTTGTACCGCTGAAGTCGCATTAGCTGCTAGGCTTTGCGTACTTGTGTGAGTAGCTAAAACCTCGCCACTATCTACCAAACCATTGTTATTTAAATCGTTGTAAAGACTTATTACCAATCGTCCGTTATAAGCAGTCGCTCCTGCTGCATTGGCTAACTTGTATTGAACAGTTAGATTTTCTTTATTGACTTGTGGTATGGCTGTTACCTGAACATCGGCAAAGGATATCTCTGAACGATTGTTTTTGATCACTGCTGTTCTTTCGGGTGAGGTACTCACTACAAGAGCAGGACATGTAGGTGGGGTGAGCGTAGCACAAGGTATATGGTTACTTTATCGGTTGTAAGTACTTTCAGACTTCTTTCAACTGCACAATCTACCAGAGTATTGGCATTTTGTTTAATCTTCAAGAACACATCAAAGTAGTGAGTATCTTTCATACCCTTAGGTACTACCATCACTATCTCGGTTTCATTTCCTACAACATTTCTTGATTCGATTGTAGGATTTACCCAATTGAATGTAGCTTGTGGAAAAGCATTTCTATTGATAGTAATATCACTATTTTGTATATCGTAAGATTGTGGGAAGCGTATGTGCAAACGGGCATTATCGCCTATCTCAAACGAAGGATTAGGAGGAGTAGCATTTACCGCTACACGCACCTTGTAGGTAGCACCAAGATCGCAAGCATTGGCATTACCACTCACATAATCAATCGTTGATAATAGTACATTATAATTGTTCACACTCGCATTTTGTACTCCTGCGACAATGGCTACAATTTTTTTGGCCCTACTGCGGGTACTCCACAAAGGTTGTTACCTTCTAGGTCTATATCAAAAGAAGAACCTGAGACAAAACCACAGTCTGGCTGTACCTTGAAACGCACTTTGAATCGCTGGTTGTTCTCTACATTGGTACTTACTGAACCTGGTAAAGAGCCTCCTGGCAATATATCTGATAGTTGATAGGTTGTCTTATTGGCAGAAGATAGTACTCCGATGATTTTTTTCCTCCCTACAGCGGTGGTGGTGTTATAGAAAACTCCTGAGTTCAATGGGTATTCTACTTCTACATCGCTAACAACAATACCTGGTTGTTTGGTAACTATTAAGTTAGCTCCAAAGATATCACCTTCATCGGTACTCTTTTACAATGTACTCAAATGGTGTTTTTGGTACACATTGGCAAGCTAGTAGGGACTACTTCCCACTTCTATCTCTTTCTTACTTTGAGCTATATTTACAGTGTACTCTAAGAAATTCTCATCGCAAGCCTCGCGAAGACCTCCGGTAGGGTTGCCCTCGCAGTTCCAGCCCGCATAGACTTTAAACTTCATCTGTGGATTACTACAGTTGGTAAGCTTTAAATTTTAAGCGGTAGTATTTTTGATTTGCAGCACCTACTTGCAAAGTCTGGTTTTAGAAGTACATCTTCTCGCCCGAAATACCTGCCTCGGGAGTAAGTGCACGAACCACTGAAGTACCCGCTGCATCATTCACCTCTTCTAAGCCCAAAAACTTCCATACCTGTAACATCAGGAATAGAGATCAAGCATTAGGAGCCGTATTGTAACGCGTTTCTATCGCAAAAACTGTTTGTTGCTCACTTCTATCTGCCCTAATAGTAGAACCTTGACCTTGTGCTCCTAATAGTAATTGAGGTTTACCTGAATACCCTAATTTCCGCTATTTTTTTGTTGATTGCTAGGCAGTGAGGTAGATTTTGACGCATAATGATAGTAGTAATCCTCATAGTCTACACTAGTTGTTAGCACTTCGCCCGCTGCCGATATTTCAGCACTTGTAGCCTCTCTTCCTGGAGTTATTTCTCTCTGGAAATCTTTAGATTTGCAAGAGCCTTGTACTTTAGCACGCAAAAATTCGGAGTAGTCTGTCCATAGCATCCCTGGAGGCAAATAAAGTGCATCGCCTCGCTGAGGATTGGTATAGGTGTACACGGAAACCACCTTCGGTAGTTTCTACCCATTTATTTAAAGGAATAATAAACCTAGGACGAGCCGCTCCATTCTTAATTTGAGAAGCTTCGGCAATATAGGTATATTCGGTACTAAGGATTTTGTACGCCAAAGGCATTTTAATAACAATCTTCTTAATCAAACGCCCTGGACGATATTCTTCAGTATAAAAACTACTTCCCCCTCCTTGTTGACGACCTGAGTAAATAAGATAGCTCCCTATGTAGTTAGGATGACAACCTGACAAACCATAACGATTACTGCCATACTTCGTAGCTGTATGTGCATAATTAAAAATAGGCACAAAGGTTATTCCACAACGCAACGCGTTGGTGTGGTATCCTTGGGAGGTAATATTGGTATCATTTTTATCGGCTAAGGTATAGAAATAAGAGGCAATACCCGATTGCTCCTCTACGCCATAAGTTTGTACTGTATTCTTTACCTGATAGGTAGCTACTACCGAGAAGGTTTGGTTTTTGCCTAAAGTTCCGGAAGGTAGCGCATCGGTAAGATTCCAACGGTAATAGTTGCCATTGGCATCGGAAACATTTGTTACCACACCTGGGTCAGTAGCAAGTAAAGTCACTTCGTGAGTACCTATTTTTACTTTGATAAACTTAGGTTCTAAATCTGCTTGTTTTTTTACAGAAGTATAATAGAATAGGTTATCGGATGCAGCATTAGGCGATTGTTTTCCTTCAGCGAAGAATTCTACATCGTCTAAAGGCAACACTTTACGGCGTTGCTCTGCAGATATATTAGCACGCTGTACGCGTTGGTTCATAGTAGCATCCGTCCAACCATAAGAGTTGTCGGCGCGCTCTACTTTAGCACTAAGTATCTCAGGACCATTTACGGTACAAGGTACTGTACAGCCTAAAGCTATATTTGCACTTTTACAAATTAGAGGTTTTTGGAAGAAAGTACCATCTGGGTTTCTATTCATTAGCGAAATGGTATACGGGATAGACGTACCATTACCTAATCCAGTACAATCGGTGAGTTCCATATCAAAAGAGATATGCCCCCACAAGCGCACATTGTTACCCGTTATGCCTGCAGGAGGCGTTTCGGGGGTGGTAAAATCTAGCAATCCACCAGCGGGCACATCAGGAATAGCGACAGTAGGCGCGCTTGCATCGGTAAAATCGTCGGTATAGTGGAATACTACATTTTTGAGAGCAATACCCGAAGGCAACTGCATATGATAGTTGTAACGAAGGTCATTATTATCAGCATTAAGACGTAGGTTACCTTTGAAACGTTCGTAAGCCGTTACGGTAATCATAGCAGGAGCTAAGTAGCCTTTTTCAGGAGCGTTCTTAAGCAACTGCACTGGGAAAGTAGTTTTATTCGCAAACCCAAAATTTCGTGCATAGGTATATGCACCTTCTCTTGTTTTACCTGTAAGGCCGCAAGCACTCTCGTACCAATAGTTAAAAGTAGGGAATATTGTGAAAGTACCACAATCCATAGGAATACCTGTAGCTATCAGATCAAAACACAATCTTACCTCGGCACCAGGTTTAAGGTCATCGCGGTAGCCATCGCCATCTTCATCGGTAAGGCCAATGTCTTTGCCTGCAAGAGCAGCCTCGGCTAAAGCTGGCAAATCGTGAAAGTCAAAAGTTGTATTATTACCATCAAAAAAATACGTGTTGGTACCGGAATCTTAGTACCATCGGTAGCAATAATATAGAAGTTATCGGGAGCGAAGTGTTTTCTGTTTTTGCTCTAGCCTTTCCACTCGGTTGTCATAAGCTATAGAGCCATCGGTACTTTGGTTCTTGAAGGCAGTATAGAAAGTACCGAGTTTTTGTCCGGCAGCAGCTGTAAGACCTGCGCCGTACTCAAAATATCTTTTACTCCAATCGGTAATTTGTTTTACTACAGGAATTTTGTATTCCTTTACATTTATATCTCTACCTACTTTAGTATTTTGGTCAAATAGTTCGGTAGCTGAGAAGCCCCAATAAGGCACGTAGCCAGCCTTTACCTGCTTAGCGCATAGAGAACTAGCCACTTTGTAGGTTTCGGTAATAGTTACCAGCTCGTTATTAGCAAAGCCCCCCGGCTTGGTAAGGCTGTACAAAGGTTTCCCTGCATTGTGAAAACCAGCAGGTACGGTACCTACTTGCGCTAAAGTGACCCCAGTAGGAGGAGTAAAGCGTACGCTAGTAATACCCGCAGGGTAATCAACAGAGAAGAAGATGGTATGTGTATAGCCTACCCCTGTATTACGTATGCCGAAGGTAGCTGTATTTTCGCCTATTTCGACATTATCAACTCGAGTGACGCCTTGTACCGTAACCACGGGAGGCATTACCCCTATACTGGTTAGATTTTTTTCTTTTTCTTCTGTTTCACCGACGACAGTTACTTTCACCTCATCGGTAAGGTTTCTACCAGCCAAAGCATCGGTAGCCGCTTTAGTGAGTTTACGCTTAAGGGTAAAAAGCCACCTCAGTGCTAGGTGTACCTACAAGAGTAAAGACAGGTTTGTTAAGAGGGCTACCTGCCACTTGGGATACCGAAGTAGCATTGGCTCCACCACTTACAGAGCCTGCTACGTACTCAATACCCGTAGGCAAAGTAACGGTTACCTCGGCTGTATTTTTAGCAGGAGGTAACTTTATCTTAATCGTAAGGGTACCAATTTCAAAGTTGGTATTATTAGCAAAGTGCACTTGGTTTTCAGCCTCTACCCCATTGATAGCTAGCTGAGCCTTTGCACCCCACGACAAGAATAAGAAGGCTATTAGAAGCCCTTTGAATGTTTGGGAATTTAGTAATTGCATAAAAAGTTTTATTTCATTAATAAATAAAAAGGATTACACTAATCCAGAGGGCAAAGTTACAATAAAAAGTAATACAGTATAAAACTTTAACACTATTTTTAGATTTTTCGGTTTTGGGGATTTGGGAGGAATGGGAGGGCTGGGAAGAATGGGATATATTGTCTTATTGTTCACTCATCGTTCGCTCATCCTTCGCTCATCCTTCGCTCTTCCTTCGCTCTTCCCTATATTGTTCCTATATCATTTGTATAAAGTAAATAGTAAGAGAAAAATTTTTCTAATTTTTTTAAAACTTGTCAATTCGGTAATAATTCTTACCTTTGCAATATATTAATAACAATCGTTAATTAAACTATGGCTTTAATAAAATCTATTTCAGGTATTCGCGGTACTATTGGAGGAGTGCCCGACGAAAAATCTAACCCCTATTGATGCCGTGAAATTTGCGGCTGCCTATGGCTTCTGGCTTAAAAACCACGTACATAAAACTCGCATAAAAAGTAGTAGTGGGACGCGACGCCCGTCTATCAGGTGAAATGGTGCAAAACCTCGTACAATATACCCTCATCGGACTGGGAATAGATGTAGTTGATTTGGGACTTAGCACTACACCTACCGTAGAGGTGGCCGTAACAATGGAACAAGCTGACGGGGGTATTATTCTGACGGCAAGTCATAATCCTAAACAATGGAACGCTCTTAAACTTCTTAATAACCAAGTGAATTTCTGAACGCTCAAGAGGGTGAGGAAATCTTACGCATAGCAGCTGATAACAGCGCTGTTTTTTGCTGAAGTAGATGCGCTAGGGCACTCTATCGCACAACGATACTTATATACAACGACATATAGACGCAACACTATCATTATTGCCTTTGGCTACTATAGAGGCAATACGCCAACGCCGCTTTAGAGTGGTAGTAGATGCTGTCAATTCTACAGGAGGTATTGCTATCCCTCAGCTCTTAGAACGTTTGGGCGCAGAGGTGTTGCCGCTGTACTGCGAACCTAATGGACACTTCCCTCACAACCCTGAACCGCTAAAAGAGCATTTGGGCGACATCTGTGCTGAAGTGGTAGCCAAAGAAGCTGACTTTGGTATAGTAGTAGACCCTGATGTAGACCGCTTGGCCTTTATCACCGAAAAAGGGGAAATGTTTGGTGAAGAATATACTTTAGTGGCTTGCGCTGACTATATTTTGAGTAAGAATAAAGGTAATGTGGTGTCGAACCTATCGTCATCGCGTGCTTTGCGCGATATAGCCCAAAAACACGGGGTGCAGTACGCTGCCTCTGCCGTAGGTGAGGTGAATGTGGTGGCCAAAATGAAGGAAGTGAACGCTATCATAGGGGGCGAAGGCAATGGGGGAAATTATCTTCCCTGAGTTGCACTACGGACGCGATGCCCTAGTAGGGGTGGCTCTCTTCTTATCGCTGCTAACTGATAAGAATATAACAGTGAGTGCCCTACGCAAGAGCTATCCGGCTTACTATATGAGTAAGAACAAGATAGAACTATCAGCTGGTTTGAATCCTGATAAGGTATTGGCTGCTGTAAAAGAGCGTTATGCCCACGAACCTATCACTACCATAGATGGGGTAAAGATTGACTTTTGCTAACAGTTGGGTACACTTGCGAAAATCAAACACTGAGCCTATTATCCGCATCTATACCGAGGCTAAAAAGTCAGGTAGAAGCTGATGCGCTGGCTCAACGATTTTTAGAAGAAATAAAGGAATTAGCGAATTGATTGGACGATTTGGCGATTTGTCAATTTGTCGATTTGACGATTTGGCGATTGCCCTTGCTAACAACTAACGACTAACAACTAATGAAAGAATATACTAACAACGAGGTTGCTAATGAAGTAGCTGAACCTCAGGCAGTTTATAGTTGTACTCAGAGGAGGTACTGCTTTACGACGGACTTAGTGCTGAAGAGCTTAGACGCATAGAAAAAAATCTAAAGCTCAAATAGCATTAGGGTATGGTGATTGACGATGATGAAGTAGAGAGAATAATCCGTAAAAAGTACCACTATGAACATCAAATGGTCTGATGAAGCATTAGAAAGTTATGATGAGACATTAGATTATTGGGTTCATCATAATAAATCTTACAGTTATTCTAATAAAAATAATTGATGAAGTAGAGAAAGTTAAAGAGGAAATTAAAGATTCTCCTTACTTTCTAGCACAATATATTGAATCTTTAGACTTATATAAACGTTCTTTCTTTAAAGGTAAGTTTGCCCTTTACTATCAAGTAAAAGAAGAGCTTTATTTACATTGTTTATTTCGAAGTAATAAACAAAGACCTTTATATACAGAGAATTAGCCGTTAGAATCTAACACTTAAAAACTAAAAACAATGAAACACCTTACTTTATGGGCGTTTTTGCTTTTGATAGTATCGGCAAATGCCCAAACGCTTAGCGAGCGTATCAACGCTAAAAATGTAGTACTGGTAGATGTTCGTACTGCTGAAGAATTTGGGAAAGGCTCGGCTGAAGGAGCTATCAATATGCCTCTTGAGCAATTAGAGCAGCAGTGGAGTGCCCTGAAAAACAAGGAGAACATAGTACTATTCTGTCGCTCAGGAAGACGCTCAGGCAAAGCAGAAGCAATACTAAAAACACGGCATCACGGCTGTTAATGGCGGTGGAGCCGCACAAGTTATTGCCTTACAAAAGGTGAATTTAGCTGATAAATTGGAGTTCCGCAACGATAAACAGACTACCTACTTCGTAAAAAGACGGTAAAAAGCGTACGCCAAGTAGCAGTGGCTTTTAGGTGAAGGCGCTGTACTGAAAAAAACATACTACTGATGTACCTGCTACCCTTATAATGGTAAAAAGGAACGGTACGTTTTGTTATCTACGGACAAGAAGTTGTACTTAAAGACCTTGATACCTACCAAATACCTGCTGATGTTGAACACGAAGTAATAGGTGTGGAGAAGGAAAACGTGTTTATCATAACCAAAACTATTGGCTGATTAGGCGATTTGACGATTTGTAATAAAAAGTTTGCCAAAGTTCTTCTAAACTTTGGCAATCTTTTTGTTAATTAATTCATTTAATTCATTGAGATATTATCAATTAGCCTAACTCCTTCGGCGTGTACTACTATAAAAGCACGGTAATCTTTACCGGCTTCTTTATCAGTGATGGGCTGAAGGGTATGTGCATCGGTAATAGTGAAATACTCTAACTCAAAAATCGGGTTCGTTAGCAAATACTTGCGTTACCCAGTCCGTTACTTTCTGCAGGGCTATGGGTGGCGAAACACTCTTTGGCTTTGCAATAGCGTTTGATAGATGAAAGTAGCCCGCTGACGCATAGCCTCAGAAAGCAGTGCATTGCGCGAACTCAGTGCCAAGCCCTCTGCATTGCGCACTATAGGACAAGGTACTACCGTAACTGGTAAGCCTGTTTGTGCTACCATTCGCTCGATAATAAAGCAGCTGCTGGTAGTCCTTTTCGCCAAAATACGCTCTATCAGGGGTTACTATCTCAAATAGCTTCTTTACTATAGTCCCCACGCCGTCGAAAATGCCCAGGACGTGAGGGGCCTTCCATCACTTTGTCGAGTGTTCCAAAATCAAAATGCTGTGCGGTAGCCTCATCACCATATACATCGGCTACTGAAGGGGCATAAATGAGTATCTCGGGACTGAAATCATATAGCATTGCGCATCGGCTTCTAAAGTGCGCGGATATTTTTCTAAGTCGGTGGGATTGTTGAACTGAGTGGGGTTTACGAAGATACTTACCACCACTATATCGTTCTCTTCTTTTGCTTTTTCACTAGTGATAAATGCCCTGCGTGCAAGGCACCCATTGTAGGGTACTAACCCTATGGTTTTTCCCCTGATTTTTAAGACTTTGCAAGGCGTTATGAAGCGCCTTTTGTTCGTTGTAAATCATCGTTATAAATCTTTTTGGGTGCAAACTCATATATTTTTATGGATATGTCCATATTTTTTTGTACTTTTGTGCTTTCTAAGCATTATATCAATTTTTCAATATCCTTTTATGAGAGATAAAAAGTACTGTACGTATCATCAGAGGTATTGCCTTATTCGCCTTATAGTGAGTTAGCTAATATGTCGTTTGAAGCACCGAGGATGGTAAATGCCAATGGCGGACAGATACGGATTTTTATGCCTAAATTTGGCAATATCAATGAGAGACGACACCAATTGCACGAAGTGATTCGGCTTTCGGGTATCAATATCGTTATCAATGATATAGATGTGCCCCTCATTATCAAAGTAGCCTCTATTCCTAAAGAGCGTATTCAGGTGTATTTTATAGATAATGATGAGTATTTTCATCGCTCTGGCACACTATTTGACGAACAAAACAATATGTATCCTGATAATGACGAACGCTGTATTTTCTTTGCTAAAGGTATTGTAGAAACTGTAAAGAAACTCAACTGGTTGCCCGACATTATCCACATACACGGCTGGGTATCTACCCTCCTACCGCTATACTTGCGAAGCTATTACAAAGATGAGCCTATTTTCTCTGAAAGCAAAATTATCACCTCGGTAACTGACCCTGATTTTTGAGGGGACTATAAACACTGGTCTTATCAATAAAGTAGCTTTTGACGGGATAAGTAAAAAGACAGTAGACCCGCTTAAAAATCCTACTTATCACAACCTAATGCGCATAGCAGTAAAATACTCTGACGGGGTGATAGTGGTAAGTGAAGAAGATAAAATGCCCTGAAGAGTTTCGCACCCTATCTAAAAAAACCTCAGAAAGCCGGTACTCTACAACAGTGATAAAGAGACTTTCCAAGAGTCTTATCACCAATTTTATGAAAAATATTAAAAGAAATAAGCTATATAGAATGAAGAACCCTCTTAAAAATAGTATTTTTGCCTCATTGCTCCCTCTTTTTACGGCTTGTTCGGACAATTCGTTTAACGAAATAGACGGAGCTTTATTGAAAGACCCAAATTTCTCTACATCAGTGCTCACTCCTACCTTTACGGTATCACAAACTACTGCAGAGGCAGTGCAAACTAACGGACTTGGTGGCTACCTTTTAGGGCAGTACACTCAAGCTCCTTTTTGGCACCTTATCGGCTACCATAGTAGCCCAAGTAGGGCTTTCGTCTGTAAATCCTATATTTGGGGAGCAATCGCAAGCCAATGAAAACATTAATAACAAAGCAAGAGAATGAAACAGTAACAGAGGCCTACCTCTATATTCCATTCTTTAACCCTCTTAGCAGCTTGCAAAAAGCCTACCTACACCCAGAATGCTGAATACACTCTGGACTCTATCTACGGCAATAAAGCAACGCAATTCAAAATAGATGTAAAAGAGCTTAACTATTACTTAAGCGACATAGGACTAACCTTAACGCTAAAGAGTACTACAGCAACGACAGTGCTATAAATGCTCATATAGGAGCTTCTGTTGCTTCGGCTACTGGTACTACTTTCACACCCTAACCAATAAGGCTGTGGTGCGCTATCAGTTTGACGACCCTAAAACTACTGAAGACGAATCAAAAAGTACAAGATGTATTGGCACCAGGGTTGCGCATTCCGTTGAGTACAAGCTTCTTTCAGAGCAAAATTATCAGCCAAGAAGGTGCTGCTGTGCTCTCTAACCTCAATGACTTTAAACAACACTTTAAAGGGTTAGTTATCAGTGCTTCAGACTTCAGCAACGACTTGATGATGCTACTCAACACCTCGGCTGCTAAAATAGAAATAAATTATAGCTATACCTCTAATGATAAGACACTTAAGAAGCGTTTTGAGTTGCCTATAAGTGGCATCACGATGAACCTTTTTAGCCAAAATGGGAGCGCTACCACCGATAGTAGCAAGATTTACCTCAGTGGGGCTTTAGGACACGGAGCTACTCTAAAAATAGCTGATGCTGATATTAATACTATCAAAAACCAAAAGCTGATGATAACCGATGCGAGCATACTACTGTATGTAGACCAATCGGTTACCTACCAAAAAGAACCTGAACGTTTGTATATATACAATGCTAACACAGGGGCACCATTAGCTGACTATAGCTATGACCCTACTGCTAACGCACAGACCGCTGCTTACTCGCACTTAGTACATTTAGTGCCTCTACATAAAGTGAATGGCAAAGGGGTATACTACCGCCTGCGCATTACTAATCACTTATTGAATATAGTGAATGGCAATACTACTAATGTACCGCTAGGCATAGCCGTAATTTCAAACGTAAAAAACAGTACTGTAAAGAATTACCTAACAGGTAGTCAGAAAGGAAAAACTACTGAAAAGTGCTGTAGTAACCCCTCTTAGCACCGTAATAAAAGAGGTGAAAATAGAAGTAAACTACAGTAAGGTTCGCAATTAAGATTTTTGAAATGGATTTAAGAAGTCAGCTGAAAATGCTTTTCCCTGACCATCAGGAAGAAGAAGTGCCTGAAGAAGTGCGCCCCAATGTGTGGATGCAAGACGAGCCGTTGCTATGTAAGTACGAAAAGCGCAATGGCAAGCCAATAACGGTAATAGAAGGCTACACTGGTGCTGACAGCGATTTTTAAGATACTCGCTAAAGAACTTAAAATCCAATTGGGTGTAGGAGGAGCCGTGAAAAAAATGACACTATACTTATACAAGGCGACTACCGCGATAAGATAATGTTTTTTGCTGAAAGAAAAAGGATTTAAAGTGAAGCGAGTAGGAGGATAAAAACGATTAAGAATTTAGAATTTATACTTATATGAAATTATTAGAAGGAAAAACAGCTATCATCACAGGTGCCAGCAGAGGTATCGGGCGTGGTATAGCTGAAGTATTTGCGGCACACGGAGCTAATATAGCTTTTTCATACAGTTCATCAGCTAAAGCTGCTAAGGAATTAGAAGAAAAACTAAGCGCACAAGGAGTAAAAGTAAAAGGTTATCAGAGTGATGCCTCTAACTTTGCGCAATCGCAAGAATTTGTTGATGCTGTAGTAGCTGAATTTGGCGGGGTAGATATACTAGTAAACAATGCTGGTATTACCAAAGATAACCCTACTGATGCGCATTAGCGAAGAGGACTTCGACAAAGTGATAGAAGTAAACCTTAAATCGGTGTTTAATATGACTAAAGCTGTGCAACGCTTTATGCTTAAACAACGCAAAGGCTCAATTATCAATATGAGTAGCGTGGTAGGCGTAAAAGGGAATGCAGGACAAAGCAACTATGCTGCCTCTAAGGCTGGTATCATAGGCTTTACTAAGTCTATCGCTCTTGAATTAGGCTCGCGCAACATCCGCTGCAATGCTATAGCACCAGGGTTTATAGAAACTGAAATGACTGCTGTATTAGACGAGAAAGTGGTGCAAAGCTGGCGTGATAGTATCCCTCTAAAACGCGGTGGACAACCTGAAGATGTAGCTAATGCTTGTGTGTTTTTAGCCTCTGATATGTCGGCTTACATCACAGGTCAAGTGCTAAATGTAGATGGAGGAATGCTCACATAATTTTGGTTATCTCAAAAACTATTTACTTTTTGCCGAATGTTAATAAGAAAATATATCATCATCGGGCTGTTGGGCTTTGGTCTTCACCTCTTGTGGGGAATACCAAAAAGCCTTAAAATCAACCGATTCGAGTGTGAAATACGCAGAAGCTGAGAAGCAATACAAGGCTAAGAAATACCGAAAAGCTGTAAAACTTTTTGAGCAAAATAGCCTCAGAATACTCTGGGAAACCCCAAGGAGAGCGTCTTTATTTTCTGCAGGGCGATGCCTGTTACCAAATGAAGCAATACAGCCTAGCTACTTACCCTTTTGAGCGACTGCAGAAGATATACCCTCGTAGCGCTAAGGCGGTAGAAGCCGCTTTCTTAGAGGCTAAATCGCTATATATGCAGGTGCCTACCTATGGCGTAGATCAGACCTACACCTATCAAGCATTAGAAAAGTTGCAGTACTTTATGGATAGGTACAGCGATTCTGACTATGCTAAAGAGGCTAATGAGTTGATTTTAAAACCTACTGACTCAGCTACAGAAAAAAGAATTTGAAATAGCTAAGCAGTATGACCTTATCCGTGATTATCAGGCAGCTATGAAGTCGTTAGAACAATTTTTAGCTAATAACCCAGGTAGTGTGTTTAGAGAAGAAGCACTCTATACACGGTTGCATTCAGCATACGAGTGGGCTATCAACAGTGTAGAAAGCAAGCAAAAAGAACGTTTAGACACTGCTAAAGAAGCCTATGATACGCTTCTTCGCGCTTTCCCAGAAACGAAATACAAAAAGAAGCTGATAATATGCTGAAAAATCAATACATCATTGAAAAGTTTTACATCTCAAAAATAATTATTCATTATGGATTTTTAAAAGAATAGACGCGCCAACAACCACTGTAACGTATAACAAAGCAGCAATAGAAGCCCCTACTAACAATATTTATGAGGCTATTTCTATTATTGCTAAACGTGCTACCCAAATAAATGCCGAAATAAAAAAAGGAATTGGTAGAGAAGTTGGAGGCTTTTTTGCTACTAATAATGACAATCTTGAAGAAATCTTTGAAAACAAAGAACAAATAGAAGTATCTCGCTTCTACGAACGCCTGCCCTAAACCACAAGCTATAGCCGTAAAAGAATGGTTAGAAGGGAAAGTATATTTTTTCGTGAAACAGAATAATAAAAATACTTTTATATTACAGTTTGTTTAATATAGGGCTTTGGGCTGTAAGCTTTTTGGGGCTTGCTGTTCGAAGCCTTTTTACCTAAAACTTTTTAGCTGATGAACATACTCTTAGGTATCACGGGCGGTATCGCTGCTTATAAAGCTCCTCAACTAGTACGGCTATTCGTAAAAAAAGGACATACCGTGAGGGTCATACTTACCGAAAAAGCAAAAGAGTTCGTCACCCCACTGACACTCAGTACCCTATCTAAAAACCCCTGTACTTAGCACATTTGCGACTACTGAAGGCGATTGGAACAGCCACGTAGCTTTGGCTGAATGGGCTGACCTTATGCTTATAGCTCCTGCTACGGCTAATACTATTGCTAAAATGGCTTATGGGCAATGCGACAACCTGCTTTTGGCTACTTACCTTTCGGCAAAAGTACCTGTATGGGTTGCTCCTGCTATGGACTTAGATATGTATGCCCACCCTACCGTAACACATAACTTAGCCCAACTGCAATCCTTTGGTTGCTATATTATTGCAGCTGCTTACGGCGAGCTGGCAAGTGGATTAGTAGGACAAGGGCAGAATGGCAGAGCCTGAGGATATCGTCAGAGATAGAAGATAATTTCAGCACAACACAACCTCTGAAAGGCAAAAAGTACTGATAACAGCTGGCCCTACTTATGAGGCAATAGACCCCTGTGCGCTTCATAGGTAACTTTTCAACAGGCAAAATGGGCATTGCTTTTGAGCCAATGAAGCCGCCAAGCAAGGAGCAGAAGTGCATTTAGTACTAGGCCCTTCAGCTGAAAAAACATCAATAATCATATACATCTTTTGCAGAGTGGTAAGTGCTAAAACAGATGTATGAGGGCTGCTGTAGAGAGGTTTAGCAGTTGCGACATCGCTATACTTGCTGCTGCTGTAGCTGACTATACTCCAGAGGTAGTAGCCCCTGAAAAGATAAAGAAAAAAGGCGATAACTTTAATCTAAACTTAATCCCTACAGTTGATATATTAGCTTCATTAGGAAAGCTAAAAACTACGCAAAAAGCTTATTGGCTTTTGCCTTTAGAAACAGAGAATGAGATAGAAAACGCACGCACTAAGCTACAAAAGAAGCACTTAGATGGTATAGTGCTTAACTCTTTGCGCGATAAAGGGGCTGGGTTTGGCACTGATACTAACAAAATAACCTTTATTACCCCTGAAAAGCTACAAGAATTCCCTTTAAAAAGCAAAGAAGCTGTAGCTAAAGATATTTTAACAGAATGTATAAACTTATAAAAATAAAAGCAATGAAAGCATATATCTTTCCTGGTCAAGGAGCGCAATTGTAGGAATGGGGCTCGACTTATACGAAAAATCAGCAGAAGCAAAAGCTCTTTTTGAAGCCGCTAACGGTATATTAGGATTTGCTATTACCGAAGAAATGTTTGCTGGCACTGATGAAGGACTAAAACAAACAAAAGTAACCCAACCTGCTATCTTTTTGCACTCAGTTATTCTAAGCAAGGTACTAGGCAAAGACTTTGCCCCACAGATGGTTGCTGGGCACTCATTAGGTGAATTCTCTGCCTTAGTAGCTAATGGCACGCTAACCTTTGAAGATGGACTACAATTAGTAGCTAAACGTGCTGCTGCTATGCAAAAAGCTTGCGAACTACAGCCTGGTACTATGGCTGCTGTATTGGGGTTAGACGACAGCAAAGTAGAGGAGTTATGCGCCTCAGTAGAAGGTATCGTAACCCCCGCTAACTATAACTGCCCAGGTCAGCTAGTAATTTCAGGCGAACTAAAAGCCGTAGAAGCTGCTTGTGAGAAAATGAAGGAAGCAGGAGCTAAGCGTGCACTCATTCTGCCTGTAGGTGGTGCTTTCCACTCTATACTGATGAAGCCTGCTGAAGAAGAATTAGCAGCCGCTATTGAGCAAACACACTTCAGCAAAGCCTCTTTGCCCAGTATATCAAAACGTTACCACTACTGCAGTTACCTGCGAAGCCGACATCAAAAAGAACCTTATCAATCAGCTTACTGCGCCTGTTAAATGGACACAAAGCGTGCAGCAAATGATAGCCGATGGGGCTTCAGCATTTATAGAAGTAGGTCCTGGTAAAGTACTACAAGGGTTAGTAAAGAAAATTAACAAAGAAGCAGTCGTTTCTTCAGCCGAAGTATGATACAAGTAGAAAATTTACGTAAATCTTTTAATGGTGTAGAGGTGCTCAAAGGTATTTTTACTACATTTGAGAAAGGCAAAACAAACCTCATCATCGGGCAGAGTGGTTCGGGTAAAACCGTATTTCTCAAATCACTATTAGGGCTTTTTACCCCTGATAGTGGTGACATTATCTACGATGGTGTGAAGTACGCCGATATGAAGCGCAAAGAGCAAGTAGCCCTACGCCAAAAAATGGGAATGGTATTCCAAGGCAGTGCCCTCTTCGACTCGATGACTGTACTCGAAAACGTGATGTTCCCGCTAAAAATGTTCTCTAAGCATACTCCTGAAGAAATACGTGAGCGCGCTAATACAGTGCTTAGCCGCGTAAACTTAGTAAATGCAGAGAACAAGCTACCGTCAGAAATCTCTGGTGGTATGCAAAAACAGGTAGCCATTGCTCGCGCTATTGTCAATCATCCTAACTATCTATTCTGCGATGAACCTAACTCTGGTCTCGACCCCAAAACCTCTATCGTAATAGATAACCTAATACAAGAGATTACTGAAGAGTTTAACATCACTACTGTCATCAACACCCACGATATGAACTCTGTGATGGAAATAGGGGCTAAAATAGTATTCCTTAAAAATGGATACAAAGAATGGGAAGGCTCTAAGGATAATATCTTCCAAACAGATAACGAAGCTGTAACTGACTTTTGTCTATTCATCTGAGCTCTTCAAAAAAAGTACGAAAAAGCCTACTTACAAGAGCATAACAAATAGGATATCAAAAACAAAAGAGAGACGCTATATTGTAGCGTCTCTTTTTTATTATTCACCTTTTCTCTTTCACTGGTAAAAAGAAAGCACGAGGTTGGGCTCTAAATGCACGCCACACACAGCCTGCTAAGTGCTTCAATTCTGAGAGAGGTACTTCGCGCGAACGCAAAGCTATCCAAAGCGAGAGCAGAAAGCTCACTATAAAATTGCCAAAAACCAATAATACCAATCCCCAATATACACCAAATAATATTCTCAAGGCTAATAAGAAAATCTACCCCATAAAGCCCATAGGCTAAGTTACCACTGGCAAAGGTAATATGCCGTATGTCAATCGGTAGCTTAAAAATCACCAACAACCCAAGCACTCCCCATAAATACGCCAAACCATATATTAGAAACCACTGAAGGCCACTTGCTGCATCCAGTTAGCCAGCCGTTGCATACGCTTCTTGCCAAAAAGCCTTTTTAAAAAGGGTGTTCTGAAAGCCGATAGTAAAAATTATTAAAGTTATTTACACTCGCTACATTACCCGCTATAATCCCCGATAAAACAGAAATACCCCTGCAATACAAGCATGCAAAAACACAGGCGTATGCCAAATATTCAAATCTTCCAATAAGTGATAACTCTTCTTAGCCGCAAAATTATAGCCCAACCACGAACTTACCCCCACTATCAGCAACATCGATACCGGAAACGCCCCAAATACATTCCCCACAAAAGCAATAAACTGCGAGCGAAACAAACGCGTAAAAAGTGCTGTAAATGCCGAATATTGCTTATACTTTTCTTTGGTATCATTTACATTGAGGTTTTCTAACGTCTTAGCAATAGTCGATGCCGTCATTGCAGGCTGTTTAGTAGCCAAAGTAGAGCCTGTAGGTAAATCATCACAAAACCTATAGCATAATTCAAACTGTAATTAAAGGCGCGCAAAAAAGCGCTTTGGTCAGGAATCATAGAAAGGGAGAGCTTTATCAAACACATAAAAGCCACTATTACCCCACCCCATAAGGCGGTCTTAAGCATCTTAAAATACTCCCCTTTAGTAGAAGTAATATAGTGCTCTCCTGTCTTACCCGTATAGTTAGTGATTTCATAAGTGATATTATACACACTATCGTCTATAAGTTTGCGCACATTGTTCTTTTTAGAATTAGTTTTCACCATATCTAAATAAAAATCAATAGCTTTTTCGCGCATATCACTATCTTTTTGTATAAAAAGATAATTATAAAGCCTTTTTATACGTTTCAGCTGCTGCCGTATAAGCAAAAGTGTCTGGTTTACACTAAAATTAACCCCATATTTCCCTGCATTAGCATCTGCTTTATTAACAAAATCCTCACACTGACCTACCAATATATTCAGTTGCTTATAGTCTAACTCGTGATCCTGTATATACAAATAAGGTCTATCCTCTTTAGCCAATGTTCGTGCTAAATTGTTCAACTCATCATCAAGAGCTATAAACGGACTATTCAAATGTGCATATTCAGGCACCATACGCAGTACATCTGTTTGCAAAGCTAGCCCTCCCATACGTTGCGAGAGTATCATTATAGCCAAAAGTATTTGTTGCGAAGTCGTTTTTCCTTCATTCTGATAAAAAGTCTCTACACCCAATATATCCAATAGCTCCTTCCAATTTTCCATCGGTATACGCAAGAGCCACTTAGCATCAGAAGGCTTATAAAAAAGCTGATTTAGCACATATTGTATACTATCCTGCGATGGCTGGTCAGGTATCAATTGGCGACCCTATACGCCGCCGCAACTCTTTAAAAACGACACACTATTCAGCAACCCCGCATCAGTAAAAAGAATCACCTTCTTTTTGTTAGCAAATACCATATACAGTTTTTTTCCCTCAAAAAGGCAATACGTTCAGGGTTGTGCTTAAGTTCATCTATAAGTTCCTGTATATGAATAGATTTATTTTTACTCTTCCGTCTAAAAATAGTTGATGAGCTCAAAAACAAAGTCTATAGGCTCATAATTTTTCAGAAGTATGTATATAGGCTTCAAAGATTTCGTATATAGAATGTCTTTTACAGTTAATAAGCATAAAAAGTATGTTTTAGAATTATGAGGTGCAAAGATACAAAAAAATAGCAAAATAATTGACAAAATAAAAAGGCCACCTTCCCGGCAGCCTTTTATGTTTTTATTGTTTTTATTTAATTAAAAGTTATAGCGTACGCCAAAAGCTAAAGGTACGACCATCACCAAAGTATACTCTGTTATTTACATCTATACCCTTATAGGTTATACTTCTATCAGTAGCGTGTATATTATCATGCGACCTGTTTATATAATAAGTATCTAACAAATTATATACGTGTGCAAAAAGTGAAATACGTTGTTTTTCAGTAAGTTGCCATTTATAAGAAGCCCCTAAGTCAAACAAATGAAAAAGCAGGTAATCTCAACGCTCCTTTTTCAGCGGCTTGTTTAGAAGTAAATGACGAAACGTTTAAGTTTGCATATAAGTTATCTACATATCTCCAATCTATATCTATTTTTCAGATTATCAATAGGCGATACTATTAATCCTAGGGCAGCAGTCGTCTGAGCTGTTGTTCCTACTTTCACATCTTCTAAGAAAAGTTTTTGTTTTGAGCAGCGCTTCCTGCAGGTACTTCATTACCTTGCAAGTCTATCGGATTACTGTTTTCGTTGATAAGGGTACCAGTAGCATCTCCTTTATAAAACCAATCCCCTAACGAAAGCATCGCATTTACTTTCAGATATTTATTGATCTTAGCATTAGCTTCTAATTCTACACCTTGGTGTACTTCCTCAATCCCCTAAAAATATTGGCAAAAGCACGAATTTCGTTTCCTCCTACTGTCAAGTTATTAGGTTTGCGCAAAAAAAGCGGTCTTTCCAAGAAGTGCGATATAGGTTCAAGTTAGCATTCAAAAACTCTGATTTAAAACCATACCCTAATTCCATTCCCAATATTTTTTCATTAGTAACCAACGGGTTCAAGAAGTTTTTATAATTAGGATAAACTGAGTCAAAGAAAGGTTGTTTAGAGTAATAACCTATATTAGCAAATACATTATGATTTTTCATTGATATTATAGTTTACCCCACCTTTGATATTGTAGCCCACAATATTTTTTTAAAGCCTGTTTTTGTATTCATAGCAGTAGCCGAATTACCTCTTACTGCCAAAGTACCTGGCTTCATAAAGTTATCCACACGTTGGTAAGATTGTACTGAAGTAGAACCCTGTACAAATGCTGAAAATGATCATCTGAATACTCAAATTGAGAAAATAGTCCAAATCATTTTACCTCTCCATCATTACTATAGCCTATTTGTTCTTCTACCGGTGATACTTTTAGCAAACGGATTAAAAGATATATCTGCAGGCTTTACAGCATTTATAATATTCTGATTACGAGGGGCAGTTACATTTTTATTTGAAGTATCGTAATACGAATTACCACCTAACAAATCTGTGATTACCTTATGGTGATATCCGTAATAATATCTTGCATCTAACCCCATATTAAATGTGAAGTTTTTGTCAATTTGGTGCTGAAGATTAGTCAAAATTCCATACCAGTCGTGCGAGTTCACTGAACCGCCACGCGCAAAACCTTGTCTTCCTCTAAGCTTCTGTCCATTAGGAGCGATTACTTCTCCCTCTCTATTTATTTCTCCTGGGTGCTGCATTGGGGCTAATCCTCTACTGTTTCCCCTTTGTTATAGCGTACCACTTTATCAAAGTCTATAAGACCATCTTCAGTACGTACTGACGAAATGTTTACATTCTTCAAAGAATAAGTAGTACCATTAGGAGTAATAGCAGAACCTTGTCCCTCATTGCTTGAGCCCATACCTCTACCTACTGAAGCGTAAAGCACCGTACTCAAAGAAGTACTTTCGGTAATATGCCAATCCCAATTCAACATCGCTACAGGCTTGTGATACACATTTCTTCTGGTTGAAAACTCTTCACCATTTAGGTAGCCCCAATCCGAGTTATAACGTCTGTTAGGTTTGTCAGCTGTACCTCCATAGCGTTGATAATTTTGTATAGAAGTAGAGTAACGTTGATGATGCCACTGAGGAGCACCTGTAAACATCAACTGAAAACTATGTTTCTTAGAAGGTTCAAATCCTAAAGCAAAATAATAATTATAAGCATTAAAATTAGTACCATCAGCATACTTTACTACCTCCGCTCTTACCAAACAATACTGAAGCTGACCAGCCTGTTGTAGTCTTTCCTGTGTTATAAGATACCGAACCCTTATATTCACCACTGCTACCATAACTTGCATAGGCAGTACCTCCTTCACTCATATCCGAAGCACGCGTAATAAAAGTTAATCGTACCTCCTACTGAAGCAATTGCTATTTTCGAAGCCCCCAAGTCCGCGCTGTATTTGCATAGCCGAAGTTACATCCGATAGCCCAGACCAGTTACTAAAATAAACAGTACCACCCTCCATATCATTCACAGGCATACCATTTACCATTACAGCTACGTTTTTACTATCAAAACCTCTCACATTAATATTAGAGTCTCCAAAGCCTCCTCCACTTCTCGAAGCATATACCGAAGGCGTACGATTTAGTATCTCAGGTAGTTCACGAGTGCCGAGTTTATCTACTATCTCAGCCGCCTGAATAGTCGATACCGCCACAGGTGTCTTGCGTTCCTTAGCAATATCTATAAGGGTACTCTTAGCAGTTACTACCACTTCCCCAAGCGATTGTTGGTCGCTCTCAGCACCACTCTTAAGTGTGCCTTCCCATTAGTCAGTTTATAAGGCACTGCCTTAGTTACATACCCTAAGTACGACACCTCTATAGTACCCGTATTGGCACTTACCGTTAGGCTGAACTTACCGTCCATATCTGTTGAAACCCCGTGCGCGGTACCTTTTACCAGCACGCCCGCTCCCATCAATGGTACTTTCTCGTCTCCATCAATAATTTCGCCCGTTACTACACCACTTTGTGCATATAACACAGTTGTCAGTAAGAAAATCGCTACGTTTAAAAACCAGTTTTTCATTGTTTTAGTCAAATTAGTTATCCGTTATTTGTCAGCGCAAAGGTACTGCTTTTTTATATAACCTACACTTTTAGCAAACTTTTTATAAAAACTTTTTCAACGCCTCTCTGCTTTTTGAATAGAAATGTTAAAACGAAAAAAATATAACATTTTATAACTTCTGAATATCAGATATATACAATAAAAATGTTACAAATACAACAAAAAAATAAAACGTTAAAATTTAACTATTTTTTTAAATATAACCTTACCTTTGCACGCTTAAAAAAATTATATCATTCTTTACAAAAAGCATATTTTTTTCTCTTATCTCATTTTTTTCATTCTTTAACTGAAGGAAAATTGACAGAGTTTATGACGAACAATGAGCGAACGATGAGCAAAGGATGAACGAACAATGAGCGAAGGATAAGCGAAGGAAAGTCGGCGAGCTGGCGCAGCCGAGTATGTGACGAACAAAAGTCGGTAAGTTAGCGCCGAATATGTAATGAACGATAACCAAAACATTAATACTTAATATTGTAATGAGTAAAAAGAAACTCTGTACTAAAGCCTTTTATATTTGTAGCGATACTGTTTTTTTCCTCTTTGGCGGACTAACAGTACTCGTCCAATTACTATTACCTCACCTACGCGACATATTCGAACTCAACTATACCCGCAGTAGCTTGATAGTATTCTTCTTTTTCTTGCCTTATCTATTATTTTCTATTCCCACAGGATGCCTCCTCTCCAAAATAGGCTATCAGCGTGGCATTACCTTAGGCTTAGCCCTGATTGCATTAGGTGCTTTACTTTTTCATCCTGCTGCTGACGAACGCTCTTTCTCTCTTTTTATGGTTGCTATTTTCGTATTAGGTAGCGGAATAACTTTTTTGCAAGTAGCAGTCAATCCGTATGTAGCAGCGCTGGGAAGCGAAACCACTACCCCCAGCCGACTTACGTTCTCACAGGCCTTCAACGCTTTAGGCACAACTTTTGCCCCTATAGCTGCTGCTGTGTATATACTAAAAGATGAGGTAAAAAGTTCAATCGAAATTAATCAGCTCAATTATATAGATAGAAGCTTTTTATTTTCAAGCGGAAGCATTAGCTATACAGATTCCCTCTTTATATTGCCTTAGGGGCTATCATATTAGCCCTTGTTTTCTCGGTTACCAAACTGCCTTATGTCAATTTAACTACGGAAGAAGATATAAGCAAAGAAAGCTGCTTTTATTTATTAAAAAAAGAATTCTGTAGTATTAGGAGCAATAGGAATTTTTTGTATATGTAGGGGCTGAAGTAGTTATAGGCAGTTTTGCCGTCAATTATTTTTGTAGAAATTAATATAGAAAAAGAAATTTTTAGAGAGTCCTACTATGAGTACTTTACTCATTGGTCTTGGCAAAATACTAGGCTCTGACCTTACCTCAGCTGACCCTAAGGCTATTGTGGCTATATTCTTAACTTTCTATTGGGGAAATGCTATGATAGGGCGTTTTATAGGGGCATATCTTACTAAGGTATTTGCGCCTGCCAAAGTACTAATGCTTTTCCTCATCAATAGTCATTCTACTCATTCTCATCTCTATTAATGCCGATGGACTATTATCTATGTGGAGTTTATTATTCATCGGACTGTTCAATTCTATTATGTTCCCTACTATTTTTTGCATTGAGTAGTGAAGGGCTTGGAGAGATGAAAACACAAGCCTCTGCTATTCTCTGCACTATGATTGTTGGCGGTGGCTTCATACCGCTCCTTTTATGGCTTTTTTTCACCGATTATGTAGGGTTCAGAATGGCTTTCTTTATACTCATACTTTGTTATGGCTACATTCTCTTCTTCGGTTTCTACAAAACAAATAGATAACCTTTTCTATTAACAATTAATAAATTTACAATTAACAAAAAAACTTTGCCAAAGGTCTTCTACAACCTTTGGCAAAGTTTTTTAATATATAACTGAAATTCTTATTTAGCTAATTCTACAAATAGCTCTTCTCCTTCTTTTGCCACTTTTGCTACTTTCTTGCTGGTAAGTCCTTTGATAGCCTTATCCCATTTCTTATTAGAAAGAGCTGCTTGTTCTTTAAGCGCATCAAGTAACAATTTCTCTGAGGTTTTTAGTAGTTCAAAGATTACCTTTTCATCTTCAGATAGCTCTACACCTTTCTTTTCGGGGCGCATTTGCGGGAAGAAAAAGCACTTCTTGTATGCTCTCATTATTGGTTAGGAACATAATCAATCTATCCATACCAATTCCCCAAACCAGAGGTAGGAGGCATACCATATTCAAGAGCGCGCAAGAAATCTTGGTCGATAAACATTGCCTCATCATCTCCTTTTTTTCTGAGAGTCGCAATTGCTCTTCAAAGCGCTCACGTTGGTCAATTGGGTCATTGAGTTCTGAGTAAGCATTAGCAATCTCCTTACCACATACCATTAACTCAAAACGCTCTGTAAGATCAGGATTATCACGGTGTTCTTTAGTAAGTGGCGACATCTCTTTAGGATAATCAGTGATAAAGGTAGGCTGAATAAAGTTGCCTTCGCACTTCTCTCCAAATATCTCATCTATCAGCTTACCTTTTCCCATTGTCTCGTCTACCGCTATACCGATAGAGTGTGCAAAAGCTCTTAGTTCGTCTTCAGTCTTTCCTGTAATGTCAAAACCAGTAAACTGCTTAATGGCATCGGTCATCGTTACACGAGGGTAAGGCGCTTTAAAATCAACTGTGTGAGCTCCGAAAGTTGCTTTAGTAGTACCATTTACTGCCATAGCACAATGCTCAAGCAAACGCTCTGTGAAATCCATCATCCAGTGGTAATCCTTATAAGCCACATAGATTTCCATCGCAGTAAATTCTGGGTTATGAGTTCTATCCATTCCCTCATTGCGGAAGTTCTTAGAGAACTCATACACACCATCAAAACCTCCTACGATAAGGCGTTTTAGATAAAGCTCATTGGCAATACGCATATAGAGCGGGATGTCCAATGCATTGTGATGAGTGATAAACGGACGCGCACTAGCCCCCCCTGGGATAGCTTGTAGTACAGGTGTCTCTACTTCCAAATAGCCTGCCTCATTAAAAAACTGGCGCATCGCATTGAACAGTTTTGTACGCTTGATAAACACCTCTTTCACTTGTGGGTTTACTACCAAATCTACATAACGCATACGATAGCGCTGCTCAGGGTCGGTAAAGGCATCGTGCACTTTGCCATCAGCATCTACTTTAGGCATAGGCAATGGGCGCAATACTTTAGAAAGAAGAGTAAAGTTCTTAACCATCACTGTCTTTTCACCCATCTTAGTGATGAACAAATACCCTTCTACTCCTATAAAGTCACCTAAGTCAAGAAGTTTTTTGAATACCTCATTATAAAGCGTTTTTATCCTCTTCCGGACACATTTCATCGCGGTTGAAGTAAAGCTGTACACTACCTTCACTATCTTGTAGGGTAGCAAATGATGCTTTTCCTTGTACACGTAGCGACATTAATCGCCCAGCAACGATGACTTCCTTGCCCTCCTCATAATGTGTTAGTATGTCCTTAGAGGTAGTATTTACAGGATATAGTGGAGCAGGATAAGGATTTATCCCCAATTCTTTTTAATTTGGTTAGTTTTTCTCTACGAATGATTTCTTGTTCTGATAACATCTTTTTAATAATTAATGTTTAATACTACTCCTTATAAACACCCATACTGAGGTATTTATCCATACGCTTCTCTACTAACCTATCAGCGGGGAGTTTTTTAAGTTCTTTATAAGCTGCTAAAATCACTTTGCGCACTGTTACAAACATTGCTTCGCGATCGTGATGTGCCCCTCCTATAGGTTCTTTGATGATTTCATCAATGAGTTTTAGCTTTTTCATATCAGGAGCAGTAAGTTTCAAAGCTTCAGCAGCTTCTTTTTTATACTCCCAGCTACGCCATAAAATAGATGAACAAGATTCTGGCGAAATCACTGAATACCAAGTATTTTCTAACATATATACCCTATCGCCTATGCCTATACCCAAAGCTCCGCCTGAAGCTCCTTCGCCTATAATAAATACAATAGTCGGCACTTTTAATCGCGACATCTCTAAAAGGTTACGAGCAATAGCTTCTCCTTGTCCGCGCTCTTCAGCCTCTATACCTGGGAAAGCACCTGGAGTATCTACAAAACAAACTATCGGAATATTAAACTTCTCAGCTTGCTTCATCAGGCGGAGAGCCTTGCGGTAGCCTTCAGGGTTTGCCATACCAAAATTGCGATACTGACGCGTCTTAGTGTTCACCCCTTTTTGTTGCCCTATAAACAAAAAGCTCTGGTCATCAATCTTACCAAAACCACCTATCATCGCCTTATCGTCTTTTACGGTACGGTCGCCGTGTAGCTCAAGGAAAGTATCACCTGCTAAGGCTTTGATGTAGTCAAGGGTATAAGGACGGTCGAGGTGACGCGATATTTGCACGCGCTGCCACGCTGTCAGATTACCATAGATATCTTTCTTTACTTGGTTTAGTTTTTTTTCTATTTTCTTGCAAGCATCGCTCATATCCACTTCACTTTCATCACCAATGAGCATACACTTTTGCATTTGTTCTTCTAACTCTTTTATAGGTTGTTCAAAATCTAAATATTCCATAACAATTCGTTATTTGATTTTCAGAGGGCAAAGATACAAACTAATTAGCAAATTAGCAAATTTGTAAATTGGCTAATTTTTCCAATTTCCCTATTTCATATTTATAGCGGTATAGCACCGACACTATTTTCCCGTCTTTGCGCGCTGGTTGTAGCGCAGGTAGTTGTGCAATAACTCGCTGTACCTCAGCAGTTAAATACTCAGTAGGTAGCTGCATTTTTAGCACTCTCACCACCCCATCAGTACCAATACAAAGCGTTAGCTGAATAAACCCTTTTGCACATATATCGCCTGAAATCTTAAGATGTTCCCTCATAAAATCGTCCATACTCTCATTGAAGCACTTCCATTGGTATTTGGCAGCCACCTGCGCACATTTGCCACTGAAAGCAGGCGCTTCGCTCACTAATAGGTAGGGTATAGCTTTTTGCACTTCAGGGTCTTGTATACTATCTTGTAGCGATGTTAGGGTCTGTAGTGTTTCTTTTGGGGGCTGATAAGCAAACATTCTACTGCTATCGGTTAGCTCGGCAGTATACGTTTCTTTGTGAAAAATATTGAACAAACTAATCGATACCGAGATAAACGATACCAGCAAAGCACAACCTGCCCCTATTTTATTAGATGATTCCATACAAATTTGCTAATCTACTAATTTTACAGAAACGACAATAAGCGCACTTTTTAAGCGCGCTTATTGTATTATATTTTTAAAGCAAATTAAGATTGTAGTTTAAAGTTGATAGGGTAAGCAAATGTTACTGGGGTAGGTTTACCACGTTGTTTACCTGGGATAAGCTTTAGGCAATTTTTTTCGATGATACGTTTTGCTTCAGCTTCTAATAGTTTATCAGTACCGCGAACCCCCAATACAGTGATAGTACCATCAACATTGATACGGAAACTCACATTCACTTTTCCTTGTATACCCATCTCTAAAGCTGCAGGTGGATAGACGAAGTTTTTTTGCTCACGTGTTTATCCAAGTTTTTCTTTGAAGCATTGAAACTGTCTGTCTTTAGGCTCGTTTTTTTGCAAGCTTCAAACATCGGTTTTATCTTCAATGATAGTAAAAGGTACATCAATAGGAATATCATCTACTGGTTCAGAAGGTTTGATATCCTTTACTTCAGCTACTTTTTCTTCTTTAGAAGTTTCGTTGCTGGCAATTGCTTGCTCTTGGATATTAGCCTTGTTGTCTACCACTTCCACGTCTTGTACTTCAGCAGGAGCTGGTGGTGGCGGTGGTGGCGGTGGGGTATCAGGAGCTTCTACCACGAAGTTTTCTTGATCCTCATCAAGTGCCTTATTTACCTCTGACTGTCGATCGTCTTGCTTAGCTTTGTCATACATTTTTAGCTTCAAAGCCCCATAATGAGAGACCTGAAACGATAGCAAAACCAATAGCAAAGAACAATCCACTACTTTTTGCCAAGTCGGCTTTTCGGATTTTTTAGGTTGCATAATGATTTTTCTTTTTAAAAGGTTATTAAATTATATTTTAACAATTATCTAAAAAGCTCTTTATATCTTGTCATAAAAAGTAAAGCAACAATTATGCCAAACGTGTTAAACACCATATCCATAGGGTCTGCCGACCGTGTGGTGGTTAACCACCCTTGTAGCAATTCTATCGTGCCTCCTAAGATAAAAGCACTTACAAAAGCCCACAAATTGAGTTTTTTTAGCACTTTTGATAGCTTGTGTTTCTTTACCAAAACTTACTATAAACAATACGGTATACCCAAAGTAAAACCCAAAGTGTACTACCTTGTCTAAGTAAGGAATTCGCGGGGCATCAGGCATTTCTTTGCCCGATATAAGGCAGAGGATAAATATTATTAGCACCCATACCCCCCATGCTATAGAGTATTTATACTTAAGCATCGATGAGTTGTCTGTATTCTTCTGCTGTTAGTAGGGTGTCCCACTCTTCAGGGGCACTCATTGCTATCTGTATCATCCAACCTTCGCCATAAGGGTCGGTATTCACCACCTCTGGCTTGCGAATTAGTGGCTCGTTAAAAGCTATCACTTCGCCACTCACCGGCATAAAAAGGTCTGAAACCGTTTTTTATAGCTTCTACCGTACCAAAAATAGTATCCTGAGGCAGAGTTTCGCCTACCGTTTCTACTTCTACATATACGATGTCACTCAACTCTCGTTGCGCAAAGTCGGTAATACCTACTGTAGCGGTATTGCCCTCGCGGCGCACCCAAGCGTGGTCTTTAGTATATTTCAAATCAGACGGAAAGTTCATATCGCAAAGGTTTGTTTATTTATAAAAGCGTGCCAAAAAGTAGTACATTATTTTGAAACTGCCAAATTTTTTTCTTAAAAAAAGTTTTAATTTATCTACTACACTACGGTCATTTGCCAATCGCTGTATTTTTGTTCTGACCACCGAGTTTGCCAAGCGACTTCATATAGCTAGCAAAACCCTCCAGCAGGTACTTCAGTAATTTTTTTAGCGGCTGTAGCACCTTACCCTGTATTAGGTCGTAATAATACATATTTTGCTTTTTGTAATGCCTCGTCTATCACTTGCGCAAAAACGTTGTATATCAGCAGGTTTTTTTGTTCAAATTCTACAAAACCACTCGTGGTAAGGCAATTGCCCCTCAATAGGATTGACTTGCGGAGCTACGGTAAACTCAGTAATCCCTGCCCCTGTAGCTTCAAGTGCTTGCTGCATAGCTTCTTCTACCTCTTTGGCTATCACGTGTTCGCTAAAAAGCCGAAATAAAATGCTTGATACGCCCTGTTACTACTATACGATAAGGAGCAAGAGAGTAAACTGTACCGTATCACCTATATTATAGCCCCATAAACCTGCATTGGTAGAGATAATAAGGGCGTAATTCACCCCTAACTGTACCTCTTGTAGAGGCACCCGCTTAGGTTGCTCGCTAAAGAAAGTATCAGCTTCTACAAATTCGTAGAAAATACCCGCATTGAGCAATAAAAGCATTCCTTTTTCGGTCTGACTATCTTGGTAAGCAAAAAAACCTTCGCTGGCAGGGTAGAGCTCTATACTATCTACCTTCCGCCCTATAAGGTGCTCAAACTTTTTGTCGATAAGGCTCGTAGTTCACCCCTCCGTAGATAAAAAAAGATTGAAGTTAGGGGAAGAGCTTTCCTACTTTCAGCCCTGAGCGCGTATAGAGTCGCTCGAAGTACATTAACACCCACGAAGGAATACCGCTAATAAGGGTCATATTTTGCGAGAAAGTCTCGGTAACTATAGCTTCTACCTTTGTCTCCCAATCCTCAATACAATTCGTTTTATAAGAGGGCATACGGTTACGCTGTAAGTAAGCAGGCACGTAGTGGGCTACAATCCCTGAGAGTCTACCGGTTTTTAATACCGTTTTTTTCACCCAATATCGGACTCCCTTGCAGGAATATCATTTTCCCCTCTACAAAAGCAGCTTTTTTAGTTTCGTGTATATAGCAGAGTATGGCATCGCGGGCTGCCTGTATGTGGAAAGGCATAGAGGCTTTGGTAATAGGTATGTACTTTGCTCCGCTGGTAGTGCCTGAAGTTTTGGCAAAAATAAAGCGGTTTCCCTTTCCATAGCACATTGGGTTCCCCTCCACTACCCTTTCTATATAAGGGCGCAATGCCTCATAATCGCGTATGGGTACACGAGCTATAAAATCATCATAGTTTTTTTAATCTCATCAAAATGATGGTCACGCCCAAAAGCCGTGTCTTTAGCTTGTGCTATCAGTTGCTCAAATACCTTTTTGCTGTGTAGCGATGGGATTTTTTTGCCCATCGGTCTATCCTTTTTCTAACAATAGCGGCAAATATTTTTTTGAAAGATACGATTTTATCATCTTTTTTTGAATTTTGAGTATGATTCAATTCTTAATTGGATAAAGCCTTTTAAGAGGGCATCGGTTACCACCAAGTTTAATCGGGTTTGCCATTCTGGCATTGGCAAGTACCTCAGGGGCGATATGGCAATCTACTGAAGGGAATTTAGCCAAATAGTCGGTGTGCCAGTCTTCTGCAGGCTGAAATACCCTAAAAGGTTCGCACTCTACCACTATAGGCTGTGTATAATGGGCAGCGAGCTTGCGCAGGGCGTGCTCAGCGGTAATGCGCTGTTGCCCATTCACGTAATAAATGCCCGTGCGGTAATGAGTACCCACATCAGTGCCTTGCTGGTTGAGCGAGGTAGGGTCAATAGTAGAAAAATAGTGCAAGCAGTTTCTTAAAACTCAGCTGCTGAGGGTCGTAAGTCAGCTTTACAGCCTCAGCATAGCCCGTCTCGCCCGTTACTACCTCTTCATAAGTAGGCTTATTAGTATGTCCGTTTACGTAGCCCGATTGCACGCTTAGTACTCCGCGCACTTGCTTAAAAAAGTGCTCGGTACCCCAAAAAGCATCCTCCCGCTAAGTAAATTACTTCGGGCTCTGGTGCTGACTGTATAGGCTGTCTTTTCTTCATCTGTTAGTTATCTTTTTTAAAATGGAACACCGGTATCATCGGTAGGCTCAGGAGTGCCAAAAGCCTGCGAAGGTTGCCCTGTAGGCAGGGGCTCAAAGGCTACCTTATCATTCATCTTCGAACCTAACTCTTGGGTAGCAAAAGGTGTATATCCGTATTCATCTAAATTAGCAAACCTACCCAAATGCCCTTCAAATTTCAAGCGTATATTATCTAACCCCCATTGCGGTGCTTAGCTACTATAAACTCAGCTTGACCTGCTGTAGGGGTTTGGGCTTCATCATCCCATTCGTTAATCTTGTAGTATTCAGGTCGATAGATAAACGAAACGATGTCGGCGTCTTGCTCTATAGCTCCAGACTCGCGCAAGTCGGATAGCTGCGGACGCTTATGTCCTGGGCGTGCCTCTACATTACGCGAAAAGCTGTGATAGGGCGATAACAGGTATGTCTAACTCTTTAGCTAATGCCTTGAGGTTTCGGGAGATAGTAGAAATTTCTTGCTCTCGGTTGCTCTACCCTTTGCTAGCGCCTGCCGTCATCAGCTGTAGATAGTCGATAACTATAAGCTTGATGCCAAATTGGGTAGAGAGGCGGCGTGCTTTTAGCGCGGAGGTCGAATATAGAAATCGAGGGAGTATCGTCTATATACAAAGGGGCTTTTTCGAGGTCTTTTACCTTAGTATTCAGCACAAACCACTCGTGCTCTTCGAGTTTTTCCGGTACGCAACTTTTTCTGACGAAAGTCCTGTTTCAGAAGAAATCAAACGAGTGATAAGCTGTACTGCCGACATCTCGAGCGAAAAGAAAGCTACCGGTATATTCTGCCCTACGGCTATATTGCGCGCCATCGAAAGGGTAAGGGCTGTTTTACCCATACCAGGGCGTGCGGCTATGATAATAAGGTCGCTAGCTTGCCAGCCTGAGGTCAGTTGGTCGAGCTTAGTAAAGCCAGAGGGCACCCCACTAAAGCCATCGGTTTTATTAGAAAGTTCTTGTATTTTTTTCAGTGCCTTCAGTACCAAATCGCCTGCTGCTTCGCTTGAGCGTTTTAGGTTGCCTTGGGTTACCTCATAGAGCATCTGCTCGGCATTGTCTAATGAGTCGAACACATCGCGGGTATCATCATAAGCGTCTTCTATGATTTTGGCTGATATTTCTATCAGCTTTCGCTTGATAAACTTCTGCAAGACAATGCGGGCGTGAAACTCTACATTGGCAGACGACGATACTCGTTGAGTGAGGTTGATAAGGTAAAACTCACCCCCAGCGGCTTCGAGGTTGCCCGTACGGCGCAACTGCTCGGCTACGGTTAGTAGGTCAATCGCTTCTGATTGGTTGAAAAGCTCAAAGATAGCCTGATAGATAAGCTGGTGTTGTTTTTTGTAAAAAACCTCAGGGTTTAGAATATCTATAACATCATCAACTCCTTTTCTTATCAATGAGCATAGCCCCCAAGATAACTTCTTCGAGATTAAGGTCTTGAGGGGGTATTTTTGCCGCGCTCGATAGTAGGCTGCGGACGTGAGTTCCGTTGCAAAGACGGTGTATTTTTCGGGTATAGGGGTTATATCAGTATCATTCATACGGCAAAGGTAAGAATAATTTGCCAATTAGCAAATTAGGAAATTATTTATCCTTCGCTTAACCTTCGCTCATCGTTCGCTCTTCCTATATCTTGTATAGAGTAATAAAAAAGCTCAGGATTTATGTCCTGAGCTTTTTTATTATCAAATTAGCTAATTGACAAATTGGCTAATTAATTTTACTTCTTCAAGTATAACCAACCTACCATAGATTGCTGTTGATTGTTCTCATCTACGTATTCGATGACATAATAGTAAGTGCCTTGTGGTAACTTGTCAGCGGCTTCTACCGTTACACGTCCGTTAGAGATGCCTTTTAAATACGTTGCGAACGTTATCATAGCTTTGTACTTCCCATACTTTTTACTCCCCAACGGTTGTAAATACGTACCGTATTATTAGGATAAGCTTCTATACCTGCTATGTGGAAGTGGTTGTTCTTATCGCCGCCTACTGATATACCATTGTACACTATTAGCTTATGAGTTACCTCTACTCTTACTGTAGCTGTTGCACAACCATCAGCGTTGCAAAGCGCGTAAACAAAGGTATCAACGCCCTTGAAGCCTGTGTTTGGCGTGTATTCTATAGTGCCATCAGGATTTACCACTGTTGTACCATTTTGCGGTACTGTTACCACATTAGGAGTTGTAGCTCCGTTAGGGGTATCATTCGATAGTACATCAATAGTTACTGGCGTATTGCGAGGTGTCGAGGCACTATCATTAACTGCTACAGGCACAACTGTTGGTGTTGGCGTTGATGTTGGTGGCACTATCACTACTACTGAGGCTGTACTGCATATGCTAACTCCTTTTACACATACATTATAGTTGATAGTGTAAGTGCCTGAAGGCGTATATGGTGGTACCATTACTTCGCCTGTTGATGGATTAATAAATGGTACATTGCCCGTTGTAGGAGTTGAGATACTGATAGTTACACTATTTACCGATGGGTTTGATACTCCATTTAATTTGTCATTAGTAAGAATATTGCCTACTAACTGTGTACCCGTATAAGTAAAGGTGTCGCCATTTGCCTCAATAGTAGGCGTTACGACATCGCTCACGACTCTCACTTCGACAAATGAAGTAGCACAAGCTTGATCGCTACCACGAGTAGCACAGATAGTATACGAAACTGTATAGAATCCTACTGTTGTATTAGACGCTACCGATATAGTACCATCATTATTGAGGGTGAAGCCTGTAGGTGTAGCGGTAGTCCAAGTAAACGATACCGTTCCTGTGGTTACTGGTAATCCTTCGAGGGTATCGTTAGTTAGTACGCTTGTTACCATGCCTCCTGTAGTGGTGCGGATAGTTACTGTACCATCAGGATTGGCTACTATATTAATAGGTGCCGTTGGAGTGCTTACCCCTACTACGGTTACCGTTACTGTTGTAGGTGTGCTACAGTTGCTGCTGTTAGCTCGCTCGCACAAGTAGTAAGTCATAATATAAGTGCCGCTTGGCGTACCTGTTGGAATAATGACATTACCTGTACTTGGGTCGATACGTGGCGTTGTAGCGCTTGTAGGTGTAGCCGTATGGATAGTTACACTCGCTACCGTTGGCGTTTGTCCGCCGATACCATCATTAGTAAGGATATTGCCTACTGTTGTTGGGGTGGTAATAGTACCCGTTACGGTATATTCTTCGCCTACTATTGTTATCGTTGGCGTTACGGTTGGAGTGCTTACCCCTACTACGGTTACCGTTACTGTTGTAGGTGTGCTACAATTGCTGCTATTAGCTCGCTCGCACAAGTAGTAAGTCATAATATAAGTGCCGCTTGGCGTACCTGTTGGAATAATGACATTACCAGTACTTGGGTCGATACGTGGCGTTGTAGCGCTTGTAGGTGTAGCTGTATGGATAGTTACACTCGCTACTGTAGGTGTTTGACCTCCTATTTTATCATTAGTAAGGATATTGCCTACTGTTGTTGGGGTGGTAATAGTACCCGTTACGGTATACTCTTCGCCTACTGTTGTTATCGTTGGCGTTACGGTTGGGGTGCTTACCCCTACTACGGTTACCGTTACTGTTGTAGGTGTGCTACAGTTGCTGCTGTTAGCTCGCTCGCACAAGTAGTAAGTCATAATATAAGTGCCGCTTGGCGTACCTGTTGGAATAATGACATTACCTGTACTTGGGTCGATACGTGGCGTTGTAGCGCTTGTTGGTGTAGCTGTATGGATAGTTACGCTCGCTACCGTTGCTGGGTTAGTACCTATGCTGTCGTTAGTCAGTACATTGCTTGTTGTAGTGTAAGTAGTACTGCTTACCGTATGGGTATAGGTATCTTCGTTTGCAGTAATAGTTACTGTTGGCGTTGGAGCACCTACTACAACAGTAGTGGTAGCGGTGCTACAGTTGCCTGGGTTCAAGACTTCACAGATAGTATAAGTAACTGTATAAGTGCCTGAGGCTGTACCTGCTGGTACGGTAAGAGTGCCATCGGTATTCGTTTGAATGCCTGCTGGTACGGTGTTCCAAGTAAGAGTTACCGAAGTAGTACTTGGGTTCAACTGACCATTCAAGCTATCGTTAGTCAATACGCTGCTAGTCGTACCGCCATTAGCACCATTGGTGATTGTGAAGGTGTCGCCATTAGCTTGGATTGCAGGAGCGCCTACTACAACAGTAGTAGTAGCTGTGCTACAGTTGCCTGGATTCAAGACTTCACAGATAGTATAAGTAACTGTATAAGTTCCTGAGGCTGTACCTGCTGGTACTGTAAGAGTGCCATCAGTATTCGTTTGAATGCCCGCTGGTACTGTGTTCCAAGTAAGAGTTACCGAAGTAGTACTTGGGTTCAACTGACCATTCAAGCTATCGTTAGTCAATACGCTGCTAGTTGTACCGCCATTAGCACCATTGGTGATTGTGAAGGTATCGCCATTAGCTTGGATTGCAGGAGCGCCTACTACAACAGTAGTAGTAGCTGTGCTACAGTTGCCTGGGTTCAAGACTTCACAGATAGTATAAGTAACTGTATAAGTGCCTGAGGCTGTACCTGCTGGTACGGTAAGAGTGCCATCAGTATTCGTTTGAATGCCCGCAGGTACTGTGTTCCAAGTAAGAGTTACCGAAGTAGTACTTGGGTTCAACTGACCATTCAAGCTATCGTTAGTCAATACGCTGCTAGTTGTACCGCCATTAGCACCATTGGTGATAGTGAAAGTATCGCCATTAGCTTGGATTGCAGGAGCGCCTACTACAACTGTAGTGGTAGCTGTGCTACAGTTGCCTGGGTTCAAGACTTCACAGATAGTATAAGTAACGGTATAAGTTCCTGAGGCTGTACCCTGCTGGTACGGTAAGAGTGCCATCGGTATTCGTTTGAATACCTGCTGGTACGGTGTTCCAAGTAAGAGTTACCGAAGTAGTACTTGGGTTCAACTGACCATTCAAGCTATCGTTAGTCAATACACTGCTAGTTGTACCGCCATTAGCACCATTGGTGACTGTGAAGGTATCGCCATTAGCTTGGATTGCAGGAGCGCCTACTACAACAGTAGTAGTAGCTGTGCTACAGTTGCCTGGGTTCAAGACTTCACAGATAGTATAAGTAACTGTATAAGTGCCTGAGGCTGTACCTGCTGGTACGGTAAGAGTGCCATCGGTATTCGTTTGAATGCCCGCTGGTACTGTGTTCCAAGTAAGAGTTACCGAAGTAGTACTTGGGTTCAACTGACCATTCAAGCTATCGTTAGTCAATACGCTGCTAGTTGTACCGCCATTAGCACCATTGGTGACTGTGAAGGTATCGCCATTAGCTTGGATTGCAGGAGCGCCTACTACAACAGTAGTAGTAGCTGTATCACAAATTGTAAGAGTAGCTACATTTGTACAAATCTTGTAGACAATAGTATAAGTTCCTGAGGCTGTACCTGCTGGTACTGTAATAGTACCATTGCTATTTAGGGTAGGTATTCCACTACCTGCCCCCCCTGTAGCAGGGGTAACCACAGTCATACTTACCGTGACAGGTGTAGCGGTTTGAGTTCCCACTTTGTCATTATCAAATATAGTAAGGGTAGTAGTACCGCCATTAGCGCCATTGGTGATAGTGAAGGTATCGGTATTAGCCTCTATATGCACCAAAGTAATAGTACTTGTTTGGGTAACAGTTTTACCAAACAAATCAGTAGCAGTAAAGGTAACAGTTACTACCCCACTATTATTACATAGGTCAGCGGGTTTTACTGCATTGTAATTATTAGTTAGGTTTACTGGGCCACAACTATCGGTAGCAGTAGCAGTTCCTAGCCATTGAGTGATATTAGCGGTAGCATTTTTACAATCAACTACTAAAGGATCAGGAGTGGTAAGAGTAGGAGTTGTAGTATCATCTACAGTTACGGTTACTACTGCACGTGGGCTTTCACAACCATTAGCATTTACTTGTACCACATAGGCTTCTAGGGTAGTTTTTAGTAGTTACCTGTGTATTGATAGTAGGAGTTGTAGTGGTATAGGCTGTAGCTGTTTGGGTAGGATACCAACGCAAGGTATGAGCAGGTAAAGCAGTAACATAGGCATCTAAGCTCACCACATTGCTTACTGCGGTAGGGACATAGAGTAACGGTAGGACTTACCGTAGGAGCATTAGCAGGCTTAGTATGCAAGCTCACGATAAGCGGTGTTTTAATGCTAGGGCATTTACCTGGAGCTTGCAAGGTATAGAAATAAGCGCTAAAAGGGTTTACTTGTGCATTATCAGGTTGCAACTGCCATTGAGCACCATTGCGTATAAATATCTTGACAGTACCACCGCCAATAGCGTCTTTAAGGTCAGACACGCGTGGAGTATTTCCTGCGGTCATGCACACCTCGAAAGTTTTTGCGGTAGCGGTAGTAACATTAGTATCTTTAATAAGCGTTAAAGGCACTTTAGGACTAGGACATTTACCAGCTGCTTGAGCAGTAAAGTAAAGAGCGGTGTTCCAATCTACAAAAGCCGTTCTTGCCAAAGGAGTAGTAGACCTACCAGCTATTATTTCTACATTTGTATAGCCATAGGTAGCTTGCAATTGGTCTGCTAATTCACCAGCCATAATCTCCTCGCAAGTGGTAATAGACTGAGCTTGTATAGGAGTAATATCATTTTGAGCAAGGCGCACCACATAAGGCAAGGACTCACACTTACCAGCTTCTTGTATTTTTAAATCCTGAATAGCCAGTAATTGACACATCAGAATTAGGGTTTGTTTGTACATACCAGTTTCCTGAAGAGCTACCTAAAACAGTTATTGTAGCATTTGGATAGAGCACTTGTAAGGCATCTTTAATATCTTTTACTTTAGTATGCAAACCTCCGTAATAGCCTATAAAAGTACATACCTCTATTCTCTCGTTTTTAGCAGCAGTGCGAGGAGTAAAATTGAAGTTCAGCGGTGCTGGTGAAGTCACACAACGATAAACATTTTTTTGGCATACGTATAACCCACATTATCTTCTATTATTGTTTCATCAGCCAAAGCTACAGTACCCCCATTTTTTTATAGATAAGTACATTGGCTGTATCGGCAGGGTCTACCAAAGCTTTAAGGTCAGCAACTGTGGTAATCTGACAGGCTGTATTGGTGAGCGTTTTAGCTGTCACACTTGTTTCACCTACTATGGTAATTTTGTATATAGTTTCAGTACAATAATTATTTTTTTGTAAAGCGCAAGTAATAATCTTGCGAACTACCATTAGGGGTATTGATAGAAGTAGTAACTGCTATTTCTGAAGTTTGAGCTTGCGCATCAGAGAGCGAACTATACCAATGGAATATAGGTTGCTTAGCTACCACCTCTGGAGAGCCTTCATTAATAAGTTGTTTTACTTCGTTCAAAGTTACAGATGGATTACATACTTTGATAGTAGTCTTTACGGCAGGTTTGAAAGCACGTGCTACTGTTAGCTTAGCGGTAGCTTGGGTGATGAGTTCTCCACAAGGACTAAGTATTTTATAGAGGAAGGTATGAGTTCCCATCACCTCTGATAGATTGATATTAATTATACCGTTGGCAGGCACTGCTATTACTCCTGAAGCTTCTTCAATAGTAGTAGTAACACCACTTGTAGTAAGAGTAGTCCCTGTAAAGAGTGTATTCAAATCGAAATACATAGCCCCATTACCTTCCATACATTTAGAGGTATCTACCCCAGTAGGAGCGGTATATGAAGGATAAGTGGTAATTTGCTGGAACTGATAAGCACTAATAGCATTAGTGATACAAGTGGCTGCTGCTGGCTGTCCTGCTATCTTAATAACTACTTTGTATTGGTTTGTAAAGTCAGCTGCTGTAAGAGCAGGGATGGTAAGGGTATGACCTGTAGCTACTGCAACAGCCATATTGTCGGAGCGATACCACTCAATAGTGATATTAGGGCCTAAATCATCCATTTTGAGTACTGCTGATTGACCTACACAATAGTATTCTTTTTGTGCCTTAATTTTAGGGAGGCGAATATTACTAAGGGTAAGCTCTCTATCTTTTTGTACTTGGGCAGGCATCGGTTACCGTAAACTTATAAGCGGTATTGAGGTTCGTACCATCCAAATCGAGGAAAAAGTTATCTCCGGCTTGCGTACGCGCTACAGAGGTATCGGGGGTAGTACTTCCTGCAGGGATTTTATGTACAAGCCTATAGGTAAAAGGACCTGTACCCCCTTTGGGAATTACCACTACATGGAATTTATTTCCAACACAACCTACCCCTATAACATCAGGTTCTTCAAGATCACCTCCGAAATCTTTTTTTCAGCAAGCACTTGCATACATTCAAACGTATTATCTAAGTTTGATATGCGGCGCACCACTCGAAACTTTCCCTTTCTAGTTAAATACTCATCGGTAACCTTGCGGCTAATATTTTGGTTAAAACCAAGTCCTGAATAAGCCCATTGGTCCCAAGTTTGAGTAGCTTCGTTGAATTGTTGTATTACAAAGCTTTGACTCAGTATAGCGCCAGTCGTCAGTAGGGGCTAAATCAATGCGCCCTTGCACAATAGGTTCACATCCAGGAGCAAAGGAAAATGAATAGGTTTGCCCTGAAAGGTCCTTAGAAATAACATCTACACCCCCACAGACATTGGTTACTCTCACCTTATAATTACCGGGAGGAAGATCACGCAAGTACCAGTTATCATTGTTAGCACGATCAGAAGCTGTTAGAGTATAAGGCAAAGAAAGAGATGTACCAGGTATAGTGCCCGTGGTATTTCCATTGTATTCTATAACTTCTATTTTATCAAGATCAGCTCCTACATATCTTTGTATATGCATAGATGCATAAGGCGCATTGGTAGCCGTAGCATCCTTACAACTAGCTACATTTCTGACAGCTACATTTGTAGGCTTTTGGTGCAGGAGGAGTAGTAATCGTAAAAGCATCCATTAGATTGCTGCGATTAGTATCGCACTCATCATCTACCAAACGGAATTGGAAAGTATCGCCTAAGTTTGTATAATCAGAGGCTACTACTGTTTGATAAGCTTGAGGATTGTATTTTTATTTTTCTTTACAAATTTACCTCTAAGTAAAGGATTAGGATGGGTTGCCGGTATTTGGTAGAAGCCCGCTCCCGTATAGTTAAAGGTTGCAGGAGCTTGTTCAAGCACCAAATAAGTATTTAGTATAGGTGAATTGTCTCTTATGTACTTATGACCAAGGGTAAGTAGTACTTTTTTTGAAACAAGTATCACTTGAGTTCTCATCGGGAACTGGCGCAACATAAGCGTTTTTCTATAGGATTATAAAGAGTAGCCGTTACAGCAGGGATAGCGGTAGTAGTACCGCACATCTCTACTTCAGCTGCTATCTTCCACTCTCCATACTCTTTAGGAATACGGTGCTCTCTAAAGCCGTTCTCTACTCCTAGATCATCTCTTGTTCCAACAGGTAGATATAAATAAAAGTCACTTTTATTATTAATGGTATAAGTAGGCGTATACACTGCACCTGAAGGAGCTGTAATCACATACTTTACTGTAAGCGGATAAGGGAAAGTATCGGAAGTGTAAGCCTCTGTAAGACTGGTACCATAAAGGAGTACAGAGTCAAACTCAACATAATCACAATTAAACTCTTTAGGACGTGGATACCCCCATAAATTTGTAAAGGTAAGATTGGATGAAGCTATGGTAATGCTTTTAGGAGTAGGGCTCGCGCCGCAAAAGTTTTCTACTTTCACTCTGTAAGTACCAGGAGTGAGCCCTGTAAAAATGTTAGAAGATTGTCTTATCTTGCCTGGTATGTCTACCCCTGCAGCATCTTGTAGGGTATAGTAGACAGGATAGTTAGCAGAATGGTTGCCCCATTGATCTACTTTTTATATCTACTTTTTATTCCTATACCTGCTGAAGCGCAAGTAGCAGGGATTTTTGATAGGGTATAATCAATATCTTTAAGATCTTTTTTGATTTCGATATTCTTAACCTCTATATCGCCTGTACCTGATTTAGGTCGTGCTAAAAGGTCGTACTTACCCGCTGCTAAGGAAGTAACTCCAGTAAGAGATAATGAAGTAGTGTCATAAGTAGGTACATTGCTTTTTCTTATAATAGAAATTATAATTGTTATTATTAGCGCCTGTACCTATAAGGGTAAAACGGATAGCCCCTCCATTACCACACCACTCGTGTTCTACACTAGTAGCGAGCTTAAGAGTAGTAACAGGAGTAACCTTATAATCAAAAACCAGATTGATAGGTACAAGCACCATTTTTGGGCTTTGAGAGAGAATCTACGTTCGGCATTCACAGCCCCAGTATTGACATAGATAAACTCTTCAGTACCTGAAGTATAGGTAATAGAATAAGTAGTTCCTAAGTTATCCGAAAAGGTATAGGTAGTACCTACCAAAGGATAACGGATGGTAAAAAAATAGCATCACCCCCTTGTGTAACTTCAGTATAGTACGCCACGTGGGTTTGCTCTAAAGATTTTTTTGCGTATTGATATCGCAAGTTTGTGCATAAGCACTATTTGCTAATACACTCAGCAAGGCAATTAAGAGCCCTTTAAATACGTTTTTTTAGTAATTGCATAAAAGAATATTTTTTTCATCAAACCAAAGGATAAATTATATCCAAGACGCAAAAAGTACAATAAAAAAACGATACAGTGTAAAAACTTTAACACTATTTTTTTAGATTTTTTTCGGTTTGGAAATTTGGCGATTTGGAAGGAATGGGAGGGCTGGGAAGAATGGGAGGCTGCGCCAGCTCGCCGACTTTTTGTTCGTCACATACTCGGCTGCGCCAGCTCGCCGACTTTCCTTCGCTTATCCTTCGCTCATTGTTCGCTCTGAATAGCTGTGTTAAGTAATAAAAAGCTCAGGATATTAAATCCTGAGCTTCTTTTATCATTGGCAAATTATCTTATTTGCTCATTTCATCGGTTAGTCTTTCTTCAAGTACAACCAACCTACCATTGTTTGTTTTTTTGGTTGTTCTCATCTACATATTCGATGATGTAATAGTAGGTACCTTGCGGCAACTTGTCGGCGGCTTCTATCGTTACTCGTCCGTTAGAAATGCCTTTAAATACGTTGCGAACGTTATCATAGCTTTGTGCCTCCCATACTTTTTACGCCCCAACGGTTGTAGATGCGTACTGTATTATCTGGGTAGGCTTCTATTCCCGCTATGTGGAAATGGTTGTTCTTCTCTTTACCATTTACCGATACACCATTGTAAACTACAAGAGCCTTGTTCACCTCTACTCTTACTGTAGCCGTTGCACAACCATCAGCGTTGCAAAGCTCGTAAACAAAGGTATCAACCCCCTTAAAAGCCTGTGTGTGGTGTATACTCTATAGTACCATCAGGATTTACTACTGCTGTACCATTTTGCGGTGCTGTTACCACATTAGGAGTTGTAGCTCCGTTAGGGGTATCATTCGATAGTACATCAATAGTTACCGGCGTATTGCGAGGTGTCGATGCACTATCATTAACTGCTACAGGCACAACTGTTGGTGTTGGCGTTGGCGTTGGTGGTGTTGCTGGTATCACTACCACTACTGAGGCTACTCCACAAGCTACTGGAGTATCAATAGTACATACTCGGTAAGTAACTGTATAGCTACCTGATGGAGTATGAGGTGGTACGATTACATCTCCAGTTGATGGGTCTAAGTAAGGTTCGTAAGCCCCTGGTGGCGGTGGCATTATACTAATGGTTACGCTACGCACTGATGGGTTAGGTGTACCATTCAACTTATCGTTAGTTAGTACATTGCCTACTGTCGGACTACCAGTATAGGTAAAAGTTTCACCATTTACCTCGATAGTAGGGGTAACGGTAGGAGCTAATACGGTTACTACTAATTTAGTAGTACTGCATAGGGTACCGTTTTTAGCACAGATAGTATACGGTATTTCGTATCTTCCTACAGCGGTATTGGTAGCTACGTGGGCAGTACCATCGGCATTGAGGGTAAAGCCTGCAGGAGCACTGATGTCCCAAGTAAGCGATACATTGCCGGTAGTAGCTGGGTCGCTATCGAGTAGGTCGTTAGCCAATACACTAGTAAGTGCAGTAGCGGTGCCTTTCTCTATATAATATACTCCGTCATAAACAGCTGTAATGCTAAGCGGTGGTACTGGGGTAGCAGCGGTTACCTCTACTATTACTTCAGCTGGTTCGCTACACAAGGTAGGAGTAGCCGTCGCACAAAGGGTATAGCTGATAGTGTAAGTACCTACTGCTGTACCTGCTGCTACGGTAATGCTACCATCCGCATTATAAGTAAAGCCGGCAGGAGTAGTTTGCCAGTTGATAGTTACCTCGCTGGCTGCTGGGGTACGACCGTTGAGCTTATCGTTAGCGAGTACGCTGCTGATAGTACCGCCTACAGTGGTACCAAGTAAGTGTCTGCCATCGTTATGAGCCTCTATGCTGTTTACGGTTACTACAGCTGTAGCGGTATCGCATACTGTAGGGCTAGCAAGAGCGCAGATAGTATATGGTAACTCATATACGCCCACTGGGGTATGTGGTGGCACAATTACCTCGCCCGTACCTGGGTGAATGTAAGGTGTATGTGCTGGCGTTGATGGCGTAGTAATGGTTACGCTCTGTACTGCTGGGTTCAGGTTACCATTGAGCTTATCATTAGTAAGGATATTGCCCAACGTAGTAGTGCTTGTTGGCACTCCATTTTGTACAAAGGTATCGCCATTAGCCTCTATAGTTGTTGGCGTAACTGTTGGAGTGCTTACCCTACTATGGTTACCGTTACTGTTGTAGGTGTGCTACAGTTGCTGCTGTTAGCTCGCTCGCACAAGTAGTAAGTCATAGTATAAGTGCCGCTTGGCGTACCTGTTGGAATAATGACATTACCTGTACTTGGGTCGATACGTGGCGTTGTAGCGCTTGTAGGTGTAGCTGTATGGATAGTTACGCTCGCTACCGTTGGCGTTTGTCCGCTGATACCATCATTAGTAAGGATATTGCCTACTGTTGTTGGGGTGGTAATAGTACCCGTTACGGTATATTCTTCGCCTACTGTTGTTATCGTTGGCGTTACGGTTGGGGTGTTTACCCCTACTACGGTTACTGTTACTGTTATAGGTGTGCTACAATTGCTGCTATTAGCTCGCTCGCACAAGTAGTAAGTCATAGTATAAGTACCGCTTGGCGTGCCTGTTGGAATAATGACATTACCAGTACTTGGGTCGATACGTGGCGTTGTAGCGCTTGTAGGTGTAGCTGTATGGATAGTTACACTCGCTACCGTTGGTGTTTGTCCGCCGATACCATCATTAGTAAGGATATTACCTACTGTTGTTGGGGTGGTAATAGTACCCGTTACGGTATATTCTTCACCCTACTGTTGTTATCGTTGGCGTTACGGTTGGGGTGTTTACCCCTACTACGGTTACCGTTACTGTTGTAGGTGTGCTACAATTGCTGCTATTAGCTCGCTCGCACAAGTAGTAAGTCATAGTATAAGTACCGCTTGGCGTACCTGTTGGAATAATGACATTACCAGTACTTGGGTCGATACGTGGCGTTGTAGCGCTTGTAGGTGTGGCTGTATGGATAGTTACACTCGCTACCGTTGGTGTTTGTCCGCCGATACCATCATTAGTAAGAATATTGCCTACTGTTGTTGGGGTGGTAATAGTACCCGTTACAGTATATTCTTCGCCTACTGTTGTTATCGTTGGCGTTACTGTCGGAGTAGTTACTCCTACCACAGTTACTGTTACAGTAGTTGGGGTACTACAGTTGCTGCTGTTAGCACGCTCGCACAAGTAGTATGTCATTGTATAAGTACCGCTTGGCGTACCCGACGGAACTATTACATTACCCGTACTTGGGTCGATACGTGGCGTAGTAGCACTTGTTGGTGTTGCCGTATGGATAGTTACACTCGCTACTGTTGGCGTTTGACCTCCTATTTTATCATTAGTAAGGATATTGCCTACTGTTGTTGGGGTGGTAATAGTTCCCGTTACGGTATATTCATCACCGCCTACTGTTACCGTTGGTGTTACGGTTGGCTGAGCTGGTACTACTATCGTTGCGGTAGTAGAGGTACAATTGCCCGTGTTCAGCTTTTCGCAAATACTATATACTATGGTATAAGTACCCGCAGGGGTGTTGTTAGGTACCGTTACGGTTCCATTGCTGTTAAGCGTTGGCGTTGCTGTACCTGCCGCTTTCGGACTCGCGCCTGTCACTACTGTTACACTTGCTGTGCTTGTAGTAGCGGTAGCCGTGCCTATATGGTCGTTATCGATTACTGACTTAGTGCTGGTGCTGCCTACTGTTACCGTTACTACATCGGGGGTAGCGGTGATAGGCGTTTGCGGTACTACTATCGTTGCGGTAGTAGAGGTACAATTGCTAGTGTTCAGCTTTTCGCAGATGCTATATACTATGGTATAAGTACCCGCAGGGGTGTTGTTAGGTACTGTAATAGTACCATCGGTAGGGTTTAGACTTGGCGTATTTGCCCCTGGGGTCTTAGGTGTTGCGCCCGTTACCACTCCTATGGTTACTGTACCTGTTGTGGTCGTTGCTGTACCGATGTGGTCGTTGTCAATCACCGAGCTGGTGCTAGTACCGGTGGTTATAGTAAAGGTATCTGGCATTGCGGTGATCGTTGGGGTGGCTACTGTTACTACTGCTGTTGAAGTAGCGCAGTTGCCTAGGTTCAACTTCTCGCAGATTTGGTACACTATACTATAAGTACCCGCTGGGGTATTATTAGGTACGGTGATTGTACCATCGGTAGGGTTCAATGTTGGAGTGTTTGCTCCTGGGGTCTTAGGCGTTGCGCCCGTTACCACTCCGATGCTTACTGTGCTAGTGGTAGTGGTTGCTGTGCCTATATGGTCATTGTCAATCACTGAGCTGGTGCTAGTACCTGTGGTTATAGTAAAGGTATCTGGCGTTGCAGTGATCGTTGGCGTGGCTACTGTTACTACTACCGTTGAGGTAGCGCAGTTGCCTGGGTTCAACTTCTCGCAGATTTGATACACTATACTATAAGTACCCGCTGGGGTGTTGTTTGGTACCGTAATAGTACCATCAGTCGTGTTCAGACTTGGCGTATTTGCCCCTGGGGTCTTAGGCGTTGCGCCCGTTACCACTCCGATGCTTACTGTGCTAGTGGTAGTGGTTGCTGTGCCTATATGGTCGTTGTCAATCACTGAGCTGGTACTTGTGCCGGTGGTTATGGTAAAGGTATCTGGTGTTGCGGTGATCGTTGGGGTGGCTACTGTTACCACTGCTGTTGAGGTAGCGCAGTTGCCTGGGTTCAACTTCTCGCAGATTTGATACACTATACTATAAGTACCCGCTGGGGTGTTGTTAGGTACCGTAATAGTACCATCAGTCGTATTCAGACTTGGCGTATTTGCCCCTGGGGTCTTAGGTGTTGCGCCCGTTACCACTCCTATGCTTACTGTGCTAGTGGTGGTCGTTGCAGTACCGATGTGGTCGTTGTCAATCACTGAGCTAGTGCTTGTACCTGTGGTTAGGGTAAAGGTATCTGGCGTTGCGGTGATTGTTGGGGTGGCTACTGTTACCACTGCTGTTGAGGTAGCGCAGTTGCCTGAATTCAACTTCTCGCAGATTTGATACACTATACTATAAGTACCCGCTGGGGTGTTATTAGGTACGGTGATTGTACCATCGGTAGGGTTCAATGTTGGAGTGTTTGCCCCTGGGGTCTTAGGTGTTGCGCCCGTTACCACTCCTATGCTTACTGTGCTAGTGGTAGTGGTTGAAGTACCGATGTGGTCGTTGTCAATCACTGAGCTGGTACTTGTACCTGTGGTTATGGTAAAGGTATCTGGCGTTGCGGTGATCGTTGGTACTCCCACTACTATAGTAGCGGTAGCAGTATCGCAAACGGTAACTGCTGCTACTGTTTGGCATATCTTATAACCAATTTGATAAGTATCTGATTTTTGTTCCGGCTGGAACAGTAACTGTTCCATCGGCATTGAGGGTAGGTGTTGCGCTACCGGTTACGCCTGTTGCTGGAGTAACGACTGTCATACTCACAGTAGCTGCCGTAGCGGTTTGGGTTCCTACCTTGTCGTTAGTAAGTACGCTGCTAGCTGTTGTGGTAGCTACTGCGCCGTGAGTAACGGTAAAGGTATCATTTTTCGGCTTTTTATATTTATTAAGGTAATGGTACGCGTTTGCGTAGTGGTATTACCAAACGGATCTTTTGCTACAAAGCTAACTGTAAGAGTACCGCTTGGCACATTGCAGAAGTCTGCTGGTGCACTATAAGTATTGGTAAGGCTTACCGTGCCACAGCTATCAGTAGCGGTAGCGCTATTGAGCCAAGTGCTGATATTAGCAGCTGCATTGTGGCAATCAACTACTAAAGGAGCTGGTGCATTAAGTGTAGGCGGGGTAGTATCATTAACCACCAGGGTGATAACTGCTCGGCCGCTTTCACAACCCTGTAGCTGACACTTGACTTACATATGCTGTTTGGCTTGTACTATTAGCCACTTGAGTGCTGATAGTAGGTGCTGCTGCCAATGGAGTGGTATCGGTAGCGGTAGCATACCAACGTAAGGTATTTCCTGCAGCGGCTGTTACATAACCAGCAAATGAAACGCTGCCTGCTGTTGTTGTAGGACATAAAGCTGGAGTTGCACTGACCGTTGGGGTAGCCACTGTAGGAATATGTACCGTTGTAAGAGCACGAGGAGTCTCACAAGTAATGTTTGCTCCGTTTTTAGCTATCTTGGCAACATAGTAATTACCTGCTTGCAAAAGGTCTGTCCTATCTAAAGGTGCTCCTCCTGTGGCTGTAGTGTATATTCTAAGTAGTCTATCACTATCGGTAGGGTCAATAGCATCCCACAAGGTTGCTACTTTGGTACCAGCACAATAGGTGTAAGAGGAAGATACCGTTGGCATAGTGGTTATCTTCACTAAAATAGATTGGCGGGTGCTTTCGCACTCTCCAGCTACTTGGGCTGAATAGTAATAAGTAGTATTATCGGTTAGCGCAGTAGTGTTAGCCAGTTCGGCGGCTGCCGTAGCAGTAGCATATACTTTTAAAGTACCTGACACTAAACCGCCTAAGTACGTTTTTAGACTCTGTACTGTATTTCCTGAACACAAGTTCACGGTCGTAGGTGATGGCGTAGCGGTATTAGGAGTTACTACTACTGTTACTGTTTGGGTTGATTCGCAACCATTGGTACGTCTTACCGTTAGGGTATAGGTAACTGTAAGTGGAGACGTAAGTTTCGTGCCACTATACAAGAACGTTGGCGTTGCTATATTGGATGCTGACAAATAATTTGCTGGTGACCAAGTATAAGCATCATAAGCAGGCGCTGCCGCATTGTAGGCAAAAAGTTACTGACTCGGTTTCGCAAGTAGTGAGGTTGCTCACTAAACCACTAATATGCGCCGGCGTTGGTAAGGCAAGTTCTTTATTGCCACAGAGACATTTGTTATCCTCGTTGCGGATTGCTAAACGCAAACGGCATACTTGAGACTGATCGGCTAAAAAGGTAAAACTTTGTACTGCTGAAGTCGCATTGGCTGCTAGGCTTTTGCGTACTTGTGTGAGTAGCTAAAACCTCGCCACTATTTACCAAACCATTGTTGTTTAAATCGTTGTAAAGACTTACTACTAACTGTCCACTGTAAGCTGAGGCAGTAGCTGCATTGGCTAACTTGTATTGAACCGTAATTTTTTCCTTATTAGATTGAAGTACTGCTGTTGTCTTTACATCGGCAAAGGATATCTCTGAACGATTGTTTTTTTGATCACTGCTGTTCTTTCGGGTGAGGTACTCACTATAAGCGCAGGACAAGTAGGTGGTGTGAGCGTAGCACAAGGTATATTGGTTACCTTATCGGTTGTAAGTACTTTCAGACTTCTTTCGACTGCACAATCTACCAAAAGTATTGGCATTTTGTTTAATCTTCAATAATACGTCAAAGTAGTGTGTATCTTTCATACCCTTAGGTACTACCATCAATATCTCGGTTTCATTTCCTACCACATTTCTTGATTCGATAGTAGGATCTACCCAATTGACAGAGGCTTGTGGGAAAACACTTCTGTCTACCGAAATATCACTATTTTGTATATCGTAAGATTGTGGGAAACGTATGTGCAAACGAGCATTATCGCCTATCTCAAACGAAGGATTTGCAGGGGTAGCATTTACCACTACACGCACCTTATAAGTAGCTCCAAGATCACAAGCATTGGCATTACCACTTACATAATCAATCGTTGATAGCAATACATTATAATTGTTCACACTCGCATTTTGCACGCCTGCTACAATAGCCACGATTTTTGGTCCTATAGCTGGTACTCCACAAAGGTTATTACCTTCTAGGTCTATATCAAAAGAAGAACCTGAGACAAAGTTACATTCTGGTTGTACCTTGAAACGTACTTTGAACTTCTGTTCGTTTTCTATATTAGTGCTTACTGACCCTGGTAAAGAACCTCCTGGTAATATATCTGATAGTTGATAGGTTGTCTTACCTCCAACCGTAGTTACTCCTATCTTTTTGCCATCTACTAAGGTTGCTGTGTTGTACACTTTACCTGAGTTTAGTGGATATTCAACCTCTACATCGCTGATGATAATACCTGGCTGCTGGGTAACTATTAGGTTAGCTCCGAAGATATCACCCTCATCGGTACTTTTTACGATGTACTCAAATGGTGTTTGGGTACACATTGGCAAGCTAGCTGGACTACTTCCCACTTCTATCTCTTTCTTACTTTGAGCTATATTTACAGTGTACTCTAAGAAATTCTCATCGCAAGCCTCGCGAAGACCTCCGGTAGGGTTGCCCTCGCAGTTCCAGCCCGCATAGACTTTAAACTTCATCTGTGGATTACTACAGTTGGTAAGTTTAAATTTCAGGCGGTAGTATTTTTTTGATTTGCAGCACCTACTTGCAAAGTCTGGTTTTAGAAGTACATCTTCTCGCCCGAAATACTTGTTACCGGAGTAAAGGTATGTAGTACAGTAGTAGCCAAGGCATTATTCACCTCTTCTAAACCTAATACTTCCATACCTGTAACATCAGGAATAGATATCCAAGCATTAGGAGCTACATTGTTGCGCGTTTCGATAGAGAATATAGCTTGCTGCTCACTTCTGTTTGCCCTAATAGTAGAACCTTGACCTCTTGCCAACAATAATAATTGAGGTTTTAGAAGCCATATTCATAACACTATAATTAGTTTTTTCGACAACTAATGGGGTAGGACTATCGGCGTAATGATAGTAATAGTCTTCACACTCTACTACGTAAGAACCAATTTCGCCTGCAGCAATAGCCGCAGCTCTTTTAGCAGCCTCAGTACCTGTAAATTCTTTAGAGTTACAAGAGGCTTGCACCTTAACACGCAGCCATTGGCTATAGGTTGTTGCTACAATCCCTGCGGGTAAATGGTAAGGATCTGTTCTATTAACAGGATTTAGATAGGTATATACGCGGTTATTCCCTTCGGTAGATTCTACCCAATTAGCTAACGGGGTAATAACTGAAGACTGATCAGAGGAAGCTTTCTTAGTATCTGCAATATTAGCGGTATAGAAATATTCAGGATTATCTGTGATTTTTATAAGACAAAGGTATTTTTAAGAACAATCTTTCTCATTAAGATTCCTGGGCGATATTCTTCAGTATAAAGGTTACTACCGCTATTTTTGAGCACGACCGAAATGGATAAATCGCCCTCCAATATAACTCGGGGTACAAGCACTCACCCCAAAGCCATTCATACCATAAGCTATGCCTGTATTGGCAAAAAGTGAAAACTGGTATCAGGTCTAAACCACAGCGCAATGCGTTAGTATGGTATCCTTGCGGGCTAACGGCGGGATCATTCTTATCGGCTAAGGTATAGAAATAAGATGTCTTACCCGACTGTTCTTCTGAAGAACTACTATTTGACGGATTATTTACCTGATAGGTAGCTACTACCGAGAAGGTTTGGCCTGCAGCTAAAATGCCCGAAGGCAGTGCATCGGTAAGATTCCAACGGTAATAATAACCATTGGCATCAGTAGCGCGTGTTACCACTCCAGGGTCAGTAGCTTGTAGAGTCACTTCGTGAGTACCTATTTTTACTTTGATAAATTTAGGGTCTAAGTTCACGCGTTTTTCTACAGCTGTGTAATAGAAGAGGTTATCAGCCGCAGCATTAGGCGATTGTTTTCCTTCGGCGAAGAACTCTATATCGTCTAAATGCAATACTTTACGGCGTTGCTCTGCGGATATATTAGCGCGCTGTACGTGTTGGGTCATAGTAGCATCCGTCCAACCATAAGAGTTGTCGGCGCGTTCTACTTTGGTACTGATCATCTCAGGACCATTTACTCCACAAGGCACAGAACATCCTAATGCCACATTTACACTTTCGCAAAGTATAGGTATGGGGGTAAAAGTAGTACCTCCTTGGTTTCTGTTCATTACAAACACTTTGTAATCAATAGAGGTAGCATTGCTCAAGCCTGTACAATCGGTAAGTTCGATATCAAAAGAGATATATCCCCATAAACGCGCATCATAAACTGATACGCCTGCAGGAGGCGTTTCGGGGGTAGTAAAATCTAACAACCCACCAGCTGGTATATTGCCAATAGCAACAGAGGGAACAGAAGTATCGTCAACTTCTCTAGCGTAATAGAACACTACATTTTTGAGAGCAATACCCGAAGGCAACTGCATATAGTAGCGGTAACGGATATCATTAGTTCTAACACTTGCATCTCCTTGAAAGCGCTCTACAACTCCTACCGAATTCATATTAGGAGCTATACGCCCTTTCTCAGAGCATTTTTAAGCAACTGAGCGGGGAAAGCCGTTTTATTCACTCGTCCAAAATAGCGCGCATAAACATATGGACTATCTCTTAGTTCTATTGTTTCTCCACAAGCACTTTCATAATGATAATAAAAAGGAAGGATTTATAGATAAGGTATAATTACAAGGGAATGGAGTTCCCGTAGCAACCAAATCAAAAACATACTCTTACCTCAGCACCAGGTTTTTAGGTCGTCGCGGAAACCATCAGCGTCTTCATCGGTAAAACCAATATCTTTTGCCTGTAAGAGCCGCATCGGCTAAAGCGGGCAGATTGCGAAAATCAAAAACCTGTAGAGCTTACATTATTGATAAAAGTTGAAGGTACCGGAATCTTAGTACCATCGGTAGCAATGATATAAAAGTTATCAGGTTTGAAGTTTGTTAAAATTTGATACAGATTATTAAGTCGGTTGTTATAAGCCGTAGCATCAGCACTTTCGTTCTTGAAGGCAGTATAGAAAGTGCCGAGTTTTTGTCCGGCAGCAGCCGTAAGACCTGCTCCTTCGACAAAAATACCTTTTCTGACCGTCTTGGGTTTGTTTCACAGAAGGAGTATAAGTACGTACTTTTATATCTCTATCCACCTTAGTATTTTGGGCAAATAGGTTGGTAGCCGAAAAGCCCCAATAAGGCACATAGCCTATTTTAGTTTGGTTACCGCAAAGAGCAGGGGCTATCTTATAGGTTTCGGTAATAGTTACCAGCTCATTATTAGCAAATCCACCTGTTTTGGTAAGGCTATACAAAGGCTTACCTGCATCGGGGAAGCCAGCAGGTACATTACCCACGTGAGTTAAGGTTACCCCTGTAGGAGGGGTAAAGCGTACGTTAGTAACATTTGCTGGGTAATCTACAGAGAAGTAAATGGTATGCGCATAGCCTACCCCTGTATTACGAATACCAAAGGTAGCTGTATTTTCGCCTAATGAGGCGCCATCAACTCCTACAACGTCTTGCACGGTAACTACTGGAGGCGTAACTCTATACTGATTAGAATCTTTCTCGTCAGGGGTTTCGCCTATTACTGTCGCTTTTACTCTATCGGTAAGGTATCTACCTGCCAAAGCATCGGTAGCAGCCTTAGTAAGCTTACGCTTAATAGTAAAAGCCACCTCAGTATTAGGCGTACCTACAAGGGTAAACACAGGTTTATTAAGAGGGCTACCTGCCACTTGGGATACCGAAGTAGCATTTGCTCCTTTATTTACAGAGCCTGCTACATACTCAATACCCGTAGGCAAGGTAACGGTTACCTCGGCTGTATTTTTTAGTAGTAGGTAACTTAATCTTAATGGTAAGGGTACCAATTTCAAAATTGGTATTGTTAGCAAAAATGCACTTCGCTTTGGGCTACTGCGCTATTGACAGCTACTTGTGCTTTTGCTCCCCACGATAAGCATAAGAAGGCTATTAGAAGCCCTTTGAATGTTTGGGAATTTAGTAATTGCATAAAAGATTTATTTCATTAATAAATAAAAAGGATTATAGTAATCCAGAAGGCAAAGTTACAATAAAAAAAGTAATACGGTGTAAAACTTTAACACTATTTTTTTAGATTTTTCGGGTTGGGGATTTGGCGATTTGGGAGGAATGAGAAGGCTGGGAAGAATGGGATATATTGTCTTATTGTTCGCTTATCGTTCGCTTATCGTTCGCTCATTGTTCGCTTATCCTGTATCTTGTATAGGTAATAAAAAAAGCCCAGGACATTAAATCCTGAGCTTTTTATCATTGGCAAATTATCTTATTTGCTCATTTCATCGGTTAGTCTTTCTTCAAGTATAACCAACCTACCATAGATTGCTGTTGATTATTCTCATCTACGTATTCGATGACATAATAGTAAGTGCCTTGCGGCAACTTGTCGGCTGCCTCTATCGTTACTCGTCCGTTAGAGATGCCTTTAAATACGTTGCGAACGTTATCATAGCTTTGTGCCTCCCATACTTTTACTCCCCAACGGTTGTAAATACGCACCGTATTGTTAGGGTAGCCTCTATACCTGCTATGTGGAAGTGGTTGTTCTTATCGCCGCCTACTGATATACCATTGTACACTATTAGCTTATGAGTTACCTCGATGCTCACTGTAGCCGTTGCACAACCATCGGCGTTGCAAAGCTCGTAAACAAAGGTATCAGCCCCCTTAAAGCCTGTGTGTGGTGTATACTCTATAGTACCATCAGGATTTACTACTGCTGTACCATTTTGCGGTACTGTTACCACATTAGGAGTTGTAGCTCCGTTAGGGGTGTCATTCGATAGTACATCAATAGTTACCGGCGTATTGCGAGGTGTTGCCGCACTATCGTTAACTGCTACTGGTACAACTGTTGGCGTTAGTGTTGGCGTTGGTGGCACTATCACTACTACTGAGGCTGTACTGCATATGCTAACTCCTTTTACACATACATTATAGTTGATAGTGTAAGTGCCTGAAGGCGTATATGGTGGTACCATTACTTCGCCTGTTGATGGATTAATAAATGGTACATTGCCCGTTGTAGGAGTTGAGGTACTGATAGTTACACTATTTACCGATGGGTTTGGCACTCCATTTAATTTGTCATTAGTAAGAATATTGCCTACTAACTGTGTACCCGTATAAGTAAAGGTGTCGCCATTTGCCTCGATAGTAGGCATTACTACATCGCTCACGACTCTCACTTCGACAAATGAAGTAGCACAAGCTCGATCGCTACCACGAGTAGCACAGATAGTATACGAAACTGTATAGAATCCTACTGCTGTGTTAGACGCTACCGATATAGTACCATCATTATTGAGGGTGAAGCCTGTAGGGGTAGCAGTCGTCCAAGTAAGAGATACTGTTCCTATAGTAACTGGCAATCCTTCGAGGGTATCGTTAGTTAGTACGCTTGTTACCATGCCTCCTATTGTGGTGCGGATAGTTACTGTACCATCAGGATTAGCTACTATATTAATAGGTGCCGTTGGAGTGCTTACCCCTACTACGGTTACCGTTACTGTTGTAGGTGTGCTACAATTGCTGCTATTAGCTCGCTCGCACAAGTAGTAAGTCATAGTATAAGTACCGCTTGGCGTACCTGTTGGAATAATGACATTACCAGTACTTGGGTCGATACGTGGCGTTGTAGCGCTTGTAGGTGTAGCTGTATGGATAGTTACACTCGCTACCGTTGGTGTTTGTCCGCCGATACCATCATTAGTAAGAATATTACCTACTGTTGTTGGGGTGGTAATAGTACCCGTTACGGTATATTCTTCGCCTACTGTTATTATCGTTGGCGTTACGGTTGGGGTGTTTACCCCTACTACGGTTACTGTTACTGTTGTAGGTGTGCTACAATTGCTGCTATTAGCTCGCTCGCACAAGTAGTAAGTCATAGTATAAGTGCCGCTTGGCGTACCTGTTGGAATAATGACATTACCAGTACTTGGGTCGATACGTGGCGTTGTAGCGCTTGTAGGTGTAGCTGTATGGATAGTTACACTCGCTACCGTTGGTGTTTGTCCGCCGATACCATCATTAGTAAGAATATTGCCTACTGTTGTTGGGGTGGTAATAGTACCCGTTACGGTATATTCTTCGCCTACTGTTGTTATCGTTGGCGTTACGGTTGGGGTGTTTACCCCTACTACGGTTACTGTTACTGTTGTAGGTGTGCTACAATTGCTGCTGTTAGCTCGCTCGCACAAGTAGTAAGTCATAGTATAAGTACCGCTTGGCGTGCCTGTTGGAATAATGACATTACCAGTACTTGGGTCGATACGTGGCGTTGTAGCGCTTGTAGGTGTAGCTGTATGGATAGTTACACTCGCTACCGTTGGTGTTTGAGCACCGATACCATCATTAGTAAGGATATTACCTACTGTTGTTGGGGTGGTAATAGTACCCGTTACAGTATACTCTTCGCCTACTGTTGTTATCGTTGGCGTTACGGTTGGGGTGTTTACCCCTACTACGGTTACCGTTACTGTTGTAGGTGTGCTACAATTGCTGCTGTTAGCTCGCTCGCACAAGTAGTAAGTCATAGTATAAGTGCCGCTTGGCGTACCTGTTGGAATAATGACATTACCAGTACTTGGGTCGATACGTGGCGTTGTAGCGCTTGTAGGTGTAGCTGTATGGATAGTTACACTCGCTACCGTTGGTGTTTGTCCGCCGATACCATCATTAGTAAGAATATTGCCTACTGTTGTTGGGGTGGTAATAGTACCCGTTACGGTATATTCTTCGCCTACTGTTGTTATCGTTGGCGTTACGGTTGGGGTGTTTACCCCTACTACGGTTACTGTTACTGTTGTAGGTGTGCTACAATTGCTGCTATTAGCTCGCTCGCACAAGTAGTAAGTCATAGTATAAGTACCGCTTGGCGTGCCTGTTGGAATAATGACATTACCAGTACTTGGGTCGATACGTGGCGTTGTAGCGCTTGTAGGTGTAGCTGTATGGATAGTTACACTCGCTACCGTTGGCGTTTGAGCACCGATACCATCATTAGTAAGGATATTGCCTACTGTTGTTGGGGTGGTAATAGTACCCGTTACGGTATATTCTTCGCCTACTGTTATTATCGTTGGCGTTACGGTTGGGGTGTTTACCCCTACTACGGTTACTGTTACTGTTGTAGGTGTGCTACAATTGCTGCTGTTAGCTCGCTCGCACAAGTAGTAAGTCATAGTATAAGTGCCGCTTGGCGTACCTGTTGGAATAATGACATTACCAGTACTTGGGTCGATACGTGGCGTTGTAGCGCTTGTAGGTGTAGCTGTATGGATAGTTACACTCGCTACCGTTGGTGTTTGTCCGCCGATACCATCATTAGTAAGAATATTGCCTACTGTTGTTGGGGTGGTAATAGTACCCGTTACGGTATATTCTTCGCCTACTGTTGTTATCGGTACTGCGCCTACCACTACAGTAGCCGTAGCGGTATCGCAAACAGTAACTGCTGCTACTGTTTTGCATATCTTGTAACCGATTTGATAAGTGCCTGATGCAGTGCCTGCAGGGACGGTTACCGTACCATTGCTATTAAGTGTTGGGGTTGCCGAGCCTGCTACTCCGCTAGCAGGTATAGTTACCGACAAGCTCACAGTACCTACAGTAGCTGTTTGAGTTCCTACCTTATCGTTATCTAAAACAGTACCGGTAGTAGTAGTTGCTACTGCGCCGTGGGTAACGGTAAAGGTATCATTTTCAGCTTTTATATTTACTAAGGTAATAGTAGTTGTTTTAGTAAGCGTATTACCATTTGGATCTTTTGCTACAAAAGTAACTGTTACAACCCCTCCGTTAGGAGCGTTGCAAGGGTCGGCAGGTTTTACAGCGTTGTAGTCATTAGTAATACTCATTACATTGCCACAGCTATCGGTAGCGGTAGCGCTATTAAGCCAAGTATTGATACCTGCAGTATTATTACAGCTCACCACTAAAGGAGTAGGAGGTGTAAAGTTCATAGTTTGAGGGGTTACTACTACTGTTACTGTTTGGGTAGCCTCACAACCATGGTCTGCGTCTTACTTTAAAGGCATAGGTAACTGTAAGGGTAGTAGTAAGTTTTGCTCCGTTATACAAGAATGTAGGTGTAGCTACATTGGCAGCAGACAAGTAATTAGTAGCGTCTGCTGGGCTTATGGCTGTCCAATTATAGCCAGTATAGGTAGCTGCAGCAGCGGGATACGCAAGGGTAAGGCTACTAGTTTCACAAGTAGTAAAAACTTTGGGTCAGGCCTTCTATAGGAGTAGGTGCTAAGAAAGTGCTATTAACATCATCGCAAAGGCATACGTTGTTTTCATTTTTAATCACCAATAATAACCTACATACTTGTGAGGCATCGGTTAGATGTGTAAAACTTTGTTCGGCAGAAGTAGCTCCTGCAGTTAAGTTTAGAGTAGCTGTAGTATGAGTAGCCACTAAGGTGTCGGCTGCATCGACTAAACCATTGTTATTCACATCGTAGTACAGATTAACAACGACAGGCTTATTGCTAAGAGTAGCTGAAGCAGTAGCCGCATTGGTAATCTTATATTTAATGCTCAGTTCTTCTTTTCCACTTAGGGCTTTTAGAAGTTACCTTTACATCGGTAAATGATAGAGAAGGGCGTTCGTTATCAACAGTTATAGTACGTTCGGGCGAAGTACTTACGACAAAAGAAGGGCAAGCTGTTGCGCCACACATTACCCCAGAGATGGAACCTGTTGCAAAGGCTTTTTAGTTCTTTAGGGTCATCACAACCCTAACAAGGCGTCAGCTTTTTTTGTCGGATACGGATGTCATAGTCAAACCAATCGGCATTTTTTTCATTTTTTTGAGGTATATTGACTACGACTTCATATTCATTTCCTACCATTCTTTTCTTCAGCTGTTTGGCGATTAGGATTAGCCCAAACTACAGCAGGAGGGTTGTATTGTGCACTGCGTTGTGTTATGTTAAGCCATAGTAACTCATATCCTTGAGGGATACGGAATCGCAAACGCCCATTAGCACCGGTTTCGAAAGAACTAGGGTTTGTAATAGCATTAATAGTAAGTCTTGTACGATAGTAACTCCGGCACTGCAAGCAGAGCCATTACCACTTATTTTTTTGGAATGGTGTTAGAGCTATTTTATAGTCATTAATATTTACATTATTGATACCTGCAATAATAGCACTACTTCTATCACCAAGGGCTGGTTTTTCCACAAAGGTTATTACCATCGACTTCTATATTGAAAGATGAACCAGCAGAGAAGTCGCAATCGGGAGTTACTTTGAAAGTAAGTTTTAGCTGACGTTCATTTCCGTTAGCAGCTGAAAGTGTACCTTTCAAAGCACCATTAGGCAAGACAGCACTCAGGTCGTAAATATGTTTGTTACCATTTTGGCTATAAATAATTTTATTAGCCCCAGTACCTACGGTATAGATAGTACCACTATTGAGGGGGTACTCTATTTGGACATCGGAGAAGGTGATACCAGCTCCTTGGGTAACTACTAATTTCACATCGTAAATATTCCCCTCGTCGGCACTATTGATAACGTAGCTATAAGGAGTAGCGGTACACATTGGGATAGTGTTGCTATGCCCACCTTTGTCCGGGGTTAGTGCTCGCAGGGGTTATCTGTTTATAGGTTTTAGCAACTATTACCTCAAAGTTTTTTTCTTATCGTCGCTACAAGCCTCTCGGTAGCCCTTAGTAGGGTTGCCTGAACAGTTCCAACCGGCGTGTAACTCGAAAGGCAACTTATTAAAGCTGCAGTTTGTTACATCGTAGGTAAGGCGGAAGTATTTACCTGTATTGTTGATAGTTTGATTTAGGAAGAACATTTTTTTCGTTAGCAAGTGATGCTTCAGGAGTGTAAGTATTCACCACAGAGCCACCTGCGCCACTGAGTTCTTCTAATTTGACAATGCTAATACCAGTAGCATCGGGTATTGATACCCACGCATTAGGAGCAGGAATAAGCCCTGATTTTAGTTGGAATTCTAATTGTTGTTCGCGTTGTATAGCTTTAACAGAATAGGCACCTGATTGTATAGCTATTGTAGGTTTATTGGTATAGCGAATAGGGCGGTTATACAGATAATCGGTCACTTCTTGTTTTTTTCTGTTGTACCGCGGTAATGGTAATAGAAATCTTCGAATTCTATATGAGAATCTATTCTTTCGCCTGCAGCCGCTGCAGCCTGATCATTATTGTTGAAAGTTCTTCTCTCTCTTGCCTTGCAAGAGGCTTGAATTTTTTTGGTCGTATCCACTCACTATACTCGTTCTTTACGGCGATCATTCCAGGAGGTAAGTGACCCTGCTTGTCCTTCAGGTTTATTCACATAGGTATAGACTCTGAAGTTACCTTCTTCAGTAACTTGGAAATCGGCTAAAGGAATGTTAATAGTGTTTTTAACAACACTACTGCTTTGAGCCTTAATCAAATATTCGTAAACAACAGGCTGTGTAATACTATAAGCCAAAGGCATTTTTGATAGTAATCTTCTTGATAAGGCGGCCTGGACGGAACTCGTTAGTAAAGTAAGTACCATCGGTATTGAAACGGCGAGAAACGTATATAAGGTTATAGCCTCAACTCTGTTTCTTCACAGCCACTAATATCATAATTATTAGTAGCCAAGATAGTTCTGGTATCAGCGACATAGAAAGTAGGCACTAACTTAGTGCCACAAGCTCTTGCATTGGTATGCAGTGCTTTTGCGGCATTGATAGCTGTATCATTTTTATTAGCTAAGGTGTAGAAGAAGGATTCGTCACCCTGCTTGTCGGGTAGTACCATCTTCATTGCTTACATTACCGCTTTTTCACTTGGTAGGTAGCCACTACAGAGAAGTTTTGGTTAGCAGCAAGGTTGCCACCAGGCAAAGCACTGGTAAGGTTCCAACGGAAATAGTTACCAGAAGCATCGTTTGCTCTGGTTAGAACACCTGAATCGTTAGCTGATAACACCGTAGTAGCACCTCCTATGGTTACTTTGATAAATTTAGGTTCTAATACAGTTTCAGAAGTTACGGCAGCGTAGTAATAGAGGTTATCAGAGGCAATATTGGCTTGCGTTCCTTCGGCAAACACTTCGATATCGTCTAAGTACAGAGCGCGTTGGCGGTCTATAGCAGAGACAGCGGCACGTGCTACGCGGGCAGTCATATTATGGTCAGTCCACCCATAGGAATTATCGGCGCGTTCTACATAAGTGCGGTTCATTACGGGACCATTGGCAGCACAAGGGCTAGGGCAAACTGTAGGTATATTTTTAGTTTCGCACACTACTGGAATTTCGCAGAAGTTATTGGTAGTACCTATTCTGTCTAAATAATAAAGGCTATATGTGATATTACCGCCAGTTCCGTGACAGTTTTCTAATACCATTTCATAGCTAATGTAGCCTCTATCTCGAGAGTTAGTAGTATAATCTAGCACTCCACCAGCAGGTACATTGCTGAGGGGTGTGTTTGAGATCTCTGTACCATAGGTTCTGGTTTTATGATATTTCACATTTTTGAGAGCTACACCAGGAGGTAACTGTATGTGGTATCTGAAACGATGTTCGTTTACAGTCATTGAACTTCCTTTCACGCGTTCTCTTATACTTGAGTCAGAGAAGTTGATAGCGGCGTAGAAATAGCCCTCAACAGGAACATTTTGTACTAACTGAACAGGTATTTTAGATCCATCGGAAACATTGTCGAAAGAGCGTCTGAAGGTATTATCACGTACGTTTTGAGCAGCAGAGGTAATGCGCGTACCTTTGCAGACATCATCGTATTGAATTGGGTTTGAGGCTGAATACTAAAAAGCTTCAGCGCCCTTGCCTTTTTGCAAGCATTTTATACCTTGGTTTTTGACCCAATCGAAGCAGATTTTTTTATTTTGGCACCTACTTTCATATCATCGGCATACCCATCGCCGTCTTCATCGGTAAGACCTATATTTTTGCCTGCTAAAGCGGTAACTTGCAAAGCAGCAGCATTGCTATAATCTATAGAATAAACAGTGCCATTAGGACCTGTTAATGGCAGAGGGATTTTATTGCCGTTGCTATCAATAATATTGACATTAGCGGGCTTAAACTCGCGGTCGCTACTCCAGCTTAGTAGTTCGTAGAGCAAAGTATTGAGGTTGTAGGCAGTTCCGTTTGTGGTACCTTTATTTTCGTAGGTAACGTAGAAAGTACCTACGGTATTACCGCACAAACCATCGCGCCACTCAAAATAAGTGTTCTGGTTGTTAGTGTCTAATACTATATTAGGTGTACCCACATTGATATTAATAGCCTTTGCGTTATTGGCATTGGCAAATAGATTGTCTTTGTCGGCGCCCCAATAGGCTATGTATTTTATTTGTCGGTTAGGGTCGCACTTAGCTACAGTGTAGTTTTTCGGAAATGGTAATAGTACCATTCTTAGGCAGACCAGCAGGTACGGTAGCTTTTGTAGAGAGGTTTGCCTGCATTAGGCAAACCTGCAGGGACAGTACCTACCTGCGTGAGGGTTGCCCCATTATAGACAACTCTGTTGCCCGTAACATTAGCGGGGTAATCAATAGAGAAATAGATCTCTTTAACCTTTCCTTCACCCCCATTGAGGATAGTAAAGGTTTGGGTACTAGTTCCTAAAGCATTGTTATGACTTGTAGCTACTTGCACTGTAAATACAGGTATGGGCAACTTGTAGGGGTTGTCATTATCGATAGCGGTATTGCCCGCTATGGTAAGTTTTACTGCATCGGAGAAGTTATCGCCAGCACTCAATTTAACCATTGCAGCTTTGGTAACCTTTCGTTTAATTTTTAAGGTTACAAGCGTACCCCTGTAGAGGAGATTGTAAACACAGGTTTTGTGTTAGTTGAGCCAGCTTTGAGAGTAACAGAACCACCCGTAATAGTTTCTGAAGCTGCTACGTACTGAATTCCGTCAGCGAGCGTAACCTCTACTTCTGCAGAAGTTTTTTTCCTGCTGGCATATTGAACTGAATTGTTAGTATTCCCGCTGAAAAGTCGTCGGTATTAGCGAAGTGCACAGGGTTTTCGGCTGATGCACTAACAGCTATCTGCGCAGACATTGCAATAGGGAAAGATAATAAGATAAAAAGTCACCCACTTAAATAGGTGTTTCAAGTTTTTTTCTCGTTCATTTCTCTTGTTTTTTTCCAGTTAATAAAATAGTTTTTTTATATGTGAAATAACTTAGTTAAAGGTAAATTTTGGCAAAAATACAACTTTTTTTATTTAGCGAGTATTTTTAACATTTTTTTATATTATATACACATCAAAGGGAATTTGTATAAAAACTATTTTTTTATTGGAGAAATTAGTACATTTTTTTATTTTTTTGGGTAGTTTATTGGACATCTACTATTCGGTAAAAGTTCGTTTATCGTTCGCTCTTAGTATATCCTTCCTATATTGTTTGTATAGGGTAAGTGGCTATAGAATAATTTTTCTGTTGGAAGGCAACAATTTTGTTAATTAACAAATTATTTGTACCTTTTGCAACAAATTTGCTAATTGACAAATTGGCTCATCGACAA